>ENA-UOJC01000125-UOJC01000125.1-human-gut-metagenome-genome-assembly--contig:-C104-NODE-125-length-133893-cov-10.721380_pt1 | contig 133893 bp, 139 predicted proteins | sample MGYA00242339_ERZ723886 | MGnify/ENA metagenome assembly ERZ723886 | reverse complement strand
ATTTATTTTAATTTCTAATTTTATGTATTTTGTATATACTTTTTGTGCATTACTTATAAAATCTTTACAAAAATTTACAATTAATTTTACTGAAAAATTTGACTTATTTTTAGAATTTAGATATAAATTTTTTATATTTTGGCAAAAAATTTATAAAAATATTTTAAAATTATGTAATTTTTATAAAAAAATGCAAAAATGTTTCTTAATATTCTCTTTACATTAAGTGTCCGGTTGGCAATTTTTTTTATTCACCACTTTTAATTCAGGTGTAGTGTTGTTATAATTAAGTGTACAAAAAACAACAAACCGGACTTAATTAAATTTGTTATGATTGATAAGATTAGTGTAAGTGTAGATAAAAAACAATATTCCCCGAAACATCCAAGTTCACAACCGAGTTTTAAAGGTTTTGGCGATGTTGCCATGAAATTTATTCAGGCTTGTGAAAAAGAACCAATGGTGAATGTTTCGGTTCTGGATCTTTCAACGGCTATTATTCCGCGTACTATTGTTGAGACGGTTGTAGTACCTGAACAGAAAGACGAAAACGGTAATAAGAAAAAGAAACAGTTAAACTTTTTTGCTGGTTTTGAAGCATTAAGACGTGAAGGTTCCGGATTGATTGTCAACTGTATTATTCCGAGTTTTATTGTTATGGGTGCAGCTAAACTCCTTCAAAAACCATTGTTAAAAGGTGAGTTTAAAAATGCGGACTTTGTCCATAATTGGTCTAACACAGATGCCTTAAAGAAAATACAGACTTTTTATTCTGAAACTGATGCCTCAGCTCCTATTGAAAAACGTGTTGAACAAACATTCAGAAATATGCTGAATAACCTTGAAGGTTTAGACGGACCTGAAGTCAAGAGCTTTGATAAACTTTTGGGTAAAGATAAAAAATCTTATGAAGACATAATAACAAGACTTAAAAATCTTACAACAGCAAAGGATTTTGATAAAAAAGAATTAAAAGCAATTTATGAAAAAATTGCAGAAAAAACTCATATAACCGAAAATATTCGTTTCAAAAATGATAACGGCAAATATTTTGCAAATAATTTGCAATCACTCTGTGATGATGTTGTAAAAACTCTCAGAGGTGTTTATCGTGAAAATATTACTGATCCGTCAGTATTGACAGAATACTTCAAAAAAGCAGGTAAAATGGTTAATGCCAAAAGTCTGACAGGACTTGCTGTAATCCTTCCGCTTGCAATTTATATGCAGCCTATTAACAGATGGATTACATGGAAACTCTCGGGTCGTAAAGGTGCCCCGATGTCCGCAGATTTTCAGAACAAGCAGGATGCAGTTTTGTCAAAAGAAGAAAAAGCAAAACTTCTTAAACAAAAATTTGTATCTATAGGTTCTATGATTGGTTTATCTATGCTTTCTATTATGAAAATGCCTAGTTTAGGTATGCTGAAAGATATTGTACAGTTTAAAGGTATTTTCCCGTCAATGGATCAGGCTCGTCTTATATCTACGGCAACATTTGCAAGCAGAATGGGGGCTTCGGAAGATACAAATGAGCTTCGAGAATCTACTATCAGAGATCTGGCCACTTTCTCAAGTTTCTATTTCCTTGGAGATTATGCTGCAAAGGGTATTGCCTCCGGTATTGAAACATATTATGATAAGAAAGCCGTTAAGGCTGGTGATGACTCCTTGAGAGTTACATTGTTGAACAGACATAAAGTTCTTGATAAAGATGCAAATGCTCTTAAGAAATTCTGGAATTGGGTTAAGCATACTTCTCTTAAATCAACTGATGAACTTGCAACACATTCCGGCAAGGTGCTTAGAACCTATTGTCAGCTTGGTAACCTTGCTTTCTCATTGCTTTCTTTAGGTTTGTTCATACCTCTTTATACAAGAACACAGACTAATAAAAAAGAACAGGCAAAACTTGCGAAAATGAATGCTGAAAATTCATTTCAATCACCTGCAGATGCTGTGACAGAAATGTCGGCGGCTTCGTCGGGTTCGGATACAATGACCGGTTTTGGACAAAATAACTTAAAAACCCTTCAGGGTACGAAACCACCGGCTTTTGAAGCTTTTATTAATTCGCAGAGGAAATAATAAATATGAATATTCCACATATAACCCCAAAATTTCAACAACAGAATAGTTTTAATAATAAAGATAGCAATAATGCTCCTCAATTTACGGGTGCGGCAGAGACGACTGCTACTTTATTGCTGCGTTTTTTAGATACAAATCAGGCTATAGGTGCAAACTCTGTTGATTTATGTTCTATGGTTATACCAAGAACGACATATGATTTCAAAAAACGCGGTGCTGATGCCGGTATAGAAACAGCAAGACGTGAGTCTATGGGAACTATTAACCATTCTCTGGTGGGAGTTTACGGAACTCTTGGCGGTATGCTCGTTGCTTCTATGCTTAACAAAAAATATGCAAATGTTAATCTCAGAGCAGATAAACTGTTTGCCGATAATATTACAACAGATATTCTTGCAAGATACAGACAGGATTCATTAAGAACTGAGCTGAAAGGTGAAACTGACTCGGTTAAGTATTATCTTAAGAATGTTTTTGATAATGTTAAAGTTTATAATCCTTCAAATAAAAATGCTGTTGATGGCTGGGTAAATATTCCAGATAAGGAAAAAACTCTTGTCATTGATAAAATCTATGATTTGTTAAAAAATGGTAAAAATGACAGAATTGACAAAGATTCAATCGCTTATATTAAAAATTTGATTATTTCTTCTACCGGCGGTGAAAAGAATATTAAACTTGAATTCTTAAAAGATGGTAAAGTTGATAAAAAGGCTTCAAATACTCTTTCAACATTTATCGAAAACCTGCATAATGTTTCAAAAGTATTTTTGAAAAAAGATATTGAAGACGTATTTAACTCATCTATTGATATTGAGTCAAATTCTTTTGTAAAAGCATTGAAATCTATGAACCTGAAACGTTCAATAATTGGTCTTGGAATTGCTACTGCTATCGGGATGTCAACGCAGCCGATTAATAAATATTTGACTTATAAAAAGACCGGCCAGACCGGTTTCGTTGGTGTTGAAGGCAGAGAAGAAGACCACTCTGCAAACTTTAAACTTATGAAAACAGCTGCTGCGGCCCTGTTTGCTCTGGGTGCTTTATCTACAATAACGACCAGACCTTCAGAATTTTTAAGTAAAATTCAATTTAAGGGTATGCTGCCAACGATGGATCAGTTGAAATTGGTTTATGGTTTAACTATTTCATCTCGTCTTCTGGCTTCAAGAGATAAAGACGAACTCAGGGAGTCTGCAGTAAAAGATACTCTGGGATTTTTAAATCTTCTGGTTCTGGGAGCATTGGTTACTAAAGGTAGTGCAAAGCTTCTTGATAAATCAAAATCACTTATAAATATTAAAGAAGGTGATGGAAATAGTTTCTTAAAATGGCTTAAAAATTCTACTCTGAAATCAAGAGATGAAGTGCTTCTGGCCGAGTTAAGGGAACAGGGAAAGGATGTTATCAAAGATGGTAAAGCCCTTACTTTTAAAGAGCTTATGAAACTTGTTGATACTTTACCTGTGCAGGTACAAAAATCTCTAAAGGGTAAACTTAGAGTTCTAAATATTTCACAGGTAATTGGCTACTTATATTCAGGACTGGTGTTAGGTCTGGGAGTTCCTGCTCTAAATGCCCATATGACTGCCAAGTCTGACGCTAAATTTAAGGCAAAAGCTGCAGCTAAAAAACAGGCTGAACTCGCAAATACGCTATCAGCCTCTACGCCTGTTTCAATGCAGAACTTTACATCTTTAAAACCATTGTTATCAGCTCAAAATAAGGCTTTTGTTGAAAAACATATGTAGTATGCAGTAAAAATAAAAACTCCATAGAAATGGAGCTTTTATTTTGTATATTTTACTTTGTTAAATTTAACCTGCCTGTGCATTGGCTCCGGATACGACTTCAATAATTTCCTGTGTGATTGCAAATTGTCTTGTCTTGTTATATTCAACAGAAAGTTCATTGATAATTTTTTCAGCATTAGTCGTAGCTGCCGACATAGCAGTCATTCTTGATGCAAGTTCTGATGCCTGTGCTTCAAGAAGTGCTTGATAAACTATATTGGTTATATATAACGGTACAACTTTTTGCAAAATATTATGCATATCAGGCATAAATTCCATTAATGATTCAGGAACATTATCATGAAGCCTTTCATATTCCTCCTGTTGCGTTTTTAGCGGAAGAACTTCCCATTCTTCAACAAAATAACTCATCATGTTTTTGAATCTTGTTGTGACAATTTCCATCTTATCTATCTTTTTGTCAATAAAATATTCGGCCATATCTTCGACAACAAGTTTAGCTCCTGTTCCTGAAGGATTATTTGCTACATTTAAGTATGTATTGGCAATTTCGCAATCAAGTGCTTGAACCTTTCTTTTTAATGCAGACAAACCTTTCTGACCGACAATAAACAGAACTGAATGAATACCTTGTGATTGATATTCTTCAACTTTTTTCAATGTTTTTCTGACTACATTGGCATTATAAGCACCTGCAAGCCCTTTATTTGATGTTATTACCAGTATTCCTACTGATTTAACCTCTCTTGGCCTCAATAATTCAGGATAGTTGTCAATAGCGGATTTGATTTTTAAAGTTTCTGCACTATATGACCCCACTGAATTTAAAAGCTTTTTAAACATAGAATTTAACTCGGCTGTAAATGGTCTTGAGGCTTTTACCGTATTTTCGGCACGTTTTACTCTTGCTGCCGCAACCATTTTCATTGCTCTTGTTATTTTCTTTGTGCTTTCAACACTTTTTATTCTGTTTTTTATGTCCTTTAAGTTTGTCATAATTAACCTATATATTTATTAATCAACTAATAATAAGATTGTGCACAATGCTGTTAATAAAAGAATGATTATCAAAATATTTTTTGAAAAACAAACTTTTTTTCTGCAGCTGTCTGATTTACATACCATTTTCCCGCAGAGTTCTTCAGCACATTCCAGGCATAATCCTTTCCCGCACGTTGAACATACTGCAAATGCATCTCTATCATGATGATTATAACATTTCATAAATTTCCTCCTTAAAATGTTTTCTTAAATGATTCAAATGCATCTTTAAGAATCTGTTTATCTTCATCAGATAATGCACTTCCTTCATTTAATCTGTCAGAAAGCTCGCCAAATTTCGATTTTAAATGAACAAACCATTCATTTTTGAATCTTGTAATATCAGTATTCGGTATATCATCCAGAATACCCTCATTGGCTGCAAATAAAATGCTGACCTGCTCTGCAACACTTAATGGTGAATATTGAGGCTGTTTAAGAACTTCAGTCAATTTTTCACCTCTTAGCAGTTGATTTTTAGTTGCCTGATCCAAATCTGATGCAAACTGTGCAAAAGCTTCCAATTCTCTGAACTGTGCCAAATCAAGTCTCAATTTACCAGCAACCTGTTTGATACCCTTTGTCTGAGCTGCACCGCCAACACGTGATACTGAAATACCGGCGTTGATAGCAGGTCTTACACCTGAATTGAATAAATTTGATTCAAGGAATATCTGACCGTCAGTAATTGAAATTACGTTTGTCGGAATATATGCAGAAACATCACCTGCCTGAGTTTCAATAATCGGTAATGCTGTGATACTACCGCCTCCGAGCTGGTCATTCAACTTAACAGCTCGCTCCAGTAATCTAGAATGAAGATAGAAAACATCTCCAGGATAAGCTTCACGTCCCGGTGGTCTTTTTAACAGCAAACTCATTGCACGATAAGCCTGTGCATGCTTACTCAAATCGTCATAAACAATTAAAACATCCTTGCCCTGTTCCATAAACTCTTCCCCGATAGAAACACCTGCAAACGGAGCAATATACTGTAACGGAGCGGCCTCATTTGCTGTTGCCGATACAATAATTGAATATTCCATAGCACCATGTTCTTCCAGAGTTTTTGCAATCTGTGCAACTGTAGATGCTTTTTGACCTATTGCAACATATATACAAATTACATTTTTACCTTTCTGGTTAATAATTGTATCAACTGCAATAGCAGTTTTTCCGGTTTGTCTGTCACCGATAATCAATTCACGCTGTCCTCTTCCGATAGGAGTCAGAGCATCGATTGAGGTTAAACCTGTTTGTAAAGGCTGGTGTACTGATTTTCTTGTTACAATACCCGGAGCAACTCTTTCAATAGGTCTGGTTTTTGTATAACTATATTCACCTTTACCGTCAATAGCTTTACCAGTAGGATCAATAATTCTTCCGATAAGTCCTTCGCCTACAGGAACAGATGCAATTCTTCCGGTAGTTTTAACAGTCATACCTTCTTTAATACTTGTACAATCACCGAGAATAACAACCCCGACGTTGTCTTCTTCAAGGTTCATTGCAATTCCGAGTGTATCTTTGCCATCATCAAATAAAACAAGTTCACTTGCCATTACATTTCTTAGGCCATAAATTCTTGCAATACCGTCGCCGACTTCAAGAACTTTGCCGATATTAGTGACTTCCGTAACAGAAGTATAGTTCTCAATTTTTGATTTGATGATAGAACTAATTTCATCAGGTTGTATCAGTACCATAGTGTCCTCTCTTTATCGTTTATTTTTACATTAAATTCTTGCTTAATTTGTCCAATTTGCTTTTTATGCTTGTATCAATTACATCATCATCAATTTTATATATCAGACCTGCAATTATACTTTCATCAATTTCCCAAATAGGACTAATATTTTTTTGTAGTTTTTCAGACAATTTTTGAACTATTTTCCCTCTGTATTCCTCATTAAGAGGTATTGCGGAAACAATCTCCACAGTCTGAATATTATTAATCTTGTCAAGTTTATCGGCATAATCTGCTTTTACTTGTTCAAATTCCGAAAATCTTTTCTTATCAATAAGAATTTTGATAAAGTTAATTATATTCGGATTAATTTCATTTTTAAATACTTCATCAATTATTTCATGCTTAGTTTCAGTCGAAATCGTCGGATACTCCAGTGTGTTTTTTAAGTCAGAGGAAATTTTAAGGATTTGTGATATTGTTTCAAGATCTTTACTTATGTCCTCATATGACATAACATTATCCTTAACAAGTTCAATAAGAGCTTCCGAATAATTTTTAGCTGATAAAGATATTTGTTCGTTTAAATTTGTCATGGTTTACACTTGAATCCTATCTAATTCATTAATACTTCCCTGAATATATCTGTCATGAAGTTCAGGAGTATTTTTAAGAATATTTTTAATATGATTTTCTGCGGTTTTAACTGCTGCCGTAGCAGTTTTATTTGTTAATCTTGAGGAAATTGTTTGTTCTTCAGAAGCTACCACTCTGGAGATATTATCATTAATTCTGGAAATTTTGTTCTCAGTATCATGTAATAAATCCGTACTCAGCAAATCTCCCTGTTTTCCCGCTTCATTTAACTGTGATGCAATATCTGAATCCAGATTCTTAACGAGTTCATTTGCTGCCTCAAGCTTTTCTTTTGCAGCTGCTTTTTCCTCTTTCGATTTCTCAATAGAGTTTATAACATTTTGTTTGGCATTCTCCAGTATGCCTCCGATGTTAAACTTTTTGCAAATCCACCAGAGTAATGCAATCATTACTGCAAAGTTAAAGGTATTGGTTTTTACGATAGTATCCCAGATATGTAAGATTTCGTTCATTTAATTTACACCTTATTAACAATTTCCGCATTATCTATGGAAAATTTTTCGCCGAGAAGTTTTTCAGTTATTGCTTCCGCAAGGTTAGAAACGCTGCTTTGAAGTTCTTCCTGAGTTTTAACTTCTTCGGCATTCAAATTTTCTTTTGCTTTATTAATTTCTTCTCTGCTTTTAAGAACAGCTGCTTCAGTTCTCTGTTTAGCCTCGCTGCGTGCGGCTTCAACTTTGTCCGATATAATCTTTCTTGAATCAGCCTTAGATTTTAGCAGTTTTTCTTCTCTATCTTTATGAATGCGTTCGGATTCGCACGTATTTTCCTGAGCTTCTTTATAATTTTTATTTATAAAGTCTTCTCTTTCATTTACGATTTTAGAAATTGGTTTGTATAGTATTCTGTCCATAATAAGTATGAACACAATAAAACTAAACATAGCAACAAGAAATGTGGCGTTAAATTGAAGCATAATAAAGACTCTCCGCTAAAATTATTTAACAAACAATAACAACAAAGAAACAAGCAATGCATAAATAGCAGTTGCTTCAGCAAGACCTGCACCGATAATGAAGTTTTTGAATGCTTCATCTTTAATTTCAGGTTGTCTTGCGATAGCATCAAGAATACCCTTTGTTGCGATACCAAGACCGATACCTGCACCGATTGCACCGAAACCGATTGAAATACCTGCACCTAATTTTGCTAAATCCAATGATGCTAAAATTTGTTCGATTGCCATAATTTTTCTCCTTTTTATAATGTTACTCTTCTTTGATAGCCATAGATATATATGTTGTAGCAAGTAATGTAAATACCAGAGCCTGAATTACTGCTACAAACAGTTCAAAAAGCATAAACGGAAGCGGTCCGAAATATGCAAGCAAACCAACCATTGTAAAAATCAAGACTTCACCAGCAAGAATATTTGCGAAAAGTCGTAATGCAAGTGAAAATGGTCTTACAAATAATTCTAATGCATCAACGAGCGTAATAATTATGCCGTCTGCACCAAAACCGTGGAAAAAGAAATGAAACCCTTTCTTTTTTACCCCGTAATAAATATAATATATTGATACAACGATTGCCATTGCTGCTGTCATGTTTATATCATTATTGGGCGAAGCAAGTTCTCCGCTGTGCAGGTGAATTAAATGCCAAGGAAGCTGACCAACCAGATTTGCAGTTAAGATAAACATAAATAATGTCAGGATTAATGGCAAATGTTGTGCTGCCTCGGATTTTCCCATACTTGATTCTGTTATTTGAGTGAAATATTTTATAATGCCTTCACAGACAAGCTGAAGTTTCCCGGGAATAATGGATACATTTCTTGTTGAAACAAAAGCTGTAATGATTAAAAGTATCATAGTCAGCCACATTGTAATTAAGGTATCCATATTCAAAGAAACACTGTGTCCTGCAATATTCAGAGTATAAATCCAATGTTCCATTTTTATTACTCTCCCACTTTTAATTTTTATTGTAACTCGTAAAAAAAAAATCGCAAATTTTTTTGTTTGATGTAGAATTATTTATAATTACAAGGTTTAAATACAATCGGGGGATAATGAAGAAGATTTACCTTGAAGAAGTTGAGTCAACAAACTTATATGCCAAGCAAAATATTGATGTATTGTTTGACAGAACTCTGGTGCAAGCTTTTGTTCAAACTTCCGGACGGGGAAGATTTCAGCGTAAATGGGTTGATTTTGGAAGAGGAAATCTTTTCATGACATTTGTGCTTAAACCCTCGGATAAATTTAACGGGATTTATTCAAATTTAACGCAGTATTTGTCAGTAATTCTCTGTAAAATTTTAGAGAATATGGACTTAAAACCTCAGATTAAGTGGCCAAATGATGTTTTAATCAACGGGAAAAAAGTAGCTGGAATTTTATCGGAATCTGTTATGTCCGGTTCGCTGCTGAAAGGTATTGTTTTAGGTATAGGAGTTAATCTTTCTGCAACAGAAAAACAAGTTTCGGAAATTACTGATAAAAAAGTAACAGCTTTAAATCTTGAGCTGCATAAATCTGTTGATTTGGATAAATTTACGGATTTGTTGAGTGATGCTTTCTTTGAATATTATGATATATTTTTGAATAAAGGTTTTAAATTTATTAAAGAAGATTATCTTTCCAGAGCATGCTTTTTGAATAAGGAAATATGCATAAAGGTTTTTGATACCGAATATAAGGGAGTTGCGATTGATGTTACTGATAACGGTGAATTGCTTCTGCTGAAAAATAATGAAACTTTAGTACTTACAATAGGAGATATATTATGAATCAATTTGTGTTGAATTTAAAGGATGGACTTGTTTTACTTGTTCTGGGTATGGGTTTTGTATTTGCATTTCTTTACATAATGGTTCTTGTAATGAATGCAATGTCAGCATTTATCAGATGGCTGAACAAAATTTTCCCTGAAGAAGTTGAAATTGTTGAAAAAAAAGGAGCGAAAAAGAATGTGTCGGAAGAAGAGGCTATTGCTGTTGCTATTGCGGTTGCTGCCTCACAGGGACGTTTTTAGGGTTAAATATGAAAGGATATAAATTATGGCAAAAAAATTGATTAAAGTTATGGATACTTCATTCAGAGACGGTTTTCAATCCGTTTACGGAGCAAGAGTCTTTGTTGATGATTTCATTCCGGCACTACAATCTGCTGTTGCTGCAGGTATCAGACATTTTGAGGTTGCCGGAGGGGCAAGATTTCAGTCGCCTATTTTTTACTGTAACGAAAATGCTTTTGAAACAATGGACAAGATTAGAGCTGCTGTTGGAGATGATATAAATTTGCAGTCTCTGGCAAGAGGAGTTAACGTTGTAGGGCTTGATTCACAGCCTAGAGATATTATTAATTTACATGCAAAACTGTTTAAAAAGCATGGAGTTACTACCATCAGAAATTTTGATGCTTTAAATGATGTTAATAACCTTATTTATTCAGGACAATGCATAAGAGATAACGGTTTGAAACATGAAATTACTATTACAATGATGGAACTTCCTATTGGATGTGAAGGTGCACATGATGTCGCTTTTTATGAAAAGGTTCTCAGAAATATTCTTGATGCGGGTATTCCATTTGATAGCCTTGCATTTAAAGATGCATCGGGAACTTCTAATCCTAGAAAAGTTTACGAAACATTGAAGCGTACAAGAGAAATATTAGGTGACAGTGCACATATAAGATTCCATTCTCACGAAACGGCAGGAACAGGTTTGGCTGCTTATATAGCGGCACTTGACGGCGGTGCTGACGGAATTGATTTGTCTATGAAGCCTGTTTCCGGAGGTACTGCTCAGCCTGATATAGTTTCAATGTGGCATGCCGTTAAAGGAACTGATTATGATCTGGGTATTAATGTTGAAAAAATACTTGAAACGGAAGAGATTTTCAAGGAATGTATGAAAGATTACTTCCTTCCTCCGGAGGCCCTTTCTGTTAATCCTATGATTATCCAGTCGCCTCTTCCGGGTGGAGCCTTGACTGCCAATACACAGATGCTTCGTGATAATAATTTGATGGATAAATTCTCTGATGTTGTTGCGGCAATGAAAGAGGTTGTTATGAAAGGCGGTTTCGGTACTTCTGTTACTCCTGTTTCGCAGTTCTATTTCCAGCAGGCATTTAATAATGTTATGTTTGGACCATGGAAAAAGATTGCGGAGGGTTATGGCAAAATGGTTCTCGGATACTTTGGAAAAACGCCTTGTGAACCGGATTCTGAAGTTATAAGAATTGCATCTGAACAGTTAAATTTAAAACCTACGACAGAACTTGTTGTTGATTTAAACGATAAAGATGAAACAAAAGGAATAAAAGCCGCCACAAAGAGACTTGAAGAAGCAGGACTTCCTATAAATGATGAAAATATCTTTATTTCCGCTGCTTGTAAGGAGAAAGGTATTTTATTCCTTGAAGGTAAAGGCACAATCGGCGTCAGAAAATGTGAAAAAGGTGATAATGAACCTAAAATTGATTCACCTAACGGTTATACGGTTTCTGTTAACGGTAAAAAATACGCAGTCGCTATTGAGGGTAAAAAAGCAACAGTTAACGGAAAACTTTACGACATTGATGTAAAATCCGGCATTGAAGCCGATACACATGCTGCAGCAGCCGGAGAAAGTACTCCGATTAAAGCCGCTTTACCGGGTACTGTTTTGAAGGTTCTTGTTTCAGCAGGCGATTCAATAAATGAAGGTTATGTCATTGCTGTAATAGAGGCAATGAAAATGGAAACTGAAATTAAATCTCCTGTGGGCGGTACTGTTCAATCCGTTGAAATTGAGGTCGGAGATAAAGTTAAAACCGGAGATATTCTGGTTACGGTCGGTTAGTTTACATAATTTGAAAAGGATAAAAATATGAATATAACAGAAAGTTTAATTAAATTATGGGAGTCAACCGGTATTGCTAACTTTGTTCAACCGGCAGACCCTTCTATCGCAAGCGGATTTGAGCAATTTTTACATCAGTTCGGTTCGCCGATTATGCTGGTAATCTGCTGCTTTCTCTTGTGGCTGGGCATAAAAAAACAATTTGAACCGTTATTACTTGTCCCTATTGCCTTTGGAGGTTTGCTTTCAAATATTCCTGTCGCTGATATCGCAGGTCCTAACGGTTTTTTAGGAATTATATATGAGGCAGGAATTCATAAGGGATTGTTTCCGCTGATTATATTTATGGGTGTTGGAGCTATGACGGACTTTGGCCCGCTTATTGCTAATCCTAAAACCGCACTTCTGGGCGGTGCTGCTCAGTTCGGAATTTTTGGGGCATTGCTTCTTGCACTTTGCTGTTTTGGGTTTACACTTCCGCAGTCGGGTGCTATCGGAATTATCGGCGGTGCTGACGGACCGACCTCTATTTATGTAACTACAAAGCTTGCTCCGGAATTACTCGGGGCTATTGCGGTTGCCGCTTATTCTTATATGGCTTTAGTGCCGGTTATACAGCCGCCTATTATGAAACTTTTAACAACTGAAGAGGAAAGAAAAATTGAGATGAAACAGCTTAGAGAAGTTTCAAAACGCGAAAAAATTATATTTCCTCTGGTTGTATTGGGGTTATGCATAATATTTCTGCCTGATGCATGTCCTCTTGTAGGAGCATTGACTTTTGGAAATCTTTGTAAAGAATGCGGTGTTGTTGAAAGACTTTCCGATACAATGCAAAATGCATTGATTAATATCGTCACAATATTTCTTGGCTTATCCGTAGGTTCAAAATTGTCGGCATCGCAATTCTTAACTACACAGACTTTGTTTATTCTTTTGTTGGGAATCATTGCGTTCAGCTTAGCAACTGCCGGTGGGGTATTATTTGCAAAAGTTATGAATTTATTCTCAAAAGAAAAAATCAATCCGCTTATTGGTTCGGCAGGGGTTTCTGCAGTGCCTATGGCCGCAAGAGTATCAAATAAGGTAGGACTTGAGGCGAACCCGCAAAATTATCTGCTTATGCATGCAATGGGACCAAATGTTGCAGGAGTAATTGGTTCTGCTGTTGCGGCTGGGATTTTGCTTGCGTTATGTAAATAAAAAACAGCTATTAAAAATGAGTGACCGTCTGGCAGGCGGTCATTTGTTTTTAAATAGTTATATCAATTTCATTCCCCAGAGAATTGATTATAGGTTGGGATTTGTTATAAAGTTCTGATTTGCTTATATTAGGGTTTTCTTTGATAATTTTCTTAATCTCTTCGGTTGCCCTTTTGATTTGGGGATATTTTTGAGTTATTTTTTCTCCGATAATCATCGCCAGATGTTTGTAGCCCCTATTTCCTATTCCTTTTGAGGTATCTTTTTCCGACAGTATGCTGATAACTTCTTTCGGGCCGGCAAGGGCTTCACTTTTTAGTATTTTTTGTGTTGTTACTTCAAGAACTTTGTATGTTTCGAATTTGTGTCCGAAATTTATTTTTCCATGATTATTATTTATATTCATAATTTCTCCAAAGTTTTCTGATTTAAAAAAACATAAAAATAAATTTTTTTGTCAATAAATATTCTTTTTCACAGTTTATTTTTATAATAATATTTTTGTAGGAGAATTTTATATGAAAAAATTAGCGGTTTTAACCTCTGAAAATGAAACTATCGTAAGAGCTGTAATAGAATATTTACGTAATAAGAATATTGATATAATTGTTCTTTCAAATGTGCTTAATTCAAAAGTCTTCGACTTGGCAAAATTATTGAATATCGCATGTGAATATGTTCCTGCAGAAGAAAACGGGCAGTATTTTTCGTGCAAAAATTTTGATCTGGTTGCTATTACGGAGTATAAGGGAGAGTTATCCGCAGATACGATTGAATCAGGTAAATTTATCGATATTCATATGTCACTTCTTCCTGCATTTAAAGGCAAGGATGCAATTTACAGGGCTTTTGATGCCGGTGTAAAAGTTTCAGGTGTTACTGTTCACTCTATAACCTCGGAAATTGACGGTGGAAAAATCCTTGCACAGTATCCGGTTTTAATTTCGAATACAACTCATTTTGACGAATTTAGAGATGAAATGTATAAAGTCGCGGGTATTTTATATCCTAAAGTTATTGAATGTATTTTGGAAGATAAGGTTTTTGATTTCGCAGATTTATTTAAGGGAGCTTGTTCGTCAGGATGCGGTGGTTGTTCAGGGGATTGCCGGAATCATTAACTTTTATTATTTTATATGATTTTTTATAAAAATTATGTATAATTTGATTAGAAAGTTTAAATTTTATCGGGGGAAAATGATATGTCTGTTGATGATGCACTGGTAATGATTTTAGCTGGCGGTGAAGGAAAAAGATTATATCCGTTAACAAAAGATAGAGCAAAACCGGCAGTTCCGTTTGCGGGGAGATATCGCATTATTGATTTTGTTTTAAATAATTTTATAAATTCGGGATTTTATAAAATAAAAGTGCTTACTCAATATAAATCGGATTCGTTAAATAAACATATTACCAGAGGATGGGCCTTATCTCCGTTTTTGAACCAGTATGTGGATCTTGCTCCGGCACAGATGAGAACAGGTGTTGATTGGTATCGTGGTACTGCTGATGCGATTTATCAGAATATATTTCACATAACGGATGAAGATCCTGATTATGTTTGTATATTTGGCGGAGATCATATTTACAAGATGGATGTTTCTCAGATGCTTGATTTTCATAAAGATAAGCAGGCTGATTTATCAATTTCGGCTATTCCTATACCTATAGAGGAAGCATCAGAATTTGGAATTATAGAAGTGGACGATGATTGGAGACTTATTAATTTTGTTGAAAAACCTCAGTCAAAACCTAAATCAATTCCGGGAAATCCTGATATGTGTCTTGCTTCAATGGGAAATTATATTTTCAACAAGGATGTTTTACTAAACGCTCTTGATGAGGATTTTCAAATAAAAAATTCGAGTCATGATTTTGGAAAAAATGTTATTCCAATGCTTTTAAATGAAGGTAAACGAATTTTTATCTATAACTTTGCAGATAATGAATTTCCGGGTATTACGGATGCAGAAAGAGGTTACTGGAGAGATGTCGGCAGTATTGATGCATACTGGCAGGCTAATATGGATTTGTTATATTCAAATCCTGAATTGAATCTTTATTCTAAAGAATGGCCTATAAGAACTTTTAATTACAATTACCCTCCTGCAAAATTTATCTGGCAGGAAGGTGACAGAGTTGGTATGGCAACAAATTCCATGGTATCCGAGGGTTGTATTGTCTCAGGCGGCAGCATCTCAAAGTGTGTGTTGTCTCCGGAGGTGCGTGTAAACAGTTATTCTCAGGTGTATGAGAGTATATTGATGGAAAATGTTGAAGTTGGCCGCTACTCGAGGATTAAGCGTGCTATTATTGATAAGAATGTGAAAATCCCTCCGCATACAAGAATCGGTTATAATAAAGACGAAGATCTTAAGCGGGGGTTCCATGTCTCACCTAACGGAGTGACTGTTGTACCTAAAGGTGCTATACTATAACTCGTTTTATAGAAATTTTTAGCGGATGCAATTTTATCAAGATGCATCCGTTTTTTGTGTATGTTGAAAAATTTTTTATTTGTATTACTATATTTTAGGCACTAACATGTGTAAATATTTCTTAAAATAGGTATTAATAAGAGCAATTTTATCCCTTTACATGTTTTATATACTCGGGTAGAAATATGGTATCTGTAAGTTCAATAAATAATATTATATCGACTGCTAGTTCGGGCTTGAAAAAACCGAATGTTTTTAAACGTCTTTATAATAAACTACCTAATTGGGAAGTTACTTCCGACAAATTGTTGACTCATGTGGAAAATTTTGGTAAAAAATGTACATCTGCCCACCAGAGAGGAATTTTAGGGGCAACTGCCCTTTTGACACAGCCATTTATAGATGCAAGAAATAAGGATGTTGATGAAAAAACCCGAAAATATTCCGTAGCCAGAACGATTGCAAAAATTATTGCAGGTACTCTTACCGGTGTAGCTATTCGTTACGGATGTATTAAAGCAATGAACTGGAAACCGTTTTTACCTTCCAGATGGCAATCTTTAACAAAGGATGTTCAAGATCAATACAAAAATGCAATGGGTACTATCGTTTCACTCGTTGTAATGCTATTTACAAACTTTCTGATTGATGCCCCTTTGACAAAATTCCTTACAAATGTTATGACTCAAAACCAGAAGGGAGATAAAAAATGAAAACTCCCGAATTCATAACTGACATGCTAAAAATACTCGCAAACAAAGGAGCTTCGTTTAAAGATACAGTATTGAAAAAATACGGTGAACAGCCGGGAACTATGCTTGTTCATACAGGCGTTCTCGGTTGGATATTGTCATCTCTTGCACAAGTTGCTGCTGTTGCTTTTAATGATAAAATTCCGGCAGAGCAAAAAGTCTTCTTAATCCCGCAGGAGATTGGCGATGCTGCAACCAATATTTTATCATTTTATATTGTTACACAGTCAGTAAAATCTTTAGCCTCAAAACTTGTAACAACCGGAAAATTGAAAAATCCTAAAATTTCTGCTTTTCTTGAAAAGGTTAAAGGAATTGATAAATCAAAAATCGGAACCTGGGATTTTGATATAACAAAACTTGCAGGTTACAAAACAGGCATTAAGGATGATTTTATAAAATTCAAGAATGGTGTGGATGTTTATGCAAGTCTTGCCGGTTCTATTGCTTCATGTAATATAATTACTCCGATTATAAGAAATAAATATGCCTCTGATAAGCAGAAAGATGTACTTGCTCAAATGCAAAAAGATAAAATGAAATATTTGCAGGCACCGCGTGGCATTTCTATGAACAAGTATTTGCAAAATGTTTATGCCAAACATTCTGAATTAAAAGTTTAGCATATTAATGAGGCCGATTACCATTATCATAGTTATAACCATGAATAATCCCGCCAGTTTAAAGAAGGGATTTATTTTAGTATTTTCTTCTTTACTGTTTATTTTTTCAAGAGTTTTTTTGGAAAAATCATATTTAAGTTCATTTTTTGTGCGGTTAAAAGAAGATGTTAATAGTTGTTTGAATGCGTAAAATTCTTCCAAATCTTTTCTTGCAAGTGGATTGGATATTGCTATTTTTTTTATTTTAATATTTTCATTATCTGTCAGTTCATTATCAATATATGCGGAAAGATTTGCCTTAAACCTTTTATATTGCTGATTGTCGTATTGTTCAAAGTCCTTATCTTCCTCCGAAATTTTAGTTCGAATTTCGCTGAAGTTTTCAAGTATCCGCCTTAACTTCATGTATTTTTCCATGCAGTGCGGGCAGCTATTCAGGTGTTCCTGAACACATTTGCTTAAGTTTATATCAAGTTTGTTTTCTATATAAAAAGTCAACAAGGTTACTACCTGATTACAGTTTAGATTATTTTGCATAGTTCCCTCCTTTATATGTAAGCTTTAAGACCGTTCTGCAGTTTTATTCTGGCACGTGAAATCCTTGATTTCACCGTGCCCACACTTGAATTTGTTGCCTGAGCAATTTCTTCGTAACTTAAACCTTGCAATTCTCTTAAAACTATTGCAACACGAAAAGGTTCCGGCAATTCTTTTATTTCCTTCTTTATAATTTCTTCCATTTCGGCTGTTATGCATTTTTCAGGTGGTTTGCATTTTTTATCGGGAATAATAGATTTTAGAGAAAAGTTTGTTTCATCATCGGATTCTTCATCAAAAGATACGACATCCGGCTTTTTTGAGTTTTTTCTTAACTCATCATAAAAAAGATTTGTTACTATTTGATTTAACCAGCTTTTGAAATGTTTTGGATTTTTCAATGATTGTATATTTTTGGCAACACGTAACAAAGCTTCCTGTGTCAAATCCGCTACATTTTCTCTTTTTTTAGACAGGTAAGAAAAAGTTGCAAATACATTTTTTTGTTCTCGCTTTATTAATTCTTCCAGAGCTTTAAAATCGTTCTGTTGTGACAAAACGACAAGTTCTTCCAGAGACATTTTTCTGTATTGCAATTTGTTAGCAGACATACCGAATCTCCTTACTCAAATGGTAAGGAATTTTTTCGTTAAAATCTTTAAACAAAACTATACATTATATGGACAATATTTTTTATTAACGGAGTTTAATATTTCAATTATTCTGCAGCAATATATCCACGTAAAGCTGTGTATGCTGCAACATAAGGTGATGCCAGATAGATAAATCCGTTAACATTTCCCATTCTTCCCTGAAAGTTTCTATTTTGTGTTGCAAGACAAACTTCACCATCAGCAAGAGTTCCAGCATGAACCCCTACACAAGGTCCGCAGCCGGGCGGTAATATTGTTGCATTTGCCTCAACAAATATTGTAATTAATCCTTCAGCAAGAGCCTGCAGATAAACATCTTTTGATGCCGGACAAATTAGCATTCTCACATCAGGATTAATGGTTTTTCCTTTTAGAATTTCCGCAACTACACGTAAATCCTCAATTCTTCCGTTTGTACAGGTTCCTACAAATACCTGATTAACTTTTATATCCTTTAGTGCGGCTACCGGTTTTGTATTATCAACTGTATGAGGACAAGACACGGTATGTTCAATATCTTCTGCATTAATACGAATAATTCTTTCATAAACAGCATCACTGTCTGGCTTCAGTGTTCTGAATTTATCTTCCCTGCCTCTTGATTTTAAAAATTCTTTTGTCTTTTCATCAGCAATAAACAAGCCTGCTTTTGCACCTGCCTCAACAGCCATATTTGCAAGAGTAAATCTCTCGGACATAGACATGTTTTCGATTGTCTCTCCGCAAAATTCGAGTGCCTTATATGTGGCACCATCAGCACCAATCATTCCTATAAGATGGAGCATTAAATCTTTAGAACAAATTCCTTTTTTGAATTTACCGGTAACTTCAATTTTATATGTTGCCGGAACCTTCAACCAGGTTTTACCAAGTGCCATTGCTACAGCAATATCTGTTGATCCCATACCGGTTGCAAAAGCCCCAAGAGCTCCTGATGTACATGTATGAGAATCAGCTCCGACCAGAATTTCGCAAGGATTTACAAATGTTTCAACAAGCCTCTGGTGGCAGACTCCTGCTCCTACATCTGATAAGACCGCACCATATTCTTTTGAAAATTCTCTCAAAACAGTATGTGTATTTGAAAGCTCTTTTCTTGGACTCGGTGATGCGTGATCAATAAAAAGAATACTCCTTTCAGGATTTTTTAGTTTTGGGATTCCCAGCTTTTTAAATTCTTGAACAGTAAGCGGTCCTGTTCCATCCTGAACCGCAGTAACATCAACATTTGCAATAACAAGTTCTCCAGCGTGAACTTCTTTACCTGCGTGCTCGGAAATAATTTTTTCTGCTAAAGTTAATCCCATAAATTTTCTCCTTACTTATTATTTTCTTAATTTTAGCATAAAAATTTATTTTAATAACATAAAAATTTATCTGCTTTTACCCAGAAAATCTCGCCAGTAAGTGCCCTCTCCTTGAGGATTGATGTCTTGTAAAGCATAATATGCACATGCGGCTTGATTTGTTACAGAAGACGTACTTTTACAATAATTTGAGCCGGTTACAAAAAAATTAGTTGAAGTACTGTCATTTACGACAGTTGATGTCGGGTTATCCTTATGAGGCTGTCCCATAGGCAAGACATATCCGTCGGTTGTAAAATAAAATATATGTAAATCATATCCATACTTGTTTGGCTTTTTTATCCCATTTATATCGACACATACAACCGGTCCGTCATCTCCGGAAATAACTCCATCACCAACAAAAGAAAATATTCTTCCGGCAACATCATAATAGAAACCACTGTCATCGCAAGGACCTATTCTTAATTTTGTACCATTCATGGTATAAATATCATACTTTATGCTCCGTACATTGCCTTCTTCATCAGTTGAAGAAAAAACTACATCATCAAATTTTCTATTGCCGTTATAGTACTGCATAATTAATGGAACAAACTTTGAAGCATTTCCTTGAGAAGAGCCAAAAACATTATTGTCAGCGGCCCACTCAGACAATGATATCCCTTTTTCATTTTTGAAAAGCTGTGCAATCTGATTAAGCTCGGAATAAACTTTTTTAAACTGGACCTCCAGTTCTTTATTTCGTGTCTCATTAATTATTGCAGGTAAAGTCATAGCTGCAACTACCCCTATAATTCCGAGTGTTATCAAAACTTCTGCCATGGTAAAGCCATATAATACGGTTAACTTTGTTTTCATTTATACTCCTTATTAGTAAATATGTAAGATTATATCTTACATATTTATATATATTATTGTTGCAAAATATATTTATGTCAAGACTTTTATCTTTGGGGAAAAATATAAAAAAATACCGTAAAGCAAAAAAGTTATCACAAAATCAACTTGCAGAGCTTATTGATTTATCAAGAGAGCATCTGGCCTGTATTGAAACCGGCAAAGAGTTTATTAGTCTCAGAAAACTATTTTTAATTGCAGATGTGCTTAATGTACCATTAACATGTCTTATTGATTTTGATTAGTTAAGTTATACTTTATTAACATTTGCTTGCTAAAAGGCAAAAAATTTTAGATGCAATTTTTCAAAAATTTAAAAATAACAGTAAGGAAACTGTTGATATTAATAGAAAGCAGGAATTAGAGAAACTGCAGGGTTACAGATCAAGTATGTAATAATTAAATGAGTGTCTGGCAAACGTCAACAAAACCAATCGCCTTGGAGCACAGCCTTAACTCATCTAAAGTCAGTTTAATTGCCGAATTCCCGCTGCCGCAGGCCGGATAAACCGTATCAAAACGCTTTAGCGAATCATCCAGATATATATTTACATCACTTCTTTCTATAGCAAAAGGACAAACCCCTCCTACTGCATGACCGGTAAATTCAATTACCTCATCAGGACTAAGCATCTTTGCTTTAATCCCGAAGAATTGTTTAAATTTTTTGTTGTCTATTCTTGCATCTCCTGCAGTCACAACAAGAACAGCACCCTCAGGAGTTTTAAAGGAAAGAGTTTTTGCAATTCTTGCAGGTTCAACTCCGAGTGCTTGTGCCGCAAGCTGAACAGTTGCACTTGAGGAGGAAAGTTCTATAATGTCTTCTGATTTGTTGAACTGTTTTAGATATTCTTTCACTTTTTCTATAGACATAGTTTAAATTATCCTGTGTGGTTTTGTAAGAAGGTGAGCCTCAACACGCTCTTTGATTGCACCCAGTGGCTCGTAGTATGGTGAAACGGTCATTATTTTTGCAGCAATATCAGGATAGTAATAAATAAATCTCAATTCACTGGAAGTTAAAGGCTTTTGTGTATGTACATTTGCATAACGAGCAAGTTCAAGAATGTTCCGTGCTTCATGCTCATCCTTAAATTCCAGTTCAAGGTTTTCATACACGTTTCGGAATCCTCTAATTCCTCCGTATTCACCTGTTGTAATAGTTCTGCCCGTTTCAATTATTTCAGGTTCGCCTCTGCCAAGTTCTTCAAAGTCGTATAGTTCGTAGTTTCTCCTGTCTTTTAATGCACCGTCTGCATGAATTCCTGATTCGTGTGCAAATGCATTATCCCCGACAGCGGGTTGATTTATCGGAATAGGAACCCCAAAAGCATAAGAGGTATATTTTGCAAGCCTCCATGCTTTACTTAAATCAATATTTGGATCAATTTCATAATCGTTTTTAAATCCGGCAGATTTCATTATTGCAAGAAGACAGGAAACCAGATCAGCATTTCCAGCTCGTTCTCCCATACCATTTATTGCTGTATTGATATATGCATCAACTCCGGCATCTACTGCCGCTTTTGCCCCCATCACAGAACATCCGACTGCCATCCCTAAATCATTATGGTAATGCAATTCAATAGGCATTCCTGTCTCTCTTGCCAGTTTATAGATTCTGTCGTAAGAGGTTTTTGGATCTTCGTAGCCAAGAGTATCGCAGTATCTGAATCGTTGTGCCCCTGCTTTTTTTGCTTCTTTAGCATATTTTATAAGAAAATCTATATCACTTCTGGAAGCATCTTCAGCATTTACACCTATAACTTCAGCTCCGTGAGATACCGCACATTTGACAGCATCAATCGTCATGTTAAGTATATCCTGCGGCGTTTTTTTACCGAGATATTTCCCGTTAATCATCTGTTCTGAAGTTGATTGAGAAAGATTGACATTTTTAAGTTTAGGAACATTATTAAATGAAAGTTCAACATCCGATGCTATGGCTCTCATCCACCCGGATAACTTTGTAGTTGTAATAACACCTCTTTCTACAAGCTCAAGGTTTCCGTTCAGGTAGTTAATTTCATGTTTTGTTGTAGGAAACCCGAACTCTGACTGGGTGATTCCCATATCATCAAGCATAAGGTTTATAATGGTTTTTTGCAATTTTGCAAGACCTAATCTTGACGTCTGTACACCATCACGGTTTGTTACATCTACAAAATAAATTCTGTGTTTTTTCATTTTTGCTCCTTGGTTTGCAAATTCTTGTTGAAAAACTTGCTTTTTTAATTAAAGTTAATTACAATGAATAGTATGAAACATTTTCGGGCAGATTGTCAAGAATTTAAGATTTAATTATGAGTAACACGAAGCAGCTAGAGAAGAAGATTAATAAAGAGTATAAAACAGGCAATGTTAAATGTGCTATAGAGTTATGCCAGATAGGACTTCAAGAAGACCCGACAAATGCCGATTTGCATATACGTCTCGGTGATTTGTATTTGGCATGGCATCTTGATATTTATAATTCATGTCAATATATAGATGAAGCTATTACAGAATATCAAAGAGCAATGGAATCTTATATTGACAGTGCTGACATTTACTATAAAATAGCTCAGGCTCATTTTTATAAGGGTGATCTTGATAAGGCAATTAATTATCTTGATACTGCTATTGAGAAAAATCCAAAGTTAGCCAGAGCATATTATCTGCTTGCTGAAACATACACTAAAAAATCAAGATTTATTGAGGCAGGAATTAATGCAAGAAAGTCAATAAAATTTAAACCTCTATCAAATTCCTGTGCACATTTTTTACTTTCAAATTTGTATAATGTTTCATCTGTAAAATCTTTTAAGAATTGGTTAAAGGCAAGATGGGAATATGTTCTCTCTTTGTTAACGCTTCCTTTTGATTCTCAGGCACTTAAAAATGTTGGAAGATTTATTTCTTACATGAAATTTTTCCCGATTCTGGTTAAGGGATTATATCTTGTTAATTCGAAAAAATTTGAAAAAGCCATCGAATTATACGCAGATGCAATAGAGAAAGCTCCGGGATTTATCCCGTTATACAGTCTTCTCGGCGATATTTACTGCGGAATAGGACGTTATGAGGATGCTATTACTGAATATAAAATGGCAATCTGGCTTGATTGTTTAAATATTGAGGCATACAGACATCTTTCGCAGGCATATGAGGAAATAGGAGATTATGACAGTGCTGTCGATGTTTATCAGAAATTAATAGAGATTACACCTAATATGCCTGATGTTCATTCAAATCTGGCTAATATATTATTTGTTAAAGGTGACATTGACGGAGCTATCTCGCATTTTCAAACTGCCGTGACACTTAATCCTAAGAAACAATGGACAAGTGTTATTAATCAAACACTGGGATTTGTATATCACGAATCTAAAAAGGATATTGATGCTGCAATTTCATCTTATCAGAGTGCTTATTTGCAGACGCCTGATGATATAGATATTTACATAAATCTTGGCAGTGCATTTTATGATAAGGAAGATTTTAATAATGCATTGCAGGTTTATAGAAATGCCCTTGATTTGGAACCTAAAAATGCTAAAATTCATTGTAATTTAGGATTTCTATACTGGGGAAACAGCGAACTTGATGAAGCTATTAAAGAGTATGAGCTTGCAATAGAGTATGATGAAAATTATGACATTGCTTACAATAACCTTGGAGTAATTTATCTTGATGATTTGGGAAGAGTGCAAAAGGCCATTGAACTCTTTAAAAAAGCTATTGAATGCAATCCGAATTATGCACTTGCTCATTTTAATCTTGCACGAGCAATAACAATTACCGGTGATAAAATAGAAGCAGCAAAATTATATCAAATTGCACAGGATGTTAATAAGATTACAAATGAATTAGATCCTCAGGAAATTATTGATAAGATAAATGCTTTATTTAGTTAGTTCGGATTATTTTTCTTTTGCAGACGATTGTTTATAATGTCTTTTACTTGAATTGCGGCGGTGACGCATAGTGCATAGATTAAAGCACTTCTTGCATAACTTTTAAATCCCCATTTGTGATTCTTATTAATCAATTTCAGATAGTTTTCTTCAAGGCCTGCTTCTTTCGCCATCATATATCCTTTTTTGGATGCTGTAAATTCCTCAGCCAATTTTGGCAAAAAGCCTAAAGCTACAATTCCTCCTGTTGAGGCTCTTAGTATATTAATCATTTTATCGCCGGAAGAAAGTTTATCATTTTCTTTTTGAGGTTTTATTTTACTTGTAAATATTGCAGCTAGCGGTAATCCAAATACAACATATTTGTTATTTGTATGTTTTGCAAGTTTAAAAAGTTTTGAGGATAAACCTGTTTCCTGATTTTTGGCATGTCCGAGTTCATGAAATACAGGCACAAGAAAATCTCTGTTTATATAGACGGTTTTCTCTTTTGGCAAATAGCATGCATTCATTTTTTTGACGATTTGTTCAAATGTTTTTAAAAATCTCTTATCTTCCGGCTTTGGGGTATTTTCATCAACGAGTTTAATTTTTAAACCAAACTCTTTTAAACCACTTTGTTCAATAGCAGTATCAGCCTTATCTAAAAACACTTGTTTAGCCTCTTCTGAAATTTCAAATTTATCCTTATTTGAAACTATAATTTTTTTATTTACTTCAGTGCAAAATTTTAGTGCTGAATACCCAATTCCAGCTGATATAAGTGATGAGGCAATATTTTTTCTTATCTGTTGATTTTTTGTATTTGTATCAGAAAAATTTATGCTGTTGACCATACTATTTAGAAAACCTGTAAATAAAATTTTTGCTACTTCATAGAATATTCTTCAACTGTTATTACCGGCAAAACAAAACCGAATGTCGCACCTTTGCCGACTTCAGAATGTACAAAAACACGGCCGTTGTGATGCTTTTCAATAGTTGTTTTAACGAGGTTTAAGCCAAGCCCTGTGCCTTTAATAGTATGAGTGTTATTTTCTACGCGGTAAAATCTGTCAAAAATCTTTTTCTGATGCTCTGGTGCAATACCGCAACCATTATCTGTTACCGTTACAGTTATTTCTTTATTATTTTCATCATATTCAAGTTTAACTTTAATTTCACCGTTCTCCGGAGAATACTTAATTGCGTTAGACAGATAATTCGTTAATGCCCGTTCAATACCATCATAATTAAACATAAATTCAGGAGGATTTGCCGTATTATCTATTGTGATATGAAGGTTATGCTCTTTAGTCAGGACGTTTACCTGATTTACGCAATCATATATTAATTCTGAAATATTATTTTGCTCTTTTTCAAGTTCTGCATTAGCTTCGATTCTTGAAAAGTCAAGAATATCATTAACCATTTTATTTAGTCTGATAATTTCCTGATTAATAGTTCCAATAAATTCTTTCTGGGTATCGTAATCGAATTCATTACCATAGTTGTAAAGAGTATCTATATAACTTCTCAAAACAGTAACCGGTGTTCTTAACTCATGTGAAACATTGGATATAAAACCTGCTCGCATCTGTTCCATTTCAGCTTCTTTTGTCATATCAATCAGAACAATTATATAGCCGACGTAATCTTTATTTCTTGTGAACATCGGAGATATGATTGATTTAATGACTCTTTCATCTACAATAATATTAAATTCAATAGGTTTGTTTTCGATTTCCTCAAGCGGGGTATCTTTAAATTGTTCAATTTTGTCTTTAAAACAATAATTACCGGAAGTATCTATATACTGTTGTATTTGCGTGTTAAGCAGCTGAGTTTCATCCACTTCAAGCAGTTTTTGTGCCGCATTATTTACTAGAACTACTTTATCATCATCATCACAAACAACAACACCATTTGCAATACTTAGTAATACTGCTTCAAGTTTATTTCTTTCAAGGGTTAATTGTTCAATGTTCTGTTCTTCATAAAGATGAAGTTTGGCAGACATATCATTAAAAGCATCAAACAATTCTTTTACTTCTACACTTACGTCCTGGCCTTCAATTTTGTAACCGAAATTTCCTGTTGATATATTTTTAACGCCGTTACGTAATATTCTCAGTTCTCGTGTTATCAGATAAGTGTTAATCAGAATTACAAATGCAAACACAATCCACACCATCATAAATACAAAAAGAAGTGAGGCTCTTGTTGTTGTTTTAATCTGGTTGACTATATTCCCTGATAGACCTACTGTAACGGAGCCTATAGGGTTATTTTCGCCGATGGCAGTCATTGGGGATGTTACTTGAATATTCGGTTTGTTTGATTCTGACGGAATATCATTTTTATCAGAAAAAATAATTTTTCCGTTTGTGTCTCTGAACTCTATAAAAACTATATCATTATTGCTTTTTAAAATACTTTTAGAATGAGCTTGCAGGGTGTCTTGAATTTTATCAGGAGGAAGATTTTTAGTAATTTCAACGCTTTCAATAGCAAGTGTTTTAGAGATTACCTGACCAAAATTCTGGTAGCCTTCGTTTAATTTTTTCTGTATATTGAATATTGCAAAAATTGCAATAGCAACAATTAAAATTGTACTGATAATCAGCCCGAAAATAATGAGGCGATTTTGCGTTGTCAAACTAACCTTATTACTCATAACTTAATTATACCACCTTAGATTTTCTCTTGCAAAATTTAGAGGAAAACGACCTGCATTTGCAAGTCGTTTCCTTAATAATAAAAATATTTATCTTGCACAGATAGTTCTTGCAACATGTACGCCTGATGCTGAAGCTTGAATTAGGCCTCGGGTTACTCCTGCACCATCACCGATTGTAAACAAGTTTTTAACGCCTTCTGTTTCAAGTTCGTTTGTTAATTTTACTCTTGCTGAATAGAACTTAACTTCAATACCGTAAAGAAGAGTATATCTTGAAGCCGTTCCTGGACAAACTTTATCAAGTGCATACAGCATTTCAATGATACTTGTCATTTGTCTGTATGGAATTACAAGACTTAAATCCCCAGGAGTTGCACAGGTAAGAGTAGGTGTAAGAACGCTTGATTTGATTCTTTCAGGTGTTGAACGGCGTCCTTCCAAAAGGTCACCGAATCTTTGTACAAGTATGCCGCCGCCAAGCATATTAGCAAGGCTTGCTATATGTTGTCCGTACTGAATAGGTTCTTTAAACGGTTCAGTAAATTTTTCACTTACCAGAAGTGCAAAGTTTGTATTATTTGTTGTTTTTTCAGCATAGCTGTGTCCGTTAACCGTTGCAATTCCATTGTAATTTTCCTGAACAACCTCTCCGTTCGGGTTCATGCAGAATGTTCTTACTTCATCTCCGAACGTTGGTGAATGATAAATCAGTTTTGATTCATATAATTTATCTGTCAACGGCTGGAATACAGGAGCCGGAAGCTCGACACGCACCCCTACATCAACAGCATTATTCACCATACCTATTTTATTTTTTGCAAATTCTTTAGTAAGCCAATCCGCTCCTTCTCTACCCGGAGCAATAATTGTGTATTCTGCATGAATTGTCTCTCCGTTATCAAGAACGATACCTTTGACTTGTTCGCATTCTACAATAAGACTTTTTGCAACAACATTATTCAGGATAGTTATTCTTTCTGCCAGATAATCCTGCATATTCTTTAAAACATCAAGGCTTCTTTCAGTTCCCAGATGTCTTACCGGTGAGTGAACCAATTTAAGCTCTGCCAGTACAGCCTGACTTTCAAGTTCTCTGAAAACCTTCATGTCTGTACCAAATACTTCTTCAGTTGCTCCGAAATCTAGATATAATTTGTCTGAATAGCTGATAAGTTCTTCTACTTTTTCCCTTGACATATAGTCAACAAGATGTCCACCGACATCCGGAGTAAGTGTAAGTTTGCCGTCGGAAAATGCTCCGGCTCCTCCCCAGCCGCATAGCAATCCACACTTTTTACATGTAGGACATTTTTCATATCCCTCTCTCAAAAGACATTTTCTCTTTTCTATTTTTTCGCCTTTTTCTATTAAAACTACTTTCCAGTCAGGTTTAAGTTTTGTAATTTCAAGAGCCGCAAAAATTCCGGCAGGACCTGCACCGATAATAGCTACATTATACATCTGATTTTGTTCCTCTTTATTTTGTGCCAACCAGATTAATATAGCCTAAACATATTTATTTTAAAAGGCTTTATGAAGATAATGTTAAATTATTATTTCCAGTTAATTTCATCAATTTTAAGTTTAAAACTCTTTTTTCCGTAAGTGCCGGAACTTGTAGTTTTAATTTCAAGAATTACAGGTTTATTGTCAAGTTTTGCTCTTGCATTAGGGTTATGCAGACAGTTATGAAGATAATTTCCGTAGTTTTTCTTTGCAGCATAAAGTTCAAAACTACCTTTTAAATTATAATCATTTTGCATTTGTCGGGCCAATCCTAAATTCCTTCCAAGCTCCTTTAATTTTTCTGCGTGTTTTCCGGTTACAATATACCAGTTATGACCGTCGTTTACACATCTGAAAAAGTCAGAAGCTGTTTGAAATTTAGTCTTAATATATCCTTTTAGACCTGTATAGTAATTATAATCTTTGTCGGCCTTTCCGTATTTATGAGCTATAAATTTATCAGTATCAGATTTTTCCGTAGGACCTGCCAGAAGTTTCATAAACATTCTGCCGGCTTTTTGAATATTTTTAGGATCGGTTGACGGTTTGCCGTCTATTATAACCTTAAAAGGTACAACTCCCGTAAAATTTTGACTATTAACATTATTAATCTGCACGCAAAAACTCCTTTTTCAGTATAAAAAACATAAAGATTTTTTTTTGCTATTATTTCATTTTATCTTTAAACGGTCTTTGTTTCGTTTCCATTGCGTGTTTTATATTGCTGATTAGTTCCTGAATTTCTCCGGAATTATTTATATTTCTGGCTGTTTGAGCATATTGAAGTGCCTGCTCCGGTTTGTTGTTGTTAAGATAGGTTACTGCAATATTAAAATATATAATATATTCTTCATTTTCAGTTTGACACAATTCAAGTGCTTTTTTGAAATTTTTAATAGCGGCATTTATATTGCCGATTTCACTGTAGGCAGTTCCCAGATCTATGTATCCGTTAGGAAGATTCGGTGCTGTTTTTATGTAATTTTTGGCTTCTTGAATTTTCCTTTTGTTAATTTTATCAATACCGCCAAGCACAATCGGAGAATATATCAGCCCTTCTGTATTAAGTTTGTTCAGCGGCGTATTTGTAATTGTCGGAGTCATATTGTAGAGCAGTCTGATTGTATTTAAATCTTTTGACGAAATATATTGAAAATTGCTTCTGAATCGTGTAAAAATGCTATTTTGATTTTGTTCTGAAGACATATACATAAGATCTTCGGAACTATAGCTGTGTCCCATTATACCTAATGCGTGCCCTATTTCATGTAAAATAGTGTTGTATAATTCTTTATCAGAAAAATAGTTTCCGTACGCATCTTTGTCATACAAAGTTATAGTCATTTTTTTTAATCTGCGATTCTGTATTGTTGGAATGGTATAAGCGACAACATATTTACATCCTCTGCTGTCACAGCTGCTTTTTGGAAGTGGAAGAAATTTTACTACAATGTCCGCATTTCTGGGGTTATCCACTGTTTTAAATTTGATAAATCCGGTTGAGGTTTCCCACTGTTCAAAAGCTTTTGAAATTTCATCTTTATAATATTGCGGAAAATTATCGGTTTGCGGAAACTCGATTGCAATTTTCAAAGGAAATGTTGCCGGATTCCAGCGTAAAATATTACTGTCATATGGAGCCTGTTCAATGTAATTTATTCCGTAATTTATGCCGATTTGAGTATTCCAGGAATAAATCTGCTGTTTTGCATGGAATCTTGCCCGATCATCCTTTTTGCTTTCTGATAATTCAAAAACTTCTTTCTGGATTTTTAGTGTGGGTTTTAATTTGGAAAGAGTCAGGGCATACTGGTATCTGTAATCAGAGTTTTGCGGTGCAAGATTTTTCGCATTTGTAATATATTTATATGCTTTTACAAAATCCTGTTTATCAAATGCTGATTTACTCATGTTAAAATACAGAACGGGAAGACTTTTTACACACACAACAAAAATAATAGCAGCAACAAGTAATCCCGTAAGGAATTTACGAAAGCTCATTGTCTTTTACTCCCTTATCAATTTCAAGCAATTTTGCAAGCGAGCGTGTATCTCCTTTTAATTTAAAATATTCAGCAAATTTAGGAGTTGTTTTTAAATTGTAGCTTCGACCATTTTTGTCTTTAGTTCGGCTTATAAGCCCTTTTTCCAGTAATTCCTGTACATGTTCATAGGCATTTGAACCGCGAAGTTCTTTTAAATCTGTCTGTCGAATAGGTTCTTTTAGTGCGATGACGGAAAGTGTTCGCAATACTGCCGGTTTAAGTTCAACAGGACAAAGTTTTTCTACGATATCCATATGTTCTTCTTTTACCTGAAGAATGTAGCCGTTCTCATCGTCAATTTCCAGAGCACCTTCTCTTGAAGCATAATCCATAATAAGTTCAAGCATAGCTTCTTCAACTTTATCAACATCTTCTTCATTCAATATATCTGCAATTTCTTTAATAGAAAGTGCCTGAGCCGTTGTGAATAAAACAGCTTCAATCCTGGCTTTCAACTGTTCCATGTTCACCTCTGACTACATACAAGTCTGAATAAAATTCATCCTGAACCAAATCATAATCACTTTCTGCTGATAAAAACAATAATGCGATATATGCACTGATTTTATCCATACCCAAAAGTGTAAGTTCATTTAATTCTATTTTTTCTTCTTTTTCAAAAATTTGTGCCAAATTTTCTTTTAATCTTAAAACACAATCTTCAATGTATTCTTCGTGTGCAAGGTTAATGATATCATCAGGAGTAAACCTCGCATATGAACTTACCCTGTTTTTTGCTCTTTCGTGAGCCTGTTTTAATGACTGTTTTTTCTCGAGTTTTTCGTAAAATTCTAACTGGCGAATCAAATCCCGCAGGGTTACCACACGATTTCTATTAAGTCTTACGCTGGTTCTTCTCTGTAAAACGTCATCTATTGTTTGGGCATTAGCAGTAGGAATATAATCCTCTTCCGGATATTCAACCAGAAACCCATCATCATCAAACTCAAGATTATTTTCCGGTTCATCCTGAAACTGCAAAACATCTACACCGTCAAGAACTTTTGATTTCATATTCAAAAGTACTGAGGCAAACAAAAAAGCACGGCCTGTTAGTCTTAGATTTTGAGATTTCATCTCACACAGATGTGCCAGATATTTATCTGTGATATCAACAATGTTAATATTCCATGGATCAATTTTGCCGGATTTAGCCATATCAACCAGAAAACCAATGCCTTCGTTATCAACATTGCGTTCAATTTCAGGTAAATCTAAATTATTTTGTTTTACAGCTAAAGCTTCCATCAGTCTCTAAGTTTTACTCCTGTTACTCTTGTTATACCCTTTTCTTTTTGAGTTACACCGATTGTCCTATTAGCTGATTCTATCATAGGTTTTCTGTGACTAACTACTATAAATTGCGTATCTTTTGACTGGTTCTGCACCATTTGGGCGATACGTTCAACATTCATTGTATCCAAACTTGCATCAACCTCATCAAAAGCATAGAAAGGAGACGGCATATATCTTTGGATTGCAAATACAAAAGCCAGTGCGGTAAGGGCTTTTTCTCCGCCTGACATACTCTCAAGACGCTGCAATTTCTTATCTCTTGGCTGTGCTTCAATAGTAAGCCCTCCGTTAAGCGGATCATCCGGAGTTTCAAGTTTAAGTTCGCCTTCCCCTTCCGAGAGCTGGTGGAATACACTCTTAAAGTTTTCATTTATATTATTGAATGTTTTCATAAATGTTTCTTTTTTGAGTTGTTCGTAACCATGCATTCTGTCCAGAATTTCTTTACGCTCTTTTGAAAGTACTTCAATCTGCTCTTTTATTTCTGTCTGACGTGCAAGTTTTTCGTCATAAGTTGTTAATGCTCTCATATTGACGTCACCAAGCTCGTTCATTTTCTTTTCAAGCCGCTGGATTTTTGAAGTAATTTCGTCAATCGAGATTTCCACAGGTTCAAGCTTATCCACATCAGCACCACTGTCGATTAATTCCTGTTTCGCGGTCTCGAGCAGAGGTTCCAGTTCACGTCTTCTTGCTTTAAAAGATTCAATTTCTTCCGCAATTCTTTCAACATCTGTATTACTTATGTGTTTTTGTTTTTCAAGATTAATTAATTCCTCATTAATTTCGTCACGCTGCTTTAGAAGTTCCCCTAATTTTTCCTCAATTTTGGCAATTTCGTCTTTTAGAACTTCAATTTTTTCATTTAGATGCTCGATATCTTTTTGAAAAACAGCCTTGTCTTCTTCAAGTTTTATGTTAGATTTTTCTTTTTCAGCAATTTCTTCTTCTCTTGTAGTGATAAGGTTTTTATTAAATTCAATTTGTCTTTGTAAATCATTTTTATCATTTTGAGCAGACATAAGATTTGATTGAAGGCGTTTTATTTCATTTTCGACACCTTCGGTTTTTTCTTTTAGATCTTTTAAATCTTTATCATTGATAAGTTTTTCGATTTCTTCAATCTGAGTTTTTGTTTCCAGAATTTTGTCGTAAACTTCTACATTTTTTTCTTCAAGTTTATCCAGTCTTTTATTAAGTTCATTAATTTTTGGTTCATTTTCCGCAATAAAATCGGACTTTTCCTTTAACAAATTTTCGCTGTTTGCATAACTTGTATTCATATTATCAAGTTCGACTTTTGCTTTCGAATATTCGCTAACTGAGTCTGAATAATTCTGCCTGATTGACTGCAGTTTTGCTTCAAGTGAAGATTTTTTTGATTCAAGCGAAGCTAATTTCTCTTCAAGACTTTTTACTTTTTTCTTAAATTCTTCAAGTTCTGCATCATCGTTCTGTGAAAAACTCAGACCGGATCTTCTCATTGAACCGCCTGTAATGGCTCCGGATTTTTCAAATAATTCGCCCGCAAGCGTTACCATTCTGTATTTGCCGATTAATTTTTTTGCACATTCCATATCCTCAACAACAATAGTGTCACCTACTGCGTAATAAAATGCATTTATATATTTATCGTCAAAATCAACAAGATTTATTGCAAAATCAATAACGCCCTTGTCTTTAGGAAGGGAAAGACGTGTAGGAGCCTTTTGAACTTTGTTCAAAGGAATAAAAGTTGTTCTGCCTCCTCCTGAAGATTTCAAAAGTTCAATGGCAACTGAGGCAACATGTTCATCATCAACTACAATATGTGACATTCTGCCGCCGAATGCAATCTCCATTGCGGTCGAGTATTCTTTATCAACAGTTCCTAGCTTAACCAGAGGGGCGTGAACTCCTCTAAGTTTTGCATTCATAACCGTATCTACGGCATTACCCATGCTCTGATTTGCATATTGTTTTTTTGCTTCAAGATTTGATAGCTTGTTATCTGCCATTCTGATATTGTAATTCAGGTCATTAATTTCATTATTAGTTGTATCAAGTTCTTGCATTGTATTTTGCTGAATTTGCTTAAAATCCTGAATCTCTTTACCAAGCTGCTCAACAAGCTGTTTTTTTAAATCATAGTTTGATGAAAAATTGGCTTTTAATTCTTCAAGTTCTGCAAGTTTTTCTTTTGCATTTGAAATAGACTGCTGAAGGTTCTTCAAATCATTTTCAAGCGGAAGCTTTTCTTTAATCAGAGATGTTTCTTTATCCTGAAGATCTTCCAGTTCTTTTCTGAGAGTATTTCTTTTTTCAATATACTGTTCGGCTGTTGTGCTTAGGCCTGTCATATCTTCAAGAATCTTTTTTAGTTCCGCTTTCTTTTCTTCAATTTCTTTTTCTATTCTCTGAATATTTTCTTCTTTTAATTTAATATTCAAATTTATATTTTCAATCTGGTGGTTAAATTTTTCAATCCCGTTACGTGCATTTTCAGCAGTTTTTTTGTTTTCGAGAATTTGTTTGTCGGCAAAATTCATAGCATTAGTTTTTCTGTCAATTTCGCCTTTTAGAGATTCTTCTTGTTTTTTTAATTCCAGCTGCTGGGCCTCGCCTTTTTCTTTAACAAGCTGAGAAATTTCCTGATACTTAGATTTTATAAGTGTCAGTCGTTCTTCTAAATCTTTATTTTTTAACTCTTCTTGTTTTTTCTTTTTAATTGATTCAAGTATATTGGTATGTGCAATTTCAAGGTTGCGTTTGATATCAAAGAAACGAACTTTTGTAATCTGACCTTCAAGAGATGTTTTTTCTTCTCTCAATTTCTGATATTTAATTGCAACTTCACGTTCTTCTTTCAACTGCTCAAGCATATTTTCTATCTCGCCGAGAATAACCGACGAACGTTCGACTCTTTGCTCTACATCAGTTAATTCATTTGTAGCCTGATCTATTCGTCTGTCAAAATCCGCAATCCCTGCAATTTCATCTATAATTTTACGTCTGTTTTTCGGCGTACAGTTGGTAATTCCCTGTACATCCCCCTGCATCATAACGTTATAGCTGTTAGGGGTAACATTATATTTTTCAAGAAGAGCATGCACATTTGTAAGTGTTGTAACACTGTCATTTACGTAATATGTACTTGCATATCCCTGAGATGATTTTCTAATACGTCTGGCAATGCTAAGATCTTCGCCGTTCTCCATGTCTCCGAACGTAACTTTTACAAACGCTTCATTTCTTTTTGTATAGGTAGATATAAAATGGGAAAGGTTTTCTGCACGCAATTCACTGGCATTTGCCAGTCCGAGTGCAAACAAAACACTGTCTATAATATTACTTTTTCCGGAGCCGTTAGGACCGGAAACTGTAGTGAACCCTTTTAACAGGGGAATTTCCGAACGGTTGGCAAATGATTTAAAATTATCTATTTCAAGTTGTTTGATATACATAAGTCTTCCCAGTCTTATGTCTATTAGACTACATTAAAACGGATATGTCAAAATGTTACGTCCTTCTTAATATTATCCAGTTCGCGGATTTAAAATTTATTATTTCGGATAATTGATTAATTATGAAAAAATTTTTTTTATTCTTCTGTTTAATAGCATTGCCGGCATTTGGGTCTGAATATGGGGTTTATACCCCTGATAATTATTCTTATAAAGGCGGCAGCAGTGAAATGACATTGTTTATTCTTGATTTTTCAAACAGTATGACAGAATATCTTGAAGGAGAGAGTAAAGTTGATTTAATGCTTAATACAATGCGAAAAATTCTGCCGACAATCAGCAGGGATTCGCTTATTGGCTTAAGAGTTTACGGCCACAGAATGGGGTTTACTCCGTTTGAAGCATGCAAAGCGTCAACTCTTCTGGTTCCTGTTGCTCAAAATAATGCTTTAAAAATTGAAGATTCTCTGTTGAAAACACATCCACGTGGAATGACACCTATTACATATTCTCTAAAACAGGCAATTAAAAATGATTTTATAGGTTTTCCCGGGAAAAAGCACATAATATTATTGACTGATGGCGGTGAAAACTGCGATGAAAGTCCATGCAAGTTTGCAATGGAACTGATAAAAGTGCGAAAAGATGTCGTGATTGACGTTATTGCTTTTAATATTGATAATGAAGATGATCTGGCACAGCTTGAATGTACATCACTCGTGACAAGCGGCAAATTTTATACAGCAAATACTGCTGCGGAACTTGCAAACAGTCTTAACAGTTCATTAAATGCAAGAAAGGAGGTTGATGCCAGAATCGTTCCGAATTATTAATTAATTGAACCACTTGTAATTATTTTTACTTTGTTTGATAATAATTAAGGTTTTCTGTCAAATCTTTAGTGAAAAGTTAGGAGAAAAAATGAAAGTTTCAGCATGCAATTTTTATAGTACAAGCATTGTAAGTTCACCTTATTTTAAGGGAATAACTGAAGAAGGTAAATCCAGACCCTGTCAGGTTTCAAAGCACATCTCAAACACCGGAAATGATGTTTTTGAAAAGAAAAATATAGAAAGAAATTGTGCTATCGCGGGTGGGGGAATTCTGGCAGCAGGAATTGCAGCTTTTCAAATTTATAAAAGAAATTCTCTTCCTTACTTGTTGAAAAAATTAAATGGCGATAAACTGTTTGATTCCTTTCCTCAAACTTTGCAAAATGAGTTGGCGAAAGGCAAGCGATTTGAAAAATTGAAAACTTTTTTGACAGCACCGGACAAAAATTTTATTTCGGGAACAGGTGCAAATTCAACGGTTTATAACCTGCCTTTCACAGATAATTATGTGTTGAAAATTGTTAAAGATAATGCACCTTTGGATTTGTCAAAGCAGTATATCGGGCGGTTTCCGGACACAATTAATCTGGGACAGCCGGTATGGCAGCATCCTGACAATCCAAGAATACTTCTGCTAAAGAAAATAAAGGGGGAACCACATTCGATTAAGGATTGGTCAAAAACTATGTATAATCCTCAAACCGGTCAGGCAATGAATGTTACATCAGAGCAGGCACAGAATTATTTTACTCAAATTTCCAGAATTGCAGAAATGAATCAATCTGTCTTTGATGACCTTGCAACTCAAATAAAAGTTCTTGACGGTATAAAGAAATTTGATAATGATAACTTACCTGGCTTTAAAATTGATTCTATTAATCCTAACAATCTGATGGTGGATTATAAAAATAATAAAATGAATATTATTGATTATTTCGCTAAAGAAAACGAACATCATAATACAAATTCTTATCTGGATATGGTTGCTGTTATCAGTGATTTCCCGCTTTTGCCTGAATATAAAGCATTATTAAAACAGGAAGAGCAGAGTAAATTGATTGAATCTTTGAAAATAATTAATGATAAGTGTTTTAATGCGGCTGCAAAGGCAGGTTTATCAACTGATAAAAATGTGTTTATGGATTATATTAATGAGGTTCACAGATATTTCAAACCTTTGTCCGTTAAAAAGCAGGACGGTTCAGGGGAATATCTCCGTTTCTATGATCAAAAAGCTCAGGAATTACTGGAAACTCTAGGAGTGTAGCATATTACAGCAATAGGGTGTAACCTTAACAGGTCCGTATGGTAATACTAGCGGCACCCTTCATCATTTGTATCAATTTTTCCGTCGTAATCATTATCAAGACCGTCCGAACATGAACCTATTGAAGATTTACTTTCTGCAGGCGGATTGTACTTAAGATATTTATCGGGAATTTTTGCCCATAGATACCGGAAAAATTCTCTATAAAATTTAGCTAATTTGGAATTTTCGATAATAATCTGATTTTCATCATTTTTATTTTCACCGCTGTTTGAAAAATTTGCAGAGCCCGTAATTATATATTTATCGTCAATAATCATAGATTTTGAATGCATTTTACCTGCATAATTTTCTAATTTAACAGGGATACCCGCCTGTCTTAACAGGGAAAGGGCAGAGTTTCTTGTACCAATACTTGTTGCATCAAGTATAATTTTTACGTCAACACCTTTTTTATGACTTTCAATCAATGCATTTGTCAGCGGTTTATGAGTAATTAAAAATGCTGGTATGTAAATATATTTTTTAGCATTTTTAACCAGAGGCAATACTGCCCTTGTCAGCCCTTTATCCTGCGGGGAAAAATAAATTTCAATACGGCTTCCGTCACTTAGTCTGAAAGAGTTTTTTTGAGTGGTTGTTTTAAGAGTATGAAATTTACCGTTGAACATCTGCTCAAATTCTGATGTGTATAATTTTGCTATATCAGCAGAATTTAAAATTATAACAGCATTTTGGTTAAAGCCGGAAAGACCTGTAATTGAAAAATTCATAGAACCGGTGTAAACAATTTTATTATCAAATACTATAAATTTATTGTGCATAAGATGATTTGTAAGCTTAGAATTACCTTCAATATGGTCAGAGCGTTTTTCAATGATTATTTTCAGCAAATTTTCGGTTTCAGGATAATAATTATTATTTGAAGTTTGCGTGTCGTAGATTACTCTTACTTTTACCCCGCGTTTAATTGCATTTTCTATTGCAATTTTAAGTTTAGGAACATCTGCCCAGCCATATAAAGCTATGTCTGCAGATTTTTGTACTGAATTAAAATTCTTTACCAGTTCTCTGCAGACTTCATGCCTGCATTCTCTGTCAGGTTTTAGTATTTCTGTATAATCTGTTAATATAAGTTTTACAGAACCATCTGAAATGATATTTGGAACCTTTGCAGTTCTATATGGGTTTTTGGAATTTGATTTAGTTTTTTCTTTTATGTGACAAAATTTGCATGCCCGAGCAGATGAAGGAAGCTCCTTTTTCTCAATAATCACAGCATCATGTGCAATCCTGCCATATTTACAGTCAAGTTTGTGAAATTTCTCACTTTTATGATTAAAAATCACCAGCTTCAGTTTTTCAGCATTTTTAAGGATTGAAAACGCATTATCCAGGTTGACAAACTTGCCTTTTGCTATAGCAAATCCTGATGACTTAAGTAATTTAGAATAGCAGCCCTTGTCAGTATATATTTCTGCGAATCTGCATTGCGGAGTTTTTTCACCGGTAAATTTTACCTTTACATTTTTACCCAGAAGTTCTTTTTTTGCAAAATCGTCAGCAAGATAACCCATTGCTATCCCCTGAGCAAATTTTAGCTCTTTAATTTCATCTGCATATAACTCTAAATTTGCGGTATAAGATGTTATATTTGGAATACATATATTTTCATCTTCATCAGCAACACCATTTGAATTTAAATCTACTGTAATTTGTACAGGAGATTTCACAACTAAAACCTTACTGCTGTTATTCCGTATATAGAGAAAAACAGTAAATGCACATAGTGCCAGAATTACTAATAATGCAGTTAATTTTTCTTTCATACATCTTTATGGCTGCTTATTTCGTATCCGAGCCTGTAAATTGTATCCTGTAATGTCCTATCAATACTCAGGCTGAATTCTTCCGAGTGGTGGTCATTTTTTGCTTTTGTATATTTTTTTGGATGAATAAGACATTCTGTAACAGAATTATCATTTTCAATTTCTTGCAATCCAACTTCAAGGGTATTACTGTTCATCATTCCCGTATAGCAGACACCTATAAGATAATCATTTGTTTTTAAGCCGAAATTTGCAGCTGTTTTTTTGTTTTGCGAAGTATAGAATTTAAGAAGCAGGTTTTTGATTATATTAACCGCATAGCTTAATGTGTATGTTTTCTTTCTGTCTTCAACCGCATATAAAAGTTCATTCTGAGTTCGTATATACGGAATCCCGTATTCTTTGGCCAGTTTACATGCAATTTTAAAAATCGGCGGAATTGCATGAACATGAACATGTGAATCTATATGATCAGGAGATGCAACCTCTTTGACTTTTTCAATTTGTTTGCGAAATTCTTTTTCGACCTGTGATAAAAATTCTTTATTTTGTGATTTTAAAATTAATGAAAGATACCCGTTATTAAAATCCCCGTTATCATCAGTTAAAAGAGGACAGTGAGTTAATGACTTTCCTTCAATAATATTTAAATGAACGCCTAGACTTAAATTCTGGCATTCAGGAAGAATTTCATTCACAGCACTTTCAAAGGATGGACCGTTTGCACAAATACTCGCACTTCTCAAAAAACCGTCCGAATATCCTACAAGCACTGCCCTGTTGAAATCCTGTGACATTCCGAAATCATCTGCATTAAGTATAAATTTTTTATTAGTCATAAAGAATTGTATTGTTCTCCGTTTTTTGTATTATAATAAAAATAGATTTTCACGGCAATTTTGTTAAGAAGGAATATATATGAAAATACCAAAACTTGCTGTAATAATTCCCTGTTTTAATGAAGAGTTGTGCATTGAATCAACGGTAAGGAAGCTTCTTGAAGTATTTAATTACCTGATAGGCAAAAATAAAATTGCTTATGACAGTTATATTTATCTTGTTGATGACGGTTCTACAGACTCTACATGGAATATTATCGAAAAAATGCATTCACGTAACCAGCTTATAAAGGGTTTAAAATTTATAAGAAATTACGGAAATCAGAAGGCTCTTATTGCAGGGCTTGAATCTGTAAATACTATAGGCTGTGACTGTGCAGTTTCTATTGATGCAGATTTACAACAGGATGAGTGGGCTATAGAAAAGTTTATTGATAAATACATGGAGGGCTATGATATCGTCTCTGGTATCAGAAATGACAGGAAAACTGATTCTTTCTTTAAACGTTCTACAGCTGTCCTGTTTTATAAAACCATGAATATTCTCGGTGCAAAAATTCCAATGAACCATTCCGACTACAGGCTTGTCAGCAAAAGGGCTTTATGTGTTATGGAAGAATATCACGAAAAGGCATTATTTTTGCGTGGATTTTTTCATGAAGTAGGTTTAAAAACCGCTTATGTAAATTTTGATGTTAAACCGCGTATGGCAGGAGAATCAAAATTTAATTTTATGAGCCTAATGGCTTTGGCCTTGAACGGAATTACTTCATTTTCCATCGTTCCGCTGCGATTTATAGCAGTTTTGGGCTTTTTCATGGCTTTGTTTGGATTTGCGGCCGGTGTTGAGGCGGTTATTGAGAAAATATTTTACAACAACTCTCCTAACGGCATGGCAACTACAATTATTCTTCTTTGCGTTTTTGGCGGAACACAACTTTTCTGTCTGGGAATTATTGGTGAATACATCGGGCAGGTTTACAGAGAAGTTAAAGCAAGACCGCGTTATATAAAGGATATTGAGTTAAAGTAATCTAATTGTTTTAATAATTTATTGATTTATTGCGACTTTGTAAAGTATTTGTCGCAAAAGAAAATATAGCTTATTATATAGCTATGAGTAGTGCTAAAATAGTTATAACTGACGATGAAAAAATTGTTACCTCAGCTTTTAAGACACTATTGAGAGTTGAGGGATATAATGATGTTAATTGTTTTAATAATCCCTTGGAAGCTGTTGAATTTTTAAAGAGCAATAAGCCTGATATTATAATTTCTGACTTTCTAATGCCGGAAATGAACGGACTTGAATTTTTGAGAAAAGCCAAAGAACTTTACCCTGAAGTAAGTATGATTTTACTTACAGGTTATGCTGATAAAGAGAATGCGATAAAAGCCATTAATGAAATTGGTTTGTATAAGTATATTGAAAAGCCGTGGGATAATGATGATTTGCTATTTAATATCAGAAACGGTATTGAAAGAAGTCATCTCTTGAGTGATTTGAGAGATAAAATAGAGGAACTTGAAACGGCTAAAAAACAGCTTGAAGTTTATTCAAATGGTCTTGAAAAGCTTGTTGCTGAACGAACTGCGGATCTGGTTTTTGCTAACAGCAAACTTTCAGGTATTATAAATTACTGTGCGGATGGTATTATCATTATTGATTCTGACGGTAATATTGAGCAGGCAAATCCTGCATGTGAAAATATGACCGGATTAAGTGAGTCTGCTTTGCTTAAAAAGAAGTTTCAGGAGATTGCCTATCTTAATAATTATAAGCCTCAGCATTCAAAGAGTAACGGAATTATTTTAGGTCTTGATGCTGATACCTCGGAAGTTCTTATCAAAGACTGCTATATTATAAATTCTCTTGGAGATACACAAACTCCTGTTGAAATTAATTTTGCCTCCCTTGCCGGAGAACATGAAAATAAATTTGTCGGGGTCATCCGTGATGTCAGCAAACATAAAGAAACAGAACGTTTGAGGGATGATTTTATTGCAACGCTTACGCATGATTTAAGAACTCCGTTACTTGCCGCTATACAGACTCTGAAATTTTTCCTTGACGGTTCACTCGGGACTGTTGAAGAAAAACAGAAGGTTCTTCTATCGACAATGCTTAAGAGTAACGAGGATTTACTCGGTTTAGTTAATGCTTTGCTTGAAGTTTACAGATTTGAAAGCGGTAAGCTTGAACTGTGTAAAACCGTATTTTCTGTAAAAGATCTGGTAACGCAGTGCTATGATGAGTTAAAGCCGCTTGCTGATAAAAAGAATATTAAATTTATACTCAACACTCCTGATATAACTGATAAAACAGAAATATATGCTGATAAAGCCGAGTTGAAACGTGTAATTACAAACTTATGCGGTAATGCGGTAAATTACACAAATAAAGATGGAGAAATAGAAATTCTTGCTAAAGTTCAATCAGGAGATTTTATCTTCTCAGTTACAGATAACGGAAACGGAATTCCAAAAGAAGATATCCCGAATTTGTTTAACAGATTTTCGCAGGGAACAAGCCGTAAACGTTCAACCGGTACCGGATTAGGTCTATACTTATCACGCCAGATTATAGAAGCCCATGGCGGAAAAATATGGCTTGAAAGTAAATTGAATAAGGGCAGTGAATTTACATTCCTTTTGACGAATGTTGTAAAAGAAGAAAGACAGGTAGTAAATGGTTAAGGTGCTTATTATAGAAGATCAGGATATGGCAAGAGTCGCTCTTTCCGTTGTGTTAAGCAAAAATTCTGATATACAAATAGCAGATATGGCAACTGACGGTCAGGAAGGTGTTGATAAGGCACTTGCATTGAAACCTGATTTGGTAATAATGGATATCGGTCTGCCTACTATTGATGGTATTGAGGCAACACGTCTAATAAAAGAAAAGGCTCCGAATATCAGAGTTTTGATGTACACTTCAAGAGAGTCGGAAAATGATATTTTTGACGCCTTTCAAGCAGGTGCTGACGGATATATTACAAAAGGTGCGACAGTTGAACAAACAATTTCAGCAGTGCTTGCTGTAAGTGAAGGTACAGGATGGCTTGATCCTGCTATTGCAAAAGTTGTCTTGACAAATATTAAGAGAACCAATCCAGCTGAAGGAAGACGCGGTGAAATTAACTATAAACTCGGGAAAAATTTGTATGGTCTTACTGAAAGAGAAATGGATGTTCTTGCATTAATTGTTGACGGTCTTACAAATCCGCAGATTGCAGATAAACTATGTATTACAATCTCTACAACCAAAACTCATGTTCACAGTATTCTGCAGAAACTCTATGTCAGAACAAGGGCAAAGGCTACTGCAATGGCGATGAAGGAAGGCCTAGTTTAGGTATGAAAAATTTTCTTGTACTGGTTTGTTTTTTTGCTACCTGTTCGGCGGCATATTCATTTGATTTATTTAAAAAAGATTATAGGAAAGAAAATTCCGATTATGTTTACGGTGTTCAAAAACAGGACGAAAAGGACAGGTATAAAAAGGAAAAAATGGATATTGAGCCGTCAGGCTTCATGACGGTTGAAGAATATGAGATGCTTTCAGCACCTAAAGATAAAACTCAAATTGAAACTGAAATCCCAAAACTGCAAACACCTTCGGATATGAAATATATTCCGCAGCCTTCTTATAAAATTGTCAGGTACAACAATCCTCCGGGGAGTCCGGAGTTGTCACTGCGGGGAAATTTTCATAAAAACAGGCAGCAAAATGGGCAGGGAATAACATCGCCAGACTATTCAATGATGGTTTATCCCGCAATATATTATTATCCCGGAAGTGCCGGTGTTGCAACGGATTTATTTGTAATTCCTTTGAACCAATCCGGTACACCGCTGAGTAAAATACAAAAAGCCAATGTAATGCACAGAAATCCGGAGCCTATCTTGTCAACCGATATGTCAGTAAAAGATAAGTACGTATTTAGAACTTTAACTCCTGTTGATTTTTCTTACGATAGTACAAAACTTCTGGTTAAAGAAAAGGTTGGTTCGTCTTTGGATGGTATTTGGGAGACAAATGCTATTGTTTATGATTTTGAGACAAAAACTTCATATAAATTATTTGAACTCCGAGATGCTATTGTGTACTACTGGAAAGTATATAAAGGGCTTGATTTGGATGAGAGACGCTGGGATATTTATCCTCTGGGTTTTGATTTGATGAGCCCTTACAGAGTTGTTGCTGCAGCTTATGCGTACACCGGCGATAAACCTGTTTTTCTCGGTATTTGGAGTATTGATAGTAAAGGCAGCCAATCAAGACTTGTTTCTCTGACTGATAGAGATGCTCGTGTATCTATGAATGGTTATAAAATTATAAAGGATGGTTCAATTACTCCTGTAATTCTTGAAGCTGAAGAAAGACAGCTGAAAGCTGCGGAAAAAGCCTTAAAAGAAAAGCAAAAAGCAGAAAAAGATGCTGAAATTAAAAAAATCAAAGAGCAACATAAGGCTAATATGAAAGAATTGAAAGAGCAGCATTCTGACGAAAATAAGGAATTTAAGTACCGTAATAAAATTCAAGGTTCAACGACCCAAAATGATATCATAGAACTGTATAATGATGAAAAAATACTGAGAGACTTGAAGGAAGAACAGAAACTTGATCAAAAAAGACTTAAAGAACTTGAAAAAGAAGAAAGACAACTGCAAAAGGAAATTGATAATTCCGGGAATACTGAATCAAGTACAGATTCTGACAATTCCGGGCGAACTTCCAATACAACTAATTAGTTTACTTATACATAGTAAGCAAAGTTTAGAAGTTCATTTCTGTCATCAGAAATAGTAAATCCCATATTTACATATAAATCTTCATAATCTAAATTGTTTTCGTGCCCGTGATTAACGGCATCTTCAAATGTATATAAATTATTTGATATTCCAAGATCTCCATATGTTATGGTAATACCGCCAAAATTTTCATTTAAGAAATCTTGATCAACACCTTCAAGTTTTTGATTATAAAAATCGTCATCGAAACAGTCATTTACATAATATGTAACAGCTTCGTTATAGATATGCATTGAGTGAGTTAATTCATGAACCAATACACTTGCCATATAGTTTGTACAATAATTATAGTAAGCTTCATCACTTACAAAGGCTAAATCAGTATAATAAAATTCTAAATCAGGATTTGCTGTTGCAAGTGCTATAATTTCATCATACGACGAGTATGGCCTTTCCGGCATTAAATACTTAGCATTTAACAGAATGCTTCTGTTCGTATTTAAGTGATAATAGCCATCATATCCACCCATATTAAAGCTGTAACTTCCGAGTGTATATTCATCTTCTGGAGCTGAATAATCTCCGAAGCCTATTGGAAAATCAATATTTTCAATAACACTCCTCAATTCAAGCAAGAAGGAAAGTTTTAATTCGGATTCATTATTTTTTTGACCTTCAGAAACTTTTTGATCATAATTAGCAATATAGTCATCAAGCCAGGTTACAAGAAGGTCGATAGCTCCTTCAACTACGGCTTTCTCATCATCATTAGCATATTGAATATTATTTAAAATATTAGTTGTGTCTGTATTTGCTTTGATTTGTGTTCCGCCTGTATATTCAACAAATTCAATTTTTTTAGCCCCTGCAATTATTTCTTCAAAGCTAGGACCTTCTTCTTCTCCGGTGGAGCCTGCTTCATTTGTACTTCCGGTACCAACTTCGGTATCATCATTAAGAACAGAATTTAATGATGCTGATGTATTTGCTTGTAAAATACTATTAATTTGATTTTGCTGTGCTTCAATATTTGCTATTTCTTCAGAAACTTTACCGCTTATAACATCTGAGGTATCAACTTTTTCGACATGCAAAAGTGCGTCTTCTTTCAGTGCAAATCGGCTTGTAATTGAAAGAAAATACTGTGTATCCTCTGCAGATGTAGTATTTTTTAAAGTTTCATCTGTCTCTACAGTCGGCGATGTTAATATGATATTATATTTTGAAATATCCATTGTCATTTCTTTTACCTTTATATATTAGCCGAATGCCTTAAATGATCTTTCTACGTTCTTATTAATAACGTTTTTAATACTTTCTTCTTCCGTCATTAATGCATCATATTCAGTATCAATTTTCTTTTGATCCATTTCATAACGTTTATCTTTTGTCTGAATTTCTTTCATTGCTTTTTCATATTCAGCCTCAGCAAGTGCAAGTTTTTGTTCGTCCTGCTGTTCTGAAATAGCTGTGCAAGCGTTGAGTGAAACAAGTTCATAGTCTGTACCATTAATACTTACACTCTGTGTAGTAGCTTCATTAGCAGGCGTAACCAGTTGATATTTGCCGCTTCTTAAGCCCATCTCAAGTTCTGCCGAGGTTAACCCTTCAAAATCAGGATCTTCAACTAATCTTGTTTCCATAATAGGAATTTCTTCAGTAATTGCTTTTTGTTCATATCCTATAGGTTCTTGAGTTGTATCAGGAACTTCTTTCTCAACTTCTTGAGCAAGAGTTGATTCTTGAATAGCACCAAGGTTAAGAACAGGAATACCGTTTGCAGCTGATGTTGTCTGATTTTCTGCTTCATCAGCGTAGCCCTCATCATTTGAGTCAAGCCAAACTTTAACAGTAGAACCGTCAGGCAGCTCTACATAAGCATCACTTAATACATTTGAGTCTGTTGAACCTGAGTCAAATGTAGGAGAAGTAGAGCTTCCCCAGTATAATACATTGTTATTATTTCTGGTATCCAAGGCAATCATATTTGAAACATCTGATTCAATTACAGGTCCCCAGTTAGCCAGATCGGAACCATTAATAGGACTTCCGTCAGCAGTTGTAATTGAACCCATAGATACACAGTTACTTATGTATGTTTCGTGAGTATCATCGCCTATAAAGCCGTTAATAGAATTTGAGTAATCAGCATTATCAGACAGTACAATATTTACGTCTGCGTATGTATTGGAAATCTTGCTGTCGCCTTTAGCTGTATTCATGTTGGCTCCGATTGCACCTCCGATATAGCCGAAACTTTCATCTGCATATGGTACATTGATAGTACCGCTTACGGAAGAACCGCTTATATTACCGTTATTAAGTCCTACAAGTCCGCCGACCCCTGCTCTTTCCGGCTGATATCCTTCAGGATATTCGGTATCAGGCTGTAAGTTGCAGGTGATATCAACGTTTGTAACATTACAATTTTCAATGCTTGCACCATCTGCCAGATATCCTGCCATACCGCCGATAGCATCTGTATCAGCCGCAATGGTTGCATTAGCAAGGTTAACATTTTTAACTGTACCGTATAAGCTGCTGAATAAACCTTGAGAGCCGTTAAGATTTTCAAATGTTGTGCCGTTACCGTCAAATATTCCCTGAAATGCAGGTATTCCGGGCCAATCTTGATAGACTCCAAGATTTATGCTTTCACCTTCAGGTAGATTGAATACATAATTTTGTTTTAAAGCTTCGCTATTTGTACCCATTGCTTCAATGATGGCTTCAAAACCGGCTTGAGATTTAATTTCAATAGCATTAATTTCAGTTTCTTTACCATTAATTAAAGTCGTATAAGAAGATGTTTTAAGATCATCTTCTCCTAATCCTGATGCTGCAACTATTGCTTCCATTTCCGTTAAAGATTCGGTGCCGTAAGCGGGAATGAGGTTTGAAACATCTTCAAATCCGACTTTTTCAGTTTTTGTCGGATATATTGGTTTTGTTAAATCATCTTCATAACCTACAACAACAGTCTGTGTTCTGCCGGTATCAACCTGTTCGTACTTATAGCCCAAAACTTTGTTTCCGTCATATACAAGCAAATTTTGAGCTTTAAGATTCTCAAGCGAAATAAGTTCAGATTTTGTTGTAGTACCTGTGCTTGAAAATATATTAGAATTTACATATAAATTTGTATTAGCTAAGGCCTGTGTATATTTTTCCTGAATGGCTTCTGTATCCATGGAAAGTCTGATTTTTGCATCGGAAACAGCTTGTCCTTGATGAGACAGGTTATTTAACTGTGCTGTTATGTAAAGTAATCGTGCTTGTGCTGCTGACATTCCCATGATAATTTTCCTTATAGTTTTCCACTAATAGGAATGTCGGCATATTGTGGTTATTTCTTTAATATAGCAAACTTTATTGTTAAGATTTTGTTACAATTTAGCAGATATTAATTCAAGCTTTTCTTTGTGTGATAATTGCTTAATTCTATACTCTTCTTTCATAGCTTCTGATTTTGTATTAAATTCTTTAACATAGACAATTTTAAGAGGTTTATGTGCTTTTGTATATTTAGCCCCTTTACCTGAAATGTGAGCCTGAAATCGTTTTTCTACATCATCTGTATAACCGCAGTATAGGGAATTATTTTCGATCAAAAGAATATAAGTATAGTATTTCTTCTCCATAAAAAGAATTTTACAATAAAAAGACGGATATATAATCCGTCTTTATCATCCATTTTCTTATATTTCTTTCTTTATTTTCTTCTTAACAAACTGATGAAAAACCGCCGGAAGAGCATCCACCGCCGCTAAAACCACCTCCGGCCGAGCAAGAAACTGAAGCCGAAGCTGTTGAGGTTGTTCCGACAGTTGCTGCGGCACTTGCAAAGCTGCTCATAAATCCTGCTGAGGCTATTGTAGTGCTGCCTTCACTTGAATAATTTGAAAAATTCAGGTTACCTGCAAACGGATTTGAAGAATCAAATGAATCGTAATTGTTTGCTGCAAAATAGTTAAAAGCATTAATACTTGCCAGTGAACCTGCTGTTTCAACTGATTCTACCGGTTTAGCATTAATCGGATTATTGTTGTTTAAACCTGATGATTTTGTTCTGATATTCATATTCTGAACTCCTTAATATCCATTTTATTCTCGTGACATATATATAAAAAAAATAAAAATTGTACGATTTCAGCATGGACTTTTTTTTGTAATATTTCTTAATAATAATAACAAAATTTTTTATTTACGTGATTTAATCTCTTAGGAAAGGATTGATATATGAATATAAGCAAAATTAACACAGGATTTTCTACTCCAAATTTTTTGGGAATTAAAAACAACAGACTTAACAAACAGGAAGATACTTCAGATAACCGCAAAATTCCTGTTTTAGTAAATATATCTTCTGACAAATTAAATAATGCATTAAAGGCTGCTGTACTTATTCCTGCAGCGTCATTACCTCTAATCATGGGGTCATGTTCTAAGGATACAGAGTGTGAATACTGGGCCGATGGCGGTGGCACAAGCATTGTATATCCTTCAATTTATATAATGCCTGAATTAAAAATTGATTCACTAACTTTTGCTAATGACAGCGTAAGAATACCTAAAGAGCTATCACCTTCAGGAAAAGTAAACAGAACAATTAGAAACTTTACTGATTTACTTAAAATTCCTAATTATATTGAGGGTGATTATCCTGTCCGTTTTGCTTATCAAACACCTGAACACATTAACTACATGACACTTGACGGACTCTCATCAAGAGATGACAAATATATTTATGATGTACAGCAATTCGATAGTAATGGCGGAGTAAATATTTTTAAAAGTGAAATTACAGCAGACGACGATATTCTTAAAATGAGAAATATAGGTACATCAGGTGTTTCCGAATATGAATTTGAATTGATGGGTGATTCTGTTATTGCATATAAAAATAAAGACGGTGACTTTGAAAAATACGCAACATACAAACCTAATTTAAAGGGTAATTATTATATAAATGAAATTAAAGAAAACGGCGACACAACAAAGATTAGCAATGTAAATCTTTTGTATGTAAACGCAAATTATGAAAATAAATAAAAACAATCATACAATGAACATATATACGGGTCGGTATTAGCGTACCGGCTCTTTTTTATGCAAAATATACATCTAATGGCTGATAAAATATAACCTATTGATTGATGACCAGAATGTAATAAAAAGATATTCTTATAATGTAAATAGATTAGGGGACTTTGAGAGGAAATGAAAAAGCTAATTTTATTATTTACAACATTACTGGTTACATCAGCCTGTGCCTTTGCAGGTGATAATTTCCTAAATACAGTTATTCTGGAAGGTACTGATAATGGTTATAACATTATTCTCAGAACTGATGAAATTGCTTCCGTCAAAAAGACTGTTGATTCGGATAATAAACTGACGCTTGATGTTAAGGGGGTTACTTCAGCTGAAAGCATAAGTACTTTATACAAAAACACTTCACAGGCTAATACTGTAATAGTTGAAAATTCGGGAAATAATGCCGTTAAAATCCATATTCAGGCAAAAGATATAGCTAAATCGAACATTATATTTGATACACCGGCTTCTGCCCCTGTTGTCGTTTCTGATACAGTATCACACAATACAATAATCTGGAGCATACTTGCATTCTTCGGCTTATGTATATTGTTTGCAAGAACTCTAAGTATAAAAGAAGACTCTGAAAGTATTATTCGTGAAGCAATAAATAAAGATATGCGTGACAGAGAAATAGAAATGTACAAAAATTACAGAAAAGAGATGCTTACAATTCCAAGCATTGATTATAAAATCAAAAATCCGAGAGTTCAGGAAACTATACGGCGTGCAGATACAATAAGGCATTTGCAGCGTAACATCAAGTAACATATAATTGAGGAATAAGAATGGCTATTAGAGTTTTATTTTTACTACTTGCATTTGTAATAGTGTCAAATATTATAATTATTATTTGCAGCTATATATTTGGTGTTAATTTATACCAGAAACATGGGAAAGCTATTCTGACAGGTTATGCTTCACTTGCATTGTTGATAGTTATAACATATGTAATTCTGGCTATATTGGGGTTAGTGTAGTATGAGTGACTTAGTATTCTGGTTAATATTAGCTGCAATATTATTTATAATATATTTTGGTGAATATATTACAAAACGAATTATTAGATTCAAACCAGTTAGAAGAAGAAATAAACGAAAATCAAATGTAAATTCAATAAATTCCAACGGTACAGAACTCTCTAATAAAACAACATTTCTAAAAAGATATATAAAAGAAAGGATGGAATTAATGGACAAAAAGAGTTTAGCAACGCCTGTGACGGTTATACTGCTTTTAATTGTATTTATTATATTATGTAATCCTATCGCGATAGTCGGTGTAGGAGAACGCGGAGTTAAGGTTACCTTAGGTAAAGTATCTCCTCAAAGCTATACGGAAGGTATTCATCTTATTACTCCTTTTATATCAAAAATTAAAACTATGGATGTTAAAACTCAAAAGAAATATATTTCAACAGATGTTTACACAAAAGATATTCAACAGGCACAGATTTCTTATGTTGTTAACTTTAATCTCCAGCCTCAAAATGTTCATAATATGTACAGAGAGGTGGGCGTAACTTATGTTGATACCGTTTTAATGCCCGTAGTTGAAGGCACAATAAAAGATGTTATCGGGAAATGGAACGCTCAAGATTTAGTTGCAAACAGAGAATCTGCAACCGTTGATATTCTCGGAAAGCTACAAAAACAATTAGAACCAAGATACATTAATGTAACCGGTTTCCAAATTACAGATATAAACTACTCAGGGGTTTTTGAAAAAGCCATTGAAAGTAAGGTTACTGCAGAACAGGATGCATTAAAGGCAAAAAATAAAACAGTTCAAATTGAAGAAGAAGCAAAACAGAAGATTATATCGGCTGAAGCAGAAGCAAAATCAATGGCAATAAGAGCCAATGCACTTACACGTAATAAAGCTCTTGTTGAGTATGAAGCAGTTCAAAAGTGGGATGGCAAACTTCCTGAATATATGCTTGGAAACTCAATTCCATTTATAAACTTAAATGACAAAAAATAACATATTTATAAACTTAACCTTAAAATAATCCTTAATCATCCGCTCTATTCCGGGCGGATTTCTTTATGCATTTTATCTTAACTCTCATTCGTTATTTACAGGATTTATTGAGATGAACAAGCGGTAAAATACTTATCCATTATATCAAGAATTTGTTTTGCAGAAGTCCCGTCACCATATGGATTAGTAGCCTTTAGTCTTGTGTTCTCCCACGTATCTGAAAGTATTTTCTCGCTCAAAGAAATTATTTTTTCATAATCTGCACCGACAAGTGTTGAAACCCCGGCATCAATTCCTTCCTGTCGTTCCGTTTCATATCTCATAACAAGAGTAGGACAGCCGAAGGATGGAGCCTCCTCTTGAATACCGCCGGAATCTGTCAAAATAAGTTTTGCATTTTTCATTAAATAAACAAGATACGGGTAATCAAGCGGTGTTAGAAGTTTCACATTATTATATTCTCCTAAGCGTTCATGAATCTTTATCTTTACGTTCGGATTAGGATGAACCGGAATTATAAAAGTGTGATCTGTAAATTTTTCAACAAGATACTTAATAGCGTCAATAATTCTGTCAATTCTTTCACCATGGTTTTCACGTCTGTGTGCGGTAATCAAAACTAATTTATCATCAATATTGATACCATTTGATATATAAAATTTTTCTGCAGTTTTTAATGTTTCATCAGATAGGCAGAATAACGCATCTATAACGGTATTCCCTACGACATGAATTTTTGCATCATCAATATTTTCCTTCAATAAGGCCTGCCTGTTTTTTTCCGTCGGGGCAAAATTAAGTTCGGCTACTCTGGTTGTCATTTGTCTCATAACTTCTTCCGGAAACGGTTCGTAAATATCATATGAACGCAGTCCAGCTTCAACATGAAATACAGGAATTTTATTGTAAAAACTGGCCAGAGCACCGCATAAAACAGTCATTGTATCACCTTGAACAATAGTTGCATCAAAGTTATTCTCAGAATATACTCTGTCAAGTGCGGAAAGAATTCTGGTCTGAACTCCAATCAATGTCTGATCCGGCCTCATTACATCCAGATTAATATCAGCTTTAAGATCGAAATAAGCCAGAGTCTGGTTTGAAAGTTCTTTTTGCTGCTCGGTATTGCATATTACAACATTATATTTTTGAGGATATTTTCTTAGCTCAATTATCACAGGGGCAAGCTTTATCACCTCAGGTCTTGTACCGAACACAACTAAAATATTCTTCTTATTCATAGCATTAAGTCTAATATAAAAATTATTCCCATGCAATCAAGTAGGGGGATAAAAAATTAATTGGACGAATTATAATTTATTTTGTTACAGGAGGAAAAAATGCTTAAACTATATTATTCTGAAACCTGTCCGTACTGCCGAAAAGTTCTTTCATTTTTTAGCGAAAATAACATAAATTTTGAACGCAAAGATGTTTCGGATCCGGAAAATTACGAAGAACTAATTAAAAACGGGAAAGTTGCTCAAGTCCCGTTCTTAATGGATACAAATAATAACGAACAGATGTATGAATCGGATGTTATTATTGATTATGTTAAAAATTTAAAATAAGTAGGGATATTTATGTCATATAATTATTATGCCGAAAATAACGAATATAATGAATGTAGTGCCAGAGGTGCTTGCTCGCTTGCACCTAAAGTTTCATCTTTACAGGAAGTGCTTATAATATTTTTTAGGCAAATATCATATTATGCACAAAAGTTGGACGAATTTGACAGGGATATTTCGTCTGTAACTGAAAAAATTGTTTCAGGACTGGCGTCAATAATTTCAACCACTGACTATACGGATGAACAACTTTTAAATATGGTCAGCATGTACTATAACCTGCTGGTAAAGACAAAACGCGACTATATAAGCATTTGCAAAGAAAATAATAAACGTGCGGAAGAATTAAAATTTGGACTTAAAATTACTCCGCAAATGAATCTTTCTGCAATAATTGCTCAAGGCGAACGTATATTTCTTGAAAAATACAGAAAAACAGCATCATCTCTTAAGAACATGACAGAAATACTTCTATTTGTACTTAAGAGCATCTGTATTAATATACTTGAATTAAAGAGCATTGAAGAAAATGATGAAATTGCTGTAAAAAGCGTAATGAGCGGGCTGGATATATTAAATAGTCCAAAGCTCAACATTTCTGCGGTAAAAAATACAATAAAAGAACTTGTCGATGTAAACAGAAGCCTGATAGACAGAATTTCGGAAGTGCAGGTTAAACGATTCGGAAAAGTTGAAAAAAAATCTGTATCTCACAGTACATCCTCAGGTAAGGCAATTCTCGTTTCAGGCAATAATATGTCAAATCTTATGTCACTGCTAAAAGAGGTAGAAAATAAGGATATTGATATATATACTCACGATGATTTGCTTATTGCACACGCATTTGAAAGCTTTAATAAAATTAAGCAGTTAAAAGGACACTATGGCATATGTTCAGAAAATTGTGTTCTTGATTTCGCAACATTTCCGGGTGCAATACTTTTGACTCAAAATTCCTATAGAAATGTGGAGTATCTGTACAGAGGACGACTTTTTACCACAGATGATATCCAGCCCAAGGGGGTCATAAAGCTTGAGAATAATGATTATTCAAAACTGATTGAATCTGCAGAAAATGCAAAGGGATTTGCAAAGGGCAGAAAATTACATGATGAAACAGTAGGGTACAATGAAGAAGAATTATCCAGACTTGTGGATTCGCTTGCAAAAAATTTTCATGAAAATAAATTTGAAAAATTAATAATTATCGGGCATACAATCAAAAGCTACAAACAGGACGAGTACTTTGAAAAGCTTTTAAAACTTTCTACTGAAAAAAATTATGTTATATCTTTTTCATACAGCTGTCAAAATGATAACTGCGTCTTTATAAATCTTGCAAACAGTCTTCCTCGAATTTATTCGGTTTTAAAAAGACTTTTTAGAGATATTCCGCTTGATTCAGATCGTGTAGCTTTTTTCATTACAAAATGTGATGTAACATCAATATCGCATATGATTTCACTTAAAAAGCTTGGTGCAAAAAATATTTTTCTGTCAAATTGTCAACCAAAAATTAATCCTTCAATAACTTCTACACTGCGTTCCATATACGGAATAAAGCTAATTACAAATCCTGAAGATGACATAAAATCATTTTAGGAGAATACTAAAAGAGCCTCCAATTTGGAAGCTCTTTTGGTAATATATTAATTAAAAAATTAATATCTGTAATGTGCAAAAGCTTTGTTAGCTTCAGCCATCTTGTGGGTATCTTCACGCTTTTTGCAAGCTGCACCTGCACCGTTTGATGCATCGATAATTTCATTTGTTAATTTATCTTTAAATGATTTACCGCCGCGTTTCTTAGCAGCTTCAATAATCCATGAAGATGCAAGAGCAAATCCTCTGTCAGCTTTAACTTCAATAGGCACCTGATAAGTAGAACCACCTATACGTCTTGCTTTAACCTCCAGTAACGGAGTTGCATTAGTTAAGGCCTTCTGGAAGATTTCCATTGCTTTTTCATTGGTTCTTTCTTCTATTTGCTGCATTACAGAATAAAAGATTTTTTCAGCCAATGATTTTTTACCGCGTCTCATTATACGGTTAATAAATTTAGAAATATCTACACTGTTATAAACAGGATCTGCTAAAGGTATTCTTTTAGCCGGTTTTGAGCGTCTTGACATTATTTCTTACCTCCTTTAGCGTTTTTCTTAGCACCGTATTTAGATCTGCTCTGAGTTCTGTTAGCAACACCTGCAGTATCTAAAGTACCTCTTACGATGTGGTAACGAACACCAGGAAGGTCTTTAACCCTTCCGCCTCTGATAAGAACAACGCTGTGTTCCTGAAGGTTGTGACCGATACCCGGAATATATGAAGTAACTTCAAATCCGTTAGTTAAACGAACCCTTGCAACTTTTCTTAAAGCTGAGTTAGGTTTTTTAGGGGTTGTAGTGTAAACCCTTGTACATACTCCACGTCTTTGAGGACAATCCATCAAAGCAGGAGATTTTGTTTTGTCAGTAAGCTTTTTACGTTCTTGACGTACAAGCTGATTAATTGTAGGCATTTTTGTCTCCTTTTAATTAGTTACTACACTGGCAAAATCATAACCTGAAACCCTTACGCATTCCGGTATGACGGGACTGCCGATTCTATAGATTTTCAGAAATTTTGAGATTTTACATCATCCCTTTATTCAGTAGAACCCTACGTCCTATTTTTGCCCACAGCTGATATATCCAGCACGAAAATTTCAGCAGTGTTTAATATTATTAAACTACCTGCATGACAAGTTGTCAATAGGTACAGTAAGAACTATTACAAGAGCTCACTAACTTTAGACAGTTCTTTAATACGACGTTTAGCTTCATTAACAGGATACACAATTAGTATTGCCTTTATCCTGTCTGCTTTTTGAACATCAAAATAGCAGCCTATTTTGTCATCATAGCTTATAGCATATTGAGAACAATAAAATACATCAGAAGCTCCTGTATTACTTAGCAATTCTTTTTCAAAATTAAGCATTTCAGGAGAATAATACTCGTTATGATTTTCATCATCAAGAACTGCAGCACTCATTAATAAAGCAGCATCAGTATAGTTCTCATCGCAATATTTATCCGCAAGTGAAAAGCCTTCTTCAAATAAAGCATAATCTACATGTTCGTTACCATCGGCATCACGAAGTTTTGCGGCATCTGCAATTTTAATAATACCATCTGCAGGATAGCCTAATATATCATACTGATACCTGACTGCAGTTTTCAATTTAGGGTTTATTACAGATTTACCATTGCGATTCAATTTATATGCTTGAGGTAAATATTTTTCGTCAAGTTGAGGTTTTTGCTTTGCTGCTCGTCTTGCAATTTGCAAATCTTTATATCCTACAGCATTTGTTTCTAAATCAGTATTAAAAAAGTCATTAATATCAAAGTATTCATCTTTTAAAAGTATGTAATCGGAATCAATCGGATTAAAAAAATGTTTCGGAGCCTTAACATCATCCGGCTCATAAATTGAATACCCGTTGGTATCAAAATCACGTGTTTCATCGAAAAGTTCATTATCTCTGAATATTGAATCCAAAGCCTGGCGTGTTAAAGTCTCATCTTCTGTCAAGCCGCTATACTGAGATTTCAGCAAAGGTATAGGATAGGTAATATGGTTATTACCATATATCGAAGCTGCAGAATTATTAAATTTTTGAGGCTGCTTTGCGGCCTTAAAGCTGACAGAAGTATCCTTCCTGTTTGTGTAAGTTAATGTAATATTTTGAATTTTCATAAAATCCTCTTTATATAAGTTTAAAATCACCATTTTTCTTGATATGTTCAACAAGTCCTCCGTCATCAAGGAGTTTAATCATGACTGGCGGTAATGGTTCTATAGGAATAATTGCACCATTTGTCAGGTCTTTAAGAATACCCTTTTCAATATCCAGATCAAGTTCATCTCCGGCATCTATTCCGTCAGTGTCGCATTCTATTGCAAGAAGACCAATATTTATTGCATTCCTATAAAAAATTCTTGCAAAAGACTTTGCAATAACTGCCCCTACACCTGCTATTTTTATAATTTGCGGAGCATGTTCTCTGGAAGAGCCTAAACCGAAATTATTTCCTGCAACCACGAAATCACCCTTGCTCATTTTAGAAGCAAATTCTGGATCTGCATCTTCAAGAACGTGCTTTGCAAACTCAGGTAAATTTGAGCGTAAATGAAATAATCTTCCGGGTGCTATATGGTCTGTAGATATATTATCACCAAATTTAAAAGCTTTTCCACGCATAATAACTCCTTAATTTTCATCTATATGTTTGATATCAAGTGTACTACAAAATAATAATTATGTGTTATAATTAGGTAAAGAAAAATTAAGAGATGAGGTTTTTATGTATTTCAACAGAAAATGTAAAATAACTTATATATGCCATGGGGCCACAATATATTCAGATGAATTCAGATTTTCAGATGTTGAAAATTATCCGCCTATAACAGAAAATGGATATGAAGAGATGGAAAAAATCTGTGATTATCTAAGAAGACGCGGAGTAAAAAACGATACAATTTATTCTTCTCCGGCAACGAGATGCCTTCAATCGGCTAAAATGGTAGCAAAGGTCTATAAAAAAGATTTTGAGATATTGGAAAATTTAAAACCGAGACGTTGCGGAGGGTTTAACGGTAAAACTTTTGAACAGATTGAGCGTGAAACGCCGGATTTATTGGAAAGATTGATTTATAGTCCTGAAATTCCTACACCTGATGATGCTGAGAGTATGACGGCTTTTATTAACAGAATTGCCTCTGAAATAAACAGAGTGGTTGAATCAAATATTGGAAATCGTATTATCATAGTAACACATCCGGATATAATTAAGGCTGTGATTTGTGATACACTAAATATTCCGCATTCTTCCCTGCAGCATATTTATATCAAAACAGGCAGTGCGACTCAAATTAGTTACTATGAAAGCTGGAAAAGTCTTGTCTATTCAGACTATACTCCGCTTTAGTTTGAATAAGCCATAAGCCTTTTATTTTCTTGAATTAAGAACTCTTTTCCGGGTTTAATATCAATAAAATCCCATGGGAGTTCTTTTTCAAAGGAGTAGTTTTCGAGAGCATAAGAGTCAGAATTAATATGGAATTGTTTTGCCGCAGATTTAAATGCCCCGAGCTTGCCGCCTTTTCTGTAAACTTCAATTAAAAAGTCGGTAAAAGTTTTGTCCCCACGTGACAGAACAGCCTGCCAGTAGTCCCATTTAGCACTTGAAACTGAGGCTGAAACACCTATTTTATGCAGTTCACGCTTTATATAATTTGATTTTTCTTCAAGAATTTTTGTGTTTTCCCGTCCAAACCACTGAAAAGGCGTATTAGGCTTCGGTACAAATGTTGAAAATCCAAAGGAAATATCAAAGCCTTTATATTGCTGCTTAATTTTCTTTGCGAGAGTAATCATTTCGTCTAAATCTTCATATGTTTCAGCAGGCAGTCCGAGCATACCATAGAATTTAAAACCTTTTAAGCCCGCATTGACTGCAATTTCAACGGCATTCATAATCTGTGCTTCAGTAAGGTTTTTATTAATAACTTTACGAAGTTTTTCACTTCCGGCCTCTACTGCAAGAGTGATATTTTTTTGTCCTGCCGCAGTCAGTGTTTTTAGGATTTTAGGAGTAATAGAATCTACACGCAAAGACGAAACACTCATTTCAATTTTTTTGCCGTTTTGAATTTTTTCATAAATATATTCACATATTTTATCAAACTCCGGATGAGCAGATAACTGTGCACCTAAAAGAGCTATTTTATCTGTGTGGGAAAGTCCGATTTCAATATCTTTTATAATATCTTCATACGGCATAAACCTTAGCGGCAGATTTAAATAAGAAGCAAGACAAAAACCGCATCTGTTTGCACAGCCCCTTGCAACTTCTATAATAAATGTGTTAGGGAAGAAAGCTTTGCTGCTTAAAATAGGTGTATAAATTGAACTTTCAAGCCGCTTGGTAATTTTTTTAACATTTCCTCTTGTAAAACCTGGTACATAGATACCGTCTATTTCTGCCAACATTTCAAGAACTTCCTTTTTGGACTTATTTTTATTTTCTTTGCAAATAGAAACAAGTTCAAGGTTGACATCTTCACCATCACCGATTACAAAGAAATCAAAAATTTCGGAATAAGGTTCCGGATTTGCACTCACCACGGGACCTCCTGCAAAAATCAATGGCAAAGAGTTATCTCTTTCTGCTGCCTTAAACGGAATATTATATTTTTCAAGCATTGTAAATATTTCAAGAAAATCAGTATCGAAACTGAATGAAAACCCTAAAAGGTTGACGTCAGATATGTTAATTTTTGTATGTTCCGTATCAGAATAAATGCGTTCAATATTAATATCATCACACTCATCAATAGTCTTGAACATCCAAAGATATCCCAGCGAAGAAAGAGCAAAGGCTTCACATCCGGGAAAAGCCAGCCACATATTATAAGAAGCTTCTTTTTGTATTAACGGATTATACAAAAAAGTTTCTTTACTCTGCATCCGCATTGTCCTTTATTTGATTTTCGTTGATAGGAGCCAGATACAATTCATCAATCAAAACGCATATCATAGCGGCTATAGCAGGAGACAAAATTACCCCCCAGAACCCGAGAAATTGTTCTGCAAGAAATAATGCAAGAAATATCATGAGCGGGTGAAGCTGCATAAACTTTCCGAATAAAATAGGTCTTACTGTATAATTTGATAGCTGCTGAACAAGCAAAAATCCTGCTATAATAAGTATTACTTTAACAATACCCAGAGGATATGCAACCAAAAGAATTGCAATAATAGCAATCGTAGGTCCCAATAGAGGTACAATATCAAGAACACCCGTTATCAAGCCCAGAAGAAATGAATAATCCACACCAAGTAAGATTAAAACAATAGTCATCATTATTCCTACGCTGGCCATTGATAATATTTGAGCACGCACGAATCCCCCGACACGTAAGCTTATTGTTGATAGAATTGACGACGCCTTTTCTTTATACATTGGCGGGAAAAATTCAATAAATTTTTTCTTTAAATAATCCTTATCAGCCAGTAAATAATATATAATCATGGTTAAGGCTACAATTACTACGAAAATCTGGAAAATTCCCATAGTAAAACTCCACGAATGATTAACTATATTTTGGGCAACATCAGGAGATGCGTTAACAAATTTGTCCATAGAAATAAATTCAGCAAGCTTATGCCCGAATATACTAAAACTTGACAAATATTGAATCAGAGCCATTACTTTTTGCGGCAGATAGCTTATTAAAGCTCCTATCTCTTTATATGCAATTAAAAATATTGGTAGGAAGAGAGCAAAAACAGCTAATGAACTTACTAACACCGCTATTATAGATGCAGTATTTCTGCTTACTTTTTTTTGCATTTTCAATACAAAAGGGTTAAGAGCACATGCGATAACATACGCCGCGAAAAAAAGCATAATTATATTTGATATTTTAGGTATTAAATAAATCAAAAATATAACCAGAAGTAAAAAAATCAAATTTTTTGCGTTTAAATATTTCTTCATACACTCTCCCTTTTTAATAAAGATATTTTAGTCAAAAAAAAAATGTTTTTCAATTCGTAACATGTAGTGTTAATTTGTAACAATTTTGTAAAGAAATATTAAAAAAGCGTTTATATTAAGCAATCTATAAATAAATATATACTTTATATATTTAAGAATACTTAACACGAAGGATAAGACATGGGTTTCTTAACAGGCGCATTTCTAAAGATTTATGCCGCACGGCAAAGGATTCAACTGCAGCACCAGTTGACATCCGTTACAATGCGTCTTAGCCGTGTCACCCGACAAATGGGAGATGCACAAAAACAACTTACCCGAATGAAACAAATGCAGAGCATGAATATGAAGGCTATGCAGTCTTATGCTATGAAAGGTGCAAGTGCTGCTATGAATCAATCTATATTTGATTTACAAAATAGCGGCTTATCAGAGGCACAAATGTCATCACAAATGATGTCTATCAACAGTGCATTTACGATGAAACAACAGGATATTGCACTGCAATTCTCTCAAATGCAATCGCAGCAGGATATGGCTATGCAGGAATTTGAAGAGGCACAACTTGAACCTCTTAAAAATATGGAAGAAAGCTTGCAGGTTGAAAAAGCATCTATTGAATCACAACTCAAACTCGTTGAGGGTCAAGAAAAAGCTGCAGGCGAAATGGAAAAAGCAAGTTCAAAAGATTTCGTTCCGGAATATACCGGCGGAGGTTAATACACAAATTCTTAAAAAGGGTTCGGGCACCACCGGACCCTTTTTTAGTACTCTTTTATCATAATTGCATTTTGTGGGCAATATAAAGCGGCATCAATGCATGAATCTTCATTCCCGCACACATGTTCCTGATTAGCAATAACAAAGCTCCCGCAAACATCAAAAACCTCAGGACATAAAGTTGCACATACACCGCACCCTTTACATTTATTTGAGACAGAAACATACATAAAAATACCCTCCGAAATGATTATTAATTATTGGAGAGTATTTTTCATTATACTTTTTAGTTAAAATTTGTTTGTACCAAATAAATTAATCATCGTGCTTAATTACTGCTGCACCGTTATTTTCAACAGGTAAAGTAATTATTTCTGCTTTCACATTTAAATCAGTCCAAACTTCACGAACAATGGCTTTTATTCTATCAAGATTGTTTTTCTCAGAAACAATTAAAATAGATGGACCTGCACCGCTAAGTACACAGCCTAAAACATTTTCTTCATGTTTCAGGTTATCAATAATTTTTTCAAGCCCCGGAACAAGTTTTGTTCTATAAGGTTGATGCAATTTATCCTTTAGAGCAAGCTTCATCAATGCCGAATCTTTTGTGTGAATTGCGTGAATAAACATGCCCATACGCTGTGCATTAAATACCGCATCCTGCATAGGAACTTCTTTCGGCAGTACTGAACGTGAAATATCAGTTGCCAGTTCGTATTCAGGCACACAGAGCGTCAATGTCCATTCCTGCGGCCATTCAAGTTTTCTGTAAACAATACTTCCGTCATCCTCAGTGGCAGTAATAGTCAATCCTCCTACTATAGCAGGGGTTACATTATCGGGATGCCCTTCAACTTCCGTAGCTATTGAGAGTAATGCAGCTTCGTCAGCGGGTCTGCCGAGCAGTTCATTTGCGGCAAGCAATCCGCCTACAATAACTGATGCACTGCTTCCTAAACCTCTTGCAATCGGAATTTCTGTATGTATTGTAATTTTTAACTCGCTCGGTGTCTGACCGATAGAATTATAAAGAAGTTCAACAGCTTTATATATCAAGCTGTTTTCATCCATAGGCATATGCTCAAGTGAAAATTCGTCAGGTGACTCCTTATCGCTTATTACATTAATTTGCACTCCTGAACCCGGCAAGACTGTTTCTTCAATAGTTATGGTATTATATATCGGCAAAGCCATACCCATACAATCAAATCCAGGTCCTATATTTGCCGTAGTGGCAGGCACTTTTACACTAATTTTCATATCTTCCTCATTACTTTACTCAACTATTATAACACAAACAAAAAAATCCCCACAAATCACTACTAATGTTTAGTTTTATAACTTTTTGGTACTGTAAAGTAGCTGTATATATAATAGGAATATGTACCAGTTATACCCATACTTCACCAATGACGGGTCCGTAGGCCTATACTCTGAAAGTGATAACGATATTTATCATTCAACATACGGTGCACTGACAGAAGCTTACGAAAAATTTATTTTGCCCGCAGAACCTGAATATTATATCAGCAAATATAACGAAATAAAAATTTTAGATATTTGCTATGGAATTGGATATAATTCAAAAAGTTTTTTAAATTTTTATTTAAAAAATTTTCTAATAAATAAAAATATCGCTACGATACATACCAATAAAAATATTAGCAGTATATATAACGATAAGATATATACTAATAATAACTTACTATACAGATCACCAATTTGTAACGACGAGGTATATACTAATAACAATTCTTGTATAAATTCTGCATGCAGTAAATCAGAAAAACAAAATTTTAAAATTTATATCAAGGCAATCGACACCGATAAAATTTTAGCATTTTTGTCTCCTTTTGTTATATGTAACAAAAAAAACATTCCGCGGAATTACAAACTTCCTTTTACAAATGAAAAAATATCAAAAATGTTAAATAAGCCCACAAAAAACAAAATTGAATTTTTAGATGAAATAAATGTTATATTTTTTGAGAAAATTGCCGAAAAATATCCGGAAATCTTTAAAAATGAAGATATAAAGGAAATTTTAAAATCGAAAAAATATAGTCATTTTTTTGAGCCGTTTATTTGCCGTTTATTTGAGATGAAACAATCTCAGTTATATAAATACTTGCCTTCAAGATACTTATCGGCCTTCTTACATAATATACATTATCACCACATATCAAATCGTTATAAAAAGGCTGTAAATAGCCCTATATTTAACGATTTTGTTCTTGACTTAAAAATAGAGGACGCCCGTAAAGAACTAATGCATGATTCAAATAGGTATAATTTGATATTTTTAGATGCTTTTACTCCTGCAAAATGTCCGGCACTCTGGAGTATAGATTTTTTTAAGGTGCTTTTTGAGCATTTGGAGGAAAATGGTAAAATTTTAACTTACTCAAATTCTGCAGCGGTAAGAAACGCTTTTTTAAATGCAGGTTTTTATGTCGGTAAAATTTATAATGAATCATCAAATAAATATATGGGTACAATAGCAACAAAAAACAAAAACCTGATAAAACATAAGCTCTCGGATTACGATTTAGGCTTGCTAAAGACAAAGGCCGGCATTTATTATCGTGATGAAAATCTGACAGCAGACAATGATAAAATTATAGCTTTGCATAAAATTGAAGTTGAAAACTCCAATCTTATCTCCAGTTCTAGGTACATTAAAACACATAATAAATTAACGGAGGATTTATGATATATGATTTAGTAGTTGTAGGCGGAGGAACTGCCGGATGTGCAGCCGCATACACTGCAGGGAAATTAGGATTAAAAACCCTTTTGATAGAAAGAAAGATTCATCTTGGCGGTACAATCACATCAGGGCTTGTCATTCCTGTTATGAAATCCGGGAATAATCAGATAAATACATCTTTTCGAGAAGCACTGACCACAGAATTGAAGCGGCTTGGCGGGCAAACTACTTTTCAAAACAATTCGGGATGGTTTAATCCAGAACTTGCAAAAATTGCACTTGATAATTTGATGAAAGAGGCAAATGTTGAAGTTTTTTTTGATACTCACATTATTGATGTTAAACATGAAGATAGATTAATTAAAAAAATTAAAATCTCAAAAGAAATTTTATCGGTATCTAACGACCCGTTAGAAATGGAACAGAAAAAATTATCGGTATCTATCGGAGCGAAATATGTTATAGATGCGACAGGAAATTGTGAAATTGGAAAAATTTGTGACTGCAGATTTTTAGAAAAAGATAAAGAATTTCAGCCTGTTACACTGCGATTCATGATGGGTGGAGTGGATTTAAAAACTTTTTCAGACTGGATTATTGAATATGACAAAGACAGAAACGTCACAACGTGCGAGGTTATAGACGGCGAAATCCACATGTCAACGGCATACACCTGGGATAAGGACCGAAAATGGGCATTAGAACCGCTCTTTGCAGATGCCGTAAAGAAAAAAATACTTAAACGTTACGATACTAACTATTTTCAGCTGTTTACAGTACCCGGAATGCCCGATACTGTTGCGTTTAATTGTCCAAGAATAATTGATTATAATAATTCTCTGGAGGTCAAAAGTATATCTAAAGCATTACTGCTTGCACGCCAGAATATATACAGGTATTTAAATTTTTGCCGTGAGTATTTTCCCGGATTTAAGCAAGCATATATATCAAATATAGCAGATATGCTCGGAGTAAGAGTATCAAGGAGAATTAGAGGCAAATACATATATACTCTTGATGACTTAAAATCAGGCAAGAAATTTGAGCATCCGGTAGTCATATCCGACTATCCTGTTGATGTCCACTCCAACAAGAAAAATAGTTCAACCCTAAAAACATACAGTGAATATCAACTTCCTCTGGAATGTTTGATGTCTGATGATTACGACAATCTTTTTGTCGCAGGAAGATGCTTATCAGCAGATTATATGTCACAGGGTGCATTACGCGTTCAATCAAGCTGTTTTTCCATGGGCGAAGGTGTCGCAAAACACATCAGGAGTCTGATTCAAGCTTAGACAATAACAGTTGAGCTGCATTTAACAGCGGATCAATAGTCGGGGAAAACGGTGGAGAATAAGTTAAATCATTATTATAGAATTCTTCTACTGTTAATTTTGCAATCAGTGCAGTTGCAAGAGTATTTATCCTCTTATCGGCATCTCCGGCACCGACCCCCTGTCCGCCCAGAAGACGTTTTGTTTTTTTATCAGCAATAATTTTTAACGTAATATTATTTGCATCAGGCATATAGCCCACCTTATCATATTTTGTAACAGTAGCCGAAACTGTTTCATAACCAAGTTTCTGTGCCTGAGTTTCAGTTAAACCTGTCATTGACATTGTCAATTTCATACATCTTGTTACTGCAGATGCCAGAACACCAGGAAATTCATCATCAAATCCGCATGCATTCATTGCGGCACAACGTCCTTCTTTATTTGCATTAGAACCCAGAGGAACCCAGACTGGTGTGTTAGATATTAAATGCAGCTCTTCAACACAATCTCCGCATGCATATATATCTTTAATATTTGTTTCCATCCTTTTGGTCACTTTAATAGCACCGGTCTCACCAAGTGCAATTCCTGCATCAATAGCAATTTCGACATTTGGAACCACTCCTGCACACAGTATTACCAGATCAGTTTCAATATCCCTGCCTGAAGCTGTTCGTACCGACGTTACTCCGTTATTATCACCAACCATCTCTGTTACATTATCAGATGTTATAATTTCAAATTTACCGTCATTTATACTCATCAGCTGTGTTTTTATTAATTCAGACATATCTGAATCAAACATTGGCATAATTGAATCATTTCTCTCAATAAGAGTAGTATGAAGCCCCTGCTTTACACAAGATTCCAGAAGCTCAATACCGATGTAACCTCCTCCGATAATTACCGCCTTTTGAGATGATTCAACTTTTTGCCTAATTGCAATGCCGTCTTCAATAGTTCGGAGAGCAAAAACATTATTTAAGGCAATGTGTTTAATATTTGGAATAAACGGTCTTGCACCTATAGCAAGTATAAGTTTATCATAGCTAACAAGAGAACATTCAGGAGAATCCAAATTTTCAACTAGGACCTGTTTCGTTTTTGGAAGAATTTTACTTACTTTGTGTTTCAGATGCACATTAATTCCTGATTTTGCGAATTCTTCAGGAGATCTCACAAGAAGGGCTCTGTAATCTTCAAAGTTTCCCTCAATATAATATGGAAGTCCGCATGCCGAATATGAAACATGCGTATCCTGTGTATAGATATCTATTTCCGCATCAGGTAATAAACGTCTTGATTTTGCTGCTGCTTTTGCACCTGCAGCTACTCCGCCTACTATAACAATTTTCATAACACTTAAATAATAAATTATTTATGTGAAAAAAACATTGTTCACTTGTCTAGTTTGTACCTGAAGTTGCAAGAAATGTTTCAAGCATAAATTCACAATAAGAGTCCAAATCACTTTTAAATTCATCGGCCTTTTCAATAAGACCTTTTAATTCAACTATAATCTGTTCTTTCTTTAATTCTTCATACATAAATACACACTCCTCATACTGATAAATCTATAAACGACAGCATGGAAGATTAACTTTAACTGTATTACAAAAATTGTTACAAAGTTTAATTATTTAAGCCACTTACTCCTTTATATGTTTTAATAATAGAACCATTTGAAAGGAGATAGAAAATGAATGTAAGCAAAATAGGTTATCAGCCCAACTTTAAAGCAAAATTTATAAAAAATGAGGATTTAATGCAGCTGACTACAGAAGAAATTAAATCCGGCAGGCAGGATGCTTTGTGCAAGGCGTTAGATAATCTTAATACTACCCACACAAATGTCAGACTAATGTTAAAAAAAGATCAGGGTAATTACGTTGTGCGAAACTTATACAACAATAATACAGTTCTATGGTCTGAAAAAAGAGATTCGGCAGAAGAGATTATGAAATTAAGCAATCCATTCTCTGGTAATTATTATATGCTATTTGTAAAAGGCAAAAATCCTATTGATGAAAGAAAAGCTTCCAGAATTGCATCAAAAGTTGCTTCTGCATATTATGCGGAAAATATTCCGGATTACAGTATAGGGAAAATAGTTGATGCATCATTTTAACAACTATTCTGTTTCATTATAAACAAGTTTTTTCCTTAAATTCCACTGGATTAAAGTTAAAATAAGAATAATAACAAACAAAACGTAGGCAATGGCACTAGCTTTGCCTGCGTTAAAATATTCAAAAGCATTTTTATAGATAGCATAAACAAGAACGTTTGTACTATCGAGAGGCCCTCCCTGAGTCATCAGGTAAATTAAATCAAAAATCTGGAACGAAGACACGGCAGTTATAATAACAACAAAGAAAATTGTCGGAGACAATAGCGGAATAGTAACATATAAGAATGTCTCAAACGGGTTGGCACCGTCAATTTTGGCAGCCTCAAACATACTGTTAGATATTCCGCTAAGAGAAGCCAAAAAGATTATCATATTGTAGCCGATAAGTTTCCAAACTGACACAATTATTAGTGCCGGCATGGCCCAATGCGGGTCATAAAGCCAATTTATATGCAGATGCAAAACTTTATTCAAAAGACCGATATTAGGATCAAATATCCACTGCCACACAATGCCGATAACAATCATAGGGGTTATAAACGGCAAAAAATATGCAGTTTTAAAAAATTCAGAACCTCTGATTTTGCTATTTAATATTACAGCTAGAATTATTGGAATGATAACACCTAATACGGATGTTGAGAATGCGAACACAACAGTGTTCAACAGAATTTTTCCAAACAAAGGCTCAGTCAAAATTTCTTTATAATTATCAAGACCTGCAAACTGCATAGGATTTAACAAATCCCATCTGGCAAAACTGAGACCAAATGAAAAAAATATCGGTATAATTATAAAAATTAAAATTCCTGTAACAGCAGGAAGTATAAAAAGCCATGCTGCATACTTTTCAGTGTTTAGAATATGGTTAACAAATCCGGTTAATTTATTCATGTTATAATTATACTATAGCAAATGAGTTAAGGGGAGAATTTAACATGCAGAAATATGAACATGCATTCGGTAAGAATGACATCAGAGGAATCTATGGGGAAGATATTACCGAAGAGTTATACACAGCAACAGGTAAAGGACTTGTAAAATATCTTGAAAAAGAGTCAGAAAAACAACCCTCTGATATGTGGATAACTGTTTGTATGGATGCTAGAACTCATTCACCATCGCTTTGCAAAGCCTTGATTGCCGGAATAATTTCAACCGGAGCTAACGTTATTGACTTAGGGCTTGCTCCGACACCAATCGGATATTATTCGGAAGCTGTTGGTGTTCCTGACGAACTTACCGGCGGAAAAGGAGTAATCTCTGCCTGCATAATCACTGCAAGCCACAATCCTAAAGAATATAACGGTCTGAAAATGACTTATAAAAAACAAACTCTTAATGAAAGCCAAATTAAGGAAGTAAGAGATATAACATTTGAAATTCTATCTTTGCCGTCAAATACTGCCTCTGTACCTAAAGGCCAGATTAAACAATATAACATCATTCCTGATTATATAAAAGAAATGAAAGAAAAATTTGGAAATATCGGCAAGGGTGTTAAGGTTGTTGTGGACAGTGCAAATGCAACCGGCGGAATTGTTGGACCGGAATTATACAGAGAAATCGGCTGTGAGGTTGTTGAATTATTTTCGGAACCTGATGGAACATTTCCAAACCACCATCCTAATCCCAGTGTTGAAAAAACTCTTGATACGCTAAAGGAAACTGTAATTAAAGAAAATGCAGATATTGGGATTGCCTATGACGGCGACAGCGACAGAATCGGAGTTGTTGATAATCAGGGCAAATACTTAACAGGCGATAAATTACTTTTAATCTACGCTCTTGATTTAATAGAAACATGCAAGGAAAAAGGTATCATACCTAAAATAGTTAGTGAAGTGAAGTGTTCTCAGGTTTTATATGACACTATTGATGCCTGCGGCGGTCAAGCAATTATGTGTAAAACCGGACACGGATATATTAAAGGAAAAATGAAAGAATCAGGAGCTATTCTTGCAGGTGAGATGAGCGGCCACACATTCTTTAAAGACAGATATTACGGATTTGATGATGCTATTTATGCAGGCTGTAGAATTATTGAAATTATCGCAAAACATAAAGCGTTGAAACAGGACTTTAGTATTCGTGAAATGCTTGAGCCTTTTGATAAAGTGTTTACATCAGCAGAGGTTCGTTTCCCTTGTCCGAATGAACTGAAAAAATCGACCCTTCTTGAAGTCCAACAGATTGTAGAAAATAACAGGGATATTTTTGGCTCTCCTATTAAAGATATCATAACACTTGACGGAATGAGAATTGTATTTGACGGTGGTTTTGCTCTAATCAGACAAAGTAATACCGAACCCGTTTTTACGCTGCGTTTTGAGGCTAAAACTAAAGAGGAATGTGAAAAATTCCAAAATTGTATGACAGGACTGCTTCAAAAAATTCTTGATAAAGCAAAAGTATAAGATATATGATAGAAAATCTTGAACAGCTTAAACTGGCAATCGAAGTAGAGGAAAAACACCGCTACATAGATATACGCGGAAAAAGCCAGTGTTTCTCAAGTTTTATAAAAAAAGAAGCACAAAAACAATATCACCTTTCAAAAAAGAATCCGCGTTGGGCTGTTATTATTGAAACTTTTGAGCATTACCCTTTCGCATCCGTTAATGAACGCAGACGTGCGATTGAAACACTTATTAAAGTTATCAAATCAGAAATTAAAACATCCAAACTTTCGCAGGAAGAACTGACTCATAATCCTGAAATTCCTAAAAATCCTAATGAAGTTGACGTTATGTACGTTAAAGGCGTTGGACCGAAAGTCGCATACAAACTTAACAAACTAGGAATTTACACAGCAAATGATTTAATGTGTTATTTTCCGAAAAAACATGTTGACTACTCCTCCAGAACACTGATTAAAAATTTAAAAGAAGGCGATAATACAACAGTTTTCGGGTATATTAAGTCTGTTTCCGCATTTAATACTAAAAATAATCTTTCCGTTGTGAAAGTTACGGTAGCAGATGAAAGCGGAAATCTTGAGTTAAGTTTTTTTAATGCAAAAGGAAACCGATTTACACTGGAAAGAACTAAGGCTCAATTTCCGCACAATGCAGGCATAATGCTCTCCGGAACTGTTAAAGTTAACAATTATAATCATAAACTAACAATAGATAAGCCGACTTATTCAATTATGACAGGAGAATTTCTCGAAGGACAAAACTCCAATCTAAATCTCGGCAGAATAGTTCCTGTATATACAGTTTGTGAAGATTTAAGCATTAAAACCCTGCGGAAAGCAATTTATAATGCTATACAGCTTTATAAAGACTACATTGTCAATATTATTCCTGATGAAATAAGAGAACGGCTTGGAATTATGGATAAAAAACTTGCGGTTGAACAAATTCATTTTCCTGATAATAAAGACGCTCTTGAACACGCCAGATTCAGTTTGATTTTTGAGGAATTATTTCTCGTACAGTTAAAACTTGTAAGAATCAGAGAAGAAAACAGTACAAAATCCGCACTTGCCCTCAAAATTAAACAGGATGGTCTGGTGGAAAAATTTATAAAAAGTTTGCCTTTTGAATTAACCGGAGGACAGAAAAAAGCAGTAAATGAAATTCTGAACGATCTAAATTCTGAAAAGCCAATGGCAAGACTTTTACAGGGAGATGTCGGAAGCGGAAAAACTGTTGTGGCTTGTATAATGCTTTTGGCAGGTGTTGAAAACGGATATCAGGGGGCACTGATGGCTCCGACTGAAATTCTTGCTCAGCAGCATTATAATAACCTTATTCAGTGGCTTACCCCGTTAGGTTTAAGTGTCGGCTTATTTTTAGGAAGTCAGGGTAAAAGAGTTCGTGACAAATTTCGTCAGGATTTATTGAACGGGCAAACAAATATCGCCGTCGGAACTCATGCACTTATTCAAGAAGGTGTAGAATTTAACAATCTCGGGGCAATAGTTGTTGATGAACAACACAGATTCGGGGTAAAGCAGCGTAATATTTTAAGAAAGAAATCTCAAAATCCGCAAATGCTTACAATGACTGCTACACCTATCCCGAGAACTCTGGCTATGACGGTTCATGGAGATTTGGACTTAACAGTAATTGATGAATTACCAAAAGGCCGGCTGCCGATTATAACAACTCTCACATCTTCTCATAAAAGCGTTTATGATTTAATTCAAAGAGAAGTTGAAAAGGGGCGTCAAGCTTATGTTGTTTATCCTTTAATCGATGAGAGTGAAACGCTTTCGGCAAAAGCGGCAACTGTTGAGGCAGAGCATCTTCAAGAGGAAGTTTTCCCTCAATTTAAAGTTGGTCTTTTGCACGGAAAACTTAAAAATGATGAAAAAGAACAAATTATGGCAGATTTTAAAAATAAAAAGTATGACATACTTGTTTCAACTACAGTAGTGGAAGTCGGAGTTGATGTGCCGAATGCGACAGTTATGGTTATTGAAAATGCAGAAAGGTTCGGACTTTCTCAGCTTCATCAGTTGAGAGGCCGTGTCGGCAGAAACGAACTTCAATCGTACTGCGTCCTTGTATCAGGTTCACGCTCACAAGAAACCAGAGAACGTCTTGCTATTATGACACAAACTAATGACGGGTTTGTAATTGCGGAAAAAGATTTACAACTGCGTGGCCCCGGAGAATTTCTCGGAACTCGCCAGAGCGGTCTTCCTGATTTAATAATTTCTGATATTGTCCGCGATGCAAAAATTCTTGAGCTGGCACGAAATGAAGCTATCGACTTTATTAAAACTCATAATATGGACGAATACCCGCTTCTGCAAAAGATTACCTCATTGCAAATGTTTAATGGTATTGATATTTAGTTTAATTTAAAAGAATATTAATTATTAAGAAATATAAAGCTAATATTTGCCTTAAGAGCAATTTTATAATCTTTAAATACTTTATATATATAAGGATTAAGAGAAAAGGGATAACTATATGGTAATGAGATATGGAATAGACGGAATAGGATATATGCCTGCAACACGAAGCAGCAACACAACTTATATTCAAAATAACTTTTACGGGAACAGTGTGTACTCCGGAAATGCGAATTTTGGATATAACGGATACGGCTGTGGCTGCTGCGGCGGTTACAGCGGAAGCTGTTTCGGATTCGGTTTTGCCGGCGGGTATCCGCCTCCTCCGCCGCCATCTCATCATTACTGCGGTGACAACGAGCTCCCGGGCATAGCAAAATGGTCACTCGGAATCGGCGTAACAAGTTCACTTGTCGGATTAGGTATAAAATTATTTTCTAAAAATTCATAAAAGCACTTTTAATAAGTGCTTTTTTTATTGACCAAAATCAGCTTATAGCTTAAAAATTTTACCATTTGTAACAAAATGTAAAGTTATATACTAAAAAAGGCAATTATTTAAATATTATATACTTTATATATGCAAGAGAGTAAAACAAGAGAGGTATAAAGAACATGGCTTCCTATATGCAACCTAGATCAAATTTAGGCGGTATCGCAAGACAACCTTTTAGACCGGGACAATGGCAAGGGTTCAAGGGTGTGTCAAGAAATACTACCTATATTCAAAATAACTTCTACGGAAGCAGTGTTTTTGGTGCCAACAGAAACTACGGCTACTACACTCCTCAACCGTCTTATCATGATTGCGGCAATAATGATATGCCTAAATGGATGAAATGGATGGTCGGACTTGGTGTAGGCTCATCACTTCTCGGCGGTATTTTAAAATTGTTCCAGAAGGATAAACCTGAAGGCGGTGGCGAGGTTCAAGAACCTGTACAAACTTCTACGCCTGCTTCGGTTGAGGCACCTACTCAAGCTCCGGCTCAAGAGGTTACCGAATCTCCTGAAACTCCAACAGGCACCCCTACCCCTGCTGAGGGTGGCGATGGGGTAAAAGCCGATTACGCAGGATTAAACAGCCTAAATAGTATGGTTTGTCGTGATGACAGCGGCAAAACAACTAATATTGAGGGTAATTTTAAGATTACGGAAGCTGGTGCAAATGGAGAACCGCCTAAGTCATTTACAATTACAGACAGCTCTTCAGGAACTGCTCATGAATATACATATGAATTTACAGGCCAATATGATGATAACGGAAAACCTATATATACCTGCAAATCAATGAATGGTCAGGCTGCAAGTACAGAAAACCAATATACACTTGAAATGAAAGGTAAAGACGGAAAACCTGAACTTGTTCAGTACGATGGACAAGATAACTACACTAAAGGTTTAAAATTCGGTTCTGCAGCACCTGCACCAACACCGACACAAACTCAGGGACAAGCTCCATCTGCACCTTCTATAGTTGTTACCCAACCTCCAGCCGATGACAGCCAGGCTCCGTCAGGGCCTGATGAAACCCCGAAAGGTCAGGAAACACAAGCTCCTTCTTATACCGAAAATGATGCTTCACAGGCAAGAGCAATGGGACAGGGTGTTGCAGATGATTTAGTCGGATACACAAATGATGAGGAAAAAGCTCATACTAGAAAGGTCATTTCATCACTGAACTCCGATAACATTGCAGACTTCTTAAACGGTTATAGAAATAACAAAGGTCTCGGAGACAATATCATGAGACAAATCAACACAGAGTACGGCTGGACTAATCAGGAAAAACTTGAATCACAAAAGAAAATACTCCAAAATTTATTAGAAAAAGCTAATGATATGGGTATTAAACTAACTTCTAACGAACAGGCTTACTGCGATAAATTCCTTAATATTAATGCTAATACAACAAAACTATCAAACGCCGCAGCTGATCAGCTGGATAAAATTATAAACAAACTTTTAGAAGAAATGAAACCGAAACCTGGTTCTTACGGTGGCGGTCAATGCGGCGGCGGTGGTGCCGGCAGTACATTTTAATAAAAAAACTCCCTTATGGGAGTTTTTTTGTGCAATTATACGGCTCTTGCTTATAAGTAATTTACAACACTGTAAAAAAATAGTATAATCTTATTTATAACAGAAAGAAGGGGTTACTTATGGAAGATTTAAAAGTTGTAATAGGTTCTGATCACGCAGGGTATGAATACAAAGAAAAAATCATTGATTACTTGAATGCGAGGAATATTCCTTACACGGATGTAGGAACGCACACAAAAGAATCATGTGATTATCCGGAAATTGCACGTGCAGTTTGTGAACGTGTTATCAGCGGAAAATCAAACAGAGGGATTTTAATCTGCGGTACAGGTATCGGTATGTCCATTGCTGCCAATAAGGTCAGAGGTATAAGGGCTGCCCTCTGCGGCGATACATATTCCGCAAGAGTTTCAAGAGCACACAACAATGCAAATGTTCTCTGTCTCGGTGAACGTGTTATTGGAGAACATCTTGCCCTTGATATAGTCGATGTCTGGCTAAAAACAGGATTTGAAGGCAGCAGACACAAACGAAGAGTTGATATGATTGAGTAATTTTTCGCTAAGATAAAAATAAAAAAGAGTTATGAGAGAACGCATAACTCTTTTTTTAGCTCAAGATGTTTAATCTAACTTTGGGCAACGATTGTTGTAATAAGTTCGCCATAATTATTTACGTGCCCGTCTGTCTCCATAATTATGTAATTAAGTTCAGGATCTTCTTTAATTGCTTTTTCCGCAGCATTTTTTGCTTCTTCTAAATCTGTGTATTCCCCGAGCAGTGCTCTTGAAAATTCTGAATAGTCCCTTTCCGTGTAAACGTGATACATATTTTACTCCTTTCTTCTTTAAGATTATTTTACTACAAAATAATATTCGTGTTACAATACTCCCGAGGGATATAATATGAATAGCAGAGAAATTATTAAACAAGCCGAAAAAGAATTGAAAGAACAATTTGAAATTATTGATGAAATAAGAGACTATAATCAGGAAAAAGTGTTAAAAGCTTTCATTGAAAATAAGGTAGCCCCTGAACATTTCTACACAGTATCCGGCTACGGGCATGATGATATGGGAAGAGAAGTTCTTGATAAAGTTTTTGCTGATATTTTTAAAGCAGAAAAAGCAATCGCAAGAATACACTTCGCATCTGGAACACATACTCTTGCCTGCGTTCTTTTCGGAAATCTACGCCCGAATGACAAATTGTTATCTGTTGTTGGTGCTCCATATGATACAATGCAGGAAGTTATCGGAACTATGGGAGATGACGACACAAAAGAGGACTCTCTGATTGCACACGGTGTAATCTATGATGAGGTTCCGCTGAAAGATAATGATGTTGACCTTGAAGGTATTGAAAAAGCTGTGGATGAATCTGTGAAAATGGTTTTGATTCAGCGTTCCAAGGGATATTCAACAAGAAAATCCCTTACAGTTGATACAATCGGCAAAATTTGCGAAATCGTTAAAAAGAAAAATCCAAACTGTATATGCTTTGTTGACAACTGTTACGGAGAATTTGTAGAAGATAAAGAACCGATTGAAGTAGGTGCAGATATTATTGCCGGTTCACTTATAAAAAATCCCGGAGGAGGTATTGTGGAAGCCGGCGGATACATTGCAGGAAAAGCCAGATATGTTGATAAATCCGCAAACAGATTAACAGCCCCCGGAATCGGGAGTGAAGGCGGTGCTATGTTTAATCAGCACAGATTAATTTTTCAGGGACTGTTTATGGCACCTTCAGTTGTATCAAATGCCGTCAAAGGTGCAGTTCTTGCGGCCAAAGTGTTTGATGAAATTGGTTTTGATTCAACACCTAAATATTACGAAAAAAGAACAGATATTATTCAAAATATTACATTCGGTTCGCCTGAACCGTTAGAGCAATTCTGCAGAACAATCCAGTCATTGTCTCCGGTTAACGGCTATGTAACCCCTATTCCGGAATATATTCCGGGCTACGAAGACCAAGTGATTATGGCCGGCGGTACATTTATAGAAGGTTCAACCATTGAGCTTTCCGCAGACGGGCCAATGCGTTCACCTTATGTAGCGTATATGCAGGGCGGTTTAAATTATGCTCACGTTAAAATTGCCCTGACTAAAATTCTTGACAAAGTAAATAAATAATTAATTATAAAATTCCATCCATCATCTGATTCAGAACGGCTTTTGCGGCTCGAATTGAAACTGATATTGATGTTCCGTGAAGAGTTTTTAGTTCTTTGAATTTATCGCTTTTTAAAGGTATATCAATAACATTGATGTCTGTCAGCATAAAACCGTCCGGTACCTGAAAAGCAGGAAATTCTCCGCGTTCATAGTGCTGGGTAAAATATGAATTTCGAGAAGCTGAATAATGTGCAAGTTTGCCTTTTAAGTCCAGACTGCCGACTCCTTCAATATTTTTTAATGCAAGTATTGAATTATATGCATTTTTACCGTTATTCCCTGATGCAACAAAAATTCTGATGTGCGGCGGTATTGCTTCAAAATTCAAATCTTTTGTTTCTCTAAAATTTAATAAATCAGAGTATAAATTCTCAGTGTTAACTTTTACCCGTTTGTTTAGTAATTTATAGTATAATTTTTTTAATTTGCTGGTTGGAGATATGTTGTGGGAAAATTGAAATGCACATGAAATGGCTGCTGTGTTTTCGTCAATCTGATTTAGCAGGTTTTTGATATTATTATCTTTTTGATTTTTTAGATAACATTGTTTTACTTCAATAAAGGGATTGTAGCGTTTTATGAATAATTCCATTATTTCTGCGTGGGTTAAATTGTTAAAATCAGAAATTTTGTATTTATCGTACCATTCAAACTGAATTATATTTTTTTTCTTTAAAACGGCTTCTTTAATAAAGCTGCCGTCTTCGTTGAGAATTCTTACAATATTTTTCCCGTCTGCGGTTTTTCCTGTTTTTAATAAATAATATCTTTGTCCGTTTTTTGGATTCATCCATAAAACTTTCGGAAAAGATTGATCCTCCAGTCTTACTAAGTCTTCTTTTTCCGCTTTATCCGGTTTCATAAAACCCGCACGCTGTTTTATTTCATCTATTGCCGCTTTGTTCATTATTCTTGCTTCTCTCATTTCCTCTGAAATAAATCTAGGCAAAGCAAAGCTCTTTCCGTTTTTTGCATAGGTTAATGTAATATTTTTACCTCTGAAGCAATTTGGTTTTGTTTGTAAAATACTTTGTTTGTTTTGCAAGAAAACAAGTTTTTTGCTAATTGTTTGTAAATTATTTATATTCATTATTTGTATTCTTCCGGATACGACATAAATGGAGTTATCAAAAATATAAATACATCTAAAGATAAAAATTTGTCTGTATGTTAAGTTTTGTTAATCCCAAATAGCACTATCCGACTAATTCTTTAGGATTAGAACAAAATCTTTACATAATTATAATTGACTATATATTTTTTGTGGTATGCTGTTAGTTGACCCCGCTATGGGTGATGAAATTACGTATTTAGTTAAGAAGAAAGGGTAAAATATGTCATTACCAAATGTAGCTTATTTTTCAATGGAAATCGCTCTGGATCAGTCTTTAAAAACTTATTCAGGCGGGTTAGGATTTTTAGCTGGTTCGCATATGCTTTCTGCAGGGTATTTACAAATGCCTATGGTTGGCGTAACCATGTTATGGTCATACGGCTACTATGACCAGCGTATAGCACATGATGGTCAGGTTGAAGTTGCTTATATCAGAAAATATTATGACTTCCTCAAAGATATTAATGTTCAAACAGAAGTTGATATTTTCGGTGAAAAAGTTAAAGTAAAAGCTTATCTTGTTGAACCTGAATTATTCGGAGCTTGTCCTGTTTATTTATTAACTACCGATATTGAAGGAAACAGCGACTGGGCAAAAAGTATTTCACATAAACTTTATGACGGAAATGAAAAAATAAGAATTGCTCAGGAAACTGTTCTTGGTATTGCCGGTATAAGAATATTACAGGCTGTAGGTTATAAATTTGATGTTGTACATATGAACGAAGGACATGCACTCCCTGCTGCCTTTGAATTATTAAGACAACACAATGGCAACCTTGAAGAAGTTAAAAAACATACAGTATTTACAACTCACACTCCTGTTGCTGCAGGTAATGAAGTCCACTGGGTTGACACACTTCTTGAAGGCGGTTTCTTTGCAGGTGCATCTCGTGAAACTGCTGTTAATCTCGGCGGTGAAAACTTCTCACTTACTGTTGCTGCATTGAGAATGTCACGTATTGCAAATGCTGTATCACAGCTGCATGGTCTTGTTGCTAACAAGATGTGGGAATGGGTTGACGGAAGGTGCCCTATCAGAGCAATTACTAATGCTGTAAATCTTCACTATTGGCAGGATGACCGTATTAAAAATGCTCATACCCCAGAACAACTTCTTGCAGTTAAACGTGAAATGAAAGTTGAACTTTTTGAACATGTTGCAAATGTTGCAGGTAAAAGATTCGACCCGGATGTATTAACTATCACTTGGGCAAGAAGATTTGCAGATTATAAACGTGCATGGTTAATCCTTATGGATAAAGACAGAATTAACAGACTTCTTGATGAAAATAAGGTTCAAATTATCTTTGCAGGTAAATTCCATCCGGACGATGTTATGGGTAAAGAAATGTTTAACAAATTGTTGAACCGTTCTCATTCATTGAAAAATGTCGTTGTATTACCTGGCTATGAACTTGAATTATCAGGTATGTTGAAACGTGGTTCTGATATATGGTTAAATACACCTCTCAGACCGTTTGAAGCATCCGGTACTTCCGGTATGTCAGCTAATGCTAACGGTGCTTTACACCTTTCAATCTATGACGGCTGGACTGTTGAAGGTACATTCGACGGAATTAACGGTTACACTGTCGAATATGAAGGTCTTGATGACGAAATGCCATGGGAAGAACGTCACTGGAAAGATCATGAATGCATCATGAATATCATAGAAAATAGAATTATACCAACTTACTATGAAAACAAAACAGAATGGGCAAGATTGATGAGACAGGCTATCAGAACTTCTGAAGCTTACTTCAATTCTGACAGAATGGTAATCGAGTACTACAACAGATTGTATAAACCGATTGCACATGATGATGCTACTTCCGGTACGGATAAAAAGGAAATGAAAATTTCTGAAACTCCTACATTTGATGCTTGGACTTTTTCTAACATCAAATAAGATGAATAAATAAAACTTTAAAGACCGATTCTGATTCAGAGTCGGTCTTTTTGTTACAATATTCTCAAAAAGCTTAATTTCTGGTATAATTTAATAAAATGAAAGGTAAATAATGACAGAAGAATTAAGTTCACATAAATTGGCATGTATTATTGCAAGAGTTCTGGATGATAAATTGGCAAAAAATATTGCAATTTTAAATATCAGCCATGTATCTTCTCTTGCGGATTACTTTGTAATAGTTACAGGTGATTCAACCCCTCATGTCAAGGCTCTTATGGAAGAGGTTAAGGACAGGATTAAAAAGATTTTTAACCGCATGCCGCTAAGAATGGAAAATGATGCCAGAAACAGATGGAATTTATTGGATTACGGCGATGTCGTTGTTCATATTCTGCACAAAGACGAAAGAGAAACTTATGCAATAGAAAAATTTTGGAACAATGCATTCAGTATTCCTGAAGATGAATGGAAAGAGGTTTCAAAAGATTATTCAACTTACGGTAATGTAAATTAATTAAAGGTTTACATATTGCAATAAATTTACAAGTAATGAAGAAAGAGATAATATAAAGTTATGGAAAATACTGAAAATAAAGATCTGAATAAACAAATAAACGACTTAATTATGGAAATGGCTAAAGATCCTCAAAATACGGAACTTTACCATAAATTATCCGAATTGTATCTTGAACAGCAGGATTATGATAAAGTTATGTCCGTGCTTGACAGTTTACTTGCAATAAAACCTGATGATGTGAAGGCCCTTGTTGGTATGGGGACAATGTGGTTTTATGAAAAAGATTTCAGAAAATCACTTTCTTATTATAACAAGGCACTTGAAATTAATCCTAAGAATTATCTTATTTATTATAATATAGGTAATGTTTTTGCTGAATGGAAAAATTTCTCTAAAGCTTTATTTTACTATAACAGAGCCATTGATTTAAATTCTTTGAATCCTGAAATATACAATGCAATCGCTTTATTATATCAGGATAACGAAGAATATATTGAATCAAAAGCTTACTATGAAAAAGCACTTTCTCTTGACCCGACAAATATTACAGCACTTGTTGATATGGGAAATGTCTGTTTTAAATTATTTGACTATGAAACAGCACTTGACCTATACAAGAGAGTTTATGCATTAAATATTGATAACAAAGTTGTTGCAATTTGTATCGGTAATACTTATACCCTTATGAAAAACAGAGAAGAAGCTTACAAATATTATGAAAAAGCATTAACCATGGAAGGTGATAACTATAGAGCATATATTTGTTATGCTATTTCATTATCAGAGTTTGGAGAAAACGATATGGCAATAGAAATGTACAAAAAAGCCATTGAAATATTTCCTAAACAACCGAATGCGTATCAGCTTCTTGGCAATTTATACACAAATTTGAACAGAATTGATGAGGCAATGGCAGAATACAAAAAAGTGCTTCATTTTGCTAACAATGATGCACAAACTTATATGCTTTTAGGAAATGCTCATTATCTTAACAATGAAATAGAAAAGGCTATTGCTTCATATAGGGCATCAATTCAGATTGAACCTGATAATGATGAATATAAGCTTATATACTACCAAATTCTTGATGAATATATTGACAAAAAACGCCATGGAGAATTGGAGGCATAGAAATGTTCAGAGATGAACAGGCAAAACCTTATGTAATTGAAAGAATTGTTTCAGCACTAACTTACCCTACAACCGGAATTATCGGTGTTATTTGGCTTATTTTGGGCTGGATTACAAAATCATATCCAAGAAAATTTACGCAGTATCATATATACCAATCTATATTTTTATCACTTGCGTTTGTGATTCTTGACTATTTAGTAAGAATCATAGCAAATATGTTTGCGTATGTACCTATAATAAACAGAATTATCGCACAGTTACTTTACTGGTTTAATATGCCTGTACTGTTTGAATACTCAATCATTCAAATATTCATATATTCTTTGCTTATATATCTGACTGTGACAGCCTTTTTAGGGAAATACAGTTATATTCCGTTTGTTTCGGATAACATAAAACAGCTGCTCAGGTAGTTTTGTAATATGTAATGTAAATTATAAAAAAATACCGTCTTCAGTAAAAGACGGTAATGGATGCGGATGCTTGAGGAAACAAGTTAAAATCGATCACCCTCTCCCATAAGGGAGAGGGGAAATTTGTCTTAACTAACCTTTTTTAGAAAGAACCAGAGCATTTGATAATGTAATTCCCCCTTTGACTTGCGGTCTGTTTACAACAGCACCGTCAACATACATAACCGTAGAACCGCCGCCGTCAAGATTCATTGCATTAATACATCCTATTGACTTCATAAACCTTGCAAGCTGCATTAAAGTCATTCCGACCGAACTGCCTTCCCTGCCGTCAACAGTAACCATTATAAGGTTATTATCTCCGGTATAGCCGATTGCAGTTCGCGGATTTTTACCGCCTATTGAACCAAGTTTTTGGGCTGTCATATCAACAAAAACTTCCGAATTTTTAACAAGATATGGTCCTCCGCTGATAATATGTTTAACCCCCTTCCATTCCGGAGTTGTAGAAATAATAAGTTCAACTTTTGATTTACTAAGAAGAGGCTTAAGTTGTTTTGCAGGCCCAACAATAACGTAGCCATCCTCTGGAATTGCCAGCGGAGAAGTCGAAGATGCGATAATTTTGTTATCTTTAATTGCAATTTGGTAGCCGTATTTTGGCGTTGCAGGAGAGGTCGTTCCCCAGGCATTTGAGTAAGCTAAAACATAATATGATAACATTCTCGGCTGATTAATGTTATCGACCTTAACGGAGATGTCAGAGGCCTTTAAATAACTTTTAACCTGAACCCGTGCCATATCAAATTTGTTATCAAAAATTCCCATTGCAACCCTGTCATAAATAGGGCCCGTATATAATGTTCCGTCAATCATAAGCGTACCCAGAGGGACACCAGTTTGCGGCTTGAAATAAGTGCCGTTAATTGCTACTACGGAATCGGAATTTTTCGCAATGGTTGTAATTGTTTTTCTGCTTTTCAAATTATTCGAAACCGAAGAAAGCTCCGGACGCAGCTCAAATCCGTCCGCGAGTTTTAAATCTACTTCCACAACATTAATCCTGACCGGACGGCCATCGTAGTATTTTGTAAGTCTAATATGTTTTATACCTCTTGAAACTGTTCTGATAAGAGAATTCGGGTACTTTCTTTTTATCTCTTCGTTAAAATTGTTTTCTCTAACTTCAGGAGAAATTTCATGTAAAATTTTATTTTTTACACTTCCCGTATCAATTCCGACAGGGGCAAGTGTAGCTTTTGCAAGCCGCATGTCATCTGCAAAAAGCGGACTGCTAAAAACTAAACACTGAGTCAATACTAATCCCGTAATAATCGAAAAATAAAAAGCTACTTCGATTAATTTTAAATTTGACCAATTTTTCGCAGCAAAGAGTGTATCCATAGCGTCACCTCAATTTGAAAAGTAACCGGATACCTTTTTGTTTAAAGAGTGGTGTGGGGAGTAACACTCATCGGAAACCTGAATAACCAAACCCAAGATCAGGGACTTCCTACTACTATTGTAACATAAATTAACAAATAACTCAAGTCCTCTGACAGTAAGGGTTTTACAAAACTAAATAATGGCAAATTTACACTTATTAACAATTTAACAAAGTAACAATGTAAACTTAATTAATCAATATCTACAGGCTCACGCTGAATTTTATCAATGGCTTCCCGTGCAGTAAACACTAGAGCTTCCGGCACATTATCTATTGTTGTCAGCTGTCTTAAAACATCTACGACGCGTTTAAATGCACGTACAATATCGCCTTCTCCGATATCTATTTGTTCAGAAATTGTTTCCCATTCAGCACCTTCAACCCAGAGCTCTATGAGTGAACTGAAATAAGGATTGATATAACAAGGTGCTTCCACATTATGATAATTCTGAACTTTTTCAATTTTTCTTCTGATATTTCTGATTAAATTAAGTGTTTTCCTTACCGGTTCTGAGAACGGGATATAAGGGATATCAATTCTCAAATCTTCCGTAGTAATTGCACAAATGACTCCTGCCAGCTGCGACGGTGTAAGATTTTCAAGTATATTTGAAAAAATAATTTCAGCAATAAATAGTTCATTTTCTGAACGTATTTGAGAAGTTGTAATTCCGCGTGCCGTAGGATAATCATTTTCAAGATAACCAAAATCAATAAGCACAGAACGGTGAGAAAGAAATTTATTCCAGAAAATATCTCTTTGACGTTCAATTTCCCTATTAAGTTTACTTAAACGAGATTCAATACGATTAAGAACTTCAATATTTTTAGTATGTTTTTTGTAAAGTTTACAAGTATCACACGGACAGGAATGCATTTTTTCAAGCATTGCCTTGGTTTCTCTGCCGAATTTCACGGCTTCTTCAGAAAGCGGTCTGTTTTTTGAACGTTCCTGCTTACAAATCTTCTTGTAGGTTTGCCTGTTCTGCACATAAATATGACGGAGTTTATCATATTCGTATAGTTCAGCATCAGTGTGCTTAAACGGACACACAAATTCTCTGTCTTTCTTTTCCGTTTCAAGTGCGGCTTTAGCCTGCAAAAGCGGAGTTAGCCTTGAACCCGACGAAAAATAACCAAAACTTTTCATAATAAGTTCTTTAGCTTCTTCAATCGAAAATCTCTGCAAAAGGTTAAGCACCATTGAATAACTTGGAGAAAAGCGGCTCTCTAAAGGATTAGCGTCACTTAATACAAGTTCAGCAACTTCTTCCGGAGATTGGAACTGAGTTCCAACAATAGTAACATATCCGACCTCGTCCATTCCACGTCTGCCGGCTCTGCCCGACATTTGTAAAAATTCGCTGGCTGTAAGCATTCTGTGTCCGCTGTCGGTTCTTTTACTTGTGGAACTGATAACAGTAGAACGTGCCGGCATATTTATTCCGGCAGCAAGAGTCTCCGTAGCAAATACAACTTTAATTAACCCCTTTTGAAATAGTTTCTCAACCAAATTTTTCCAGGCAGGTAATAGTCCTGCATGATGTGATGCAACTCCGCATAAAAGATATTGGATATGTTTATTATTGTAAAGGTGTGGGTTTTCAGCGATATAATCATCTATAATATGCTGTATTTCAGCTCTTTCTCCCTTTGTAATAAGTTCAAGCCCTGCACATTTTTCCATTTGTTCATCACATTTTTTTCTGGAAAAAGTAAAATAAATGGCAGGAAGCATATCTCGTTCCTGAAGATTCCTGACAACATCTTTTACAAAAGATTTTTGCTTATTTTTTTTATGTCCCCATACTCGTTTTTCAGGTTTAATTTTTTTATTAAGCTGCCCCGACGGAGTCAACAGGGGGAGTAACTTATCGGGTTGAGAACTGTCAAAGTAAAAGAATCTCAATGGCACAGGCCTAAAATCAGTATCAACAAGTTCTGTTCTGGAATGTACCGTATTAATCCAAGCCGTAAGTTCAGCAGCATTTGCGACTGTTGCTGACAGTGCAATTATTTGAACATTTGTAGGACAATAGATAATACTTTCTTCCCACACAGTTCCTCTCTGCTCATCATTCATATAATGAACTTCATCAAGCACAACATATTTTACATCCTTCATATTATCGGCAACAGCACCAAAGTTGGTTCCGTAAAGCATATTCCTAAAAACTTCGGTAGTCATAACAACAATTTGACCGTTACGGTTGATGGATGTATCGCCTGTCAAAAGTCCTACTTTTTCAGAGCCGTATTTTTCTGAAAAATCATAATATTTTTGATTTGACAAAGCCTTTAAAGGGGTAGTGTAAAAAATTCTTGTACCTTCTTCCAAAGCTCTATGAATTGCATGCTGTGCAATTACAGTCTTTCCGGCTCCGGTAGGAGCACAGACAACAACACTTTTTCCTTCGTCAATAAATTTACAAGCTTCTTTTTGAAAGTCATCTAGTTCAAATGGAAATTCGTACATTTTTTACCTTTAAAAAGCTATTCCATAATTATTATAACATATTTTGTAACAATTTAGAGAATATTTATAGATATTTTAGCAAAAAATAATATTTTTAAATTTTAGTAAATTACAATTAAAACAAGAGGTAGAATATGAACTTAAGCATAACCCCGATAAATTTTACAGGCGGACAGCGGATAAAAATAAAAATAGCAAACAATATGGAAGATTACCGAAAAGGTTTTACCATGGGTTCTACTCTTCCTAAAGAAAAACTTGATATAGAGTTACGAAAATACTCTTCAAATCCTAAATTTGCTAGCCTAGTCCGCGGGATACTCGATGGAATAGACAGCTTAACTGATGCAACAAAACGGCTTGGCAAATTTGAAAAAGGGAATTATAAAGGCACAATAAAATAAATTTTAATCGAAAGGAAATTAATTATGCAGGTAAATTTAAACAATCAGGCAAATAAACCGCAATTCGGCATGGCAATTCATTCAAACGCAAATGTTAATAAATTACTTAAAGCAAAAATCAAAAATGCTGCCGAACTCGACAAATTAAATAAAATTATAGAACAGCAAAATAAAAATGACCTTGTAGATATTACGTTATTAAGTGATGATAAATATTTAACGGCAAATGTCTATCCGAGGGATATAACAAATGAGGAATTTCAAAATTTAGGCAGACAATTTACTGAAAATGCATTCACAAGAATGTTTGGAGGAGTTGTCGGTTTTATTAAAAAAGCAGCTGATTATGCTGATAAAACTGCATCACAAATCGCCAAAAGAAATGCAATGAATATTGACCAGATTTTAAATAAAATGGACAATAATAAAGAAGTAACAGTAGGTCTTCATCATAGTATTGATAAAAAATAAATTTATATTAAAATTTCATTAAAAAAGCTCCCTTTCGGGAGCTTTTTGTAATTGTTATATTTTGTCGAAACCTGTATATTTTCTGAGGACTTCCGGAATAATAATAGTTCCGTCCTCCTGCTGGTAGTTTTCAACAATAGCCGCAAACGTTCTTCCGACTGCAAGCCCTGACCCGTTGATTGTATGAACAAACTGGGTTTTTCCAGTAGCTTTATCGCGGTATCTGATATTTGCACGTCTTGCCTGATAGTCGCCATAGTTTGAACAGCTTGAAATTTCTTTATAAGTACCGTAAGACGGCATCCAAACTTCTAAATCCCAGCATTTATTTGCTGAAAATCCTATATCTGCCGTACAAAGTGCCTCACGGCGATACGGGAGTTCAAGAAGCTGCAGCATTTTTTCTGCATCTTCAGTCAATTTTTCATGTTCTTCTTTACTTGTCTGCGGAGTACAGAGTTTTACCAGTTCAACTTTATTAAACTGGTGAACACGGATTAACCCTCTGGTATCCTTTCCTGCAGAACCTGCTTCACGGCGGAAACAAGGAGTGTATGCTGTCATATATTTAGGCAAATCATCTTCAGAAAGTATTTCTCCCGCATATATATTTGTTACAGGAACTTCAGCCGTCGGAATAAGATACAAATCTTCATCGACACACTTATACATATCCTCAGCAAACTTAGGAAGCTGACCTGTTCCTGTCATAGTGGCAGCATTAGCCATAAACGGCGGAAGGATTTCCTCATATCCTTGCTCATTACAGTGGTAATCAAGGAAGAAATTAATAATTGCACGTTCTAATTTTGCACCTTTGCCTCTGTATAATGTAAAACGGCTCTGGGAAAGTTTTACGCCGCGTTCAAAATCAACAAGACCTTTTTCTTCGCACAAATCCCAGTGTGCCTTAAATTCAAAATCGAATTTTCTCGGTTCACCCCATTTGTAAACTTCCTGATTATCGTCTTCTGATGCTCCAACCGGAGTTGTTTCATCAGGAATGTTTGGAATATGAAGTAAAATATCCCTCTGTTTTGCATCTAATTCAGACTGTTTTTCTTCTAATGCTTTGATATCATCGCCTATCTTACGAACTTCTTCCTGTACTGCATCTGTATTTTCACCTTTTTTCTTCAATTCACCTATCATCTGAGAATCTTTTTTTCTTTTTGCTCTTAATTCGTCAGCTTGAGTTTGAATTTTTCTTCTTTCTTCATCTATCTTAATAACTTCATCAATAGAAAGTTCCGGATTTCTTCTTTTTAAAAGTTCGTTAATTTTTTCAGGACACTCCCGAATTAGTTTTATATCAAGCATTTTCAACCTCTTTCTTATTTCATATTCAGCACAAATATTATAGATTAAATAGAAACATTAATCAAGACAAGAATAGCCCGACAGGTAAATCAAAAGATTTATTGCAAAATTGACAAAAAAATAGGATAATGTTTTTGAGGATATGTGGCATGAAAATTTTTAAGATGATATCAGAAAAATTTAATAGTAAAAATAAAAAGATTGTTACGGGAGGTATGACAACTCCTGTGGAATTAAATTTTGATGCCGAAAAAAATGAATTTCTTGATAATCTCTCAAGAAAAGCTGTCAAACTTTACGAAAAACAGACAGATATAAAGAATTTTTCAAAACTGGTTCTTTCTGACCCTGAAAATACATCCCACAACGAAAGAGTCAGTGAATTAATGCAAAAAGGCGTAGTTGACCCGCTGGAAGATGAAAAACTGAAAAAACTTGCAGATAATTCAAAGTTTTTGCGTGATTTGGGACTTATAGATTAATTGTATGATGTAAAATAATCTACAAATTATATACTTAATATGTGTTATAATTTGGAGGTTATTTATGGATTACACATCAATAGCAAGCAAAGGACATAATTTTAAGTCCGGATGTGCTGCTGTTATTTTTGGGATTATACTTTTTATTGGTTCATTTGTTTTACTATGGATGAACGAAACAAATTATGTAAAAAACATTAAAATGGCTAAATTTATTAAAGATAACGTTGTTAGTGTTTCTTCTAATTCCAAGGAAAACAACAATAAACTTGTTCACTATTCCGGAAAAATCACGACAAATGAAATATTAGCGGATGAATATATTAAAGTTAATACACCTGCTCTGGACAGAAAAGTTGAAATGTACCAGTGGAAAGAAAACAAATATACATCCGGAAGCGGCAGTTCAAAACGCAGAGAATACAGATACCAAAAAGTATGGTCTGAACATCCGATTAGTTCAACCAATTTTCATAGAAGCGGTCATGACAATCCGCCTATGCCGGTCAGATCTGAGAGTTTTCGTGCCACAAACTCTCAAATAGGGGACTTTTCTGCTGATATTTCCGTCACAGATGCAATAAAACCTGTTCAGGAACTTCCTATGAATCAATCATTTTTAAATAGTGATATAAATGTCAAATATAAATTAAGAGAAGCCGGACTTTATTTTCCAAGCCCCTATGTAAAAGAGTATTCCTCAGATTACACACCGGGAGTACAAATCGGAGATATAAAAATCACTTACAGATATATTCCTGTAAATACAGCAGTATCAGTTATTGCCGGGCAAATAAATAACAAATTAACTTCTTTTGATACCGCAAAATATAATATCGTACTTGCAGAAACAGGTACAGTATCTGCAAGCGGAATGATACAACATTTTGAAGATAAACAAACAATGCAGGTTTGGAAAATAAGACTTATCGGAATAGTATTAATGTTTATAGGTATTATGCTTCTGGTATCGCCAATCACGGCAATTCTCTCATTTATTCCTTTATTTGGCGATATATCTAAGCATGCGGTCGGAATACTTGCTGCTGTTATTTCAGTATGTCTTTCAATAATTACTATAGCAGTATCCTGGATTGCAGTAAGACCGGAAATCGCAATTCCTGTGGTAATTGCTGCAGCAGGCGGTATCTTCTTCTATTTAACATCCGGCGGAGGCGGCTCTAAAAATATTCCTCCTGCCCCTAACAGTCCTCAGCAGCCTATGCCTCCAATGTAAAAGGCTCAGACAAGTTTATCATAAAAAATCCCTGTCAAGAAAATGACAGGGATTTTCAACTTACAAATTAGAAAAATCTATTTTAACTTAGCAATAACTGCATCTGTAAACTCTGTTGTAGAAAGTTTACCGCCTAAGTCCTCAGTAAATTCACCGGCCTCAAAAGTATTAAATAAAGCTTTTTCTATCTTATCAGCATATTTATACTCTTTGATATATCGTAACATCTCAATAGCTGATAAAAGAAGTGCAGAAGGATTAGCTTTGTTTTTACCTTTCAAATCAGGAGCAGAGCCGTGAACAGGTTCAAATACTGCACCGTAAAGTCCTAGATTTGCACCCTGTGCAACCCCTAAACCGCCAATTAAACCAGCAGTAAGGTCAGAAACAATATCACCATACATATTAGGCATTACAAGAACATCAAAAACAGTAGGATCTTGGACTAACTGCATACAAAGATTATCAACTAGAATTTCTCTGGTATTAATTTTAGGAAATTCTTTTGCTACATTTCTGAAACATTCCAGAAACAACCCGTCAGAAAGTTTGCAAATATTTGCCTTTGTTGCTACACAAACTTCTTTTCTCTTATAACGTGTTGCATAGTCAAAAGCATAACGGCAAATTCTGTCAGAAGCTTTTCTTGTAATAACTTTTATTGTCTCTGCTGTATTTTCATCTATTTTATGCTCATGACCTGCGTATAAATCTTCAGTATTTTCTCTGATGACAACAAGATCAACATTTTTAAATTTAGTTTTAATATTCGGAAGATTTTTGCAAGGTCTTACATTAGCATATAAATCCAATGCTCGTCTTAATTGAACATTTACAGAACGAAAATCTCTTCCGATAGGAGTTGTTACAGGAGCTTTAAGAGCAACTTTATTAACCTTAATTGATTCCAAAACTCTTGGCGGAAGCGGGGTTCCCTCATCTTCAATAACATCCGCCCCTGCTGTTTGTACATCCCAGTCTATTTTTAAACCGGAGGCTTCAATAATTTTAACAACGGAGTCACATATTTCCGGTCCAATACCGTCACCGTTAATCAGAGTTATTGTTGTCATTATTTTTTCCTTTCACAATATGTAAATATCTTTTAAATTCTTTGTAAAAACCGCATTTTGTGACCGTCAAACTATCTTCCAGAAAAACATCTCCCTGCACCAATGCCGATAATAACGGACAATCAACATTATTCACGTAATTGATGCAGCTCAAACAAATATCTTCATCCTCAATAAATATTTTTGAGTCACTGCAATACATAACTTATATTATACTCTTTTGTACGATATTTGTAAATAGGGACACAAAAGGCCATGATTTATTCTAAGAAATATTAACATTTGTAACATAAATAAAATCTAAAGCAATTTTACCTTAGGAAAAAACTTTATATAAGTAAGGTAGTTATAAAAAGGTAGGTAGAAAAGTTATGGGAATTGGATCAATCGCCAATCAAGGTTGGCAATGGGTAAAAAAAGGCGGTCGTGTATATGGAGACCTTATTTTAGGTACAGGTGCAGACACGATGACCAAAAAAATTCAACAGAGTGTTGCTAATCGTGCAGCAAACGGTCAAAATTATTTTAGTGCTGTTGGCACAGGCATTAAAGACGGAGTTAAGGCGTCTTATAAACATAACCTTGCACAATCAGCAAGACACGGCGGATTTTTCAAAAATTTGTGGCATCAAATAAAAACAACGCCAAGGTTAGTTAAAAACGGATGGAAACTCGGTTCAAATGCTGCAAAATCAGCAGGTAAAAGCGGTTTCTGGGGCGGAATAAAAGGTGCATTTGGCGGTATTGCAAAACGTATGCCTTTAATCGGCGGTCTTTTAATGGTAGCATCTGAAATTCCGAATATTTGGAAAGCAACAAAAGAAGAAGGTATCGGTGCAGGTCTTAAAGAGGTTGTTAAATCCGGTGCAAGAGTTGGTGCCGGTATGGCAGGCGGTGCAATAGGTGCAGCATTACTTGCTCCTATTCCGGTAGTCGGTCCGATTGTAGGCGGTATTCTTGGTTATATGCTCGGTGATAAAGTTGCAAGCCTGTTTACCGGAAAAAGCTACTCAGAAAAGAAAATGGAAGAACAGGAACAACTGGCACAACTTCAACAACAACAGCAGCAACAGTTTGGATTCAATCCGGCAGGCGGTACATTTGATACGGGTTCAACAAATCCATTTGCCTATATGCAGCCAACAATGACACCGCAACAATTAATGGCAATGCAGCAAAGTTTATATGGCGGAATGGGCGGAATAAATGATGACTTTATGTATATGACAATGATGAACAGATTGAATAGCTTAAACTAGTTAAATCCTCTATAAACTAACTAAAAACGGGACCAGCACATCACAGGTCCCGTTTCTTTTATCTTTTTAACAAATCTTCCGAAGATATATTACAGCATTCTAATACGTTGTTAAAAAATGATTCCAAAGCTGTTTCCATTGAGGATAGCTCCTCTCGAAATTCCTGCACTACTTCGGCTCTAGCTTCAGTAAAAGCTACTCTGAACAATTCATCATGATTCATAAAATAACTCCCGTTTGACTATCACACAGAAGTAATCGGAATCAACAACATAAAACTTTAAAACTTTAAAGAAATTTGTTACAAAATTTATTATAAGTTAGAAAATTAATAATCTTTAAAGTACAATATAAAAAAAAGGATTTTTCATAGGGGAATAAGAAAGCAATGACAGCAAGTTTTCATTTAACAAGTTATGACTACTATTCCAGCAGAACAGATATGGAAGTCATTTCTAATATAGTAGAATCATTAAAAAAAATTCTTGAAGAAGATAAGCAGGAAAAGCAGCCGCTGTTCTTGAAAACTTCAGATAATCTTATTTTAAACATTGCACGAAAAGTTGTTCAGGAAAAGAAAAAGACTTTTTTAATCGGTATTACCGGTGAGAGTGCATCAGGTAAAACCGTTTTTGTTGATAATACTATTAAAGCCTGCATAAAGGATAAAAAAGAAGGTATTTATACCGTAGTGAGATGCGATGATTACTACAAAGATACTTCAAAAGAATTAAAAGCTGCAGGAAGCTATGAAGAATTATTTAAAACCGGATTCAGCTTTGATACACCCAATGCTATTGATTTAGATTTAATGAAAAGCCATTTGATGGAATTAAAAAAAGGCAAAACAATAGTTTCTCCTGCATACAACTTTGTTACCTGTGAATCAAATCCGGACGGTGATGTTAAAAAACCGGCAAAAGTTATTTTAAATGAAGGTTTGTACGTTCTAAATGAAGGTTTAAGAGAAATTATGGACGTAAAAGTATATGTTTATACACCTTTAGAAGTTATTAAAGACCGCTGGTACAGACGTGCTGCACTTCGAGGCAAAACCGGTGCTGCCGCAGATTTACAATTTCAGGATGTAAACAGAACCGCTCAACAATACATACGGCCGGCATATCAAATTTCCGATGCTGTTATTAACGGAATGGTATCGCAAGAATATATTCAACAAATTACAGATAAAATATTTAATACACTTAAAAATATCGAGTATTAATACTATGGATTATAAAACTGCAATAAGAAGACAAAGACTTTGTATAACATCATTTCTAATGCTTGTGCTATGGGGATTTAATGCTCTGCGTTCACATGTGGAAAAAATTAAAGATAATCCTGAAACCGGATTACTTATACTTGGTATTACGTTCGGGATACCAATTCTGTTGCTTTTAATTCTTGCAATCTTTTACACAATAAAGGCAAAACAAGCGGAATATGATGAGTTGGATGAGGATTTTGCCTCTAAAACCGAAGGAAATTCTGATTCAGATAACAAATAAAAGCACCACCTCATACGGGATGGTGCTTTTTATTAATACCTGTAAATTAATATCTGTTACGCATACAAGGACAAGGTTCATTATTAAAAGCTTTCTGACAGGTTGGACATGTCGGAACGACTTTTACATGAGCACAACGGTCACATTCATCAATTTTTTTACAAGGATTACAATTTTTAAAACCTGTAAACGGGTTTAAACTGAAAGAGGTTTTATTTTCCCCAATTCCAATATACGGAAGAGGGTTAAGATAAGATATATCCCAGGCAAAGGCACCCTGTGCCGGAATCATAAGAAAACCTAAAACACCAAAAAACAATAAATACTTTTTCATACATATCTCCTATAGAATTGGTACTCTATCATTTTAAGTCCTTACAAAAATAAAACGATGACCATATGGATAATATATATTAATAATTCAGGCTAATAAAAAGATACAAAAAACGGGATGATAAAAATCAATCCCGTTTTCTGCTCAAACTAAAAATTCAATTACAGTTTGCTTTTTGAAATTGAAGCATCTTTTAACAAGATAACATTAATAACTTCGCCTTCTTTAGCATGATAATTCAGGCCTTTTGTGATTAAACCTGTTGCAAGACCGATACCGGCACCAACAGGAGTACCGATTGCAATACCTGTACCGATTTTAGTAGGATCCGGAATAAATGCAAAACCAACACCGGCACCTGTACCAACAGCACCACCGGCTACAGTATATAATGCTAATTTACCGGCAGTCATCCAAGGACCTTCTTTTAACTCATAGTTTTTGTAGAACGGTTTAGCATCTAAAGAAACTTTCTGACCGCAAGGCATAACAGCACCGTTTAACTGAGCATAAACTCTTGCATTTTTATTGAACCATTTAGGATCTTTAATTTCAAGAACCTGTGCATCGAATTTAGTTCCAGCAGGGAATAAAACTGTCCCTTCTTCAGTAGTAATATCTTCTTTTGCTACGAATGAAACTGCATCTCCTGCAGCAGAATCTTCTGATTTAAATCTTTCAGAGAAAGCAACAGGAATAACATTACCTTCTTTAATTACATTTGAATCAGATTTAATTTCAACTTCATCAGAAGGAGCTCTTCTTGTAGTGTTCAAATGTTCAATAGCAAGTAATTCTCCGCCTTTATACTGAGTTTTAACAAGACCGATTTTATCTTTCAATCTTGCAAGAATAACTGCAGCTTCAGCTCTTGAAAGAATATCATTTGGTCTTAATTCATTTGGTTTCGGATAATTTACATAAATTCCGTAATTAAGAGTTTTTGCATAAGGAGTTCTTGCCCAGGTCGGGATAGAACCTGCATCTTCAAAACGATTAAGAACAGAAGTATCTGCATCCATATCTTTTGTAATGTGGCTTATAACAGATTGAGTTTCAGATCTGGTCATAAGTCTCTTTGGTTGGAAAGTTCTGTCAGGATAACCGTAAACCAAACCTAACTGTTGAGAACGTAAAACATTTTCATAATAAGAATCATTTGAATTTACATCTGTAAATATGTTAGAAATATTTACGTTCAAGTTGTCATTAGACAACAATTTTAATAAAGCACTAACGAAATCAACTCTGGCAACACTGCCTTCAGGATTAAATTTTCCGTCAGAAAGAGTCATGATGTTGTCATCTACAACTTCGTTGATTTCTTTTGAAGCCCAATAATTTGAGCTTACATCGGCAATATCTGCTGCACAAGCCGGAATAACCGTTGTTGCAAACAGACCGCATGCCAATAACCCAACTAAAAATTTGTTCATTTCTACTTCCTCATCTTCTACTAAATACTAGTAATTGAATTTTGTTTATAGTATATATTAGAATGTAAGTTTTGTAAAGCTTTAAATAAAAAGTTTTGTTATATAATAAATATACAGCTAGCTATTAAGGAGATTAGTATGAATAGTTATACCATGACAAAGATTGTAGCTACTTTGGGTCCGGCAACAAGTTCCAAAGCTATGATTAAAAAATTATTTGACGCCGGTGTTACAATGTTCAGATTAAATTCTTCTCATGGAACCGAAGAATTCCATAAACAAAATCTGACTTATATCAGAGAAATAGAAGAAGAGGAACAAAGACTCATTCCTGTTCTGCTTGATTTGCAAGGTCCGAAAATAAGAATTGGTGAAATCGGTAATCCTATTGAATTAAAAAAAGGAGAGATTCTGAAATTCAAGCACCAGAAAGAATTAGAAGGAGATATTATTCCCGTAGATTACAAAGGTATGGCAAATGATGTTACACCGGGTGAAAAAATTCTTATAGATGACGGAAAAATTCAACTGGAAGTTGAAAAAGTTGAAAACAGTGTTATCTATGCAAGAGTGTTGACAGACGGACTTTTAAAACCCAGAAAAGGTATAAACATTCCGGGCTCAACAGGCAGCATTGATGTTTTAACCGAAAGAGATATTAAATTCGTTGAATTTGCTGCTAAAAACGGAATTGATTACCTTGGTCTTTCTTTTGTAAGAGAAGCGGAAGATGTTGTAAAACTCAGAGAACTTTTGAAAAAATTTAACAGAGAAGACATCAGCATAATTTCAAAAATTGAAAAACCGCAGGCCGTTGATAATATTGATGCAATCATTGAAGTTTCCGACGGTATTATGGTTGCCAGAGGCGATTTAGGTATTGAAATTTCAACAGAAAAAGTACCTATTGTTCAAAAAACTATTATCAGAAAAGCTAATATTAAAAGAAAAGTCGTTATTGTAGCAACACAGATGCTTGAAAGCATGATTGAAAATCCTATTCCAACCCGTGCAGAGACTTCTGATGTTGCAAATGCCGTACTTGACGGAACCGATGCAATTATGCTTTCAGGAGAAACCGCAGCAGGTGCATATCCTGTTGAAGCTGTACAAATGATGAAAAAAATTGCGGATACTGTTGAATCTTCTGCATTTATGAGAAAAAATAAATTCCCTCGAAAAATGATTGAAGAAGAAAAAGACAGTCAGGCAATGTCCATCGGTATGTCTATTGCGGATATGACAAAGAAAATGAATGTAAAAGCTATTATTGCTTTGACAAGAACCGGCTGTACAGCAAAATTTCTTTCAGAAGGCAGATTGAGTGTGCCGATTTTTGCTTGCTGCCCTGATATTGAAACCTGCAGAGTTCTTAAACTCTATAGAGGTATCATTCCGATAACAATGAAATTTACCGGAAATATCGATAAACAAACTATTAAAATGATTGATAAGTTTATGATGCGTAATTTGAACGCAAGCGAAGGTGATACAGTAATATTTACCGGTTCAATCCCTGAAATCCTGATTGGCGGTACAAACTTTATTAAAATTCACCAGATAGGTTCGGTTAAATAATTAGCACATTAGTTTATTTATCTAATAAAAAGGCCCCTTAAATTTTAAGGGGCTTAATTTTGTTTTAGGAAGGTAGGAATAAGGAATAATTTTCTCTCTCTTTGTTAAACGGATTAAATTGTTTACTCTCTCTTAATTTGTGTTTATTTAATGTTCTTATATATATAAAGTATATACTCTTGCTTAAATTTCATAACTTGTTTATTTTGTTACAAAACTTAATGCTTGAATAAAACTTATTTAAATATGTGCATAATTAATTCTAAATAGCTATTGCAAAATTATTCAAAACGGGTTATGATAGAAAGGTAGAAAATCCATGTTTTGAGGTTAGTATGTTAGTATCATCAATCGCACGTTTTAATGCAATAAATACCATGTACAATGCAACATCAAATATGATGAATGCGTCATCGGCTTTAATGAATACAGCAGCTAATATGCATACGTTTGGCGGCGAACATGACCTCAACATGCTTCATAATATGGATAAAAAATTATCGTTGGATTTGGCATCAAACAGTCTCTTATATAAAATATCTTACTTACAGGAAAAAGCAGCAAAAAAACGTCAGGAAACTGAAGCTAAAAGGCTATTAGATTTTCAGGCATAATTGTTGATTCATGAATTAATTATTGATACCAAGAGTTCTACATCATTGTGGAGCTTTTTGAAATTATTATTTTGTACTAAATAGTCTTTTAAGGATAAATAACGCCGAAATAGCAGGTATTAAAGCAACTACTAACAATACAGGAATAATACCTTTGGCCTGAGCAATAAATCCGAGAGCAGACATAAAAATTGCAATAACACCCCATGAAAAACCGTTAATAAATCCACCGATTATACTTTTGTATTGAGGCATTTCACTCTGTGCCATCACCATGGTAACAGGCATGGCCATTGCAGTACATAATCCCGTAATTGCAAATATTACAAATGAAATAATCGGAAAAGATTTGTAAGTTAAAGAAAACATTATCATCAAAGGGAAAGTTGATATCATAGAAAAATAAAACACCCTTTTGGCTCCAATACGTTTTTCAATATCCCTGCTGACAAAAGAACCGACTCCGCTCATAAAACTAAATGCAAAAAGAGCAGCTCCTATTTTAAAAGGCATATATCCCATATCACGCCACAAAAATGGTAATAATATTGAAGTAGAAGTGGTTATTAAGGATTTCAGTATAGATATCAGAATCAACAGTTTTAGTCTGTAATTAGAAAAGATATCTTTGAAAGCCTTTATAAATTCTGAATGAGTCCTTTCAACGATTCCATCAGAAATCTTAGGAACAAATTTAAACATAAACAAAGCCCAGATGACTCCTATTAAACAAAGATATGGCATATTATTAAGACCGGTAAACTGTGTAACAAAGGCAGACACAACAGGACCGAGGGAGTACCCGAATGTTCCCATTGCAATAAAAGTTCCCATACTTTTTCCGGTGTCAGCCGATGCAAATCTTACAGAAAACCCGAGAGCCTGCGGGTGAAAAAGACTTGAACCTAAACTGCCCAAAATTACAAACAAAATCAAAATCGAAAGATGACTTACGCTCGGAGCAAAAGATATAAATACAGCAGTAAACATCAGCCCCCAGAAAATAAATACTCTTTTTAAAATATTATCAGCAAAAAATCCGAAAACAGGCTGTAAAAGAGAAGAACAAATATGTGACACACTAAGCACAACCGTGGCTATTGCCATACTAATTCCGAGTTTTGCTGCAATAAACGGCATAATAGGATTTAGCATTCCAGTATAAATATCATTAATAAAATGAGCTGTTGAAAGCCATATATGGGGTTTTTTTTCAGTAATAGTATTCATAACAAGAACATTAAAATAAAAACATTTCTAAAAATCAATTAAATCCTTAACCTGTACATCCAGCTTATCCGCGACATCAATTAAAAGTCACCATCTAATACATCGTTTAGCCTCCGAAATAATATTAGCTAAAGCTTCAGGACACAGCCCGATGATATTTTCCAGACTTCCCGAGTAAGCTTTAATGTATCCGTCGGGCATCTCCTGAATTCCATATGAGCCAGCCTTATCAAATGGTTTGTAGTTATCAACATAATAAGCAATCTGTTTATCAGTAAGATTATTAAATTCCACACGGCTTGTCGTCGAATTTATTTTGCATTCACTTGTAACAGAATTCACAACAGCAATGGAAGTAACAACAAGATGAGTTTTACCGGATAGGGATTTAAGCATATTAACAGCACCCTCGCGGCCTTCCGGTTTACCAAGAATTTTACCTTCAAGCACAACTACAGTATCTGCCCCTATAATTAACGAAGGTTCCTGAACCAGCGGTAAAACAGCCATAGCCTTATTCTTCGCCAGAGATTCTATAAAATCATAAGAAAAATCCGTCCTCGAATGGTCTTCCACATACGGTGACGGAATAATTTCAAATACATAATTGTGTTTTCTCAGTATGTCCTGTCTTCTGGGAGAAGAAGACGCCAATACAATTTTTCCCATAGGTCAGCTCCTTTTTCCGTATTATAACAGAAAAAAGAACCGCTAAACCTTTTTATTGACGTGCCTGAGGAGAACGTATATATCTGGCATTTTTAGCATTTACTGCATAACAAGCGATATTCAGCCTTTGTTTAAGCATCATCATGTTTTTATACATGTTTGCATAATCGTTCATTGCACCCATCATCTTATTTGGATCTACCATTGATTCCATGTTGTCATGGTTATCCACTTTTTCTTCTGCGTATTTTTTGACCAATAGCTGGTCAATGTAGTCTTCAGCACCTATTGCCATAAGTTGACCTCCCTAAATAGTGTGTGTATCCTTGTTCCTATGAGAAAGTATGTATTTGATTATAGTTATCCTAAATATTCCTTATGTATATATAAAGTATTTTATGATTTAAAAATTGCCTGAAATTGTTCTTTTATTAAGAAATGTTAAAATAAATTTTTTGAAGGCAATATTTTTTACTCTAAGAACTATAATATTGGAATGAAAGAGATTAAGATAGTTTCTCCGATTAAAAAACCGGAAGATATAGATTTATTTGCAAAAGAAACTTCCTGCAGAGAGTATTATGTTTACTATAAAAAGTTTCTTAATAACAATTTCGATTATGTTAATGAGTTTGTTGAGTCTGCAAAACGCAATGACTGCAAGATTTACATAAATTTCAAGCACGATATCACTGAAGAAAATCTTCCGGAAATAAAAAGAATGCTGAAATTTTTAAAGACAGCAGGCATTGACGGAATTTTTATAAACAGTTTCGCAATACTGGAAGCAATCAAAGTTTTTAATCTGCCTTTCAAAGTTATTGTCGATTCATATTTTGATATTCATAATCTTTCAGGAATAGATTTTATTAACAATTTTCATAAAATTGATGAAATCATAATAACTGAAGAAATCTACATGAAAAATATCGCAAAAATAAAAAAATATACAAACTTACCGCTTGCGATTGATACAGATAACCTTCCATGGTGTGCGGAAGACATAAAAAAGCTCAAAGCCATTGATAAAGTTGTTATAAAAGGTAAATTTGCAAACTCTGAGGAAATTCTGGAAGCTATAGAATTAATAGAAAAAATTCTTGATAAACCTAAACTTTTTAAAAATCAGAAACTACCTTTTAAACACGTCAGAAAAAGTATTTATCAGACAAATCACTTTTCAGGAGAAATGGTTTCTGCACAGGGAAAAGACTTCAAATTCAGCAGAAACATACAAACATTTGAATGGGATATAAAACGCCCAAGAATAACAAAAGACATAGATTTTTCTAAAAACGAGAATTTTAAAATCAACCTGAGACTCTCCGAACAGGCACAACTCAAAGAACTTGAAAAATACATAAAAAAAATCGGTACAAATCCGATTTATTCAATAGAATACGGAGAAATCGTTTCAACATGCGACCTTTCAACAAGCAGTTATAACGAAATAATAAAAAAGGTAAAAAAAATCTGCCAAAAACACGGTATTAAATTTCAGCTCTCAACTCCAAGAATATTAATAGAAAGAGATTTTGACAGAGTTTATGAATACAACAAGCAGTTGTTACTTGAATCTCCGGAGCCGGACAGCCTGATAATAAATAACATCGGATTTTTCTGGGCCATAATCAATGATTCTGAAATAAATCATATTCCTATTGAAATAGGACAGGGGATAAACCTTTTAAACAGCATGTCAATTAAATGTTTGAATAACCTTTCTCAGATTGACACAATAGATTTTACCTCTTTTACTGATTTGGAAAGTGCAATTCAAACAGTAAAAAAAGTTAAGAACATAATACCAAACCGAAAATATACTATCGCCGGCAACATAAGAGTACCAAGCCTGGGTTTGTGCCCTTTAAACAATGACAGTGCAATAATTTCCCGACTTTCCTGCAAAGCACCATGCCATAGAGGAGAATTTGCACTGAAAGATCCTTCGCTAAAAAAGATTTTTCCATTCACCTGTGATGGGTTCTGCAGAATGCATATGTTTGAAGACACTGTTTTACAGGATTTTAGCAAAACAGACATCCTTGTAAAAGCAGGATTTAATGAACTGGTATTTGATTTTTCCGCACTAAATGCGAAATATGTTCCGATATTACTTAATAAATTTTTTACAAGATAAATAGCTTAATACAAAAATTTAAAATTTAAACAGCTCGCTTAAAGATATATTAAGAGCCTTTGCAATCTTATAAACCCTTGAAAGCGGAATATCACGGTGGGCATTTTCTATATTAGCAATATAAGAATTATCCGCGTCAATCTCGAAACTTAACTGTTCCTGCGTCATACCTCTTTCTTTACGCAGAAATCTGACCCTCTGCCCGAATTTTCTATGAAAAACTTTATCCATTTTCTTGGTCATAAGTTAAGGTATAACAAATAATCAGAATAAAAATATTGCTATTTGGGAGATTTTTTGCACTGCACTTATACAGCTTAACGGCTGGAAAATACCTGATGATTATCCGTTCAAAGTGAGATAGGTCCAAAATATGTTGTACAGACTTCACGTAACGTAACAATATGCTTGCATTTCAAATATTTTCATGTTAGATTTTAAATTGTCAGAAAAGTTAAACTCGAATACGATTTCAAAGGCTTGGCACTTAATGAGGCTAAAAGCAGTTTCAGAATGTGTGGTTTGGTGGTAAGCATCAAATAAAAAGCATTATTTTTGACGTATTCACTAATAGTATAAGAAAAGTAAAATTGAATAATCATTCAACTTTTAAACTTTTCAACCATAAACAAAACTAATAAGAAAGGTAAAAATCAATGGATTTAGAAAACAAAGATGAATTAAATGCAGAAGCCGCAGTTGAAGAAGTAACAGAAACTGCTGAAACCGTAGAAACGGAAGCTGCAGCAAAAGAAGAAACTCCTGCAGAAGAAAAACCGGCAAGAGGAAGAAAAGGCCGCGGAAGAAAACAAAAAATCGAAACTTCCGAAGAAAAACCTCAAAGCGAATGGACAGAAAGAGTTGTCCAAATCAGCCGCGTAACAAAAGTTGTTAAAGGCGGTAAGAAATTAAGCTTCAGAGCTATCGTTATTGTAGGAAACCAGAAAGGTCAGGTAGGTGTAGGATGTGCTAAAGCTTCAGAAGTTATTATAGCTATCCAGAAAGCTATTGCTGACGGCAGAAAAAATCTTATTACAGTTCCTATTTTCAAAACAACAATTCCGCACCCAATTACGGGTAAATCAGGTGCAGGTGCAGTAATGCTAAGACCTGCTTCTGAAGGTACAGGTATTATTGCAGGCGGTGCAGTTCGTTCAGTTCTTGAACTTGCAGGTATCGGAAATATTCTGTCAAAATCTTTAGGTTCAAAATCTCCGCTTAACGCAGCTAATGCAACAATGGATGCTTTGAAAAAATTAACTCCGTTTACAGAAGTTGCTAAAAAACGCGGTTTGACAATGGCTGAACTTTTAAATTAGTCAATCGGCTGATTGATTAGTCCGTAACTACAAAATTAAAATAAAGGAATATAAAAATGGCTAAAACTGAAAATAAACAAATAAAAATTAAACTTGTAAGAGGCCTGATTGGTGCATCCGAAACACAAAGAAAAGTTGTAAGAGCATTAGGCTTCACTAAAAAAGATCAGGTAGTTGAACACTATGACTCACCTACAATCATGGGCATGGTTAACAAAGTTTCACACCTTGTTCAAATAGTAGATTAATTAATTTAAAAAGAAAGAAGGAATAATAAAATGGCAAATACAATAACATTAGAAGATTTAAGACCTGCTGAAGGTTCTACTCATAAATCTAAACGCGTTGGCAGAGGCCGTTCTTCAGGCCATGGTAAAACATCTTGCCGTGGTCATAACGGTGAAGGCCAGCGTTCAGGAAGTGCTGCTAAAAGAGGTTTTGAAGGAGGCCAGATGCCTGCTTACAGAAGATTACCTAAATTAAAAGGCTTCCAGATTATTAATAAAATTAAATACGCTGAAGTTAACGTTGCCAGACTTGATGCTTACAAATTAAAAGAAGTTTCTCTGGAATCTTTAATTGAAGCTAAAAGAATTCACCCTTCATCAGAAGGTTTAAGAATTATGGGCAACGGCGAAATTAAAACCGCTGTAAATGTGAAGGCAAATTATGTAACACCTGCCGCTAAAGCTAAAATTGAAGCTGCAGGCGGAAAGGTTGAGTTAGTATAATGGCACAGGGAATGAGAATGCCTTCTACAGAAGATTTAATGTCAATGTGGCAGGCATCAGGTTTAAAACAGAAAATATTATTTACTTTTGGCATGATTGCACTATTCCGTCTCGGGGCTCAATTACCTCTTTACGGTATTAACAATGAAGTATTTGCAAATATTGCACAGGGTAACAATATTATTGGATTTTTAGACCTGTTTACAGGAGGTGCGTTAGGAAACGTTTCCATTTTCGCACTCGGTATCGGCCCTTTCATTACAGCTTCAATTATAATTCAGCTTGTTTCTGTTGTAATTCCTGCTCTGGAAAAATTACAAACAGAAGAAGGTGAAGCAGGCAGAAGAAAATTGTCGCAATATACCCGTTTATTTACGGTTGTACTTGCAGCATTTCAGGCAATGGTTTTCATGTTTTATATGAAACACCTTCCAGGTGCAGTGCTTCCTGGAATTCCATTCGGATTATTCTTTGTAAGTTCGGTTGCGGTTCTAACTGCAGGCTCTGTTCTTGTTATGTGGCTTTCCGAACTTATTACCGAAAAAGGTATTGGTAACGGTGGTTCTTTAATCATCTTTATCGGTATAATTTCGGGGATTCCGGTTTATGCACAAAGAACATTTCAGATGGTATCTCACAGTACTGCTCTCCAGCTGGGACTGCTTGCATTGCTTGCAATTTTCTTTGTAACAATGATATTTATCGTTATTATGCAGGAAGCCGTAAGAAAGGTTATTATTGTAAATCCGAAACGTCAGGTAGGAAACAAAGTTTACGGAGGTATGAATTCATATATTCCGTTTAAATTGAATCCCGGCGGTGTTATGCCAATTATCTTTGCGGTTGCAATTCTTTTGTTTCCGTCAACGGTTTTAAGCCTTGTAGGACAGGCAAACTTTAAAAGTGAAACCGCAAAGGATATAGTCATGAGCCTAAATCATTGGCTCAGTCCTGACGGAATTATCTATTATGTGATGTATTTCTTATTCATAGTTGGTTTAACATTCTTTTATGCTTCAATTATGCCTAATATGCAGCCAAAAGATATTGCAAAAAATCTGAAAAAATACGGGTCTTCAATTCCCGGGGTAAAACCTGGAAGACCGACAGCAGAAGCACTGGATAAAATTCTTACAAAAACAACATTTATCGGTGCTATGGGACTTGGTATTATTGCACTTATACCGTCATTTGCAAGTTACATTACAAATATAAAAACCTTGCAGGGTATCGGTGCAACATCTCTCATAATCATGGTCGGTGTTGCTCTGGACTTGATTAATCAGGTTAAAACGCACTTACTGGCAAGAAATTATGAATCCTTCCTGAAACAGTAGGATAGATTTAATAATAAAAAAACGGTTCTTTCGGGAACCGTTTTTTTATTACCTTACCTTAAACGGGTAATCTTTAGGAATTTTCCAGCCATGATAAAAAATTAAAGCAGTACACCACCCCTTAAGCGGAGCATCTTTATGACATGCCCATGTGTTTCCGGGATCCGTCAGGCAAGCTTCACTCCAGCATCTCAAATCATGTATGTAAGGACTGAATTTTTTATTTCTAAACCTTTTCATAGTGTGCCCCGATTCATCATTTGGAGGTATAGTTTGAAACGTGAAATAGGAAATACCGGATCCTTGCCTTGAAGCAACGCTTCCATCATCATTAGTTTCTGCAAAATTGTCCGGATCAAGATTTTTGGCATTCGGGAAAAAGAATATGTCAAATTTGCCGCCTTCCGCTTTAAAAACGACTGCGGTACCGTCATTGAAATAATATGCAACATTATTTCCGCCATAACTGTTAAATTTAGTCAGCTTGATAGTTGTAAAGTAGGGTTTATAATACTTGGCGAGGTATTCTTCGCAAGTTGTGTTGCCGCAAGGAGCAGGCCAATAGTTATAATCACCGTTTTTCAGTTCGGACAACATAATAGCCTGATTCATAATTGAATAAAATTTCTTTAATTTGGCCTCAACTTCAAGATTTTTATTTGTCTGTATCAGAGTTGGAAGCGTCAATGCGGCAACAACACCTATAATGCCAAGTGTAATAAGAACTTCCGCTAAAGTAAAAGCAAATTTATTCACTTCAATCGCTCCTTTTATAACTAAAATAACTTACCATATTAATATTATACATTAGTAAGCCCATTTTAGCAATATATTAACTTAGAAGTGTATTTTAAAATTTAACAAACATTGATAAATTAAAAGTAATCGGAGCATTTATGAGCAAAAAATTACTTGGCAAAAGATTTCGGGAAATAAGAAAAAAATTAGGTTATACACAAGAAAAATTTGCAGAAATTGCAGGTATTGAACCTCAATCAATAAGCAAAATTGAATCGGGTAAAAACTATCCTCTGCTTGCTAATCTTGAAAAAATTGCGGCTAAACTTGATATTGAATTAAGCGACTTTTTTGTTTACTCGCATCAAAACGACAATGATGAATTAAAAAAAATGCTTAATCTTATATTTGATGAACTTTCGACAGAAGATAAAGCAAAAGCTGTTCGAATATTACAGGTGCTAAAGCTTTAAAGCGGGAAATATCCTCAAAAGGTATTATGAAAAATTTGAATTTATAATCGTTTAGTACAATGTTTTGAGAAACAGAAGAGGCTAACATATAAATGTAAATCCTCAACTCTTCTGATTGCTCAGTATTTGCCCTGTCAGTTTTAGGCAGGGCTTTTCTTTATAAGGGCATAATAAGTTTACAATTTGCAATTCAGGCAAAAATATATTATAATCGGTTCATACATTACATTTGAAAGGGATAAAGATGAGAGAATTAGTAGAAAAAGACCAGCATGTAATAATGATTCCTGCAGATTTTAAAAATGCAAATAAAGGGATTATAACCGAAGTTTCGCCGGAAGGTTTTACCCTTCAGCTTGATTATGAACCTGTTGGAGTATTAAAACATACATACTGCGAATTTTATGTAGAAACAACTAATGGTACACTCTTTTTTGAATCTTTTCCTAAAAATATAGAAAATAATACCGTTTTCATTGCCAGTCCGGCAAAACATAAATTTTTGCAGAGAAGACAGTTCCGCAGAGTTAAATATGTATATGACCTTGATTTAACAAAAGATAATGAACTGTACAAAATTACAACACTGGATATCTCTGCCGGCGGTATCAAATTCAAAACTCATGAAAACATAAATATAGAAGGGTTATACGACATTACACTTCCATTATCTGAAAATATAAATGTATCATGCAAATATAGTCCTATCCGTATTGAAAAAGGCAATGACGGCATTTATACTCATTCAGGACGTTTTGTATATGATGACAACCGGAATAAAATGGAATTAATCCAGTATTGTACCAAAAGAAGTATTGAAATCAAGAATAAATAATTATGAGTTTAGTTAGTTTACTAAAGAAAAAAGGCCGTAATACTTTATTTACTACACCTTCGCACAGTCAGAGATTTTTTATTTATCATAAGCTCAGAAATTTATATAAATACGATATTTCAGAAACAGATACACATAATCCTCAAACAGCACTTAAATTAGCTCAAAAAAATGCCGCAAAAATATACGGAACAAAATCCACATCATTTTTACTTAACGGTTCTTCAAGTGGAATTATTGCTGCCGTGCTTGCGTGTGTAAACAAAGATGACAATGTTTTGATTTGGGATAATGCACATCCATGTCACAAAAATGCCGTAAGACTTGCCGGAGCAAATCCTATTTATTATACCATCTCAAAAAATGCCGACTGGGATATCTATGAAAAAACTCAACCTGAATTAATTGATTCAATCTTAAAAACTTCAACCATCAAAGCCGTAATAATAACATCTCCAAGCTATGAAGGCATCGTTTCTGATATAAAAGCAATAAAAAATCTTTGCACAAAATACGGAGTATATTTAATTGTTGATGAAGCACATGGGGCACTATATCCTTTTTCAGATAACTTGCCGGAGAGTGCTGTAAAAATAGCAGATTTTACAATACAATCACTTCATAAAACAGCAGGCGGGCTAAATCCGACAGCACTATTGCATTGTAATTGTGATATTGATGTTACAGAGGCCTTAAGTCTTATCACGACCACATCACCATCATATCCGATGCTGGCTTCTATAGAAAAAAATATTAATTACCTCAACTCCAAACAGGGGAAAAAAGAAATTGAAAAACTTATAGCTGAAATTAAGATTTTACAACAAACCTGTTCAAATATTGAATTTTATGGCGACGATATTACAAAAATTCTCATAAAAAGCAGAAAATACACCGGATTTGAACTTTCTGAGCAACTCTTTACAAAGTACCATATTGAAGATGAAAGAACCAATAACAAATCAACAATGCTTTTATGTGGAATCGGGACTGACGAAAAAAAGATTAATAGATTAAAAAAAGCACTAAAGAAATTGTAACGTTTTCTTAATAAAAGTTCTTATATATTAAAGATTAAGCCCGAAAAAGCCGATAACCATAGTGAACGAATATGTTACGATAAGAAAATCGAAAGGAAAAAGTCGTCAACTATGGGAATGGCAGCATCACAAGCTAGATTATTATCAATCACATCTCGTATGTCTGATAACGAGTTGAGATCTCAGCTTATTAATAATGCAAAGATGCGTCTCACTACAGACAGTTCAAAAGCCAGTGAGAAATATTTGGCTGCCTTAAATAAAACACAGTTGATGTTTTCAAACTACAATCTTCAAGGGGAATCACAGTATCAGCAACTAACATTTAACAACTTAACAGCTTACAGTTCATACAATGATCAGTACGGACTTATTAACAAAGGCGGAGAAATGCTTGTATCCGAATTGGATTCAGCAAGATATCAGGCCGCATTTGAAGCAGCATACGCTGACAACTCTATAGAAGATGGAGATGTAGATGGTATAAATTCAAAAGCTCTGGAAGAATTTTTGAAATCTTACGGTCTTATAAAAGATACAACATACTTTGAAAATACAGCTATTTATGACATTGATGAACACATGAAAGAAATTTATGAAGGTGACATGGTTTATGAATACCATAGCGGAGATGACACAACACTGCCTTATGCAGAACGTGTCAGCGGTATTCACATGGGTTATGAAGAATCATTAAAGAGTACCGATTACGCAATATATCAAAGCTTATTTGATAGTTATATAGCTGCTCAAACGCAATATGAAGCAGCTGTTAAGACCGAAATGCAAGAGTACATAAAAAATCTTAAGAGTTGTGGATGCCTTGACAGTTGTGCAGGTCTTCCACACCCTGCGACAGCCAAAAACAACTATGCAGACACCTATGAAGATTGTCTTAATTGGGCAAACAACGGGGTATTTGATGATGCTGGGAACCTGACTTCCGATGCTGTAGCTACAGCAAAAGACTACCAGCAACAGCTTGGGATATTCTATCATCAAATTATTGAAGAAGGTAACTTTGGAGCAAATTCGTCAGCATTCAAAGATACAATGGAACAATATCTGTCATTGAATCCAACTGGAGTATATTTTGAAGATGCCACAGAGGCATACAAGAGAGAGGACTATAATCCAAGCTTACAGCCACATTATGATGAGGAAGGCAATATTGATTACTATTACTACGTTATAGATGAATCAACTGCAGACAGTCATCCGTTGGTAACAGATGAATCAGGACAAAATATTCAATTAACACACAAAGTTCAGCAGTTTGATGAGGAAGGAAATCCTGTCTATGATGAAGATGGAGAGCCTGTTTATAAGGAATATCCTGTAATGGAGATTGTACAACGGCAAATAAGCGAAGAAGAATATGTACAATCAATAATTGATATGTACAGATTTTTCCAAAGTGAAGTTATGGGAGCTTTATCAAAAGATAATTTTGCCGTAGGAAATGCTCTTACAGCACAACAAAACTATTATGATGCCGCCGGAAAACTATCAGAGTTTATCTTTGGCTTTGATATAGGCACAGTAAACAGTGACTATTACGACAACCTTGATGATATGGAATGGATTCTATATGGAGAGCTGCAAGATGATGGAACAAGAGGCGGAGCTTTATTCCCAACTACTGCTCTTGATGAATCTGAAGGCGGAGTTGTTGCAGATATAGACTTTATGATACCAAACCTTATTGAAAATGAAGACTTACCTTATCAGGCAAACTTCCAGGTTGTAAAAGATATATATTTATCTGAAAAAATGATGGAAGAATATGGCACACCTAAATATACATGGATAGATATAAATAATCCTGATGAAAATGCTGACGCTAAAGCTCAGTGGTACACAAACTTGTTTGAATACATGACAGAAAAAGGATATGAAACTATTGAAAATGGACTTGCCTCAAGTGCGGAATGGCTACAATTTGCACTGGAAAGCGGCTTGATATCAATGGTTCAGGTTGATGTTAAAAACCAGTGGATGTCAACGATGTATTCAAATTGCAGTAATATTACAGAATCTCAGGTAGATGTTGATATTACAATCGCAGAAGCTGAATACAATAAAACAATGAATGATATTGAAGCAAAAGATAAACGATATGATATTGAATTAAAAAATATTGATACGGAACATCAATCTCTTCAAACAGAGTATGATTCAATAAAATCCGTAATTGATAAGAACGTAGAGAGAAACTTTAAAATGTTTGAAGCATAGTTTAATCCCGCAATAATGCGGGATTTTTTATTATTATAAGACCTCATAAATATGCATCAACAGATTACAATTATCAAATCTTTATATCGATATAAAGATTATGTAAGGAAATCAATAAAGAAACTTCTTTTGAATTATAATAAGAACATAGGTTAGAAATAATATTGGAGATTACCATGGAAACAGTAAATGAAATTCTTACAAAGTTGGAAAATGCAGATAACACTACTAAAAATGAATTGGAAAATAAATTAGTTGATTGCGGTAAAGATGCTCTTCCTATCCTTGTTGATCAGTTGCAGGTAGTAAAGGGGATTAAAAGAGGCGTTGTTGCAATGACATTAATAAGAATCGGTGCTGCTTCCATTAAATATCTTGAAAAAGCTGCTCACGAAAATAAAGATTTTGAATGGGTTGCAGAATATCTTATAAGAGAAATTAAAGGCGAAATTGCCGCTTAGTTTTAAATAAAACAAAGTAAAAAATGAGTTGTTACATTTAAGTAATGACTCATTTTTTATGCTAAAATTATATTCATGGGGAAAAAGATTTTATTTTTTATAACACTGTTTTTATTTATTTTTGTAATCTGCCTTAATGCGGATAAATTCGATTATGACTTATGGGCAAGATTAATTGCGGGCATGGGAGTTGTGGAAGGCGGTCATGTTTTAAAAGCAGACTTCCTGTCATACACTCCTGTTCACATCTGGTATGATCATGAATGGGGTTCAGGTGTTATTTTTTATTTGTTCTTAAAATATTTCGGACCGTTCAGTCTAATTATTCTTGAAGCCTTGTTGTATTTTGGAATTTTTGCCATTATCTCGGAAATTATACGGATTAGAGAAAAAGCAGCTCCATATAGTATATTATTTTATATACTGCCGGTTATGGCACTGGAAGAAAATTTCAATAATCCAGTAAGATGCCACCTGTTCAGCTTTTTCCTTTTTGCTTTGTTTATTTATATCCTTGAACAGGCAAGAAAAGGAAAAAATCTAGGATTATATTTTATACCGCCACTTATCATATTCTGGAATAATGTTCATGGAGGTGTCGTTTCCGGTATAGGGTTATTGATAATGTATCTTGCAGGAGAAATCCTGAATAATAAGCCATTTAAAAAATATTTAATTACTCTTCTTATATCAACCCCGTTACTGCTTATCAATCCGTGGGGATTTGATTATATTAAATTTTTATTGTCAGCAAACACAATGGCAAGGCATGAAATTGTGGAATGGTGGAGCATATTCTCTAAATTTCACATGTTCAGACTGAAACTATTCAAACTGTTTATGTTGTGTGTTGTAATAATAGAAACCTGTAAGCTTGTTAGAAGTACTAAAGCAGCTGAAAATATTAAAAGCTGGTATGAAAAACTTGATAAAACAAAAATTATCTTATTATTAGCAACAGGATATCTTGCAATCAAACATTTGAAGCTTTTACCGTTTTTTGTTATTACCGGAACAATCTTCGCTTATGAAGATTTCTTTAAATTAACAGAAAACTTAAAGCTTCCTAAAGTCAAAGAAAGCATTATTTACACTGTATTAATCGTGATATCTTTAATTCCGTTAACGCTTAAAGAATTTTCTATTCCGCTTAATACAAACAATTATCCGGTAAAAGAAGTTGAATTTGTCAAAATAAATAATATAAAAGGTAATGTGCTTACAAATTTCGGATTGGGAAGCTTTGTATCATACAAACTCCACCCTAATAACCTTATATTTATGGATGGCAGATATGAAGAAGTCTATTTTGATTATATGATACCTCTTTTAAAGAAATTCTTTCTTGTACTGCCGGGATGGTACGAAATTTACGAAAAATATCCGCCTGATGTTATGATTATTGAAAAATACTATCCTGTATTTGATGCACTGGATAAATCCTCCGAGTGGGTAAAGGTATATCAGGGTGAGTCTTTTGGAGTATTTTTACCTAAACACAAGGTAAAAAAAGAGTATAAACAACCGAGCAATGATAGAAAGTATTATAAAAATACTCTTTTTGATACAGATATAAAATTTAATTAAGTGTATAATAATTATTATGAATGAAAAATCTTTTAAATATGCATGCCTTTTCGGAGGCGGAGCAATAAGAGGGGTTGCCTATTGCGGTACAATAAAAGCACTTGAAGAGCTTGGTGTTGATGCTGATATAATTGCAGGTTCTTCTGTAGGTTCAATTATAGCCGGACTTCTTGCCGTAGGATATACTGCACAAGAATTGAAGGAAATCTTTTTACAGGTAAATTTTGAACTGTTTAGAGATTTACAGTTCGCTCTCGGGCCACAGTTTGCACTCAGTAAAGGTGAAGTTTTTCTTGATTGGGTAAGGGAGTTAATAGAGCAAAAGTTCTACGGTGAAAAATATAAAAAAGGTACCCATAAAGCAGTTACGTTCTCTGATTTAGACAAAAATCTTGTAATTATAACAACAGATTTATCAAGTTTTGAGTGCAAAGAATTTTCAAAACAAGAAACTCCTGATTTTGAAATAGCAACAGCAATAAGAATTTCCTGCAGCATGCCGGGCTTAATGAAACCTATTGAATATAATAACAGGGTTCTTGTTGACGGAGATTTACAAAAAGGCTCTCCAATGTGGCGTTTATCAAAGAATCTTCAACCGAAAAATGAAAGAATACTTGAGTTCAGATTAGAAGGTGACTTTGAAGGTAATGATAAAAACACCATTGAATATATAAATTCTTTATATACATATGCTACAGCCATAGCTACGGAATTTATAATGGAAGTGTATAACAAAAACGACAAGTATGATTATATCGTTATCAATACTGGAGACGTAAATATTGTTGATTTTAACCTGCCGACCGATAAAAGGGAAAATCTTATGCAAATCGGCTATAGTCAGACAATGAACTATTTTAAAGATGTATTACCTTTGAAAAAAGAAAACTTGCTAAAGATTTATACAGAAATAGAAACTCATTTGAAAAAGGTTAAATCAAACATTGAATCCAATAATATTAAAAAGGCAAAAGAAACTCTTACAGAGTTATTTATGTATCTTTGCGACTATGTAAACGTTATTGATATAAAAGATTTTAATGAATTAAAAGAGTTTAAAGACATACTTTTCAGCAATATAGTTTATCCGGCATTGTTCGGAAAAACTGGTATTAAAAATGAAAAGTTGGTTTTATGCAAACTTGAACAGGTAACAAATAACATCGCTGATAAAACATCCGAATATAAACAATTTTTAAAATTATGAGAATGTTTTAAATGTACGTTCAACGTTTTTATTTATAACATTCTGAATTGACTCATATTCGGTTTGCAAAGCATTGTGTTCCGTATCAAGAAGTTTTAAATCATTGTCATACTGCTTGTCCTTAGCTTCAATTTCCTGTTGAACTCTCTGATATTTAACTTCAGCCTTAGTTTGCTCAATATCATTACTTTCTTCACTTACTTCGACCACAGACGAATAAACAATTGAAGTCCATGATACATCTTTCAAACCACTGCCGCTTTCGCTAATTTCAGTATATTGAGCTTGTTCCATAGTTATAACACCATTTTTCAGAGCAAATTCCAGCCATTCCGAATCATTCATTAAACCATCTTCAAGAATAGCATAAGATTGTCCGGTTTTTGAATCAGTAATCCAGCCGTCTTCTGATTCTACATAATCTTCATCATGCATATATCCGGCTTTGTAATCACTTTCACCGTTCATTCTGTGCCATAAGTTTATGTACCATTGGCCTTTATCCGCATCAAGCAATGTACGAACTTTCTTTTCTATAAACATTGGAACATCAAATTCCGGAGGTTCTTCTTCTTCCCACTGTTGGTGAGCTTTTTCAAAAGCATCGTAATCAACGGTTGTAACTTCTTCTTTAACTGCCTGCTTTAAATCATGTTCAACAAAGTAGAAGAATTTTTCAAGACTGTCCGGCTCTGCTTTGCCGCCGGTTGAAGAACCAATCATATACTCGTCATGAACTTCCCACAACAAGTCAACACATCTCTGCCACAAAGTCATATTAGGATCAGATGCAGGACCTCCTACAGTAACAGTACCATAGTCAGTTGTAACGGTCTGCGAACCGCCTTCAATCACATCACCTGAACAATACCCATTTTTTAGCATTTCCGTAATAGGTGCAAATTTTATTGTACCATGTTTTGCAGTATTCCAACACCAGCTGGTATTATGCTCTTCGCAGCTTCCGTCATAAATTACATAAGTGTGTCCGTCACTTGTAGTGACTTCCCCCGGTCCAATTAAATCAGACAAAACATGCATATAACAACCGCTGCCATTAATAGCTCCGCCTAAACACCCTCCTGATGAAGTAACAGCTTCATAAATTTCATTATTTGTAGAAGGAACAAGTTCTGTCGTTGTGTAATCTTCAATTTTAGGTTCCTTAGCTTCCCACTCTTTATACCCTTTTATGTAATCCGCATAAGCATCATCATATTCAGGATTTTTTACCTCTACAATCTCAGCTTGATCCATTGGAGCAAGTAATCCATACTTATCCAGAAATTCTTCAAGAGTGTCGCTTTCTTCAAAATTTTGTCCGTCAGTTTCTGAAACAAGAAGCTGACCTGCAGCATTAACCAGTCCGTATTGATTTTTAATAGGGCTGTATGTATATAAAGCAGCTCCGGTCAATTTTGTAGTAATAGCATTACCGTATTCATCATAGGAAGTATATGAAAAATTAGTATCGTTTAATGCTTTTATATATTCATCACTTGCATACTGAATACTGTCTGCAAGTCTAATTTTTGCATTGGAAATTTTCTGCGCCCTTAACTCGTTATTGTTAAGGCGTGCAGTTAAGGTTAATAATCTCGCCTGTGAAGCTGATAATCCCATATCTGCAATTTTCCTTTTGTAATATTAGCTAAGATACTTATATCTACGGATTTTTCGGTTAATTTCTTTATAGATATACGTAATTTGTTACATTAGTTTACAATATTTAACTTATCTGTTAAAATTTACTTATGAAGTTATGTGTTTTTCAAGGAACATTCAATCCCATACACAACGCACACATAAGAGTTGCGAAATTTGCTTATAATCATAAGGACTTTGATAAAATACTTTTCATACCTGCGGCAAAGCCGCCGCATAAAGCATACAATCCAAATCTATCCTTACACAGATATAATATGGTAAAACTTGCTATTGAAAAGTATAACGAATTTGACATATCAGATATCGAATTTAAACTTCAAGGCAAATCATATACTTACAATACAATCTGTGAACTCTATAAGCTATATCCTATAGAAGAGAAAATTAATTTTCTGATAGGAACTGATGCTTTTAGAGAAATAGAATTCTGGTACAGGACAGATGATTTAAAAAAACTTGTTAAATTTATAATTTTTATAAGAGATAGTGAATTTTCAGAAAAAGAATTTAGTGAATTAAAAGAAAAAGGTTATAATTTCGAATTTATGCCGCTGGAATTTGCGGACATATCTTCAACGGACATAAGGAACAGAATTAAAGAAAACAAACCTGTAACAGGTCTGATAGATAACAAAGTAGAGGAATATATAAAAGAAAATGGTTTATACAAAGATTAATGAAAAAGAAATTACAAAATGGCTAAAAGAAAATCTTAATGAAGAACGCTATATGCATTCTCTTGGCACGGCACAATGTGCAAAAGAACTTGCTGAAAAGTTCAAATTAAATACTGAAAAAGCTTATATAGCAGGACTTTTACATGATTGTGCAAAATGTTTTCCTAAAGAAAAACTTCTTGATATAATACATCAACATATTGATGTTGAAGAAAGCGAAATGCTTAATTATAAAACTTTACATGCACCTGTAAGTGCTTATTATGCTGAACATCAATTCGGAGTAACCGATATGGAAATTCTTTCAGCAATAAGATGGCATACTCTGGGAAAACTTGAAATGTCTGATTTTGAAAAAATAATATTTCTTGCAGACAAAATAGAACCAAATACAAGAGATAGGGAATATTCCGCAATTATAAGGAGTTATCTTGATGAAGAAAACGGATTGGACAAAGCTCTTTTAAAGTGTTACAAAGAAACCATAAAGAGCCTTGTTAAGCGAGATTTAAAGATTTGTCTTCTTACAATAGAGATTTATAACAAGCTGGAAGATTCTGTAAATGTTTCAGATATTTAATGATTTGACATGATTTTGGCATGTTCATGATAAAATTATGTCAGTATAAGAGGAAGTATTTGATGAAAGTTCTTGAAGTAAAAAATAATCTTGTAAAAATAGAATATAATCAGGAGGATAACCTTTTACTGGCAGGATTTGTGGTTATAGAAGACTCTCAATCACCATATGTGGCCCAGATTTTGAGTTTAAAAGCTGATAACGGAAACAATTATGCTATTGTAAAACTTCTGTTTACATTTAATGATGAAGGAATACTTAAAAATTATAACGGTTCAATACCTTCTCTGGATGCAGATGTTACGAGATTGGATGCAAGAGACCTTCTGGATATACTTCCGGTTAATACACCTGTAGAAATCGGGAATATTGCACATCAGGAAATAGCTTTAAACGTTGATATGTCAATGTTTGAAAAGAATCTTCTTATATGTTCCGACAGTTATGAAAATTCCAATATTCTTCTTGAAAATTTTATTTATCAGTTGACAGAACAGAATAAAAAAACAATAGTTATTGATAACGACGGCACCATTGGCGGTCAAAAACTTATTTTCGGAACAGATTTTAAACTACCTCTTAATTATGAAACAATCAATTTTATTTATGAACATGAGCTGGGTAATATTGATCCTGCAAGTAAAGCCGTAATTCAAGATATATTTCTTGAAGTTCAGGAATATTCAAAAACAGTTCTTGATAAATTTATTCCGTTTGATAACTTTCTGGCTGTTGTTGATGAACAATACAGAGCAACAGGAATTCCGGAACTTGTCCTCTTGAAAAATAAGCTTTTAAGATACAAAGAAATGAATGTATTTGCACAATCACCAAAAGAAATTCATGGTTTGCAAAGTGCTATTCGTGCAAATATTAGTAATACTATTGATATTTCATCGGCAGAAGATTCGCTGCAAAATGAAATTATCAAGTATATTTATAACACCATTGATGAAATGGATTTGTTTGTATATGCATTTGTTCAGCTTAACAATGAGAATGCTGATAAGAAAATTATCAGACATTTTCTCACCAAAAATAAAATATACACATCTGTTGTATGCAGTCATAATTTTAAATATATTTATGAACTAAAAGAACGAGCAAACAATCTCATTTTCTTTGCTCCATTAACTATGCAGCATGATTTTGCAGGATATAATACGTTCTTAAACAAACTGAATTCAGATGAATTTATTATTTACGGAAAAGCTACCCAGCATATTCCTCTAATAGTTGAATTGGTTTCTATGGTTGAAGAAGAAATTCCAGAAGATGATAGTAATAGTCATCAGACAGCAGATGAAGAACTTACCGAATCTGTACAAGAGGAAACTCAACAGGATGATTTTTCGGAAGAATCCGACTCATATTCATACGAAACTCTAATTGAAGATACTGCAGTACAACCTGAACCTGAGACTGAAAAAGCTGAAAACGCAGAGGAAGAAACTGCCGACAAGCAGCAGGAAAACATTCCTGAGACTCAACAAACTGAACAGACAGTAACTGAGCCGCATGCAGAATCAGAAGAGGATACAGAGGAAACTGAATCGGAAGAAGAAAATGAAGAAGTAGAAGAAGATGACTCTGAAGACTATGACTATGAAGAAGAGGTTGAAAACGATGAAATAGATGACTCTGAAGAGCCAGAAGAACAACAAAACCCCTCTGACGAATTTGAAGAAGATGATGAAGAAGATACCGAAGCAACCGAATCAGAAGAAGAAACTGAAGATATTGTTGATACGGAAACTATTACCAGTATTATAGATGAAGAAATTCAGGCTGAAGCATTAACTCCGCAAGAGGATGATATTATAGAAGGTGAATTTACCGAATTGGATGATACTTCAAATCTTGAAAGTTCAATCGAAGAGCCGTCAATGGAACTTGAAGAAAGCGATTCAAATATGGAACTGCCTTCTTTGGAAGATGTTTCTGATAATATTACTGAGACAGAAGAAACAGAAATGCCTTCAGATGAAATACCGGAAAACGAACAAAATATCGATGATAAGGTATCAAAAGATGTTGACGAATTAATTTATTCGGCTGAAAAGCAGGAAATACCATCGATTGACGATATTGTCGAAAACGAAAACTCCGAAGACAGTTTAACAGAAGATGATTTAAATTTTATACAGGATGTTAACTCGCCGACAACTGAAGACAGCCTGCCGGTTTATCCTGCAGAAAGTCCAAATGCTGCAACCCAAGAAGGTCCGGCTTTTGCAGCTGGTGATCATGTGTCCCATCCGAAATACGGGGAAGGGGTTGTTGAAAAAATAATCCGTTACGGAAATAAAGCACTTTGTTCAATAAGCTTTATTAATGTCGGAAGAAGACTTCTTGATCCTGCAATATCTGAAATAACCAAGCTTGATTAGTATAAAATTATTGTCTTAAGTTTTCAGCACCTTTTAAATAAACAAATTTAGGTGTAAAATTTTCTTCACAATTCAGGACTATTAAAACTCTGAGACATCTTTTTAAAGAATCTGGAACATCAAGCTCATGAAAACACATCATTGCTGTATTATTCCAACCGAAATCTAATCTTGCAAATTTAGCAGGAAATGCTGCATTTAAGTCATCGGTAAGCGTAAAAATAACATGAGAAATATATTCTTCTTCAATCTTATTTGCTGAAATCAGTTCCGATAGAAGCTCGTGCAGAGCCTTTCTAATGGATTCTTCAGTATTAGATTCGACAGTAATTGCTCCTCTTATACCCTTTGTAATCATAAACACCCGCTTTTAATTTTTAAACCGTTATACCAGTCTCTGGCATTCATTTCACCCTTTCCTTCAGGCTTAACTGTGATAATCATAAGAGAATTTTTCCCGCAGGCTACCTTTACACCATCCTTGCAAACTTCTAAAATACTTCCCGGAGTTCCTGAAGCTTGCTCAACTCTTGTTTTCATAACTTTTATTATTTTATCATTATATACAAAATGGGCAGAAGGGAATTTGTAAATACCTCTGACCAGATTATGAATATCATTTGCCGGCTTATTCCAATCAATAATTGTTTCGTCTTTTGTAAGTTTATTTGCCATACAAACGCCTTCTTCACACTGCGGTTGCGGAATAATTGTTTTATCAACCAATCCGATAAGCGTCTTCTCAATTAATTGAGGAGAATCTTCGCTAATGATATTAAATAACTCTTCACAGTTGGTTGAATCAGATAAAGGAATCACCTTTTTAAGACATACATCACCGCAATCAAGCCCAAGTTCAGTAATCATTGTACAAATACCGGTTTCGGAATCTCCGTTGATAATTGCACGCTGTATAGGATTTGCACCTCTGTATTTAGGCAATAATGACGCATGAAGATTTATTGTCTCATATTTAGGAATATCAAGAACCTCCTGTGATAAAATCTGTCCGAAAGCAAATGTTACAAAGAAATCCGGCTCTAAATTTTTTAATTCTGCTTGAATTTCAGGTTCTTTTCGTATTGATTTTGGCTGAAATACAGGTAAATTGTGAACAATCGCAAATTCTTTAATAGGAGATGCCGTCATTTTGTGTCCGCGTCCGGAAGGTTTATCCGGCTGAGTAACAACAGCAACAACTTCAATATTATCCGACTTATAAAGATATTCAAGTGATTTTAATGCAATTTTCGGAGTTCCGAAAAAGACTACTTTAATCATTCTCCAGTTCTTCCTCCAAATCAGGTTCAATAAGAAGTTTATCTTCTTCTATCGGCGGCAGGTGATGTTTTTGAAGAATACTATCCGTTTCAAAACGGTTCACACAATGGTCAATAAACAAAATACCATCAAGATGATCATATTCATGCTGAATAGCACGTGCTAAAAGACATCCGTCAGTTGCCTCAAGAATAAAAGGACGTCCGTTAATATCAAGAGCTTTTACTGTAACATTCTTATATCTTCTGACAGCTGTATATGCCTCAGGAAAGCTTAAACAGCCTTCATCTTCTATAATGGCACCCGATTTTTTAATAATTTTCGGATTTATAAAAACTAACGGTTTCATAGGATTATCTTTAGTAGAAGCATCAATTACATATACTCTCAAATTAACACCAATCTGAGGAGCGGCAAGCCCTACACCATTATTTGTGTACATAGTATCAAACAAATCCTGAACCAGATCCGTAATTTTTCTTGAAACTTTATGAACTTCTTTGGAAGGTTCTCGCAAAGAAGGTTCTCCATACTTAACAACTTTTCTTATTGACATATTCTTTAAAACCTCACTAATAGCAAAAGTATATAACAAATTGTTACAAAAAACAAGGAAATCGAAATTTTAGTAATCTAGAAACGTTTATATTTATAAGAGAGAAAATATGGATATTAGTAAATTACAAGATATAAAGACATCATTACTGCACAACAGCCAAACAAAGGCTTTAACTACTAGTAGCAATACTTTAAATGAATCAATATTTACTAAAGAAAAGGGCATCAAAAGTAATATAAATTCACTGGACAATTCCATCACTTCAAATAATACTCAAAAGAGTAAAAAAGAAGACCTAACACAAGCAATGCAAGAAGTTCAGAGATTAGTAAATACATATATGAAAAACGCAAAAGAACCTGAAATTGCTGAAAATATTGCAAAAACACTACAAACAGCATCTATAAAGAAATTAGGCGGAGCCGCTGCAGGTGCAACGAATCGAAACTGGTTTAAAAGTGCAGGGATAATATCAAGCCTTCCAAAAGAAATTTATAACAGCAGTACCTTAGAAGAAGCAATGAGTAAAATTAACGCAGCAGAAACTGAATGTCAAAATTTACAAAGTAAAAATAAAGAAATAGTAAATTCTGCAGAAAAGCTAACAAGAATCGACAATCAAGCCAACACAGAAAATACTACAAACTTTAATCAAGAAAATAATATGCCTAATACTCAGGATGGAGACGGGATTATAAGTGAGATAGAAACATCTGTTCAAAACTCCGATTTCCGCAATCAGACTGAAACAGAAAATAATATAAACATATCAAAAGACAATAAGCACAAAAATCCAGAAACTATCTAACATTCAAAAATTTATGGACTTGCGGTATAAGACGTACCTGCTTATACTTTGAATAAAACTTATAAAGCAAACTTTGAGCGAAATCAACTGATACACTCATGTTATCTCCAATCATCATAGGCTGCAGAATTATCTCAAAGTCATATGATTTTGCAAGTTCAACAGCGAAATCAATTTCATCACTAGTAATATTTTCATCAAATACAATTTTTGCAAACAATTCTTTATCTGAAGAAAGAGCAAAAAATCGTTTTAAATTTTCTTTATCAAACTGCATTCCCGTGGCAGAAGGAAGTTTGATATCAGCAGAAACTATATCAATCCAGTCTAATACATCCAGAAGATTATCAGGAAGTGTAGCGTTCGTTTCAAGATAAATCTTAAAGCCATTGCGTTTTGCAAGCGGAAGAAATTCTTTTAAAAATTTTGTTGATAAAAGCGGCTCGCCTCCTGTAAGAGATATAATTGACGGTATAGGTTTACCTAGGGATTCAATAACATTTAAAAGTTCATTTGAAGTGTATTCTTTTGATTTTGAAATTTCAAAATCAGTATCACAATATTGGCAGCTTAAATTACAGCCGCAAAACCTGACAAAAACTTGTAATTCACCCACATGAGGACCTTCGCCCTGTATTGATTTAAAAACTTCTCTTATTTTTGCTTTATTTTCAATCATGAATAAAATAGTCTCTGATATTACCCTGCGACAACTTTTTCAGCTTTTCATACAATTTAACTTCGTCATCAGATAAAGTTTTAGGCAGCTGAATTTCTACAGTAATAATCATATCACCAAAACCGTCATTTGTCTTCAAGCCCTCTCCCTTTAAACGGAATTTCTGCCCCGTACGGGTCATGGGCGGAACGGTTAATATAACCTTTCCTTCAAAAACAGGAACCGTAATTTTACCGCCCAGAACCGCTTCAAACGGGGTTAACGGCATACGATAGAGAATATTATTTCCGTCTATGCAAATATTAGAATTTGCTTCCACTTTGACGGTTAAATATAAATTCCCCGCGACTCCTCCGTTAAAACCCGGATTTCCCTCATGCAATATTCTCAGTTTCGTGCCGTTTTTTGTATTCGGCTGAATTTTTACGGTTATTTTTTTATACTGCTCAAATTCGCCGCTCCCCTTGCATACACTACACCTGGCACCGTTAATAAAACGTCTGCCCTCACAATTCGGACAAAGCTCTTTATGTAAAACATTTATTACTCTTTCACATCCTCTAATTGAATCAACAAGAGAAATTGATATTTCAGTATTTATATCATCCCCATTTTTAGGCTGCTTTTTGTTAGGTTTTTCTTTTTTAGTTTTAGATATTCCGTCAAGAATATTGCTTATTACATCTTTAAACGGTTTATTATCAGAAAAATTTGAATATTCCTTAAATTGCCCTTGTTTATTCTCATGTGCTGATTTTTGCTTGTATTTGAAACGGATATCCGGATCAATTTTATCAAAAGCATTTTTTCTGAACTCTGAATCAGAGCTGGCAGAATATCGATATGATGAACTTTCTGTTGCAGAAGATGTATTCGTTGAATCTTTAGCAAAATTTTTACGGTAAATTTCGTCGTATTTTTGTTTTTGAAATTTATCTGAAAGAATTTCGTATGCCTCTGTGATATCCTTAAATTTCTGCACACTTTCTGAAGCCTTATTTACATCAGGATGGTATTTGCGTGCAAGTTTACGATAAGCACTTTTAATCTCTGCAAAAGTACTGTCAGGCGAAACTCCAAGTATCTCATAGTAATTTTTACGTGCATTAACTGACATACTCCGTTATTAATGATAAATAATAAAAAATCAATACATAAAAAGATTAATTACATATGTCAGAACGGAATTTCTTACCTTTAAAATTAATTATGTCGATATTTTCATATAAAAGTCTTCTTGCAGAAGAAAGAGTTGCTCCTTCCTGAGTTACCACAAGCGTTCTTCCTTTATTTGTAAGATATTCAAATAATTCATTTTTAGATGTAGAGAAATGTGAAACTACAGTCGTATCATCAGTTAAATCAAGCCCCGTAATTATATTTCCATCATCTCGTGAATACAAAACAGCTGAAACAGAGGCAGTACCTTTTGTTGCAATTTGTTCATAATCATCAGCAAATGAACCTATTGCACAAGCCTTAAATAGTATATAAAGGTTGTCATCAAGAGTATTTAAAACGGCTTGAGCAGAATCATCCTTTAAGAATGTCGAAAAACCTGTTGTAACAAAATTATCATTATCTAAAAGCACACATTCAACTCCAAGTATCCCCAAATACGGAGTACCTTTATTTTCTAGAGAGGCTAATATACTTCTGACATTTTCCATAACCATATCAATGACCTGACGTGATACTTTGTAATCAGGCACAAAAGCACCCATTCCGCATGTTAAAAGACCGCCGTCACCGTCTTCCAAAAATTTATACTCTGCACATACGGCAAGCGGAAGTACATGATAACCGTCTGTTATCACATAAACCGTAAAATTATGCCCTTGAAGATATTCTTCAATAATAATTTTATCCTCATTATTCAAAACCATATCTTCAATACATCTTCTTGCAGAATCAATAGTTGAACATGCACATAAAACAGAAGCATCAGTTACTTCATTTGATGTAATAACTACTGGCATTTGAGCTTTTGAAACATAATCAAGAGCAAGCGATGATTTTTCAAATATTCCGAACCTTGGAGTCGGAATATGCTGCTTATAGAGAAACCGTTTTGAGTTTGAACGACTTAATGCGAATTCCGCACTTATGGCAGCAGGAGCAAAAATATCCTGCGAATTTGCCTGAAAAAGCCCCGCAATGTCAGCTTTAACAGCCTTTGCTGAAACGACGACCGTTAAATCTATATTATTTTTTAATACAAATACAAGAAGTTCATCAACATTATCTTCCCTAATATCTACGATACTAGCGAATTCACTCATTGCAGCATTACCAGGGGCCACATAAACTTCCTCTATATTCACATCCTGAGAAAATTTATAAGCCGTTGCATATGCGGAAGCACCGGAACCTACTATTAAAACCTTTTTCTTTTCAACCTTATCCATAAATTAATAATACCACAATATTTTACACAAGAAACATACTGAAAAAAGAGGATGAATATTAAGAAAATTTAATATTTAATATAATAAAATATGACAAAAAATAAATAATCATTATCAAAATAAAATGTAGTTAGTGAGGTTATAATAATGGCAGGTAGTTTAATGAGTATATTACAGAAGGTTTTGGTTCCACAGCCGATGCAGACAACTGTACCGGTAAAAAGCACCTCAACAAATCCATTCAGCAACAATCCTTTTGTAAATTACAACGGTCATACATATAACAGTGCTACTTATGCTAAAAATAATCCTGTCAGAGGTGGTTATTTTGCTGGTTATTATAATGGAAAACAGAACATTGTCGGACGCAGATTGTTCGTAGAAGTGTAATTTTATAAAAAATTCTTAATATATAATTATTCCATTTAAAAGTTTATACTATAATTTTAGCAGTTGGAATGGCAATATAAACTTTTAATTTATTTTTGAAGAGGAATGAGAGGAAGATGAAAAAAGCCTTAATTACGGGAGTAACAGGTCAAGATGGGTCATATCTTGCAGAACTTTTACTTGAGAAAGGATATGAAGTTCACGGGTTACAAAGAAGAACATCAACATTTAATACTGAAAGAATTGAACACATAATAAACCCAAAAGCTGGAGAAACGGAATATATCAAATTACATTACGGTGATTTGACGGACAGTTCAAACATTATAAGGATAATCAGTGAAATCCGTCCCGATGAAATTTACAATCTGGGTGCTCAATCACATGTCAAAGTTTCATTTGATTGTCCCGAATACACAGCAGATGCTGATGGACTGGGTACATTAAGAATTCTTGAGGCAATAAGAATACTTGGTTTGACAGAAAAAACGAAATATTATCAAGCATCAACTTCTGAACTATTCGGTAAAGTTCAGTCTGTACCTCAAAAAGAAACAACTGAATTTTATCCGCGTTCACCATATGCTTGTGCAAAATTATATGCATACTGGATTAGTAAAAATTATAGAGAAGCATACAACATATTTGCTTCAAACGGAATCTTGTTTAATCACGAATCTCCACGTCGCGGTGAAACTTTTGTAACTCGAAAAATTACAAAAGCAGCCGCAAGGATTAAATTTGGACTTCAGGATAAATTATATCTTGGTAATCTTTCCGCACAAAGAGATTGGGGACATGCAAAAGACTATGTGGATGGAATGTGGAGAATACTCCAGCAGGATAAACCTGATGATTTTGTACTTGCCACAGGAATTACCACAACAATAAGAGATTTTTGTAAAGTAGCATTCAGAGAAGCAGGCATTAATCTTGATTTTATTGGTACAGGAACAGATGAAGTAGGTGCGGATAGGGAAACAGGGAGAATACTTGTACAGGTAGATCCTGCATTTTTCAGACCCACTGAAGTTGACCTTCTTATAGGTGACTCAACCAAAGCAAGAGAAAAACTAAACTGGAAACCAAAATATGATATTTATTCTCTTGCAAAGGAAATGGTCGAAGAAGATCTGAAAAAAGCTGAAAAAGAAGCACATATCAAAAGTAAAGGATTTGAAATTTCTATGCTGCAAGAGGTATAATAACTCTTATGAAAAAGTTGTTATACATAAAGCATGCTTTTCACAATAAAACAAAATCAAATGATTTTCTTATTAATCTTTTATCCGAGACCTATGAAACAGAAATATTTGATTTTAATCCGGAAACAGACAGCTTTGAAAAATTTAGGGTACTGAACGGCAGAAAATTTGATACTGTTGTTTTATTCCAAATTATGCCGTCTATTAATGCTTTAAAAAAAATTATTCATTTCAAACATATAGCATTTTTCCCCATGTTTGATGCCGTAAATTCTGTCAAAAAGCCTCTCTGGAATGAGTATAGAGAATGTAATATTATAAATTTTTCCAGAACATTGCACAATAAATGTCAAGAAAAGGGATTATCCTCATACTACATCCAATATTTTCCGGAACCAGGGCAAATAATTGATTATGGAGATGAAAATTCTGTATTTTTCTGGCAAAGGCGGGAAAATATCACAACCGGAATTCTTGAAAAACTTCTTGACATCAACAGAATAAAGAGACTATACCTGCATAATGTACCTGACCCTGGCAATAAATTCATTCAACCTTCTGAAAAATGGAAAAATAAAATTGAATACTCAAACTGGTTTGACAGTAAAGAAAAAATGCTTGAATACATGCAGCAGGCTGCCATATATTTTGCACCACGCAGCAGCGAGGGTATAGGTATGAGTTTTCTTGATGCTATGGCTTCCGGAAGATGTGTTATAGCACCTGACTATCCGACAATGAATGAATATATTAAACATAATTTTAACGGATATTTATATAATCTTAAAGCCCCGCACGAAATAAATATAAAAAATATACGTACCATTCAGCAAAATACAATAAATTTTATTAAAAACGGTTATAAAAAATGGAATACAGAAAAATACAATATACTAAACTGGATTGAAACACCGGTTAATACTGATAACAAAGTTGCTGATGACACTTTATTAACAAAAATTCGAAAATATTATCTTTTCGGTTTTATACCTTTGCTAAGATGCAATGAAACAACGAATTATGTATCTTATAAACTATTTCATGTAATTCCGATTTCTAAAACCAGAAATAAACATCAGCAAATTCATCTTCCTAAACTTCCGATAAAAGTAAAAACTATACAATAGGAGTCTAAATTATGCAAAAAAACAATTCAATTAATATTTGCCTTTCAAGTGACAATAATTACATACAGCACCTTGCAGTTACGATAGCATCAATCTTAAAAAATAAAGCTGAAGACGATTCTTTTTCATTTATAATACTTGACGGCGGAATTACTGATGAAAATAAAGAGAAAATTATTGCCTTAAAATCAATTTGTGATTTTGATATTGAATTTGTAACAGTTGACAATTCACTGTTTGCAAAATGTCCTATTCAAGATTGGACACACCTTTCTATTGTAAGTTATTACAGACTGGTTCTGCCTGATATAAAACCGGAATGGGATAAAATAATTTATCTGGATTGTGACATTGTAGTCAGAGGTTCTTTAAAAGAGTTATTTAATCTCGATATAGGAGATTACTATATAGCTTCTGTCACTGATATATCCAGTAAAAAGCATGCAAAACGCCTCGGGGTAAAATCATATTCAAATTCCGGAGTTCTACTAATTAATTCAAAGAAATGGCGTGAAGATAACGTTACGGATAAGTTATTCAAATGGATTGACGAAAACAATGAGAAAATAGTCCTGCATGATCAGGATATACTCAATGCCGCAATAAATGACAAAATAAAACCTCTTGATTCAAAGTGGAATACACTCTATCTGACCAGATCACTTGCAGAAGACAGAGAAAAACTTGAAAATGCAAAAATTATCCATTTTATAGATAAAAAGAAACCATGGCTTTTTTACAGCGGAGATAAATTTGCCAAAGAATATCTATATTATCTAGGTTTTACTCCGTTCAAAGATTTTCTCAAAACTTACAAAAGGAAAGTAGTACCGGCATCTCTTATAAAAAGATTTTTGAAATTAATATTTGAAATCAGAAACATTGATGAAAACACAAAATTAATTACCATATTAGGTCTTAAATTTAAAAAGAAAAGAGGCTAAACTTTCCTTTTAACAAATTCTTTTCCAAAAAGGACAAAAGACTCTTTGCCTTTTGATGTTCGAATCTGAATAATATTACTTCTGAGGTAATGGATAAAATACTTCATAACTGCAATATAATAGTTAAAATATTCATTACCTGTAAAAAACTTAGCATACTCTTTAACCTTCCGCAATGGTAATGTTTTGTATTTTAAAAGTTTCAAGGCCTCTTTATCGTTTAAAGATAACCTATTTTTAAAAACAGACAACCTTTCCAAATCAAACAGCTCAGTATTAGAAGAAGCTCCGCCGGTTCTAAATACGGAAATAATCTCATTCACCCTAACAATATTTGCCCTGAGCATTAAAAGTTTCAAACATAAGTCATAATCTGCTGAAATTCTATAATCAGTATTAAACGGAAACTTTTGCAAAACATCCCTTCTCATAAATACCGATTGATGACAAAATGACATCTTAAAAAATAATTCGTGAAGATTTCCTTTTGCAACACGTGACTTTTCCGGTCTTGTTTCATTTAATAAATAAACATCACCATAAGAAAAATCTGCCTCAGTCTCTTCCAATTTTAGAACGACTTTTGAAACAACCGCAGAATCGTAAAAATAATCATCCGTTCCCATAAAGATAATATATTTTCCACTTGCTAGATTGACACCTTTATTAAAAGCATCATAAATACCAGCATCAGGCTCTGATAGATATTTTCCCCGGCAATTTTTCATGTGATTTTTAATGAGCTCAAGCGTTCCGTCATCTGAATTTCCATCGATAATTATATGTTCAATATTCTTATAAGACTGATTTACTACAGAATCACATAATTGCTCAAAATAGTTTTGGCGAGCGTTCTTTAATATATTAAATGTAGGTGTTACAACAGATATTAAAGGTTCCATTTAAAATAATAATAGCAAAAAATCTTTTTTAGCGGTATTATTAATAATACACTAAAAAAGGATTATAGAATGATTACAGTAAATAATAGACATCAGCAAACAAGCTTTCAAGCCTATATAAAAGTAAAAGACAGCCAGACCGGGTTTAACCATATGAAACACTTTCTTGATAAAAAACTGGGATTTGACTATTGTTTACTTAATCAAAAAAAGACTAAAAATAAAGTATCGGCATCATTGCTGACGAAAAAAGATTACGATAAATTTCTTGATTTGTTAAAATTAAATCACCCTATACTTGAACTAAAAGAAAATTTAACCAAATATCTTGGCAAAAAGCCTAAAAAAATGACCTGTGCAGAAGTTATAAACCACTTTGACAAAAAATAATTTATTTTTTTACAATAACAATATCACCGCGTTTAACTTCCCTGGCAAGCTGTTTAATAACTTCATTATCCATTCTTATACAACCAAGAGATGCGTATTTTCCAAGACTGTCCGGATTGTTATTGCCATGAATAAATTCTCCGGTTTGACTTCTTCGACCAGTTTCAGGATCAAGTTTTTCAAGAATTATAGCCCTTGGACCATAATTCCATGGCTGCCTGTGCCTCTTTGTTGACGCGGGTGCATTTTTATAGGGATAGGATTCTACATGAGAAACAACTCTTACGCCAATATCAGTAGGTGCCGTTTTCTTGCCGCTTGCAACAAGATATGCAGCCTCAGCCTCGCCATCATCATTGTACTTATAAAGAACATTCTTTGATATATCAACAATAATTTTGGCATTACGTTTCTCACCCTCTATATAAATTTCAGAATCAGGAGCTGTAAGCAATACATATTTATTTACAGATCCCTGAGGAGGTATTTCTACAGACGTTTTTTCAAAAACATCCTGAGGTCCTCCACTTTCCTGAGCAGACATACCCGCCGGAACCGCAACAAAAATAGCTGCCGCCGCGGCCAATGGAGCAAATGTATTTTTAAATCCATAACATGGAGAAATTCTCATATTTTGTATAAACCTCCTGCAAGAAAAAATTTGCTAGTATATTACGAATTTTTATGAAAATTCTTCCATTTAAAACTTGGATAAGTATGCATCATTTTTTCCCAATCAACATCTACAGGATATTTTGAAGATAAACGGGAAGTCTGCCAGTCCTTAATATAATCAGCACAGGCATGATCAATAAAATGAAGTCTGTCGGCACAAACATAAACAGCTTTATCGTCAGGAAGCTTTTCAAATATGTCTATCAACTGCGGGAGCTGCAGAAAAATAATATTTCCTGAAAGCTTTACAATAACCTTATCCTCAGTTTCATCGTTTTCAATTCTGATATTAACTTTAAGCATTTTAAATACACTTTTTGCAAGAGCAGCTCCAAACCCAACAAGGATACCTTCAAAAAGATTTGTAAACAGAATCGCAACAAGAGTAATCATATAAATTGCGAATTCACCCTTACTTAGACGGTAAAGTTCCTTTGCCGCATTAATATCAACAAGCTTAAATCCGGTATAAACAAGGATTGCAGCGAGAGCTGCCTGCGGAATACAGTTTAAAACCTGAGGAAATAGTGAAACAAAAAGCAAAATCCACACACCGTGAAGTACAGTAGATAATCGAGTTTGAGCATCCGCATTAATATTTGCAGCACTTCTTACGATAACCCCTGTAAGCGGAAGCCCGCCTACCAATCCAGAAAGAGAATTTCCAAGCCCTTGAGCAATAATTTCTTTATTATAATCTGTCTTGGATCTTTCACACATCTTGTCGATTGCATTGGAAGTAAGCAGGGTTTCTGCACTGGCAATAAAAGTTATTATTAAAGCACTAAAAAGAATTTTTAAATCAAGAACATGCTTAAATGTTCCGATAGAAATAAAATTCACATCTGACCAGAAATTTTTACCGAGACTTATATAATTAATATCAAAGTGCCATATTCCGGCAACCAGTGATGCACAAAGTACTGCAACAAGAGCAGCTGGAATAAGCTTAAACTTTTTATTCGGAATATTATTCCAAAGAATAATAGTTCCAATAGTAAGAATTCCGATAAATGCAGCATGGTGGTGCTGTGAACCGTCAAACGGCAGCACTGAATCATATATAACCTTCAACAAATCAGCAATATTTGCAAAAAATGTATTTTGCGGCTTACTGTCAAGCATTATATGAAATTGTGAAAGAAAAATAGAAATACCGATACCTGCAAGCATTCCCTGAATAATTGCGGGTGAAATTGCTCTGAACCATTTTCCAAGCGAAAACAATCCAAAAGTTATTTGCATCAATCCAACAACAAAAATAATTAAAAATAACTTATCAATACCTTGATTTGCAATAATATCTACAATTATCAATATCAAACCTGCAGCAGGCCCAGATACTTGTAAAGAGTTTCCTGAAAAGATTCCTACAACTATTCCACCGATAATAGCAGCAATCAGACCGCTATAAACCGGAAGTCCGCAAGCGATTGAAATACCTATTGCTAGCGGCATTGCAATTAAAAAAACTATTATTGAGGCTAAAAAATCTTTCTTAAGTGAGGTAATATTACAAAAATTCATCATAGTATCAATGATAACAGGTTCAAAAATTTATGACAAGTAGCCACACATAAAAGGCTTTGCAAAACAGATAAACTGTTGGACAATAACCGTTAAAATTAGGATTTACCCTGACTCTCAAGGTCAAGAAGGTATATTTTTTTGTCAATTCCGCCTGCATATCCGGTTAAATTTCCGTTAGCACCAACTACCCTGTGGCATGGAATTACAATAGAAATCGGATTATGGCCGACAGCCCCTCCTACAGCTTGAGCTGACATTGATTTTTGTCCATGACGCTTTGCGATAATTTTAGCAATCTCACCATATGAAGTTACTTCTCCATAAGGAACAGCCATTAGAATATTCCAAACCTCATGTCTGAAATCACTGCCTTCAGGTGCAAGTTTGAGTTCTGAAGGTGAAGGATTTTGTTTAGAAAAGTATCTGCAAAGCCAATTCTTTGTATTTATAAATATATCTAAATCATCTTTATCAACAGCTCCAGTTAATATATCATAAGGAAAATATTTTTGCTCAGCAAACCACAATCCCTTCAAAAAAACACCATCAGAGAGCAAAAATATTGTTCCAAGAGGTGACTCAAATTTCGACTTATAATACATAATTAATCTGCCTGTTTTAAAATACTAACTAAACTATAAGTTTTATTATAATATAAATCAAATATAGTTACATGCCCAAAAACTTTAAATACCGGCATTTGAAAAATCCAGATATTTGTTTTTACATTATAAATATGAAGACTACTCCTATCAATCATAGAATACTAAATAATATTTCATTTCAAGCAACTCCAGGGAAAAACCTTATCAAAAAGGTAACAAAAGAATTTAACGGGTCTGTTGACAAAACTGATAAGTTTATAACACTGTTTGAAAAAGCATTTAAAACTAACTTAGATTCAAATACAATAGTTGATATTAATAAACATTATGATTACATTCTTTCAAATACAAATTTTCCAAATATTAAATACTGCATACCTTCTTACCCATCTTCCAATCAACTAACAGCTCAAAGAGTATTAAATGAATGCTCAAAAACATTTACACATGGTGAACTTTCACTGTTTAGAAATATAATTTCAAAATCTTACCAAAAAACAAAATCTTTGAATGTAATAAGAACTCAGGCACAAAATACAAAAATCAATGACCGATTTTTTAGTCAGCTTGCACTGGCGGAGAAAATTATCAGCAAAAATTCGGATTCAAAATTGTCAAATATTGAATTTGATAGTATGGAAATGGAAGAATCCGCACAAACAATAAAAGAAATTGCTAATAAAATATTTAGTTAAATCCACAAACATTTTGAATTAAATACTATCTATATGTAAAAGCATCTAATTTACCCACTGTAAAAGAACAACCAGTTTAGGAATATTTGACAGGTAGTTCGGGAATTTTGGGACAGATAAATTTAGAAACTTAAATTAATGTTATAAAAATTTAAATTACTGTTATAGCAAATTTATTTTTTACGAATTTTATATATACAGAAACGATTAAAAATCATGATTTATGGAGGATTTTAATGAAAACCAATAATATTAAAGCGAGCAATTCATTAAGATTTGGTGCTAAATTACAAATATCAAGAAGAACTTGTGTTAGAGGTAAAAAGTTTATAGACAAAGAACTAACAAAACAATATTTCAAAAAAGCTGAGGAAATAGGAACTTCTAAAGACTTAATAAAATTTGATATTGGACCTTTATACAAAAATGATGACAAACATATTGGAATTCGAGCTCAATTTATTCGTCAAGGTGGAAAAATAAAAAAACAAGCTAATTATGAAAATGGACCAGCATTTAATACTAAAGAATTAAAAGAATATATAAACATGATTATAAATGGGACATTGGACGAATTTCAAAAACTATTTACAAAAAAATAAAAATTTAACAACTTTTCATCTGTCCTGTCAAAAAATCCTGAACTACCCCAAATTTCTTAAACTGTGTCTATATTTCCGCCATTTAAGGTTTTAAGGCACTGTCTTGTTTTAGACATTGACGGACAGTAATCGGACTTTTTTGCCAGTTCAG
>ENA-UOJC01000119-UOJC01000119.1-human-gut-metagenome-genome-assembly--contig:-C104-NODE-119-length-137260-cov-25.962494_pt1 | contig 137260 bp, 111 predicted proteins | sample MGYA00242339_ERZ723886 | MGnify/ENA metagenome assembly ERZ723886 | reverse complement strand
CACAAAACAAGTCTCATAGGAACTCCATGCCCTTCAGGCAATTAAAATCTTTTTTAAAGATTTTAATTGGAGTTCAGTATGACTTGGCAATTCGCCTCCGTATTAGGGTCTATCTGAAAACCGTCAACACGCCCAAACAGCGGGTCTTTTCCACCTGCTGGGCACCATTTTTTCTTGCAATACGCAGAGTATTCCTGCAAAAAAATGGCTTCATCAGGAGGAAAATCCCTCGCCGTTGGTCATATTCCCGGTTTTTAGATAGACCCTAATAGTATCAAAAGCAGCCTGCGTCGGAAGACACAGGCTGCTTTGCATATTTCCGGAATTTCTCAGTCCTTGTTTTCCTGGCGGGCATCGGTGCGGCCCTCGGGCTTGATTTCGCCCACAGCCAGCAGAGAACGCTTGGTCAGCGCGGGGCCAACCAGCTCATACACCAGCACGCTGAAGAGCACCACATTCCGAGCCAGGGCACCGTCGGGCAAGGAAGCCGCGGTGATTGCCATGCCCAGAGCCACACCTGCCTGGGGAAGCAGGGTAATGCCCAGGTGATCGGTGATGTTCTTGGGCTGACCGGTGATCTTGCAGCTGAAAGCCGCGCCGTAGTACTTGCCTGCGCTCCGGGCGATGATGAACAGCACACCGACAAGCAGGGTCACAGGCTGAGCCAGCACGTTCAGATCCAGCTCCGCACCGGAGATCACAAAGAACAGCACATTGACGGGAGTAGTCCAGCCCTCGATTCTGCTCATCAGCTCTTCAGAGGTGGAGCAGATGTTGCAGAAGATCGTGCCGGTCATCATGCACACCAGCAGCAGAGAGAAGCCGCAATGGATGCCCGCCACGTCAAACTCGATCATGCTCAGGCCGACGGTCAGCATCACAAAGGCCACGGAAATGCTCATACGCTTGGAACGGGAGTGGAAGAACTGCTCCACCCAATTCAGAAGCCAGCCCATCGCAGCGCCCAGACCCAAAGACAGAATCACTTCCACAATCGGCTCTACCACCACGGCAACTACGCTCACATGACCGGCAGACAGTGCGGTGGCAATGCCGAAGGAAACGCTGAACAGCACCAGACCCACCGCGTCATCGATGGCAACCACCAGCATCAGAAGCCGGGTCAGAGGGCCGTCAGCCTTATACTGACGGATGACCATCAGGGTTGCGGCAGGAGCCGTCGCGGCAGCGATGGCGCCCAGGGTGATGGCGCAGGAGATGCTAATCAGGCTGGGGAACAGCAGATGCAGCACGATCAGGGTCACATCCACGAAGATCGTGGCGATCACCGCCTGCAAAATGCCGATGGTAATGGCCTTGGCACCGGTCTCCTTCAGCTGGCGCAGACGGAACTCGTTGCCCATGGAAAAGGCGATGAAGCCCAATGCCGTCTGGGTTACGATCTTCATGGCCTCCACCTGGTCGGCGTTGTTAAAGCCCAGGCCGGGCACCTTCAGCGCGCCGATGCAGAAGGGCCCCAGCAGCAGACCTGCCACCAGGTAGGCGGTGACTGCGGGCAGATTCACCAGCTTGGTCAGCCGGGACATCATCAGACCGCCAACCAATGCGACGGCCAGAGAAATCAGATATACTTCCACGTTGACTACCTCACTTTTGATATAGAATTCCAACTTTTTAACTTCGTTATCATAGCACCAAACCAAAGCGACGGCAAGACACATTCCTGCCAAAATTTCAGGAAGAATGCCGAATTCTTTGTGCATTTCATCCGTATTTTGGCATTCATTTTGCACACATCCCACAAAGCCGTCTTCTTCTTTTTCCGGCAGTCCCCCGGAAAAAGGACAGCTCTTGCTTTCTTTGCCCAAAGGGCGTATAATGGAGAAAACACGAAACACGGAGGGATACCATGAAGCCCTGGCAGCATTTGAAAACCATCACCCATCATCGCTGGCTGGTTCGGCTGGGGTGCTTCCGGGTGGGACTTTACCGTCAGGGCATTGCCCATGACCTGTCCAAGTACTCTCCCACGGAATTCTGGATTGGCGCCCGGTACTACCAGGGCAACCGCAGTCCCAACGCCGCGGAGCGGGAGGACAAAGGCTACAGCGAGGCCTGGATGCACCACAAGGGCCGCAACCGGCACCACTATGAATACTGGACGGACATGAACCCCCAGACCCGCCGGTACGAACCCATTCCCATGCCCCGGAAGTACCTGGTGGAAATGGTCATGGATCGGCGGGCGGCCTGCATGACCTATCAGGGCAAGGCCTATCGGGACGATGCTGCCTTGAAGTATTTCACAAGAGGCCGGGAGCGGACGCTGATGCACCCGGAAACCGCCCGACAGCTGGAGTACATTCTGACTATGCTGGCGAACCAGGGGGAAGAAGCCACATTCCGATATCTGAAAGACAGCGTGCTTGCCGGGAAGCCCTTTCCCTGGGAGCCGGGAGGAGAACATGGAAAAGATTAAGGTCATTATTCCCACCCACATTCACCACTGTGCCCAGCTGATTACCGGCTTTCTCATGCTTCGGGAGCAGGGCTGGGACATTGAACTTGTGAACCGGGCGGACGACAGGCACTTCGCCTATCACGGCCTTCCCTGCCTGTTCGCCGAATATCGGGGAAAAACCCTGTTTTACGACGTGTGGGACGGTTATCAGGATCCTCCGGACATGTTAAAGGCTATGGAGGTCTGCGATTTTTACTTCAAGCGCAGCTTTTCCCCGGAGAAAAACCGTGAAATTTTCGGAGAAAACGCGGATAAGGTCTACCCGCTGGGCTTTAATTACTATGTGACACACCGGAAAAATCCGGTGGATGAACCATTGTGGAAAGCCATGCTCCGACCCTTCCAGGGCAAGACCCCGGCTCGATACTTCGTGCCGGAGGTTTTCGAGGGAGACGGGAGGGCCCCCGTCCATCAGCCGCCGAAAATCCTGTTTCTCGCCCGGCTCTGGGGCCGGGAGGCCTGGCTGGAGGGAGATCCGGCCAACGACGAGCGGGAGGAAATCAGCCGCACCCGGATTGAAATCATCCGGTCTCTCCGGGATGCCTATGGGGAGAACTTCGTAGGCGGCATCAACAACTGCCCCCTGTCCCGGCAGCTGGCTCCCGATCTGATCGTCCCCCGGGAGCTGACCGAGCGGCGGCACTATCTGAGAGCCGTCCACGCCAGCGACATCTGCATCGGCTCCACAGGACTCCACGGCAGCATCGGTGGAAAATCCGGCGAATATGTAGCCGCCGCCAAGGCCATCGTCCACGAGGCCTTCCACTATCAGGTCACAGGAGATTTCCGGGAAGACGTTAACTATCTGTCCTTCCGCACCGCCCAGGAGTGCGTGGACGCGGTGGGGCATCTGGTGGAGCATCCTGCGGAAATCGCCGCCATGAAGCAAGCCAACGCTGCCTACTATCAGCAGTATCTGCGGCCGGATCGGCTCATTGCCAACAGCCTTGCCGTCGTGGACAAAGCTCTGGATGTTTAATAATGAAAGAGGCTGTCAAAAAGCCATGTCATTGCGAGCCAGTGCTCACACTGGCGTGGCAATCCGTCCCCCTTGGTTCCCCCTTTTGGGGGAGCTAGCGGCGAAGCCGACCGAGAGGGTAAAAATTGCCCTCTCAGCCCCGACCGGGCACTTCTCCCATAGGGAGAGACAAGGCCCTCATCCGTCTCGCGCTTGCGTGAGATGCGCGAGCCACCTTCCCCCAAGGGAAGGCTTTGGAGAACGGATTCTGACCGGAGAGAATCCCTGGGAGGTGCCACACCAGTCTGCGCTACATTAAGGTATGACTGCCACTGGCAGTCATTGTTATTTTAGATTTGCTGCGCGGAGCACCGCTGGTTCGCAATGACAACGTATCTTTTGAACCTTTCTGACATACTAAAACGCTGGCATTGCGGTTTCGCAATGCCAGCGTTTTCTCTTTATGCCAGATAGTTATGCCAGATAAATAGCCTTGCAGGCCAGCATGGTCTCGTAGCAGTCCAGCTTCGACACCATCTCCATAGGCGCGTGCATACACAGCACCGGAACACCAGCGTCCACGGTGACAATGTTCCGGTTGGCCATGTAGGCCGCTACCGTGCCGCCGCCGCCCTGATCCACCTTGCCCAAAGTGGCAATCTGCCAGATGACCCCGGCCTTGTCCAAAGTGCTGCGCACGAAGCCCATGGCCTCGGCGGAGGCATCGGAGGCGCCGCTTTTACCCCGGGCACCGGTGTACTTGCAGATGGCCGCGCCGTAGTTCAGCTGGGCGTTGTTCCGCTTGTCGCAGGTGTCGGCAAAATTGGGGTCAAAGGCGTTGGTCACATCGGCGGACAGGCAGAAGGACTTGGCAAAGCAGTCCTCCAGCTTGACCCCCTGGACATCGCACAGGCCGCCCACGAAATGCTCGAAGTAGTGGCTCTGCATACCGGAAACGCCCACGGAGCCGATTTCCTCCTTGTCCGCCAGAATGCAGACCGCGGTTTTTGTGGGACTTTCGATGTTAAAAATGGCGTCCAGCTCGGCATAGGCGCAGACCCGGTCGTCGTGGCCGTAGGCACCCAGCAGGCTTCTGTCCAGGCCCACCTCCCGGCACCGGCCGGCAGGCACTACCGTTAATTCAGCGGACAGGAAATCTTCCTCGATGAGGCCGTACTTTTCGTTCAGCCAGCGCATCACGTTCAGCTTTACAAGATCGCTGCCCTCCCCCTCGATGGGTTCGGTACCCAGGAGCACATTCAGCTGCTCGCCGGTGATACCTTTGGCCATGGTCTTCTGCATCTGATCCGCCGCCAGGTGAATGAGCAGGTCGGAGACCATCAGCACCGGATCCTCTTCATTTTCGCCGATAGTCACGGTGACTACCGTTCCGTCCTTCCGGTACACCACCCCGTGGATGGCCAGAGGAATGGTAGGCCACTGGTACTTCTTGATGCCGCCGTAGTAGTGGGTTTTCAGATAGGCAATTTCGGAATCCTCATACAGAGGATTGGGCTTCACGTCCAGCCGGGGAGAATCCACATGAGCGGCGCAGATATGAATGCCCTCACTGAGAGGCTTTGTGCCAATCACCGCCAGGGCCACGGACTTGTCCCGATTATTATAGTAGATTTTGTCTCCGGGATTCAGAGGCATTCCCGGGGTGAAGGGGCGGTAGCCCAGGCTCTGCGCCTTCCGAACTACCCAGGCCGTGGCCTCCCGCTCGGTTTTGCATTCATCCAGGAAGTCCCGGTAGCCCAGGCAATAGCGCTCCATTTCCCGCCGGTCTTCCTCACTCAGGCGAGTGTAGCCATTCTTAGGGGACAGCAGCAGGGCATCGCGCAGCTCGTCAGTATTCATAGGGATTTTCCTCCTTTGACATCAGTTTTTCCAGAAATTCCTGGCATATTCTTTGGAAATCCTCCTGGGTTCCGTAGTTTTCCAGCACATAGTCGCACTTCTCCCGGAACCATCCGGTGCTTTTCTGGGCGGCGATCCGAGCCTCAGCGTACGCCCGGGAAATACCGTCCCGCTTCATAAGCCGGGCAATGCGCATATCCTCCGGAGCCGTCACCGCCACGGTGGCATCGCACAGCTCCGAAAGGCCGCTTTCAAACAGGCCGATGGCATCAATGGCCGCGAGATTCGGCTTGGTTTTCAGTCTGCGCAGCACCTCATGCTTCACCACGCTGTGGGTAATCCGGTTCAGGTCTGCCAAGGCCGCCGGATTGGAAAACACCAGCTCCCCCAGCTTCTTGCGCTGCAAGCGGTCGTTTTCCACCGTGCCGGGGAACCGGGCCTCGATAGCTGCCAAGAGCATGGGGTCGGTTTCCAGCAGCTCGTGATAAATTTCGTCGCAATCCAGCACCAGGCCGCCCCGCTCCGCCACGCAATGAAGGAGGGTAGTCTTCCCGCAGCCGGTGCCGCCGGTAATGCCTAAAATCATAGCTCCGCCTCCGCGTCCACAATGTGGAAGGCCGCGGCCTTTTTCAGCCGGTTCTGGACGGCGTAGGCTACGCCGCCGCCCACCGGACACCGGGCGTAAACCTGATGAATGGTCGGGTCGTCCAGCACCCGCAGGGCGGAAAACAGTCCCGCGGACAGGGTGTTGGGGTCAGCCTCCCGGCCGTAGGCCAGAGGGGCACAGTCGGCATAGAGCGGCAGCTCCTCCTCAAAGCAGAGCACCCGGTCGCCGGGAACAAAATGCCGATGAATATATTCCGCCGCCTTTTCCCGGGAACCGGCCACGATGACCACCGGCTCCTGGGGGGCATAGTGCCGGTATTTCATGCCCGGCGCCTTCACCACCGCATCCTTGTCGATCTGGGCGGTGACGGCTTTGTCCACCACCAGATCGCCCAGCACGGCAATCAGCTGCTCCGGGGTGATTCCGCCGGGGCGCAGGAGCCGGGGCCGATCTTCCGTCAAGTCCACGATGGTGGATTCCACCCCCACCCGGCAGGGGCCGCCGTCCACGATGGCGTCAATTTTCCCGTCGTGGTCATGGCGCACATGCTCGGCGGTGGTGGTGGAGGGCTTGCCGGAAAGGTTGGCAGAAGGCGCGGCAATTGGCACTCCTGCCAGGGCAATGATTTTCCGGGTGACGGCATTGTCCGGGCACCGGACGGCCACGGTAGCCAGCCCTGCCGTGGTGCGCTTGGGCACAATGTCCCGCACCGGCAGCACCATGGTAAGGGGACCCGGCCAGAATTTCTCCGCCAGGGTGTAGGCAGATGCCGGAATGTCGTGGCAGAACCGCTCCATTTCCTCAGGCTCCGCCACATGGAGAATCAGGGGATTGTCCTGGGGACGACCCTTGGCCTCGAAGATTTTCAGGACTGCCTTTTCGTCCAGGCCGTTGGCGCCCAGACCGTAGACCGTCTCCGTGGGGATGGCCACCAGACCGCCCTTTCGGATAATATGCGCGGCAATTTCCGGGGTTTCCGGAGCCTTTGCGTCTAAAAACAGGGTTTTCATAATTTACTCCCGAAAAGTCAACGGGCAGCCACGGAAGGTGACTGCCCGAAGGAACACATTTGTGATTACGCGGTGGGCTGGTTGGCAGCCTCGATGATCTTGACGAACTTCTCGGGCACCAGGGAAGCACCGCCGATCAGGCCGCCGTCGATGTCGGGCTGAGCCAGCAGCTCGAAGGCGTTCTTGTCGTTCATGGAGCCGCCGTACAGGATGGAGATGGCCCGGGCGTTCTTGGAGGAGTACAGCTTGCGAACCACGCTGCGGATCATCTCGCAGACCTCCTCGGCCTGGTCGGGGGTAGCGGTCAGACCGGTGCCGATGGCCCAGATGGGCTCGTAGGCGATGATGACCTTGCGGATCTTATCCTCAGGCACGCCAGCCAGACCCAGCTTGATCTGCATGGTGATGTGCTCGGCGGTAATGCCGGACTGACGCTGCTCCAGGCTCTCGCCGCAGCACATGATGGGGATCAGGCCAGCTTCCAGAGCGGCCAGAACCTTGGCGTTCACATCGGCATTGGTCTCGCCCATGGCACGGCGCTCGGAGTGGCCGATGATGACGTACTTGCAGCCGGCGTCCACCAGCATGTTGGTAGCGATCTCGCCGGTGTAGGCACCGGAGGCGTTGGCGTTGCAGTTCTCAGCGCCGATGCCCACCCGGGTCTCCCGCATGGCGCGGACGGCGGCGGGGATGCACACGGCGGGAACGCACAGAGCCACGTCACACCAGCGACCCTTGGGCATAATGGCCTTCAGCTGGGTCATGAACTCCTTGGTCTCGGAGGGAGTCTTGTTCATCTTCCAGTTACCGGCGATGACAGTCTTGCGATACTTTCTATTCATGGTTGATTTCTCCTTGTTGCTTATATGTCTACACCCATCCGGGCGTAATCTACGAATTCAAATGTGGTCAAACCCGTTTTTGCGCAGTTTCGCTTATACGCTTTTGCTTCAGAAGCAATTTAAGGAAGCTCCAAAGAATCCAGCAAGCGCTGTGAGGCGAAGATTTTGGTTCCAATCAAGGATTCTCAAGCGGAGGCGTACTTTGTGTACGTCCCGCTTGAAAATCCACTGAGCGGGGGCAAAAGATTGCCTCACAGCCGCAGATGGATTCTTCGGAGTTTCCGTCAAACATCACTTGTCTTCCAGGCAGGCAATACCAGGCAGCTCCAGGCCCTCCAGGAACTCCAGAGAAGCACCGCCGCCGGTGGAAATGTGGGTAATCTTGTCAGCGAAGCCCAGCTGCTCGCAGGCGGCTGCGCTGTCGCCGCCGCCAACGATGGTCACGGCATCGGAATCGGCCAGAGCCTGAGCCACCGCAATGGTGCCCTTGGCCAGAGTGGGGTTCTCAAAGACGCCCATGGGGCCGTTCCAGACAACGGTCTTGGCAGTCTTGGCAGCCTCGGCAAAGATTGCCTGGCTCTTTTCACCGATATCCAGACCCATCTTGTCGGCGGGGATGGCATCGGCGGCCACGGTCTCCACGGCGATTTCGCCGTCAATGGGGTTGGGGAAGGAATCGGCAACCACCGCGTCCACAGGCAGCAGCAGCTTGACGCCCTTGGCCTCGGCCTTGGCCATCATTTCCTTGCAGTAGTCGATCTTCTCGCTGTCCACCAGGGACTTGCCGATGTCATAGCCCTTGGCAGCCAGGAAGGTGAAGGCCATACCGCCGCCGATGATCAGGGTGTCCACCTTCTCCAGCAGATTGTTGATGACGTTCAGCTTGTCGGAAACCTTGGCGCCGCCCAGAATGGCCACGAAGGGACGCTCGGGGTTGGCCAGAGCCTTGCCCATGATGGAAACTTCCTTCTCCACCAGGTAGCCGCAGACGGCAGGCAGGTAGTCTGCCACACCGGCGGTGGAGGCATGGGCCCGGTGAGCCGTACCGAAGGCATCGTTGACGAAAATATCCGCCAGAGAAGCCAGCTTCTTGCTCAGCTCAGGATCATTCTTGGTCTCACCCTTCTCGAACCGGGTGTTCTCCAGCAGCATGACCTGGCCCTCTTTCAGGGCAGCGGCCTTGGCATGGGCATCATCACCGGCTACGTCGGCAGCCATGATGACCTCCTGACCCAGCAGCTGGCTCAGCCGATCGGCAACCACCTTCAGGCTCAGTTCCGGCTTCCACTCGCCCTTGGGCTTGCCCATGTGGGAGCACAGAATGACCTTGGCATTGTGTGCAATCAGGTACTTGATGGTGGGCAGCGCAGCCACAATCCGCTTGTCAGAGGTGATCACACCGTTCTTGGTGGGAACGTTGAAATCGCAGCGGCACAGTACGCGCTTACCGGCTACGTCGATGTCCTCAACGGACTTCTTATTGTAGTTCATAGTACATCCTCCTTAATAAAACCGGGGATCAGCCCCGCATTTTTCCATAGTCCCGCAGATCAGGAAAAGACAGCTGACGCAACGCTTCGTAGACGGTCACGGCAACGGCATTGCTCAGGTTCAGGCTCCGGGCGTCAGGCCGCATGGGAATGCGCACGCACTCGTCATAGTGCTCCGCCAGGAAGCTTTCCGGCAGGCCTTTTGTCTCCTTGCCGAAGAACAGATAGCAGCCGTCCTCGAAATTGGCCTCGGTGTAGCACCGGGGTGCCTTCGTAGACAGACACCACATCTGCCTGACCTGGTTTCTGGAGAAGAAATCCTCCAGATTTTCATAGTCCAGAACCTCCACCATATGCCAGTAGTCCAGCCCCGCTCTTCGCACCGCCTTCTCGGAGATGTCGAAGCCCAGGGGCCGCACCAGGTGCAGACGGCAGCCGGTGGCCGCGCAGGTGCGGGCAATGTTGCCGCAGTTCTGGGGAATTTCAGGCTCCACCAGCACAATATTCAGCACTTGCCATCACCTCAAGAAACACTTTGCGTCCATCCTTTTTCCGGATTCCGCTCGGTTCCTATTGTATGCCAAATGGACCGTAAAATCAATCTTAAAAATGGGGAAAAGTCAACTTTTTTATACTATTCACATAAAAAAAGAGGAACCGTCCAGAAATTTGTGAAAATTGCTCTTACCTCGGCCCCGTCCCGGCAAATCGGGCAGTTTTCCTATCTTTCCTTCCGGGTTTCGCCCTCCCATTGGGGAGAAATCCCCATATTCGTGAAAATTATCGGCAGCCCAGAACGGTAAAAAGCACGATGCCGTCCCGGCACCGTGCTTTTCGGTTTCTTTTAGCCCACCGCGTTGGCGAGATTACCGTCCTGGTAGTACCAGGTGACGCCCTCGTCGGTCAGCTTCTGTCCGTTGGACAGCTCCGCGTCCAGCCGGAGGGTCAGTCTCTGCTCGGCACCCAGGGTAGCGGGCAGGTCAAAGGACACGTCATCCAGGGCGCACTCATAGCTCTTGGCAGTGTCGCCGGGGGCCATGGTCAGCTCCTTGGTGGCAAGCTCCTGGCCGTCCAGGGTCAGAATCAGGGTTGCCTTGGTACAGCCGACTTCCTGACCCGCATCGGTAATCCGGGGAGCCTGAACCGTAGCCGCGCCGGAGGAAATCACCAGCTTGCCGTTCTCCAGGGCGGATTCTCCCAGCGTCAGGCTGCAATAGGCCTCCAGAGCAGATTTCAGGTTGATGTAATCCTCGTTGATGGGCTCGGCAGGGGTGTTCACCGCCACCTCCGTGCTGGTGCCGTCGGCACCGTTCAGCACCACATAGTAGCAGTAGCCGTCGGCGGTGTTCAGGTCAGCGTCCGCCACATAGTTGCCGTCCTCCCAGGTACAGGCAATGGTCTCCACTGTCTCGTCCTCCAGGCGGATGACGAAGTCCGCGCTCTCCCCGTCCAGATGCCGGTTGGGGGTAGCCGTCAGGTGGATGGTGGCGCCGTTGGGACTGGACCAGGTGCTGGCGCTCAGGCTCCAGGTGGTAAGTCCCAGTTCCTCCAAAGCCGCCTGGGTCGTGGCCGCAGGCTCGGTAGCCGCCTGGGTGGTCTCCGGGGTCTCCTTCTTGCCGCAGGCATTCAGAGCCATCGCGCAGAGCAGCAGCATGGCCATTGTCAGGCTAATCAGTTTCCGATTCATTCTGTTTCCTCCTTTTTCTTCAGTGAGAGAATTTACAGTACGGTCATTATACTCCATTTGTTTCCATTTTGCAACCGTTTTGTAAAGAAAAGTTGGGGCAAATTATTCACGGGAGTCAAAAAGCGGGAACGGCACCGCCGTTCCCGCTTGGAAGGGTCACTCTTCCTTCGGGGTTTCCTCCCCCTGGGGCAGGGCGTTCTTGTCCGCGTTGACGTAGGCCATCAGCTCGTCGCCGGTGATGGTCTCCTTTACCAGCAGGAACTCGCTGATTTCATCCAGCAGCTGCCGGTTTTCCGTCAGAATCCGCTTGGCATCGGCATAGGCCGCGTCCAGCAGTTTCAGAACCTCCTTGTCCACCTGAGCGGCGGTCTCCTGGGAGCAGTCCATATAAGCCTGGCCGTCCAGGTACTGGTTCTGGACGGAGGCGGTGGTCATCAGGCCGAACTTGTCGCTCATGCCGTACTGGGTGACCATGTTCCGGGCCAGAGCCGTTGCCCGCTGGATATCGTTGGCGGCACCGGTGGTCTGCACGCCGAAGACCACCTGCTCCGCTGCCCGGCCGCCCACCAGGGTACGCAGCTCCGTGCGCAGCTCCTCGGCGGTGGACAGGAATTTCTCCTCCTCGGGCATCTGCATGGTGTAGCCCAGAGCGCCGGAGGTATGGGGTACGATGGTAATCTTGGAAACGGGCTGAGAGTGCTTTTCCAGCGCCGCAATCAGGGCGTGACCCACCTCATGGTAGGCAACCAGCCGCTTTTCCATATCGGTAAGCACCGTGTTCTTCTTCTCGGTACCGGCAATGACCGTCTCAAAGGAAACCAGCAAGTCTTCCTGGTTCACCGCCTGACGGCCCTGACGGACAGCCCGCAGGGCGGCTTCGTTGACCAGGTTTGCCAGATCCGCGCCTACCGCACCGGCGGTTGCCTGGGCAATCTTGCGCAGGTCTACGTCCTCGCTGAGGCGAATCTTCCGGGTGTGCACCTTCAGAGTGTCCAGACGGCCCTGGAGATTGGGCTTGTCCACAATAATCCGCCGGTCAAACCGGCCGGGGCGCAGCAGTGCCTTATCCAGGATTTCCGGCCGGTTGGTGGCCGCCAGGCACACAATGCCCTTGGAGGACTCAAAGCCGTCGATCTCGCTGAGCAGCTGGTTCAGAGTCTGCTCCTGCTCGGAGTTGCTGCCGTACCGGCTGTCCCGGGCCCGGCCCACAGCATCGATTTCATCAATAAAGATGATGCACGGAGCCACCTTGGCCGCCTGCTGGAACAGGTCACGAACCCGGCTGGCGCCCATGCCCACGAACATCTCCACAAAATCCGAACCGGAAATGGAGAAGAAGGGCACGTTGGCTTCGCCCGCCACAGCCTTGGCAAGCAGGGTCTTGCCGGTACCGGGAGAGCCTACCAGCAGCGCGCCCTTGGGCAGCTTTGCGCCGATGGCGGTGTACTTCTGGGGATTGTGAAGGAAATCGATGATTTCCTGTAAGGACTCCTTGGCCTCGTCCTGTCCGGCTACGTCCTTGAAGGTCACGCCGGTCTGCTTTTCCATATAGACCTTGGCCTTGGACTTGCCGAAGCCGCCCATCATGCCGTCGCCGCCCATCCGCTTGGTCAGCAGATTCATCAGCAGGAACATGCCGCCGATCATAATGGCATAGGACAGCACCATCATAATGACGGAATTATCCTCCACGATCTCGTTGCTGACCTTCACGCCCGCATTGTTCAGCTCCTCTGCCAGAGCCAGCAAATCGCCGCCGCTGGGGATGCCGGTGAAGCAGGCCTTCTGCCGGGACAGCTCCTTGGCTGCCTCCTCCTTGGTCATATACACGATTCGGTCATACCGAAGCTCCACCTGGGCCAGCTGTCCCGCGTCCTTGGCGGCAAAGAAATCCGACAGTGTGGTCTCCGTATACTGGCTTTTTTCCACCGTGTTCATAATCCAGCTGAACAGCAGCACCAGAATCAGCGCGATCATCAGCGGGGTAAAATAACTTCCTTTGGGGCGGTCGCCCCCGGGCTTTTTCCCGTTATTGGGATTATTTCCCTGATTTGGTTCCATATCCGCTCGCCTCCTTGTTTGCCACATCATATCACAAATTTTCCCCGTAGGCAATGAAGGATTCTGATCGGGATGGTAAATTTTCTGTGAATAGCCGGCGCAAACCCCGGATTTCCCCTGGTCTTCAAAAAATAATTCTTGAGAAAACGCGGTATAACTGCTATAATGCCTGTATCTATTCCCATCAACAGCTTATGCAAGGAGATACCCTTATGAACGAAAAACGCCGTCCCCAGGGACGGGAGAATCCCCCCCGCCGGGCCGACCGGTTTGCCCAGCGTCCCGAGCCTCAGGAGGAAGCAGAAGGTCAGCTGGAAGGCCGGAACGCAATCACGGAGGCACTGAAAAGCGGCCGCACCATCGACAAGGTGTTCGTGGCTCAGGGTGACACCGACAAGAGCCTTCAGCGGTTGGCCGCTCAGGCCAAGGAGGCGGGAGCCGTGGTAGTGCCCGTTGACCGGCGGAAGCTGGATGCCATGTCCACCACCCGTGCCCACCAGGGCATCATTGCCCTGGCCGCTGCCCATGAATATGTGACCATCGACGACATTCTGGAAGAAGCCGCCGCCCGGAACGAGGCTCCCCTCATCGTCATCTGCGATGAGCTGTCCGACCCCCACAATCTGGGGGCCATCCTGCGAAGCGCGGAGTGCGCCGGTGCCCACGGAGTCATCATTCCCAAGCGGCGCAGCGTGGGCCTCACCGCCACCGTAGCCAAGGCCTCCGCCGGGGCGGTGGAATATATGAAGGTAGCCCGGGTCACCAACATTTCGAATGCCATTTCCGAGCTGAAGGAGAAGGGTGTCTGGATTTACGGCACCGCCGCCGAGGGCTCCATTCCCATGTACCAGGCAGACCTGACAGGTTCCGCCGCCATCGTCATCGGCAACGAGGGCGACGGCATCAGCCCCCTTGTCCGCAAGAACTGCGACGTTATGGTGAACATCCCCATGCGGGGCCGCATCAGCTCCCTGAACGCCTCTGCGGCGGCATCTATTTTATTGTATGAGGCGGTTCGCCAGCGCGTTTGATCTTTCTTCTGATGGAAATCTTGATTTTCATTGGAGTTCCGTATAACCAGGAGGAAACCCAATATGGACAACAATCAGGAATTTGATCTGGAGGACATTCTCCGGGAATTCGGCAGCGAAGCCCCGGAAAAGAAACCGGATCCCGGCTCCGAGCCGGAAAAACCCCAGGCGGATGCCCCCCAGGAGTCGGAGCTGACCTTTGCCCCCAAGCAGGAGGCCGGGGAAGAGGAGCCTGCTCCTTCCTTCGGCGCCCCTGCCCCGGAAACAGCTCAGGAGGAAGCCGCATCCGACGAGGACACCCACACTTTCGCGCCCGTGACCGAGTCCCAGGCTGCGGAAGCTCCCGAGACCGGTGGGGTCGAGGATGTTACCTCGGAGCCTACGGTGGTGCTGAACCTGCCCACCCAGGAGGAGCCTCCCAAAGAAGAAGCATCCAAGAAGGCGGAGCCCGCCTTTGAGGTGGAGGAGGAATACATTCCTTCCCCCATTCTCTTCACCCCCCGCTCCCGGCTGCGGGAGCTGAAAAAGCAGCTGGTGGCCGGCCCTGAGCGGCGGTACTATGAGCTGTCCGAAATGGGCACAGCAAAGTCCCAGATCGCTTTGCTTGTCAATCTGGTAGTGGTGGTGCTGTGCGCAGGCGTTGCCGCCCTGTCCGCCTTTGGACTGGTACCCGAAAACCGGATGAAGCTGGTGATTTTCAGCCAGGTGCTGGCCATGCTGGTCTCCGCCCTGCTGGGCTCCAACCTGATGCTGGACAGCCTGGGGGATCTGCTGCGAGGCCGGTTTACCGTGGGTACCCTGATGACATTGACCTTTGCCGCCTGCCTGGTGGACAGCGTATTCTGCCTGCAGGAGCTGCGGATTCCCTGCTGCGCCGCCTTCAGTCTGGAAATGACCATGGCGATGTGGGCCCGCTTGCAGCGGCACAATTCGGAAATGGCCCAGATGGACACTATGCGCAAGGCCGTCCGACTCCATGGCATTGTCCGGGTGGAAAACTATTACGACGGCAAGGACGGCCTTCTGCGCAAGGAAGGCGAGGTTGCCGATTTCATGGACACCTACAGCCGGATGTCCTCTCCGGAATTCGTTCAGTCCGTCTATGCGCTGCTTGCCCTGCTGGTCTGCGTGGGCATTGCGGTGTTCGCGGGCATTTCCCACGGCACCAGCTTTGCGGTGCAGATTCTCTCTACCTCCCTGCTAGTTGCCGTACCCGCCAGCTTTTTCGTCTCCATCACCCGACCCATGGCCATCCTGGAAGCAAGGCTTCACATGGTGGGCACCGTCCTGTGCGGCTGGGAAGGCGTGAAGGATCTGTGCGGAAAGGCATACTTTCCCCTGTCCGACCAGGATCTGTTCCCCCAGGGCAGCACCAAGCTCAACGGCGTCAAATTCTACGGCCAGCACAGTCCTGATGAGGTAGTGTCCTACACCGCCTCCCTGATCCGGGTAGCCGGCGGCGGACTGGTACCGGTCTTCGACCAGCTGCTTGCCAGCCGCAGCGGCAGGGTTTACCCGGTGGAGAACTACCGCAACTACGGCGACGGCGGCATCGGCGGTGAAGTGGAGGGCGTTCCCGTTCTGGTGGGCACTTTGTCCTTCCTGCAGGATATGGGCATCGCCGTCCCCGAGGGCTCCATGATCGCCCAGGCGGTCTATGTGGCCGTGGACGGGGAGCTGTCCGCCGTATACGCCATCTCCTACGCAAAAATGCGTTCCGCCGCGGCGGGCCTTGTGACCCTGTGCGGCTATCGGAAGCTCCGGCCTCTGAAGCTCTGCGGTGACTTTATGCTGACGGAGGAATTCCTCCGGAGCAAGTTCAACATCAAGACCAACCGGATTGTGTTTGCCGACCGGGACACCAGCCAGCGTCTTGCCCAGCACCCCATCTCCCCGGATGAGCCGGTACTGGCTCTGACCACCCGGGAGGAGCTGCTGAGCGTGGCCTACGCCATCACCGGTGCCCGTTCTTTGCGTCAGGCCACCAAGCTGGGCGTCATTATCCACATGCTGGGCGGCTGCTTAGGGCTTGTGATTATGCTGGCGCTGGCGTATCTGGGCCGCACGGATCTGCTGACTCCCGCGAATATTCTGCTGTATCAGCTGGTCTGGGCTGTGCCCGGACTGTTGGTCACCGAGTGGACAAGAGTCGTATAAAGCATCCAGGCCGGAGGCAACCGCCTCCGGCCTGAACTCTGTCAAATGGCTCCCACTTCAGGCAAAAGTGGAGGCCATTTGACAGTTTGGGGTTGTCTCGTTAAGTGCCCCTATGGGTCAACATAGCCAAAATATACAATGTCATTGCGAACCAGTGACCGATGTCACTGGTGTGGCAATCCCCCGGATAGGCGTAAAATCCAAGATTTCCTAACGTAGATGTTTGAAAATCGGGGGGATTGCCACGCCAGTGTGAGCACTGGCTCGCAATGACATTGTTCTATTTGGGCACTTTGTTATTTTGAGACAGCTCCTTATTGTTATCTTCTGTGCCGCTCCAGGAAGTCGCCCAGCTGCTCCATGGCCTGGGTGATCACCTGAGGCTCAGGCAGCATGACAATCCGGAAGCGCAGATCCTCGAACCAGTCGAAGCCGTGGCCGGGAATCACCAGCACATGCTTCTCGTGGAGGAACCGCATGGCAAAATCCTCGTCGCTTTCAAAATCGAACACGCCTTTTTCCAGCCCGGGGAACAGATAGAACGCCGCCCGGTTGGGAACCTGGGTCACTCCGGGAATCTTCGCCAAGGCCTCCACCGTGGCCTTGCTCTGCTCGTAAAGCCGACCGCCGGGAACCATCATGGCCCGGGTGCTGTCCGGGTCAGAAAGAGCCGCGGGAATCACCAGCTGGGTCAGGGCGTTGCCGCACAGCCGCATGGCCGCCAGCTGCATGACTCCCTGCTCAATGCCCGCCAGCTCCTCCTTCGGGCCGGAGAACACCATCCAGCCGCAGCGGAAGCCGCAGATAATGTGAGACTTAGACAGGCCGTTGAAGGTGACGCAGGGTACGTCCGGTGCCAGTGCTGCCAGAGAATAGGTAGGCAGGTTCTCCAGCACCAGCCGGTCGTAAATTTCGTCGGCCAGTAGCAGAAGGTGATGCTCCCGGGCAAGTTGCGCAATGGCCAGCAGCGTTTCCTTGCTGTACACCGCACCAGTGGGGTTATTGGGGTTGATGACCAGGATGGCCTTGGTTCTGGAGGTGATTTTGCGGCGGATATCCTCCAAATCCGGATTCCAGTCATTTTCCGGGGCGCAGCGGTAGTGCACCGGCTTGCCGCCGCCCAGATAAGTATTGTTGCTCCACAGGGAGTAGCAGGGAGAGGGCACCAGCACCTCGTCCCCGGTGCCGACGAGAGCCGTCATCAGCATGGACACCGCCTCGCTGACACCGTTGCAGATATAAATGTCTTCCAGCGCAGCGCCTTGCAGACCCCGACTAACGTGATAGTTCAAAATTGCCTGACGGGCTTCCGCCATGCCCCGGACGTCACAGTAGGGCACAGCCTTGTCCACCTGCTCCAGAAGGGCGTTGCGGACGCTGTCCGGCAGCCGGAATCCAAAGTTTCCGGGGTTCCCGGTATTCAGCTTCAGCACCGGCGTTCCGGCAGCCTGCATCCGCAGGGCTTCTACATACAGCGGCCCCCGAATGTCCGAGTGGACATAGGTCAGCCGATCGGATTGTGCAATCATGATACTCCCTCTCTTTATCCAACGTTTAGGGGTTATTATAACACGACTTTTCTCAGAAAACAACCATAAAAGCACCGAAAAAACCGGTGCGTAACGAATGCGCACCGGTTTTTTACCGAAAGCAGCCGCGCTCCGGTCTCAAAGGATTCATGGGATGGCACCGCAAAGGAACAAGCACGCAGTTTTCCCGTCCTCTGCCGGAAAAGACACGGCATCGATTCTGCTTTCTCATACTGAACTCCAATTAAAATCTTTAAAAAAGATTTTAATTGCCTGAAGGGCATGGAGTTCATATGAGACTTGTTTTGTGATTTCTTTCCTTATAAATCACAAAACAGGCAGCGCCTTCAGGCGATGCCTTCCTGATTAAAATTAAGATTTTAATCAGGAAATAGTATCAGACCTTGGCAATGTCCCGGGCCACATGGATGCCGCTGGCGGAGGCATGGGACAAAGAGTGGGTGATGCCGCTGCCATCGCCGATGATGTACAGGCCGGGATAGCGGCTCTGGAGCTTCTCGTCCACCTCAACCTCCATGTTGTAGAACTTGACTTCCACGCCGTACAGGAGGGTGTCGTCGTTTGCGGTGCCGGGGGCCACCTTGTCCAGGGCGTAAATCATTTCGATGATGCCGTCCAGGATTCGCTTGGGCAGCACCAGGCTCAGATCGCCGGGGGTAGCGTTCAGGGTGGGGGTGACAAAGGATTCCTCGATTCGGTTGGGGGTAGACCGACGGCCCCGGATCAGATCGCCGAACCGCTGGACGATGACACCGCCGCCCAGCATGTTGCTGAGTCTGGCGATAGACTCGCCGTAGCCGTTGGAATCCTTGAAGGGCTCGGAGAAGTGCTTGGCAACCAGAAGGGCAAAGTTGGTGTTCTCCGTCTGCTTGGCCGGGTCTTCATAGCTGTGGCCGTTGACGGTAATGATGCCGTTGGTGTTCTCGTTGACCACCGCGCCCTTGGGGTTCATGCAGAAGGTGCGCACCTTGTCCCCGTACTGCCGGGTGCGGTAGACGATCTTGCTTTCATAGAGCTCGTCCGTCAGGTGGGAAAAGACCTCCGCGGGCAGCTCCACCCGGACACCGATGTCCACCCGGTTGGACTTGGTGGGGATGTCCAGCTCCCGGCAGACCTGCTCCATCCACTTGCTGCCGCTGCGGCCTACGGAAATGATGCACTTTTCGCAGGTGAAGGTTTCCTTGGCGGTGACCACCTCATAGCCCCCGTCAACGATTTCCACCTTCTCCACCGGGGTATCGAAGAAGAAATCCACCTTATCCTTCAGGTAGTTATACAGGTTTTCCAGCACCACATAGTTGATGTCCGTGCCCAGATGGCGGACGGAGGCATCCAGCAGATGCAGGTCGTGCTGGATGCAGGCCTTCTTGAACTGGGTTCCGGCGGTGGTGTAGAGCTTGGTGCCCGCACCGCCGTAGCGCATGTTGATTTCGTCCACATAGCGCATCAGCTCCAAGGCCTGACGCTTGCCGATATACTCAAAGAGCGTGCCGCCGAAATCGTTGGTAATGTTGTATTTTCCGTCGGAGAAGGCACCGGCGCCGCCGAAGCCGCTCATAATGGAGCAGGTTTTGCAGCCGATGCAGGTCTTGACCTTCTCGCCGTCAATGGGGCAGTGACGGCGGGCAAGGGCGTGGCCTGCCTCGATGACCGCCACCTTCTTCTCCGGGCACCGCTGGGTCAGCTCATAGGCGGAATAGATGCCGCCGGGGCCGGCACCGATAATCAGAACGTCGTAATTCATGGGATTCCTCCAAAATATTCTATGCGTTTTTCTGGGTTCGCATAATCTCTTACGCTATCAGTATAGCGTATCTACCTGGAAATAGCAAGACGAAAAAACGCGCCGTTTCCCGGCGCGTTGGGTTATTGTCTTCAAAAAAGCTTTCGGACTACCGTGTCATTGCGGGTACTCCCGAGAACCAATTAAGGACTCGTAGGGGACGATGCCCTCATCGTCCCATGAATTGCAAGTCTATCCTTATATTCCGAGGCTCACAGAATATTTCGGCTTTCTATGGGCAGTCTTATTGAAAGCGTTCCGCCAAAGTTTCGAAGAAGTCAGCTCCGGCCTTCAGAATCTCCTCGTCAAAGTCGAAGGTATCCGTATGCAGGGCTGGCGCGTCCCCCAGACCCAGGAAGAAGAACATGCCGGGCAGAGTCTTCTGATACCAGGAAAAATCCTCGGCGGTCATACTGGGGCTCTCCAGCACCCGGAAGGGACATATCTTCCCTACCCGCTCAGCCAGATTCTCCGGATTCATCACCGCGGGATAGCCGTCGCTGAAATGGATGTTCACAGTGCAGCCGTATTTGGCTTCCAGTTCCGCCCCAATATCCCGGAGGCCCTGGGCAAGACCCTCAAAAATTTCATCCTGGAAGGCTCGGAGTGACCCCTCCATCCGGGTGTGGGCGGACAGGGCATTGCGCACGGTGCCGCTTTCGAATTTTCCGAATTTCAGCAGACGATAGACCCTGTCCGGCAGCTTCCGCTCCATTTCCATGGCCTTCCGGTAAAATTCCGTCCCGGCCATCAGGGCATCGATGCCCTCCGCCGCCTTGGCGATGTGGGCGGATTTTCCGCAGATGTCCACATTTACCTCGCTGGAGCGAGCCATCAGCTCCCGGGGACGGCTGGCAATGACCCCGGCCTCCAGCCCCGGCCACAGATGCAGGCCGAAAATGGCCTGTACCCGGTATTCCCGAAACACACCGGTTTCGCAGATATCCCGGGCGCCGCCGGTGGTCTCCTCCCCGCTCTGGAACACCAGCAGCACATTGTGGGGCATCTCCCGCTTTTCGCTGAGCCGCCGGGCAAGCTCCAACACAATTGCCATATGCCCATCGTGACCGCAGGCGTGCATCCGCCCCGGATGCCGGGAGGCGTAAGCCGCCCCGGTTTTTTCGGTGATGGGCAGGCCGTCGCAGTCCGCCCGGAAGGCGATGGCCTCCGCGTTTCCAAAATCAAACCAGGCGCACAGGCTCCCCGCCGCCGGGGAGAACACCCGGCAATTCAATCCCGCCAGGGCATTTCGCAGATAGGCGAAGGTTTCCGGCAGACACCTGTCCAGTTCCGGAATTTCATGCAGAGCCCGGCGATCCTCACGCAGTTTCATTGGCGCTCCCTCCTTTGGAAATCATTATAGGTGACGAACCGGCTCCTGTCAATTTTTCTCCTTGTTATTTTCGGTGGGGAATGGTAAAATACCCCCAAAAGCGAAAGGAGCAAACCTATGAACGCACAGGAAATCATCGAATATATCCGCACCTCGGAGAAGAAGACCCCGGTGAAGGTCTACGTCTGGGAGAAAACCCCGGTGGCATTCCCCAATTGCCGGGAGTTCCCCGCCGGAGAAGGCTGCAAAATCGTCTTCGGCGACTGGAAAGACGTAAAGCCCGTGCTGGAAAATAACGAATTTTCCCACCTGAAAATTGAGAACGACTGCCGCAATTCCGCCATCCCCCTGCTCGACATGAAGGACATTCCCGCCCGGATTGAGCCCGGCGCCATCATCCGGGAGCAGGTGGAAATCGGCAAGAACGCCGTCATCATGATGGGAGCCGTCATCAACATCGGTGCCATCGTCGGCGAGGGCACCATGATCGACATGGGTGCCGTCCTGGGCGGCCGGGCTACCGTGGGCAAAAACTGCCATGTGGGCGCCGGAGCGGTGCTTGCCGGGGTGGTAGAGCCTGCCTCCGCGACCCCCGTCATCGTGGAGGACAATGTGCTCATCGGGGCAAACGCCGTGGTCATCGAGGGCTGTCGGATCGGCCATGACGCGGTAGTGGCCGCGGGAGCCGTGGTGGTTGGGGACGTGGCTCCCAACACCGTGGTAGCCGGCTGCCCCGCCCGGGTCATCAAAATCAAGGACGAGAAAACCGCCGGAAAAACCGCCCTGGTGGATGCTCTGCGGGCTCTCTGACCCGTCACAAAAAAGTACCTCCGGAATAACATGGAATGAGCGGTGAAGCTCAGAATTTCCAAAATATCCGGAGGTATTTCTATGTGCGGTAATAACAACGGTCTGTGCGGCTGCCTGAACAACAACTGGTGGTGGATCGTCATTCTGATCCTGCTGTGCTGCAACAGCGGCCTGACCATCGGCTGGAACAACGGCTGCGGGTGCGGCTGCGACAACAATAACAACTGCGGCTGCGGCTGCTGATACACAAAAAGGGCACTCCCACACGGGAGTGCCCAAAAACTGTTAAAACCTTCGTCCTATCTGCGTGCTTCCGACAGACTACGCTATAACGCGCCAAAATATTGGGGAGCAGTTCCGGCGGTGCGGCCGGGGGATTCTCAAGGGGGCGGCTTTTCGGCAGCGCCCCTTGAGCCGGCTTCTTATCAATTTTCTTGCCGGAACAAGAAAATTGCCTCCGGAGGAACCAGCGCCGAAACATTCTGTGAGTCTTGGAATGCAAGGATAGACTTGCAATTCACGGGACGATGAGGGCATCGTCCCCTACGAGTTCTTAATGGGTTCTCGGACACTTGGAGGGGATTGTGACCGGAGGGAATCCTTGGAAAGAGCCACACCAGTGCTTTTTGACAATCCCTCAGTCACTTCGTGACAGCTCCCTTTACACAAGGGAGCCGTTTTTACTTCTCGGAAGCCGTTTCCGCTTCCTTTTTGGCCAGGTGCTTCTGAAGCCAGTCCTTGCCGTCCACATACCGGCAGACAATGAAGCTGACCACATAGTCACCGGCGGCGTTGACCATGGTTGCGGGAGGGTCTACCATGTAGCCAAGCGCCAGGGCGATGGGATAGGCCACCGCCAGCTGCTCCGGGAAGAACACGGTGCACAAAGCCAGCTCGCCGGTGCCGCCGCCGCCGGGAATGCCGGACATGGCAACGGAGGAGAACACAGCCACAATAATGGCCAGAATGGCCCGGCCGGTGGAGAAGTCCTGGCCGAACATTCCGAAGAGGAAGGCCACCTTCAAAATGGCGCTCATGGCGCTGCCGTCCATGTGCATGGTAGCGCCCAGGGGCAGGACGATGTTGCTGACCTCCCGGTTGATGCCAGACTCCTCGGCGGCTTCCATGTTGGTGGGGATGGTGGCAACGGAGGAGCAGGTGCCGAAGGACACGGCAGCGGGCTTAAACAGGTGCTTCCACATAACCTTGGCTCCGCCCTTGCCGCCGCCGAAGCGGGCATAGATGGGGAAGAAAACAAACATGTACGCAAAGCACAGGACGTAGTAGACGATCAGGGTCTTGCTGTAATCGCCGATGAGATCCGGGCCGTAGGTGGCAACCAGATTGGCGAAGAAACCCAGAAAGCCGATGGGAGCGTAGTAAGTAATGATCTGTACCGCTTTCAGAATGCAGCCGGTCATGTCCTCCAGAAGCTTGGCGGTCATGGTATTTGCGCCGCCCTGCATCTGCACGCCGAAGCCCACGATTACCGCAAACACGATCAGCGGCAGGATGGCACGGCGGCTGAGCAGCTCCACAAAGTCGGGCTTGGTAAAGAAATTGACGATCATATCACCGATGCCCAGAACGGTGCCGCTGTCTGCTTCCGCTACACTATAGTTGCCGGTGACCACAGGAAATACCCGCATAATCACATACATGATGACAGCGGCAATCCCCGCGGTGACCATGAAGGTAGCCAGGGTCACACCCATAATCTTACCGGCTCGCTTGGCGCTGGACATATTGGCGATGGCGGAGGCGATGGAGGTGAACACCATGGGAACCACCGCGCAGAACATCAGGTTCGTGAAGATGGTGCCCAGAGGTTCCAGGGCAGGAGCCGCCTGGGGGAACAGCAGGCCGATGACGCAGCCGGCGACGATGCCGACCAGCATACAAATCAGAAATCCGTAGTTCTTGAGGAATTGTTTCATGATACATACTCCCTTTCCAAAAAATCCGCGGCACCGGTCAATCACCCGGGGCGAAAGCCGTTTCTCCGGTCGGTATCTGGGTGCTGCTTAAGGAGCCTCTGATTCAATCGACAAGAGCTGGGAGCGAGAGATTTTCTGGCTGGTCAAAGCATCCAAAGCAGAGACATACTGTATGCACCCGCAAGGGGTATGCCACATCCGTAAGCCAGCTTGTGCTGGCAATGGCTGTGCAATATTTCCTGCTTTGGATGCTGAAGAGCAGGCAAAAAAGATCCGCTCTCCAGCCGCAGTTGATTGATTCAGTGGTTCCTTTAGGTCTCAAGATAGCAAAATTCCGCACAAATGTCAATGAGGCATTGCAAACCCAGGTAAAATTTGATAAAATGACTTCTGAACGGTCGGATAATTCCTACCAATTCGGTATTATTATACAATGTGCACAAACAGAGAACAGGTGAAACCATGAATCAAGCCCATGATTATATTGCCGTGTTTGACTCCGGCGTAGGCGGCATCAGCGTACTGCGGCATCTGCGGCGGATGCTGCCCGGGGAGCGGTTCGTCTATTACGGCGACTCCGCAAATGCCCCCTACGGCACCCGGCCCACAGAGGAGGTACGCTCCCTGACCTTCGCGGCGGTGGAATATCTGCAAACCCACTACCCGCTGAAGGCTCTGGTCATTGCCTGCAACACCGCCACGGCGGCAGCGGTAAACGAAATCCGGGCGGCCTGCCCCGGCTTTATCGTAGTCGGCATTGAGCCTGCCCTGAAGGTGGCCGCCGACCACTTCCCCGGCGGGCGAATCGGCGTTCTGGCAACGGAAGTAACCCTCCGGGAGGAAAAATTCGATACCCTTCTCCACCGCTTTGACGAAAACGTCACCATTTACAAAATCCCCGTTCCGGGGCTGGTGGAGCTGGTGGAGGCCGGGAAGGTGGACACGCCGGAAACCGAGGCGGTTCTGCGCCGGGCGCTGAATCCCTATATCGGCAAGCTGGACGCTGCCGTGCTGGGCTGCACCCACTACCCCTTCGCAAGAGCCGCCATTTCCCGGATTCTGGGCAAGGACGTGGTTCTGCTGGACGGCGGCGAGGGTACCGCCCGGGAAACCCGTCGGCGGCTGGAGGCAGCCGGGCTTCTGGAGAACGGAAGCGGAGAAACGATTATTTGCAGCAGCTCCCCGGATCCGGACATGCTCCGGCTGTCCTGGGAGCGGCTGAATCAGGAGGACTACACATGAAAGACAGCATTCTGGTCATCGGCATTGCCGGCGGCACCGGCAGCGGAAAAACCACCCTGATGGACAACCTGATCGGCCAGTTTCCCGATCAGGTGACCATTCTCAGCCACGACAATTATTACCGCCGCCACGACAATCTGACTTACGAGCAGCGGTGTAAGCTCAACTACGACGAGCCAGCTTCCCTGGAAACCGATCTGATGGCCCGACACCTGGAGGCTCTGCGCCGGGGACAGGCTGTCGAGTGCCCGGTGTATGACTTCACCATTCACAACCGTTCGGACGAAACCATCCACATCGTGCCGAAAAAGGTCATCATTGTGGAAGGGATTCTGATTTTTGAGGACGAGGCTCTGCGGAATCTGATGGACATCCGGATTTTCGTGGACACCGACGCGGATATCCGGCTGTGCCGCCGGATTGCCCGGGATGTAAATGAGCGGGGCAGAACTCTGGAAAGCGTGCTGACCCAGTACCAGCAGACCGTCAAGCCCATGCACGAGCGGTATGTGGAACCCAGCAAGAAATACGCCCACATCATCGTCCCCGAGGGGGGCAAAAATCTGGTGGCTCTGGATATGATTACCCGGAGAATCGCCCATCATCTGGAGGCTTCATGCGCTACGAAAGCTTGATTTTTGACATTGACGGCACCCTGTGGGATTCCCGGCAGCTGGTAGCCGAGGGCTACAACATTCAGCTTGCCAAGGAGGGGCTTTCCCATCTGGCGGTAAACGCCGAACTGTTCCGTTCTCTGTTCGGCAAGGTCATGACGGAGATTGCCGACGTGATTTTCTCCTCCGTTCCCGCCCCGGAGCGGTATGAACTGATGAAGCGGTGCATGGATGAGGAAAACCGGTACATGCACAACAATGAATGCAACATCGGCTATCCCGGCGTCCAGGAAACCCTGGAAAAGCTTGCGAAGCACCATCGGCTTTTCATCGTCAGCAACAGTCAGCAGGGCTACCCGGAGCTGTGTATGGAAAAGCTGGGAATAAGCCCCTACATTCAGGGACATCTGTGCTTCGGGGACACCGGCACCACCAAGGGGCAGACCATCCGCACCCTGATGGAGAAATACAACATCATGGACTGCGCCTACATCGGCGACACTCAGGGAGACTATGAGGCCACCCTGGAAGCGGGAGTGCCCTTCCTCTGGGCAGCCTACGGCTTCGGCACACCTACCGAGTACGATGCCAGAATCGATCAGTTTTCCGATCTTCTCAACTTATAAGTTATAAGGATTATAAGGAGCCTTTTCATGAGTATTTCCATGGACGCCGCCTGCCTGCAATGCGGCCTCCGGCGCAACATCGCCACCGTGACTCCCCTGGGCACCGACCAGCAGACCATGGACTTTGCCCGGGAGCTGATGAAGCTGTACCTGGACGGACCCGCAGACGTGCCCTCCACCTGGTTTACCCCCGAAATTACCCGGCTGCTCCATGAGCGGTACGGCCTGGGTCTGGATCGGTTCCGGCAGGAAAAGCTGGATTCCAACGCCCTGGTGCTGAGCCACATGGAGCCCATCCGCCAGCGGGTGGAGCAGGCCGCCGACCCGCTGCTTGCCGGGCTCCAATTTTCCATTCTGGGCAATTATCTGGACTTTTCCGCCCTTCAGGGGCAAATCAGCTTTGAGACCTTCACCGAAATGCTGGACACCGCCCAGGATATGAAGCTGGACAAAGCCGTCCTTTCCCAGTTCCGGGCAGATCTGGAAGCCGAAAAAAAGCTTCTCTACCTGACGGACAACGCAGGAGAAATCGGCTTCGACCGGATTTTTGCCGAGACCATCTGCCGGCTGTATCCCGATCTTGACATCTGCTTCTGCGTCCGGGGCGGCCCTGCTCTGAACGATGCCACCCGTGAAGATGCCCAGGCCGTCGGAATTCCCTTCCGGGTCATCGACAACGGAAATCTCATTCCCGGCACCTGGCTGCCGCAGCTGGGGCAGGAAGCCAGGCAGGCTATGGAGGAGGCGGATGTGATTTTCGCCAAGGGCATGGCCAACGTGGAGACTCTGCTGGGCTGCGGAAAGAATGTCTACTATGCTTTTCTCGTCAAATGCCAGCGGTTTGTGAACCTGTTCCACCGGGAGCTGATGACCCCCATGCTGGTGCGGGAACGGAAAGACTGAGTCTTAAGAAAAAAATAAGGGATTTTTCTTTCAAATCCGTTGCAAACCGAATTTGTCTGTGTTACAATGGCCAAAATCAATTTTGGAGAATCCTATGTTTTTGAAATATCTTTCCGTTTTTTTGATATCTATGGTACCCCTTGTAGAACTGCGGGGGGCCATTCCCTTCGCCACGGTAAGCCTGGGGCTGGAGTACTGGCCGTCTTTGGCTGTGTGCGTGCTGGGAAATCTTTTCCCCGTGCCCCTGATCTACTTCTTCGCCAGAAAGGTTCTGGAATGGGGGCAGGACAAGCGGTATATCGGGAAATTTTTCACCAGGTGCCTGAAAAAGGGAGAATCCGCCGGACAGAAGCTGTCCCACCGGGCGGGCAAGCGGGGAATGTTCCTGGCTCTGCTGCTTTTCGTAGGCATTCCCCTGCCTGGCACCGGTGCCTGGACGGGAACCCTTGCCGCCAGTTTCCTGGATTTCGGCATCAAGGGCACTTCCGTGGCCGTGTCCTTAGGCGTGGTGCTGGCCGGAATCATCATGGGCGTCATCAGCATGACCGGAATTCATGTATTCGGATTATAAGGAGCGAACAAAAATGACTGACTGTTTATTCTGTAAAATCATCGCCGGGGATATCCCCTCCACCAAGGTCTATGAGGACGAAACCGTCTTCGCCTTCCGGGACATCAACCCCCAGGCGCCCACCCACATTCTGGTGATTCCCAAAACCCACATTTCCGGCTGCAACGGCGTTACCGCTGACAACAGTGCGGTGGTGGCCCACATTTTTGAGGTGATTCCCCAGATCGCCCAGGCCGAGGGCCTGGTAAACGGCTACCGGGTGGTGAGCAACTGCGGCGCCGATGCGGGTCAGACCGTGCCCCACCTGCACTTCCATATTCTGGGCGGCAAGGCTCTGAATCTGGAAATGGCATAAAATTTCAGAGCCCGGACGGCTGTCCGGGCTTTCTTTTTGCCGGGGTATACGCCCGATAAGCGGTTTTGTCAATACTGCCGAAATTGCCCGGTTGTCCTTGACTTATTTCAGATTAGGACGCATAATGAGAATATATGCCATATAACCAGGGAGGAAAGAAATTTATGAAGCGGAAAGGCCTTGTGGCTCTGATCCTGATTTTACTTCTGCTGCTGGCCATCTGCGGAGCCGGCTTTGTGATGATAAATTACGCCGTGGTGAATTTCCACCTGTACCCCAAAAGTGCCCGGAGCCTTGACCTGCGGGCAGAGGATCTGAGTCTTTCCCAGTACCGGTCTTTGCAGAAGAGTATGCCCGGCTGTGATATCCTGTGGAACGTGCCTTTCCAGGGCAGGCTCATCAACAGCAATGCCCGGGAAATCACGCTGACAGAATTGTCGGAAGACGATATCCTGACCCTGGCCTGCTTTCCGAACCTGACCGCCGTCCACGCCGCGGGCTGCACGGACTATGAAAACCTGGCGCATCTGCGCCAGTCCCTTCCCAACGTGGAACTGACCTATTTCATCACTCTGGGCGGGCTGAACTACGCCCAGGACGCGGATCTCGTGGAACTGACGGACTTTACCGGGGAGGATGTGGCAAGGCTTGCCTACCTGCCGAAGCTTTCCACCGTCATTGTCAGCGGCGGGACACCCGAGAGTCTTTCTCAGGCTCAGAGCTACTGCCAGCAGGCAGGCGTTGCCTTCCTGATCCGGCTGGGCAACAAGCTTGTGGAGACCTCCGCTACCAATCTGACGGTGGAGGATGTGACCGATGCCCAACTCCACCTGCTGGGCTGTCTGCCCGATCTCAAGCAGCTGCACCTGGTGAACCCCCAGGCAGAAGCGGAGACGGTTTTCGCCTTGGACACCACCTATCCCAATGTGCGGACCACCTGGGAAATCCGCATCGGCGACGCCTCCTTCCAGAGCACGGACACGGAAATTGACCTGTCCCAGGTGGTGGTCACCGATCTTGCGGACGTGGAGCGGAAAATGGAATATCTGCCCAACACCCAGACGGTGATTTTCGGTCTGTGCGGCATCGACAACCCCAGCTGGGGCAACAGCAAGACCAAGAATCTGGCGGTCTGTGAAATCGAAAACGAGGCCCTTTCCGAATACCGGGATCGGGTGCGTGACAAGTATAAGGTGGTCTGGACAGTGCGTCTGGGCCCCAGCATCGCCCTGCGGACGGACAAGGACAACTTCATGCCCAACCACTTCGGCGTGGGCCAGTTCTTTGACGACTACACCGTGAACCTCAAGTACTGTGAGGACATGGTCTGCCTGGACTTAGGCCACATGACCATGCACACCATTGACTTTGTCACCTATATGCCCAAGCTCAAGTACCTGATTCTCGCCTGGACGGAGGTGCAGTACATCGAGCCCATCCGCACCTGCAAGAATCTGATCTGGCTGGAGCTGGACAACAGCTGCATCCGGGACTATTCCCCTCTGGTTGACTGCACCGCCCTGGAGGACCTGAACATCGGCAAGACCTTCTGCGACATCACGCCTATCCTGCAAATGACCTGGCTGAAAAACCTGTACATGATCTTCGGCAACAGCGGCGATGCCTGGAAGGCCTCCCAGGCTCTGCCCAATACCCATGTGGTGGCCTCCGGCGATGCCACCGTAGGCGGCGGCTGGCGCAGACTGCCCAACTACTACGCCATGCGGGACGCCCTGCATATGTACTATATGAACTGACGGAAAATCCAGATTTTTACAAAAATGAAAGAATTTCTTAAGGTTCCCCCGGCTTGACGGTAGCCGGAATCTATACTATAATGTTTTTGAGAAAATTACGGAGGGATTGCCCATGAAAAAAATACTCTTTACCCTTACGGTCCTCCTGTTGGTGGTTGCCTTCGGCGTCAGTGCCTTTATGGTCGGCAATTATCTGCTGGAGGGCAAGCGCCAGGAAGACCAGATGAAGGATCTGGCCAATCAGATCAGCCAGGCTCAGAGCGAGGCAGCCGATGAGGTGCTGGTGACGGCCCCTGTCCGGGTCACCGAGCCCAAGGAAACCAAGGATCCCAACGCCATGCTCCCCGGCTACGACGTGCTCTATCGGCAGAATTCCGACGCGGTGGGCTGGATCAAGATCGAGGGCACCAAGCTCAACGAGGCGGTTTTCCAGACCCCCAACGACCCCAATTTCTACCTGTACGCGGATATCAACAAGCAGAAAAGTGACCACGGCAGCATTTACGCCTGGGGCACCGCGGATGTGAACAAGCCCAGCGACAACATCACCATGTTCGGTCACAACATGAAGGACGGCAGTAAGTTCGCCTGCCTGGGTGCTTACACCAGCAAGGCCGCCTGGGAGAAGAACAATCTGATCTTCTTCGACACGCTGACGGAGTACCACACCTATAAAATCTTCGCCGTGTTCAAGACCTCCGCCAACGAGGGCGAGGGCTTTAAGTACCACCAGTTCGTGGACGCGGCCAATGAAAAGGAGTTCAACGACTTCGTTTCCACCTGCAAGAAGCTGTCTTTCTACGACACCGGCATTACCCCGGTGTACGGCGACAAGCTGATTTGCCTGTCCACCTGTGAGTACACCCTGGAAAACGGCCGGCTGGTAGTCGCCGCCGTCCGGATTACCTGATGTTCCATACCGAGTCAAAAGGCCTGCCCATTCCGGGCAGGCCTTTTTTCGTTACCTGCGCGCCTTCGTATGGTACATGTCATTGCGAACCAGCGCGCACGCTGGTGTGGCAATCCCCCAATTCTTCCGAGAGAACTACCGGAGAAGCTCAAAGGCTCCCCTTGCTGATCAAGGGTGGTGCTCCGCGCAGCGAATTAGAATATTGATGATTGCCAGTGGCAATCATACCATAATTCATGCTGTCACGAAGTGACTGAGGGGATCAGAACTTACCTATTTTTACAATCCCTCAGTCAGCTGTGCTGACAGCTCCCTTTACACAAGGGAGCCGGGGTGCTCCCGCACCAGTGCGTTTTTCAATGCTTCCTCTGTCCACGAAAGTTATCACTTCTCCCTCTTGCCCCGGGGGGCAGAATGACGTATAATGAAAGAAAACGCTCGGAGGCGAGAAATATGCTGAGTTTATGCAACGATTGGGAGTTTACGCCGGAATGGTTCGACGGCTTTGCCCTGGGTGAGGGAAAGGGCGTTCCCGTGCGCCTGCCCCACACCGTGAAGGAGGTTCCCCTTCACTACGCCGATTCTCAGACCTATCAGGGCTTCTGCGGCTATCGGAAAGTCCTGACCCTGGGGCGAGAGCTGGCGGGAAAGCACATTTTCCTCCAGTTTGACGGAGCCGCCCACATCGCTTCCGTCTTTCTCAACGGTCGGGAGCTGGTGGAGCACCGATGCGGCTACACCGGTTTCCGGGTGGAGATCACCGAGGCCGCCGTCCTGGGTGAGGACAACCTGCTGGCCGTCCGGCTGGATACCACCGAAAACCCGGAGATTCCTCCCTTTGGCCACGTCATCGACTATCTGACCTACGGCGGCCTGTACCGGGAGGTCTGGCTGGATATCCGGGAGAAAAGTTACATCGAAGATCTGTTCATCACCACCCCCACCCTGACCACCCTGAAAATCCGTCCCAAGCTCCACCACGCCAAGGGCTGTCTGCTGCTGGTGGAGCTGCTGCGGGGTGAGCGGAGCCTGGTGCGCAAGGCCTTCACCTCTGACGGCGTCATTACCATCCAGTGCCCCGGAGTCCGGCCTTGGGATACGAAGCACCCGGTGCTTTATACCTGCCGGGTGTCCCTGCTGAAAATCGGCCAGGTCATGGATGTGCGGGAGCAGAAGGTGGGCTTCCGGGTGGTGGAATTCCAGGCCGACGGCTTTTATCTGAACGGCAGGCGCACCTTCCTGCGAGGGCTGAACCGGCACCAGTGCTGGCCCTACATGGGCTACGCCGCTCCGGAGAGCCTCCAGCGGGAGGATGCCCGGATTCTGAAGCGGGAGCTGTCCTGCAACGCCGTGCGTACCTCCCACTACCCCCAGAGCCACTACTTCCTGGACGAGTGCGACCGGCTGGGTCTGCTGGTGTTCACGGAAATTCCCGGCTGGCAGCACATCGGCGGCAGCAACTGGAAGGCTCAGGCGGTGCAGAACACCCGGGAAATGGTTCTCCAATACCGGAACCATCCCTCCATCGTTCTGTGGGGGGTGCGGATCAACGAAAGCCCGGACGACGACACCCTCTACCGGATGACCAACGCCGTGGCTCACGAGCTGGATCCCAGCCGCCCCACCTCCGGCGTCCGGAATCTGGAAAAGAGCAGCTTTCTGGAAGACGTGTACGCCTTCAACGACTTCTCCCACACCGGCGCCAACCCGGGTTGCAGACCGAAAAAGGCAGTCACTCCGGATGAAAGCAAGGCTCTGCTGATCTCCGAGCACGACGGTCATATGTTCCCCACCAAGTCCTTCGATTCCTGGCAGCGGCGGCAGGAGCAGGCTCAGCGGCACATGCGGGTGCTGAACGACGCCATGGCGGACGGGGAGCACGCCGGATGCTTCGGCTGGTGCATGTTCGACTACCCCACCCACCGGGACTTCGGCTCCGGGGATCGGGTGTGCTATCACGGCGTTATGGATGCCTTCCGGAATCCCAAGCTGGCGGCCTATGCCTATGCCAGCCAGGGCGAGGGCAGCCCGGTGCTGGCAGTAGGCTCCACCATGGACATCGGCGACTATCCCGGCGGGCAGATCGGGGACATCCTGGTGTTCACCAATGCGGATTATGTAAACTTATATAAAAACGGCAGCTTTGTCACCCGGCTGGATCGCACCCGCTGGGAGGCTCTGCCCCATGGCCCCCTGGTGCTGGATGACACCATCGGTTCTTTGCTGGAAACCCAGGAGGGCTTCGATGCCAAAAAGGCCGAGCAGATTCGCGCCTGTCTGCTGGCGGCGCGCAAGTACGGCCCCGGCAGCCTGCCCCCGACGGAAATGGCGCGGATGGGCTACGTCATGGTCAAATATGGCCTGAAATACGCCGACGCGGCTCGTCTTTATGAAAAGTACATCGGCAACTGGGGCGGCGAGGCCACCACCTGGCGGCTCATGGCCGTGGTGGAGGGCGAGGTGGTAGCCAGCTGCACCCTGGGGCCCAGCTGCCGACTCCATCTGGATGTGACGCCCAGCTCCGTGGTGCTGAGCGAAAGGGACACCTACGACATGGCTGCCGTCCGGATCCGGATTCTGGACGAAAACGGCAATAACGCCCCTTACGCCCAGCTGCCTCTGCGCTTTACCCTGGAGGGAGCGGCAGAGCTGGTGGGCCCGGAGGTAGTCACCGCCGAGGGCGGCATGGCGGGCACCTACCTGCGCACAGTGGGCGCCGCCGGGCAGGCAAAGCTCACCATCTCCTGCGATCAGACAGAGCCTGTGACAATTTTGTTTCAAGTTAACAAAAGGTAAGGGAACAGATCGGCGGCATTTGTATCCAATTTACAGTTTCTTCTCAAAAAATTTTCCAAAAAATAACCGCTGCTTATTGACATTATAAGCAAATCGTGATATCCTTATTTCGGTACTTAAGTACCGAATACAAGCGTGCGGGGAGCTATTCCGACAGCGAGCCGCATAAGTCCTGTATGCACCTGGGCCACACTAACGGCAGGGTGCCGATTACACAATACAAGGAGAATGAGTATCATGGGATTCAAAACTGACATCGAAATCGCACAGGAAACCGTAATGGAGCCGATCACCGAAGTGGCTAAGACCGCCGGTGTAGACGAGAAGTATCTGGAGCAGTACGGCAAGTACAAGGCCAAGGTTGACTACCAGATCCTGAAGGACATGGCTGACAAGCCCAACGGCAAACTGGTTCTTGTCACCGCCATCAACCCCACCCCCGCAGGCGAAGGCAAGACCACTACCACCGTGGGTCTGGCTGACGGTATGCGCAAGCTGGGCAAGAACGTCATGGTCGCTCTGCGTGAGCCCTCTCTGGGCCCCGTGTTCGGCGTCAAGGGCGGTGCTGCCGGCGGCGGCTACGCACAGGTCGTCCCCATGGAGGACATCAACCTGCACTTCACCGGCGACTTCCACGCCATCGGCGCTGCCAACAACCTGCTGGCTGCGATGCTCGATAACCATATCTATCAGGGCAACGCTCTGAACATTGACCCCCGCCAGATCGTATGGCGCCGCTGCGTCGATATGAACGACCGTCAGCTCCGCTTTGTCGTGGACGGCCTGGGCGGCAAGACCAACGGTATGCCCCGTGAGGACGGCTACGACATCACCGTGGCCTCCGAGGTCATGGCTGTTCTGTGTCTGGCTTCCGACATCAACGACCTGAAGGCTCGTCTGGCTCGTCTGGTGGTTGCCTACACCCGGGACGGCAAGCCCGTCACCGCCGGTGACCTGAACGCCCAGGGCGCTATGGCTGCCCTGCTGAAGGACGCTCTGAAGCCCAACCTGGTTCAGACCCTGGGGCACACCCCCGCTTTCGTACATGGCGGCCCCTTCGCTAACATTGCCCACGGCTGCAACTCCGTCACCGCTACCAAGATCGCTCTGAAGCTGGGCGATTACGCCATCACCGAGGCTGGCTTCGGTGCTGACCTGGGTGCTGAGAAGTTCCTGGACATCAAGTGCCGTATGGCCGGTCTGAAGCCCTCCTGCGTGGTTCTGGTTGCCACTGCCCGGGCCCTCAAGTACAACGGCGGCGTGCCCAAGGCCGAAACCGGCAAGGAGAACCTGGAGGCTCTGGAGAAGGGTCTGCCCAACCTGCTGCAGCACGTTGAGAACATCACCACCGTTTACAAGCTGCCCTGCGTGGTAGCCATCAACCGCTTCCCCACCGACACCGAGGCCGAGCTGAAGCTCATTGAGACCAAGTGCAAGGAGCTGGGCGTGAACGTTGCCCTGTCCGAGGTCTGGGGCAAGGGCGGCGAAGGCGGCATCGAGCTTGCCAAGGAAGTCATCCGTCTGTGCGAGCAGCCCAACGACTTCACCTTCTCCTATGAGCTGACCGGCTCCATCAAGGAGAAGATCGAGGCCATTGCCAAGAAGATTTACCACGCCGACGGCGTGAACTTCACCGCCAATGCCGAGAAGCAGATCAAGACCCTGACCGATCTGGGCTACGATCATATGCCCATCTGCATGGCCAAGACTCAGTATTCCTTCTCTGACGATCAGACCAAGCTGGGCGCTCCCCGGAACTTCACCATCACCGTCCGGAACGTGAAGGTTTCCGCCGGTGCCGGCTTCCTGGTTGCCCTGACCGGCGAGATCATGACCATGCCCGGTCTGCCCAAGGTTCCCGCCGCCGAGCGCATCGACGTGGACGAGAACGGCAAGATCACCGGCCTGTTCTAATGAGCGGCAATCCCACACAGTTGCGTCTGCGGCCTTCATCGGATCTTTTCCCCCAAGGGTTCGGTTTGAAAAGTTTGAAATACACAAAGTATTCCTGCGCTTTTCAAATCTTCCCTTGAAGAAAAATCTCTCGATGAATGCACTTGCCGAACTGTGCGGAAATGCCGTAAGGCAATTCTAACTTTCCTTTGAAAACACAAAAAGCACAGGTTTCCACCTGTGCTTTTTGCGGATTTATCAACCATTCAAAATTTAGGAGAAATTAGCTATGGATATGACTATGGAATCCTGCCGGACCTTCGTGGAGGTGCTGGCATCCAACGCTCCCGCTCCCGGCGGCGGCGGCGCGGCGGCTCTGGTGGGTGCCATCGGCACTGCCCTGGGCAACATGGTTGGCTCTCTCACCGTTGGCAAGAAGAAGTACGCCGACGTGGAGGCGGAGATCATCGCCCTGAAAGCCAAGTGCGACGCTTTGCAGACCGAGCTTCTGAACCAGGTGGAAGCCGACGACAAGGGCTTCGTGCCCCTGGCCAAGGCCTACGGCATTCCCAAGGACGACCCCAACCGGGACAAGATTCTGGAGGAGGCCACCGTCACCGCCTGCGCCGTGCCCATGCACATCATGGAGCTGTGCTGTGAAGCGATCGATTACATCTCCGTTTTTGCCGCCAAGGGTTCCCGGCTGGCCGTGTCCGACGCGGGCTGCGGTGCGGTGTGCTGCAAGGCCGCTTTGCAGGCCGCTTCCCTCAACGTGTTCATCAACACCAAGAGCCTGAAAAACCGGGAAGTCGCTGAGGAGATGAACGCCAAGGCAAACGGTATGCTCACCAAGTACTGCGCCCTGGCCGACGAAATCTTCAACACCGTCAAGGCCGGATTTGGTCAGTAATTCTCGCTTTTTCGCAGAAAATTCAGATACTTATTTAGGAGGAAATCACAATGGCAAAACTGCTGCTGGGCAAGGAAGTTACCGATGCCCTGAACGCCGATCTGCAAACGCGCACCGCCGCCCTGCGGGAAAAGGGCATCGTCCCCACCCTGGGCATCATCCGGGTAGGCGCGAACCCCAGTGACCTGAGCTACGAGAAGGGCGCCATGAAGCGGGCGGAGCTGGTAGGCGTGGAGGTAAAGAAGTACGAACTGCCCGAGGACGCCACCAAGGAGCAGGTTCTGGCGGTCATCGATGAGGTCAACGCCGATGCTTCCATTCACGGCGTGCTCATGTTCCGTCCCCTGCCCAAGCACCTGAAGGCCGATCAGAACGAGATCTGCAACCGTCTGGCTCCTCAGAAGGATGTGGACTGCATGACCCACATGTCCAACGCCGGTGTGTTCGAGGGTCTGAAGGATCTGGGCTTCGCCCCCTGCACCCCCGCCGCCTGCATGGAGATTCTGGACTTCTACGGCATTGACTGCAAGGGCAAGAACGCCGTGGTCATCGGCCGCTCTCTGGTGGTCGGCAAGCCCGCTGCCATGATGCTCATGGGCAAGAACGCCACCGTCACCGTCTGCCACACCAAGACCGTGAACACCGCGGAAATCTGCAAGGGCGCGGACATTATCGTCTCCGCCGCCGGTGTGCTGAACTCCCTGACTGCCGACTTCGTCCGTCCCGGACAGATTGTCATCGACGTGTCCATCAACTGGGATGCCAACAAGCCCAACGCCAAGGGCGGTCTGGGTGGTATCGCCGGTGACGCCAAGTTCGACGAGGTAGAGCCCATTGTGGACGCCATCACCCCCGTTCCCGGCGGTGTAGGCTCCGTGACCACCAGCGTTCTCATGAAGCACGTTGTAGAAGCCGCCGAGCGCGCCTGAACCATCGCATAAGGTAATTACAGGGAGCAGCTAAACGCTGCTCCCTGTTTCGTTTGTTAATAAGTCCGAGAGGCTCCATGTCATTGCAAACCACAAAGCCCGCAGACGTGTACTAAGCGCAACTGGTGAAATCGGCTCTTGACGCAGAGTAGTGCAAAATCGAGGGCTTCACAGCTTCCGGTTTCGATATTAGGAAAATGCTCCACCCCACATTTCATCCATTACTCGAAAGCCATTCGACACTCTTTCATAGCTGCATTTCGCCTTATCATTCAGGTAAGGCACAGTCCAAAATATAGCAATTTCCCGTACAGAATTATTTTCTTTCGCTAATGCGGCGGCAAGGTCATCAGAATACATCTTCAAGACTTCCTTTGACAATTTTCCGCTGTTCCTCGTATTCCAAGTCAAATGAACAAGCGCAATATAGTCGTTTTCTTTCTCCGTACCCAAGTCATCGTTGATCGTAATTCCATCAATGACTGTATTGTAGTATTCTTCTTCAATCCGCCCCCTGAGTATCTTCTCAATTTGTTCTTTCTCCGTCAGCGCAACCGTTTCCTCCGTTGCCGTGTTCAACTCAATTTCAGAGTTTGCAATAGTCTCGTCTTGTTTTGTTCCGCAAGCACAGAGCAGCAAGCACAGTACAAGTGATGACAGTAGTAAAAATCTCTTTCGCATTTATATTTACCTCCCAAGTTTTTTGCTAAATCAACGCCGTTTGCCCGGATAATCCGGCTGTTTTTTTCTCCATTTCATGCACCTCGTTTCATATTTTTAACTATAAGCACAAATAATAGCCCATAGCGTTTATGTAATATTAGCATTTCTGCCTATATAATTCAAGTAGCATTTTACTACATAGGCGGTATTTTTTATGGATTATTACAAAATCGGTCAGAAGATACGCAAAATCCGCAAAGCCCACGGCCTCTCTCAGGAGGAATTGGCGGAACGAATCGGTATCTCCACCACCCATATGAGCCATATTGAAACCGGAAATACAAAATTAAGCCTGCCTGTTTTCGTTGACATTGCCGCCGCTTTGGAAGTGCGAACCGACGAGCTGCTGGACACTCCCGCAGTTAAGACCACCAGCACCTCCCTGGATGATATCGCCGCTGTATTGGAACGGTGCTCCGCTCAGGAAGCGAAAGTCATTGCGGATATTGTAAAGGCCGCAAAAATTTCCATTGAAAAATACCTTTGATAAAAAGAAGCACATCCCTTCTGATTTTCAGAAATGATGTGCTTCTTATTTTATTATCTTGGAAGGGGTGCGTCTGGTTACGCATTTTTCTCCCGGTTTTGGCAGGTAAAGCAGATGACCTGCTTGTTTTTTGCCATTTCCTTGAGGATCTTCAAGGCCTGAGCCATGCGGCCATCGTCAAAGCGCACCAGGGCATCGTCCAGCACCAGCGGGGCCTCCGGGGTCAGCTCCTCCGCCACTGCCAGCCGCAGAGACAAATACAGCTGATCCACCGTGCCGTCGCTGCGCCAGATGGCATCGTGGAGCACGTCCTCCTGCCCGGCTCCCGCCTGCAAGGAGAAATCCTCCCCCATGGTCAGGCTGTGATACCGGTTTTCCGTCAGAGCGCTGAGGATTTCCTGGGCCCGCTGGGTGATTCGGGGGGCGAACCGCCGCTGCAAGGAAGACCTGGCCTGAGACAGAGTATCCAGGGCAATGGTCAGCGCCTCATAGGTCTCCTCCAGCCGGGAAATCCGATCCGCAACGCGCTTGCGCTGCAAGCCCAATTCCTGAGGACTTCCCAGGATTTCCATGCGCCCCTGATACTGACCCAGCCGGTTTTGCAGCCGCTGCTGCTCCGCCGCGCACTCGGCCAGAAGATTGGCGGTTTCCGCCTCATTCTGGGTCAGGTTGTCCTGGAAGGCCGGCTTTTCCACAGGCCGCACCATGGAGCTCAGGGTCTCATAATGCTGCCGAGCCAGCGCCGCCTCCCGGCGAGACTGCTCACAGCTTTCCCACTGACGCTGAGCCTGCTGCCAGAATTCCAGCACTTCCTCCGGCTCCTGAAGGCCGCACAGAGAGTCCCGCCGTTTGCGCAGAACCATCAGCCGCACTTCCAGGTCGCTGGTGACTTCCTGATAGGTTTTCAGCTCCTCGGAGTAATTCTCCACCGCCTGCTCGAATTCCGCAATGGGAACCGTCCACTGCTTCCAGTCGGCGGTGCCGTATTTTTCCACAATGGCCGCCGTCTGCCGCCTGCCCTGGGTATATTGCCACACCCCCAGAAGCAGGGATGCCAGTCCCGCCGCCCCCGCCAGCGCCGCGAAGGCATAGGCAGTCAGATTCACCAGAACCCCCGCCGCCAGCAAGCCCACAATGCCCACGGCCATGAGCACCAAAGGCAGCTTGCCCCCGGACAGCTGGGTCAGCTGCTTGGCATCCTCCCGGGCCATGGCTCGGGCATCCTCGGCAGTCAGGCCGGTGAAGGGATTGGGCATTTCCGGCTTCTGGGGCTGGGAGGGGGCATTTCGCTCCTCCTCCCGGATGGCGTTCCACTGATCCCGGAAGCTGCGAAGCTCCCGAACCTTCTCCTCGGTCTCCATCCGGGGTGGCAGAGAGGCGCAAAGAGCCTCCATCTGATTCAGCATTTCTTCCGCCCGGGTCATGGCGTCCCGGGCCTGGGCTACCTGCACTGCGTCGGAAGCCTGCTTTTCATAGGCCAATGCCTGCTGGTGATTGTACAGTTGCTTGAGCCAGGTCTTCACGTCCTCAATCCGCTCCCGGAGCTTCTTCGACTGAATATCCAGAGATTCCAGCTCGGTGAGCTTCTGCTCCAGCTGCTCCAGCTGAGCCTCCGCCTGGGGAAGCAAACCGGACTTATTATATCTGCACTTATTGCGCAAGTCTTTCAGCTGAGCCGCCAGCCGGTCTGCCGCGCCGCTTTCGTCGCCGGTGGTGACCAGGGCGTTGAGTCTGCGCCGCAGAGCCTCGTCCTGGGTCACAGGCAGGTCGGAAAAACGGATGAACCCCGCCCGGCGGTACACCGTCTGCTCCACGCCCAAAAGCATGGCTCCGCAGTTGGCGGCGGTCAGCTCCTCCACGGGAAGGCCGGAAGCGGTTTCGTAAGCCCGGAATTCTCCCAGGGGCACCCGCCGCTTGGTGCTGCGCTCGATGGTAATGTCCCGACCGTTCCAGTTCAGGTCAATCCGGCCGGACATGGGGCTGCCCGACCAGGGCTGATACCGCTCCTTGTCCGCAAGAGTCGTCTTCGTACTCTTGACCCGGGTATCCAGGCCGTAGAGCATGGCAAGCAGGAAGGCGCACCAGGTGCTCTTGCCCCACTCGTTGGGGGCGGTGATGATGTTCAGGCCAGGCTCCAGAGTCAGGGTCTCATGCTCCAGCTTGCCGAAGGTAGCCGTCATTTTATAAATTCTCACAGGACGACCTCCCTTCCGTCCAGGATTTTTCGGGAAATCTCCGCGGCCAGGGTGATCTGCCGGGTCTTTTCCGGATTCTCCGTAAGTGCCTGATGAAGCAGCTGAAAGTAGACCCCCTCCAGGGTGTCCGCGTCGGTATTCTCCCACAGGTCAACAGGCGGCTGGGTTTTGTCCACCAGGAACAGATTTGGAAAGTCCAAAAATTCCCGGGCAACTGCCTTTTCGTCCACCTGACCGCTGCCGGTCAGGGTAATCCGGTAGAAATTCCGGTTGCCCTTAGGCGGCAGAACCCCCTCCAGAGAGGTCACCGGGTCGGCCCCGGCCTCTACTTCCAGATCGTAAAACCGCACCGTGTCCAGGCTCACCGGCTGCACCTGGGCTTCCGCCTCCAGGGTCACGATGCACACGCCCTTGTCCCCGGTTTCGTCCCAACCTCTGCCCATGGGACAGCCGGGCCAGACGCACAGAGCGCCCCCTGCCCGGAAAGCTCCGGCCTTGTGGATATGTCCCAGAGCCAGATAATTGAGGCCGGATTCCCGAACCTGGGAGACCGTCACCGGGCAGCAGGGGGATTCCCGCTGGGTAGGGTCGCCATGGAGCACGCCGATACAGTATTTTTCCGTCCCCTCGGCGTGGAAACCCTCCAGCAAGGGTGGACAATCCATGCTGCGGTAGCCTGCGCCGTAGACCCGGCAGTCCAGGTCTTCCAGCGTCACCGATTCCAGAGTGCCGGTGAAGATATGCACATTTTCCGGCCAGCTTTCCTCCACCCAGGGGCTGCCTGGGGTGATGAAATCGTGGTTGCCCGGGGCGATGAACACCGGCACCGGGCAGCGGCTCAAGGCCTGCTTCACATCCTCCACCGCCTCCCGGCGAGGCTTCGGGGTGTCAAAGATATCTCCCGCCAGGAGCATCAGGTCGCAGCCCTCCCGGAGACACAAATCTACGATTTTTCCGGGGAGCTTTCGCTGCTCCGACCGCAGAAACGCCCGCTGCTCCTCAGAAAAGCCGCCGAAGGGGGAGTCCAGATGCCAGTCGGCGGTATGCAGAATTTTCAGTCCCATTCGTCTACCCTTTCCGCTTTCAAGCAGCTGCCGGTGGTGCTGTCAATGGTGAACAGCACCGCCTCCATTTTGGTGGGGCCCTCCGCCCAGCGATACCGCTCTGGCAGGTCTCCCCGGAATTTGGCAATGGACAGCTCCGGCCGGATGCCCAGCACCGAGTCCCGGGGGCCGGTCATGCCCAGATCCGTCACATAGCCTGTGCCCTTGGGCAGCACCCGGGCATCCGCCGTAGGCACATGGGTGTGGGTGCCCCAGACCGCGCTGACCCGGCCGTCCAGAAAATAGCCCATGGCCAGCTTTTCCGAGGTGGCCTCGGCGTGAAGCTCCACCAGAATCAATTTCGTGTCGATTTCCTTCAGAATTTTCTCCACGATCAGGAAGGGGTTATCCGGGCCGTAGTCCATGTTGCACCGACCGATCAGGTCGATGACCGCCACCTCCCCCGCCGGGGAGTCAAAAATCCGCCAGCCCCGGCCGGGCACCTGGGGCGCATAGTTCGCCGGCCGGAGTACCTGGGGGCAGTCCTCCATGTAATCCACGATCTCCCGCTTGCTCCAGGTGTGATTGCCCATGGTGATCACGTCCGCCCCGGCATCCAGGATTTCCTCCGCCTGGTGGGGCAGCATTCCCACCACCGCCGCGTTTTCGCCGTTGACCACGGCGAAGTGGGCACCGGTTTTTCGTTTCAGCTGCCGCAGGTGTCGGCGCACCCGGTCTAAGCCCGGGTTGCCCACCACGTCGCCAACTGCCAATACCTTAAATTCCATGTGTTTCCTCCCAGTGATTGTGCTGGTATTATATACCGTTTTTCCGATTTTCGCAACCGGGAAAACCGTCACAAGCGCGGTGCGAAAATACGCACCGCGCCGGAATTCAATAGTGAATCACGTTGTCCGCCCTGCGGATGCGCTCCAGCACAGGAGCCGCCTCCGGGCTTTGAAAATAGTCCAGGGTCGTCTGGGGTACCAGCGTTTTCAGGGTCTCCCAGTCCCCCTTCTGCAAAGCCAGCCGGACGGTGGAGGCACTGATGGCCTGACCCGCCGCCTGCTTCCTGGGTACCACATGGCACTCGATTCCCGCCTTGGGAAGCTCCCGAACCATGATTTCGTTATAAAGCCCCGTGACCTGACTGGTGGGCTCCTCGCCAACAAACCGTTTCGTCACGTTCAGCGCCCCGGCGATTTTCGTAAACACCGCCAAGTCCAGTCGGGCGTGACCCTCGATCACCGCCGCCGCGTCCTTGAGAAAATAGCTGGGGAAGGTGGCGCTGCTGATGATGTAGGGGCCGGAATCGTGGAGCACCACATTGGGGATGTGAGCAACTCCCGCTTGCACCAGCTTTTTGCGCACGGTGAAGGGCACCAGGGAAGCGTCCTCGCTGAGGACAAACAGGTGGAGGGTATCGCACTGAGCCGCCGCCGTCTCCACCAGATATTGGTGTCCCAGGGTGAAGGGGTTGGCATTCATCACAAGCGCCCCGGAAATTCCCTGGGTTTTCGTCTTTTCCAGGGCTTTCAGGTAGCCGGGAAAGCCGTTTTTCCGGTTTTCCATGAAGACCAGGGTGCCGTCCACCCGGGCAATTTCATAAAAGCCCAGGTCGCCGAAAAACCGGGCGGAATTCACCTTGGTATACAGGAACAGGTGAAGGTTCCCCCTTGCCATCTGCACCTCCATCAGGTGGGAAATGATTTCGTTCAGCAAGCCCTCCCCCTGGTGCTCCCGGCTCACCGCGAAGCAGCGCAGGGTGCAGCCAAAGCAGCTGCCGGTGGCGATGATCTCGTCGTTTTCATCCCGCATGGCGCAGATATAGTCTAAGTTTCCATCCCGGGTAATGCCCTCCCGGTGCAGCAGGGCATCCACCCCGGCAAGGCTCCGCTTATCCGAGGGGTAGACCTGGGAAACGGCGTAATCACTCATGGGCTTCCTCCTTCAAAAAATGCAGCATCAAAGTCATAGCCAGCAAATCCGCCGTGCCTCCGGGGGAGAGATTTTTCTCCACATAGCCCCGGTTCAGCTTTTCCAGAGCCGGAACGCCGGGGAAGGGTTCCCCTTTCAGAAGTGCCTTGGCTTCCTCCGAGGCGGCCTTTGCCAGCTCGTAACCTCCCCGGTGAATCATGTTGGTATCCACGGTATCCGCCAGCATGGCAACAAGCGCCGCGCAGCCAGCCTCATTGATGGATTTTCCCGCTGACAGAGCGGCTTCCAGCTTGGGAAGGCCGATTTTCCCCACCGTCGGGAACCCGGCCTCCGCCTGTCCCCGAACTCCGGTGATGCCGTAGCGCAGATAGAGCTTCTGCCCGGCGGTTCTGGCAGTTTCCGGGGTAAGTCCGGCAAAATCCCCGGCGGTCAGTCCCTTCGTCATGGCGGCGCACTGGGCAAGCACCCGGTCGGCGTCTGCCCAATCCTGCCGTTCCAGCCGTCCCAGAGCGCCGCAGAGAATGCCCATGGAGAAAATCGCCCCCTTGTGGGTGTTCACCCCGCCGGTGGAAGCCAGCATTTGCCCCTCGGCCAGAAGCCCCGGAGTCCGCAGTGCCCGGAAGGTTTCCTCCGGCATGCCCCCCTGCCGTCCGATTTTCACGCATTGGGCGAAGTAGGGGTAGAGCCCCGCCCCACTGGCCAGAAAGGAGAATACGTCCATATCTCGGTGACTGCCGCTGTTTTCCCGGTCTACCAGGCCGGGCTTGGGGGTCACAGCCACCTCATAAAGCAATGCCTGCACCGCCAGCCGGGCGGCGCACCGGCTGTCCGCCTCCAGAAGGGCTTCTTCCAGAATCCGGGTTGTTTTTTCCTGGAGCTGAGCCACGCTGTGCGTGCGGCTCCGGGCGCAGACTCCGGCCATGCCCCCGCAGATCAGACACCGCCGCCCCGGCTTGCCCAATTCCTGCCGGTCGATTTTTCGTCCGGTGCTTTCCAGCACGTCCATGTCAAAGAGCCGTCCCACCGGGGAAGCGTCCTCGATGGCCGTAGTCACCGCCTTCACCGCCAAGGCCTGGGCGGCGACCAGGAAAATGGCCTCGTTGCCGGTTTTTTCCCGGATTTCCTCAAAATGGACAACCGGCATTCCTGCCGCCGCCAACTGCTGCCGAAGAAGCCGCCGCCCCAGGCAGTAGCCCCGGGCAATCAAAGGGCTGTTTTTCACCGGCCCCGCAATATTCATGGTAAAGCAGACAAGCGTCTGCCCAAACTGCCCCAGCAGTTCCCGCTGCCGGGCCGCCCGCCGCTCCCGGGCATCCAGCATTTCCAGTAATGACACTTCCATGGGCTTATGCTCCCCCTTGTACTTTTCTTTATGATACACCAGAATCCTGCCTTTGTGAAGTACGACTTGCAATTTCCGGAACTAGGATGTAGAATGGCAAAAATGGTCGGATGATCGGAGGCAGGTTCATGGGGGAAATCCATTTGACGGAAGGGTCGATTTTTACAAAGCTGGTGCAGTTTTCCCTGCCCATGATCGCGGGAAATCTCTTGCAGCAGGTATACAATCTGGTAGACACCCTGATCGTGGGAAAGTGCATCGGCTCGGATGCTCTGGCCGCGGTAGGCTCGGCCTACACCCTGATGACCTTTCTGACCTCCATTCTCATCGGCCTGTGCATGGGAAGCGGAGCCTTTTTCTCCGCGGACTACGGTGCGGGAGAGGAAGCCCAGCTGGGAGAGGACATCCGGCTGTCCTTTGGCTTCATTCTTGCCATGTGCGCCCTGATTTACGCCATCATCTACCCGGGCATGGAGCTGATTCTGTCGCTGCTGCAAACTCCGCCGGAGCTGCTGGAGCTGACGAGAAACTACGTCCGGCCGGTGTTCACGGGGATTTTCTTCGTTTTTCTCTATAACTTCTACGCCTATCTTCAGCGAGCCATGGGAAATTCTCTGGTTCCCCTGGTTTTCCTGGGAATCTCCGCGCTGCTGAACATTGCGCTGGATCTGTGGTTCGTGCTGGGATTCCATATGGGCGTTGCCGGTGCGGCCTGGGCAACGGTCATCGCACAAGCCGCCTCCGGCGTGGGCATTGCCCTGTACACCCGGCGGAAGCTGTTCCTTCCCCAGGTGAAAACCAAGAGCCGGGGGCTGTCCCGGCTTCGGGAAATCATGGTCAACGACGCCGCCACCGCCCTCCAGCAGTCGGTGATGAACTTCGGCATTCTGATGATTCAGGGCCTGGTGAACCGCTTCGGCGCCACGGTCATGGCCTCCTTCGCCGCGGCGGTAAAGATCGATACCATCGCCTACATGCCCGCCCAGGAATTCGGCAACGCCTATTCCCTCTTCGTTTCCCAGAACTACGGAGCCCGGCAGCCGGAACGGATCCGCAAGGGCACTCGGCTGTCTTTTTTGGTGTCCACAATTTTCTGTATGGTGATCTCCGGTCTGATTTTCGTCCTGTCCCCCTGGCTCATGGGCTTTTTCGTGGAGCCGGGGGAAACCGCCATTATCGCCGGCGGCGTCCAATATCTGCGCATTGAGGGTTCCATGTATGTGGGCATCGGCATTCTGTTCCTGTGGTACGGCTATTTCCGGGCCATTCGCAAGCCCCAGGTTTCCCTGATTCTGACGGTGATTTCTCTGGGCACCCGGGTGGCTCTGTCCTACGCTCTGGCACCCCGGACGGCGCTGGGGGTCGTCGCCATCTGGCTGTCCATTCCCATCGGCTGGGTGCTGGCCGATCTGGCGGGCCTGGTGTTCTATCGCCGTTTACGGGCTGAAATGTAAGTTATCCCTTTGCCGTCAGGCTGTATCTATATTGGCAAAACGGAATTTATCAATCAAGCGGAGGAACTCTAAAAATGAAAATCCATCGCATTACGCAAGCCAGTGACCCTTTATACCCCAAAGCGCTTCAGCTTTACAGCATCAGCTTCCCGCCCCATGAGCAGCGTGAAAGTGCGTCTCAGGCAAAAATTCTCGCAAATCCGGCATATCACTTCGACGTCATCTGTGATAACGGAGAATTTATCGGGGAAATTCTGTATTGGGATATTGGCGGCACATTTTACATCGAGCATTTCTGTATTCTGCCTGCCATGCGGAACAAGCGTTACGGGCAAAAAATTCTGAGTGCTTACCGGTCTGCCCCATTGATTCTTGAAATTGACCCGCCTGTGAATGAAATCTCCCTTCGCAGAAAGGGATTTTATGAACGCTGCGGCTTCGTGGAAAACCCGTATCTCCATATTCACCCACCCTATCACCGTAAAGACGCAGGACACGAACTCGTAATTATGAGTTTGCCTGACAGGCTGAAATCTGACGAATATGCACGGTTCTATCATTATCTGCAAAACACCGTCATGGGAAACGCCTATTAGATTCCTGCTTTCCATTCTGTCCCGCTCTTTAGTAAAACATCATTGTGAACCAGCGAGGAAAGCCCGCCGACGGCGGGCTTTTCCCGTTTTCGCAAATTCCATGAAAACAGGCAGACTCCCCAGGGAGAAAGACGCGCAATTTAGGGAGGCTTGCGCGCTTTCGTCCTGGGGAGTCTGTCGCTTGGGGGATTAGGGGGGTTATCAGAAAAGGATAAGAAGCAGGCAGTTTCAGATGGATCGGAAATTCCCGGCTTTTGGAAGGAAGTCCGATCTCTTTCGGTTAGCATATGCTAACCATGGCTATATAATAACCGATGATTCGGATTTTGTCAATCTTTTTTTACAAATTTCCCGAAATTTTTTTGTTGACAACGACAGCCTCCCGCGCTATAATACTTCAAAATTGAATGATTCAATTTTGAATATTCGAAAGGAGGCAAGTCCATGGTTTTCCGCATTACCATTGTCCGGAAGTTCAACCAGGCCTACAGTGCGGTCTGCAAACCTCTGTGCCGGGAGCTGGGGCTGCCCCAAACGGCCTTCGATATTCTCATGTTCCTGGGCAACAATCCCGCCTACAAAACCGCAGGAGAAATCGTGGAACTGCGCCACATCAAGGCCAATCTGGTCTCCATCCATGTGGATCGGCTGGTACAGGATGGGTACCTGACCCGGCATCCCGTAGCCGGTGATCGGCGAAAAACCGAGCTTCTGTGCACGCCAAAAGCCCAGGATGTCATCGCCCGAGGCCGTCAGGTTCAGGACACCTTTACCCGGCGGCTGCTGAGCGGTATGAATGAAGCCCAGCGGGAGGCCTTTGCCGATGCGCTTAATCAAATAGAAACCAATCTCGGTCAGATTCTGGAGGAAGAAAAACAATGAAACTGCTGCTGACAATTGTCGTAACCTTTTTCGCCGGCATGGGTGCGGGCCTGGGCACAGGCTTTGCGGGCATGAGTGCCGCTGCGGTGATCAGCCCCATGCTCATCACCTTCCTGGGGATGGATCCCTACATGGCCGTGGGCATTGCCCTGTCCTCCGATGTGCTGGCCAGCGCCGTCTCCGCCTACACCTACCATAAAAACAAAAATCTGGACATCAAAAACGGCCTGATTATGATGCTCAGCGTGCTGCTCTTCACCGTAGTGGGCAGTTACATCGCAAGTCTGGTGCCCTCGACCACCATGGGCGGCTTCTCCGTGTTTATGACCTTCCTGCTGGGCATCAAGTTCATTGTCCGTCCCGTCATGACCACCAAGGAGGCCATGGCTCAGACCGACGCCAAAAAGCGGGCTGTCCAGTCCGTGATCTGCGGCGTGATCATCGGCTTTATCTGCGGCTTTATCGGTGCCGGCGGCGGCATGATGATGCTGCTGATTCTCACCAGCGTCATGGGCTATGAGCTGAAAACCGCCGTGGGAACCAGCGTGTTTATTATGGCCTTCACCGCCCTGACCGGTGCGGTATCCCACTTCGCCATCGGCGGTATGCCGGATATGCTGGTCTGGGTGCTGTGCGTGCTCTTCACCCTGCTGTGGGCTCGGATTGCCGCCGTGTTTGCCAACAAGGCTCAGCCCAAGACCCTGAACCAGGCCACCGGTGTGGTGCTGGTGGTGCTGGGTATCGTCATCATGGGCTTCCAGCTGCTGAAATAATGGAATTATCTTCAAAAAGCCTTGGATTTCTCAGAAATCCAAGGCTTTTTTTCCGTTTACTTTTCGGAATTGGCAGAAAGCCTGATAGCTCTGCTGGCTCAGCTCCCGCTCAATTTTCAGGGCATCCTGGGCAGCGATTTCTTCGGGCACCCCCAGGCTTTCCAGCAGACACTGCACCGTATCCAGCCGCTGACAGATGGATTCGGCGATCTCCGCCCCCTTGGGCGTCAGCGTGAGAATGTGGCGCTCCCCAACGGACACATAGCCCTCCTCCTGAAGCTGCTTGATGAACACGCAGACCGTGGCTCTGGAAACTCCCAGATCCCGGGCCAGCTCCGCGGCACGGACAGGCTTTACCTGGCTCAGGCGGTGGATTCGCCGGAGATAATCCTCCAGCCGGCTGTTTTCTTTGGGCATAGGGGTCACTTCCTTCTTTTTCGGATGATGCCAGAAATCGCATGGCGATTAGTTTAGGCTAACCGCTCAGGAAACACCAAGTTAGCTTTCGCTAACCTTCCCTATCATACACGATTTTCCTCCCTTTGTCAAGGGGCGGATTTTTTCCTTTCCAATCCCGACAAACTATGATACAATATTTTTATAGAATACAATTAAGGAGCTTACCCTATGACCTATGAAGAACTGAAAGTCAAAATGGACGAGAGCCATTATATTTACGACGAAACCCTGGCCACGGTGCTGTTCGTTGCCTTGCAGCTGGGTCGCCCCCTGCTCATTGAGGGTGCGGCAGGCGTAGGAAAAACGGAGGTGGCCAAGGTCATGGCCGCCGCCCTTGACCGGGAGCTGGTGCGGCTGCAATGCTACGAAGGCCTGGACGAGAGCAAGGCTCTGTACGAGTGGAACTATCAGAAGCAGCTGCTTTCCATCCAGGTGAACATGAACGCCCAGGATCGGGACAGCCTGACAAAGAGCCTGTTCAGCGACGAATACCTGCTGGAACGGCCGCTGCTCCAGTCCATCCGGTCGGAGAAGCCGGTGGTGCTGCTCATCGACGAGATTGACAAGGCCGATGAGGAATTTGAGGCCTTCCTGCTGGAGCTGCTGTCCGAAATGCAGGTGACCATTCCGGAAATCGGCACGGTGAAAGCAAAATCCATTCCCTTCGTGGTGCTCACCTCCAACCGGGCACGACCCCTCAGCGAGGCTCTGCGCCGCCGGTGCGCCTATCTCTACATCGAATATCCGGACATGAATAAAGAACTGGCGATCCTGCGCGCCAAGCTGCCCCATGTGGACGACCGACTCTGCGCCCAGGTGGCTCTGGCGGTGCAGAAGCTCCGCTCCAACGAGATGATCCTCAAGAAGCCCTCCATTGCCGAAACCCTGGACTGGGCGGCGGCGCTGGACGCTCTGGGCATTCGGGAGCTGACCCCGAACGCTCTGCGGCAAACCGCCGGTCTTGTGCTGAAAAACAACGAAGACCTGGATGCCATGGACTTGGACGCCGATCCGGAGCCCGGTCACACCTGCACCTGCGGCGGCAGCTGCGGAGGACATCATCATGACTGAGCCCGGGGTCTACCTGGAAAAGCTCTCCGCCTTCTCCCGGATTCTGCGCATGGAGGGGCTGGCCGTCAGCACCAAGGAAACCGAGGATGCCGGGCGGCTGCTGATCGCCCTGGGGCTTGCCGACCGGGAGCAGGTAAAAACCGCCCTGCGGACGGTTTACGCCAAGTCCCGGGAGGAACAGCTGTCCTTCGACCGGGCCTTTGACGGCTTTTTCCTCTCCGAGGAGGCCATGCGCCGACAGGCGAAGGAGGCCATGGAGCGGGAGAAGGAATTGCAGCAGCATCAGCAGGAGGCTCAGGAGGAATTGCAGCTTTCCGGCAAGCCCATGGACTTGAGCGACGAGCAGCGGCAGACCTATGCCGCCATGCCCGAAGAAGCCCGGCAGCGGCTGCGGAATTTCATGGAAAAGTACCGGGGCACCGCCGAGCGAAACCCCCAGCTTTACAGTGAGTTCATTCACTCGGTCTTTGCCAAGACCCTGATGGAGCAGCAGATGCTTCTGGAAAACGCCGGGGCGGGAGCCCAGGCCTTGGATCCGGAAATCGGCATTCTCTACCGGGACATTTCCCAGTTTAAGGACACGGAGATTCCCAAAGCCATCGATCTGATTCAGAGTGTGGCTCGGCAGATCAACGGGGAGCTTTCCGCCAAAAGGCGCGCCGGAGGCCATACGGGAAAGCTGGATTTCCGGCGAACCATCCGGAAGGGACTGGAAACCGGCGGCAGCTTCTACCGGCTGCGCTACCGGAAAAAGCGGGCTCATCGGCGGCATCTGGTGCTGCTGTGCGACGTTTCCGGCTCCATGGTGCAGTTTTCCGAGTTTGCCCTCCGGTTTATCCAGAGCCTAAACCAGGTTTCCGACAATTCCCGCACCTTTCTGTTCTCCGAAGCCATCACCGAGGCGGATGCCTTCCAGCTGCAAAATATGGATTCCTTCCGCTCCTTTGTCCGGGATTCCGGAATTTACGGCAAGGGCACGGACTTAGGCACCGCCCTGGAATATCTGTGCAGCTGCCGGCCGCCGGTGCTGAACGGAGCCACTACCCTTCTGATTCTGTCGGACACCAAGACCATCGACCAGCCCCGGGCCCTGGCCGCTCTGGGGGAGGCCAAGCGGCAGGCCGGCCGGGTGATTTTCCTGAACCCCATTCCCAAGGGGAAGTGGAAGTATGTTCGCAGTATCCAGAGCACGGCAGCAGTGTGCCCCATGGTGCCATGCAGCACCCTTCAGGAACTGGCTTCTGCCTGCCGGAAACTGACGGTGCAATAATGGTATTGGTGAAGAGGGTGCCTTGCTAACATCCAACCGAAGAGGATTTATTCGGAGCTTCCCTGGGCTTTGCGTGCGAACTGTTTCGTGGACGATATAGGACTCGATGACACTAAGGTGCATCCGGCGAGAGACGCTTTTGGCAACAGTCCACCGGACTGTTGCATCTAGATGGGTTCGAGTCCACCGGTCTCCGAGAACGCGCTTCGCGTGGACGATATAGGACTCGATGACATTAAGGAGCATCCGGCGGATACGCCGGATGGCAACAGTCCACTGGACTGTTGCATTTAGATGGGTTCGAGTCCGAATCGTCCATATCAAAAAAGAAGCACACCCCACAGGGTGTGCTTCTTTTTTGGTGGACGATATAGGACTCGAACCTATGACCTTCCGCACGTCAAGCGGATGCTCTAGCCAGCTGAGCTAATCGTCCATAGGCGCTTCGTAAGCGCCTGATTAGTATACATGCAGATTTGACTTTTGTCAAGCTTTTTTTGATTTTTGCTTATGCGGCCTCTGCCACAGTGGTCTCCGGGACGGTGGCCGCAGGCTGAGTTGCTGCCTGGGTTGCCAACTCCGGGTGCTCCGCCAGATTCTGGTAATAGGCCTCCCGGTCGGTTTTCGCCTGAGCCAGATCCTCCTGGCAGGCAGTCAGGCCGTCGCCGATGATTTTCATGGTCTTGGCGTAGGAATCCTGGGCGGCGGTGAGCTCATTATCCGTCAGCTCAAAATCCGTCTTCCACTGCTCCTCCTTGTCCTTGACCAAAGGCAGAATATTATACTCCCGTTTGCCGTTCTTGGAGTGCATATTCACCCAGGTGGGGATGGCGTCAATGCCCGCCACATAGACCTTGCCGTCGGAATACTTCTCGAAGGTCACGCTCAGCAGCACGCCGGACTCGGTATACCGGGAGAATTTGTCGCTGATGCCCGCTCTCTGATTGGATACCGCGTTGCCCAGAGAGTACAGGCAGTAGGTCTTGTGCTCCGGGTTTTCCGTGCTTTGCAGCAGCGCCATGGGCTGCACCACATGGGGGTGCCCGCCAATAATCACGTCAAAGCCCAGGTCGCAGAGCTTCTGCGCCATCTTGTCCTCGGCGGCGTTTTCCTTGATCTCGTATTCCTCGCCCCAGTGGATGAAGATCATGGTGGCCTCTGCGCCATCCTCCTTCATGCCCTCCAGAATAGGCTTCAGCTCGTTATAGAGCTTATCCGGGTTCTTCTTGCTGAAATAATTGGCTTGTCCCTCATCCTTGATATAAGCAAGGCCGTTCAGGGAAAAGCCGTTCCCGGAAATGCCGTAGGCCCAGGAATAGGCAACCATGCCCACCTTAATGCCGTTGATATCCACCACGGAGTACCGCTTTTCCCCGGGCAGCTGGGTGCCCAGAGATGCCAGTCCCGCCGCCCGGACGGTTTCGATGGTGCGGATCATGCCGTCACCCATGGTGTCACCGGCATGGTTGTTTACGGTAAGCAGCATGTCATAGCCCGTGTCCTTCACGCCGTCAGCCAGGCCGTCCGGACAGTTGAAGGCCGGATTTCCCTGATAGGTATACTTGTCGCCGCCGAAGGTAGTTTCCAGGTTGGCAATGGCGTAGTCGTAGCCGCTGATGAGATCCTTGCTGTACTTGAAAATCCGGGTGAAATCGTAGCCGCTTCCCTCCTGGCAGGAGGCAAACACCGGCTTGTGCATCAGAAGATCTCCCTGGGTGGAGATACTGGCTGTAGCCACCACACGCTCCGGCTCCGGAGCTTCCGTGGTAGGCGGAACGGTAGTCTCCGGCACGGTGGTAGTCTCAGGCTGAGAGGGCTGGGTGGGCAGCACCAGGGAGCTGTCCTGACTGGGCTTCACATCCGCTTCCTTGTTCACCAGGTCAATACACAGGTAAACCAGGAAGGCAGTAGCCGCCAGCATGAGAACGATCAGAACGGTGAGCACCACAGTCAGAGCCGAATGGCTTCCCTTGGGTTTTTGAGACATTGTGTTCCTCCTTACAGAAACGCGTCCAGCAGGTAGTGGACGGAGCGAACGGGTTTGCCGCCCTGCAAATACACCCGGGGCACCCGGCGGCTGATGCCGCAGACGAATTCATAGTTGAAACTGTCGGCCAGAGCCGAAATGGCTTCCATGGTGATGGTTTCGTCCCCGTCGGTGCCCACTAAGGTGACCCGGTTGCCTACCTTCACTCCGGGAATACCGGTGACGTCCACCATCATCTGATCCATGCAGATTCGGCCTAAAATCGGGGCTTTCTTTCCATGGATAAGCACATAGAATTTTCCGGAAAGATTCCGGCGATAGCCGTCGGCATAGCCTACGGGAATAGTGGCCACCACCGTGTCCCGGGTAGTCACATAGGTGCCGCCGTAGCTGATTTCCCGACCGGCAGGAAGGGTCTTCACATGGGTCACCCGGCTGAGCCAGCGCAGAGCAGGCCGGAGATTCAGAAGTCCCGGGTCAACCTCGTCGCTGGGGTACATGCCATAGGTGATGATGCCGGAGCGAACCATCTCATAGGGTGTCCGGAAATTCATAAGCCCCGCGGAATTGTTCAGGTGGCGAATGGGGATGTTCACACCACGGGCTTTGAGCATGTTGTCAAATTCCCCAAACCGAGCCGCCTGAGCCTCCGCCCGGCTTAAGTCCGCACAGTCGGCAGTGGCAAAGTGGCTGAACATACCCTCGGCCTGAATGCCCGGCAGGGCGGCGATTTCCGCGCAGATGTCCGCGTCTTCCTCCGTGACCTGAAAGCCGATCCGGCTCATGCCCGTGTCCACGGCAAAGTGGAATTTTGCCGTCAGATTCAGAAAGCAGGCCGCCTGGGACAGAGCCTTTCCGTCCTCCAGCCGGTAGATAGTGGGGCGAATATCCTGCAAAATCGCCGTGGGGAAGGCCTCCGTGGGGGTGTAGCCCAGGATCAGGATGGGGGTTGTCAGCCCCGCGTCCCGGAGCTCCAGGGCTTCCAGAATGGAGCTGACGCAGAAGAAGGCACACTTGTCCTTGAGAAGCCTGGCTACTTGTACTGCCCCGTGGCCGTAGGCGTCGGCCTTGATGACCGCCATCACCGGAACCCCGGCCTTTTCCCGGATGGCATCTATATTGTCCGAGATGGCATCCAGGTCGATGACCACTCGGGTAGCGTCAAAATCCACGAAAATCAGTCCTCTTTTTCAGCGTTTTTCCCATTCTACCACAGAAGATAGGAAAAGTAAACACGAAATAGTTTAAGGATTTCTTGCGATTTCCGTCAAAGCGTGGTATACTATAAATAATTCAGGGAATCTCTGATTAAATCGGCAAGAGCTGGCAGCGAGAGATTTTGTTTCCAGGCAAGGTTTGGAAAATGAGGGAATACTGTATGTACCCGCAAGGGGTATGCCACATCCGTAAGCCAGCTTTGCTGGCAACGGCTGTGCTATATTTCCCATTTTTCAAACCGCAGCATGGGAGCAAAAGATCCGCTGTCCAGCCGCAGACGATTTATTCAGAGGTTACTTAGTATCGATTGGAGGGAAGGCTGTGGCACGCACTGACAACTACCTCAAGCAGGCCGCCCAGGCAAAGGCCTACTTTCTGACCTATGACCAGGAAGCCTTGATCCGCAAGTTAAACCTTGCCCACGACGAAGATTACCTCTACCCGGTGTTCTTCTCCCAAACCTATCGGCTCAGCCGAAAAACCGGGGACTTAGCGCGTCAGGGAAAGCATGGCTGGGAGGACGCCAACACCCACGGTGAGGTGATGACCCTTCTCGATCTGATCTGCGACAGCCGGGAAGACCGTTTCGTCAGCGGAAAATGGAAGGATATGGCCCAATTCGGTCACACCTTTCATCAGAATCTGCTGGAAGAGCGGGATCCTCTGGCCGAAGCCTGTCAGAAAAAGCCGCAGGTGTTCCGTCGGTGGTGCGAGGCTCTGGGCGGCAAGCCCATGCCCACAGGGGATATCGCCTATTCCATCGAAGTCTTTGACGGTCTGCCTCTGATGATTCAGCTTTGGTTCGGGGATGAGGATTTCCCCGCCAGGGTGCGGCTTCTTTGGGATGAAAATGCCCTGATGTACTTAAAATATGAGACCATGTATTTTGCCCGGGAAGTGCTTCTGTCCCGGCTGAAGCGGGAAATGGAGGAATCAGCATGAAGCAGCACAAGCATCCGGTTCACACGATCTACAAAAACAAAACCACTTTGGCGGTTTACCTGACTCTGCGCGCCCTGATTATTTTTATCCTTGTCCGGGCGGTGCTCAGAAGAGAATATGAAAGCGTATTCCTGTGTGCTCTGTCCCTGGTGCTGATGCTCATGCCCAGCATCCTCTCCAAAAAGCTGAAAATCGTCCTGCCGGACGCCTTGGAGATCATCATTCTGCTGTTCATTTTCGCAGCGGAAATATTGGGAGAGCTGAACAGCTTCTACGTCCGGGTGCCCAACTGGGACACCATGCTGCACACCATCAACGGCTTTCTGTGCGCCGCCATCGGCTTCTCCCTGGTGGACATGCTCAACCGGAATGAGCGGTTCTCCATTCAGCTGTCTCCCCTGTATCTGGCCATCGTCTCCTTCTGCTTTTCTATGACCGTGGGGGTTCTGTGGGAGTTTTTTGAATTCAGCGGAGACTATTTCTTCGGCATGGACATGCAGAAGGACACGGTCGTTCACGCTATCAACTCCGTGAATCTGGATCCCACCCTGTCCAACATCGTCGTCCACGTCCGGGACATCAGCGATGTGATCCTCGTTCACTCCGACGGCACGAAAGAAGCACTGGGTCTGGGAGGCTATCTGGACATCGGCATCATCGACACCATGAAGGATCTGTTCGTGAATTTCATCGGCGCGGTGGTCTTCTCCTGCATCGGCTACTTCTATGTCAAGCACGAGGGCAAGGGCAAGGTTGCCAACCGGTTTATTCCCACGGTGGAATTCCCGGAGGAGAAAACAAAGCAGGAATAAGGAAATAGTATCAGTGTAGCACACCTGCCCTGCCGTTACAAGGCGCAAAAAATCCTCACAGCCAAATGGCCGTGAGGATTTTTTATCAAAATTAACCTTCCTGCACCACAATCTCGGAGACTTTCAGGCCGGGATTTCTGCGGCAGGTGAAGTCGATGGCCCAGTAGGAGCTGAACACCATCAGATTCCGCCCCCGGTAGTCTTCCAGAAGCTCCGCGTCGCTGCCCAGGTTCAGGTCGCTCAGGTCGCCGGGATACTCGTCGATGACCCGGATTTCCTCGTAGGGCAGGGTCTCCATCCGCAGCTCCACACCGTACTCATTCTTCATCCGGTACTGGAATACTTCCAATTGCAGCACGCCGACCACGCCCACGATGACCTCCTCCATACCGGAGTTTGGCAGCTTGAAAATCTGAATGGCACCCTCCTGGGCGATCTGCTCGGTGCCCTTGACGAACTGCTTGCGCTTCATGGAGTCCTTGGCGGACACCCGGCTGAAATGCTCCGGGGCAAAGGTGGGAATGCCGGAGAAGGTGAACTTCTTGCCCGGCACGGTGATGGTATCGCCGATGGCAAAAATGCCCGGGTCGAAAACGCCGATCACGTCCCCGGCGTAGGCCTCGTCCACGATTTCCCGCTCGGCGGCCATCAGCTGCTGGGGCTGGCTCAGCCGCATTTTCTTGTTGCCCTGGACATGGAAATACTCCGCGTCCCGGGTGAATTTGCCGGAGCAAATCCGCATGAACGCCAGCCGATCCCGGTGGGCTTTGTTCATATTCGCCTGAATTTTGAAAACAAAGGCGGAAAAATCCGGGTCAAAGGTATCAATGACACCGCAGTCCGCCGTCCGGGGCAGAGGCGGCGGGGTCAGCTTCAGGAAGGCCTCCAGGAAGGGCTCAATGCCGAAGTTCGTCAGGGCGGAGCCGAAGAACACAGGAGACAGCTGACCGTTTTCCACGGCCTGGGCATCCATTTCCCGTCCGGCGGACAGAAGCTCCACATCGTCGATCAGCTGCCGGGCTTTCTGCTCGCTGCCCAAAAGCTCCGCAACCTTCGGATCGTACAGATCGACTTCCAGCTTATCGGCTCTTGACTTGCCGTTGACACCGGAGAAGAACAGCAGCTCTGCCTTCTCCCGGTCGTAGACACCCTGGAAGTCCTTGCCGCAGCCGATGGGCCAGTTCATGGCGTAGGTCTCAATGCCCAGCTCCCGCTCCACCTCGTCTAGGAGGTCAAAGGGATCCTTGGTCTCCCGATCCATCTTGTTGATGAAGGTGAAAATGGGAATATGCCGCATGGCGCAGACCTTGAAAAGCTTTCTCGTCTGGGGCTCCACGCCTTTGGCACCGTCGATGACCATGACGGCGGAATCCGCGGCCATCAGGGTCCGGTAGGTGTCCTCGGAAAAGTCCTGGTGACCCGGGGTATCCAGAATGTTGATACAGAAGCCCTCGTACTGGAACTGCATCACGGAGGAAGTCACGGAAATACCCCGCTGCTTCTCGATTTCCATCCAGTCGGAGGTGGCGGCCCGGGAATTCTTCTTGCCCTTGACCACGCCGGCCTGGGCAATGGCTCCGCCGTAGAGCAGGAATTTTTCGGTTAGGGTGGTTTTACCGGCGTCCGGGTGGGAAATAATGGCGAAGGTCCGGCGGCGGCTGATTTCTTCTCGCAGGGTAGGCATCTGTCAAGTCCTCCATTGTAAACTGAAAATCCGGAGGACAGTTTCCTCCCGATTCGATAATTCTTTCAAAACCAATTCAGTTTACCATATTATTCCGCAGTTTACAAGAGGGATTATCAGATTTTTTCACTGTTTTTCGTCGGGCTTCGCGGGAACCACACGAACCTCCCCATAGGAAAGGGTCTGCTCCTCCCCGTTTGCAAAGCGCACCCGCAGACGGCATCGGTCGTCAATGTCCAACGCCAGCGCCGGTTTGCTTTCTCCGCCTGCCGTTACGGCGACGGTTTTCCCGATCACCAGGCTCCGGCGGCGGTAGTCCTCCAAAAAATCCCCGCCAGTGCAGTACAGCGTCCAGAACCGGTTGAGAAATTCCGCTGCCAGCTTATTTTTCCCATCTGCCATCGGGCTTTCCCAAAGCGCTCCCGCAATGTCCGCGATTTCCGGCGGGAAGCCGCCTTTGGGAGCGTAGACGTTGATGCCCGCCCCCACGACCACATACTCCGGCGCGCCGGTTTCCAGGCTGAAGGAGGCCTCGCAGAGAATCCCGCAGACCTTTCTTCCCGAAAGGAAAATGTCGTTGACCCACTTGATTTGAGGATTCTCCACCCCCAGCGCTTCCATAGCCTGACACATAGCCGCGGCCGCCGCGGCGGTGAGCAGCACCGTCTGCTGAGGGTCTCCTGCCGGACGCAGAAGCAGACTCAGGTAAACCCCCGTGCCCTCCGGGGAATAGAAGGTTCTTCCATACCGACCCCGACCCTGAGTCTGGCTTCCCGCCAGCACCACCGTACCCTCCGGCGCACCCTGCTCCGCCAGACGGCGGACGGCGGCATTGGTGGAATCCAGGGTCTTTTCCACCAACGGACGCAGCTCCGGGTTCAGATATTTGGCAATGCCCTGGGCAGACAGCACATCCCCCTGCTCGGACAGCCGATAGCCCCGGTTCGTCACCGCGTCAATGGGATAGCCTGCCTGCCGCAGAGCCTTCACCGCCTTGCACACCGCCGCCCGGGACACAGCCAGCTCTCTTGCCGCCTCTTCCCCGGAAAGGAAGCTGCCCCGCCGGTTTTCCAGCAGGGTCAGCAGTCTCTCTTTCGTTGTCACGGTGCCTCCCCCTTCCAGACGCACAGGCTGCTCCACTGGCAGTCCCCACAGATTTCCTCCCGCTTTCCGGGACGCAGGACGGCCTTCTCCACCAGAGCGGAGAAGGTCAGGTAGGGCATCCGCTGACCGGGTTTCAGACCGCACCGCCCAAGCACCTGCCGGTCATACCGGCAGGCCTTTTCGGCGCAGCTTTCCGTCAGACGGTTGGGGCAGGCGGCGCAGATGTCGTCGCTGCCCGCAACCAGGCAGATTTCCGGGTTTTCTTCCAGGATTTTCTTCATCCGGGTCATATTTTCCACAAAGGCCCCGCTGTAGCCCTCCCCCCGGAAGAAGGGAAGGCACATGCCGTGGTGGGCCCGGATTTTGTAGACGCTCACAGCCGGATGGCTTTTTTCAGCCGCTTGCACAGCACCAGAGCCAGAGCAATTTTCACCAGATCCGGCACAATGTAGGGGAACACGCACCAGCCCAGAGCCGTCCAGACCCCCACAGGGCCGGTGGTCTTGGCATACACCGTCACAAACCAGGCAGTGCCGAAAGCGTAGCAGGCGATAAGACCCAGCACCATGGAGCCGGCCAGTACCGCCGTCCGGTTGCCGGGAACCTTCTCCATGACCCACATGAGAGCCGCCGCCACCAGGAATCCCACAATATAGCCGCCGGTGCTGCCCATGAGAATCCCCACGCCTCCGGAGAAACCGGAGAACACCGGAATGCCTACGCAGCCCAGCAGAATGTAAACCAGCACGGCAAGGGTTCCCCGTTTGCCGCCCAGCACGCCTACCGCCAGAAATACGGCGAAGGTTTGCATGGTAAAGGGCACCACATAGGGCACCGAAATCCAGGAGCATACCGCCATAACCACCGCGAACATGGCAATGTAGGCCATGTCCCGTACCGTCAGCTTCTTTTCCATTGAGATTACCTCCAAGTTTTTTGTCAAGGGGAATATAGCATGGCCAGAATCAATTGTCAACCATTATTTTTCTGCAAGTTTACAATTCGAGACTGGTGTTGCTTTTTCCAAAATCCGGTGTTATACTGAGTAAAAATTACCCAGTGAGGCTAAAAAATGAATTCTTTTACCCAAGAAGCGGACTGTTTCCGCAATCTGCTCCGGAATCGGGCACTGGTTCTCAGTGCTCTGTTCGTAACCGTACTGTGCTTCGGCTTTGCCATCACCCATCAATCCATCGGTGTGGATGATGTGGCCAGGAATTTTTATCTTTACAACGATAACTCCTGGAACATGATCCGGCAAGGCAGGCTGCTGCATGTGTTGCTGAATTCACTGACCGGTGCCATAGACTTTATTCCTTTTTTCACGGAATTTGTGGGTGCTTTCCTTTACTGCCTGTCCGCTCTGCTGTTCTGCACGCTGCTTCAGACGGTGTGCGAGGGAAAGCTCTCCACCCTTGCGCTGATCGCCTTCACCACCGTGTATCTCAGCAATTCCATCAATGTGGAAAAGTTCCTGTATGAGCTGGATTTGCTGGCCGTAATGGTGTCCTTCTGCTGCTGTCCCCTGGGGCTTCTGTGCGCCCGGCGATTCGTCCGGGGAAACCGGCGGGCCGCAATCCCGGCTATCCTGCTGACAATGGGAACCATCGCCAGCTATGAATCCTTTCTGTTCCTGTATGTCTGCGTCGTTTTTGCCATTCTGATCCTGGAAATCCTGAAGGATTCGGAGAATTGGCGTTTTTCCGACATTTGGAAAACGGGGATGGGCTTTGCACTGGTGCTGGTTGCCGCCACGCTGATCTACTACGGACTGGTGGCTGCGGTACAGCATTTTACCGGATATGTACGTACCAGCTCGCCGTACACCACCTGGGACACCTCAGAAAAGGGCTTTGCCAGCGTACTGTCCGGCGTCCTTCTCGCAATTATCCGGTATTTCCGCGATTCCTTACAGGTGCGCTACCAGCCTATTCGGATTTTCTGCGCCGTCAGTGTTCTGGGTGGGCTGATGATCCTCTGGCTTTCCCGGAAGCGGAAGAATTTCTGGCTGATCCCCTGCTTTCTCGGCATGTTCCTCAGCAATTTCCTCATTCAGATTGTGTTTGGCAGCTATCCCCCCAGAACCGCCCAGACTGTCTGCTTCTATGTAGCCTTCCTGGTGCTTCTGCTGGCAGCCTGGTGGGAACGCAAGCCCTTTGGAAAGGCCGTCGCCCCCATCGTCCTCTGCCTGCTGGTGCTCATTCAGTCCGCGGATATGAACCGGTGGTTTTTTAACGACTATGTCCGCAGCGAAAAGGAAGGCTATGTGGTCCACACCCTCGCCACAAAACTGCAATCCGGCTATGACCTTTCCAAGCCTGTTATCTTCACCAACTGTCCTGACCACTGGCAGAAGGACGGCGGCTATCTCATGACCCATCTGTACCCGGGTGCGGACGTGAACGGCAACTCCGTCATTTACTGGTGTGGCAATACCGTCACCGACTACTGCCCCACCTTTATTTCCGATCTGTTCCGGCTCTACGGCTATGATTTTCTGGTGAGCCCGACCGTCGAGCTGGCACAAGCCGCTCAAGAAGCCGCTGAGGGTATGCCAATCTGGCCTCAAAACGGCTGTATTCGGGAATTTGATGACTTTATCGCTGTGAATTTCGGATAAGGAAACCCCGCAGGGCTTGCCCTGCGGGGTCATTGTTTTTACTCAGGCCACCAATCAGGCCTTGCCGTCGGAACCCAGAACGTGGACGATCTTGTGAGCGACCATGTCCTTGACCGCCTGACGGGCGGGCTTCAGGTACTGACGAGGATCAAAGTGATCGGGATGCTCGTAGAAGTACTTGCGGATGTTGCCGGTCATAGCCAGACGGATATCGGAGTCGATATTGATCTTGCAGACAGCCAGCTGAGCGGCCTTGCGCAGCTGATCCTCAGGAATGCCGATGGCGTCAGGCATATTGCCGCCGTAGGTGTTGACCATCTTCACGAACTCCTGGGGCACGGAGGAAGAGCCGTGCAGCACGATGGGGAAGCCGGGCAGACGCTTGATGCACTCCTCCAGCACGTCGAAGCGCAGGGGGGGCGGAACCAGAATGCCGTCGGCGTTCCGGGTGCACTGAGAGGGCTTGAACTTGTAAGCGCCGTGGCTGGTGCCGATGGCGATGGCCAGGGAGTCACAGCCGGTGCGGGAGACAAACTCCTCCACCTCTTCGGGGTGGGTGTAGCTTTCCTTGCCGTGCTCAACGGCGACCTCGTCCTCAACGCCGGCCAGGGTGCCCAGCTCGGCCTCGACCACAACGCCGTGATCGTGGGCGTACTCAACGACCTTCTTGGTCAGAGCGATGTTCTCTTCAAAGGACTTGGAGGAAGCGTCGATCATGACGGAGGTGAAGCCGCCATCGACACAGCTCTTGCACAGCTCGAAGCTGTCGCCGTGGTCCAGGTGCAGAGCGATGGGAATCTCGGGGTTCTCGATAACAGCCGCCTCAACCAGCTTCACCAGGTAAGTATGGTTGGCGTAGGCCCGGGCACCCTTGGAAACCTGCAGAATGACGGGGCTCTTCAGCTCGCCGGCAGCTTCGGTGATACCCTGGACAATTTCCATGTTGTTGACGTTGAAAGCACCGATGGCGTAGCCGCCGTCGTAGGCCTTCTTGAACATTTCTTTCGTAGTTACGAGAGGCATTGGAATCAATCCTTTCTTTTACCGCAGGCCTTGCGCCTGCTTTTTCGGTAATTATTATATCATATTTTTTCCTTTTTTCAATAGGAATCTTCTGTCGGAGCCCAAAATCCAGGCCAACGAACAAACAGACCAGTTTTTCCCCGAGAACGCCGGGGAAAATTAGAAGAAATGGCAATTTACCTTTCCTTCGGAATCGAGTATAATCAAACCGTAGACATCTACGCAATTCAACAAAAGGAGTGCTTTTTAGATGAAACTGTCCCCTCTGCAGGTCGCCAGATACCAGTATACCCCCAAGCTTCCCGGTATGCTCCGCAACGGTGTGGCCGACATCTGCGTGAAAAATGGCGAGGCAACCGCCAGCGTTGCCGATCAGGAGAAGATTGCCGCCCTGTTCCCCAATACCTACGGCAAGAACGAGATTACCTTCGTCAAGGGCAAGAACACCTCCGAGGCCAAGAAGCAGGTCGTGGGCGTGATTCTGTCCGGCGGTCAGGCTCCCGGCGGTCACAACGTGGTCTGCGGCCTGTACGACGCGCTGAAGGCAACGAACAAGGACAACGTCCTCTACGGCTTCAAGGGCGGCCCCAGCGGTCTTCTGGAAGATGACTACCTGGTCTTTGACGACGAGTACATCAATCAGTTCCGCAACACCGGCGGATTCGACATCATCGGCTCCGGCAGAACCAAGCTGGAAACCGAGGAGCAGTTCGCCGTGGTCGCGAGCGTGTGCAAGAAGCACGGCATCAACGCCATCGTCATCATCGGCGGCGACGACTCCAACACCAACGCCGCGGTGCTGGCCGAGTATTTTGTCGCTCACAACATCGGCGTGCAGGTCATCGGCTGCCCCAAGACCATCGACGGTGACCTGAAGAACGAGGACATTGAGTGCTCCTTCGGCTTCGACACCGCCACCAAGACCTACAGCGAGATCATCGGCAACATCGAGCGGGACGCCAACTCCGCCAAGAAGTACTGGCACTTCATTAAGGTCATGGGTCGTTCCGCCTCCCATGTGGCTCTGGAGTGCGCTCTGGAGACCCAGCCCAACGTCTGCCTGATCGGCGAGGAAGTGGCTGCCAAGAAGATGTCCCTGGCTCAGATCGCCGACTACATCGCCGATTCCGTGGCCAACCGGGCGGCAAACGGCGACAACTTCGGCGTTGCCATCATCCCCGAGGGCATTGTGGAGTTTGTTCCCGAATTCTCCGTGCTGATTGCCGAAATCAACGAGCTGCTGGCCGGCGAGAAGACCGCCGCCTTCAACGCTCTGCCCACCTGGAAGGAGAAGTACGCCTTCATCGAGGCCGGCCTGACCAAGGAGTCCATGGCCGTCTTCGCCATCCTGCCCGAGAGCATTCAGCAGCAGCTGTTCCTGGAGCGTGACCCCCACGGCAACGTGCAGGTGTCCCTCATCGAGTCCGAGAAGCTGTTCTCCGCTCTGGTCAAGGCCAACCTGGCTGCCCGGAAGGCTGCCGGCACCTACAACGGCAAGTTCTCCACCCAGCATCACTTCCTGGGCTACGAAGGCCGCTGCGCTTTCCCCTCCAACTTCGATGCCGACTACTGCTACTCCCTGGGCTACAATGCCTTCATGCTGATTCTCTACGGCTACACCGGCTATCTGTCCAAGGTCTCCAACCTGTCCAAGCCCGCCGAAGAGTGGGTGGCTGGCGGTATGCCCATCACCAAGATGATGAACATGGAGCGCAGAAACGGTCAGGACAAGCCCGTCATCCGCAAGGCTCTGGTAGAGCTGGACGGCAAGCCCTTCACCTACTTTGCCGAGCGCAGAGCTCAGTGGGCTGTGGAAACCTGCTTCACCTACCCCGGTGCCATCCAGTACTTTGGACCCGCCGAGGTCTGCGACCTGACCACCAGAACCCTGGCTCTGGAAAAGGCCTAAGCTTCTATATTTACCAAAAACGACGTGACCGGAAGGCCACGTCGTTTTTTATCGGAACACAGTGCCATTGCGAACCAGTGACCGATGTCACTGGTGTGGCCCTTTCCAAGGATTCCCTCCGGTCACAATCCGTTTCCCCAAGCCTTCCCCCGCGGGGTGGTGCTCCGCGCAGCGAATCAAAATCTAACAATTGCCAGTGGCAATTGCACAATGTTGTATCGGTGGCTCGCACGTCCCCCGCAAGTGCAAGACGGATGAGGGCATTTGGGGCCGATGAGGGCATCGGCCCCTACTGATTCTATTGAGGAATTCGGAATATCCGGGAGATTGCCACGGTTTTTCCCTATTTCTTCCACTTCTCCGTCAACGCCCGGATCTGAGAGGCCAGCTTGGCATTGTCCTTGTTGGTGCAGCCCTTGCGGGTATGTACCAGGGCAAGCAGTGCCTCCGCCGCGGCCAGCAGATCCTCGTAGACCTGCTTTGCCCGCTGGCTGCCCTTGAAGATGGCCGCCCGGTTGATTCGCACTCCCTGGGTCAGGGTCACGCTCTTGCCGGTGAGCAGGTCAAATTCCGTGCCGCTGTAGGGAGCCTCCGCCCGGTAGCCCAGCTTTTTCAGGGTGTCCCGGAAGGCCTCGCAGCTTGTTTCGTCGCCGTGGTTCACAAATACCAGCTTGGGCTTTTCCGTAAAGCCTGCCAGCCAGCGGAGCAGACCGTCCCGGTCGGCATGGCCAGAGGTGCCGTGAAGAGTGGCGATTTCCGCGTTCACCGCGATTTCCTCGCCGAAGAGCCGGACGCTTTTGGCTCCGTTCTGGAGCTTCCGACCCAGAGACCCCTCGGCCTGGTAGCCGACAAAGAGAACGATGCAGTTCCCGCGCCACAGATTGTGCTTCAGATGATGCCGGATCCGACCGGCCTCGCACATACCGCTGGCGGACAGAATCACCTTTGGCCGGTTATCAAAGTTGATGGCCTTGGATTCATCGGCACTGACGGACAGGGTCACGCCGTCAAACCAGATGGGGTTGATGCCCTGACGAACCAGAGCCAGGGTCTTCTCGTCGAAATTTGTCTGGCTGCACTGGAGGAAAATTCCTGTGGCCTCCACTGCCAGGGGGGAGTCCACATACACCGGGAACCGGTCGTGGCCGTGGATCAGGCCCCGCTGCTTGATTTCCCGGATGGCATACAGCATTTCCTGGGTTCTGCCCACCGCGAAGGAGGGAATCACCAGGTTGCCCCCCTGATCCAGGGCTTTCTGGATATAGCCGGCCAATTCCACAACCGGATCTGCCGTGTCCTTCTCATGGAGCCGGTCGCCGTAGGTGGACTCGATCACCAGGTATTCCGTTTCCGCAACGGGCTTGGGGTCGTTGATGATAGGCTGGTTGGTGTTGCCCACGTCGCCGCTGAAAACGATTTTCCGGGTTTCCTTGCCCTCGGTCAGCCACAGCTCAATGGAGGCCGAGCCCAGCAGATGTCCCGCGTCGTTCATCCGGAGGACAATGCCCTCGGCCACCTGGAGAATTTCCTCATACTGGCAGGGCCGCAGGAGCCGGATGGCGGCCTGGGCATCGTTCACGTCATAGATAGGCTCCACCGGGGGCTGGCCTGCCCGTTCCGCCTTCCGGCTCTGCCACTGGGCCTCGGACTGCTGAATGTTGGCACTGTCCAGCAGCATAATCCGGCACAGGTCACAGGTGGCCTCGGTGGCGTAGATGGCTCCGGAGAAGCCGTCCTTGCACAGCTTGGGCAGCATACCCGAATGGTCGATATGGGCATGGGTCAGGAACACCGCCTCAATCTGCCCCGGGTTCACCGGCAGGGGCACATTCTCGAAAATATCCGCTCCCTGCTCCATACCGCAGTCCACCAGATAGAACCGGCCTCCCACCTCCAGCAGGGTGCAGCTGCCGGTGACCTCATGGGCGGCGCCGATGAATTGAATTTTCATACATTCACCTCCGAAAATATGCCGTGAGTCTTAGCTTTACTATACCACCTGATGGGCAAAAGGGCAAGTCTATCCGGCCTGGGCGTCTACGGTTTGCGCACCTAAAAAATGAATCACCAGCCGGTTGGGCAGGCACACGATGTCCGTGCCTCCTGCGCAAAAGCCCCGCTTTTCACAGTAGTGATCCGGACAGTTAGCCTGAGTCACGGCGATTTTTCCGTCCCGGACGGTGACCACGTTCACCCCGCCGTTTTCCCCGGTGACGGTAAATTCCTGGTCAACCCTTAAATCCACGGTTTTCACCGTTTTCCCGAAGCTTTCAATCCGAGCCTGTCCCGCCGCCTTCCCCGGCCGGAGAAGCCACAGGCTCAGCCCCAGGCACACCAAAAGGGCGGCTCCCAGAACGCTTAACCAGGTTTTTGACTTCATGTTCTCCGCCTCCCGGCTTTCGGGCAGGTTGCCCTACCCATTTCCCAGACAGTATAGCAAATTTGTGGAGAAAAGGCAAGAAAAACCCCTAAATTCTTCTTGACATTTTTCTTTCTGAATGGTAAAATACTTGAGCCGCATTGAAGGGGCTCTAAGTCGGTGCGTCCAAATGCCCGCGCCTCAAAAGCGAGACTACACAATATAAAGTAGGTGAAACAAATGAAAGCAGTTATCGTTACCGGTGGCAAGCAGTACACCGTGGCTGAGGGCGACGTCCTGTTCATCGAGAAGCTGAACGCCGAGGCAGAGTCCACTGTCAAGTTCGATCAGGTTCTGGCCGTCCTGGATGGAGACAACACCAAGATCGGTGCTCCCGTGGTCGAGGGTGCCGCTGTGGAAGCCAAGGTCGTGAAGAACGGCAAGGGCAAGAAGCTGGACATCATCCGCTACAAGGCCAAGAAGGGCGAGAAGCGCCACATCGGCCATCGTCAGCCCTACACCAAGGTCGAAATCACCAAGATCGCTCTGTAATTTATGACAAGATGCGAATTTCACACCGAGGGCGACCGGATTACCGGGTTCAGCATCTCGGGTCACAGCGGCTATGAGGAGGCCGGCAAGGACATTGTCTGCGCCGCCGTATCCGCCGCGGTTGCCATGGCAGAGGCCACCATCAATGATGTGTGCGGTGCCAAGGCAAAGGTTCGGGTCAAGGACGAGCAGGCTCGTATCACCCTGACCCTCCCCGTTTCCTGCGACGAAGAGGAAACCGTCCAGGCAGTGCTTGCCGGAATGATGCTTTACCTCTGCTCGCTGCGGGACGATTATCCTGATTATATCGAAGTTTTGGAGGTGTAACACCATGCTGAAGATTGGTATTCAGTTCTTTGCTCACCACAAGGGCGGCGGCTCCACCAAGAACGGCCGTGACTCTGAGTCCAAGCGCCTGGGCGTGAAGCGTGCTGACGGTCAGTTTGTCCTGGCTGGCAACATTCTGGTTCGTCAGAGAGGCACCCACATCCATCCCGGCACCAACGTTGGTATCGGCAAGGATGACACCCTGTTCGCTCTGGTTGACGGTACCGTCAAGTTCGAGCGTCTGGGCAAGGATCGCCGTCAGTGCTCCGTTTACGCTGAGCAGTAAGCGCATAATGACAAAGAGCTGCCGCACATACCGCGGCGGCTCTTTTTTCAAGTAATTCACAGTTACAGGGTGGCAGAGAAAAGAGAATAGAATGTAGGGGCGGCCATTGGCCGCCCGGCATATGTGTGGAGAGCCGAAGGATAGGCTGTCATTGCGAACCAGTGACCGATGTCACTGGTGTGGCAATCCGCATATCAAAGCCTTCCCCTGGGAGGGGAATGTGGCTCGAAGAGTCGGATGAGGTTGCCCCAGTGTTTCCGAAACGCATACTGGTACAGGGTGCCTTGGGTCTCAGATGTGTCAGGGTGTTGCGGGCAGCCAGTGGCCGATAAATTGTGGTGTCATTGCCATCGGCAATGATTAGATTTGAATTCGCTGCGCGGAGCACCACCCCTACAGCCCCACAGAGGTTATTCAGGAAAACCAAATTCTTTTTTCTGTGTCACCCGCCGAGAACATGGAGGGAAATGCTATGTTTGTAGATAAGGTTCGCATTACGGTCATCGGCGGACGGGGCGGCGACGGCGCCGTGGCCTTCCACCGGGAAAAATACGTTGCCTCCGGCGGCCCCGACGGCGGCGACGGCGGTCATGGCGGCAGCGTGGTGCTCCACGTCAACGACAACCTGTCCACTCTGCTGGACTTCCGCTATAAGCGCAAGTATCAGGCATCCGCCGGTGTCAACGGCATGGGTCGTAAAATGGCTGGCAAACGGGGCGAAAATCTCGTCATTGACGTGCCCCGGGGCACCGTCGTCCGGGATGCCGAGTCCGGTCAGATCATCGTGGATATGTCCATCGGCGAGGACTTTGTCATTGCCCGGGGCGGCCGTGGGGGCTGGGGCAATGCCCACTATGCCACTCCCACCCGACAGGTTCCCCGGTTTGCCAAGGCCGGGCTCAAGGGGCAGGAGCGGGACGTGATTCTGGAACTGAAGCTGCTGGCGGACGTAGGTCTGGTAGGCTTCCCCAACGTGGGCAAATCCACATTGCTCTCTGTCACCTCCAACGCCCGACCCAAAATCGCCAACTACCACTTCACCACCCTGTTCCCCAACCTGGGCGTGATTTACGTCGAGGAGGGCGTGTCCTTTGTCATGGCGGATATTCCCGGCATCATCGAGGGCGCCGCCGAGGGTGCCGGCCTGGGCCACGATTTCCTCCGGCACATCGACCGGTGCCGGCTGCTGGTCCATGTGGTGGATGTGTCCGGCAGCGAAGGGCGGGATCCGGTGGAGGATTTCCACGCCATCAATCAGGAGCTCCACGACTACTCCGTAGACCTGGGCGACCGGCCCATGATCGTGGCCGCCAACAAGTGCGACCTGCTCCCCCCGGACAGCGACAACCTGGAACGGCTGCGCTCCGCCGCCAAGGAGGCGGGCTGCGAACTGTACGAAATCAGCGCGGGCACTACTCAGGGCACCCGTCAGCTGATGCAGGTGGTTGCCCAAAAGCTCAAGGAGCTGCCCCCCGTCACCATCTATGAGCCGGAGTATGTGGAGGAAATTTCCGCTCCCGCCGATCCCACCGCCTTCGAGATTGAGCACTACGGCAGCACCTGGATGGTCACCGGCGAGTGGCTCAGCCGGATGGTAGAGAATATCAACTTCGACGACTATGAGGCTCGGAACCATTTTGACGGGCTGCTGCGCAAAGCGGGGCTTTTTGCCCGGCTGGAGGAAATGGGCATCCAGGACGGGGACACCGTGGATATTTACGATCTGGAATTTGAATACCAGCGTTAACACCAAAAAAAGGCCTCCACTTTCGTGAAAAATACAAAGGCGTTTTTTCAGGAAAACATTTGCCATTTTCAACTGTCTTATGTATAATAGCAGGGTCAGCAATGACCCTGTTATTTTTTTGAGAGGAAAATGCCCATGATCCGGAATTTGAATCAGGTTACCTTCCAGGGCTTTGGAACCGTTCCCCCGGAACGCTCCCACAGCACCGGCGGTTTTGATAAAAGCGCAGCGACTCCCCTCCCCCTTTCCCAGGAGAACGCGGTGATTTTCCGCGCCCTTTCCGACACCTGGGCAGCCGGCGGAACCGGCTCCAGCGTCCTGTCCGTGAGCCTGGACGGGGAAAACTACCAGGACTACTATCTGGATAAGCCCGTGTGCATCAAGCCAGGGGTGCTTTTCATCATCACCCCCTTTGTCGGTCAGGCGGACGCCCTGCTCTTGGCTTCTACGCCTCCGGAGAAAATGGGCACCCGGAATTTTACCGAGCCTCAGATCGATCGCCAGCTCCAGGTGGATGACGTGTACACCTTCTTCTATCAGGAGAAGGAGCAGGGCTTCCTGTTTCCCGGGGAGTCCCACCCCATGGCGGAGCTGACCTATGTGGATCAAGGCTCTCTGCATTCCGTAGCCGAAGGCCAGGATCTGGTTCTGAAGCAGGGCGACCTGGTGATTTACGGCCCCGGTCAGTGGCATATGCAGTACGCCGACATTGGCGTTGCCCCCCGGTTCGTAACCATTTCCTTCGCCTCCCGGGGAAACCGACTGAACGCTCTGCTGAACCGGAAGTTCACCGCCCCCCAGAAGGCGGTGACTCTGCTCCAGAACATGCTCCGGGAGCAGGAAACTACGGATGCCCTGTCCGGGGACATCATCCTGTGCCAGCTGAATCTGCTGCTGCTTCTGCTCCTGCGGGAAACCACCGCCCCCACCGGCGGCAAGCTGCAAACCGCCAACGCGGTGCACTCAGAAAACGAGATTATCCGCCAGGCTCAGCAGTTCATCTCCTCCCACATCCGGGAGAAGCTGTCCGTGCCTCTGGTTGCCCGGCAGGTGGACGTAAGCCCCAGCTATCTGACGGCTCTGTTCCACAAGAATCTGCAAATTTCCCCCGGCGAATATATCCGCCGGATCAAGCTTCAGGAAAGCAAGCAGATGATTCGGGAAAACAACCTGAATTTCACCGAAATTGCCGCGGAGCTCCAGTATTCCACCGTGCACCACTTCTCCCGGCAGTTTAAGGAAAAATTCGGCATTACCCCGACGGAATACGCAAAATCCGTTCGATAAAATACGAAAAGCCATGTCATTGCCCGTTGGTTTCCCTCCGGGCAGTGGCATGTGCTTTGTTATGAGAAAGGTAGGATTTCCATGAATTCATCCAAACATCCGGGCTTTGCCAGCCGCTGGGGCTTCATTCTGGCCTCGGTGGGCTCCGCCGTAGGCATGGCAAATGTCTGGGGCTTCCCCAACAAAATGGGCTCCAACGGCGGCGGCGCGTTTCTGCTGATCTATCTGCTGTTTGTTGCCCTGTTCGGCCGCGTAGCTCTTCCCGCGGAATTTGCCATGGGTCGGCGCACTGGCACCGGCACTCTGGGCACCTATGAGGCCGCCTGGGAAAGCCGGGGGCTTGGCAAGGTGGGTAAGGTTCTGGGCTGGCTGCCTCTGGCAGGTTCCCTGTGCATTGCCATCGGCTATGCGGTGATTATCAGCTATGTGCTCAAGGCACTGGTGGATTCTCTCACCGGCCTTCTGCTGACGGCGGACACCGGCGCCTGGTTTTCCGACTTTTCCGGTCGGGATTTTTCCGTGGTTCCCTACCATATTCTGGTGGTCTGCGGTACGCTTCTGACCCTGCTGCTGGGCGCAAAGAGCATTGAAAAGACCAACAAGGTCATGATGCCCCTGTTCTTCCTGATTTTTCTGATTCTGGCCGTTCGGGTGGCTCTGCTCCCCGGCTCGGCGGCAGGCTATGTGTTCCTGCTGACCCCTCGGTGGGAATACCTGTCCGACCCGACGGTCTGGATTCAGGCCATGGGGCAGGCCTTTTTCTCCCTTTCCATCACCGGCAGCGGCATGATTGTCTACGGTGCCTACCTGTCCCGGCAGGAGGACGTGGTGGGAGCCGCCCGTCACACCGCCCTGTTTGATACCGTGGCGGCGCTGGTTGCGGCTCTCGTGATTCTGCCCGCCTGCTTTGCCTATGGACTGGATGCCGGAGCAGGGCCCGGGCTGCTGTTTGTGACCCTGCCGGAGATTTTGCAGGGCATTCCCCTGGGACGGCTTTTTGCAATCATTTTGTATGTTGCCATGATTTTTGCCGGGGTCAGCTCCCTGCAAAATATGTTCGAAGCCGTGGCCGAATCCCTCCTGCACCGTTTCCCCAGGCTGAACCGTCTGGTGGTGCTGGGCATTCTGGCAGTGGGCTGTCTGGGCTTCGGCCTGTTTATGGAACCGATTTCCAAATGGGGCCCCTGGATGGATCTGGTATCCATTTACATTATCCCCATCGGCGCTACTCTGGGTGCCATCAGTTGGTTCTATGTGCTGCCCCGGAAGGAGCTGCTGGATGCTATCAATCTGGGCACCGACAAGCCCCACGGCAAGCTCTGGTACAACCTGGGAAGGTTCCTGTATGTGCCCCTAGCAATTCTCCTGTGCGCCATTGCCTTGATTTTCCGAGTGGCCTTCTGAGAACAAATACGGAGCTGTCTCAAAATAGCAAAGTGCCCAAATAGAACAATGTCATTGCGAGCCAGTGCTCACACTGGCGTGGCAATCCCCCCGATTTTCAAACATCTACGTTAGGAAATCTTGGATTTTACGCCTATCCGGGGGATTGCCACACCAGTGACATCGGTCACTGGTTCGCAATGACATTGTATATTTTGGCTATGTTGACCCATAGGGGCACTTAGCGAGACAACCCCTGTTTTTATCCTTCTTTGGGGCAGAAGCCCAGCTCTGCCGCCACCGGATGGGCTCGAGCCTGGCGGCGCACCCAAAGGCTGTTCTCCCGGTGGTAGGGGGTGGGCCCTTCCACTTCCCCGTCGTCAACGGTCAGATCTGCCCGGATAGCGCTGTCGTAAACCGACCGACCCAGGCCGGGAATGGGGATTTTCGCCAAGGATGTGAGAAAACGGGCGTGAAACTGCACCTCCGCCGCAAAGGCCGGAAGGGACAGATCGGCGGTAAACGCCGCCAGAATCGCCAACACCTCGCAGTCGGAAAGTGGCTCCCCATGACGCAGATAGATATTCTCCCGGTCGGCAACCCTCCGTCCCGCCCGGCGATTCAAAGACGCCAGGAAATCCAGGATTCTCCCGTCCGGCTTCTGTCGGAAAATTTCCGGCAGGGCCACCCGGCCGTTTTCCGCCAAAGAGGCGATTTTCCGCACATATTCCCAGGCGATGAGGTAAGACCCCTGCGCCTCGGTTTTCTCAAAATAGGCCTTCAGTGCCGGGTGATGCCCCTGCCCCCGGAGGGAAACCACCCGATTGATCTCCCGGTTCATGTCCCGGCGATTTTCCAGGGTCGGCTCAGCCAGACACCGTGCGAAAATCTCCACCCGGAAATCGATAAAGCTTACCGTGACCCCCGGGGTATCCCCATCGCCGATGCGTCCCTGGGCCGCATCGAATTCCTGCTCCCGGAGCTTCACCAGAGAATAGACCCAGTTTTCCCCGGCAGGGATTGCGTACAGATGCCAGTCGTCAAAAAACAGGGCGCATTCCCGCATTTCCCCACGATCGTTGGGGAAGGTGCGGATGTCCTTTTCCAGCAGCAGATCGGCCAGGGGCTTCTCCGCCATCCAGAAGCCGTCATCCGTATGAATGCCTGTCAGTCCCAATTCCCGGAATTGGGGCGGTATCGTCTGAAAATCCATATGTTTCTCCCAAAGTTTTTTCTGATAGGATAGTCCATTTCGGGACGGAAGTCAAGCGAGACCTTAAATATTCGCTGTCATTGCCAACCCGTGAATTAACTGGTATGGGAATCCCATTTAAGTGTCAGAACACTTCCCGGCGAAGCGCAAAGCCCACCTTGTGTAAAGGGGGGTGGCACGGTGCAGCCGTGACGGGGGGATTGTACGTTTCCCAAAGGTACTCACTTGTTGTCACGATTTGACAATCCCTCAGTCAAAAATCAGAGATTTTTGCCAGCTCCCTTTGCACAAGGGAGCCGGGGTGCTCCCGCACCAGTATGTTTATCGATGGTCGGTAAGAACGATAGATATGATGTGAGAACCGCCGCCGGGAAGACCCCGGCGGCGGTTCGGCTTACATTGGATTATTCGTGATGGCTGGTATGGAGCAGCTCGTGGGTCTTGTCCTTGAAGGGGCCGTTGTAGAACACGTCCATCAGCGGGTTTTCGTTGGACTTCTTGATGGCCATGTTGCCGTCCGCCGCATAGAGTCCCGCCCGACGGGTGGTAACTCTGGTCACCTTGGTGCCGTAAATCGGCTGGCCGCCGCCCATGACGCAGCCGCCGGGGCAGGCCATGACCTCGATGAAGTGGTAGCTCTTTTCGCCGGATTTGACGGCGTCCAGTACCTTCCGGGCGTTTTCCAGACCGGAGGCCACACACATTCTGACCTCCATTCCCTTGTAGGGAACGACAAATTCCCGGATGCCCTCCTCGCCCCGGACACCGCAGTCGGCAATGGCATCCAGAGAGGGGCCTTCCTCGTCGTCGCACAGCCGGCGCAGCACCGCCTCGGTGACACCGCCGGTGGTACCGAAAATCACGCCGCCGCCGGAGCCGATGCCGAAGGGCATGTCGCAGGCCTCGCTGGGCAGGGTCTCAAAATTGATGCCGTGGGCGTCGATCATCCGGATCAGCTCCGTGGTGGTGAGCACCGCATCGGTATCCTGCTCGCCGTAGGTGCGGTAATCCTCCCGCTTGGCCTCCATCTTCTTGGCCGTGCAGGGCATAATGGAGATTACCATCGTCTTCTTGCCCTGGGCGTGCTTCTCGTCCCGGTAGTATTCCTTCAGCACCGCGGAGAACATGCCCTGAGGCGAACGGCAGGTGGAAATGTTGTCCTTGAACTCCGGGAATTCATTCTCCACGAACTTCACCCAGGCCGGGCAGCAGGAGGTAAGCAGCGGCAGCTTTTCGCCCTTCCCCACCCGCTCCAGGAACTCCGCGGACTCCTCCATAATGGTCAGGTCAGCAGTGTAGCTGGTGTCGAAAACCTGGTCGAAGCCCATCCGGTGAAGAGCCGCCACAATCTTGCCCATGGCGTTTTCTCCCTTGGGCAGACCGAAGGCCTCGCCCAGCGCCACCCGGACAGCCGGGGCAATTTGGGCAACCACCCGGGTGTTCTTATCGCCCAGAGCCTGCCAGACCTCAGTCATATTGTGGTGGATGGTCAGCGCGCCGGTGGGGCACACCACCCGACACTGGCCGCAGCCTACGCAGTTGGTAGCGGCCATCCGCCGGTCGAAGGCAGGGGTCACCACCGCATCGGTACCCCGGTGGGCAAAGCCCAGCACGCCGATGCCCTGAAGCTCGGTGCAGGCTCGGACGCAGTTGCCGCACAGGATGCACTTATTGGGATCCCGGACGATGGCGGGGGAGGAAAAGTCCACAGGCATGACTTCCCGGTGGTTCTCGAAGCGAACCTGGTTGATGCCCAGCTGATAGGCAAGCTTCTGAAGCTTGCACTTGCCGTGCTTGTCGCAGGTGGTGCAGTCCCGGCAGTGCGCCGCCAGCAGCAGCTCCACAATCAGCTTCCGGTGCTTGCGCAGACGCTCGGTGTGGGTGAAAATGACCATGCCGTCCCGAGGCTCCTCGGAGCAGGAGGCAAAGCACCGGCCCCGGTCGTCCTCCACCGTGCACAGGCGGCAGGCGCCGAAAATGGAAAGCTCCGGCTGATAGCACAGGGTGGGGACCTCAATGCCCGCGTTGCGGATAATGGTCAGGACATTTTTTTCATTGGTAAACTCGTATTTTTTACCGTTAATCGTAATCGTTCCCATGATTTCCCCTCCTTATGCTTCCACATAAATGGCATCGAAGGCGCAGTTATCCTTACAGGCGCCGCACTTGATGCACTTATTGGGATCGATGGTGTAGGGCTTCTTGACAACACCGGAGATGGCGTTGACGGGGCAGTTCCGGGCGCACTTGGAGCAGCCCTTGCAGAAGGCGGGATTGATGACATAGCGCCGCAGGGCCGTACACTGCTTGGCCCGGCACCGCTTGTCCACAATGTGCTCGATGTACTCGTCCCGGAAGGTAGCCAGGGTAGACAGCACCGGCAGCGGGGCAGACTTGCCCAGGCCACACAGTGCCATGGTCTGGATCATTTTCGCCAGCTCCTCCAGGGTGTCCAGGTCTTCCATCTGTCCCTGACCATTGACAATCCGCTCCAGAATTTCCAGCATCCGCTTAGTACCCTCCCGGCAGGGGGTGCACTTGCCGCAGGATTCCCGCTGGGTAAAGCTCATGAAGAACCGGGCTACCTCCACCATACAGGTGTCCTGACCCATGACCACCATGCCGCCGGAGCCGATGATGGCGTTGTATTTCTTCACGGAGTCGAAGTCCAGAGGCACATCCAGGTGCGCCTCCGTCAGGCAGCCGCCGGAGGGGCCGCCGATCTGCACGGCTTTGAATTCCGCGCCGTTTTTCAGACCGCCGCCGATGTCGAAGATGATTTCCCGCAGGGTAGAGCCCATGGGCACCTCGATGAGTCCCGTGTTCTCAATGGCGCCGGTGAGGGAGAAGGTCTTGCAGCCGGGGCTTCCGGGGGTGCCAATGGACTTAAACCAATCCGCGCCCTGCAAGATGATCTTGGGCACGTTTGCGTAGGTTTCTACGTTGTTCAGCACCGTAGGCTTTTCCCACAGACCCTTTTCTACGGTTCTGGGAGGCTTGGTTCTGGGCATACCCCGATTGCCCTCAATGGAGGCGGTCAGGGCAGAGCCCTCGCCGCAGACGAAAGCGCCGGCACCCCGGTTGATGTGCATATGGAAGCTAAAGTCGGTGCCCAGGATGTTGTCGCCCAGAAGGCCCCGCTCTTCCAGCTGGGCAATGGCGTTGCGCAGCCGGGCAACGGACATGGGATACTCGGCCCGGACATAGATGTAGCCGTTCTCCGCCCGGACGGCGTAGCCCGCGATCATCATGCCCTCGATGAGCTTGAAGGGATCGCCCTCCATGACGGAGCCGTCCATAAAGGCGCCGGGGTCGCCCTCGTCGCCGTTGCAGACCACATACCGCTCGGTTTCCTTCTGACGGGCTACCTGCTTCCACTTCCGTCCGGTGGGGAAGCCACCGCCGCCCCGACCCCGAAGGCCGGACTTGTCCACCTCGTCCACCACGCCCTCCCGGGTCATCTCGAACATGGCCTTCTTCAGGGCGGAGAAGCCGCCGGCAGCCAGATACTCGTCCAGGGACTCGGCATCGAACTTGCCGCAGTTTTCCAGAACAATCCGGGTCTGCTTGGCAATAAAGGGAATTTCCTCGGGCTGGACGTAGGTCATCTCGTCCTTCTTGTAGAGCAGCCGCTCAATGACCTCGTCGCCGATGACGCTCCTTTCCAGAATCTCCTTGCAGTCGTCAGGCTGAACCTTGACATACTGAATGACCCTGCCGTTCTTCTGAATCCGCACCAGGGGGCCCAGCTCGCAGAAGCCCTGGCAGCCGGTTTTCTTTACGCCTACTGCCTCGCTCTCATGCTGACCGCCGCAGGGGGAGAATACCAACTCCACGCCCTCGGTCTGATCCACCAGCTCGCAGAAAAGCTCGTGAATTCTATGGGAGCCGGTGGCAATACAGCCGGTGCCGGAGCAAACCAGAATCCGGCAGTCATAGTGCTTGATGTCCTCACAGGCCGCGCTCTGGGCCTGAGTCAGTTCCTCAACCGTCTTAATCATTAGCCTTTCCCCCTCAATTCCTCGATGAGTGCCAATGCCTTTTCCGGTGTCATGGAGGGGTGCACCTGGTCGTTGACCATCATGGTCGGTGCCAGACCGCAGGCACCCAGGCAGGACACCGTCTCAACCGTAAACATCATATCATCGGTGGTATGTTTCTTCTTGCTCAGCCCCAGCTCCTTCCACAGAGCCTCCAGCACGGGGGTAGAATGACGGACATGGCAGGCGGTGCCGTCGCAGACCTTGATGACATACTTGCCCTTTGCCTCAAAAGAGAAGTTTTCATAGAAGGTGGCCACGGAGTAGGCCTTGGCTTCGGTGATTCCGATTTCCTTGGCCACATAGCTCAGTAGCTCCGGGGGCAGATAGCGATACTCCGCCTGGATGTCCTGCATAATGGGAATCAGGGATCTGGCATCCCGCACATAACGGGAAATAATCTCGTCCGTTTTGCGGTAATAGGATGCGTCCAGCATAGTGTGTTTTACCTCCTTATCCTTATCCTGACGATAAGTTCCTTTTCGGATAACCAAGCTTATTATAACAGAGACATTCGTCACTTTCCATAAATGGATTTGCCAGATTTCCCGTGTAAAATTTGTGTACTTTTCCTATAAAAATAGCGAAATATCGATAAATAATGTAGCTATTTGCAATCTGTTCGCTATACGATCCGCCCCGTTTTTCCCGCCCCCGGCTCTGCGCGCCCAGGAGAATCCTCCCAAGGTCTTCCGCTTCCTTGACGTGAATTCGACAAATTTTTCAGCGATTCCGCCAAATTCGACGTTTCCCTCTTGACAAGGGATTTTGCCAAAAGTAATATCAAAACAGATTGAATTTCTGCCGAATCGGGAAGAAGCGAAAGAATGGGAGGAATCTTTGTGAAGCGGTTTTTCTGCCTTTGCCTGGTGCTGATTCTCATTGGCTCTTCGCTGTCCCTGCCTGTCCGGGCAGAGGAGCCGCCGGTTCCGGAAACCACGGAAACCCTTCCGGCGGAAACTGTCCAAACCACTGCCTGCACAGAAAATGGGCAACTGCCGCCGGCTGCCGCAGAGGCCACCCTGGCGTCCACGCTTCCGCCTGACACGGAGCCTGCGGAAACCGAAACGGCCCCCGCCGCCGAAACCGTTCCGGCTACGGTTCCCCCAACCGAACCTACCGTCCAAACCCAGCCCACCCAAGAAACGCAGCCCCTTGCCCCGCCGGAAGAGCCGGTATCCGTAACACCCATCGGTCAGCTGTCCTGGCTAGTTCCTGGTATGGATGGCATCACCCTTCGGGGCACGGTGGTCTGGGTTTGGGAACATCGGATTGTCCTTCAGGATGAGACCGGCGGCACGGTGCTGACCCTTCCGGAAAACACTGCCGCCAGAATTGGCAGTCTGCTGCAAATCACCGGCTGCACCGGAGAGGTCTTTGTCCCTTCTCAGGCGGAAATCTTGGGCAGTGGGGAGCTTCCTCTGGTAGTCTGCACCCTGTCCCAGGCTCCGGAAGCTCTGCGCGTTCAGGTGGACGGGGAGATCACAGATGAGGGGCATCTGGCGGCTGAGAGCCGCAGCCTGTCTCTGGAGGCCGAGGAATGGACTCCGGGCCCGGCCCGGCTCACCGGTGTGATCGTGGATGGCGTGTTCTATGCGGAGGAAGTTCTGTCCTTCCTCCCGGAGCCGGAAATCGACTTCCGCTGGAATCACTACGCCGGTCAGCTCCACAACCACTCGGCTCTGTCCGGCGGCTGGGGCAGCCCCGGAGAAATCTACACAAAAAGCGCCCGGGAAGAACACATGGACTTTTTCGCCGTCACCGACCACAGCGACTCCTTTGTAGGCGGGGAGGCCGGCGCCATCGATGCCGACGGCAGCAGCGTCAGTCCCAGCTGGGCTGAGGGAAAGCAGGCGGCAAAGGCGGCGGCAACCCCCGACTTTGCCCCCATATTCGGCTTTGAAATGACCTGGGGCAAGGCCCACGGTCTGGGCCACATCAATACCTTCGGCACCTCCGGCTGGCAGACGGGAAATCAGCTGTCCTCCCTGGAGGCCTATCTGAATATCCTGGAGCGCGTTCCCGGCTCGGTCAATCAGTTCAATCACCCGGGAACCGCCTACGGCACTTTTGACGGCTTCCGGGATTACAACCCCAGATACGACCGGCTCATGCAGCTGATGGAGGTTTTCGGGGAGCCGGGCACGGAATACCTGTCCGAATATTTTATGGCTCTGGACGCAGGCTGGCATCTGGCCCCCACCGCGGGCAGCTTCTGCTATGACCCGGACTTCGGGAACGCCAGAACCGTGATTCTGGCACAGACCCTGTCCGAAAGCAGTCTGCTGCAGGCGCTCCGGCAGCGGCGGGCCTACGCCACCCAGGATGCGGATCTTCGGCTGGAATTTCAGCTGAACGGCACGGATATGGGCGGCTTTACCACGAAAGCGGACACCATGGAGCTCACCGCCTGGTTTCAGGATGAAACCGACAGTGCCGTCGGCAAGGTGGAGGTTCTGACCATCCACGGCCGGGTGCTGGCCGCCCGGGAAATAACCGAATCTGTCGGGGAGCTGTCCCTGACCCTTCCCGGCGCTTATCCCTACTATCTGCTTCGGGTAACGCAAGCCGATGGGGATGTGGCCATTTCCGCCCCGGTCTGGGCGGAAACCTTCCCGGACATGGGGATTCTGGAGTTTTCCACCGCGGAAGCCGCCCCCACCGCCGGAACGGCTCTGACACTGGAGCTGGCCCTCTTCAACCGGGAGCCGGTGTCCATGTCCGTCCAAAGCGTGACCCTGTACCAGGGCAGCCAGGAGGTCGGTCGGTTCCGCAAAACCGCCGATGGGCGGTATCAATGCGACTTCACCTGGGACGCTCCCGGCGAACTTCGGCTGACAGCCAAGGTTCAGGCCGCCGTGGAGGGCGAAAACCGCAGCTATCAGAAGGAGCTGGTGCTCCATTACACCGGCGGCGAGGCCATGTCCGCCTCTGTTTCCGATGTTCGGGCGGGAAGTCCGGGTACGGTGTACCGTCTGACGGGCTGCGCCGCCAGCGGAAACACCAATTCCGCCACCACCTTCCCGGATACCATCTATATTCAGGACGAAACCGGCGGCATTCCCGTCCGGGGCACCTTCCCCAAGGGAATCCAGGTGGGCACGCCCCTGGACGTCACCGGTGTCCTCCGGACAGAAAACGAAGCGCCCTGTCTGGATCTGATTTCCCTGGAACGGACGGAGGAAACCATGCGCCGCCCTCTGCCCGCGGTGCTGGGCTGCCGGGAAGCCATGGATTACGACACCAGAGGAGGCCAGCTGGTGCAGATTCAGGGCACGCTGCTGTCCCTGGAAAAGGAGGGAAACGCCGTCTCCCGGCTGACCCTTCGGGACGGCAAAGGCGATGAAGCGGTGGTTCTTATCGAGCCGGAAATCCGCTCCGGCAGCGGGCGCACTCACAAGCTCAGCTCCAAAATCCGGGAAAACCGCACCGTTCGGGCCATCGGCCTTGTATATCGGATGGCGGACGGCACCGTGGTTCTGCGGGTGCGCAACTGCGACGAGGTGGTGTATGTTCCCCCGGTGCCGGACAAAACCAACCCCAAAACCGCAGACCCATGGCATAGGTTCCGGCTTCCCTGGTTTTCCTCCCGGAAAACCAGGTGAAACAGTTGCATTCTGACGAAAAATGTGGTATGCTTGTCGGTAAGATTCCAATAGGGGGCATTATTATGCACAAAAAGCTTATCACCGTTTTGGTGATTGTCGCCCTGGTGCTGGTTCTGCTCATCGCCGGCGCGGTGGGCTTCCTGTGGTACCGGGATAACCATGTATTTGTAGAGGGAAAGGCCTACCCCATCCATGCCGAGAGCCTGGATCTGCGGGAGGAGTCCATTTCCTTTGACCATTACGACCAGCTTCACAAGCTGCTGCCGGACTGCGAAATTCTCTGGAATGTGCCCTTCCAGAACGGCTCCTATTCCAGCGATTCTGCGTCTCTGACCGTGACCGGCCTGACGGATACGGACATTGGGCTGATGGAGACCTATTTCCCCAAGCTGCGCCAGGTAGACGCCGCCGGCTGCTCCGACTACGACATGCTGGAAAAGCTCTGCGCCCGGCTGCCCGATGTGAAGGTAAGCTATCAGGTGAACCTGGGAACCCTGTCCGTGGAGCCGGACTCCACCGAGCTGACCCTGGAGCCAGAGGACTTTGACCTGGGCACTCTGACCAAGAACATCCCCCATCTGAAGGATCTTACCACCGTGACCCTGAACACCACCAGCCTGACCCTGGAGGAAATTGAGGGTCTGCGGGCTCAGTTTCCGGAGATAACCTTCACCTACACCGTGACCATACTGGGGCAGACCTATGAGGAAACCGCCACGGAAATGGATCTTTCCTCCATGACCTCCGGGGAGGTTTCCGAGGCCGCCGGGAAGCTTCCCATGCTGCCGGAGCTGGAAAATCTGAATCTCACCGATGCCAACGGCAGCAGTCAGCTTTCCAAGGAGGACGTGAAGCTTCTGCAAGCCTCCACAAATGCGGTCATTGACTACACCTTCGATTTCTTCGGCAAGAAAATTTCCACCGCCGATGAGGAGATCGTCATTCAGAATGTGAAGATCGGCGACGAGGGCCTGCCGGAGGTTCGGCTGGCGCTGGACATTCTGCCCGGCTGCAAGCGGTTCGTGCTGGAAAACTGCCAGATTTCCAACGAGGAAATGGCCAAGCTCCGGGACGAGTACCGGGAACAGACCAAGGTGGTCTGGCGGATTTCCTTCGGTAAGGGCACCACCCTGACCGATGCCCAGGTTATTCGGGCGGTCTACGATCTGGTGGACACCAACTGCGACAACTTGAAATACTGTGAGGATGCCCGCTTCATGGACATCGGCCACAACGAGTACCTGAAAACTTCCGAGTTTATCTCCGGCATGAAAAGTCTGGAATATGTGATTGTTTCCGGCTCCATGATCAGTGACCTGAAGTCCTTCGGAAACTGCAAAAACCTGAAGGTGCTGGAGGCCGCCTTCTGCGAATATATCGAAAGCGTGGAAGGGCTGGAAACCTGCGAAAATCTGGAATATCTGAACATCAGCTACACCAAGGTAACGGATTTGTCCCCTCTGGACAAGCTGAATCTGAAGAATCTGTGCGCCATGTATCATCCCAGATCCCGGGTGCCCCAGGAGGAGCAGGATCGTTTCAAAGCGCTGAAGCCGGACTGCGAAATGAACTTTGTGGGCTCTCAGCCCTACGGCACCGCCTGGCGGTATGACGAGCAGAACAATCCCCGGCCCTGGTACGCTCTGATCCGCAGCGTTTTCCGCTACGACCGGGATCCCAACATTCCCAACCATGTAGGCTGGTATTATGAGGAGGATACCCAGGCAGCTCAGACCACCCAGACAACGCAAACCGCTGCCCAGACGAAAACGCAAACCACCCAGGCCACCCAGCCGACGGAAGCAACCCAGGCCACTGAGGAAACCCAAGCGACTGAGGCTGCCGAGGAAACCCAGGCCACGGAAGGTTAAACGGCTTCTAAGCGGGGTATCCGGGAAAAAGCTGGATAGGTGACGATTCGTCGCTTGCATATCCACAGGACGTAGAATTTCATGTATGAAGGATCGGGCCGCCGCAAAATAATTGCAGCGGCCCGATCCTTCTGTTACAAAACCTCTACTCTGCCTGAACGCCTCCGATCAGGCCGTCTATTGCAATCCGAAACATTCCGGCCCGCTTCCGGCGATGCGGCCGGGGGATTCTCAAGGGGGCGGCTTTTCGGCAGCGCCCCTTGAGCCGGTTTCTTCTCAATGTTCTTGCCGGGACAAGAACATTGCCCCCGGAGGGTCCAGAGCCGAAGATTTCTGCAAGTTTTGGAACATACGCAAAATTCCTGTTTCATAAATTCAAATCTTTCCGCTTTCACGGTGGACGATATAGGACTCGATTACATTAAGGTGTGAATTCCGTCGAGCCGGAATTCAGCAACAGTCCACCGGACTGTTGCATTTCAATGGGTTCGAGTCCAATCGTCCATATCAAAAAAGAAGCACACCCCACAGGGTGTGCTTCTTTTTTGGTGGACGATATAGGACTCGAACCTATGACCTTCCGCACGTCAAGCGGATGCTCTAGCCAGCTGAGCTAATCGTCCATGGAGTTACCTGGATAGTATAATCGCAGGTGGGCAATTTGTCAAGTATAGATTTTGAAAATTGTCAAAAACAGCGAAATTTCCCCGGGACGTCTAACTCATGCTTTTCTTTTTCCTTGAAATAGGCTATAATACTCCCCGGAACGCAACACACAAGGAGACAGTCCATGAGAATTCTATACGACAGCAAGCTTCCCCAATTCAAAGAACCCTTCGGCACCCTGACTCCGGGTCAGTCCTGCCGTCTTCACATTCACATCCCCCGTGCCGTCCAGGCCACCACCGTCAAGTGCCTGATGCAATATGAGGACGGCCGCACCACTGCCCAGGAGTTTCTCTTCTCAAAAGAACGAGTCGAAGGCCCCTACGAAATCTGGCAGGCGGAGTTTTCCATCCCCCAGGAGGGTCTGTATTTCTACTATTATTATATCGACACCCCCAGCGGCGGCTTCCGGCTGTTCAAGCAGGGAGATGACACCAACATGGAGGCAGGCGCCCTCTGGCAGGTCAGCTGCGTGCCGGCGGACTTTCACACTCCCCAGTGGGCCAGAGGGGCAACCATTTACCAGGTTTTCCCTGACCGGTTTCACAAGTCCGGCGACTGCGATCTGACCGGCAAGCTGACCCCCTACACCGTCCACTCCGGCTGGAACGAAGAGGTGGACTGGCGTCCCACCGAGGACGATCTGGTGCTCAACAACGACTTTTTCGGTGGGAATTTCCGGGGAATTATCGAAAAACTGGACTATATTACGGATTTAGGCGTGAATCTTCTCTACCTGAATCCCATTTCCAAAAGCTTTTCCAGCCATCGCTACGACACCGGCGACTACAAAGCCCCCGACCCCATGCTGGGCACGGAGGCGGATTTTGCCGAGCTGTGCCGTCAGGCTCACGCCCGGGGCATCCGGGTGATTCTGGACGGGGTCTACTCCCACACCGGCTCCAACAGCCCCTATTTTAACCGGGAGGGGCAATTTGATTCTGTAGGCGCCTACAATTCCCAGAAATCTCCCTACTACAGCTGGTACACCTTCCAGCGCTGGCCGGATCAGTACACCTGCTGGTGGAATTTTGACACTCTGCCCACGGTGAACAAGCTGGATCCCGCCTTTGTTAATTTCATCATAGAGGATGAGGACAGCGTGGTGGCTCACTGGATGAAGCTGGGAGCCGACGGCTTCCGGCTGGACGTGGCCGACGAGCTGCCGGATGAATTCATCCGGCTTCTGCGAAACCGGATCAAGGCCATCAACCCGGAGGCGCTTCTTCTGGGCGAAGTGTGGGAGGATGCCTCGGCGAAGGTGGCCTATGGCCGCCGCCGGACTTACTTCACCGCCGGAGAGCTGGACAGCGTCATGAACTACCCCTTCCGCACGGCCATTATCGACTACGTCCGGGGCCACGACGGCGGCGCCGCCCTGAAGGAAACGGTCATGTCCATTGTGGAAAACTACCCGCCGGAGGTGGTTCAGTGCAACATGAATCTGCTGGGCACCCACGACACCCCCCGGATTCTCACCGCTCTGGTGGACGATTTCAACGGCACCCGGGAGGAAATGTCCAAGCGACGTCTGTCCCGGAATCAGTATGACATTGCCTATGACCGGCTGCTGATGGCGGCTTTCCTTCAGTACACCCTGCCGGGCAGCCCCAGCCTGTACTACGGTGACGAGGCGGGCATGGAAGGCGGCCGGGATCCCTTCAACCGCCGCCCCTATCCCTGGGGTCAGGAAAACCAGGATATTCTGTGCTACTTCCGGCAGCTGGGCAAGCTGCGCAAAGCCCATCCCGCCTTCCGGCTGGGAGACATCCGGTTCTTCCAGGCCGGCGACCGGCATCTGGGCTTCACCCGAAGCTACGAGGGTAAAACCTACCGGGTCTACTGCAACCGCAGTGCCGATTCCTGGCAGGTTCCCGCAGGCTCCATCCTCATGGGCTTCCATCTGCAAATCATCTCCCCGGACAACCTGACTCTGGCGCCGCGAGGCTTCTGCGTTACGGAGGATTAACATGGAAACCGAACATTTTCTCTCCGGCTACTGCCGCCAGCTGGACGACGCCCGGATGGTGGAGGTCATTGTAGAAAACGGCCAGGTCACCGAGGTGGACTGCTGCTACGGCAGCTGCGCCTATCAGGGCAGCTGTCCCATCGCCCAAAAAATTGAGGAACTCACGCCGTGAAATGTTTTCTCCTCAGTGTTCCTACCGAAGTAGGATGTCAAAGAGCCGTCTTTTCCGTATTGACAAAATTCACAATTTTCCTGCAATATTTCTGTAGATTTGTCCAAAAGTTTCTCTCCCCCTTGCATTTGCGATGGGAGTCTGCTATATTGGCTCACATACCGTAGGATAAGAAAGGATGATATCCATGGCACACACTGAGGCGATCATTCCCATCAAAAAACGCATTTTACAGACCTGTGTCCGGCTGTTTCTGGTGCAGGGCTATCAGAAAACCACCATGCTCCAGATTCTGGAGGGCAGTCAGGTTTCCAACAGCAGCTTCCAGAACATTTTCCGGGCCAAGGACGGTGTGCTGGCAGAGCTGGTAGACTTTATGTTTGCCTATCAGTTCGGTGTTGCCCGGGAAACCACCACAAAATTGCCTCCGGTATACGTCTACGCGGCGGAAACCGCCATTCAGCTGACCCTGACGGAGCTGAACGAGAATCTCCGGGAAATTTACGGGGTGGCCTACACCAAGCCTCTGATTCTGGATTCCATCGTCCGGCAGACCTCCCAGGAACTGCAGACCATCTTCTCCCCCTATCTGCCGGGGCTGACCTATACGGACTTCTATCATCTGGACATCGGCACCTCCGGGGTCATGCGCAGCTATATGCTCCACCCCTGTGACGAGAATTTCACCCTGGAGAAGAAGCTCCGGGACTTCCTGTCCATCAATCTGCGGGCCTACAACGTACCCGCGGAGGAGGTGGAGAAGGCCATCGCCTTTGTGGAGAGCCTGGACATCCGCGAGATTGCCCAGCAGGTTATGGAAAAGCTTCTGAAGGATCTTCAGATGCGTTATGATTTCACCTTGCCTGAGGCATCCGATGCCCAGAACGCCAAGTAACGTCCCTTTGGGAAACCGTGCCCCCGGCTTTGCCGGGGGCTTTTTGCGTTTCCGCCTGGCCACGCGCTTCGGGTCGATACTCTCCGGATTTTTCCGCAACCAGTAAAATAGCCGAATATCTTCCCCTGCCATTGACGGAAACTGATGTTTGTGATAAATTTAGGAAAGCAATTCACGAATACGTTTTACTTGGGGGAAGAAGAATGAAAAAAGGAAATCCGATCGCACTGCTGCCCATTGGGGTATTTCTGGTTCTGTACCTGGGGCTGGGGCTTCTGTTCGAATACGGCATGAAAATTCCCATGGGCTTTTACAGCATTCCCATTGTCATTGCTTTTCTGGCGGCCATTCTGGTGGCCTGCCTGCAAAACCGGAAGCTCAGTTTTGACGATAAGCTCACCATTATGGGACAGGGCGTTGGCGATAAGAACATCATCACCATGCTGCTGATTTTTCTCACTGCCGGTGCCTTTGTGGGGGTGGTGGGGCGCAGCTCCGCTCAGAGCGTGGCCTATTTCATGCTGGACCTGATCCCGGCGGATTTTGCGGTGGCCGTTCTGTTTGTGGTGGCCTGCTTTGTCTCCACCGCCATGGGCACCAGCGTGGGCACCATCACCCTCATCACTCCCATTGCCGTGGAGGTGGCTCAGGTCTCCGGCTACGATACCGCCCTGTGCGTGGGCACGGTGGTGGGCGGCGCCATGTTCGGCGATAATCTGTCCTTCATTTCCGACACCACCATTGCCGCCTGCAACGGCCAGGGCTGCGCCATGAAGGACAAATTCCGGGGCAATTTCGGCATTGCCCTGCCCGCCGCTCTGGGCACTCTGGTACTCATTCTCCTGCTGACATTGGGTCAGGCCCCCACCGCCCCGGAGCACAGCTACAGTCTGGTGCAGATTCTGCCCTATGTGCTGGTGTTGGCAGGGGGCATCGCGGGCATCAATGTTTTCGTGGTGTTGCTGATGGGCATCGTTTCCGGCAGTCTCATTATGCTCGCTACCGGCCAGACTGCCCCCACGGAGCTGCTGGCCGGCATGGGCACCGGTGCCGCCGGTATGTTTGAAACCAGCATGGTGGCCGTTCTGGTGGCCGCCATGTGCAGCCTGATCCGGGTCTACGGCGGCTTTGACGCCCTGCTTTACGCCATCGGCAGACTCTTCCGGGGAAAACGCGGCGGTCAGCTGGGCATCGGTCTGCTGGTGGGCGCCATGGACATCGCCACCGCCAACAACACGGTGGCCATCGTCATGGCAAACCCCATCGCCAAGGAAATGAGCGGCCGCTACGGCATCAGCTCTCAGCGTTCGGCCTGTCTGCTGGACACCTTCTCCTGCATTTTCCAGGGGATCATCCCCTACGGCGCCCAGATGCTGGTTGCCATTTCCGCCACTGCCGAGCTGGGAATTACCCTGTCTGCCTTCCAGATCATGCGCTGGCTCTTTTACCCCTATTGCTGCTGATCAGCTCCCTGATCGCCATCTTTTTCACCAAAGAAAAGGATTAAGCTAATTTTTCAGAAACGTAACTGAAAAAGACGGAACATTTCACTATTTACCTCTTTACCTTTTATTCAAAGTCTGTTATCATGTAACTGTAATCAAATTTGCCGTTTCCGGCGGTATATTTTATCGAGGTGGAAGAGGATGCTGTCACAGGAAAAGATTCTGGTTGTGGAGGACAATGAACTGAACCGCGCCATGCTGGTGGAAATTCTTTCCGGGCAGTACGCCACCCTGGAGGCCGAGAACGGTCAGGCAGCCCTGGGCATTCTGCAAACCCACCGGGACGATATCGCTCTGATTCTTCTGGACATCGTCATGCCCGTCATGGACGGCTATGCCTTCCTGGATACCATCAAGAAGGACCCCCAGCTATCCCTGATTCCGGTCATCATCATGACCCAGAACGGCAGCGAGGACGCGGAGGTGGCCGCTCTGTCCCACGGAGCCACGGATTTTGTGCCCAAGCCCTACCGTCCCAAGGTGATCCTCCACCGGATTGCCAGCATCATCCATCTGCGGGAAACCGCCTCCATGATCAACCAGTTCCGCTATGACCAGCTCACGGGGCTTTACAGCAAGGAATTTTTCTATCAGCAGGCTCAGGCCGTGCTCATGAGCAATCCCGACCGGGAATACAGCATCGTCTGCTCCAATATCGTCAACTTCAAGCTCTACAACGACACCTTCGGCATCGCCGCGGGAGATCAGCTTCTCAAGCGCATTGCCCGGGGCATCAATGAGCAGCTCGGTGCGGGCGGCGTCACCGGCCGTTATTCCGCCGACCGATTTGTGTGCTTACAGGAACGGGAAAAGGTGGATGTTGCCAAGGCGACCATCGCCCGGCATATTGACATCCCGGATGAGCTGAAAAGCGTTGAGCTGAAATGGGGCGTTTACGAGATTCACGACCGGTTCCTGCCCCTGGAATATATGTGCGACCGGGCCTTGCTGGCCGCGGACAGCATCAAGGGGCAGTACGACCAGACCATCGCCGTCTACGATGACGCTTTGCGCAGAAAGCTTCTGCGGGAGCAGAGCATCACCTCCAACATGGAGTCGGCTCTGGAAAACAGCCAGTTCACCGTCTATTTGCAGCCCAAATACCGGGCCAGCGACAGCCAGCTATGCGGTGCCGAAGCCCTGGTTCGCTGGATTCATCCGGAGTGGGGCTTCATGTCACCCGGGGAGTTCATTCCCCTGTTCGAGCGCAACGGCTTTATCTACCAGCTGGATCGGTTCGTCTGGGAGCAGGCCTGCGTTCTGCTGCATCGGTGGCAGGAGACCGGTTATCCCCCTCTGCCCGTTTCTGTAAACGTTTCCCGGGCGGATGTGTGTCAGCCGGATCTGGTGGATTTTCTTCTGGAATTGACCCAAAAATACGGCATTGACCCGAAGCTTCTCCATCTGGAGATCACGGAAAGCGCCTACACCGAAAACTCCAAGCAGATCATCGCCACGGTGGACGCGCTCCGGGCCAAGGGCTTTATCATCGAAATGGACGACTTCGGCAGCGGCTATTCCTCCCTGAACATGCTCAGCCAGCTGAAGCTGGACATTCTGAAGCTGGACATGAAATTTGTCCAGAGCGAGACCTCCCAGAGTGCCGACCGGTGCATTCTCCGGCTGATCGTGGAGATGGCTCATCGCATGAATCTGAGCGTGGTAGCCGAGGGCGTAGAGACCCAGCATCAGCTCAGCCGTCTTCAGGAAATCGGCTGCGACTATGTCCAGGGATATCTGTTCTCCAAGCCCGTGCCCCATGTGCAGTACGGCGAGCTGCTGGAAAATTTCTCCCAGCGTCAGGATGTTCCCCTGCCCGCTTCCCCCGGCAGTGCCGGGGCCAAGCAGTTCCTGCTGATTGCCGAGGAGGATTCCCGGTGCCGCAACCTGCTGGCAGAGGCCTTCGCGGACGTTTATCAGGTGGTGCAGGCGAAAAACTGTGAGCAGGCTCAGGCCTTCCTGTCGGAAAACGCCAACGGCCTTGCCGCCATGATTCTCAGCGGCTCCCTGCCGGAGCCCGGCGCGGCCAGCGTCGTCAGTGCCCTGCGGCTGGTCACAGCCCCCAGGCACATTCCCATTATGATCGCCACCACCTTTCAGCAGGAGCCGCAGATTCAGGAGCTGGGGCTGGATGTGGACGACATTTCCTACAAGCCCAGGGACATCCAGTGCACCCGATGTCTGCGCAAGCGGGTGGAATGGATGAACACCCTCAACGCCTACAAATCCCGGGAACGGTCCATGATCTCCGAGGCCTGCCGGGACTATCTGACCGGGCTTCTGAACCGTCGGGGCTTCCAGTCCGCGCTGGACGCCATGCAGTCGGAGGACTATCCCATGGCGGTGTTCCTGCTCCGCCTGGATGATCTGAAGCATGGGAACGACTCCCTGAGCCACGCCACCGGCGATAAGCTGCTCAAGCATTTTGCCAGCGTGCTGCGCCAGAACACCCGCAACGGCGACATTCTCTGCCGCTACGGCGACGATGCGTTTGCCGTCATTCTCAAGGGAATGCGGCTGGCCTCGGCGGTTCTGCGCAAAGGCGAGGACATTGTCCGGGATACCTCCAAATTCATCCTGCCCGACGGTACCGGTGCCGCCTGTTCCGGCGGCGTGGTGCTGTGCGAAAACACGGAAGTGTCTATGGCCGCCCTCTTAGAGCGGGCAGACCAGGCTCTGTATCAGGCCAAACGTCAACACAAGGGCGGCTGCGTCCTCTGCGATGTGACCTGTCCCTCCGGGAAAGCATAACAAAATCCCTCGCCTGAACATTCAGGCGAGGGATTTTGCGGTTATTATTCGGAAAAAGTATAGCGCACCATGCTGCCCTTGCCGTCGCCGGTGATAATCAGCGTATCCCCGGCAGGTGTTTTCACCGTGTCCATTACAGGGTAGGGAGCGTTCTCCCGGACGTAAGCCTCCGGGCTTTCGCATTCGGCTTCCAGGATCTCCCGCTTCGCGTGGCCCTCGCCGCCGCAGGGGTTGATGGTTTCCACCAGGATTTCATATTCCTTCATAAAAAACACTCCTTTTTTATTTAGCATACCATAAAGGTAAAAATTCTTCCATGGGCGTTTTTCCCAAAAAACTCAGTCAAAAAATGGTGCAAATCAGCTCCGTACATTTTTCGATTCCCAGAACGCCGCTGTTCAGCATCAGATCATAGGTATCCAGCTGCCCCCACTTCCGGCCGGTATAGAATCGGTAGTAGGTGCTTCTGCGCTTGTCCTTGTCCTTCAGCCGCTGCTCCGGGGATTCCTCCCGCTGACCGTAGACCTCCACGATCCGCTTGGCCCGGAAGGCCATATCCGCATGGACAAAAACCTTCAAAACATCCGGTCTGTCCCGCAGAATGTAGTCCCCACAGCGTCCGACGATGACGCAGGGGCCCTTCTTCGCCAGCTGTGCCACAATATTGCACTGAATCTGCCAGAGAATGTCCTCGTTGGTGGGGCCGCCGGCCCGACTGGTAAACATGGAATTCAGCAGGCCGCCGGGAGCGTACTCCCCGGCCTCCCGCACATAATCCTCCGCGAAGCCGGACTGCTTTGCCATTTCCGTAATCAGCTCCGCGTCGTAGCAGGGGATGCCCAGCTTCCGCGCCACCGCTTTGCCGATGGTTCGGCCGCCGCTGCCAAATTCCCGGCTGATGGTAATAATGCCCTGTTTCATAGGGTTTCCACTCCTTTTTCATTTAATTCTTTGTAGGTTTTTCCGATAATCACCGCAGAAATCACAAAGGTCAGAATATCCGACACCGGCATGGAGTACAGCACTCCGTCCAGACCGAAAAACCGCGGCAGCATCAGGGCGAAGCCCACGCCGAAGACCACCTCCCGGAACATGGACAGCATGGTAGAGGCCAGCGCCTTGCCCAGAGCCTGCAGGAAAATAAAGCAAGCCTTGTTCACGCAGGCCAGCACCATCATGCACAGGTAAATCCGGAAGGCCTGGATGGCGAAATCCGTGTAGAAGCTGCTTTCGTTGGCCGCGCCGAAAACGGCGATGAGCTGTCGGGGGCACAGCTCCACCAGCAGCAAAGCAACCAAGCCCACCAGCGCCTCATAGGTCAAAAGCATGGTAAAGAGTGCTTTCACCCGATTTTTCTTCCCTGCGCCCATATTGAATCCCACAATGGGAATGCACCCTGCCGCCATACCGACCACAATGGAAATGATAATCTGGAAGAATTTCATGACGATGCCAACCACCGCCATGGGAATCTGGGCGTACTGTTCCTGCCCGAAAACGGGATCCAGGGCGCCATACTTGCGCAGCATATTGTTGATTGCCGCCATAGCCGCCACCAGGCTAATCTGAGACAGGAAGCTGGTAATGCCCAAAACCAGCGTCCGTCCGCAAACGTCCCCCTTCAGCCCATAGTCACAGGCGGCAGGCCGAATGATGCGCATCCTCAGCAAATACCAGGCTGCCAGGACAGCCGTTGCCGCCTGTCCAATCACCGTAGCCGCTGCCGCACCCATCATGCCCCAGCGGAATCCGAAAATGAAAATAGGATCCAGGATGATGTTGATGACCGCTCCCGTCAGGGTAGAAACCATGGCAAACTTGGGACTGCCGTCTGCCCGGATGATGGGGTTCATCGCCTGGCCGAACATATAAAAGGGGATGCCCAGGGTGATGTAAAAGAAGTATTCCCGGCTGTGGCGGAAGGTTTCTTCATTCACTGTGCCGCCGAACATGGCAATAATCCCATCGGCAAACAGCAGATACACCGCCGTCAGCACCAGGCTGGCAGCCAGGGTCAGCACCACTGCGTTGCCCACAGAGCGTTTTGCCTTTTCCGGCTCCCCCCGTCCCAGCGCCATGCTGACATAGGCGCAGCAGCCGTCGCCAACCATCACGGCAATGGCCAGCGCCACCACCGTCAGCGGGAATACCACGGTGTTGGCCGCATTGCCGTAAGAGCCAAGATAGCTGGCATTGGCAATGAAAATCTGATCGACGATGTTGTAAAGCGCGCCGACCAGCAGGGAAATGATGCAGGGAACGGCATAGCCACGCATGAGTTTCCCGATGGGCTCTGTGCCCAGAAATGTGTTTTTGTTGTCCATTGAAACCACCTTTTTTCAAAAAATGCGTAAGCCCAGAAGCACATCCGGACTTACGCATTTCGCGACACGATGAACATATGGACTTAGGGAAGCTCTGATTAAATCGGCAAGAGCTGGTAGCGAGAGATTTTGTTCTCAGGCAAGGTTTGGAAAATGGAGGAATACTGTATGTATTTCCCATTTTTCAAACCGCAGACTGGGGGCAAAAGATCCGCTACCCAGCCGCAGACGATTTATTCAGAGTTTCCTTAGGCTGAATAAAGAAAGGGGCGGATATGCCCAACTGGATTTACGCATACCCGCCACTCGCTGTAGGATTATTATAACAGATTCCGTTTGCATTTTCAAATGTTTTTTCGCAGGAAAAAGGCCGGGTCATCAGACCCGGCCTTTCCGCGTTTCAGGATTACTTGGTGCCGAAAATCCGGTCGCCGGCGTCGCCCAGACCGGGAACGATGTAAGCGTTCTCGTTGAGCCGCTCGTCCAGGGCAGCCAGATACACGTCCACATCGGGGTGCGCCTTGGTCACGGCCTCCACGCCCTCGGGGGCACCGATGATGTTCATCATAATGATGTTCTTGCAGCCGTGCTGCTTCAGAAAATCAATGGCCGCAATGGCGCTGCCGCCGGTTGCCAGCATAGGATCCACCACGAATACCTGCCGGTTGCCGATGTCGTCGGGCAGCTTGCAGTAGTACTCCACAGGCTTGTGGGTCTGCGGATCCCGGTACAGGCCGATATGTCCGATCTTGGCAGAGGGAATCAGAGACACCATGCTGTCCACCATGCCCAGGCCTGCCCGCAGGATGGGCACGATTGCCATCTTCTTGCCGGCCAGCATCCGGCAGGTAGCGGTGGTGATGGGAGTCTCCACCTTGACCTCCTTCAGAGGCAGGTTCCGGGTTGCTTCATAGCACATCAGGCCGGCGATTTCGCCAACCAGCTCCCGGAACTCCTTCACCGAGGTATCCTTGCTGCGCAGGATTGCCAGCTTGTGCTGAATCAGGGGATGATCGAGGACGCATACTTTAGCCATTGTTTCTTTCTCCTTTATTCACTTATTTGATTTTCCGCTTTCATACTATTTTCTGATGAAAAACTTGATTTTCATCAGAAAGGCACTGCCTGGCGGCGTTGCCCGTTTTGTGATTTATAAGGAAAGAAATCACAAAACAAGTCTCATAGGAACTCCATGCCCTTCGGGCAATGAAAATCTTTATGAAAGATTTTCATTGGAGTTCCGTATCAGTCGTTCCGCCCGCTCCCGTTCGGCCTGGCTCAGGCGCAGATAATTGGGGGTCAAGGCGTTGGCATCGCCGGGTTCCCCGGCCTTCGCCATGGCCTCAGCACCCAAGGCAACGCCGGAAGCCCGCTGGTGCATCCGGTGCTCCGGAGGCAGAACCAGGGCAGGAACACGCTCCAATAGAGTATTATAGCACAGATTGCTGCCATCGCCAACCAAAAAAATCGGTTCTTTCAAATTTTCCAGTTCTTCTCCCAAATCCGCCAGGGAAATGGCGCGATCCGGAGTTTTCCGCTCCAGCGTTCCGTGGTTAACATAAAACAGGGCGTTATAAACCTGGCTTCTCCGGGCATCCATGCAGGGGCACACATAGCCCTGATAGCCGCCGAAGGACAGCGCCATGGCTTCCAACGTGGACACGCCATAGCAGGGAATTTCCCGTCCCCAGGCCAAGCCCTTGGCCGCCGCCACGCCGATGCGCACGCCGGTAAAGGAGCCGGGGCCTGCCGCCACTGCCGCGGCGGTCACATCCTCCACGGTTTTCCCGCATTGGTCAAGCAGGGATTGCGCCATGACGAGCAGGGTCTGGCTGTGGGTCAGTCCCGTATTCTGGTAACATTCTCCCAGCAGCTTCCCGTCCTCCAGCAGCGCCACCGAGGCCGCCTTGGCACTGGTCTCAAAGGCTAAAATCAGCATATCCCTGTCCCCCTTCGATGGTGATCCGCCGGGTGGTTTCCCCCAGCTTTTCGATGGTCACGGTAATTGCGTCCTCCATGGCGTCCTGCACGTTCTCGCTCCACTCCACGGCGCACACGCCCTCCCGATCCAGATAGTCCTCCCATCCGATATCCCACAGATCGTCGGAGGAGGCCAGCCGGTACATGTCAAAATGAAACAGCGGCAGCCGCCCGCCCAAATATTCGTTGACGATGGTGTAGGTAGGGCTGGTAACCGTTTCCTTGCAGCCCAAACCCCGGGCAAGGCCCCGAGTAAAGGCGGTTTTGCCCGCTCCCAGATCTCCCCGGTAGGCAAGAATTGTCCCGGGCTGTAAACTTTTTGCCAGTGCTTCCCCGATTTTTTCCGTTTCCTCCGGGGAATGGGTGATGAATTCCATATTCTCTTTCCTCAATACGCAAATGCTCTTAGATACCTTTGTAGGGGCGGCCATTGGCCGCCCGCATATCAGCAAAAAAGCCGCAGTCGGTCGGGCGGCCAGTGGCCGCCCCTACATTTTCATTCGTTTTATTTTGCGTTTTTTAATTTCTCCGCCTGGTCGGCAGTGGCCAGAGCGTTGATGATCTCGTCCAAATCTCCGTCCATGACGGAATCGATCCGATAGAGGGTCAGATTCACCCGATGATCGGTGACCCGGCCCTGGGGGAAATTGTAGGTGCGGATCCGCTCGTTGCGCATCCCCGTGCCCACCTGACTCCGGCGCAGACCGGTGACCTGGGAATCCAGCTTCTCCTGCTCCATTTCATAGAGCTTGGAGGCCAGCATCCGCATACATTTTTCCCGGTTCTGAACCTGGCTTCGCTCCTCCTGGCAGGCCACCACAATGCCCGTAGGCTTGTGAATCAGCCGGACGGCGGAACTGGTTTTATTGACGTGCTGACCGCCGGCACCGGAGGCCCGGTAGACCTGCATCTCGATGTCCGCCGGATTGATCTGCACGTCCACCTCTTCCATTTCCGGCAGCACCGCCACGGTGGCCGTGGAGGTGTGAACCCGGCCGCCGGACTCCGTCTCCGGCACCCGCTGAACCCGGTGAACGCCGGACTCGTACTTCATCCTCGAATAGGCTCCCCGGCCGTTGATGACGAAGTCCGCCTCCTTCACGCCCCCCAGCTCCGTTTCATTGTAATTGAGCAGCTCCACGCTCCAACCCTGCTTGGCGGCATACATGGAGTACATCCGAAAGAGGCTATGGGCAAACAGGGCGCTTTCCTCTCCGCCCACACCGCCGCGAATTTCCACAATCACGTTTTTATCATCGTTGGGGTCTTTGGGCAGCAGCAAAATCTGCAATTTTTCGTGGAGTTCTTCCTTGGCGGTCTTGGCGGCGGCATAGGTTTCCTGGCACAGCTCCTTCATCTCCGGGTCGTTCATCAGCTCCTGGGCGTCCGCCATGTCCTTTTCCGCCTGACGGTAAGCCTGATAGCACGCCACGATGGGCTCCAGGTCGCTTTTTTCCCGAAGCTGCCTGGCCGCCTTCTGGGGATCGGCGTAAAAATCCGGCTGCTCCGACCGGGCGCAGAGCTCCTCGTATTTATTGCAGATGGCCTGTAATTGATTCAGCATTTATTCTCTCCGTTTCGACATTTTACCATTCATAAAGCCGGGGCTTTCCGGGGAAATTATACCCGTCGGAAGACGTTCAGCACGCAGCTGGCGGTGTCCGTCAGGCGTTCCGTTTCCCGAAGCCGCTGGGCTCCCGCCTTGCTCACCCGGAACAGATGGGGGGTCATGGCAAAGAGGTTCTGTACCTGCGCCCCTTCCACGGTGAAGGAAAAGCGGATGGGCACAGACTCCAACAGGGTAAAGCCGGGAAGCTCCGGCACCGTGTCCTTCTCCCGGAAGATCAGCTCGTCGTAAATGATTTTCTTCAGGCCAAGCAGATGATCCTGGGCGGCAAGCACCTGAAAAAACAGGCCGTCTTCCCGAAGCACCCGATGAAATTCCTCCGGCAGGGTAATGGCAAACAGGCTCGTCACCACCCCCGCGGCGCCGGTTTCCACCGGAATCCGGGCGGCGGTGGCGCAAAGCCACTGAGCATCCTTATATTTTGCCGCGGCCCAGCGCACGGCCTCCTTGGACACATCCAGGCCGGTGAGCTCCGCACCCAGAGCCTTCGCCAACCGGGCGGAATAATAGCCCTCGCCGCAACCCACGTCCAGAATGGGCCCTTCCGCTCCGTGCCGCTTGGCGGCATGGTTCAGGGCATCGGAAATGGGCGCGTAAAAGCCGCCCTCCAGAAATTCCCGGCGGGAGGCCACCTGCTCCCGGGTGTCCCCAGGATGGGCGGAGTGCCGCCGCTGAACGGTGAGCAGATTCACATAGCCCTGCCGGGCGATGTCAAAGCGGTGCCCCATGGGACAAACCAGGCTTTTGTCCTGCCGGGACAGGTCTTTTTCACAAATCGGGCAGATCAACTTCATATTCGAATCCTTCAATTCATATCTGATACTATTTCCTGATTAAAATCTTAATTCTAATCAGGAAGGCATCGCCTGAAGGCGCTGCCCGTTTTGTGATTTATAAGGAAAAAAATCACAAAACAAGTCTCATATGAACTCCATGCCCTTCAGGCAATTAAAATCTTTTTTTAAGATTTTAATTGGAGTTCAGTAAGAATCCTTCAATTTGATAGTATATCCTATTTTCTCATCTGCGTCAACGGAAAGGAGCGAATTCTCATGGGACGATTTCTGGCAATGCTGCTTTGCCTATGTCAGCTGGTTCTGCCCGCCCAGGCCAAAGAAGTCAAATATGTGGCTCTGACCTTCGACGATGGCCCCTCCGGCAAATACACCCAGGCTTTGCTGGACGGGCTCTACGACCGGGGCGTAAACGCCACCTTTCTGCTGTGCGGCTACCGGATGAAGGACTATCCGGAGCTGACCCAGCGGATTTTCGACGAGGGTCACGAGATTGGTTTCCACGGCTACAGCCACAAAAACATGAAAAATATGAGTCGGCGGGACATTGCCGCAGAGCTGGAGCAATCCCAGGCCCTGCTGCCCAAGGGCTGCGTCCCGGCCTTCCTCCGGCCCCCGGGCGGGTGCTGCTCCGATGCCGTGCGCCAGGTGGCTCAGGCACGGAATCTGGCCATCTTAGGCTGGTCGGTGGATCCCCGGGACTGGGCCACCCAGGACACCGCCGCCATCGAAAAGGCTGTGCTGAAAAAGATACACGACGGGGATATTGTGCTGCTGCACGACATGTCGGACAGCTCCGTCCGGGCAGCGCTGGACATCATCGATGCCCTGCTGGCTCAGAACTACGAAATCGTCACCGTTTCCCGGTTGGCTAAGCTCAGGAACTGCCGTCTTCGTCCGGGGCGCAGCATTGCCGCCCTGCCGGAAAATTCCTGAATAATCCGTTTTTTACCCGCTATCCAGGTTTTGGACGGCGGGTTTCTTTTATTTTCCCCAAATTCAGACAGTATCCCTTTTCAAAGGGTCATGCACTTTGACCAAAAATCCCCCCAGGGGGGATGAGAAAATGGGGAGAATTGTGTGAATATGCACGATTGACATTCTTGTGTTTAATTAGTAAAATAATATCGATACCTTATGCGCGGCATAAGCGTCATTATTCGTTATCAGAATCAACGATTAGGAGGAAATCACTTTGAAGGATTGGGCATTTACTACCACCGTCGAGGAGATGGAAGCCGCCACCAATTCTCTGCTGGAAACGGCACAGAAGGTCGGTGCCGACACCTGGCAGCAGCGTGTCAAGAACCAGACTCCTCACTGCGGCTTTGGCGAAAGCGGCACCTGCTGCCGTATCTGCGCCATGGGCCCCTGCCGCATCACCAAGAAGGCCCCCCGGGGCATCTGCGGCTGCGATGTGCACGGCATCGTCGCCCGTAACTTCCTGCGCTTCACCGCAGGCGGTTCCGCAACCCATTCTGACCATGGCCGGGAAATCTGCCATACCCTGTACCAGACCCGCGAAGGCGGCAACTATACCGTCAAGGACCCCGAAAAGCTGATCCGCATCGCCAAGGAGTGGGGCGTAGAAACCGAGGGCAAGGACATCTACGATCTGGCTCACGAAATTGCCGAGCTGGCTCTGCTGGAGTACGGCAAGCCCTTCGGCACCCAGCGGTTCCTGAAGCGGGCTCCCGAGCACACCCAGAAGCTGTGGCATGACGCCGGCATCGAGCCTCGTGCCATCGACCGGGAAGTTTCCACCGCTCTGCACATGACCCACATGGGCTGCTCTTCTCTGCCTGAGGCACTGATCCACCAGGCTCTGCGCTGCGGTCTGTCCGACGGCTGGGGCGGCTCCATGGCCGGCACCGAGTTCTCCGACGTTCTGTTCGGCACGCCCAAGCCCATCGACACCGAGGCCAACCTGGGTGTTATGGAGAAGGACAACGTGAACATCGTCGTTCACGGTCACGATCCTTCCCTGTCCGAAATGATCGTTTACTACGCCAATGATCCCGAGATGATCGCCTACGCCAAGAGCCTGGGTGCCAAGGGCATCACCGTCTCCGGCGTCTGCTGCACCTCCAACGAGGTCACCATGCGTCACGGCGTTCCCATGGCAGGTAACTTCCTGAGCCAGGAGAACGTGGTTCTCACCGGCGCCTGCGAAGCCATCGTCGTGGACGTGCAGTGCATCTTCCCCGCACTGGGCCCCCTGAGCAAGTGCTTCCATACCAAGTTCGTCACCACTTCTCCCATTGCCCGGATTCCCGATTCCGAGTTCATCCGCTTCTCCGCCGAGACTGCCGGCGACAACGCCAAGGCTATTGTGAAGATGGCGATTGAGAACTTCAAGAACCGGGATCCTCAGCTGGTCAACATCCCCGACCAGAAGCAGAAGGCTCGGGTGGGCTACTCCCTGGAGGCCATTGTCAAGGTTCTCGACGGCGTTGCCAACTCTCAGGTGGACGAGTTCGGCACCACCAAGCCCCTGCTGGAGTGCGTGACCTCCGGTGTTCTGCGGGGCGCCGTGGCCATGGTCGGCTGCAACAACCCCAAGGTTCGTCCCGACGCCGCCCACATCGGCCTGATGAAGAAGCTGCTGGAGAACGACATCATCCTGATCGTGTCCGGCTGTTCCGCTCAGGCTGCCGCCAAGGCCGGCCTCATGGACCCCGAGAAGGCCAAGGAGTACTGCGGCGCAGGTCTGAAGCGTGTGTGTGAGCTGGCCGGCATTCCTCCCGTCCTGCACATGGGCTCCTGCGTGGATATCTCCCGTATGATGCTGCTGGCTTCCGAGCTGTCCAAGGATTCCGGCATTCCCATCTCCCAGCTGCCTGTTGTGGGCTGCGCTCCCGAGTGGATGTCCGAGAAGGCCGTGTCCATCGGCAACTACGTCATCGCCACCGGTATCGACACCTTCCTGGGTGTTGAACCCTACGTCAAGGGCTCCGAGGAAGTCTGCGCTCTGCTGACCGGCGAGCACGGCGTGAAGGATTGGGTCGAGGCCAACTACACCGTCGAAACCGACATCGAGAAGCTGGGCGACCTGATGATCGAGCGCATTGAGGCCAAGCGTACCGCTCTTGGCATCTAATTATTTAGGCAATTCCACATCATTGCGTCTGCGGCCTTCATCGGATCTTTTCCCCCAAGGGTGCGGTTTGAAAAACTTGAAATACACAAAGTATTCCTGCGTTTTCCAAACCTTCCCCTGAAGAAAAATCTCTCGATGAATGCACTTGTCGAATGATGCGGAAATGCCTAGGCTTCTGTGACTCTATCGTATAGCTTCCATACATTAACAATTACGAGGTCTTTTTCCAATGAAACTAGCGATTACCGGTAAGGGCGGCGTGGGCAAAACCACCCTGTCCTCCACGCTGGCCCGGCTTTACGCCGACGAGGGACGCACCGTCCTGGCCGCCGACGTGGATCCCGATGCCAATCTGGGATTGGCGCTGGGACTTTCTCAGGAGGAAGTGGACGCCATCGTCCCCATCTCCAAAATGCGCACTCTGGTGGAAGAGCGTACCGGCGCGAACGCCGCCAACAAGTTCTTCAAGCTCAACCCCTATGTGGCCGACATTCCCGACACCTTCTCCCGGGAGATCAACGGCGTGAAGCTGCTGGTCATGGGTACGGTGGATCTGGGCGGCAGCGGCTGCGTCTGTCCGGAGCATGTGATGCTCAAGGCGGTGCTGGCCAACCTGACCTACCGCAAGAACGACGTGGTCATCATGGACATGGAGGCGGGCCTGGAGCATCTGGGCCGGGGTACCGCGGGCAACATGGATCAGTTCATCGTGGTCATTGAGCCCGGTGCCCGGAGCGTGCAGACCTACCACAATGTCAAGCGGCTGGCCGCTGACCTGGGGGTCAAGCAGGTGCGGGTGGTAGCCAATAAGGTTCGGGACATCCGGGACGAGGAATTTGTCAAATCCCAGATTCCCGCCGAGGATCTGCTGGGCTTTATCCACTACAACACGGAGATCATGGACGCGGATCGTCAGGGCAAATCGCCCTACGACTTCAGCCCCACGGCAATCGACGAAATCCGGAAAATCAAGGATGTTCTGGATTCCGAGGAAACTAACTAACAATAGGAGGAAAAACCGTGACACTTTTTGAAAGAGTTTTTGGCGGCAACGATGCGGTTTACGGCCTGACCGAGGCCGCAATCAAGGGCGCCATTGCACAGTACGGCGAAGACCATGCCGTTTCCTTCCCCGGCACCGCCTACAGCCTTCCCTGCTACTACGGCGTGACCGGTGTGAAGGTTGAGACCCTGGGCCAGCTGAAGGAGGCCCTGGGTGTGGTAAAGACCCTGATGACCCGGGAGAAGCGTCTGCATGACGCCTTCATGTCCGGCATCGCCACCGCCCTGTGCGCCGAGTTCATCGAGGTTCTGAAGTACATCGACGGTGCGGAGCCCTACACCGCTCCCTGCTACGGTCATCTGCCCGATGCCATCGTCCGCAGCCTGGGTGTTCCCCTGGTTACCGGCGATATTCCCGGCGTTCCCGTCATTCTGGGCAAGGCTCCCACCACCCAGGAAGCCGTTGACCTGGTCAAGAGCTACCAGGCTCAGGGTATGCTGGTCACTCTGGTGGGCGGCGTCATCGATCAGCTGGAAGAGGCCGGCGTAAAGACCGGCGACAACCTGCGGGTCATCCCCCTGGGTAAGGAAGTCACTTCCGTCATCCATGTCGTGTCCGTTGCTGTCCGTGCCGCTCTAATCTTCGGCAACATCCAGCCCGGCGACGCGGCTGGCCTGATGAAGTACACCTTCGAGCGTGTGCCCGCCTTCGTCAACGCCTTCGCCCCTCTGGACGATGTGATCGTTGCCTGCGGCGCCGGTGCCATCGCTCTGGGCTTCCCCGTTGTCTCCAACGAGACCGAGAATATGTTCCGGGTGCCCAAGTCCCTGATCCAGCAGCTGGATGTCTCCAAGTGGAACGCCACCTCTCTGGAGGCCCGCGGCATCAAGATCAAGATCACCAACATCGACATTCCCGTGGCCTTCGCCTCCGCTTTCGAGGGCGAAATCATCCGCCGGGGCGATATGCAGGTGGAAGTGGACGGCTCCCGTGTGGACTGCTTCGAGCTGGTGCAGACCAGAGAAGCCGCCCAGGTGGAGGATCACAAGATCACCGTCGTCGGCCCCGAAATTGACGACGTCCCCGTGGGCTCCAAGATCTCTCTGAGCTACACCGTGGAAGTTGCCGGCAAGGCCATGCAGCCCGACTTCGAGTCCGTTATGGAGCGGAAGATCCACTCCTGGATCAACTGCATCGAGGGCGTGATGCACACCGGTCAGCGTGACATGATCCGTATCCGTATCAGCAAGGCCGACTTCGAGGCCGGCTTCAAGTTCCGTCACCTGGGCGAGGTTCTCTACGCCAAGGTCAAGAGCGAGTTTGAGGCCGTTGTGGACAAGTGCCAGGTGACCATCGTGGTAGACGCCGAGCAGAACGCCAAGCTCCGTGCCGCCGCCAACGAGGTCTTCGACAAGCGTGACGCCCGTCTGGCCTCCATGACCGACGAGTCCGTTTCCGACTACTACACCTGCATCATGTGCCAGGCCTTCTCCCCCAGCCATGTGTGTATCGTCACCCCCGAGCGTCTGGGTCTGTGCGGCGCCGTGTCCTGGCTGGATGCCAAGGCCACCAAGGAGCTGGATCCCGCCGGCCCCTGCCAGCCCATCCCCAAGGAAGGCTGCCTGGACGAGCATCTGGGTCGCTACACCAGCGTGGACGAGGCTGTCAGCAAGTACAGCCACGGCGCTCTGGAGCACGTCACTCTGTACTCCCTGTTCCAGGATCCCATGACCTCCTGCGGCTGCTTCGAGTGTATCTGCGGCGTGGAGCCTGTCACCATGGGTGTTGTCATTACCTGCCGTGAGCACGCCGGTATGACCCCCCTGGGCATGACCTTCTCCGAGATGGCCTCCATGACCGGCGGCGGCGTTCAGACCCCCGGCTTCATGGGCCACGGCAAGCACTTCATCGCTTCCAAGAAGTTCATCGCTGCCGAAGGCGGCCCCGGCCGTATCGTGTGGCTGCCCAAGATTCTGAAGGATCAGATGCGTGAGCGTCTGGACAAGACCGCTCTGGAGATGTACGGCGTGGAGAACTTCACCGACATGATCGCCGATGAAACCATCTGCACCGAGGATCCCGAGCAGCTGCTGAACTACCTGTCCGAGGTTGGCCATCCCGTGCTGAGCATGGAGCCCTTCGAGATGTAAGTTCTCAGGCAACCAAATATCCAAGCGGCGTGGCTTCGGCCACGCCGCTTCCTTTTAGTCCTTTTCTGTTGCTGCAATATTCTAACAAGTTCCTATTTTTTCAGGGTGCTTCCGACAAAATCGCTCATAGCAGCCCGAAACATTTTGGCGTACTTCCGGCGATGCGGCCGGGGGATTCTTAAGGGGGCGGCTTTTCGGCAGCGCCCCTTAAGCCGGCTTCTTATCAATGTTCTTGCCGGGACAAGAACATTGCCTCCGGAGGAACCGGCACCAAAAGTCTCAAGGAAGCTGAAGGGAATGGCAAAACCTATTTTTAGATAGGCTGATCTCCACTGCGGACAAATGTCCGCAAGAAGGGCTTTTTCCCAGTATTCTCTGGGATTTCCCTTGATATTCTTGACTTTTTCCGGTTTTGCGGTATAATCACTGTATTTCCAAAGAAGGAGAAATCGCCTGTGCAGAAGCAAGAACGCCGGTCTGCGACCATTACCCTGGCCGTTATGATATTTGTGCTGCTGTTCGCCGTCGGTCTGATGGTAGAGCTGCTGAGAATCTATGTGCCCGATATCTGGGCTGCCCTGTCCAGCCGCAATGACGGGGCGTTGGAAGCCTGTCTGGAAAACCAGAGCCGAACCTACAGTGCCTGCCTTCTGTGGCTGCTGTCCTTCGTCCAGGTGATCTCCATCGTCCTGCCCTCCCTTCCCATTCAGCTGGCCGCGGGCATCGTGCTGGGCTCCTGGCTGGGAGCCGCCGTGTGTCTGAGCGCCTCTGTTTGTTCCCATATGGCAGTGTTTTTTCTGGCAAAGCATGCGAAAAAGCAGCTGAACGCCATTGCGGCCTCCAGCCCCAAGATGAAGAAAATGCTCGATACCCTCAGCGTCCGCCGGGACCGCACCTACTACACGGTGATGGTGCTGTTGGCTCCGGGTTTGCCCAACGGCGTCATTCCCTATGCCGCCGCCAATTCCGGCATGGCCGCCAATCGATATCTGCTGGCACTGCTCATCGCCCTGCCTCTGCCCACCTGGGTCACCTGTGCCGCGGGCGACCTGATTCTCTCCGGAGACTGGATGTTCAGCATTATCATGATGGCGGTGCTCTTTGCCGCCGTAGGTCTGCTGCTCCTGGTTCGGGACAGCCTGCCCGACCGGCTCTATGACTTCCTGGATAAGCTGAAGCTTGCCCGGAAATAATCGGAAAAACACGGAAATTTTCCTTTACATTTGGGCAAGCTTATGGTAATATGAGAGGGCTGGTGTGAACCAGAAGACATTTTTATGCCCGCTGCTCAGTTCCGGGAGAAAGCCCAAACGGCATTCCACTGGCCCCTACTTGGCAGACGGGAAACACATTGAAAGGTGGAAAACACAATGATCCAGAAGGAAAAGAAGACCCAGGTCATCCTGGACAACGCGACTCACGAGGGCGATACCGGTTCTCCCGAGGTTCAGGTTGCTATCCTGACCGCCCGCATCAACGAACTGACCGAGCACCTGCGTACCCACAAGCACGACAACCACTCCCGTCGTGGTCTGCTGATGATGGTTGGTAAGCGCCGCAAGATGCTGGACTATCTGGCAAACAAGGACATCAACCGTTACCGTGCTCTGATCGCCAAGCTGGGTATCCGTAAGTAATAAGTCCCCGGGGCGACGGATACCGTCGCCCCCTTTTCGCATCCCCAAACGCCGGGAGTCCCTTTAGCGTTTGAAAGTGATGTTTTTGGAATTCTCCCTTAACCGGTGTCATTGCGAGGCAGTGCGCACACTGCCGTGGCAATCCCCCGAATTTTCAGATTGTTCTTGCAACGGGGAGATTGCCACACCAGTCTGCGGACTGGTTCGCAATGACAGAGCTTTCTTCGGAAACTGCTGAAAAAATATCAGTTTCAAGTGCTAAACCTCCCGGAAAACCACAATTTTAAGGAGGTTCTTTCATGATTACCCGCAAACAGTATCCCAATCACCATGTTTACGAGATGGAAATCGGCGGCCGTCCCTTCACCGTGGAAACCGGTAAGGTAGCGGAGCTGGCCGACGCCGAGTGCATCTGCCGCTACGGCGACACCGTGGTGCTGGTCACCTGCACCTGCAACCCCATCCCCAAGGCCGGCATCGACTACTTCCCCCTGACCATCGAGTTCGAGGAGCGGATGTACGCCGTGGGCCGGATCCCCGGCTCCTTCAACCGCCGGGAGGGCAAGCCCTCCGAGCGGGGCATTCTGAACAGCCGGATCATCGACCGTCCCATGCGTCCCCTCTTCGACGAGGAGCTGCGCAACGACACTGTCGTGACCTGCACCGTTCTTGCCAACGACTACGACAACCCTGTGGAGATCGTAGCCTCCCTGGGCGCTTCCATCGCCATCGCTTGCTCTGATGTGCCCTGGAACGGCCCTGTGGCTACCACCAACGTTGCCCACCTGAACGGCAAGTATATCATCAACCCCTCCGCCGACGAGCGGGAGGCCTGTGACTGCTTCGTGTGCATCTCCTCCACCTTCGAGAAGGTGGTCATGATCGAGACCGAGGCCAAGGAAGCTCCCGAGGCCATCGTCTACGAGGCCATCCGTGTGGCTCACGAGGCCAACATGGAGATCGTCAAGTTCATCAACTCCATCGTGGCCGAAATCGGCAAGCCCAAGTTCACCTTTGAGAAGGCTGCCGTCAACCACGACCTGCTGGACGATCTGATGGCCTACGGCCTGCCCCAGATCGAGTATGCCCTGGACACCGACGACAAGAACGTCCGGGAGGAGCGGCTCACCGCCGCCCGTCTGGACTTCCAGGAGAAGTTCGGCGAGAAGTACGAGGACTTCGAGACCCACATCGAGGTCTGCCTGTACAAGATGCAGAAGAAGGTCGTCAAGAAGTGGCTGCTTCAGGGCAAGCGTGTGGACGGCCGCGGCATGGACGACATCCGTCCTCTGGACGCCGAGGTTGGCGTTCTGCCCCGGGTACACGGCTCCGGCCTGTTCTCCCGCGGTCAGACTCAGGTGCTGTCCATCTGCACCCTGAACACCCTGTCCGCCGCCCAGAAGCTGGATACCATCTACCCCGAGGAGACCAAGCGGTATATCCACCACTATAACTTCCCCTCCTTCTCCACCGGTGAGGCCCGGGCTGCCCGCTCCACCTCCCGCCGGGAAATCGGTCACGGTGCCCTGGCTGAGAAGGCTCTGCTGCCTGTGATCCCCAGTGTGGAAGAGTTCCCCTACGCCATCCGTGTGGTGTCCGAGGTGCTGTCCTCCAACGGCTCCACCTCTCAGGGTTCCATCTGCGGCTCTACCCTGGCTCTGATGGATGCCGGCGTGCCCATCAAGCGGCCCGTTGCCGGTATTTCCTGCGGCCTGATCTCCGACCAGGAGACCGGCGAGTGGAGAACCTTCACCGATATTCAGGGTGTTGAGGATTTCCACGGCGAGATGGACTTCAAGGTGGCCGGTACCACCGAGGGCATCACCGCCATTCAGATGGATCTGAAGAACAAGGGTCTGACCATGGAGATCATCGCCGACGCTCTGGAACGCTGCCGGAAGGCTCGTCTGGAGATTCTGTCCGAGGTGATTCTGAAGGCCATCCCCGCTCCCCGTGAGGAGGTTTCCGAGTACGCCCCCAAGATGATTTCCCTGAAGATTCCCGTGGACAAGATTCGGGAGGTCATCGGCTCCGGCGGAAAGACCATCCAGAAGATCTGCGCCGACACCGGTGCCAAGGTGGACATCGACGACGATGGCTCCGTGTTCATCTCCGCTGTGGACGCTGCCGCTGCCAACGCCGCCAAGAAGATGGTGGACGACATCTGCTTCGTTCCCGAGGTGGGTAAGCTCTACTACGGCAAGGTGGTTCGGATTCTGCCCATCGGTGCCTTTGTGGAGATTGCTCCCGGCCATGACGGCATGGTGCACATCTCCAAGTTGGAGAACCGCCGGGTTGAAAAGGTCGAGGACGTGCTGAACCTGGGCGATATGACCTGGGTCAAGTTCATGGGCTTCGACGAGAAGGGCCGTGCCAACTTCAGCCGCAAGGATGCCCTGAAGGAAATGGCCGAGAAGGGCTAAACCAAACAATCCTTTTCCCCGTTCCGGATTCTCCGGAACGGGGATTTCATCTGCCTGAAATTCCGATATAATCCAAATTTTCTCGGCAAAACGTTCCTGGATTTTGGAGCAGTTCCGGCGATGCGGCCGGGGGATACTTAAGGGGGCGGCTTTTCGGCAGCGCCCCTTAAGCCGGCTTCTTATCAATGTTCTTGCCGGGACAAGAACATTGCCTCCGGAGGAACCAGCGCCAGAGCATTCATTGAAGGTAGACCAAAAGCACCTTTCTCTCGTTTTCGGACAATATCGCCGGATACTCTTTCGGGTATCTTTCTTAGCTGCCCGTTTTCCCCGTTCCGGATTCTCCGGAACGGGGTTTTTGTTCCGGAACCCCAGGAAAATTGTCTCCGGGAATCCTTGACAGTCCTTCAGTAAAGCATTATAATGCAATAAATGCGCTTTACTCGGAAACTGCCAGAATTACACATCATTCAGGAGATTTTTCTATGGCAAAGTCCCTTTCCCGCCACTCCGGCGGCATTCAAATGACCGAAGGGTCGTTGTATAAAAATATTCTGCTGTTCAGCATTCCCCTGATTTTCTCCCAGCTATTGCAGGTGCTGTTCAATATTGCGGACGTAGCCGTGGTGGGCAAGTTTTCCAGCGCGGCAGCTCTGGGTTCCGTAGGCTCCACCACCACCCTGGTTTCCCTGTTTACCGCCTTCCTCATTGGTCTGGGCAACGGTGTCAACGTCCGGGTGGCTCAGTATCTGGGAGCCCGGCAGGAGGAAAGCACCCGCAACTGCGTCCACACCTCCCTGATTCTATGCACCCTGATGGGACTGCTCATCACCGGACTGTGCCTGCTGCTGGCTACGCCCCTGCTGGAGCTGCTGAAAACCAAGGAGGACCTGCTGGCCGGAGCGGTGCTCTATTTCCGGATTTATGCGCTGGGTATGCCCGCTCTGGGCATTTTCAACTTCGGCAACGCAGTGCTCAGTGCCACCGGCGACACCCGGCGGCCTTTGCTGTATCTGACCATTGCCGGAATTCTGAACATTCTTCTGAATCTGTTCTTCGTCATTGTCTGCGACATGGCAGCAGAGGGCGTGGCGCTGGCCAGCGTGATTTCCCAGTATGTATCGGCAATTCTGGTGCTGGGTCACATGGCGAGGCTGAGCGGCAGCTGCCGCCTGGAAATGCGCGCTCTGCGTCTGCACCGGGAGGAAATCGGACGGATTCTGGGGCTGGGCATTCCCTCCGGCGTTCAGAACGCGGTGTTTGCCATTGCCAACCTCTTCATTCAGGTTGGCGTCAACTCCTTCGATTCCGTGGTGGTTTCGGGAAATGCCGCGGCGGTGAACGTGGACAACGTAATCTATAACGTGATGGCTGCCTTCTACACCGCCTGCTCCACCTTCATGGGGCAGAACTGGGGTGCGGGCAAGCCGGATCGGATGCACAAAAGCTACTACATCAGCCTTGGCTATGCCTTCCTGATTGCCGCCATTCTGGGCATGGGCTTCTGGCTCTGCGCCGAGCCCTTCCTGTATGTCTTTACCAACGACCCGGCGGTTGCCGCCGCGGGTATGGAGCGGATGCACATTATGTGCTTCTCCTACGCCATCAGCGCCTTCATGGACTGCTCCATCGCCGCCTGCCGAGGCCTGGGACGGAGTCTGATCCCCACGGTTATCGTGATTCTGGGCTCCTGTGTATTCCGGGTGATTTGGGTTTACACCATTTTCGCCTATTTTCACACCATCACCGCACTGTATCTGCTCTACCCCTGCTCCTGGATTCTCACCTCTCTGGCGGAAATCGGATATTATGTCCACTGTATGCACCGACTGCGGCCGGTGGATTCCCCATCCGTCCAATAACCCAGCCCGCCTCGAAAGAGGCGGGCTTTCCTTTTACCAAAGATGTTGACAATACAACATCTTTGTGATATACTCTCAAACGTTGAATCTTCAACAAGTCAGGAGGCGGCATCTATGCTTCATCGTTTTGAACGTTTTTCTTTGGCAATTACAGAAATCTCCCGGTATTGGCACCAAATTGCCGGGGAAGAAATGGGAAAGTACGGTCTGAAAGCCTCCCACGCCACCTACCTTGTTACCCTGTCCCGATTTCCTGACGGGCTCACCGCCCCCAGGCTCGCCGAGCTTTGCGGTCGGGACAAAGCAGATGTCTCCCGGATGATGTCCATTCTGGAGGCCAAGGGATTGGCCGTCCGGGACGGTGCCAACCGCTACCGGGGAAATCTCCGGCTGACTCCGGAGGGTCAGGCTCTGGCGCAGGATATCTCCCAGCGAGCCCAGCGAGCCGTGGAGCGAGCCGGAAGCGGGCTGACCGAGGAGACCCGGAGGATTTTTTACAGCGCCCTGGATTCCATTACCGAAAATCTTCGTAAAATCTGTCAGGAGGGTCTATGAATCCCATCAAAGCCATTTACTGCCGCAGTGTCCAGGCCGTCCTTCGAGCCGCCCTGCCGGTGCTTCCCTACCGGGAACCGCAGGTGTTCCACAGCTGTGGGGAACTGAGCACCGTGTTTCAAAAAGAAAATATCCGTCGAGTGCTGATTGTCACCGACGCCGGCATCGTCCGCAGCGGCATTGCCGCCCAGTTGGAGGCGGTGCTGGACGAAGATGACATTTTCTACGCGGTCTATGACCAGACCCGCCCCAATCCCACGGTGGTCAACGTGGAGCAGGCATTGAACCTGTACCGGCGTTGCCGGTGTCAGGCATTGATTGCCATTGGCGGCGGCTCCTCCATGGACTGTGCCAAGGCTGTGGGGGCTCGACTGGCCCGTCCCAGCACGCCTCTTGGAAAGCTCAAGGGTACTCTGCGGATCCTGCGTCCCCTTCCCACTCTGATTGCCATTCCCACCACCGCCGGAACCGGCAGCGAAACCACCCTGGCCGCCGTCATTACCGACACCCAGGCTCAGCACAAGTATGTGATGAACGATTTCGTCCTCATCCCCAAGTATGCGGTGCTGGATGCCCGGCTCACGCTCTCCCTGCCGCCCCATCTCACCGCCACCACCGGCATGGATGCCCTGACCCATGCGGTGGAGGCCTATATCGGCCGCTCCACCACCCGCCAGACCCGGCAGGAGGCTCTGGAAGCCACCCGGCTGGTTTTTGCCAACGTGGAGCGGGCTTACCGGAACGGCAAGGATTATGAGGCCAGAAGCAATATGCTCACCGCCGCCTATCGGGCGGGCATTGCCTTCTCCCGATCCTATGTGGGCTATGTCCACGCCGTGGCTCACTCCCTGGGCGGTCAGTACAACATTCCCCACGGCCTGGCCAACGCGGTGCTCCTGCCCTATGTGCTGGAAAGCTACGGCTCCTGCATCCACCGGAAGCTTCACGACCTGGCCGTTGCCGCCGGGGTTGCCTCCCCCCAGGAGGAGGATGCCGGGGCAGCCGCCAAATTCATCCGTGCCATCCGTCAGCTGAACGCCCGGATGGGCATTCCGGAAATTCTGGAGGGCATTCGTTCCGAGGACATTCCGGTGATGGCCGCCCATGCGGAAAAAGAGGCCAATCCCCTTTACCCCGTGCCCCGGCTTATGACCCGGGAGGAGCTGACCTTCTTCTACGAGCAGGTCGCCGGAAAGGAGTGCCATGGACAGCAAGCAAGCTGAAGCCCTTTTATCCACTCAGCGGGAATTCTTCCGCACCGGAACCACATTGCCCCTGGCCTTCCGGCTGGATGCTCTAGATCGGCTCTACCGAGCCATTGAAGCCCGGCAGTCGGAAATCTGTGACGCTCTGAGGCACGACCTGGGCAAAAGTGAGACGGAAAGCTATATGTGCGAAATCGGGCTGGTGCTGTCGGAAATTACCTACATGCGCCGTCACCTGCGGAAGTTTGCCGGTGCCAGAACCGTGCCGACGCCTCTGGCGCAGTTCGCCTCCCACAGTTTTGTCCAGCCGGTGCCCTATGGGAATGTGCTCATTATGAGTCCCTGGAATTATCCATTCCTGCTGTCCGTGGAGCCGCTGGTGGATGCCATTGCCGCGGGAAACACCGCCATTGTCAAGCCCAGTGCCTACGCCCCCGCCACGGCCCAGTCCGTCCGCTCTCTGGTTGAGAGCTGCTTCGCGCCGGAATTTGTAACGGTGGTCACCGGCGGACGGCAGGAAAATGCCGTCCTGTTGGCACTAAAATTCGACTTCATTTTCTTTACCGGCTCTCAGGCCGTGGGGAAGGTGGTGCTGCGTCAGGCGGCGGAGCACCTGACTCCCGCCGTACTGGAACTAGGGGGCAAAAGCCCCTGTATTGTGGACGCCAGCGCCGATTTGGCCTTGGCCGCCCGGCGGATCGTCTTCGGAAAGTTCCTGAACTGCGGTCAGACCTGTGTGGCTCCGGACTATATTCTCTGCCATGAGTCCGTCCGGGAGGAACTGGTGGAGGCGCTGAAAAAGCAAATCACCGTTCAGTTCGGCGAACACCCCCTGGACAACCCCAATTACGGCAAAATCGTCAACGAAAAGCACTATTCCCGCTTACTGGGGCTGATTTCCTCGGAAAAAGTGGTTTTCGGCGGAGAAACCGATGAAGCCCATTGCCGGATTGCCCCCACCATCCTCACGGACGTAACCCGGGAGGACGCAATCATGCAGGAGGAAATCTTCGGCCCTCTGCTGCCGGTTCTCACCTTCCGGGACTTTGGCGAAATCATTTCTCAGGTAGAATCCGGTGGGAAGCCTTTGGCGGCTTACCTGTTCAGCCGAAACCGGGAGCAGATCAATCTGTTCCGCACCCGGCTGCCCTTTGGCGGCGGCTGTATCAACGACACCATCATTCATCTGGCCACCTCCCAGATGGGCTTCGGCGGTGTGGGCGAAAGCGGAATGGGTGCCTATCACGGCAAGGCAGGCTTCGATGCCTTCTCCCACCGGAAGAGCATTGTGGATAAAAAATGTTGGCTGGATCTGCCCATGCGCTACCAGCCCTACACCAGCAGGCTGAACCGATTCCTGCTGGGTCTGTTCTTAAAATAATGCGTACTGAACAACGCAAAACGCCTTGAACGTCAAGGCGTTCAGGCATTTTTTGCGTTGTTCTGGTGCAAGGGTTTTGCGCTAAAAAGTGTAAAACCCTTGCACCTGCCGAATTGCATGGAACGCCATGCAATTCGGATACCCATTGATTTCTGTCTGAATTCCATAAAAACGGTTTCAAAGAGCCGTTTTTATGGAATTGCGCACCTGACGGTGCGTGAATAAGCCGCAAAGCGGCTTATTCAGCAGACATTAAAATAAGGAGGAAATCCATGTCAGTCAGAATTGTTATCGACTCCACCGCAGATGTCGCTCCGGAGATTGCCGGGCGGTTTGCCGTGGTACCTTTGACCGTCACCTTCGGCACCGAGGAATTTGTGGACGGCGTGACCATCAGCCATCAGGAATTCTACAACCGCCTGGTCGAAAGCGACGTGATGCCCACCACCAGTCAGGCCACTCCCGGCGCCTTTGATGCTGTCCTTTCCGAAATTGCCGCCGCCGGCGACACCGCCGTGATCATCACCCTGGCCCATCAGCTCTCCGGCACCTGCCAGAGTGCCCGGCTTGCCGCCGCGGAATACCGGGAGTTTTATGTGGTGGACAGCGGCAGTGTGACCATCGGCGCGGGAATTCTCGCCGAGTACGCCCTGAACTGCGCGGATTCCGGAATGAGTTCCCGGGAAATCGCCGCCGCGTTGGAAGAAAAGAAGAAGGATATCTGCCTGATTGCCATGCTGGATACCCTGGAATACCTGAAGCGGGGCGGGCGGATCTCCGCTGCGGTCGCCTTCGCCGGCGGGCTTCTGAATATCAAGCCCGTGGTCAACATTGAGGACGGCGTGATTCACATTCTGGGCAAGGCCAGAGGCTCCCGCCAGGCCAACAACCTGCTGGTTCAGGAAATCGGCAAGGCCGGCGGCATTGATTTCTCCCAGCCCATTCTGCTGGGCTATACCGGCCTGACCGACGCCCTTCTGAAAAAGTACATTGCCGACAGTACGCCTCTGTGGGAAAAAGGGGTGGATTCTCTTCGCTGCACCGTCATCGGCAGCGTGATCGGCACCCATGCGGGCCCCGGTGCCGTAGCTGCTGCCTTCTTCCGCAAGCCGTAACGCACGCAAAAAAGGGGCTGTCTCAAAAAGACAAAGTGCCCAAATAGAAGAACTGTCATTGCGAACCAGTGGTGCTCCGCGCAGCGAATTAAAATAGTGATGATTGCCAGTGGCAATCATACCGTAATGTATCGCAGACTGGTGTGGCAATCCCCCCGATTTTCGAACAATTACGTCCGAGAATCGGGGGTTTTACTCCTATCCGGGAGATTGCCACACCAGTGACGTCGGTCACTGGTTCGCAATGACAGCTTCTTTTTGACTATTTTGACCCACCTGAGTCCTTAGTGAGACAGCCCCTTTTCTCATATCCGATACAGTCGTTTTCCGTTTTCGAAGGTGATCCGGTGGATTTCCTCCAAGGGCAGTCCCCGGATTTCCGCCAGCCTCTCCGCCATCCGGTAGAGCCTGCCCGGGTCGTTTCGCTTACCCCGGAAGGGCTCCGGGGACATGTAAGGACAGTCCGTTTCCAGCACAATCCGCTCCAGAGGGATGGCCGCCGCGGTCTCCACCGCCCGCCGGGCATTCTTGAAGGTCAGCACCCCGGTAAAGCCGATGTACCAGCCCCGGCCAATCAGCCACTTGGCCATTTCCGCTGAGCCGGAATAGCAGTGAAACACCCCGGTGACCTCCGGGAATTCCTCCACAATCCGGATTCCGTCCTCATGGGCTTCCCGCTCGTGGACGATCACCGGCAGCCCCAGCTCCCGAGCAAGACCCATCTGGGCCCGGAAGGCTGCCTGCTGTCGGTCTCTGGGAATGTCCTCATAGTGGTAGTCCAGGCCGATTTCGCCGATGGCACGGATTTTCGGGTTCTCCCGGCACAGTTTTCGGTATTCCTCCAGCGCCGCCGGGTCTACCTCGTCGGCGGCGTCCGGATGAGAGCCTACGGCGGCGTAGATGTAGTCATATGCCCGGGACAGGGCATCCGCCCGCCGGGAAGATTCCAGAGAACAGCCCGGATTCATCAGCAATCCGATTCCCTGACCGGGCAGGCTTGCCAGCAGCGTCTGCCGATCCTCGTCAAAAGCCCGGTCGTCCATGTGGGCATGGGTATCAAAGAGCATAAGTTTCTCCTTCTTGTAAAATAGCTACCAAGCAGCCGTCGATTTCCCGCACCCGGGGGTCATCCAAGGAAAAGTCCGTGTGGTTGGGAAAGCCCCGCAGACCCTCCCCGCTGAGCTTGGCTGCCGCCTCCTTCAGTACCCAGAAGGTCAGCAGCGCCCGTGTCTTGTCGGCGGCGGCTTCAAATTGTTCCTTTTCCCTGGGGGACAGAATTCTTTCTGCCAGGCGCGGATTTACCGGGCGATCCAGCTCTTCCGCGTCAATGGCGATATTTTCTCTGTCCAGCACACAAAAGGCGTGTTTTCGGGTGTGGCTGATGGAAAAATGCCAGGGGCTATCCGCAAAGAAGGGCTTGCCCCGTGGAGTTATCCCAATGGGCGGCAGAGCCTCCCCGGTTTCCCGGCGGTAAAGCTCTGCCAGCAGAGCCCGCCCGGCCTCATGGCCGGTTCGGCCATCCAGGGCACACCAGCTAAAAATCACAAAGCATCGATGATATTGGGATCATCGCCCTCCATAAATTTCCGCTCCCAGATTCGCTCCCAGAGCATCCCGCCGCCGACGACCAGCACCACAATGCCGCAGACGGAGAACACCATCCGGGAGGCGGTCAGGGGCAGGAAGATCAGCATCACGCCTACCAGAGCCGTCACCACCGCCAGAATTTTTCCCTGGGGCAGCGTTGACAGGGTAAAATCACGGGCGCCTCGCAGAAGCACCAGCACGCCGATGATCCGGCCTCCCCAGGCAGCCCAAGCCAGAGGGTGGGCTATCAGATACCGTCCCAGGAGCACCAGCGCCAGAGCGGATAGCAGCTGTCCCACAGACAGCCGCCCGTCCACCACCATGGCAACGGCCACCACAATGCCGCTGAAGGTCAGCACCCAGCCCACCACCCTGGAAATCAGGGCAGAGGCCGTATCCGGGCAGAACAGCAGCACCAGACCCAGGACAATCAGAGCCGCCGGGGTCACAAATCGGGAGACATCCTTCCAGAACTTTTTGCGTTTCATGTGTATCACCTCTATGCTTTAGTATAGCCCGAAACGTCAGGAAAGTCAATCAGCCCAACATGACATCCAAAAGCATCATGGCCGCAAAGCCCAGAATAATGCCCATGGTGGCAAAATAGGGCTGTTCCTGACGGTTTTTCTGACATTCCGGAATCAGCTCGTGGACAGCAACCAATATCATGGCGCCCGCCGCAAAGGACAGGGCATAGGGCAGCAGCAGCCGGACATAAGTAACCAGCCATGCCCCCAGTACCCCAGCCATCGGTTCCACCAGGGCTGAGGCCTGGCCGACGAGAAAGCTTCGGCTCCGGCTGCACCCTTCCCGGCGCAAAGGCAGAGACACCGCCGCTCCCTCCGGAAAATTCTGCAAACCGATGCCCACCGCCACGCTCACCGCCCCCATCAGGGCTTCCGGGCTATACCCGTTCTGCAAAGCGCCGAAGGCCACTCCCACCGCCAGGCCTTCCGGAATATTGTGCAGGGTGATGGACAGCACCAGCAGAATCACCCGCTTCATCCCGCCGGCCTCCACCTGTCCCAGTGCCCGGCTCACCAGCTTGTCAGAACCCCAGAGGAACAGAGCACCGATCAGAAACCCTGCCGTTGCCACCAGCCAGGCAGGCAGCCCCGGAAGTCTCTCCGCCTGGGCGATGGCAGGCTCCAGCAGAGACCAGAAGCTGGCCGCAATCATGACCCCGGCGGAAAAGCCCAGCATCAGATTCAGTGTTTTCTCCTTAGGAGAAGAAAAGAACACCACCGTGGCCGCCCCCAGCGCCGTCACCAGCCAGGTGCCCAGGGTCGCCGCCAAGGCCATCCAAATACATGCTTCCATAACGCACCTCCTGCCATCAGTATAGTATGGTTTTCCGAAAAGGTGCAAAAAAAGGCGGCTTTTCGCCGCCTTTTTTACCGAATCTCTTTCCACTGCTCCGTTTTCAGTTGATTTGCCGCATCGTAGAGGGCGCAGGCCGCCTGGGCACGGGTGACAGGCTGCTCCGGGGAGTCGAAGCTTCCTGTTTCCCGGGTCAGGGCATTGTTCAAAAGCGTATCCATTTCCAGAACGGAAATGGGGCTGTCCGCCTCGAAAACCTCTTGCTCCAGACCCTCCGTCAGGCCCGACCGGACTGCCGCCGCCAGATAGGGCTGAAGCCAGAGAGGAATCTCATCCTCGTAGCCCGTGTAGGATGCCTCCTGCTCCAGGGGCAAATCCAGAGTCTTTACCAGCATGGTCACGAACTCTCCCTTTGTCACCAGCTTTTCCGGTCCGAAGCAGGCAGTCTTGTCCAGGGTCTCCCCCACAAAAATCCCCGTCTGCCGCATCCACTCGGCGGCAAACCGGCAATCCTGCCCCAGGGTATCCGTGTACTGGGTGGCATCCGTGGGCTTGAGAATGGTGACGGTCACCGTGGCCTCCCGGGAGGTCTTCCCCGCCGGATCCGTGGCGGTATAGACGAAGGAATCGATGCCCACTTTATTTTTCTTCGGGGTGTAGGTGAAGCTGCCGTCCTCGGCGATCGTCACCACCCCTCGGCGGGGCTGGCGGGTGACAGTGTAGGTCAGTGCCTTATTCTCCGGATCGGAGGCCTTCAGCTTGCCGGTGTTGGGAAGATTCTTATAGGTTTCCAGGGCAGAATCCTCGGCGATGGGGGGCTTATCCTCCTTTCCCCGGAGGGACAGGGTCAGAACCGCCGGTTCCGCCGTACCGTCGGGATAGATGGGCAGATACCCCACCTCCAGCAGCCGGTCTTCCTCCGTGTCTCTCGGCCACAGGGTCATCTGAGAAATCTGCTGGGCGGTCAGTACATCTCCGGGGTGCAGGGTTCTGTCCCCCAGCTTCACGGCGGCGTACCGCTCGGGAAGCTCGGTCAGCCAGATGCCGGAAACCTCCCGATCCCCGGAAAAATCCCCTGCACCGAAGCAATAGCTGCTGCCGCTTTCCACCTCCGCGGCAAAGGCCGGGGCGCAAAGCCCGACAATGCACAAAAGGGCGCAGGCCAAGGCCAAAATTCTGGAATGAACCATGATTCATACCTCCATAAATTGAGTTCGGAGGTAGTGTTTGCCAATGTTGGCAGATTTATTCTGGAATCTCGCCAATACATAACGACAATTTTCTTTAAAGGTACAGAGCTTTTATAGAACTACTGGTGCGGGAGCACCTCCGGCTCCCTTGTGTAAAGGGAGCTGGCAAAAATCTCTGATTTTTGACTGAGGGATTGTCAAATTGCGTTCACAGGGAGTGCCCGGAAAGAGGAAAGTTCTGATCCCCTCAGTCATGGCCTTGCGGGAGACGGCCATGACAGCTCCCCTTGGTCAGCAAGGGGAGCCTTAGCCCTCATCCGTCACGGCTTTGCCGTGACACCTTCAGGGGAAGGCTAAAAAACCGCCCCAGGCGAGAGCCTGGGGCGGGAAGCTGTTCACTTGACTGCCGATTACAGCAGGGTAGCGAAGTGCTTGATGGTGCGGCACATCTGAGAAACGTAGGAGTTCTCGTTGTCGTACCAGGACACGACCTGAACCTGGGTCTTGCCGTCGGGCAGAGCGCAGACCATGGTCTGAGTGGCATCGAACAGGGAGCCGAAACGCATACCGATGATATCGGAGGAAACGATCTCGTCCTCGTTGTAGCCGAAGGACTCGGTAGCGGCAGCCTTCATGGCGGCGTTGATCTCGTCCTTGGTGACGGACTTAGCGCACACAGCGTTCAGGATGGTGGTGGAGCCGGTGGGGGTGGGAACACGCTGAGCAGCGCCGATCAGCTTGCCGTTCAGCTCGGGGATGACCAGGCCGATGGCCTTGGCAGCACCGGTGGAGTTGGGAACGATGTTCACGGCACCAGCGCGGGAACGACGCAGGTCGCCCTTTCTCTGGGGGCCGTCCAGGATCATCTGGTCGCCGGTGTAAGCGTGGATGGTGCACATAATGCCGGTCTCGATGGTGGCCAGGTCGTTCAGAGCCTTTGCCATGGGAGCCAGGCAGTTGGTGGTGCAGGAAGCGGCGGAGATGATGTTGTCTTCCTTGGTCAGGATGTTGTGGTTAACGTTGTAAACGATGGTGGGCAGGTCGTTGCCGGCAGGAGCGGAGATGACGACCTTCTTGGCACCGGCATCGATGTGAGCCTGAGCCTTGGCCTTGGAGGTGTAGAAACCGGTGCACTCCAGAACAACGTCAACACCCAGCTCGCCCCAGGGCAGCTCGGCAGCGTTGGCCTTTGCGTAGATGGTGATCTTCTTGCCATCGACAACGATGTTGTCCTCGCCAGCCTCGACAACGTGACCCTGGGCAGCGTAGTTACCCTGAGTGGAATCGTACTTCAGCAGGTGAGCCAGCATCTTGGGAGAGGTCAGGTCGTTGATGGCGACGATCTCGAAGCCCTCAGCACCGAACATCTGACGGAAAGCCAGACGGCCGATACGACCGAAACCATTGATAGCAACTTTAACAGACATGGTAATTCCTCCATTTTTCTTACTGCATCTTGCAGCAAAGTTACTTTTTCCGTACGTTTTCGATATTCCCGTACGGATTTATGATATCATACCCTACCAATATTGTAAACTGTCAATATTGCACAAAACCAACTTCAGTTTTCTGATTTTCGGTGCAAACTGCTCATATTTTCCCTTCCCTTTGTTTCCGGGAACAATTGTCCGTGCATTCGGAACAATACAAATTGCGCAAAAGGGGTAGCTTTTCCCCGGAAAGCGGAAAACGCGGTGCTTTTGGTTCAGTAATCCACAGAGGAATCCGCGCCGACAATGGCAATGTAAGTATTGCCCACACCGATTTCCAGATCCTGAGCATCGTTGGTCAGGAAGTGGAAGGGTGCCTTGTCTCCGTCACAGCCCCAGACAATGGGGATGATCTTGCCGCCGTTGGCGTAGTAGCCCGTGCCGCCGGCGTTAAAGTTTGCGTAGTGATAAATGCCCTCGTTGGTCACTTCGGCAAACATGACGATCACGTTGGTGAAGCTTTCCGCCTCGTCGGTGATCTGGTCGCGCATCTCCTGGCCGTACTGGTTCCAGACGTACTTGCCGATTTCGGTATTATAAATCATCTGGGTATCCTTCTTGGCCTGTTTGTAGTTCAGGTGGATGGTGATGTCGGAGGCGTCCTCACCGGCAGCGGGGGTGCCGTCCTCGGTGAACCGGAAGCCGTAGTCCCGATCCAGGGTCTGGGGCCAGCCCTGCTTCTCGGCGTACTCCTTGTAGCCCGCGCCGATGCCGAAGAGGCTGTTCTCCAGGCTGCGCTTGTACTCCTTATCCCGGTAGGAGGTGGTCACCTCCTGCATCACGTCCCAGGACTCGATGTTGAAGTTCTCGATGCCACGATCCTTGGCGTCGGCCAGAGCCGTGCTGGAGCCGCCGGCGTGACCCAGAATCAGGTCATAGTGCTGAGCGATCTGGTTGAAGATAGGCCGGGTGGAGCGGGTAGAGCCCATAGCCTTCACGCTTTCGATGTCACTGAACAGAGCCAGGCAGCGAACCACGTTGTTCATGTTGACGTACATCTCCATGACCACATCGGCCTGGGTCACACCCACATGGGGCAGGTTCTCCCGAAGGTTACTGACGGTGGTAGCGTAAATACGGCCGGCAAAGGGAGCGTCCAGCAGCTGGCCGTTCACCGGGTTCCGATAGACGGGCGGCTCAGTGGGTACCGTAGTGGGCTCGGTGGTAGGCTCTGCGGTGGTTTCCGCCGCAGTGACGGCAAGCTCCTCGGCGGCCTGGTCATTCTTCGCGGCCTCGGCGTTGCCCCGGCCTGGGATCAGCTTGCCGCAGCCGCCCAGCAGCATGGCCGCAGCCAATGTAAGCGCAAGAATTCTCTTCATACTTCGTTTCCTTTCCTTTTTGGGGGAAAACCGGAACTTCATCTGCCGGTAAAATCCGAGCTTCCCCTATATTTTTTCGTTTACTCCCCAGTGTCCTCAATAAGGGCATCGGCCATGGTTTTGCCCATGGAATAATAGAACACGTTGTCCCGGGCAGGGTTCAGGTCCGGCAGCACGCCCCGGTGGGCATAGACGTTGTAGTAGCCGAACATCATGGGAATGATCCGGCCGTCCTCGGCCAGCTTCTGGTAGAAGTTGTAGTAGTTGCCGCTGTCCTCCAATGCCTTCAGGCACATGTTGTAGAGGATTTCGTGGGACATGCCGCCCCGGCTCATTTCGCCGTAGGGTCGGAAAAACTCCGTCAGATCCATGTCCGGGCTCAGCCGGGTCATGCCCAGGTACACGTCGAAATTGCCTGCCACGATGGTGTTCTTGTACAAGGTGCCGCCGCTCTCCAGGGTGGTGGCGGGCAGACCCAGAGCCGTCAGATTGGAGGCCAGATCCCGGGCAATCCGGGTACGGGCGGAATCGTCGGAGTTCACCAGAATCCGCAGCTCCTTGTCCGCGCCATCCTTCTGGGGAATCCGGTAGGCCGACAGCTTTTCGATGAACTTCAAGGGGTCATAGGCGTACTTGGCCGCCAGAGATTTGCTGTAATAGGATTCCGTGGGGGCACAGGGCAGGGTCACAGGAGACACCAGGCCTTTGTAGGCCGATTCCGCCAAGCTCTCCCGGTCGATGCCGTAGGTCAGGAAGGTACGCAGGGTGCCGTCGTCAAAGTGCTCGGAATAGAGAATGTTGCAGCCTAAGTAGATCATGTAGCCGCTCTCGATTTCCCACAGCTCATAGTCACAGCGGTACTCAGCGAAGGAGTCGCTCATGGGGTTGGTGCACACCACGCTGACGGAATTGTCCCCATTGAACTGGAAGGCATCACGCACCTCGGCGGTGGTGCTCACGGCGGTCAGGTTGATGGTATTGTCCCGGGCGGGAATCTTCAGATCGCCGCACCACCAGTTGGGGTTGCGCTGAAGCACGGCACCGCCGCTGCTCTCCACGAACACATAAGGGCCGCTGCCCGCAGGCGCTTCGGTCAGATTGGCAACCTCCGAGGCCTTCACAATGGGCACATCCAACAGAAGCGCCAGATTCTGATAGGCGGTATCCATCTGGAACAGAACACCGCCGTCCTCGGTCTCCTTCACTTCCAGCAGGTGCTTATAGAAGCGGTACTTATAGTAGTCGTTTTCCATGGCCTGCTTGTAGGAGGCCACCACGTCGCTGGCCGTCACCTTACTTCCATCGGAGAAGGTGGCGTTGTCCTCTAAGTAGATCGTCCAGTTCCGGCTGTTGGTGGAAACCTTGTACTTCGAGCAGAGAATGGGGGTGGTGTTTTTCTTGCTGTCCACGGCAAACAGGGGCTGATACATGAGAGACATCAGCACCCGGTTGGTGTAGTCGCTGCCAAACAGCGGGTTCAGGGAGCGTTCCGGATAATAGGCCAGCACAAGGTTCTGGCTGTCCTCCGCTTCCTCCGTCGCCACCGATTCCTCGCCATCCATCAAAATGGCATCGCCGGTGGCCACATAGGCCTCGTTATGGATGGCTCTGCCGCAGCCGGAAAGAAGCCCGGTCATCAGGGCAAGGGTCAGCAGAAGGCACAGGCCTCGCTTCATCTTCCCACCTCCTTGCAGGTGATCACCGCACCCTGGGAGCCCCGCTCCCCATGGCTTGCCCGGTGAGACCAGAACCGATCACACTGGCAGTAGGTGCACGCATCACTGGTTTCAATTTGGGTTACCCCCACCCGGTTCAGGCTCATGGCGTTGATCGCCTTCAAATCCAGGTGGTATTTCTCCCCCCGTTTTTCGATAAACTTTCCGACTTCCTGGCCGTAGGCCGCCAGCATGGCCTGGGGCACATCCTCGTCGGTTTCAAAATGGCACAGGCCAATGTTGGGGCCGATGGCCGCCCGGATGTTCTCCGGCTTGCAGCCGAAATTTTCCACCATGGCCTGCACGGTCTTCGCGCCGATTTTCTGGGCGGTACCCCGCCAACCGGCGTGAGCCGCCCCCACCGCCCCGGTCACCGGGTCAAAAAACAGCATCGGGGTGCAGTCGGCGGTGAACACCAGCAGCGTCACCTCCGGGGTATTCGTCACGAGAGCGTCGCACTCGGGGTAATCTTTGTGGCAGAAGCCCCGGCAATCCCGGTCGGTGACCACCCGGACGATGTCCGAATGGGTCTGCCGGGTCATCACCAGCTTCTCGGGGTCAAAGCCCAGGGCGCTTCCCAGCCGCCGGAGATTTTCCACCACGTTTTCCATGGTGTCCCCCCGACCGTAGGCCAAATTCAGACTAGCCTGGGTGCCGGTGCTCACCCCGCCATAGCGGGTGGTGAAGCCGTGGGGGACGGAAATCCCCCCGGCGGTCAAAAATTCAACTTGGTTCATGCGTTTCGTTTCTATCGGCATTCCGATTCTCCATAGGTTTCGCGAATTTGGATTGGACTCAGTTCGCCATTTTATCCTTCTGCATACAGCACTTCTTGTACTTTTTGCCGCTGCCGCAGGGGCAAGGATCGTTGGGGCCAACCTTCTTGGCGGCGTTGCGCACGGGCTGCTTCTTGACGGTGGCCTCCCCGGAACCGGCGGTGCCGGTCTCCTTGGCCACCTTCTCCCGCTTGACCTCCTGGGTAGGCCGCAGCTGCACCAGGAACATCCGGCGGATGGTCTCCTCCTTGATGGCCTGGATCATGGCCTGGAACATCTGGTAGCCCTCTTCCTTGTAGGCGATCACCGGGTCATGCTGGCCGTAGGCACGCAGACCGATGCCCTGCTTCAGGTCGTCCATGGCATCGATGTTGTCCATCCAGTATTCGTCCACCACCCGGAGCATGACCACACGTTCCAGCTCCCGCATGATGGCGGGGGTGTAGGCCTTTTCCTTGGCATCGTAGGTGTTTTTGGCGATGTCCAGCACGGTTTCCGCCACTTCGGCGGCGTGCTTGCCCAGCAGCTGATTGCCGCGGCCTTCCAGGGTGCCCTTGGCAAAGTAGATACCCTCCATTGTGGCCGCCAGACGGCGCAGACCTTCCTCATCCGCCACGCCGCCGTTTGCGCTCAGCGCGTCGTTCACCGCACCGGTGACCACGTCGGACAGCATGGACATCATATTCTCCCGGAGATCCTCGCCGTCCAGCACCTTCTGCCGCTGGGCGTAGATAACCTCACGCTGAGTGTTCATCACGTCGTCGTATTCCAGGACGTTCTTTCTGGCCCGGAAGTTCCGGGATTCCACGTTCTTCTGGGCGTTTTCCACGGCGTTGGACAGAATCTTTGCGTCAATGGGGGTGTCCTCATCCAGGCCCAGGGAATCCATCATCCCTACCACCTTGTCGGTTGCGAACAGGCGCATCAGGTCGTCCTGAAGGCTCAGGAAGAACCGGCTCTCGCCGGGGTCGCCCTGACGGCCGGAACGGCCTCGCAGCTGATTGTCAATTCGCCGGGACTCGTGACGCTCGGTGCCGATGATGTAAAGGCCGCCGGCGGCACGAACCTTCTCCGCCTCGTCGGCGATGGTCGCCTTGTACTTTTTCAGCAGCTCCTTGTACTGCTCCCGGACAGCCAGAATCTCCGGGTTGTCGGTTTCGGCATAGGAATCCGCCTCCATGAGCAGCTCCTCAGGAAGGCCGGTTTTCGCCAGCTCCGCCTTGGCCAGGAAGTCGGCGTTGCCGCCCAGCATGATATCCGTACCACGGCCGGCCATGTTGGTGGCGATGGTCACCGCCCCGAATTTACCGGCCTGAGCCACGATCTGAGCCTCCTGCTCATGGTGCTTGGCGTTCAAAACGTTATGCGGGATGCCCTCCCGCTTGAGCATCTTGCTCAGCAGCTCGCTCTTTTCGATGGAAATGGTACCCACCAGCACGGGCTGGCCCTTTTCGTGGCAGGCCTTCACCTGCGCTACGATTGCCCGGTACTTGCCCGCCTCGTTCTTGTAGACCACGTCGCTGTGATCCACCCGAATCACCGGCTTGTTGGTGGGAATCTCCACAACGTCCAGGGAATAGATAGCGGCAAATTCCTCTTCCTCGGTCAGGGCGGTACCGGTCATGCCGGAGAGCTTGTCATACAGCCGGAAGAAGTTCTGGAAGGTGATGGTAGCCAGAGTCTTGCTCTCGCTGGCAACGTTCACGCCCTCCTTGGCCTCAATGGCCTGGTGCAGACCCTCGTTGTAGCGTCTGCCGTACATCAGCCGCCCGGTGAATTCATCCACAATGATGATTTCACCGTCCTTGACCACATAGTCGATGTCCTTTTTCATCAGACCCCGGGCCTTCATGGCCTGGTTGATATGGTGAGCCAGGGTGGTATTCTCCGCGTCGGCCAGATTCTCCACGCCGAAGAACCGCTCGGCCTTGGCAATGCCCGCGGCGGTCAGGGACACGGTGCGAGCCTTCTCATCCACGAAGTAGTCGCAGTCGTAGTCGTCGTGAACCTCCTTGTCCTCGGTTTTTGCGAAGACCTGCTTGCGCAAGGTAGAGACGAACCGGTCGGCCATTTCGTAGAGCTGGGAGGAATCCTCCCCCTTGCCGGAAATGATCAAAGGCGTACGGGCCTCGTCGATTAAGATGGAGTCCACCTCGTCCACAATGGCAAAGGCATGACCCCGCTGAACAAGCTCCTGCTTGTAGATGGCCATATTGTCCCGGAGGTAGTCAAAGCCCAGCTCGTTGTTGGTGCAGTAAGTAATGTCCGCGGCGTAGGCCTCTCTGCGTTCCGCCGGAGACATACCCGGAATCACCAGGCCGATGGTCAGACCCATGTAGCGATAGACCTTGCCCATCCACTCGGACTGGTATTTTGCCAGATAGTCGTTGACGGTGACCACATGGACACCCCGACCGTTCAGGGCATTCAGGTAGCAGGGCAGGATGGCAACCAGGGTTTTGCCCTCGCCGGTCTTCATCTCGGCAATCCGACCCTGATGCAGGACAATGCCGCCGATGAGCTGCACCGGATAGGGCCGCATACCCAGCACCCGGTCGGCAGCCTCCCGGATGGCCGCGAAGGCCTCAGGGAGCAGATCGTCCAGAGTCTCCCCCTTGTCCAGCCGCTGCTTGAACTCGGCGGTCTTTCCCCGGAGCTCTTCCTCGCTTAAATTTTTATAGCTGTCCTCCAGCGCCAGAATTTTATCCACCGTAGGCTGGATTTTCTTCAGCTCCCGCTGGGAGCGGGTGCCGAACAGTTTCTCAATAAATCCCATTGCAATCTCCTTTTGTGATGGCAGCATCGTGCAATCGCGTCTGCAAGCCGCAGGCAAATGCCCGATGCCGCTCCGGTAGTAAGCCGATATAAGCCAATTTCAAGATATTATATCATAGTCAGCAGGAGAAGAAAAGTCGAAATTGTGAACAATTTCCCCCGTTCTTCGTCAGAATCCTTAGGTAACCAATGACGAAATCGGCAAGTGTTATCAGCGAGAGATTTTGACACGAATGAAAGTTTGAAAAGCGCCGGAATACTCTGTGTATTTCAAGCTTTTCAAACTGCACAGTCGGGGCAAAAGATCCGCTGAAAACCGCAGACGATTTCGTCAGCGGTTGCCTCTAAAAAAAGCAAGAATTTCGGATTTTCCCGCCTTCACGCTTCCCTGCTGGAAATCCGGCTTGCCGCCGCCTTTTCCGGACAAGGCCGCCGTCATCTGTTTGCCCAGAGGCCGCAAGTCCTCGTCGTGAGAGGCCAGGCAGTAGCCGTAGCCCGTCTCGTCACTGCCGCTGAACACCGCCGCCCGGCCTCCGCAGACCCGGGCAATAGCATCCGCCAGCTCCCGCAGACCCGTGCCGTCCAGGCCTTCTTCAAAGTGGAGCACGTTGCCCTGTCCGGCGTAGCTTTCGGCAGTCAGGGCAAAAATCTGCCGCTGCAAGCCGACGATTCTGAATTTCAGAGCCGCCAGCTGGTCGTTCATCCGCTGGGCAGCCAGACCGGTCTCCAGGATTTTCGCGGAAAAAGCCTGGGACACCAGCCGATTCTGGGCGTAAGCCTCGCCGAGAAGCCGGAGTGCCTGGGCTCCGCAGGCCATCTCCATCCGGGTACCGCCCCGGAAATTCACCGCGCTGAACAGCTTCACCAGGCCGATCTCCCCGGTGGCCGCCACATGGGTACCGCAGCAGGCGCAGCAGTCAAAGCCCGGAATCTCCACGATCCGCACCGGCCAGGAAAGCTGCTTCTTCGTCCGGTAGGGTACCTTCGGCAGCTCCTCCCGGTTGGGATACCAGCAGCGGATGGGAAGGTTCTCCCAGATCGCCTCATTGGCCTGCGTCTCGATTTCCTCCAGAGCCTCCTCCGGAATCACCCCGTCAAAATCGATGGTGGTCACATCCGCGCCCATGTGAAATCCGGTGTTATGGTAACCATACCGCCGGTTGATAATGCCGGAGACGATGTGCTCGCCGCTGTGCTGCTGCATCCGCCGGAACCTGGCCTCCCAGTCGATGGTTCCCTCCACCGTCTGTCCCGGCTCCAGGGGGGCGGCACAGTAGTGCGCCACCGTCTCCCCCCGCTCATGGGTATCCAGCACCCGGACGCCGCCAAGGACGCCGGTGTCTCCGGCCTGTCCGCCCCCCTCGGGGTAAAAAGCGGTGGCATCCAGGGTAACGACAAAAGAATCCTTCTCCGGCTGGCAGGACAAAACCTGCGCCCGGAAGGTTTTCAAATGGCTGTCTTCGTAATATAATTTCCGTGTCTGCATGGGATACCTCCGGATGATTTTTCCTGATACTATTTCCTGATTAAAATCGTTGATTTTAATCAGGACGGCATTGCCTGAAGGCGCTGCCTGTTTTGTGATTTATAAGGAAAGAAATCACAAAACAAGTCTCATATGAACTCCTTGCCCTTCGGGCAATTAAAATCTTTTCTAAAGATTTTAATTGGAGTTCAGTATGAAATCAATGTACTATTATAGCACGCTCCCGGCCGAAAAGCAATCGTTTCTCCCGTTTACATAACACATACAAGAATTTTTTCCGGATTTTACTTCCCTTTTGCGGAAAATTGGTGTAGAATGAGGAAAATCGATTTTCCATGAGGTGATAACCATGCCCGCCAATTATGCCCATTACCGTTTCGGCAAGCTAGCGCTGCCCAAGCTCCCCGCCGAGGCTCGCCAGTGCATCGGTCGGTTCCGCCGACTCTACGACATCGGTCTGCATGGGCCGGATATTTTCTTCTACTACAATCCCGCCATAGACACCGCCGTGGGTCAGCTGGGACACAGCTACCATACCCACAGCGGTCAGCTGTTCTTCTCGGAGGCCTGCAAGAAGGCCGACTCCGAGGCCGCGAAGGCATACCTGCTGGGGGTTCTGGGGCACTACTGCCTGGACTCCGCCTGCCATCCCTATGTGAACCAGCTGGTAAGCATCGGGGAGGTACGGCACATCGCCATTGAGTCCCAGCTGGAGCGGCGGCTGCTTCTGCTGGATGGGGTCAAGTCTCCGGAAACCTTTGACATGAGCAAGCGGTTCCGGTTGACCCGGGGGGAGTGCATGACCGTGGCGGAGTTTTATCCCCCTGCCACCGGAGCAAACGTCAGTCAAAGCGTAAAGCATCTGGCCTGGTGCACCCATTTCCTGGCCAGTCCCAACCGGCAGTGGCGCTGGAAGCTGCTGCACAGAATCAAGCCGGAGCTGTGCGACATCTTCATTCCGGCAGAGGATGACGAGGATTGCGTTCTGTATGTGGACGAGCTGGTGACCCTGTACAACGAAGCCCTGAACCGGTATCCGGAGATGGCCGCTCAGCTTCTGGCTCATCTGAAAGACGGCACCGAGCTTGGCGAGGATTTTCTTCCCAGCTTTGACCCCCACAACGACTGATTTGGAGAGAAACGAATGAACAAAAACCTGAAACTCACGGCTTTGGAGAAAAACTGGATTCTGTACGATGTGGGAAATTCCGCCTTCATCCTGCTGGTAGCCACCCTGGTTCCCATTTATTTTAATTCCCTGGCCTCCGCCGCGGGGGTTCATGAAGACCTGTATCTGAGCTACTGGGGCTACGCCGGTTCCCTGGCTACGGTGCTGGTGGCTCTGCTGGGTCCGGTCTGCGGCGCCCTGGCTGACCGGAAAATGAAGAAAGCGTTCTTCCTGCTGGCCCTGCTTCTGGGCGCGGCAGGCTGCGCCGCCTTAGGGCTGGCTCCGGGCTGGTTCAGCTTCCTGGGTATCTTCATTCTCGCCCGGGTGGGTTACTCCGCCAGCCTGGTGTTCTATGATTCCATGCTGCCGGAGATCACCGAGGATGCCCGGATGGACAAGGTCTCCTCCCTGGGCTATGCCTTCGGCTACATCGGCTCCGTGATTCCCTTCATCGTCTGCCTGATCCTGGTGCTGATGCCCCAGGTCTTCGGCCTGACCCAGGGAAGCGCCATGGTCATTGCCTTCCTCATCACCGCCCTGTGGTGGATCGGCTGCTCTCTTCCTCTGCTCCGCCGGTATCACCAGACCGCCTTTGTCACCGCGGAAAACAGCCGCCTTCTGGACAGCTTCCGCCAGCTGGGCAGAACCCTGAAAGACGTGAAGCGGGAAAAGCACATTTTTATATATCTGCTGTCCTTTTTCTTCTTCATTGACGGCGTGTACACCATCATCGATATGGCCACTGCCTACGGCGCGGCTCTGGGGCTGGACACCACCGGCCTGCTGCTGGCCCTGCTGCTGACTCAGTTCGTGGCCTTCCCCTTCTCCATTCTCTTCGGGCGGCTGTCCGCCAAGTACGACACTGGCCTGCTCATCAAAGTATCCATCGTCTGCTACACCGGCATTGTGGTCTTTGCCGTGTTCCTAGTGAGCCAGTGGCAATTCTGGCTGCTGGCGGTGCTGGTGGGTATGTTCCAGGGCGGCATTCAGGCTCTCAGCCGCTCCTATCTCGGCAAGATTATCCCCCCGGAGCGCAGCGGCGAATTCTTCGGCCTGATGGATGTGTTCGGCAAGGGTGCCTCCTTCATGGGCCTGACTCTGGTAGCCCTGGTGAGCCAGCTCACCGCCGGAACCCAGCTGCACATTTTCGGCCTGACCCTGCGCAATGAGAACATCGCAGTGTCGTCTCTGACCATTCTGTTCGCCATCGGCTTTGTTCTCTTCTGCAAGGCAGACAGGCTGAACCGGGAACGGGTGGCAAAATAATCACCCCAATTACATTTGCGCGCAAAAAGGCTCCCCTTGGTGTCCAAGGGGAGCCTTTTTATGCCTGTCTTCTCTTCCGCTTCTTGGGAACCGGGGCGGCAGCGGCAAACCAGCGCTGGAAGCGCATCTGCTTGGCCCGCTCGTCCATCAGAAGGGCCGTCTCCCGGAGAATCTCTGCCCATTCGTCGGCGGTTTTCCGTCCGTTTGTCCGCAGGAACAGGTAGGGGCAGTCCTCCATTTTCCGGCGGCCGAAGGCATCGGCATAGGGTCGGATGACCCCCAACGCCAAAGCATAGGGTGCCATATTGAAGAAATAGTCCGGATCGTTATTCAGCAGCCGATTGATCCCGTCTCGGGGAAGATGCTTCAGGTAGCTGCGCAGTCCCAGTATCTGACCGGAATCGTGCCGTCCTAAGTCACTGCGCCGTCCGCCGTAGGCGGCGAAGAAGCCCAGCACCCACTGACCCAGAATGGAGCACACCGGAATCAGAGGCTGGCCGCTGAGGAAACCCAGCAGGGCCCACAGCGCCAGCACCGCCAACCCAATGAACACCGGAGTTTTCCCCCGCAGATGGGTACAGTAGGCCACATCCTGCATGAGCCAGCCGGAAATCAGGCCCACAAAGGCCAGGATCACCGCCATGACCACCGCCAGTGCCAGCACGCCGCTCATATTCATGGCCACGCACACGCCGCAGATGCCCTGGGCAATGCAGGCCAGACCCCGGAAAATCTTCATATTGCCGGAGTTTCCTCGGTACATGCTCCGCTCAAAGGGCACCATGCCCGCCACCTTCCGGCACAGGGCACCGTACTGGTTGCCCGTGGCGTCCACCACATCCCGCTTGCTGAAGAGCAGATTGAATACCTTATTTTCAAAGGCGCTGCGCTCGTTGCCCATGTCCATCCGCTTCTGGAGCAAGATCCGTCTGCCCTCCCGGACGATGAGCAGATAGCCAAGCTGAGCCCAGGAGAAGACCATCATGGTCAGATCGCCGCCGGTAAGAGTCAGACGGCAGCCCAGCTCTCCGGCGGTAATGCCCTCCGGAGCCGTAGAAGCCCGGCTGGAAACCAGCGGCAGGGTTCGCAGCGTCAGCAGCCAGTACAGCAGCGCCGCGCCGAAGAAGCCCAGAATGTAGGGAAGCTCCGGGTTTCCATCCCGGACGTAGGTGCTCACTGTGGGGAACATTTTTTCCGGCACCTGCATGGTCATGGTCACGCCCTCCCGGTCGTTCATGACCGCGGTGGCGGAACCGATGACCTGACTGCCGGTAAGGGGCAGAATCTTCAGATCAGACTCAATGCTCTCCTGGCGGTAGATGCTGGTAAAGGCCGGATCCAATCCGACGCAGTTGCTGGGCATGGTGATGGTGAAATTCATAGCTTCCACCGGGTAGGCAAAGCCGGAAAGCAGCGGTACCGTCAGCACCAGTTCCCGCTTGGGAGCCTCCTTCTTCTGATCCACCAGGGTTTGATTGATGGTGGTAATCTTCACCGCCTTGGGCAGGGTATAACCGATGCGCACGGAGGCCTCGCCCACATAGCCCTTGCTGATCCGGCTCAGATCCACCTGCTGGGCGGAGTTGGTCTGCCGGACGGAGGCATTGGAGCCGTTCAGGGTAATGCTCTTGGCATCCAGGGGCACCGGATAGGTCAGGCTGTCCATAGCCGCCTCCAGCCGAAGGTTCACCGTGACCGTCATCAGGCAGTCGCCGTCGGAGGTGACGGTGCTCTGGATATCCACCTGAGTGGCCGCGGTTTCCGCCGCCGCCGGAAGGCAGAAAACCCCTGCCAGCAGAATCATTAAGGTCGCCAGCATCCAAAACCGCTTCACGGCATTGCCCCCTTTCCGGAAATCTTTTTGGTATTTTACCATGGACGAAGGAAAAATGCAAGTAAACTCCGTCCAGCGAAGAAAAATGCCCATAAAAAAGCCGTCGGCAGTGCCGACGATCACACAATCATACGCATTAAAGCAATGTGTCAAACACAAATCGCTTGCGTGCGCATTGCCCGCCGGGACTTCCGACCACGCACCGTCCGCGGCAACTCGCCGCAAAAAGAAATGACCCTTGACTGCCATGCCTTGTGATCAGCATGTTGTTTTGCAGCCAAGGGTCATTTCTGTTCACTCTTATTATCTAACATCTTGGTTACCTCCGCATTCTGCAGATTGACGATTTGCTGTGCCTTTCCGTTCCGCCCCAAACCTCAATTCCTTCTTTTCTGTCCCTTTCTGCGGGATGCTCTTATGAGTGGATGCTTTCGGTTCGTCACGCAATCGCCTTGCCGTTCTTCACGCCTTTGGGGTGAATTCTTCTTCCTGTTTTCAGATTTTACACTTCCTACTTACTTTCGTTGTGTCTTTCTTTCGTACTTTCAGAAGAACGGCTGTCTAAGGAAGCTTTCTCTTTTGAGGAGAGGTGCTTTCCTTTTGTGCCTTTATATTAGCATAGGGATTCCCGGTTTGCAAGATGGGATATTGTATAAAATAGCTAATTTCTCTTTGTGCAAAGAGAAGATTTTGGCAATTTATACCATTCCCAATCTTGACCTGTTCCCGCTCCTGTGCTAGAATGAAGTTGTTGGGCGGCTCACTGGGAGCCGCCCCTTTTCTGTTCCAGATAGATAAGCAGTACGCCGATGTCCGCCGGGCTGACCCCGGAAATCCGCCCCGCCTGACCTACGGAAACCGGCCGGATGGTGCTGAGCTTTTCCTGGGCCTCCAGCCGCAGACCGGCGATGGCGCGGTAGTCCATGTCCTCAGGGATTTTCCGGGCTTCCTCCCGCTTGAATTCCGCCACCTGCTTTTCCTGCCGAGCCAGGTATCCCGCGTATTTCAGCTGAATCTCCACTTCCTCCGTCACGGCCTTAGAAAGCTCCGGCCGCTGCCGGTCAAAGGGGGCGATGTCCTCGTAGCTCACCTGAGGGCGGCGAATCAGCTCGGCAAGTCTGGCAGAGCCGGTAACCGGGGCAGAACCCTTGGCTTCCAGCATGGCGTTCAGCTCTTCGCAGGCGGCTACGCCGCTGCCTTCCAGGCGGGCAATTTCCCGGCGCACCCGGTCATACTTTTCCTCCACCGCTTTCAGCTGCTCCTGGGGCACCAGACCGATTTCCGCGCCGATATGGGTCAGCCGCTGGTCGGCGTTGTCCTGCCGGTGCAGGAGCCGATACTCCGAACGGCTGGTCATGATCCGGTAAGGCTCCTGGGTACCCTTGGTCACCAGGTCATCGATCAGGGTTCCGATATAGCTGGTGTCCCGGGTGAGAATCAGGGGCGGTCTGCCCTGGATTTTCAGAGCGGCGTTGATGCCGGCAATCAGCCCCTGTGCCGCCGCCTCCTCGTAGCCGGAGGTTCCGTTGAACTGTCCCGCGCCGTAAAGCCCCGCCACCGCTTTGGTTTCCAGGGTGGGCTTCAGGCCGGTGGGGTCAATGCACTCGTATTCGATGGCATAGGCCGGGCGCATCATTTCCGCATGCTCCAGACCGGGAACGGTGCGCAGCATTTGCACCTGCACGTCCTCGGGCAGGCTGCTGGAAAAGCCCTGGATGTACATTTCCTCGGTGTCTCTGCCGCAGGGCTCGATAAAAAGCTGATGCCGGGACTTGTCAGCAAAGCGGACGATTTTCGTCTCGATGCTGGGGCAGTACCGGGGGCCAACGCCGGAAATGGTGCCGTCGTACATGGGACTGCGGTAGAGGTTTTCCCGGATGATTCTGTGGGTTTCCTCGTTGGTGTAGGTCAGGTAGCACACCGCCTCGTTGCAGGGCTTACAGGTGGTGCGGAAGGAGAAGGGCTCCACGGTGTCGTCTCCGGGCTGCACTTCCATTTTGGAAAAATCGATGCTCCGCCGGTTCACCCGGGGGGGCGTGCCGGTTTTGAACCGGCGCAGAGACAGGCCCAGGCTCCGCAGATTGTCCGCCAGGCCTACGCTGGGGTGCATTCCGTCCGGGCCAGAGGGAACGACGCTTTCGCCGGTGATCACCGTGCTGTCAAGATACGTTCCCGTGGCGATGACCACGGCCTTGGCTTCATACTCCGCCCCCAGCTGGGTGCGTACCCCGCGCACTGCCCCGTCCTTTGTCAGCACCGCCACGATCTGAGCCTGCTTCAGCTCCAGATGTTCCTGAAGCTCCAGGGTGTGCTTCATGTACTTCTGATATTCCCGCCGGTCTGCCTGAGCCCGAAGAGAGTGGACTGCCGGGCCCTTGCCCCGGTTGAGCATCCGGTACTGGATGCAGCAGTGATCTGCCGCCACGCCCATTTCGCCGCCCAGGGCGTCCAGCTCCCGAACCAGGTGACCCTTGCCGGTGCCGCCGATGGCCGGATTGCAGGGCATGTTGCCCACCGCGTCCAGGTTGATGGTGAAAAGAATGGTGTGCAGCCCCAGCCGGGCGGCCGCCAGTGCCGCCTCGATGCCGGCATGGCCCGCGCCGATGACGGCTACGTCACAGCTTCCTCCGTAATAGGTCATTGCGCTGCCTCCGGAGCCTCCTGGGGCTTTTTCTTCTCCTCCGGCGGCAGCACGAAGGGCTTGCAGATTACCTCGCACCGGTTGATGGGAGTGCCTAGGCCGTAGAATTTCTCCTCGTAGCCCGTCATGATGCCCACAATGCCGTCCTTATGCAGATCCCGGGTCAGATTTTTGACCTCCAGACCGCAGGCGGCAAATTCCTCCAGAGAGAACTCGAAGAGGGGAGCATTGTCGGTTTTGAAGTGGATTTCTCCGTTTTCCCGAACCACATGACAGTATTTTTCCAGGAAGGTTCGATAGGTCAGCCGGCGCTTGGCGTTCTTCTTCCGAGGCCAGGGGTCAGGGAAGTTGATGAACAGCCGGTCGATTTCCCCGGGGGCGAAAATGTCTTCCATGTTGGCAACGTCCATGTCGATGAAAAACACATTGCTAAGGCCCATAGCCTGAGCCTTCTCCATGGCCACCACCATGGCCTCCCGGCACCGCTCCACGGCAATCAGCAGCACATCCGGGTTTGCCTGGGCGGTTTCGGCGGTGAATTTTCCCTTGCCGCAGCCGACCTCCACCCACAGCTCCCTACAGCCGGGCTTCAGTTCCCGCCAGGCTCCCTTGTGCGCGGCAGGATCCCCAATCCGGTAGGCCCCGCACTTTTCCGTCCTGGGCTCCAGATTGCGCATTCTTCTCATTCGCATATCTATTTCCTCCAAAAGGCTTCGTTGTGATTTTCTGAGGAAATATTATACCAGAACCCGGGCATCCAGTCAAATAAAATCCACGTTTTTGCCGGATTTTCATTCCTCTAGGGCCTGACGAAGCTTCTCTAAGGCTCGCTTCTCGATTCGGGATACATAGCTGCGGCTGATGCCGGTAAGCCCCGCCACCTCCCGCTGCCGCTTGGGGCTCTGGCCGTCCAGGCCGTAGCGCAGGACAATCACCTGCCGCTCCTGGGGAGAGAGCACCTGCTCCACCGCTTCCCGGAGCTGCTCTGCCTGTTCCCGACTGCAAATCTGCTCCAGCAGGTCGGTGTCCTCCGCCACCACGTCCATCAGCTCCAGCGGCGCCCCGTCCACCCCGGTGTCGATGTAATCCGACAGGGATACATCCTGGGCACTCTTCCGTTGGGAGCGAAAATACATCAGGATTTCATTTTCTACGCATCTGGCAGCATAGGTAGCCAGGCGGGCGCCCTTAGCCGGGTCAAAGGTGGTGATTCCCTTGATGAGCCCGATGGTGCCGATGGAAATCAAGTCCTCCTGCTGCGCCGTCTGGGCGTAGTATTTCTTCATAATGTGCGCCACAAGGCGCAGATTCCGCTCGATGAGGACATTTCTGGCCTCCAGATCGCCCTGTTGGGCCAGGGCCAGATAGTGCTGCTCCTCCGCCTCGGAAAGGGGCTTCGGAAAGCTGCCGGTGCTCAGCTCCAGAGAATACAGCAGGGTGCTGAGCATCAGCCACACAGCCGATAGCATACGCGTCACCTCCATGGCTACTGTATTCGCCGTTGCTCGTCCGATTTCCTCCCCTCGAAAGAGGCAACCGGCAGCATCCGGGAATTGGATGCTGCCGGTTTACACTTTCGTTCAAAGATAAAGCCATCACTGACGCTTTTGGATTGTTATGGTGTCAGGTTTTCCGCTTACTCCGATGGAAATGAGTGATAGAATATGACGATTTCCGCGTCGCTGTCAAATATATCATTTGTGGAAAACTTTGTAGAACCCGCAATTGAAACCTCTTTGACTTCACCATCATCGTGTAGCCACCCCTTTTTCAAGTCACCCATACCATTCGGTACAGGTTGGTTCAATCGCATAAGTGCAGAGACTCGTACCGGTCAAGGATACTGTAGTATCCAGCCTGTGCGAGTATTTCTGTTGAGATTGCTCGCTGCACATGGCCATTTCTGGCAAACTGGAATTTATAAAATCGCCGTTCAAAACAAGGCACATCTTCTTGTGTCAGGTAGTGACTAAAAAAATTTGCTTTTTCCTGTCCAAAGTGCTATAATCGGTATATACCGAAAACGAAGGAGGATGTGCCTATGCCAAGACCGCCACGGTGCCGTCGGATTTGTGGCGCACCACAAGTTGATACCTTCTGCCCCAACAGGAGCGAGGATACCGAGCCGATCCTGCTGACGCTGGACGAGTACGAGGTCATTCGGCTGGTTGACTTGGAGCAGCAAACCCACGAGCAGTGTGCCGCGCAGATGGATATTTCCCGCTCTACCGTGCAGGAGATTTACGAAAGCGCACGGCGCAAGATCGCAG
>ENA-UOJC01000117-UOJC01000117.1-human-gut-metagenome-genome-assembly--contig:-C104-NODE-117-length-137975-cov-10.223282_pt1 | contig 137975 bp, 136 predicted proteins | sample MGYA00242339_ERZ723886 | MGnify/ENA metagenome assembly ERZ723886 | reverse complement strand
TCTACAAATTTTCTCGAATGGATAATTCCAACCCTATCTCATCTTTGATGCTCTGCATGTAATCCGGCCACGTTGCCAAATCGTCTACCAAGCATCCCGCCTTCAATTCCATACGGTCCATAAAGCGTTGGCAACGTTTCTGACCAAAATCAAACTCATCATGCAGCGTAGCTATGGCCATAACGACCATTGTATCCAATGTCATCTCTTTGATCTTTGCCGCGGCCTGGTCCAACTCTTTTTTTTGCCAGAGCCGTGTGAATTCCTGAAACTTTGCGAAATTCAATTTCTTTTCTCAACCCTTCTATCCCTTCGGATTCGGCGATCCGCAGCGCCATTGCCAGACCATCATTTCGGCCTCTGGCATAGTCTTTTAAATCCGACATCGTATCACTCCTTCGTTCTCATAAAATTTTCAAGCCTTATAACCATCTCCTGAACCAGTTCCATCACCGGTGGAGCATTGTTATATTCTTTCAAAACCTTTCTAAACTGTTGAAAAACCCTTTCCCAGTCATCTTCAGTATTTTTCATATATTGCCTGCTGTTCAAATAAATCGCCTGCACCTTTATCTTCCATTCCGGCATTATGGCAATTCCTCCAACCGGATGTAAATTCCTGGGACATTGGTCCAAAACTTTTCCACAATCTCGGAAGCTACCTGAGCATCATCCTTCCAAAATCCCACTGTTGTCATACAATCTTTCAAAAGCTTTTGAAGATTGTCTGTATCCGGTTTCGTTATCCGGTATTCTCCATCTTCATGCCGTCCCTTCGGAAAACACCACTTTGTTATCATCCGAATTCCAGATGAAATTCTCTTTTCTGGTTTATACTTTGCCAGATACACTATCAACTTTTGTCTAGCTGCTTTTAATTCCGCTGGTTCATAAAAGACCGGTTTGCCATTCACTACATGCACCTGCTTTTCCTGATGTGTCACTGTCGGCGGATTCATCGCCATAAAAAACTCAATCGTCATGTATTTCACTCCTTTAACGTGTGAAATTCTTCTCTTTCATTTCATTTTGCCCTTGTCATCGTGGAAGGGGAAGGGAACGGGCGGGCTGTGCTTAAAGCCCGTCCATTCCTACCCACGTGACGACGCAATGGCGGAGGAAATTTTTATATATAATATAAAGACTTTTTCCGCCAGCGAAAGCCTTGTCTTTTTCTTCCGCCGCCAATTTTTTGATGGCGGAAGAAGTCTTGTCTTTTGCAAAATCTGCAAAAAATATTTAGCGGAAAATGTCATGTCTTTTTCTCTTCCGCTATGAAAACATCATTTTGAAGGTGTCTTGTCTTTTTCTTCCGCCGCCAATTTTAAAATGACACCATTTTCCAGTCTGTACCCACTATGTTCTTTGACCATATCACGGACTGTCCTCTCTGATTTTCCAAGAAATCCGGCAACATCTGATATAGTAGGCGCATCTCCAAAATTCCCATTTTCAACGGCTTCTTCCAATGCTGCATTGCGGTCATCCTTACGTTTTTTGGAATTCTTTTTATTCTTCTCTGACGCTCTCTGCCACATAGGCTTATCCTCATCTGGCTGGATATCTCCCAAAGCCCCGGATTCATCCATACGGTGTACCGGGTAATCAAACCATACATTGATTGGCTCAAACCCCGGAAACTCCCTTAGCGTTGCTTCCAAGCGCCACGCTGTCCGTTGTGCTGCTTTCATCTGCAAACTTTCTATCAGTCGCCGCAATTCCACCATCCGCCAATCTGGGAGAACATTTTCACAATAAGCCATTATTGCTTTAGCATTTAAGAGGTCATCATCTGACAAATCATCCTGCCAGGCCCAATGTGCATCCAGATAAATTCTACAAGCCTTACAGATGGCTTTGTTATCTTCCTGTTTTCGCATGGTCTCTGGTACCGGTAATTCAATCATATCCAGCTGGGCATCCGGGTCTCTGGCAAATACACCTGACCCACTGGCCCGGTCCATGGACTTTTTGTTGCCCTGGCTCCCTTTACTATGATGATGGCAATAAATCGTTGCGCATCCAAGCTCAGAGCATATCTTATCGAACTGATTACAGAATTTAGCCATCTGTTCTGCACTGTTCTCATCCCCGGTAATGACTTTATAAATCGGATCAATGATAATAGCTGCATAGTCTTTCTTCTGGGCTCTGCGAATGAGTTTTGGCACCAGTGCATCCATGGGTACCGCTTTCCCTCTCAGATTCCAAATATCGATATTTGACAGGTTTGAGGGACCTAAACTCATTGATGTATAAACATCTTTAAACCGGTGTAAGCATGAAGCCCGGTCAAGCTCCAGATTGACATACATCACACGACCTTGAGCGCATTTTCGACCAAGCCATTTCCGACCCTCTGCAATGGCGATGGCAAGCTCAATCTGAAGGAAAGATTTTCCGGCTTTAGACGGCCCCGCAATGAGCATCTTATGCCCTTTTCTTAAAATCCCTTCAATCAATGGACTGGCCAATTCCGGAAGATTATCCCAAACAGACGCAAGGTCCTCAACATCCGGGAGATTGTCATTGACAGCTTCAATCCATTCCTGCCATTCATTCCACGATGTTTTTCCGATATTAGTATCTATGATAAACTGTTTCTTATCGCCCCGGATGCATCCCGGAAGCCTGGACAGCCTGGACGGATTCTTGTTCTGCGTATCCACTTTCAGGCCATTTTTTTCACATATTTGGTATAGGTACTCAACCCGTTTTTGATACTCTTTATAATCTGCCGCATCAATCCGGACAATAGCATGGACACTCTTTCCACCAGAAAACATCAAAACAGCGACCGGCAACTCAAGTTCTCGAATAATACTGTTTTGTTTCTCAATTTCCAGATTATCTGACTCTACCAACGCATACCGGTATTCTGTAACATTGCTGTTTCTTACATCATTGCCATCCAAAGGATTGAACCTGATCCAGGCACCTGCTTCGGGTTCATAATCCCCAAGAGCTGCGCCAAGGTCATCTCCGTGTTTTGAAATCTTTTCCAGTATCTCTCCCGCGGTCAAGGTATACACGCCTTTGTTTCTTGGTATATATTTCTGCTTCTCCTCATCCAACCGGGACTGCATTACATAACCGATAACCTCCCCCGGTTCAAACAACGTTTCTATATAACGTGTCGCTTCTTTTCCCGGATGCCATTTTACAGGTTCCCGCACTTCTTGTCCTTCGACCCATCCAGGTGTCACAATGACACCTGGAGCCGTAATTTCGTCATTCCATCCAAGTTCTTTTCCTTGTTCCGGAACAAATCCACCGTCAACGGCCATCTGATAAATGGTTCCTCCCGTGACAATAGCAAACGCCGCTTCCTTAAAACTATCCCATTTACGCAGGCATTCCCCAGAATGATAACGTCTGGCATCCCGGCTGCTCCACTCTTCCCAATCTGAGGCAGAATATCCTTCATGTTTAAGCGCCATACCAACATTGACCCATTCCTGGTAATTGCATGACGACGGGTCTATGTAATTTAATAATTCTTTAAGGTCAGTCTTTTGTTCCATCCGCATCAATCTCCATTACCACGACAGCATTCCTTCTTCTTCCCGGATAACCGGCGGAACATAAGTCCCCGGGTCAATACTTTTTGGCGTCTTCCACCCATTAGCAGCAATCCGGTCAATAAGTCTTTTAGCCTGTTCCCTAGACCATAAACCGACCCCCTGAAATCCGCGCTGTTCCAGCTGTCTTATTTGTTTTGGGCTGGCCAATCCTTCTGAACGCCGCTTTTCCAAACGTTCTAAAAGCAGAGACGCTTTCCCCGCATTATCCACTGCTTCTGGGTTGATATCATTCTTTTCAAGTGCTTTTATCTGCTTATCGGACGGCGGCATCATTTCCCACCCGAAAGCCGGCACATAATTCGACAGGTCTTCGGCCTGAATGCTCATTTCAAACTGCAGCGGGTCTACAAGACGCTGTTTCTTTCTTTTTTGCTCGGACAATATCTTTGCCAGAGCTTCTTCCCGCTGGGCCTGAACATCCTCGGAAGCGCTTTTTTCAGCGTCCTCTATATCAACAGCAACGCCGGCCGCATCTTCCAGATTCTTTGTCATCTGCTGTGCAACCTCCGGATTGCTGCAGACCAGTGCGGCCGGATGGCACAGCTCATGCCGTTCCGTATGCCATAAAAAATCCAGTAAGAGCAAATGGTCTTTCCCTGGGTACAGTCTTGTCCCACGGCCCACCATCTGGCAATAAAGACTCCGGACCTTTGTCGGCCGCAAAACAATCACACAATCCACCGATGGACAGTCCCATCCTTCTGTAAGCAGCATACTGTTGCACAATACGTTATATTTATTCTCATCAAAATCTTTTAATATCTGCGCCCGGTCCTCACTGCTGCCGTTCACTTCCGCCGCTTTAAAGCCATGATGATTCAAAATATCTTTAAATTTTTGTGACGTCTTTACCAGTGGAAGAAACACAACAGTCTTTCGATGGATACAGTATTTTTCCATTTCAAGTGCAATCTGTTCAAGATATGGATCCAATGCCGTACCAAGTTCACTTGTTTTAAAATCGCCTGTTTGGATGCCGACACCGCTGATATCAATTTTAAGAGGTATCGTTAAAGCTTTAATTGGCGCCAAATATCCCTCTCGGATAGCTTTGGGAAGTGTATATTCATATGCAATGTTTTCAAAATATGTTCCCAAATCTTTCATGTCACCCCGGTCTGGCGTTGCCGTGACCCCAAGCACTTTCGCATCCGGAAAATATCGAAGTACCTTTTGATAACTGTCAGAAATACAATGGTGCGCCTCGTCAACAACAATCGTTTTGAAATAATCTGGCGAAAATCCAGATAAACGCTTTTCTCTCATCAATGTCTGTACAGAACCAACAACTACCCGATACCAGGTCCCCTTACAGGTCTGTTCTGCCTTTTCCACAGCGCATCCAAGTCCAGTAGACTGTCTAATCTTATCTGCGGCCTGTTCCAGCAGCTCTCCCCTGTGCGCCAGAATAAGGATACGTTCACCGCGTCGGACGCATTCTTCCGTGATCGATGCAAAGACAATGGTCTTGCCTGTTCCAGTCGGCAGGACCAAAAGAGTCCTTTTAGTCCCCGCCGACCATTTATCGAATACAGCTTCCTTTGCAGCCTCTTGATAAGGTCTGAGTTTCATTCTTTCCATCAGAAACCAGAGCCCCATTTCTTACCACCCCGAGGTTTTAAAAACTCTGTGATCTCAAGATGAGATTTTGTCGCATCGTTATAATTCGGCTTATGCTCAACTTTGCAGCGTCCCCGCATCCCACCTACCTGGTTCCAGTTCATCTTAAGTGTTGCGCCTTCTTCATCTTTCATAAGTCCGATACTTATAAAAAACTGTGATAATTTCCAAGCAAACTTCCTGTTTAAGATAAGATTCGTCCGAAGCAGCAGTTCTTCGTTGCCGTTCAAAATATTGCAATATACAATAGCCATGTTCTGTCCGGCATATTTACCGTCACCCCCCACCTTGGAACGTTCATAATGATCTACTATAAAATCATATTCTCCGTCTGGGATATCTGGCATCGAAGCGGTATTTTCAACCTCATCATCCCAATCATATTCCTGATTTATATCCATGCTATTTTTATCACTCATAACAGTCTACCTCCTATTCAATTAAATGGTACTTCCATATTTGCCCGGGCTTCTTTTATAAATGTCACAATCTGTCCCCAATTTGGCATAATCCATTCACCAATAAAATCCTGAGGATAATCTTTGACCGGCATATCTACCGGAAATGCTCCCGGTAGGCGCACATTGACCACATTCTGTAAATCCCACTCATCAATATTTCCGGCAATCATCAAATCCCTTAGGGCTTTTGGAATTCGCTTATCTGGTTCACTTCTGCCCGTTGTTTCCTGTTCGTCCAGATTTAGCGTTGTTAGCTCTCCAGTATCCGGAACAGCAAGTTTCTCTGATGTCTCTTCCTTTTTAAACTCCGTGCTGCTTTTAACAGCCTCCTGCGTATCTTTGAGCGGTTCTGTTGCAAAAACCTTTTTTTCCTGAGGCATTTTTACTGTGTCATCAGCCCCGACTTTCTCAATGATATGCCGGATGCTCGAATATTCAAATGGCAATTCATCCGAAAGGTCATAACGGTTTTTTGCATCCCAGAATGGTGTATGGTTCGTATACATGACACGCTGTCCGCCCTGGGCCTTTTTCTTTTTATCTACTTCGATAATACGCGTCTTATAATTGGCGAAAAATACCGCATCGGCCCACTCACGAATCAGCGGCGCTACTTTTTTACTGGTCTTCATTTCCCAATGGTCATAAGCACCCATTTCCTCAGGAAGCTCTACCTTTCTAAGCTGCGCATGGGCCGTCATCACGACATGAATGCCTTTTTCAATGACATCATCCAAAAGATTTAAGAATTTACCAAACTCTTCCGCACTGTATGTATAACCCTTACCATAACCAGGATCCTCAAGGCCTGACCAGCCTTTCTGGGCACATAATGATGCAATTTCAATCTGTTCCGCCCAGTCTGCCGTATCGATGACCAGAGTCTTACAGCACTCTGGATGAGCAATGACATACTGTACCTGTTGGAGGATCATGGCCCATGAAGCTGCCTTATCAAAACGAGCCACATCCATGTCTTTCGTGCTGCCTTCTGTATCAATAAATACCGGATCCGGAAAGCACGCAGCAAATGTCGATTTGCCAATCCCTTCAGGACCATAAACAACAATCTTCTTTGCCCCGCCAATCTTTCCTCGTATAATATTCATTAAAATACACCTGCTTTCCATGTCTTTTTCGTTTCAGGCTTACACTCCTGATTTATCGCATAACCATCTTCGATGATAATGGAACACTCATCTCCGGTCGATACTCTGGTCGCAATTACCTGCAAGCCTTCCTGTTCAAGCCACTGGCCAAACTCTTGTAATGTCTGTATATCCATCTGCTCTAATTTATCCATAAGGACAAATCCACATTTAGGATTTAATTTACGGACGATTGCTGTGGAAACCTTCAACCGGTCAGAACCGGACATGTTGTCCCACTTCTGACCTTTATAAATAAGTTCTCCATCTCTTACTGACAACTCTGGAAGCGGAAGTTCTGCCGCATCTAAAAGCCTTGATTTCTTATTTCTTGTATCATCAATCCGCTTTGTAAGTTCCAAATATTGATTTTTATAATACCGAGCATCATCTTCCGCTTTTTCTTTGTCCAGATTTGCCCGCACCTTTCGATTAACTTCCTCGATGTTTTCAATGCTCCGTTCCAACTCAGCCGTCGATTCATCTTGCAAATCCTGCGCAGACATCATAGCAATATTCAATGAAGTTTTAGCCTCATTAAGTTCATCTTCTTTTTTTCTCAGCTGTTCCCGCATAGCCTGCGCTTCCTGTTCGAGAAAAGCCACCGACTGTTTCAAATGTTCTGCCTGGCTGCGCTTCCGCTGATTTTCGCCGTTTTGTGCAAGGATTTCCTGCTGCTGGCGGATCAATTCCGTCGGAGAAACCAATTCTTTCGGTGCATCCACATAATATGGCTGTTCTTTAGCAAACTTCTCTTTCTGGTCTGCAATTCGGCCAACAGCCAGCCGTTCATTGTAAAGTTCCTTTTCTTCCCTGTCTAATATTTCGAGCTGTTCTCCGATACCAATAATCTGCAAGAGAATCCCCGCTTTTTCTGAATCTGGCGACTCCATGAATTTCGGAAGGTCCAGCGCCAGCTGGCTTACAAATTCATTAAGGAGCTGCTGACCGGCTTTCTGTCCATTCGGGTCTGTGACCTTCAACGTACTGTTCTTCCCTTTACGCTCAACAACAAGTCCATTATTCATAACAATATGTAAGTTTGGCGGAATCATCGAACCTTCCCGGACAGCCTGTGACGGCTTATATCGATCACCACCCAGGGCCCAGGCTATAGAATCCAAAACAGAAGTCTTTCCCTGGTTATTATTACCACCGATAATCGTCAGTCCATTTTCATTTGGTTCTATTTTTACAGCCTTAATACGTTTAACATTTTCAATTTCCAACTGATTTATTTTCAATGTTTCACTCATCCAAATACTCCCTCTATAAATTCATTATTATAGTTTTTGCAATTTCTTCTTCTGTCTTATCTTTAAGTTCGTCAATATCATATTTTGATAATTCATAAAAAGCATCAACAGCCTTATTTGCAATATCGTCACTACCAAAAGCATTTGAAAAGGTTTCTCGTACAGCTTGCGTAACTGCAATAAACTGCTCTGAAATCTCTATTGTGTTACCGTTGATCATTACACTGTCTTTATCTGCTTTAATCATTTACTTTCTTCTCACTTTCTGTTAAACTATTATTGGATTTATTCTTCTGCCCCTGATCTGAGTTGCCGCTCGGTCGGGGCATTTTTAATAATGGCCCGTCATCTGTCTGGTACCGGAACAGCTGCCACAGGCCAGCCAGATATACCAATGTTGCCCAGGCAGCAAATGCGGCTCCTTCCGGATTACTGATAGCCGCCGGAACAACAAGTACTGCACTCGTCAATATAAATGCTGTTGTTGCTGCATCAATTATCTTTGGTATCACTCATCAGGTCCCTCCCTTCTTACAAATATCATTTTCATTCCAAGTACATCCATTACCCGGTAAAGCTCATCCAACCGGAATTTTTCTGGATGTTCTCGCTTGTCATATAACGTCCGTGAAACCATCAAACTCTTACTTGCCAAAGAATTATTATCTAAATGATAACGCCGCATCTCGCCGTCAATTAAGCCAGCCAGATTATCGCAGCGTTGCTGGAGCAGTTCCGCACTCCTGTTAATGGCTCCTCTTGCCATTTGCTCATCTCCCTTCTGTTTTTATGTATTTCATGGTATAATCCTCCTAACAAATGATGAAAGGAAATATAGAAAATGGAATTCAATTACTTGTTCACCAAAGAAAATATTACATTTATTCTTGCTACTATTGGCTCAATCGGTACAATATACACCCTAATTTCTGCTGCAATTTTTCAAAGAGTAAATTTTTCTATGCACCTCCACATGTACCATTACAAAAATAACCAACTTTTAATTTATGCATCTTTTGAAAATCATTCTAGGCTATCATTATCAATAACCGGAATCTCTGCCATATATGATGGTGTCAGCTATCCTTGTCTGTATCAATCAATTTCTGTTTGTGAACATGAACGTAGAATTGGTGGGAAAATAGTCAGCCGAAAAGAAGATTTTTCTATTTCCCTTCCAATAAATCTATCTTCTCTTGCAGGGACATCTGGCTACTTGTATTTTGACATGCTTCCAGATACCTATCCAAGCGATGCCAAAACTCTGACTGTTCAAGTAAGTACCAATCGTGGTAAGGCAAAGAAAATGATATTACCGGTTGACTGTTGATATATTTTTTTACCTTATACATTTGCTCCACCTCCTTCTCACTTTTCCTTTCAAAGTCCTGTTTATGGGACAGCGATAATCAATTAAGTTGCTATAATTCGATTTTATAAATCCTATATTTTAGGATTCTTTTGGTATAAAAATATAATCCATAGGGATTCCAGAAAGCTTACTAATAACCCTAAGCTGGCTAGCATCAGGCTCTGTTTTTCCTTTCTCCCAATTTGTCACTGTAGCAAGAGAAACGCCTATTTTATCAGCAAATTCTTTTTGAGTCATCTTAGAATTGACCCTAGCCGCAGCGATTGAAATTTCTATATCTTTCAAATTAATTCCTCCCTCCCTTTACTGTATTTTTATTATAATCCTATTATTTAGGATTGTCAATGATTAATTATAATTTTTTAGGATTTTTATTGAATTTGATACGATTTTATTGTATACTATTGATTATAAGGAGGTAAAAATTATGACTGAGGAAGAACAGAAAAAAATCTTTTCCAAAAATCTCAATTATTTTATAGCCAACTCAGGTAAACAACAAAAAGAAGTGGCCTCCGACTTGGGGATTAGCCCAACAACATTCAATACATGGTGTGTGGGGAAAATAATGCCCAGAATGGGGAAAGTGCAAGCTATTGCTGACTATTTCGGCATAGGAAAATCTGATTTAATCGACGATAAATCAAGTTTAATTGGCCAGCGCACAAAAAAAGGCATTGTTATCAATGTCCTCGGCCGTGTGGCCGCCGGTATTCCAATAGAAGCAATTGAAGAAATAATTGATACTGAGGAAATAACGGAGGAAATGGCGAAAACTGGTAATTTCTTTGGACTACAAATTCATGGCGACAGTATGGAACCTAGGATGTGTGAAGGCGATGTTGTAATTGTTCGGCAACAAGATGATGCTGAATCAGGAGATGTTGTCATTGCAATGGTAAATGGTAATGATGCCACTTGCAAGCGCCTTAGAAAATATCGTGATGGAATTGAACTTATCTCTAATAATCCGAGTTATGAACCTATGTTCTTTAGTAAAGAAGAAATTGAAAATAAACCGGTTAGGATTATCGGCAAAGTAGTTGAACTGAGAGGAAAATTTTAATTAGAAATTTATGGCCACCAAAGATGAGGAGGAAATGTTATGGGATTTATGGATATTTTTCGGGCATCAGCCATTAAAGAAGAAAATGTAAAACTAAAAGAAGAATTAGAAAAATTAAAAATCGCAAATAGTGATTTGATAAAAGCCAACACAAAACTTGAGGTCGATGCTGCAGCTTGTGGAATTACTGAATATTATCAAGCCAAAGAAAAAATAGATTCAATGAATAAAGAATTATCCCAAAGAATGGCCGCTACTGAATCAGAAATTGAAGATAAAAAGCGGGCTGCTGAGACGAAAATGCGGCTTATTGAGGAACGAAATAATAAAACTATAAATGACAATAATGCTACAATCGCTAGACTTCGTGAAGAAATTGCTACTCTTACCGAAAAATACACTAAACTTACAAACCAAGTAATCACACAAACAAGAAAACTCTCTCGATCAAAAGAACTGTACAATAGTATTTCTTATGCTATCGACAATTATTTTATATCAGATGTCGGATATGAAAATTGCAAGCTGTCTCAAAGAGACTTTAATGACCTTGATTTAATTGTACCATCAATTATTTTAAAACTCCACTGCATGGATGTTAAGGACCTTCGTAAAGCATATCGTGAAAATCAGAAGCAAATAGAAAAACTTTTAGAACAATACTCATCCAGATATACTACAAAAGCCAATAAATCCATCTATAGTTTAATGGTCATTGCTTTACAAGCCGAATTACAAAACATCCTGTATAATTTGAAGTATGAAAAATTAGATAAAGCAATTGATGATGTAAAGATTGTCACAGCCAAATATTTAAAAATTGCTGGTGAAGGTAATCAAAGCATTGCTGGCACACTCACAAAATTTATCGGTGAAATTGAATATCTTTTTATCAATGCTGTAAAAATTGAATACAATTATTATGTCAAAAAAGAACAAGCTCGTCAGGAACAGCTTGCCATTAAAGAACAAATGCGTCAAGAAGCCGAAGAACGAAAAGCTCTTGAAGCTGAACGAAAAAAAGTCGAACAGGAAGAATCTAAATACCATAGTGAAATTGAAAAACTCAAAAATCAACTTGAAGCTGCTCAATGCGAAGAACTTGAAAAACTTAATGCCCGTATACTGGAATTACAATCTAAGTTAGCTGATGTTGTAGTAAAGAAAGAAGAAATCTCAAATCTTGCAAACGGAAAAGCTGGAAATGTTTATGTTATCAGTAATCTTGGTTCCTTTGGTGAAAATGTATTTAAGATCGGAATGACACGACGCTTAAACCCTCAGGACCGAGTAAATGAACTTGGCGACGCCTCGGTTCCTTTTAAATTCGACGTACATAGTTTTATATTTTCGGATGACGCTGTTGGTTTGGAAAGCAAGCTTCACAATATTTTAGATAATAAACGAGTAAATAAAGTAAACCGCAGAAAAGAATTTTTCTATGCATCCATTGATGAGCTTGAGAAACTTGTTACCGAAATTGAACCAACCGCCGAATTTAACAAAACAATGCTCGCAGAAGAATTCCGCCAATCTTTATCTGCTGTAGAAAACTATTCTACCACATATGAGCTGGATGAAGATGAATAAATAAAAAATTGACTTCTGAATATATTAGAGGTACAATGAATACGAAAAACATTGCCGTTTACCGGCCGTATAAAAGACATTGTTTCCAGACAGCTGGAAACCGTATTCATTAAGACCTCGTAGAAATACGGGGTCTTTTACGTTATTAAAAGCCGGCCCCTGCGCCAACAGAGACCGGCTTCACATAGATTTTCTGTACGGGCCAGAGGCCCGATACACTATATCCTCAACAAATATATTGTATCACAAACCTCCGGCACCTGTACAGGTGTTATTTTTGTACAAATTTTTAAGGAGGATGATACAATGGCAACACCAAAGAAACTCCCATCTGGCCAATGGCGAACCCAGGTATATGACTATACAGACGAAAATGGCAAACGCCACTATCGCTCTTTTACAAGCCCAAATAAGAAGCTTTCAGCTCTCATGGCTGCGGAATTCGCTGCCAACAAAAAAAGGATTTCTTGCGGAAATTTGACGGTCTCAGAGGCTATAGAGGAATACATAAGAGTCAAAGAAAATGTCCTATCCCCAAGTACCATTCGGGGATATACGGTCATAAAGAATAATCACTTCAAAGAGATAGAAAATATTTTTATTCGGGATATCACAAATGAAGATGTTCAGAAATGGATTAATAATCTCGCCAAAAGACTTTCAAGTAAAACCGTCAGCAACGCCCACGGCCTTCTGATTTCGGCCATTGATATGTTTGCGCCAGAAATCCGAATTCGCGCAAAACTGCCAAGAAAGAAAAAAGCGGATTTATATGTTCCGTCCGATACTGATGTCAAAAAGCTCCTGGAATATATTTCCGGCACGGAACTGGAAATTGCCGTTCTCCTGGCCGCTTTCGGCCCCATGCGGCGTGGCGAAATCTGCGCTTTGACATCAAATGATATCCATGGTAATTTTATAGATATCAATAAATCCATGGTACGGAGCCAAGACGGCAAATGGATCACCAAGGAGCCTAAGACCGACTCCAGCTACCGGACCATTGATTTCCCGGATTTCGTTATTGAGAAGATATCTGGCATTGAAGGACGCATCATCAAAGTTACCCCGGATACCCTCACAATGCAATTTGAAAGAATCTTTAAAAATATCGATATACCTAAATTTCGGTTTCATGATCTGAGACATTACTCTGCTTCCATCATGCACGCCATCGGCATCCCTGATCAATACATCATGGCCCGCGGCGGTTGGTCAACGGACGGTGTTATGAAGTCCGTTTACCGGAATGTCATTGAGGAGCAGACAGTTAAAATGAATCAGCGCATTAACGGTCATTTTGAATCCATGCAACACGATATATCACACAACTTTTTGAAACCCTTGTAAATAAAGGCTTTTTAAGCAATTGTGAAACTGTTCAATTCCCGTCGGGTGCATGAAGTAAAAAACCGCAGCCTTGATTTTTCAAGGTCTGCGGTATTTTTTATTTCACTCGTTTCTCGATGGCCTCCACCACAGTTCTGAGCACTTTAATTCGGGCATAAAGTTTATCATTGCCTTCGACAACAATCCACGGAGCATAGGTTGTCGATGTACGAAGAATCATTTCATCCACCGCCTTTACGTAATCGTCCCATTTCTCACGATTCCGCCAGTCTTCATCGGTAATTTTCCACTGCTTATTCGGGTCTTCCATACGCTCTTCAAACCGCTTTTTCTGCTCGTCCTTATCGATATGAAGCCAGAATTTCAAAACAATGGCACCGGCATCGGCCAACTGGGCTTCCATCCGGTTAATTTCACTGTAGGCTCTTCGCCATTCGTTTTCCGTACAAAAGCCTTCAATACGTTCGACCATGACACGGCCATACCATGTTCTGTCAAAAATAGCCACATGACCGGCTTTCGGCATATGATTCCAAAACCGCCATAAATAGTGATGAGCCTTTTCAATATCATTTGGCGCAGATGTAGGAATAACTTCATACCCTCTTGGGTCCATCGTCTGTGTCAGCCGGTGGATAGCGCCCCCTTTACCGCCTGCATCCCAGCCCTCAAATCCGATAACTACCGGTATCCTGCGTCTGTAAAGTTCACTGTGCAGCAAAGCCATCCGCTTCTGTAAGTCTGCCAGTTCTTTCTTATAAACACTCTTTGTCAGAGATTTAGACAGATCCACCGCATCAAGCACAGAGGAACCAAACGTTGTCCTGATGACCTTTTCGGATATTCCCGGCGCTGCTGCGCTTTTCCCTTCAACCCGGGCTTCTTCCTTTGCAAGACGGTCCGCAAAAATTTCAACGACTTTAGAAATAATTTTTACTTTGGCATACTCTCTGTCCGTTGCTTCTACGATCGTCCAGCTTCCAAAGGATGTATCTGTTTTTTGTATCATTTCCTCAAAGGCTTTCATCCAGTCATCATAAGCCTTGTTGTGTTTCCGGTCTTCTTCCGTTACCCGCCAATTTGTTTCTTTATTGTTTTCCAAGGCCTGAAAACGTTTTTTCTGCTCCTTTTGAGAAATATGGAGGAAAAACTTGATGATCAGCATACCATCCTGGGCCAATTCCTGTTCAAAATTTAAAATGTCGTTATAAGCATTCTCCGCCTTTTCGCGATTTTTCCGTTTTTCTGCCCGTGCTTCCACAACCTTTGTATACCAGCTTCGGTCAAACAAGTGAATACGTCCATTTTCCGGAAGCCTTGTCCAGAACCTCCAAAGATAAGGACGCATTTCTTCCTCCTCTGTCGGTTTCTGAATCGTATAGACTCTGAATCCCCTCGGGTCCATCGGCTGGATCAACTCATTGATCATCGTTCCTTTTCCTGATGAACCGAAACCTTCAAATAAAATCACTACCGGAACTTTATATTCCTTTAACTTTCTTTGCAGCAGTGATAACTGCGGTTCCAGCTGTTCCATCAATGCCTTGCATTCTTTCTTGGACATTTTTTTTGAAAGATTAATTTTTTCCAGCATAAACTACCTTCCTTTCACGAATATTTTCTTTAGTATAGTATACCCCGCATATGCATGCACATCCCAGAGAAAACAATTTATAAGAAAAAATCAGGATTCCAACGCTTATTGAAATCCTGATTTACAATTCTCCTCAGAAATATTTCTTATTACCCCACAGATTACTCTTTTTCAGTTCTACATATTCACTGTATGCCTTTTCGAGTATCTGTTTCTCATTCGTAAACTTTAACAAATGATAAGCCTCGTGATACTTGTAATATCCTGAGTCCACAAAATATTCTTCACGTTGTGGTCTGCTATGATAACTGTCGGACATCATCAGATACCAGTGTACGTCTTTCACGATCAAATCCTGTGCGGTATTAAAAGTATATTGACTTTTTCCCACATATTTGATAATTGAAGCACTGACGCCAGTCTCCTCACGCACCTCTCTGATAGCTGTTTCTTTGTATTCTTCACCTTCCTCAACAGTTCCTTTTGGCAAAACCCATCCTTCATACTTATTCCTGTAATTTTTATATAGCAGAAGAATCTTGCCTCTAAATATAACCACACCGCCACAGCTTGTTGCTTCTGTCATGGTTGTACCTCCATTTTATGGTGTGTGTCTCTCTTGATATAAGTATACAACCATTTAAAGACAAATACAACCTTAATTTTACTGTGCCAGATATGCCTGAAGCACAGCATTCGCTACAGGCAGTGCACTCTCATAGTAGCCCTCATCGTTTTCCACAAGGACACAGATGGCAATCTGCGGCTGCTCTACCGGTGCATAACCGATAAACCAGGAGTTATCACCCTTACCACTAAGCTCAGCCGTTCCTGTCTTACCGGCCACCGAGTAACCATAACCGGACAGGGATGTAGCCGTACCGTAATTAACAACCGCTTCCATGAGCTGACCAAGCAGATCCGCTTCCTGCGTAGTCATGACCTGACCGTAAGACTCCGGCATATATTTTTTGACCCGATGTCCGCCGCCAGCCGTCTCCACTGCATCCACCATATAAGGCTGCATCATATTCCCGCCGTTGGCAATCGCTGCTGCGATCATCGCCATCTGCAACGGCGTTACCTGAGTATGTCCCTGTCCGATAGCTGTCGCCGCGGTCTGCCAGTCCGAATCATCGGAAGCCAGGCTGAAACTGCTTTTTGTATGCGGTATTTCCGTCGGAAGTTCATTATTGAAAAACAGACTTTCACAAGTATCTTTCAATAAATTATCCGGCAGGCTCAGACCAATATTACCGAAAGAAGCATTACAGGAATTGGCAAATGAGTCCACAAAGTTTTCTCCGCCATGAACTGTTTGATCAAAACAAGTAATATATTCTTCACCACCCAAATTGATCTGCCCTTCACATGTATAATAATATGAATTATAATCCGCCCCGGAGCGAATATACGCCAGGGATGTCAATGTCTTAAAAATAGAACCTGGAACAAAAAGTCCAAAAGTCGTTTTGTTTAAAAGGCTGTCATTACCTTCTTCAGCAACAATACTCTCATAATCTGTCAACAGTGTATTCGGATCAAAATCCGGTTTTGAAACCATCACCAGGACTCTTCCCGTCGCCGGTTCAATGGCAATCACCGCCCCGTCATTATAGCCAAGAGCATTGTAAGCCACTTCCTGCAATTTCGCATTCAACGTGGAAACAATCTGATCTCCCTGGTTTTTCTCACCACGGATATCCTGAAGCGCGTTTAAAAACGGATTTCCATTCGACTGAAGCATATAAAAATTCTGTGATAATTCGATACCCGACTGATTAATTTCCGAAGTTCCCACCGCATGGGCAAATATGCGGCCCATCGGATAATATCGGGTTTCATTTCCATTTTCATCAACCAGTGTTTCCGCAAGAACTGTTCCGTCACTGGAAACAATATTTCCCCGGACAACCGTATCTGCAAAAGAATTAATTCGCACATTGTAGGCGCTGTTGATCACATTTTTACTGACGAAGGCATTAAAATAAACGAAGTAACCGATCATCAAAACAAACAGTGCAGCAAACACATAGGTCACAGCCAGGATTTCAGGATTCTGGCTTCGACGTTTCTTGCGAACTTCTTTTCGCTCCTGAATTTCCTCAGGTGTCAGCCGGAGTTTTTTCACCCGGCGCTTTCCTGGAACCTCTTCTGTTTCTTCCACAAATTCACGTGTATCTTCCGGTCTTTCCGGTGCTTCTGAGAAATCCTCTTCCTTCTCCGGTTCTCGTATGATCTCATCTTCAAAAAAGCCAAATTCATCAAAATCCGGATGAAATTCAAAATCCTCTCCATCATTTAAAGGCAGGTCCGAAAATATTTTCGTTTCACCCATGGAGTTCTTATCATTCCTGCCGGAATGCTTCACCGTATTTTCCTTCGGCATATCGTCAATATTTATTTTACGGACGCTCTTCTTCTTCGTCTCTTTCATCTCGTCTCTTTTCAAGGATATACACCTCTCTTTGTCGCAGCAGGTAAAGGCCCTGGATGACTGCAAAGATTATAATCGTCGATAATACACTGCTTCCGCCGTAGCTGATCAACGGCATCGTAACACCGGTATGGGGAATCAGTTTTGTGACACCACCGATACACAGGAACAACTGAATACCATAAGATGTACTCAAGCCCATAGCCACCAGTTTATAAAACGGTTTCACCAATTGCAGCGAAATATTGATAAACATCAAAAAGCAGCTGAAATATACCAAAATCAAACATATGGAAAACAAAGCTCCCATTTCTTCCGCAATGGCCGAAAATACAAAGTCACTGACAACGACCGGAATCGTATCCGGCTTTCCTTTAAAGAGGCCCATACCAAACCATCCGCCAGTACCAATTGCAAAGAGTGACTGGGCAATCTGATAGCCAGCATCATTGTAATTCCCCCATGGATCACTCCAGGCCACCACACGGGTCTTTACATGGTCAAATAATTTATAAGCTACAACTGCCGCGCCTGTACCTGCGCCCAACCCCAGCAGCATATAACGCAATTGATGTGTCGCCACATAGAGCATGACCAAATATGTCACAAAGAAAATCAAAGCAGCGCCAAGGTCTTTCTGAACAACAAGCATGAGTACATAAGCAGCCGCCACCACCGTTGTAATGACAATGCGTTTAAAACTTGTATCCCTGGCCAGCATGGCCGCCACAAAGAAAACAAAAACTATTTTAGCCAACTCTGACGGCTGAAGACTGAAACCGCCGATGGAAATCCAGTTTGTCGCTCCGTACATGCTCCTACCAAGAACAAATACAGAAGCAATCATCAGGAAACCAAAAACGCCAAGGAAGGTTCCCCATTTATCCACCATACGTACCCGCAGCATAAAGGCAGGAATCACCAGACTAACGCAGGCCGCAGCTACCGCAATGATAAACTGCCGTACCGCCATATCAAAGTCCAGACGGGTCAATATGACAAAGCCGACCATTAAAAGATAACACATATTATTGACAATCAATCGGGAAGCATTTTTATAAACTGTTCCGTAAATAATCAGGGTCACAATGAACAGAACAAATTGAGCCCCGTAAAAATAAAGCATCTTCATATCTTTTGTCATCAGATAAATAATCAGATAACAAATGAAATGAATAAGGAACATCAATACATTCTGTGTCGTATAAACACTTCCCCGGTCATATTCATGACGGTCGCTGAACACCGTAAAACACTTCATCGCATAGGATGCCGCCAAAATCGCCAATATATATTTTGATACATGAATAATAACATTGACCATATATATTCATCATCTCCCTACTCTATCCCGCGGGTAAAATGCCCCCGGGTAAAATCTTTAAGGATATTTTTCTCCGGTACTTCCTCTCTGAAAATTTCCCGAAAACTTTTCAGAAGTGTAGCCATCTGCCCTTCCGTCTCCATTGTAAAATGCAGCCGAAAAGCTGCCGGATGAAGGCTCAAAAGCTCTTTCTTTTTATCCATCAGCATGGTTGGAAGTCCATTGTATATCTTGTTATAGCAGAATTCGCATTCATTATAGACATAAAAATGTTTATGCTGCCGGTCTGTTAATTGTAACATTTCCGGCCGCTTTGTACAACCTTCCCTTGTCTTTTTTACGCATTGGGCAGAAATCATCAACTGCTGATGTCCGTAAATAGTCATCTCCATATCTCTGCATCCAAGCTTTTTAAGTTCTGTATAATTCAGCTCCACCGGTGCCGTAAGCTGAACCTGACCAAGTCCCGTCAGAAATTCCTTTGCAAAATGGTTCATCCCATAAACACTGGAATCAAAAACAAACCTGGCATCCGTCAGCACTGAACGCACCAGTAAAAAAGCTTCCATCTGTCGGACCAGCCAGCCATCTGCAAAATTCCTGGCATCTGCTATATATTGCAGCAAACGCTCCCGATCTTTCTCCCTCAAAATTCCCGGCAGCGAAAAATAAATCTCTTTTCCGGCTGCCTTTAAAATTTTTACCGTATCAAACTGTTCATGGATCGCCTCATGAAGCTCCACATATACCCTGCGGACCTCTTCATATGCTGTGATCATTCGTCCTTGTTTCAGCGTTTCCGGTCCAGTCAGCATAACATGCAGAGGTACCGGTCCCTGGACTTGCAGCATTTCCCGTTCCAGCGCATACGTTGACACCCTTTCGGTCTTTCCAACACCATGACGTATATATTTTTCAAGACAAGCTTTTTCCAAGGCTTCAAGAGCTTCCCTCCGCAAAGCATTTAACTGCTGATTCGGCACATAACAAAGACCGTCTGTCTCCACCTCCAGCTTTTCAAAAGCAAAAGGCGTGTTTCCCGTTTTTTGAATCGGTTTTTTAAGCTGTTCTTCCGACATGGGCTGATTTTTAGCCGCTTCTGCCCGTTCCCCTTCCAGAGTGACCGAAATACCCTTCCATTTTAAGCTCAGAATAACAGGCGAATCTTTCACAACTCTTAATCTTCCATAAATATTTTCTTTCAATTCCTGCTTTAAATGACTCTCATGAAGCTCATCAATTAAAGAAGGATTTCGCATTCTGAAAACCGTCATTCCCGGTACAAGGCGGCTCTTCCTGCCCATTTCCGGCCGGAAGACACTACCCTTTGACACAGACTGACTCACTGTCCATTGAACGGCTTCTTTTTCATCTCTGCTGCGGATTTCAAGGACATCTCCTTTTTTCAAATCAACAGAGGCACAAATATCACCTTTTTTACTGATCTGTCCGACAGGTACACCCATGTGATTCGGGCGTTTCGTAAATATCATATCGGCACCATTATTCCGATGGAGATAACCGCCGGAGAATCCACCTCGGTTATATAAATCCATCAGTCGTTCCACATCCTTTGCATCAACATGAAATTTTTCTCTGCCATATTCCTGATACAAGTCTGTATAATGACGATAAAGCATGGCAGTCAATGCCGCATATTCCGGCTTCTTCATCCGACCTTCGATTTTAAAAGAATCTATGCCGCACTCTACCAGTTCAGGAATATCCTGTAAGGTACATATATCTTTCGGGCTGAGCAGGAAACTGGCATTTTTGTCATCTCCGGCCTGATAAGGCAGACGACACGGCTGAGCGCATCGTCCCCGATTGCCGCTGCGTCCTCCGATCATACTGCTCATAAGACACTGCCCGGAATAACAGTAGCACAAAGCCCCCTGAACAAAGACTTCCAGTTCCATCCCGGTACTTTGCCGAATCCTTCGGATTTCATCGGCCGAAAGTTCTCTGGATAATACGATGCGTTCCATCCCCTGACTCTCCAGCCATCTGGCCATATCCATACCGGTAATGGTCATCTGGGTACTGGCATGGATAGGCAGGTCTGAAAAGTTCTGTCTCAACATGGAAAACAGGCCAAAATCCTGTATGATCACCGCATCCAGTCCCTCTTTATAATAGGGAGTAAGAAAATCATAAACTTCCCCTTCCAGTTCACTGTCTTTCATCAGAGTATTCAGAGTCAAATATAATTTTTTTTGATGGATATGAGCATAGTCAATAGCCCGCTTCAAATCCTCCTCATCCGGATTCTCCGCATAAGCCCTGGCCCCAAAACGGCTTCCGCCCATATATACTGCATCTGCTCCGGCATGAAAGGCCGCTTTCATGCCTTCCACAGAACCAGCCGGCGCTAATATTTCAATTTTTCCCGCTTTATCTGAAAACATTTTTATTTCTCCCGTTTTCCCATCTATGAAACCAGAAAGACGGGAAATTCAATATTTCCCGTCTGATAGTGTTCTTATTGTTTCTGATAAGCTCTCGTCTCCAGCTTCACAATCTGCTTCTGTAAATCATTAATCTCATTTTTCAGCCGGTCAATTTCTTTCTCGGCCTCTTCCAGATGAATCTGAGCACCAATAAGCTCATGTTTTAAATCATATTCCGTCTTATCTTTCTCTTCGATATCTGCTTCAAGCATCTCCACCTGCTTCTTAGCCTTATGGTAATCATCTGCCATATTTAACTCAAGCAGTGTTTTCTGCATATCCATACTCATACGCCGATAATTCGGAATCTGGTCCATCTCTTCCATCTTATTATTTATGTACAATGCAATTTTCTGCAAGTATTCTTCACTTTCATAGCCGCTCAGCGTATAGACCTTACCGCCGATCAGTACCTGTATATCTTTCTTTGCAGCCATCTTTTTCCCTCCAGTCCGCAGTCACTATACCTATTATAATCGCTCTCATAAACAAAAACAAGACTAAATCGTCCGGAAAGCTTTTACTTTTCTTCCACAGGCAATCCCAGATGCCTATAAGCCGCCTGTGTCACGATTCTTCCCCTTGGTGTCCGCTGTAAAAATCCGTTTTGAAGCAGATAAGGCTCGCAGACATCTTCCAGAGTTCCTGCATCTTCACCGATGGAAGCAGCCAATGTATCCAGCCCAACCGGACCGCCGCCAAACTTTTCGATCATCGTCCAGAGAATATTCCGGTCTGCCGAATCCAGACCGTACCTGTCCACCTCAAGAATGTCCAATACTTCCCGGGCCACTTTCTCTGTCACCCGTCCGTCATACTTGACCTGAGCATAATCCCGGACCCGTTTTAACAGACGGTTTGCCAATCTCGGCGTACCTCTGGAACGTCTCGCCAGCTCCATGGCGCCCTCTGCGTCAATCGTCATATGAAGCACGGAAGCAGACCTTAAGATAATCTCGCTGAGTTCCTCCGGAGAATAGAATTCCAACCGCTGAATGACTCCAAACCGATCCCTGAGCGGTGCCGTCAGCATTCCGGCCCGGGTCGTGGCCCCGATCAATGTAAACTGGGGCAGATCCAGACGAATGGAACGGGCCGTTGCCCCTTTGCCGATAACAATATCAATGGCAAAATCCTCCATAGCCGGATAAAGCACTTCTTCCACCTGTCGGTTCAAACGATGAATTTCATCTATAAAAAGTATATCTCCCTGAGATAAACCATTTAAAATAGCTGCGATCTCTCCCGGTCGTTCAATGGCCGGCCCCGAGGTGACTTTCATATGGACACCCATTTCATTGGCTATAATTCCCGCAAGGGTCGTCTTTCCAAGTCCCGGCGGTCCATAAAAAAGAACATGATCCAGCGCCTCATCCCTCTGTTTTGCCGCCTGGATATAAATATCCAGCACCTCTTTGATCTTTGGCTGGCCAACATAATCTTTCAATCGAACCGGCCGCAGATGATTTTCTGTTTTGATATCTTCTTCAATAAATTCTGTTGTTATAATCCTTTTATTCATTTCACCATGCCCCTAAAAAGTCAGCATTTGTTTTAAAGCGAGTTTTAATAAGGTCTCGCTGTCCATATCCGGAGAGGCTTCCACCCTTTGAAGTGCCTTGAATGCCTCTGTCTCCGAATATCCGAGAGAAACCAGAGCCATCATAGCCTCTTTTCCGGCAGTATTATCGGCACCGGATATTCCGACCGTATCATTTTCTCTGTCCTCTTCAAACATATCGTCGAGATTTAATTTATCCTTCAATTCAATAATCAGCTTCTGAGCCGTTTTCGGGCCGATACCCGGAGCCTTTGCAATAGCTTTGGCATCTCCTGCCATAACAGCAAAACGAAATGTATTCGGCGAAATCGTTGATAAAATCCCCAAAGCCCCCTTCGGGCCGATACCGCTGACCCCGATCAACAACTTAAATATCTGCAGATCATCTCTTGTCAGAAATCCATAAAGGGACATCTGGTCCTCACGAACATACATATACGTATACATTTTCACAGTCTGTCCCAGAGCCGGAAGTTCTTCCAAAACAGAGGATGGCGTATAAATCAGATAACCAATCCCCTGATTATCCAGAACCACATGATCTGTTCCTGTCTCAGCGAGACTGCCTTTAATAAAAGCGAGCATTTTATTTTTCCTTTCTCAGTTTTTCCAGACGTTTTTTCATATCTTTCTTCATATCTTCCAAAGACATTGCATATTTAGCAGATTTAAAGTTTGGATAAGCTTTTATATGATGCTGAAAAACGGCACGTGGTTTTGCAATACTTTCTTCGTAACGTTTTATAAGAGCTGTCAGTTTTTCTTCCAGTTCCTCTCGATACTCATTAATCGTACCTGTCAGAGGAATATTCTCAAGGTATTCCTTCCGCTCCTCCCACTGTTCCTTCAAACGGGATACCATGTAAGTCGGTGAAAGTTCTTTATACTCCGGACTGAGATTATGCACTTCCAGAAACTGAGCAATATCCTCCCGGACATCCTCCATCTTTTCCAGAGTCTTTTTCACATCTAAAGTTGCCAGAACCGTGTTCACCAGGTCCGCTGAAAAAACAACAACAAAAATGCCCCCAAGTACCTGTCCTGCCGTTCTGGGCAGCTTTTCTATCAGGCTCAATACAAATGGGTGCAGGATTTCAACCATAACAAGTGAAAAAAATCCCCAGAAAAGGGATACTTTTAAACATATTCTGCCCTGTATATTATATTTTTCATTGCTGTAATCCCACCATGTGGCTGCAAATAGTTTTTCCATGATCCATGATGTCAGAAATTCCAGAATCGTCGGAAATATAACGCCGCCGATATAAACAAGCCAGAGCTGTTCTTTTAAAGGATACAGGGTTAAATAAACGACCAGGGCCCCGCATCCGTAAATTGGAATGTAAGGTCCCATCAAAAAGCCACGGTTGATCCATTTTCGGGCCTTCACCGAACAATAGGTACTCTCCCATATCCATCCGCAAACACAATAAATAATAAAAAACCATAAAATGTGATAAAAGTCTGTATGTAAAGTCAATGTCATTCCTCCAAAGTTTTCCCCTAATGTCATGCTGTAACAAATGCGGCACGTTAAAACCTACTATACACGATTTTTTATAAAAAATCAATTTACGAAACCCTTTTTTTCGTTCTATAATATTAAAGAACTTTGAACGCTAAAGGAGGTCAGAACATGCAGACTTTAATACAAACTTTTCCAATCGAACCCTCCCGGTCCATTGACCCTGTTATTCTGCTGGATATTGAAACCACCGGCCTGTCTCCGGATATGTCCGCTATCTTCATGATCGGATGTGCCTGCTTTGAAGACAACAGACTATCTATGATACAGTGGTTGGCCGATTCTCTGGAGCTTGCAGGTGAACAGGATGTTTTAAATGCCTTCGCCGAATGGCTTAGCACACGTTTATCCCACACAGACAATCTTCGCCTGATTACTTATAACGGCCATACCTTTGACCTTCCTTTCTTAAAAATCCGTTATGCCCAATGCGGCCTGGAATATCCCCTCGATACTCTGGATAACCAAAACCCTCGGAATACTTCAGGTCTGCAGACGCTGGATCTCTATCGGGAATTTCTTCCTCTGAAAGCACTCTGGCCTACCGCAAATATGAAACTCAAATCTATGAGCAAATGGCTTGGATACCACTATTCAGATGCTCCGGAAGGCCGCCGCCTCATCAAGGCTTATCACGAGTATATAAAAACAAAAGATTCAGAAATCCTGAACCTTTTGTTTCTCCATAATGCGGACGATCTCAGAGCTTTATATACTCTGCTTCCGCTTTATAACTATCTTTTGTTTTTTAACGGAGCTTACACCATTGTATCCGCAGATATTGTCAATGATTCAATACTCCAGTTCTGTTTGAAGCCGAAGGATTTCCTGCCGATGCCACTGACTTATGAAGCTTTTGACAGCCGTATAACCTTCACCCCTTCCGAGGCCTTCCTCCAGACAGAGATACATCCACAGGGCCTGCGCTATTATTATGCAGATATTAAGAATTATGTTTATCTGCCGGATGAGGACTATGCCCTTCATAAATCCATGACCGCTTATATCGATAAAAGTCACTGGCAAAAGGCCCGGATTGAAAACTGCTACACCTGGTTTTCTCCGGATGAAGCATTCCTGAACCAACCGGAACGCCAGCGGGAATATGTACAAATGATTTTCCGACTATTTGGCTTTCTTCGATGAGAAACGTTTTAAAAAGGATTCCGGGTTCAACCGTTCCCGAACGTCCTGAGACATGGCTTCAAGCTCTTCCTCAGCCTCTGACTCACTGTTATATCCGCTCTCATAACGCATCCGTGCATCCCGCATCTGCTTGATCAGCTTTCTGCGATAACCGCTCTTACGCGACTGGGCCAGAAAGCTGTCATAGTCTTCATGAAAAATCCAAGGCATCTCCTCACAGATTTTCTCATAAAGCTTCGCCGCTGCTTCCGAACTGCCTTTTCCCCGAATATCTACCCTTACCATTTTAAAATCCGTATCATAAACAACCATTTGGACTTCCGTCGCTGCTTCCTCCCGATGGGTATCTTCCTGGAAACATCCAATCATACGATTTCTGCCAAGCACCCGAACTGAGCTGCCGCCATAGACCGGCACCAGCAGATAATGCTTTGTCATTACGACCTGTCCCGGAATCGACATCTCGACATCCCCGGACAATTCGGCAATAAACTCCCGACGCTCTCCCGGCTCCAGATTTTTTAAAATACGCCGCTCATAGTTAAAGGCCCGAAATAATTCATATACACCATAAAGCACAATGGCTCCACTAGCCAACAAACCGCAGATATAAGCTGCCTTTGAACCGGCATCATACTCTTTCAGCATCTCCACCAAAATGGCCTGGAAAATCCCGGCCCCGAAAAGAACAGCCAGTGTTCCGGCTACAAGATGAATAAAATAGCTTTTTAGTTTTAAAAGTTTAAAGGTATCCATAGAAAATATCACCTTCTACTCAGATTAAAAAATGCAGGAACATACAATCAGTACATTCCTGCATCCATATGTCCGTCAAATTATTCTTCTACGGTTTCTTCTCTGGCTGGCATTTCCATAGCTTTAATGCTAAGGCTGATCTTTCTTTCTTCTTCGTTGAAATCAACAACTTTTGCTGTGATGATTTCACCAACCTGGAGAACGTCTGCTGGTTTTTCAACATGTTCTCTGGAAATCTGGGAAACATGAAGCAGTGCATCAACACCTGGCTCCAATTCGATAAATGCACCAAAATCTGTCATTCTGGCCACTTTTCCTTCAACCACGTTACCTACTGCATATTTTTCAGCAGCAGTAAGCCATGGATTCTGATCAGCAAATTTAAGGCTGAGAGCAATCTTCTCTCCCTGGATATCTTTGATCAATACAGTGATGTCGTTACCAACTTTTAATAACTTCTTCGGATTCTCAACACGTCCCCAGGACATTTCGGAAATATGAAGAAGACCGTCAGCACCGCCAAGGTCGATGAATGCACCGAAATCTGTAACGTTCTTAACTTTACCTTCAACCACATCACCAATATTGATGCGTTCGAATAACTCTTTCTGTTTCTGAGCCTTTTCAGCTAAAAGAAGCTGTTTTCTGTCACCGATGATACGACGTTTTCTTGGATTAAATTCTGTGATAACGAAGCTGATCTCCTGTCCATCATATTTTCCAAGATTCTTTTCATAAGTATCGGATACAAGGCTTGCAGGAATAAATACCCGTGCTTCTTCAACAACAACGCTTAAACCGCCGTCAAGTACATTGACAACCTTTGCTGTAAGCACTTCTTTATTATTGTAAGCTTCTTCCAGTCTCTTGTTTCCTTTTTCAGCAAGAAGTCTTTTATAGGTTAACAATACCTGACCTTCGCCGTCGTTTACTTTCAGGACTTTTGCCTGCATGGTGTCGCCTACGCTGACTACTGTGGTGAGATCAAGGTTTGCTGTGTTCGAATATTCGTTACGTGTAATGATTCCGTCTGCTTTGTAACCTATATTAAGGATGATTTCATCTTCTTTAACGTCGATAACAGTACCCTCAACGACCTCCCCATTTCTAATTGTCTTTAAAGACGCTTCCAATAATTGTTCAAAACTCATCTCTGACATAGCAGTATGAACCTCCTCGATAATATTATTTGGGGTTGACGCCCCGGCTGTAATACCTACATTCCTTATAGATTCAAAAGCAGATAGATCCAAATCAACAAGTGTCTGTATATAGTAAGTATTTTCGCATTCTTTTTGACTGATTTCGTATAGCTTCTGGGTGTTCGAGCTGCTTTTATCGCCAATGACAATCATCGCATCCACATGAGAGGCAATCTCCCTGGCCTCTTCCTGCCGAACAGCCGTTGCATTACAAATCGAGTTTACACAGTTTATATCATACCCCTTTTCGGAAAGAATTTCAACTAATTCTTTAAATTTATTGTAATTAAATGTCGTTTGCGAAATTATGCACAATTTTTCCGAGCCTTTCGCCGAAAATTGCATCGCTTCGTCAATATTCTGAATGACGACCGACGGTGTCAGGCACCATCCCCGTATTCCCTGTACCTCCGGATGGTCAGGATTTCCAATAATGATAATATCCCGGCCTTCCTTTCCCTGCTCTTCCACAATATTGTGAATACGCTTTACAAAAGGACAGGTCGCATCGACAATCTTAAAGCCCTTTGCCTCGATTGCTTCATATACCGAACGGGCAACTCCATGGGAACGGATGACCACGGTCCCTCTTGAAAGACTGTCTGATTCCTCAAGGGAATTGACAACCTCCGCTCCCTTTGATGCCAGGTCTTTGACCACCTCATCATTATGAATGATCGGCCCGTAAGTATAGACCGGCTCCCCATTTTGATGCTCAGTCAATGAATACACCATATCTACCGCCCGTTTTACGCCCGGACAGAATCCGGCACTTTTTGCCAGTATAACTTCCATGAAACCCTCTATCCTTTCAATTTCAATGATTCCTGAAATGCATCAACAATCCGGTCCATCACTTCCGGAATGGACATCCGGGAACTGTCAATGACAACCGCATCCTCAGCTTGCTTTAATGGTGCTATGGTACGATTCATATCCTGAAAATCCCGTGTACGAATATCTTCCTCGATTTTTGCCACATCAGCATCCAATCCCTTTTCTTTCAGTTCCAGATAACGCCGATTGGCTCTTTCTTCCACGCTGGCCGTCAGGTAAACCTTCACATCCGCATTTGGAAGAACGAAGGTCCCGATATCCCGTCCATCCATAATGACATCGTTATCCCGGGCAATATCCCGTTGAAGCTGAAGAAGCTTTTCACGGACCTTTGGATTGGCCGCACTTCTGGATGCCATGTTTCCTACTTCCTCTTTGCGAAGTTGGCTGGTTACATTTTCACCGTTCAGGATAATCTGCTGTTCGCCGCCGGAATAAGCAATCCGAATCGTCATGTCGGCCAAAAGTTCTTCGATTTTATCTGTCTGCTCCACCTCCACATGGTTCCGAAGCAAATGAAGCGCAATGGCACGATACATAGCTCCTGTGTCCACATACAGAAATCCAAGACTTCGGGCCGCTGCCCTTGCAATCGTACTTTTGCCGGCGCCTGCCGGGCCATCTATGGCAATATTAAAGCTCATTTTCCACAACCTCCAACATATTTTTTGCTGCCAGCCATGCTGTTGACCAGGCAATCTGTAAATTAAAGCCTCCTGTCAGGGCATCCACATCAAGAATTTCACCGGCAAAATAAAGTCTTTTAATATTTTTAGACTCCATCGTCCCCGGATTTACTTCTTTAACCTTTATCCCCCCGCTGGTAATAATAGCCTCGTTAAAACCTCTTAAACTCCGGATATGTATTTCCAGATGCTTTAACAAAAATCCCAGTCCTGCCCGTTCTTCCCTGGATACAAGATTCACTTGTTTATAAGGATCTATCCCTGATAACCGGACGATCACAGGAATCATTTTATTTGGAAGCAGCCCTGTCAGACTGTTTCGAAACTGTTTATTTTTGTTTTCTTCAAATATTCGAAGCAGCCGATGATCTATCTGTTCGGCTGTCAATGCCGGTTTTAAGTCAATGGTCAGCGTCACGTCCTGAAAACGTTTTAATTTTCCACAATGAGCGCTGCCGCTCAAAATCAATGGGCCGCTAACCCCAAAATGGGTAAAGAGCATTTCTCCAAAATCTTCATAGATTTTTTTCTTTCCCGCTTTTAAAACAACCGACACATTTCGCAGAGACAGGCCCATCAGCTCCCGACACCAGTCTTCCTCTGTCTCCATCGGCACCAGCGACGGTTTCGGCATCACCAGTGTATGACCGATCGTTTCCGCCATCCGATAGCCATCTCCGGTAGAACCGGTTGAAGCGTATGAAAGACCTCCTGTGGCAAGTAATACAAAATCTGCTTCTTCTTTTCGCCCACCGGAATCAATAACACCTCTGCAAACACCATCTTCAATCACAAGGCTTTCAGCTCTGCGATTCAATTCCACAGATACGCCAAGCTGTCTGAGTTTTTTCTCCAGCACCCGAATCACATCGGATGACTTGTCCGATTCGGGGAAAACCCGGTTTCCCCGCTCCGTCTTTAATCTCAGACCTTCGGCTTCAAAAAAAGCCATTAAATCCTGACTGTTGAATTGATAAAACGCACTGTAAAGAAATTTACTGTTTGTCATTACATTCTGAAACAAGACCTCGGTCTCACAATTATTCGTCAGATTACACCGGCCTTTTCCGGTAATAAATAATTTTTTTCCCAGTTTTTCATTCTTTTCCCAAAGGGATACGGATATCCCTCCGGCCGCAGCCATGATCGCCGCAAACATTCCCGCAGCGCCGCCGCCGATCACTATGCACTTTTTCATATTTTCTCCTTATAATATGCTTCCTTTATCATAGCACAAAATGGAGAAAAAGAAAACCTGCGGTATTCTGTCTTTTCATACAGAATACCACAGGTTCCATCGTTTTAAGTATTAATCCGACATCAAAAGATTATCTCTTAATAATCATTGTCTGGCCCTGTCCACCACCGATACACAGTGTAGCTAAACCAGTCTTGCTGTCTCTCTTGATCATTTCATGAATCAATGTAACAAGGATTCTTGCACCGGAATCACCGATTGGATGTCCTAATGCGATAGCTCCACCGTTAACATTAACTTTGTCCATATCGAATTTAAGATCTCTTGCAACTGCGATAGACTGAGCAGCGAAAGCTTCGTTTGCTTCAACAAGATCAATATCATCGATAGTCATATCAGCTTTAGCTAAAGCTTTTGTACAGGAAGCAACAGGTCCTACACCCATGATACTTGGATCTACACCGCCAGTTGCGTAGGAAACGATTTCACATAACCAGCTTAATCCAAGTTCTTCTGCTTTGTCTTTGGACATTACAACCAATGCTGCAGCACCATCATTGATACCGGAAGCATTTGCAGCTGTTACTGTACCGCCTTTTTTGAAAGCAGGTTTTAATTTAGCCATTTTTTCGATGGATGCACCGAATTTTGGATACTCATCTGTATCAAAAATAACTGGATCGCCCTTTTTCTGAGGAATCTCTACAGGAACGATTTCTTCTTTAAATTTACCAGCTTTAATAGCTGCTTCAGCCAAATTCTGGCTGCGAACTGCAAACGCATCCTGTTCTTCTCTTGTGATGCCCCACTGTTCTGCTACGTTTTCAGCAGTGATACCCATGTGATACTGATTAAAAGCATCCCACAGACCATCATTAACCATAGCATCAACCATAGTAGAGTTGTTCATTCTTGCGCCCCATCTTCCTGCTGGAAGTACATATGGTGCAGCACTCATGTTTTCAGTACCGCCTGCAACGATGATATCAGCATCACCAGCTTTGATAGCCTGTGCAGCCATAGCTACAGTCTTAAGACCGGAACCACAAACAATATTGATCGTTACTGCTGTTGTTTCAACAGGAAGTCCAGCTTTAATGGATACCTGACGAGCTACGTTCTGACCAAGTCCAGCCTGTAATACGTTACCGTAAACAACTTCTTCTACCAGCTCAGGAGCAATACCAGCTCTTTTAATTGCTTCTTTCACTGTGATTGCACCCAACTCTGCTGCGGAAACAGATTTTAAAGAGCCTCCAAATGATCCAATAGGTGTTCTGCATGCGCTTACAATTACTACTTCTTTCATAACGTCCTTCTCCTTTTAGTTGTTAGATTTTCATTGTTTATATCACGCTCTGACGGGTCAGAATTGTGATAATTGATTACTTTTTGGAATCAAATAATAACTTTTAGTGTTAATATTTTAACCGTTATCCCTCATGAACATTATTATGACATATTTATTAAAAACTGTAAAGTCCCATTTCACTTTTCGGCATATTGTACAATTTTATTTTATTCTTTATGTTTATTTTTATTTGCGTGCAAATTATTGATCAACTTTTTTTACAGTTTTTGTTAAGAATTTATCTTATGATTTCGCAATTTTTATAATTTCCCCAATAAATGTCCATTTATCAATCACAATATGTTGTAATTTGCGTCAATGATAAGCACAATATATTGTTCCATCAATTGACATATACCATTTTTTGTTATACAATATCAATTACCTCGATTATTTTCAGTTACAGGGAAGGAGTTTATATATGTATCAGGTCATTAAACGGGACGGAAAAATTGCCGAATTCGACTTATCCAAGATCAATGTGGCCATTACCCGTGCCTTTGAAGCTAAAGAAGTAAATTACAATCCAAATATTATTGATTTTTTAACATTAAAAGTAACCGCAGATTTTGAACCTAAGATCAAGGACGATAAGATTCAGGTTGAAGATATCCAGGACAGTGTGGAGCAGGTGCTCGTTCAGGCCGGTTATACAGAGGTTGCCAAAGCCTACATTCTCTATCGGAAACAGCGTGAAAAGATCCGTAACATGAAATCCACTATTCTTGATTATAAAGATGTTGTTGACAGTTATGTAAAAGTCACTGACTGGCGTGTCAAAGAAAACTCCACAGTGACTTATTCGGTCGGTGGACTTATTCTGAGCAACTCCGGTGCTATTACAGCTAACTACTGGCTGTCTGAAATTTATGATGAAGAAATTGCCAATGCCCACCGAAACGCAGACATTCATCTTCACGACTTGTCCATGCTGACCGGATACTGTGCGGGCTGGTCTTTAAAACAACTGATTCAGGAAGGTCTCGGCGGTGTCAGCGGCAAGATTACTTCCGCTCCGGCAAAGCATCTGGCAACCCTCTGCAATCAGATGGTCAACTTCCTCGGAATCATGCAGAATGAATGGGCCGGCGCCCAGGCCTTCTCATCCTTTGATACATATCTGGCGCCGTTTGTCAAAACCGATAATTTAAGCTATGATGCCGTCAAAAAATGTATCGAATCTTTTATCTATGGCGTCAATACACCGAGCCGCTGGGGAACCCAGTCGCCATTCTCCAATATTACTTTGGACTGGGTCGTACCGGATGACCTTGCTGAATTGAATGCCATTGTTGGCGGCAAAGAAATGGACTTTAAGTACAAAGACTGTCAGAAGGAAATGGATATGGTCAATAAAGCCTTCATTGAGATCATGATCGAAGGCGATGCCAATGGACGCGGATTCCAGTATCCGATTCCGACCTACTCTATCACAAAAGATTTTGACTGGTCTGATACAGAGAATAATCGTCTTCTCTTTGAGATGACCTCCAAATATGGAACACCGTACTTTTCCAACTATATTAACAGTGATATGGCTCCAAGCGATATTCGAAGCATGTGCTGCCGTTTGCGTCTGGACCTTCGCGAGCTGCGTAAAAAATCCGGCGGTTTCTTTGGAAGCGGTGAAAGTACCGGTTCCGTCGGCGTTGTCACGATCAACATGCCTAGAATCGCCTACCTTTCTGCCGATGAAGCAGAATTCTACAGACGTCTGGATAAAATGATGGATATCGCCGCCCGTTCTCTGAACACAAAGCGCACCATCGTCACTAAGCTTTTAAATGAAGGACTTTATCCATATACAAAGAGATATCTCGGCAGCTTTGAAAATCATTTTTCAACCATCGGCCTTCTTGGTATGAATGAAGCCTGCCTGAATGCTAAATGGATCCGTGAAGATCTGACCCACGAAAGGGCCCAGTCTTTCACCAAAGATGTTTTAAATCACATGCGGGAACGTCTCTCTGACTATCAGGAACTCTATGGCGATTTATTCAACCTGGAAGCTACACCGGCAGAATCCACAGCTTACCGCCTGGCCAAACATGATTTGGAACAGTTCCCGGATATCATTACCGCCAGTGATGACACATCCATGCCATATTATACAAACAGCTCCCATCTTCCGGTGGGCTATACAGAAGATATCTTTGAAGCTTTGGATATCCAGGATGAATTACAGACCCTTTATACCTCCGGTACTGTATTTCATGCTTTCCTTGGCGAAAAACTTCCGGATTGGAAAGCAGCCGCTAACCTGGTACGGAAGATTGCTGAAAACTACAAACTTCCATATTATACATTATCGCCGACTTATTCTGTATGCAAAGACCACGGATATATCAGCGGTGAAAAACATACATGCCCGATCTGCGGCGGAAGCACCGAGGTCTATAGCCGAATCACCGGTTACTATCGTCCGGTTCAGAACTGGAACGAAGGAAAAACAAAAGAATTTAAAGACCGCAAAGTTTACAACATTGAAACTTCTGTTTTCAGGCCAAAGGAAATCCATTATAATGAAGCTCGGCCACAAGAAGAAGTTTCTGCTTCCAAAGACCAGATTCTCCTGTTTACAACGGCCACCTGTCCAAACTGTAAAATGGCTGACAGTATGCTGACAAAGGCCCATGTGGATTTTGAGAAAATCGATGCTGAGACCCATGCGGATTTAAGCCAGAAATTTAATATCCGTCAGGCCCCGACACTGGTCGTTCTCCATGACGGCAACGTGGAAAAATACGCCAATGCGTCCAATATAAAAAAATTCATTCAGGACCGCTCCTGATTTTATTGAACTTCAAATCCACTAACATAATATATGGAAAGGCGGAATTAATCTCATTTTTCATTGATTCCGCCTTTTTATCTTTTGTATTTCATTTTCTTATTTCTCCAACAGCTTTAAATACTTTTCACGTTCATCTTCCGGGATATCAAGCATCTCCAAAACTTTTTCAACAGGCCATCCTGTTCGTTTCATAAGATTTTCAATTGATTCAAGTATCCCGGCCTCATGTCCCTCTGTACGTCCTTCAATACGCGCTTCTGCCAATTCTTCCCACAACCGCATATACTTCACACCCACTTCCTGGCTGCCTTTGAGCATCTCAATCTGGGATGCAAGCTCCTGTACACGTGCATCTTTGATATTCTTTCCATACCGTTCAGGCTCCTCCACATAGTGCAAAAATTCTACAAGTCCCCGCGGAACTTCATCATCATTCTTGCCGCGGGTGTTTAAAAATATCCGCACCCCCATCATCCATCGCCATCTCAGGAACCTCGTCACAGGTCATCCGAAACGTGTACATGTACTTGTTTTCCCCAAACAAGTCAAATGGCGCAATAAATATGACATAGACATCGTTCATCTTCCCAAAATCCAGGTCTCCCGGTTTTAAGAGGTTTACATCAATGGCCGATTGATACAGACGGCTCCGCCGAAACAGAAATCTCTTTCCTTTATTCTCCTTCTGGGCTTCTGCATCGTAAACGATGTCATTATCATCAAAGGCCAGCAAGTCCAGACGAACTGCCCGGGAATCGTAAAAAGGTTCCAGAGTCTTTTCCGCAGTCCCATACCGGAGCCGTGATATCTCCCGATCACTGAAAATGATAGACAGGATATTCCGGCATATCTCAGGGTCGCTCATGGCCGTATCAAACAGAAAACGATCCAATAACGTCAACTCTTTCAATGGTTTGCGCACTTGTTTTTGTTCTTGTCTGTTTTTCAATAAACTTCCTCCTTAATCGTAGCATATTTTTCTATGTACCGCAAGGATATGCTACCATAAATCCGTTGTGGATCCTGTCAAAACCAGCCGTCGAAACTTGCCTTTTTATCGACATTAAAATACCCCTATCACTCTGCACTTATGCAACGCGATAGGGGTTATTGGCACTATATACTTGCAAACCGCTTTTTATACCGGATATACTTTATTTTCTGTATCGGCTTTTGCCGCATCTATTTTAGTTTTCTGAGCTTCCCGGTATTTGAAAAAATCTGTTGCCACCTGTGGGAATAACGCATAGGATAAAACATCCTCATCCTGGCATTTATACTGGGCCATTTCTTTTTCAAGACTTTCCAGCTCATTCGGAATCAAATCGGCCGGACGGCAGGTAATCGGTTCTTCATCACCGATAGCCTTCTTCTGAACTTCCGGATTAAACGGCTTAACTGTCTGACCGTATTCACCTTTCAAAAGCGCCTTACTTTCTTTGGTAATCATCTTATACCGCTCACCCATAAGGACATTCAAAACTGCCTGAGTTCCCACGATCTGACTGGACGGAGTAACCAGCGGCGGCTCACCGAAGTCTTTACGGACTCTTGGAATTTCTTCCAGCACTTCATAATATTTGTCTTCCGCATGTGCATCTTTTAACTGGGATACCAGGTTGGAAAGCATACCGCCCGGCACCTGATACAGCAGGGTCTTAATATTTACACCGAGCACCTTCGGATTTAAAAGTCCGCTGTCCAATGCTTCTTCCCGAATCGGACGGAAATATTCGGCAATCTCCGATAAAAGGCCCTGGTCAAGTCCCGTATCATAATGTGTTCCCCTAAAGGTTTCTACCATGACTTCCGTGGCTGGCTGGCTTGTTCCCAGAGCCAATGGGGACATGGCCGTATCAATGACATCGCATCCCGCTTCTACAGCCTTCATGTAAGTCATTGAAGCCACACCACTAGTATAATGGGTGTGGAGCTGAATCGGCAGATCTGTGGACTCTTTTAATGCGGATACCAGTTCCGTTGCCGCATAAGGCACTAAAAGTCCGGCCATATCTTTAATACAAATGGAATTTGCTCCCATATCCTCGATACGTTTTGCAATATCTTTCCAGTAATCCAGTGTATAGGCATCTCCCAGTGTATAGGACAGGGCTACCTGAGCATGTCCGCCCTCCCGCACCGTGGCCTTCACAGATGTTTCCAGGTTTCTCAGATCATTTAAGGCATCAAAAATTCGGATAATATCAATACCGTTGGCGACCGACTTCCGGACAAAATAGTCCACCACATCATCAGCATAATGACGGTATCCAAGGATATTCTGTCCCCGGAACAACATCTGAAGTTTCGTATTTTTAAAACCATCACGGAGTTTTCTGAGCCGCTCCCATGGGTCTTCCTTTAAAAATCGAAGAGAAGCATCAAAGGTGGCACCGCCCCAGCATTCAACGGAATGATAGCCTACCTTATCCATTTTATCAATAATCGGCAGCATCTGCTCTGTCGTCATTCGTGTGGCAAGCAGAGACTGATGTGCATCTCGCAATACAGTTTCGGTAATCTTTACCGGTTTTTTCACTTGTTCTGACATTTTTCTACCTCCTGTACAAACCGCTTGTCATCACATAACGCCAAAAATTGCCATAAAGGTACCCGCGGCGACCGCTGTACCAATAACACCAGCCACATTTGGTCCCATGGCATGCATCAAAAGGAAATTGGTCGGATCCTCTTCGGAGCCCACTTTCTGAGATACACGGGCTGCCATAGGCACGGCGGACACACCGGCCGAACCGATCAGCGGATTGATCTTGCCTCCGGTAAGCTTGCAGAGGAGCTTACCAAAAAGCACGCCCGCTGCTGTTCCAATGGCAAACGCAATCAGACCAAGAGCTACAATTCCCAATGTCTGAAGATTTAAGAATGCCTCCGCACTGGTCGTAGCACCAACACTTGTTCCGAGAATAATAACAACAATGTACATCAGAGCATTGGACGCTGTTTCCGTAAGCTGTTTTACCACGCCGGATTCTCTGAAAAGATTTCCCAGCATCAGCATACCGACCAACGGCGCCGTTGTCGGCAAAATCAGAACGACAACAATCGTTACGATAATCGGGAACAGAATCTTTTCCAGTTTGGAAACCGGACGGAGCTGTTCCATTTTAATCGCCCGTTCCTTCTTTGTCGTCAACAATTTCATGATCGGCGGCTGAATAATCGGCACAAGGGCCATATAGGAATAGGCCGCTACCGCAATCGGGCCCATCAAATCTCCCTGACCCAGCTTTCCAGCCAGGAAAATAGAAGTCGGGCCGTCCGCACCTCCGATGATGGAAATAGCTGCCGCAGCTTTATCGCTGAATCCCATTAATATAGCTGCAATGTAAGCAAAGAAAACACCAAACTGGGCTGCTGCTCCTAAGATAAAGCTGATCGGATTGGCAATCAGCGGACCGAAATCCGTCATCGCCCCCACGCCCAGGAAAATGAGTGACGGCAGAATCGCCCACTCATCCAACAGATAAAAATAATGTAAAAGGCCTCCGATACCGTTGGAAGATTCTTCCACGGTCAGCATAATGTCCGGATACAGGTTGACAAGAAGCATACCGAAGGAAATCGGCAGCAAAAGCAGCGGTTCATATCCCCGGCCTATCGCCAGATAGATAAAAAAGCAGGCCACTAAAATCATGACATAATTGCCCCATGTCAAATTAAAAAAGGCCGTCTGATGGATCAGATTTCCCATCGTTTCTATAACGTAATCCATTTAATAACCTCCCGCTGTCCAGACTAATTCAACGATGCCAGCGTATCTCCCGCTTCCACCGCGCTTCCGGCAGCCACCTCGATACTTGCGACCGTACCGTCCTGTGTAGCCACGATTTCATTTTCCATCTTCATAGCTTCCAGAATCATCATAACATCTCCGCGTTTTACTGCCTGTCCGACATTGACTTTTACACTCAAAATCTTTCCAGGCATCGGCGCTGAAACTTTAACGGAGCCTGCGGCTGACGCCTTTGGAACAGCGGACACGGCAGGAGCTGTTGGTGCTGCCGGTGCTGCTGGTGCACTTACCGGCGCTCCGGCATTCTGCGCCTGTCCGGTAAACCCTTCTTCCACAGTAACTTCATAAACTTTACCATTCACTGTAATTGTATAATTTTTCATCCTATTTCAAATCCTCCCGCTATACATTTTTCCACTGATTTGGTGATACCTTACGACGAATGGAACGAACGACCAGACTGTCAGCCGATACCCCTTCAGATGCTGCAATTGCAGCCGCGATCACTGCCACCAATTCAAAGTCAACTGTCAGATCTTCTGTTCCTGCCGTCAAAACTTCTGCTGCCGGAACTTCCGGCACCGCTTTTTCTGCTCTTTCCGCCTCAGGCTCTTTCGTCACCACTTTTTTATTCTGAGCTTTTCCGATAAAACCTAAAAAATAGATAATGATCGAAATAAGAATTAATACGAGAAAGACCGTTCCCATACCCATGACCGTATTAAGTCCGGCTCTTTTCATCAATTCGCCCATACTCTCAGTCCGGGCCTGTCCGCAGGCTGTACTGCCGACCGCCGTCATCAGGGTAAACAGTATTAATGCTATCTTTTTCATCATACCAGTCACCTCACCTAAACAGTTCCATGTTTTTTATCCATGACCGGTTCTCTCTTTGTCGCCAGCATATCAAAAGCAGCAATTACCCGTTTTCTCGTTGCCGCAGGAAGGATAACCGCATCCACATAACCTCTTGATGCGGCACTTTCCGGACTGTTCTGAAGGGCATCATAAGCTGCTGCCTTTTCCTGGATAAAAGCTTTTTGGTTTTCGGCCTTTGCGATATCTTCCGAATATATAATCTTCACTGCCGATTCTGACTCCATCATTCCGATTTGGGCTTCCGGCCACGCATACATCAAATCTGCACCGATATGACGGCTTCCCATACACAGATAAGCACTTCCAAGGGCCTTTCCGATAATAACAGAAACCTTCGGAACCGTTGCGCTGGCATAGGCATAGGTTAATTTGGCCGATACTGCCGCCATGGATTTCTCCTCTTCCATCGAAGCCTTAAATCCGGCCACATTGACAAGAGTCAGTACCGGAATAGAGAAAGCATCACAAAAACGGATAAAACTTTCTGCTTTTCCAGCTCCCGCCACTGTCAGCACCGGTTCAAACTGTTCAGCGACACTGCCGTCTTCTCCAAGAACCTCTTCCCGGTTTGCCACAGCACCCACCGTATTTCCGTTCAGGGTGATGAAAGCCGTTACCATCTCTCTGCCATAATTGGGCTTCACTTCAAAAAAAGTACCGTTATCCGATATATCACGGAGAATATATGCTGTATCCCGTGTCATCCCCAGCACCGGATTTTCCCGGTTCAGATCATCTGAAACGGCACTCATACAAAAAGCATCTTCTTTATTGTTGGACGGCAGAATCGACACGAGCTGACGAATCTTTACAAGAACTTCAAAATCATCCTCGCAGGCACCATCGATATCACCGCTGATCTGGCTGTGGAAATCACTGGAAGCCGTATTGCACATTTCAACACGATTTCCCTCTAAAGCATCCGGAGAATTTACAAAAATTTCTCCCTTTCCTGACACTGCAAAAGCGAAATCTGCCAAAGCAGGAACAAGAGACATGCCTCCTCCGCAGGTTCCAAATACACCGACAACCTGAGGAATAATTCCCGAAGCCATGGCCTGTTTATAATAAATTGCACCAAAGGCATTTAAGGCATCTGTTGCTTCCTGAAGGCGCATTCCCGCACAATCAATCAGGCCAATGACCGGAGCCCCCATTTTCAATGCCATATCATACATCCGCACGATTTTCTTTGCGTGCATCTCACCGACCGAACCGCCCATAACACGGACATCCTGACTATAAACATAAGCAAGTTTTCCATCAATCGTTCCGTAACCGGTCACTACGCCATCGGCTGGTGTTTTCTGTTCTGCCATGTTAAAATCCGTATTCCGCGCATGAACCATTGCGCCGATCTCCACAAAACTGTGTTCATCAAAGAGTCCCGTAATCCGGTCTCTGGCAGACAGTTGTGTCCCTGTACTCATCTGTTTTCCTCCATTACACATCGATAATTTATCCAATAATTATATGATAGTTTCCTGCGAATTGCAAGCTAAAAGGCCAGCCACCGCTGAAGCATTGTCTCCAGACAAAATGAAAAATTTTTGGCTTCCACCGTCTCGGCTGTACATACGGGAAAACGTTCTACCGTATCGCCATTTATTTGATAATATACCCAGCCGACCTGGGTTCCCGAAGCAATCGGCGCCTCTGCCGACAGATTTTTTACAATGCGTACCTCCGCCTGATCCTCTTCTCCCATCAGCATTTCCATCGTACGGCAATCTGCTGTCAGATTTACTTCTTCCTGACAGCCGCCGGATACTTCCATCGTACCCACATCCATATTTTCCATTCCAATCTGTTTCTTCACATAATTCTCAATGCCAAAATTCATAAGCTTCATTGTATCCTGCCATTTATAGCTTTTATTCGGCGGCCACCCACTGCCGAGAACAACGGAAATATAAATCCTGTCGTCCCGCTCTAAAGCCCCGACAAAACAATACCCCGCATCCCCGGTAAATCCGGTTTTCACTCCAAAAGCACCGTCCATAAGCTGTAAGAAAGCATCTTTGTTGCTCACCTGATACTGTCTGGTTCCTTCGATATTTGAAAAGCTGTGAAAAGCCGTATTAATAATCTTTACAAAAGTCTCATTTTTTATAGCCTCTGATGCAATTTTAGCCAATTCCGCTGCTGTGGTGCAATGGCCTTCTGCATCCAGACCATTCGGCGTTACAAAACAAGTCTGGGTGCACCCAAGAGCCTCTGCCCGGGCATTCATCATGGCCGCAAATCCTTCCACACTGCCACCCACATGTTCCGCAATAGCCACCGCCACATCATTATCGGATTCCAGCATCAGTGCATATAACAAATCTTCCAGCCGAAAACTGTCTCCGGCAACTGCATTTAACTGTACATCCGGCATACTGGCTGCATACTCGGATATCTGCACCGAATCCGATAATCCGGCATTTTCCAGAGCGATCAGGCAGGTCATAATTTTGGTGGTACTTGCCATAGCCATTGGCTCGTCGGCATTTTTTCCCCAGAGAATCCGTCCGTTTTCTCCATCGGCCAAAACCGCTGCCCGGGCATAAAGTCCCGAAAGACTTTCATCATCCTCTCCGTTTTCTTCACCATATACCCATAAGGTTCCTGCCAGGCCAATGATACAGGATAAAACCAAGGTCAGAAAAATTTTAATAAAACGTTCCACGTCGTCACTCCAATGCTTATTTCATTTCAATTTATTTTTCTACAGGAAGTTTTATGCTTGTCCTTGACGTATTCCTTTATCTTCGTATATAATTTTCGAATATGGCTAAAAATGTAGAAGGATATATTGCTTCTGCCGAAAGGAGTTTCACATGATTAAATTAATTGTATCGGATGTGGATGGAACCCTCGTACCTGAAGGAACCAACGATATCAATCCTGAACTTTTTACCCTGATCCGCCGACTGAAAGCCCAGGGTATTTACTTTGCCGTCGCCAGCGGACGCCATAAATGCAGTATTGAAAAATTATTTGCTCCGGTCAAAGAGGATATTTTCTATATAACCAGCAACGGAGCCTACATCGGCACCTGTCTTCAAAAGCTGGCTGTTTCCACCCTGTCAAAAGAAGTCTGTCAAAAACTTTTCAGTGATTTTGCCGCCCTCGAGCCATACCCGTTTCTGGCAGAATCCGTGGACGATGCCTACACAGCCTGTCCGGACCCGGAATTCACCCGGATCCTCACCGAAGATTACGGCTATAATATGACCCGGTGTTCATCCACAGATGCGTTCGGAGATGAAATTATCAAATTTTCCCTTTATCATCCGGAAAATGTTCTGAATTTTGATGAAGAACTTCTGAAAAAATGGAATGAAATCTGTAAATGTTCCATTTCCGGCACCCATTGGATCGACTTCATTCCTAAGGATGCAAATAAGGGCAACGCCCTTGCCCGACTGCAGGAAAGTCTTGGCATTACCATTCAGGAGACCATTGCCTTCGGTGATCAGGCCAATGATATCGAAATGCTGAAACAGGCTTATTTCAGCCATGCCATGGGAAATGCCGGATGTACAGTCAAAAATGCGGCCCGTTTCACCTGTGATCCGGTAGATAATAATGGTGTACTGAAAGTTTTAAATGCTTTCTTTCCAGCCAATGAATGACCATTCGACCATCAAAAAACCTGACACAGCGACTTTTTTCGCCTGTCAGGTTTCTTTTTGCACAAAAAGCACATGCTTAATAAAAAGTATTTACATCAGGAATCCTCTTCGATTCCCAGTTCGACTTCTTCCTCTGCCTCCATCTTAAATTCTTCCACTTTTTCCGGGTCAGGCACAGGTAAATCCTGAGCGGATCGCACACCAAAAGTCCGTAAGAATTCCTCCGTCGTTCCAAAAAGGATTGGCTTTCCCGGCGCATCCAGCCGTCCGGCTTCACAGACCAGATTATATTCCATAAGACGGTTGATGGCATGGTCTGAATTGACACCCCGGATTTTCTCAATCTCTGCCCGGGTCACCGGCTGCTTATAGGCAATGATCGAAAGGGTTTCCAGAGCCACATCGGTCAATGTATGCTTTTTAGGCCGATGGGTCATCTTGATCAGATGATCATACATGGACGGCTTTGTACACATCTGAAAAGAATCTTCCAATTCAATGATCTGCACTCCCCTGTCCTCCTCGTCGTAGCGAGTCATCATATTCCGAACGAGCTTTCTGGCCTCTTCCGTATCAATTTCCAATACCTGGGCGATATCTGCCGCCGGAATCGCTTCTCCCATGGCGAAAAGCAAAGCTTCCACGGCAGCCTCCATGGCTTTTATCTCCATATATAAATTACGCTCCTTCAAAACTTATTTCTTCCGGTACAGCTCCCTGACCGGTCATCTCAATCTCAATATCACCGAAAATCTCATTTTGGGAAATCTGAATGACACCGCCCTTCATCAGTTCCAGAATGGCAAGAAAAGAAACAATGATGTAATTCCTGCTCTGTCCCCTGGATAAAAGTTCCCGAAAACTGAATCTCTGGCATTTGGCTCCATAATCCAAAATAAACTCAATCCGGTCGGCCAGACTGACTTCTTCCTGCTCAATACGGCCATACCGGCTCCGGATCGGATCCCTCTTGTCCTCCTGACGTTTTAAGACATCCTGAAAAATCTTATGAAGCTTTTGAAAATCCATATCCCCTACAAGGGCATCCAGATCCACCGGCGGTTCCTCATAGACCATATCTTTCGGCAAGGTCCGGCCTTTATACATGGCCTTTCCTGCATCCAACTGACGATCTTTCAGTTCCATAGCCATATATTTAAACATTTTATGCTCCAAAAGACGTTCCACCAGTTCTTCTCTCGGGTCCTCTGCGATTTCCTCTGTCTTTGGCTCCGCCGGAAGCAGCATTTTTGATTTGATCCGTAAAAGCGTTGCCGCCATCACAAGGAACTCACTCATAACTTCCATATCCTGAGCCTGCATCTGCCGAATATATTCCAGATACTGGTCTGTAATCAGGGAAATCGGAATATCATATATATCAATTTTATTAATATCGATCAGGTGCAATAACAAATCCAAAGGCCCTTCAAACACCTGAAGCTTTACCGCAAGCGCCATAACCCCTCCTATATAAAGCCCAAAAGAGCATCCAGACGACTCATTCCCTGAACAGCCAGTGACGAAACAATGTTGAAAACAATGCAGATAATAAGCAAGCCTTTGATCAAAGCATCATTTTTCATCAGAGGAATCAGCTTTGATGGGGCAATGGCAATAATTATGAGAAAGATATCTGAAGAAATCATCGGAAACAGATTGACGATCAGCAGAACCATTACCGCATAAATGAAATACCAGCTCAATTGGATAAAAAACACCATCAACTGCCCTTTCGAATCGATTCCCAAAGTCATCGGAAGATAGGGAAGGACCAGATGATAAAAAGCATAACCAGCCATGAGCATCACGCCCAATGTCAAAAAGCCTGTCAAACCGATAGCCACATTCGTATCCTTTTCCTTCAGGCGATAAGGATAGGGCCGGCTGCATCCGGCATTACATGTCAAAAAAAGAATACAGCCCACCGGATCGATATATTGATATAATTTAAAAATCCGATGCCGGTCGGCCGCCTGACAATGCCGCACGGTCAGCACATAGACAATGGATTTCGGCAATTCGTGCAGCATCATCGCCAGAGCCGATGCCAGAAGAATTGCTCCAATTTCAATGATATATTCCATATAATTCAATTCCTTAATTTTATAAACTCATTTCATTGTACCTATTTTCCTTTTATAATGCAAGCTTTTATTTTGACATTCAAAAAGGGTTGTATTATAATAAAATATCAGAAACATTCTTACCATACAAGGAGAACATAAAATGAGTTTTGAATTCAAAAAGAAATTGCCAGTTCCAAAGGAAATTAAAGAGCTTTATCCGTTAAGCCCTTCTTTGGCCGCTAAAAAGAAAGAACTGGATCAGCAGATTATCGATGTTATTACCGGAAAATCCGATAAATTTCTGGCCATTATCGGGCCATGTTCCGCAGACAACGAAGAATCTGTCTGTGAATATATTGAGCGTCTTGTGAAAGTTCAGGAAAAAATCAAAGACAAAGTGATCATCATCCCAAGAATCTACACAAACAAGCCGCGTACCACCGGTGAAGGTTACAAAGGCATGCTTCACCAGCCGGATCCTGAAAAAGCTCCGGACCTGCTTCACGGTATTATTGCTATTCGTAAGATGCATATGCATGCTTTAAAGACCTACGGTATGCCGATTGCCGACGAAATGCTCTACCCGGAAAATTACTGGTATCTTGCAGACATTCTTTCCTATGTAGCCATTGGCGCCCGCTCTGTGGAAGATCAGCAGCATCGCCTTGTCACCAGTGGGTTTGACGTACCAGCCGGTATGAAAAATCCGACCAGCGGCGATTTCTCTGTCATGCTGAATTCTGTTGTCGCTGCTCAGGCGGCCCACAACTTTATTTACCGTGGATGGGATGTAAATACAGCCGGTAACCCTTATGCCCATACGATTCTGCGCGGTTCAACCAATAAATACGGCCGTTCCCGTCCGAATTATCACTACGAAGATTTAATGAAGCTTTATGATATGTATGGTGAAAGAAATCTGAAATTCCCGGCGACCATCGTGGATGCCAATCATGCCAACTCGGACAAACAGTTTAAAGAACAGATCCGTATCGTCAAGGAAGTGCTCCACAGCCGTTCCCTTTCCGATGATATTCGAAATCTTGTCAAAGGTGTCATGATCGAAAGCTACCTCGTAGAAGGCAATCAGAAAATCGGCTGTCAGCCTCATGTCTACGGTCAGTCCATCACCGACCCTTGCCTTGGCTGGGAAGATTCTGAAAATCTTTTATACGAAATTGCAGAGAGATGCTGATAAAAAAATCACCCCGAAAGCCATCAATTAACTTTCGGGGTTCGTTATATTTTTATGCCCTTGGATGGGTTTTAGAATACACTTCTTTAATCCGCCGACTGTTCATCCGGGCGTAAATCTGGGTCGTAGATATATCGGAATGTCCGAGCATCTCCTGTACCGAACGCAGGTCTGCGCCGTTAGCTACCAGATGGGCCGCAAAGGAGTGACGCAGAGTATGCGGTGTAATATCCGTCTGTATACCCGCATTTTTCGCATATTTCTTCAATAATTTCCAAAATCCCTGACGGCTCATCGGCGTGCCGTTGCAGTTCGTGAAAAGGATATCCTCCGCCGCATTATCGACCATGGCTGGCCGGGCTTCCCGGATATAGACCTTCAAAACATTTTTGGCTGTATTTCCAAAAGGAATGATACGTTCCCGGCTCATATCCTGACAATGAATATATGCCGCACCAAGATTCACATCCGATAATTTCAGGGAAATAAGTTCGCTGACACGGATTCCCGTCGCATAAAGCAACTCGAGCATCGCCCGGTCACGGATTCCTTTATTCGTCTTCATCGACGGCTGCTCCAGAAGCTGGTCCACTTCTTTCATCGTCAAAATCTCCGGCATCTTCTTCTCGATCTTCGGCGCTTTAAGCTTTCCTGTCGGATCTGCAAGAATATAACCTTCTCTCTGAAGATATCCAAAATAGGCCTTCAATGTGGCAATATTCCGCGAAATCGTTGACGGTGCAAACTGCTCTTTCTCCATATGAATCATATAAGAATTCAAATTTGTCGGATTGATCTTTAAAACATCCGAAACACCCTGAGACTCCATAAATTTATGAAATTTTACCAAATCTCTTCGATAAGAGACTACCGTGTTTGCAGAGGACTTCTTTACATCCGTCAAGTAAGTCACAAATTGCTCAATCATTTCGTGCATTTCGCCACCCTCATTTGTGTAATAACTATTCTAATTATAATCACAATTGTTCAGAAAATCAAATAGAATTTTTACGAAAATATTACGCAAATTCTTATTTTTGTAACAAAATACAAGATACGGTTTGTTAACATATTATTCGCCCAATATATTGATTTTTATTAAAAAAAATTTTTTAGGACGATTTTTAAAATCCATGGATTTATATAACTCTCCACACCGCAACCTATTAATATTATTGCAAAAATTACCACTGAGCGCCTAAAACTGGCCGGATAGGCCCTGTCCATTTGGGATGAGACTTCTCTCAATACCATACCAAGAAGCGGAATATAAATCAAATATTGCGGACATAAATAGGCCAGCATACACAAAATTCCCCGAAAACCATAACGAAAGCTGAGCAGTGATAATGTATAGCCAAAAGACAGACTCATGAGAAAAACCACCGGATACAAAATATAATAATTGTCCGTCAGATGTACACAAGCCATCAGAACGATCATGATACCAACCCGATAAAAACATATCCGGATAAACAGTCCCAAGGAAGGTTCCAGTTGATTCTGGATTAATCGATGATACTGTTCCACCTGTTCTGTCAGGGCTGTCCCCCAAAATCCCATAGTCACATTTAAAAGCAGAGTCCCAATGACAACACCAAGCAAAATCAAGAGTACCCACATTTTTGTTTTATATCTGTCTCTATAAATAAAATCATCCCCCGACCTGTTCTATAGGTCATTATATGAACAGATCAGGGGACATATGTCTTAAGAATTATTTGCAATATTTATGATAATAGGTCATCAGGCCACAGATGGTCTTGCTGTCCTGAATCTTTCCATTATAGATCATCTGAATCAGCTCTTCCACCGGATAAGTGAAGACATCCAAAAACTCATCTTCATCCAGATGCTGTTTCGTTGGCTTTAAATCCGATGCCACATAAATGGAAATTTTTTCATCACAGAAAGCCACCGTTGTAAAAATATCTATCAGATGTTCCATTTTTCCAGCCATATAGCCGGTTTCTTCTTCCAGCTCCCGGCGGGCACAGACTTCCGGCGGTTCCTCCCTGAAATTTAATGCTCCAGCCGGCAATTCCAGCGTCATCCGCTCCAACGGGTTCCGATACTGACGGACCATAAAGAGCCGTCCGTCATCCCGCACAGCTACGACGGCCGCGGCTCCTTTATGAGAAATCAAATCCCAATCCACCTCGTGGCCATTTGGCATCTGCATTGTATCTTTATAAAAATCCACGATAACACCGTGATGCATTAATTCTCTCCGAATCCGTTTACATTCTTCCATATATTTTGCCGCCTTTCCATCTTTCTACATCCGATTGCACTTATCAAACACCGCTGAGGCCGCTTCAATGACAGCACTCCGCATTCCTTTAGTCTCAAGGACTGCAACGCCTTCGATGGTCGTACCTCCCGGTGAACATACATTATCTTTTAATTTCCCCGGATGTTCCCCTGTTTCAAGAACCATTTTGGCAGAACCAAAAACAGCCTGAGCTGCAAAAGTATAGGCTTTATCCCTAGGCATACCGTATTTCACCGCACTGTCAGCCAGAGCTTCAATAAACATATAAACAAAAGCCGGAGAACTTCCGCTGACTACGGTCACCGCGTTGATGAGATTTTCGGGAACAACCTCCATTTTCCCAAAAGAAGAAAAGAAAGCTTCAACCATCTGCCGTTCTTCATCATTGTAAGCATCATCGGAAAAGCATACACCGCTCATCCCCTCGCCGACCATGGCCGGTGTATTCGGCATCGCCCGCACAACCCGAACATTTCCGCCCAAGCCTTCCTTCACCTGGGCAATGGAATAACTTGGCGCAATAGAAATTACAATCTGATCTTCCCGGATTTTTCCCGATAATTTTTTAAGTATTTTGGGATAAACCTGAGGTTTAATTGCCAGCACCAGATATTTCACATCAGCCGCACAGGAGGCGGCATCCATCACATAGCCTACTCCTGTTTTTTCATTGACTGCCTGACAATCTTTTTCTAAAAGCGCAGTAAATACAAGTTCCTCCGGTTTAAATACCTTTAAACACCCCGAGAGCATGGCCTGTCCCATATTACCCATTCCTATAAAACCTAATGTCTTCATGCATGTCCTCCTTATCTGTCCATCCCGCCAAAAGCGGCAGGATATAATATATAATATAAAAGGACACTTGAAATTTTCAAATGCCCTTTTGCCTTGTCCCTACATATTATTCGTCCCAGTTGTGATATACATTCTGTACATCGTCATCATCATCCAATAAATCCAAAATACGATTCATCTTTTTAATATCTTCTTCATTTGACAATGTGCCCCATGTCTGAGGAATCATAGTCACTTCTGCAGAAGCCATAGGAATGCCTTCTTTTTCAAGATTTTCACGCACGACACTGAAATCTTCCGGTGCTGTTGTAATTTCGAAACTGTCTTCTTCGTCGGCAAAATCCTCTGCGCCGGCATCCAGTGCGATCATCATCAGGTCATCCGCATCCATATCACATTCTTCTTTATCAACAATGATCAAACCTTTTTTATCAAACATAAAGGAAACACAGCCCATCGTACCAACAGAACCGCCGCCCTTTGTAAAAGCATTTCGAACGTTGGAAGCTGTACGATTACGGTTATCCGTTAATGTCTCAACAATAATAGCAATACCGCTTGGTCCGTATCCTTCGTATGTAACGTTCTCGTAGTTTACGGAACCGTCATCACCTGCGGCACGTTTGATACCACGCTCAATAGTATCATTCGGCATATTGTTTGCTTTAGCCTTGGCAATGACATCACGAAGACGGCTGTTGTTTGCAGGGTCAGCCCCGCCTTCTTTAACAGCTACGGCAATTTCACGACCGATGATTGTAAAAATCTTACCCTTTGCGGCATCATTCTTTTCTTTTTTATGTTTTATGTTGGCGAACTTTGAATGTCCTGACATAATAACACTCCTTATCTTTTCTATAATTCGTTTCTAACTGTAATATTCTATCATCCATTTAGGATTCTTGCAAGGTCTTGTTTTGAACCGGAGCCACTTTTACCATCTGTATCATATTATCGGCGACTCCGATGACCTGAAAATGATATCCCCTGTAAGATACACTGGCCTTCTCATCTTCCGAAGGAATATGTTCCAGCCGCGATATGAGAAAACCATTCAGCGTATCGAAATCATCATCAAATTCGATTTCCAGAACATCCTCCACTTCTGAAAGCTCCGTCAGACCTTTCATTAAATATGTATGGTCTTCCAACTCCTGAATAAAATGCTCATCCACATCATATTCATCCAGAATATTTCCAACAATCTCTTCCAGAATATCTTCCATGGAAATCACTCCGGCCGTCTGACCGTACTCATCGATCACGATGGCCAGGTGGACAGATTTATTTTTCATCTCACGAAAAAGATGGCTGATATTCTGTGTCTCCGGAACAAAATACGGCTGACGCATGACTTCCCGGATTGGTTTTCCCTCCGGACAGGCCAGCAAAGATTTTAAAACATCTTTGATATGTAAAATACCTACAATGTTATCCACATCTTTTTCATACACCGGATATCTGGAATACCGGTCGTCCGCCATCCGTATGGCAATCTCACGCAGTGGCATTTCCACCTCAAAGCCCGCAATATGCTTCCGGTGCGTCATTACTTCCGAAGCCAGCTTATCGTCAAATTCCATAATATTACTGATCATCTTAGCTTCCTGGGCATCAATGGCCCCCTGCTCATGCCCCTCGCTGACCATCTGAATGATCTCTTCTTCCATCTTTTCTTCCTGTTTTTCATCGTCAGAATCATTTCTGAACCATTTCCCAAAAGTTTTTCTCCAGGGATTACCTTCGTCCATACTTATATCTTCTCCTTCATGTATATTCATCTTATAATTCTAAACTGATACTCAGTGCCTTGTCTACCTTTTTTAGAATTTCCACATCCAAATGGCATACTTTTTCTTTTAAACGTTTTTTATCAATGGTCCGCACCTGCTCCAAAAGAATGACTGAATCCTTCACAAGCTGATATCTGGACGCATCCAGTTCCACATGGGTCGGAAGCTTTGCTTTATTCATTCGTGAGGTAATTGCCGCACAGATAACCGTTGGACTGTGCTTATTTCCGGTGTCGTTCTGAATGATCAGGACTGGTCTCACTCCGCCCTGTTCCGATCCGACCACCGGTCTTAAATCGGCATAAAATATATCTCCGCGTTTAATAACCACACATTTCACACTCCTGATAAATCTCTAAGATGAATTATTCCCATTTATCTTAAGTATATTCATCAGGGGTTTAAGGTTCCTGTCAAATTCCACCGTCAACGCAAATAATTAACGATACCTATCGTTTTCCCATTTTTCATATATATCCTTGGCACCCGCCGGGACACATCACAGACAAATTCATAGTTAAAGGAACCGGCCATCTCAGAAATTTCCTCAACGGAAAGCATTTCCTGGCCGTCCTTTCCGATCAATGTGACCGCATCACCATCAGCCACCTCCGGTATATCTGTCACATCCACCATGAACTGGTCCATACATATTCTTCCGATGATCGGCGCCCGGTGACCACGAATCAGCACCGACGACCGATTGGAAAGGACCCTTGGATATCCATCCGCATAGCCCACCGGAACGGTCGCGATCCGTGTCGGTCCCTTAGTCACATAGGTGGCTCCATAACCAACAGTGACGCCTGCCGGTACTTCCTTGACATGAACCACATGGCTGTGTAATGACATGACCGGTTTCAACGGCAGCCGCTCTTCTTCCATTTCATGAGACGGATATAACCCATAAAGGATAATCCCTGCCCGAACCATGTTCATATGCTCCGACTGTAATTCCATAATCGATGCACTGTTGGAGCAATGAAAAATCTCCACCGGAATTCCTCGTCTTTTGACACCGTCGATCATCTCGTGAAATTTAGCGATCTGTCCGTCCACATGGGTCTTATCCCGCATATCCGCGCAGGCAAAATGTGTGAACATTCCCTGAATTCGAAGATTCCCTAAATGACTAATTTTCTCAATTTCATCCAGACTTTCTTTTCCCGGCAGAAATCCGATACGGCTCATCCCCGTATCGATTTTTATATGTATGTCAGCAATTTTCCCAGCAGTTCCTGCCGCCGCATCAAATGCCTCCGCCATTTCATAACTGTAAATTGTCGGTGTGATATCCCACTGTACCATGTCCGGATACTGAGCCTCACAGGTATAACCAAGTACCAGTATCGGTTTCCTGATACCGTCCCGACGCAATTCGACACCCTCATCCACCGTGGCTACAGCAAACCAGTTAAATCCCATTTCATCCAACTCGTGGGCAAAAATCTTTGCTCCATGCCCGTAGGCATCCGCTTTGATAACTCCCATCAGCATAGCGCCATCTGCTTTGCACTTTTTAATTCCGTCTACGTTATATTTTAAAGCATCTAAATCTATCCTGGCATAAATCCGATAGATACTGCCTGTTTCACTCTTGTTCAATTCAATCTCAACCTCGGTTTCTCAATTCAGTCTTGTAAACACTCTCAAAAGACCTTCTATAATTTCCACACTGGTCATCCCTCTGGCGCTGAAACGCTCCGCCGCAGCATCCCCGGCACACCCGTGAAGATAAACGCCCATATAGGCGGCTTTAAATAACTCCATACGGGCACCAGTAAGCGTCCCGATCATTCCTGCAAGCACATCGCCGGAACCTCCGGTGGCCATCCCGTGATTGCCGCTGCGGTTAAAATAAATCTGTTCACCGTCAGACACCACCGTCGAGCTGTCTTTTAAAACACAGATGAGTTTCCGGCTTTGAGCAAATTCCCTGGCCGCCTTCACCCTGTCAGCCTTCAAATCTCCAATGGACTGGCCTGTCAGCCGGGCCATTTCACCCATATGGGGAGTAATTATCGCATGTCCCTCGAGCATTGAATACCAGGATTCATGCTCCGCCAGAAGATTCAAACCGTCTGCATCCAAAACAATCGGACAATCAGCCATTTGAAGAACTTTTTCGATATTTGCCGCCATCTCATGGGTTGTACCAATCCCCGGACCAATAACAAGCGCATCCGCCCAATCCAGTATTTCCTTCAATGCGCTGTCATCCACTTCCTCCCAGACCGAGATCATGGCCTGAGGAAGCTGACTTTGAAGAATAATACGATTTGCTTCCGGTGTCAGAATCCGGACAAGCCCGGCTCCGGAAGCATAAGCAGCCCGTCCGGAAAAATAAGCGGCACCACTCATATTTTTACTGCCTGCAATGATTAATATTTTACCATAACTTCCCTTATTGGAATCATTTTTTCGCTCCGGCAGTTGTTCAAAATCCTGTACATCACAGGAAAAGCCCGCCACAGGATTTATTTCCAGAGACTTTTTCGGGAAACCGATATCCTCTACAAAGCAGACTCCTGCAATGTCCCGCCCCGGATAGAGAATCATTCCCCGTTTCATATAACCAAAGGTCACCGTCACATCTGCTTTCACCGCACAGCCAAGAACCTGTCCCGTGTCCGAAGAGAGGCCTGATGGCACGTCCACAGCCCATATTTTCCGGCGTTCACTGCCCTCCCGCCAGGTATTTATTTTTTTAATCATTGTATGATAAGGTTCTCTGACATTCTTTGACAGCCCGATACCGAAAAGCCCGTCCACAACCACCCGGACATGGGTAAGGTCTAATTCATTATATTCAGGTACCCCCACATTTCTTGCTATCTGAATCTGTTTTTTTGTTTCTTCCGTCCATTTTTCCGGTTTCCCTGCCATATAAATAGCCGCAGCATAGCCCTGTCCAAAGAGAATACGGGCCACAGCTACAGCATCGCCGCCGTTATTTCCTGCACCGCAGACACAAAGGATCCGATCTGTCTTTGAAATTTTTTCCTTCATACGACAGACCATAGAAAGGGCGGCCCGCTCCATAAGCACCAATGAAGGAATACCCAGGGTCTGTATCGTATACGTATCAATTGCTTTCATTTCACTGCCTGTTACCACTGTTCTCATTCTACCACTCCTTCACCGATCACATAGGCTGTCGCCAGGGTTTTTGTATTGCTTATGGACACATGCCACCGACAGATACCCATGGCTTCTGCTCTTTTTTCAGCCCGTCCATAAAGATTTATGTAAGGTTTTCCAAACGCATCCCGAAGCACTTCAATCTCATTTAAACCGATTCCCCGAAACCCTGTTCCCATGACTTTTGAAACGGCTTCCTTTACAGCAAAATTTCCCGCAGCCCGTTCCGGACGTCCATCAATACACGCCCGCTCCTCTAACGTAAAAGAACGCAACAAAAAAGCCTCCTTAACGCAGGCTTTCTTGATGCGTTCGATCTCTATTAAATCTGTTCCGATTCCTATAATCATTTTTATCAACTTCAGTCCTGGCTATCCCCTTCATCCTGGTTATGCATAGCCCTGTACTCGTAGGAAAGCGTCATCAGGCTCTCATTCAGATGAACATTCTTAACACAGACATTTTCAGATACATTCAAATCTGTCGGGGCAAAATTCCAGATAGCTTTGATACCGATCTTCTCCAGATGATGGCCGATCTCTACCGCCTGACGTTTCGGCACAGTGAGTGTTACCACATCGACCTGATTGTTCGCAACAAAATCATCCAACATATCCATCATATAAATCTCGATACCTCGAACAGAAACGCCTTTCAGACGTGGATTTGTATCAAAAATTCCAATCAAATGGAATCCCACTTTTTCAAAATTATAGTTTGCCAGAGCCTGTCCCAGATTACCAGCACCAATAATGATCATATTGTGCTGAACATCCAATCCAAGAATCTTGCCGATCTCACTGTGAAGGTATTCCACATTATAACCGTAGCCCTGCTGTCCGAATCCTCCAAAATTATTCAAATCCTGACGTATCTGAGAAGCTGTCACCCGCATTCGGTTACTCAGCTCTTTGGAGGAAATACGCACGACATCGTTTTGCAGCAATTCTCCTAAGTATCGATAATATCGTGGCAGACGGCGAATGACCGCAGCCGAAATTTCCCTTTGTTTCATAATTCAACACCCTATCCCATATCTTTATGACTAATTGTTAAATAATAATCATAATATACTTATAACTTATTATAACGAATCGTTTTAAAATTGTCAAACTTTCTTTGTTCATTTTTCTTCTGTTTACACAATTTTTTTCCTGTGCTAAAATAGATTCCGATACTATACCCGGAAAGGAATGTAAATATATATGATACTTGCATGTCACCACATTTCCAAAGCCTTTGGAACTGACGTGATACTGAACGATATATCTTTTCATATTGAAGATCATGAAAAAGCCGCCATTGTTGGCATTAACGGCGCCGGAAAGTCCACCCTTCTGAAAATTATTATGGAGGAACTCTCTCCCGATGAGGGGAACGTCACTCTGGCTAAGGGAAAAACCATTGGTTATCTGACCCAGCATCATTCCAGAGATTCCCATCGGACAATCTACGAGGAATTACTGGATGTGAAAAAAGATGTCATTGCTATGGAACAACGTATGGCTGAAGTCGAACTATCCATGAAGGATGCTCAGGGTGAAGAACTGGACAGCCTTCTCAAAACCTATGCCCGTCTGCGGCAATCTTTTGAGGACCAGAACGGCTATGCCTATCGGAGTGAAGTTGTCGGCGTCCTGAAAGGTCTTGGATTTGAAGAAGAAGAATTTAATAAAGAAGTCCATCTGCTCTCCGGCGGACAGAAGACCCGCGTGGCTCTTGGCCGTCTCCTTCTGGCCAAACCGGACATCCTCTTGCTGGACGAGCCAACCAACCATCTGGATATGAACTCCACCGCCTGGCTGGAAACTTTTCTTATGAATTATAAGGGTTCGGTCATTATCGTTGCTCATGACCGTTATTTTCTCGACAAAGTTGTGACAAAAATTATTGAAATCGATCACCATGAGGGCCATGTTTTTAAGGGAAATTACACGGATTATGCCTCAAAAAAGGCCCAGCTCCGCGATATTCAACGGAAAGCCTGGTTAAACCAGCAGGCTGAAATCGCTCATCAGGAGACGGTCATCCAAAAGCTCCGCTCCTTCAACCGTGAAAAATCCATTAAACGGGCCGAAAGCCGTGAAAAAATGCTGGATAAGATGGAGGTCATCGACAAACCTTTTGAAGAAGAAGCCGGTATGCGGATTTTGCTGAAGCCGGATACAACCAGCGGTAATGATGTTCTATTCATCGAGCATTTATCCAAAAGTTTCGACGGCGAATGTCTATTCCAGGATATCTCCATGGACATCAAACGCGGAGAACGGGTTGCTCTCATCGGCGACAACGGCGCCGGAAAAACAACCATATTAAAAATCATCAACGGACTCCTGCCTGCCGACACCTGCGAGCTGCGCCTCGGAGCAAAAGTACATATTGGTTACTACGATCAGGAACACCAGGTCCTTCACGATGAGAAAACTATTTTCGAAGAAATTTCGGATGACTATCCGACACTAAATAATACAAGAATCCGTAATGTGCTTGCTGCATTTCTCTTTACCGGAGATGATGTCTTTAAACCAATAAAGACTTTAAGCGGCGGCGAACGGGGCCGTGTTTCCATGGCAAAGCTCATGCTCTCCCACGCTAATTTCCTCATATTGGACGAGCCTACAAACCATCTGGATATTCAGTCCCGTGAGATTCTTGAAGAGGCCCTGCAAAACTACGACGGCACAGTCCTTTATGTTTCTCATGACCGTTATTTTATCAATCAGACAGCCACCCGGATTCTTGACCTGACCGGCGGCGGACTCAACAGCTATTCGGGTAATTATGACCATTATCTTGAAAAGAAGGAGCATCCTTCCATCGATTCTTCCGGTGGTTTTAAGGCAGCGATGGCTCCGGTTTTTCTTCCGGATGATATACATACGGACAGTATCCCGGCAAAACCCGCCGGAAAGGACGACTATCTGAGGCAAAAGGAAGAACAGGCGAAGGAACGAAAACGCCAGAATCAGATTAAAAAGATTGAAAATCGTATCGCTGAAATCGAAGAACGCATTAGTGAACTGGATGAACTCCTTACCCAGGACGATATCGCTACCGATGTAAAGCGTCTGATGGAAATCAATGAAGAACATGAAACATTGGACGAAGAACTGCTTGAACTTATGGAAGAATGGGAAGCATTAGTTGACTGAAAAAATTATTAAAAGGCTGAAACCTTCAACAGGTTCCAGCCTTCTTTGCTCTGCATCCAAATAGGATTTTTGTTTTTTATTCCACTGCATGAATCGCATCATTGGATTTCCAGCTCTCCACAGCATTTTCAATATGTTGTTTTGCCAGATCGGCCGCTTCATCGGCCTGCCTTTTTTTTATAGCCTCCAGTATGGCCTCATGCTCTTCAAAAGAACTCTTCGCACGTTTTTCATTTTGAAGCGCAGACTTACGGACCTGCTGTACGTACTCATGAAACGTTCGAAGCATATGTTCCAAAAGATGACTTCCCGAAGCAGCATACATGAGATCATGAAACTTGTTGTCACAGACATAGACCTGTTCCCACAGTTCCTTTTTTCGATAGTATTCAGACATGTAAAGCACTTCTTCCATGGCTTCAATCTGTTCGTCCGTAATATTTTCCACTGCCCAGCGGGCCGCCAGTCCCTCCAGAAGAGAACGGATGGCATATACATCTTTGACATCTTTTCCGTGGATATTATGCACATAGGCTCCACGATTCGGTATGGTATCCACAAGTCCTTCCAACGCCAACTGGCGGATAGCTTCACGTACCGGTGTCCGACTGACACCATAAGCCTTCGCCAACGCAGTCTCTCTCAGTTCTTCCCGATCTCTGAATGTTCCGGAAAGAATATCCGAGCGAAGATTCTGATAAACCTTTTCTGTCAGCGAATATTCATTTTTTAACATAATGCGGCCTCCTAAGCCCCAATGGTATAATTACAGGCTTTACAGCCTTCATCAATCACTTTTAAAAGTTCTTCATCTGTCAGCGATGTCACACGTCCGCTTTCATATTCCTTATCCACCCATTCCTTTACATAGCTGATAAGCGGATCCGACTTTGTCACACATTTTTCCCCTTTCAGACGGAAATATGTATTGATCCAATGGGCAATGCCTGCCAGTCCTGAGGTATTGGAAACAGCTACCATAACCGGACGGTTCAGGAATTTTTCCGTATCAAAAATATTATAAATTTCTTCGTTTTTAAGCAGACCATCCGCATGAATGCCGGCACGGGTCACATTGAAATTCTTTCCGACAAACGGTGTTCTGGAAGGCAGCTTATATCCGATTTCTTTTTCATAGTACTCGGCCATCTCTGTAATTACTGTTGTATCCATACCATCCAATGTTCCACGAAGCTGGGCATATTCAAAGACCATAGCCTCCAACGGTGTATTTCCGGTACGTTCTCCGATGCCGAAAAGGGAACAATTGACCGCACTGGCGCCGTATAACCAGGCCGTTGAAGAATTGACAACTGCCTTATAAAAATCGTTGTGTCCATGCCACTCAATCATGCTGGAAGGCACCCCGGCATGAACATTCAAGCCGTAAATGATTCCCGGAACCGACCGCGGAATGGCCGCACCGGTAAAGTTTACACCATAGCCCATCGTATCACAGGCACGAATCTTAATCGGAATACCATAACTTTCACCCAGTCTCTGAAGCTCCAGACAAAATGGAATAACAAAGCCATAAATATCAGAACGGGTAATATCCTCCAGATGGCATCTTGGACGCACACCAGTTTCAAGACACTCCTGGACAACACTTAAATAATGTTCCATCGCCTGTTTACGGGTCATCTTCATTTTATAGAAAATATGATAATCGGAACAGCTGACCAGGATACCCGTTTCCTTAATTCCCATTTCACGAACAAGCTCAAAATCCTTCTTATTTGCCCGAATCCAGGACGTTATTTCAGGGAACTCATATCCCCGTTCCATACATTTATATACCGCATTTCGGTCTTTTTCACTGTAAAGAAAAAATTCACTCTGGCGGATAATTCCCTTCGGGCCGCTCAATCGATGCATATAGTCAAATAATGTCACGATCTGCTCTGTAGAATACGGCGCCCGGGACTGCTGTCCGTCACGGAAGGTCGTATCTGTGATCCAGATTTCCTCCGGCATGTTCGGCGGTACAACTCTATGATTAAATACAATCTTTGGTACTTCTTCATATGGAAAAAGATTCCGGAAAACATTCGGCTCTTTAACATCCTGAAGTGCATAAAAATGCTCTTCCAGGGTCAGCAAATTGTCATGAGGATTCATGACTACATTACGATTATCCATAATTCACACTCCTGTTCCTGTCTCACTTAATTGCTTTAATTAACTAATTTGTGAACGTTTGTGTATAATTGTATACAATTATACACTTTATGTCAATACATTAACGCAAAAATCCCCCTCCGCCAATATCTCCATCGATATCAACAAAGGGGGACTTTACATCTCCAAGTATTTATTTTTACATCATAGCTTCCAGATTTTCACGAATAGCTTTGATAAATCCTTCACTCGTCAATTCGGTTACTTCTTTCAGTGTAGTCAGAAGTACCAGGTCTTTTGTCATTTTACCGGATTCAATGGTCTGAACTGTAGCCTTTTCCAACTTATCAGCAAAATCCATTAATGCCTGATTACCATCCAGCTCACCGCGTTTTCTAAGTGCTCCGGTCCATGCAAAAATCGTTGCCACGGAGTTTGTGGATGTCTCTTCTCCAGCCAGATATTTATAATAATGTCTCTGGACGGTGCCATGGGCGGCCTCGTATTCATAATAACCTTCCGGAGATACAAGTACGGAAGTCATCATAGCCAAAGAACCGAAAGCAGAGGATACCATATCGCTCATAACGTCGCCATCATAGTTCTTACATGCCCAGATATATCCGCCTTCAGATTTCATAACACGGGCTACAGCATCGTCGATCAATGTATAAAAATACTCCAGACCGGCGGCCTCAAAGGCTTCTGCATAATCCGAATCATAAATTTCCTGGAAAATATCTTTAAATGTATGGTCATATTTTTTAGAAATTGTATCCTTTGTTGCAAACCATAAATCCTGTTTTGTATCCAACGCATATTTGAAGCAGCTGTGAGCAAAGCTTCGGATGGATTTTTCAACATTATGTACGCCCTGCACAATACCCGGTCCATCAAATTCATGAACCAGTTCCCGGGTTTCTGTTCCATCAGCAGCTGTATATACCAGTTCCACTTTACCAGCTCCCGGAATCTTCATCTCAGTTCCTTTATATACATCACCATAAGCATGTCTCGCCAGTGTGATCGGTTTTGTCCATGTCTTTACATTCGGCTCAATACCCTTTACAATAATCGGCGCACGGAAAACAGTTCCATCCAAAATCGCGCGGATCGTACCATTCGGACTTTTCCACATTTCTTTCAGATTATACTCATCCATACGGGCAGCATTCGGAGTGATCGTCGCACATTTTACAGCAACGCCATACTTTTTCGTAGCCTCTGCGGAGTCCACTGTCACCTGGTCGTCCGTTTCATTACGGTATTCCAATCCCAGATCATAATATTCAGTATTTAATTCTACAAATGGCTCCAGTAATTCATCTTTGATCATTTTCCAGAGAATACGGGTCATTTCGTCGCCATCCATCTCAACCAATGGTGTCGTCATTTTAATTTTGTCCATACGTGCTTCCTCCTGACTTGAATTCTAATCCCAATCATATAATAACTTGATGGATTATGCAAGAATATTTTTAAAGACATTCAATTTTTACATCAAATTACATATATTATATAAAAAACAGGCGATTCTATGTATCTATCACGTAAAATTATTCACGCTGACAGTCCGCGGCTCCTGCCTTATACAGGAAAGTCCATAGGGGTCGCCGTCCTGGATACCGGTATTTATCCCCACGAGGATTTCATCCTTCCTTCAAATAGAATTACTGCCTTCAAAGATTTTATCCACCACCGGCCGGAATGTTACGACGACAACGGCCATGGAACCCATGTCTGCGGCATTATTGCAGGCAGCGGACGGCACTCGGAAGGCAGATACCGGGGAATTGCACCGGAAGCCCATCTGATCGTCGGAAAAGTTCTGGATTCCTCCGGAAACGGTTCCATTCCTCATATCCTTGATGCTATTCGATGGGTCATAGACAACCGTCAGCTTTATAATATTCGTATCCTGAATATCTCCGTCGGCTCAGAAAGCACAGATGTGGACGAAGAAAAATCTATTCTCGTGCAAAGTGTCAATGCAGCCTGGGATAACGGCATTACGGTCATCGTTGCGGCCGGAAATAACGGTCCCAGGCGAATGTCCGTTACTTCCCCCGGTATCAGCCGGAAAGTGATCACTGTCGGTTCCTCTGATGATGATAAAACCATCATTCTCGGCGGCAACCGGATTCACAACTATTCCGGCCGGGGCCCAACAAAGCGGATGATTCCCAAACCGGATATCGTCGCTCCCGGTTCTGACATCATCTCCTGCTGCCCGCCCTATTACGGAAAAACTTCCGGTTATACAGCCCGTAGCGGCACCTCCATGGCGACCCCCATCGTCTCTGGTGCCGCTGCCCTTTTTTTGAGCAAATATCCATCGATGACCAATGAACAGGTCAAATATTATCTCCAAAATACGGCAACCGATTTACACCTCCCACGCAATCAGCAGGGATATGGCCTTCTGAATGTGGAACGGCTTCTCACCGCTCCAGACGTGGAATCCGGTATATCCGCGACAGCACTTGCCCTGGATATGTAAGAATATAGTAAAGGGAGAGTTCCGTACGTAATCCTGCGGAAACTCTCCCATCATCAATAGTGATATTTTTTTCGTTTCGTAACCAGAAACAAACTCGTTACAACGGCAGCCATCAATTCAGCGGCAACAATGGATATCCAAATGCCGTCAATTCCCAAAATCAGCGGAAATATCAATACCGCAGCCACCTGGAAAAGTAATGTTCTCAGGAAAGAAATTAATGCGGAAATGAGGCCGTCATTTAATGCCGTGAAAAAAGACGAGCCAAAAATAGCAATTCCCGAGAAGAGGAAAGAAAAGGAATATATAATAAAACCACGAAGGGTCAATTCAAGCAGGCCCTGGTCATAACCTACAAATATCACAGTAAGAGGCCTTGCCAAAACTTCCGCAGCGATTACCATGACCACTGAAAATGTTCCTATAATCTTCAGACTCCTTTTCAAAAGATTTTTTAATTCGTCGTGATTTCCAGCTCCATAATTGTAACCGATGATGGGAGCCGTACCCACTGAATAGCCGATAAATGCAGCCAAAAATATCATATTGACATACATCAGCACACCATAGGCGGCAACGCCATCCTCTCCGGCATATTTAATTAACTGTACATTATAGAGCATACTGACAATGGACATAGAAATATTGGACATCAGCTCTGACGCGCCATTCGTACAAGCTTTTAACAACGCACCACCGTCATATTTTGTTTTTGTCAAACGTAAAAGACTGGAGTTCGGCCGTACAAAATAAATCAGAGGAAGAAGGCCTCCAACACACTGGCTGATCGCTGTCGCCGCCGCAGCCCCCGGCAATCCCCAGAAAAATACGGCAACAAAAAGGGCATCCAGCACCATATTGGTCATTCCCGCCGCAATGGTCACAGCCAGCCCCAACTGAGGTTTTTCTGCCGTCACAAAAAAGCTTTGAAATTCATATTGGAGCATATAAGCCGGAAGGGCCGCCAAAATAATCCGACCATAGGTCACACAGTCATCCAGCATCGTGCCCTCTGCTCCAAGCAGACCGGCAATGGGACGAATAAAAATAAATCCCAGCACAGCAATGACAATGCCGCAGCCCGCCGATATATAAATAAAAAGTGAAAACAGCCTTTTTGCTCTTTCCTTATCGCCTTCACCCATCGTTTTAGAAATCAACGCACTGCCGCCCGTACCGAACATAAAACCGATAGAGCCGAGAATCATAAGAAACGGCATGATAAAATTAACAGCGGCAAAGGGCGTTTTCCCCACGAAATTTGAAACAAAGAAACCGTCAACCACCCCATAAATTGATGTAAAAATCATCATTATAATTGACGGCAGTGTAAATCGAAGTAATTTTTTATAGTTAAAATGTTCTGATAATTGAATGTTCAATATTACAACTCCTTGATTTTTTCTTTAAATGATGAAAGGTATCTCTCCGTAAGCTCTATATAAAGACTCAACTCTTCCTCCGTCCAGGAAGTTAAAATCTCATTTTCAATCGCAATGATGCGAAGCACCGTATCTTTGGCTAAAGTTTTTCCCTTATCCGTAAGACATACTTTTTTCTTTCTTCCGCTGAAATTTTCCAGATAGACAATCCCTTCATTTTCCAACTTGCGCAGTGCCGAATTGATGGTCTGCTTACTGATTCCCGACAAACGGGTAATATCGTTCAATAGACACGTATCTCCATTATTACAAATCGTATAAAGAATCATCATCCCGCTGTCTGACAACTCCAGCTTCAATGCAGCCTCGTGATAGGCGCCGTCAATTTCATTTGTCAGATAATTCATTCGTTTCATTTCCACATTTATTTGTTTTTCCATAAGCCACCTCTATTCAGTACGAAATCGTACTTTGCTAATATAGTATGATTTCGTACTAATGTCAAGCGCTAATATTATATCAAACGAAAAGCCTCCTCCGCAAAACCACTCATGATTTTACGGAGAAGGCTCTCTCTGATTTTAAACTTTATTCCGCATATCCTTCCGGATTATTTTTCTGCCACCGCCAGGAATCTTCACACATCTTATTCAGATCATGGACAGCCTCCCAGCCCAGTTCTTTCTTTGCCAGAGACGGATCGGCATAGCAGGTTGCGATATCCCCAGGACGTCTCGGTTTAATGGTATATGGAATCGGTTGTCCAACAGCCTTTTCAAAACCTTTGACAATGTCAAGAACGCTGTAGCCAATACCTGTACCGAGATTATAGATCAAAACGCCATCGTGAATCTTTTCCATTTTTTCAATGGCTTTAACATGACCGATTGCGAGATCCACTACATGAATATAGTCTCTCACACCTGTACCATCCGGCGTGTCATAATCATCGCCAAAGACTCCGAGAGATTCCAGTTTGCCAACAGCCACCTGGGTAATATATGGCACAAGATTGTTCGGGATACCTTTTGGATTTTCTCCGATGCGTCCGCTCTCATGAGCACCGATCGGATTAAAGTAACGAAGCAGTACTACTTTCCACTCCGGATCTGCTGTATGCAAGTCTGTCAAAATCTGTTCCAGCATGGATTTTGTCCATCCGTAAGGATTCGTGCAGACACCTTTCGGGCACTCTTCTGTGATTGGGACAAAGGCCGGTGTACCGTAAACGGTTGCAGAGGAACTAAACACAATATTTTTTACGCCATGATTCCGCATAACATCACAGAGTACCAGCGTACCTGTAATATTATTATGATAATATTCCAACGGCTTAGCCACAGATTCACCAACAGCTTTTAATCCGGCAAAGTGAATGACCGAATCGATCTGTTCTGCCTCGAATACTTTGGTCAGGCCTTCTCTGTCTAAAATATCAACTTCATAAAATTTTAAAATCTTTCCGGTAATCTCCTGAACCCGGTCTAAAGCTTCTTTGCAGGAGTTACATAAATTATCTACTACAACCACATCGTATCCTGCATTCAAAAGCTCTACACAGGTATGACTTCCAATATATCCGGCACCGCCGGTCACTAATATCGCCATATTTTTCTCCTTTTCATCCGTTAAACTATGTGTTCTCACTAGGTTCGAAAATACCTCACCAAGTGTTCACAGTATACCATATTTTCCAAATTCGTGGAATACCCCTCCAAACAATATGCCATTTATGTACTCAATAATCTTTTTTTGCTTTGGAAATAATATCGAGCAATGAAATTTCCAATAAATCAGACAACAGCAGCAATGAGCCCATCGAAGGCTTGCACACTTTCGTCTCCCAGAGATGAATTGTGTTCGTACTCACACCCAGTTTTTCTGCCAGTTCCTGCTGGGTCATGTTATGTCTGACCCGGTATTCCCGAAGAGCATATCCCAATTGGGTCATCTTGTGTTCATCTGTTTTCATAAGTCATTCTCCTCATTTAAAGATATGACCCGATTATATCACGAACAATCTCCAAAATTTGTCGAAGCCTGACGAGAAAATAAAATTTTATTTTTTCTCCAAAATGTATAAAATTGGCGGACAATTTTCTCTATTGACAATTTCTGTCCGCAAAATTTCTCCCCAACCGGAAGGTAATGCTTCCATAAAAGTTTCAACAGCCGCTTTTTCCTCCGGGCCGCCCGGATGGCCGTAATACACAAGAACGACGCCCAGACCGCCGGGACTTAATAACTCCGTAAGCCCCTTCAATGCCTCAATCGTAGACTCACTTCGGGTGATAATCTGTTTATCTCCGCCCGGAAGATAGCCTAGGTTCATTGTAAAAGCCTGAATATTTTCATGGATTCGCTCACCGGCTTCGCTGTGGGAACAGCAAAATAGTTCGGCCCGCTCTGTGTACCCGGCTTCCTTCAAACGCTCTTTCGTATTTAAAATAGCTTCTTTTTGTATATCAAATCCGTAGACCTTTCCCTTTTCTCCGACCAGTTCACAGAGCTTCAATGTATCCCAGCCGTTTCCTACAGTGGCATCTACCGCCCGGTCTCCCGGCTTTAATTTCTCACTTAATATCCGATGGACTCTGTCTACCATCTGCATGTGAATTCCTCCTTTGTAAGGTAAATCTATGACCTGAATAAATTTTATCGTAAAATATGAAACCAGACAAGTCATCATACATAATATAAATCAAAAGTAAATATTAATAATTTATGGAGGCAAACAATGAGTGATTTAGCTGCTACCGGTTGCGGTAACAATGATTGTGGTTGTGGATGTGGAAATAACGCTGGTTTTTTCAACGGAGGAGACAGCTGCTCTCTGATCTGGTTGATTCTGATCTTAAGCTGCTTTGGTAACGGTGGTTGTGGCTGCGGTAACAATGACCGCTGTGGCGGATTCGGTAATGGTTCCAGCTGTGACTGGCTGCTTCTGATCATCCTTCTGTCCTGCTTTACCGGCAACTGCAATAATGGATGTGGCTGCTGCTAATTTATGACAACAAAAGATGGGGTGCCTTCGGGCACCCCTGATACTATGCCGCAGCAAAAGCGGTACAATATTATATAAAATTTGAGGTGAAACCGTGTCCAATGAAACAACCTATATCCCCTTGACGGAACTGGACCGCCAGTCCTTTCAGGGTACATCCCAAATGCTTAAAGCCGCAGTAACCTACATGGACCCTTCCTCTGGGAAAATGTTGGCCATGCTTGCCCGAATATTGGAATTAAAACAAACTGTCAATCTTTTTAATCAGGAAAAAATCTCCATCTGCTCCGTTCCCCCGGACGGCCACCGGCCCGGCATTGAAGAAATTCTCAAAGATATCCGCAAATACTGTGCTCCCGCCGAGGCCGAACAAATTGACCAGTTTCTGAACATATTAAATGCGGTGCGACTCTATAACCAGTACAATGAACTCACTAAAAATACAGACTTTTCCAACATGATGAATCAGATGAACCAAATGAAAAATATGAATATTACCCCGGAACAGATTCAGATGATTCAGACACTCATGCACGCTCAGTCCGTTTCATCCGATAACGAAGAAAACTGACAGCTTCCCGGGAAGCGAAAAAGGCTGACGCCTCATCGGCGTCAGCCTTCTGTATTTTTATCAAATACTTACATCAACATTTTAAACAACATGGCGACCTGTTCCTCTTCCACTTGCTGCTCTTCATCCCACATGGTCACTTTGCCGTCTTCATAATCCGCCACATCTCCCGGAAAAACCCGTCTTGGAAAAAGCTCTCTTGGGAGTCTTAATGTCACATTGTCTGTCTCACATACGATCACGTTTTCCATAACCTCTCCAACTACAATTTTCATTGCTTCTACCTCCACTATGCTCCATTAAATCCAAAGCTAATTTTATGTATTTCTCAAATGTACTGCATCCGCTCAAAATAACGAATCAATACATCCGCACAATTTTCTATGCCCCACCTGGAAGTGTCCAGTATGATGTGGTAATCACTCACATCTCCCCAGGTCTTTCCGGTATGCTGATAGTAATACTTCTCCCGCTCCGCATCGGTTTCCTCAATACGCTTTACAGCGTCCTCATAGGAAAGGGAATCCCGCTCCATTACACGACGAATCCGGTCCTCCTTCTCAGCACACACATAAATGTTAAAAACATTGGACTGATCTTTCAAAATTTCTGACGCACATCGTCCAAGAATAATACAAGGCTGTTCCGCCAACTCACGGATAGCTTCCGCCTCCGTCTCAAAAGCATTCTTACGCACCTCCTGCTCAACATCCACCTTATCGTAGACCGGAAGATCCAGTCTCTCTGATAATTCCTTCGCAATGGTGCTTGCGCCTGTGCCGTATCTGCGGCTCATCGTAATAACTAATCCCATAGATGTGTGCCCCCCTTTGATGTAAATCGTTTTATATAGGTTCTATGATAAGTCACTTGATGTTATTTGTCAAATTTTCAAAGCCCTTTTTGATGGATTTTTAAGAATATTTTTCATTTTTTCCACATACAATTTATGGAAAAATTTTTTGAGGTTTTTTATGAAACATAAATCCAGATACATAACCGTCGTAAAAATCGGCATGCTTTTTGTCGCTGCCTATCTGTTCGGTCACTTCAGTGCCGTTGCCGTAGACTATCTGCAGCCGGAAGCCGTGGATGCCTCCGCCGACGGCAACTGGGGATTAAGCTTCCAACAGGAAGGAGAGCCCCCCGTAGCCAACGCACCGGCTGAGGAACTGGCAAAATATGATGCTTATTACGCCGAAATAACGGATGAAAAAGTCCTTTACCTGACTTTCGATGCCGGATACGAAAACGGAAATATGCCAGCCATTTTGGATGCCCTGAAAAAACATAATGCCCCAGCCACTTTCTTTGTTGTCGGAAACTTCATTGAAAGTGAGCCTCAATTAATCCAGCGGATGGTATCCGAAGGTCATACTGTTGGGAACCACACCTATAGCCATCCAGATATGTCAAAAATTTCCACTGTGGAGACATTTACCCAGGAGCTTGAAGGCGTGGAAAAACTCTATGAAAAAATAACGGGGCAGCCGATGACCAAATACTATCGACCGCCTCAGGGTAAATATAGTGAAATGAACCTTCAAATGGCCAAAGACCTGGGATATAAAACATTTTTCTGGAGCCTGGCTTATGTGGATTGGTATGTAGATAATCAGCCGACAAAGGAAGAAGCCTTTGAGAAACTCCTTGGCCGTATCCATCCCGGAGCCATCGTTCTTCTCCACAGTACCTCTTCCACCAATGCTGAAATTCTCGACGAACTGCTGACTAAATGGGAAGAAATGGGCTATACTTTTAAAAGTCTGAATGAATTGGTTGATAGCCCTCAAGCCTGATATAAAAGTTTAATAATCTGTTTAGGCAACATAAAAATCCCTTTTCTGGCACAGGCAATTTGGAACACCTCATATTTCTGTACAGAAAAGGGATATATATTGTCATTTTTTCTTCTCTGGCTTTCCTTAAAGCTATCATTGCAGCCAGCGCGCAAATCAACGCAAACACTCCCAGCAGTCGATAGGATGTAAGCATGCCTCCAATTTCAGCAATATTGCCCGTCAGTATAGGAAAAACCGACATTTCGACCGCATAAACGGCCTGAAAAAATCCCATCGCTGTGGACTTTTTCTCTGCTGGAACTTCGGACATGGCCTTTGTCGTCAATATTTTTAAGTCTGCTGCTTCTTTTAATCTAAATTATTCTCACTGACAATTCCGTAATAAGCTCTGGAGGTTACCAGATATACCAAAATATAAAACAAAGCGAATACGCCAAAGCATCCGAGAGTAATTATAGCCAGCAGCCGTGTGTTCATCAATCCAAACAAAGTAAGCAGCTTGGATACCAGAGGAAATGCAAAGCCCATGTGTATGCCTGACATAATGAGAGGTGCAAAAAAGACCGTCAAAACCTGAGAATTAATACTCTTTTTAATCTCTTTCTTCGTCATACCTACTTTTTGAAGGATTTCGAACCTGGACTGATCTTCGTAACCTTCAATAATCTGCTTATAGTACATGATCAGTACAGCACCGCAGATAAATACAAGCCCCAGAATCAGACCAAGTGCGAAGAATCCACTGTTCAATGCCAGGAAGCCATCCCTCTGGAGAGCCATGCTTTGAAATGATACATTGACATTTTGCTGTAACACTTCTTCTTCGGACAGCCCGGTAGCTTCCATAACGTATTCTTTCGTGGCCCTATCCATAACAGCGTTATAGATTTCCGTCTGTTCCTCTTCGCTGCAGGCCAGGTCGAAACCGTAATAATCATGAATATAGGCCCTCTCTTCCATTCCCATTTTAGCCAGAATATCATTAATGGAATTCAAAGCATCGGTCACATCCGGCACAAACATAAAAAGCGACGGCATAATCTGCATAGTATCGGTTTCATTTGCCACGAAACTTTCTGTCTTTTTGGTCCGGAAAGTTCCGATGCCATCCAAAGTAATCTCATCGTATTTAAAGTTGGATTTCGTCGCATAAATTAAAGCCTCCCCTTCAGCAAGTGTCTCGGACGTTCCCATAATCTGATTGTAATCTTCCAGCGGAATAATAAACACACTCCACACTTTTGAATAATCTACGGAACTGTTCAGCTTATCTTCATCAAAAATTATCTCATTTCCCTCCATAATACCGGAAATGCTCACATAATGATAATGAACAATATTTTCCTCTGTCTGTTGATGCTCTCTAAGCTGTTCATCGATCACCTGGTGAAAATACTCGGTATATTCCGTGTCTGCTGCATCCGTTCTTAAAATCATATTTCTCGGATAACGCTGACGCAGCATATCTTCACCTCCGATATACAGACATGAAGTAGAGGAAATCATAACCAACACCATCGTCGAAAGAATACATATGGAAGCCAGCCCGGCGCCGTTACGTTTCATCCGGTAAACCATCGAGGATAAAGAAATAAAATGATTCGTTTTATAATAATAGCGCTTATTTTTCTGAAGCAGCCGGCAAAAGGTTACCGAACCGGCGATAAATAGAAGATAGGTTGCAACAATGACCATGATCACGGCAACAAAGAACAAAATCATGGCTGTGACCGGGTCCTGAATGGTTATGGCCAGGTAATACGCACCACCCAAAAGTACAATGCCGACTAAAGCCAGAAGCCAATTGGCCTTCGGCGGTTTTTCTCCTACCGACTCACTTTTCATCAGTTCCACTGGTTTGGATTTATAAATCTGATACAGACTGTTCAACAAAATCAAAACAAAAATAACACCAAACCATTTTAAGGTCATACCCAGGGCATCTTTATTAATGGTAAAGTCAAATCCTACAGTACTGTTTAAAAGCTTTGATACCAAAAGCTCTGCAACCTTTGAAAAAAGAACACCACATCCAAGCCCAAGAACAATCGATGTCACCGCAATGATCAGGCTTTCCCAGAGGATGACTCTTGAAAGATTTCCTTTGCCCATTCCAAGGATATTATATAAACCAAACTCCTTTTTTCGTCGCCGGATCAAAAAGGAATTGGTATAAAACAAAAGAATCGTTGAAAAAATACCGATGACCGTAATTCCCAGGCTCAGAAACCCCTGCACACTCTCTCCGCCCCGCATGGCTCCCACCGCATCATTTTTCGATAGAAAAGTGACAATGTAAAACATCATGACCATACCGATTCCTGTCAATATATAGGGAATATAGGTTTTCTTGTTTTTGGCAATCCCCGTCAATGCCAGCTTTGGATAAAATCCCAGTCTCATCGCCGCTCACCACCTGTCATCAAAATTGTCAGAGTATCTGAAATCTTCTGATACAGTTCTTCATTGGAACTATTACCCCGGTAAATCTGATGAAAGACTTCACCGTCTTTAATGAACAATACCCGGTTTGCATGGCTGGCCGCCTTCACTGAATGGGTAACCATAAGAATGGTCTGCCCCTCCTGATTAATTTTACCAAACAACTCCAACAATTCATCGGTGGACTTGGAATCCAAAGCCCCTGTCGGCTCATCGGCCAGAATCAATTTGGGATGGGTGATAAGAGCCCGGGCTACAGCCGCCCGCTGCTTCTGACCACCGGACACCTCATAAGGATATTTTCCCATCAGTCCTTCGATTCCCAGCTTCTGTACGATCGGTGTCAGTCTTGCCCTCATCTCTCCGTATTGTTTTCCAGCAAGAACCAACGGGAGCATAATATTATCTTTTAAAGTAAATGTATCCAGCAAATTAAAATCCTGGAAAACAAAACCCAGGTTATCCCGACGAAATTCGGCAATCTTCGACTCCCGAATCTGCGAAAGCTCATGTCCATCCAGACGAACACTTCCAGAGGTCGGCCGGTCTAAAGCGGCTAAAATATTTAACAAGGTTGTTTTTCCCGAACCGGATTCTCCCATAATTGCCACATATTCGCCTTTTTCCACACTAAAGGACACATCGGAAAGGGCCTGAACCTTATTGGCACCAAACCGTGTCGTATAAATTTTCTTAATATTACTGACTTCCAAAATTGCCATTTGGAATCCCTCCTTCTTATCTTTTACGAATATATTGTAGCAAAACAGGGAAATGTACTGCCATCGCTTTGGCTTACATTTCCCCGGTCCAACCTTACATTTTTGAAATATTCTTATTCAACTTCCAATACCTTTCTGTCCAGATCGATGCGGACTTCCGTGCCCACATCCACCTTTGAAGTTATAATAATCTCATGATTTAAGCGGCTGCAGATTCTGCGGCACAAATACAGTCCGATACCGCTGGCCTTTTTATCATTCCGTCCATTATATCCGGTAAACCCATTTTCGAAAATCCGAGGTAAATCCTCCGACGCAATACCGATGCCTGTGTCCCGGATACACAATGTTTTCGGAGCTTCCAGCGTTATGCTGATTTCTCCGGAACGGGTATATTTCAGTGCATTGGATAATACCTGCTCTATCACAAACAGAAGCCACTTTTCATCCGTCAATACCTCACAGGAAAGCGGCTCATAAGTAAGACGAATCTTTTTTCGGATAAACTGGGAAGCATACTTTCGCACAGCCTGCCGGATAATATCATCCAGATCATATTTTTTCAAAACATAATCTGTAGAACCGGAATCCAGCCGCAGATAAGTAAGCACCATCTCCACATACTGCTCAATCCGCTGCAATTCTTCCAGCAGCTCCCGGCTGCTGTCGCTGTCCTCGCCCTGTAACTGGAGACGCATGGCTGCAATCGGTGTTTTGATCTGATGGACCCAGATGGTATAATACTCCATCATATCTGTATATTGATGATTCATCTGATTGGTTATTTTCTGCTTTTCTTCATAAAGAGACCGAAGCACTTCCTGATAATCCATCTCAATCCGTCCGTCAGCTTCCGGAAAATGATTATCCGTAACTTTAATCTCTTCAACCATCGATCGAAGCTGAAAATGTTTCTCGCGAAAACGAATATAATCCCGACTTAAAATAATAACAGCAACAAACAGACCGAGAACCGTCCCATAAAGCACTGGAATCACCGGCAGCTTCCACAAAGCAAAAACTATTGCAAAAATCACTGCAAACAGAAAATATATCCCTATCACCTTTCTGTGAAATTTTATATATTCTCCCAGTATCCTCATTGTCCATACCCCTATCCGATCAAATATCCCATACCTTTTTTTGTCACAATAAATTCGGACAATCCGACCTGTTCGAGTTTTTTACGCAATCTTGCAATATTCACTGTCAGAGCGTTTTCATCCACGAAACTGTTCGTCTCCCAAAGACGTTCCATCAACGTATCCCGGCTGACAATCTTTCCCTTATTCTCCATCAGCGTCCTTAAAATACGATAATCATTTTTTGTCAACTCTATCCGTTCTCCATTATAAGTCAGACTGGCATCCGAAGTATTCAATATGGCGTCCCGATGCTGTAAAACCGTCATCTGACCACCAAAATCATAGATTCTGCGCAGTATGGCCTGGATTTTCGCTGTAAGCACATTCAGATCAAAGGGTTTAGCAATAAAATCGTCTCCGCCCATATTCATAGCCATAACAATATTCATGTTATCCGAAGCGGAAGAAACAAAAATAATCGGTACTTTTGAAAACTTCCGAATTTCCGCGCACCAGTAATATCCATTATAAAAAGGCAGTGAAATGTCCAAAAGCACCAATTGAGGATTAAATTGCGAAAATTCTTCCAGCACATTTCTGAAATTTTCCACACAATGTGCTTCCAAATCCCACATTTCTATCTGCTTTTTCATTGCAGATGCAATGCCTATATCATCTTCTACGATTAATATACGATACATCCTCTACCTCCCGTCCTATACTCTGTTCTCTGATATATCAGGTCCGTAATTTTACCTTTGCTTTGATGGCTTACTACCGGCTATGTCAAAGACAGAGCTTCAGCGGCTTTTGTAATATTTTTCAGTTCAGCCACCGTCAATAAGTAAATCCCCTCTTCATCAATCATAACTACGTCCCCTATCTATAAATTATTTTTATAGTTTGATAAATAATATAATTTCATTTTTTCGTTTAAAAAGTATATCACACAAAACATGGTGTTTCAAGGAAGAATACATTATGTTAAAACAACAGTACATTATTTAAAGGATAAATCCAATTATTTTGAAGTTTATCTGAAATTAAAATATAAAAGTAATTTACAGGATTTTATAACAATAATACGGCGTCTCTTTTTCAATTACTAAGGAAAAATTAAAGAGATATAAGAAACATCATGAGATTATTGCATCCCTCCCCACTCTGGAATACATTTCCCATATTAAAGAATGATGTAGTTTTTACATAAAAAGGTCCAGGATTTTTGTCTGACAGCCATAATGCTGTACAGCAAAATTTCCCGGACGCATTTTATTTTTATACTAGAACATAAACCATTTTTCCCGAAATGCAATACCCCGGCAATAGGTTTGGATAACATTGTAATCCCGATCCATAACTACCAGGTCCGCATCATATCCGGCGCAGATTTTTCCTTTTCTGTCATCTACCCCCAAACACCGTGCCGGATTCAGCGTACAGGCATTAATCGCCGTATCCACAGGAACACCTGCTTCCTCGATCAAGACCTGAAGCCCCCTGTTCATCTGCAGTGTACTTCCCGCAATCGTATCCGTTCCTTTCAGCCGTGCCAGGCCGTCCTCACCAATTTCGATATCGTGACCGCCAAGCTGATAATTTCCTCCCGGCGAACAATGTTTTGCACGCAGAGAATCTGTAATCAGGATGCCCCGTTCCCGGCCCTTGGCTTGAAAAAATATATTCAAGGCTCCAATATGTGAATGGTGCCCGTCTCCGATAATCTCGCCATAAATATCCCGGATACGAAAAGCCGCCCCTACAAGCCCCGGATTCCGATGGTACAGCGGTGTCATTCCATTATAAACATGAGTCATAGACGTAACACCATTGGCCACCGCCATCAAAGCTTTCTCGTAAGTTGCCGAAGAATGTCCCATGCTGACAACAACACCATTTTCCGAACAATAGCGAATCAGCTCAAAATCCTCATCATGTTCCGGACTGATGGTAATATACTTAATCCATCCCTTTGCCGCTTCCTGATACATTTTAAACTGTTCCACAGAAGGCTTCGCAATAGCCTCCGGCGGCTGGGCTCCTTTATACTCCATATCCAGATAAGGCCCCTCAAAATGAATGCCGAGAATTTCTGCACCGTCATACCCTTCTTCAATAACACTGGCTACATTCGCCACAGCCTTTGTAAGAACATCCGACATCTGGGTTACTGTTGTCGGCAGGATTGCAGTGACTCCTTCTTCGGGAATCCTTTCCATCCAGTCTCTAAGACCGGATGGTTCGGCATCATTTGTATCAAAACCATAGGAACCATGGGTATGAATGTCTATAAAACCAGGAAGAATCGCCTTCTCTCCGTAGTCTTCCTCTACAGACTTTGTACCATAAACATAGATTCTCTGAATTTTATCTTCTGAAATCTCTATCTGAGCCGGTATAAACTGTCCGCCAATCCAGACTTTTTTACTCTGAATAATCATTAATATCCCTCGTTTTCCATGTCTGCGCCTTCCCAGAGGCGATGCCCATCCAAGCAAATATCTCCCCGCATTGCCCAAATTTTTAAATTTTTAAATTTCAACTTTATACAGCCGTTGGTTCCTGCAAGACTTCCGAATCCTTTCGGCCATCGAATAGATTTCCATCCATCTTTCATTTCAGATACCTGACTTTCCTCAAAGGAAAATCCGAATACCGCATCCTCGGTCCACACACGATGAATCTGTGCTTCCATCAGGACCGGCTTTGTTTTATCGATGGCTTCCGCCAGAATTTCCAGAGAATCTCCCTGAAATTTCATTTTACAGGTCGTCAAAAGGCTGTTTTCATCTTCACGTTTCGGCACCATCGCAGCAAACTGATCCGCCTGCCACCGTGCTCTCGCCAGCGACGTTTCACGGAAATTCGTATGCCGTCCATTGCCACCCATATAATATAACCACAATTCACCATCCGGACCAATGACCGGCTGAGATGCGTATATACAGCCACAGTCAAAATCACCTGTCGGATAATGGCCCTGCCCCCTTGGAATCACAGACTGGCCCGGCGCCACAAAATCAAAATGTTCTGGATCCACTGCCCATGTCAGTTCGCAATCCACTGTGTCAAAATCTTTATCGGTCCGATCACCCTCATGAATCATGGAAGCCAGACCAAGATAAAGATTATTCCAGAAAAAAACAGGCATGGAATAAACCTGAGACTCAAAGCCCCGTCCTCTGAGAGTTTCCTTCGGTTCACTCCAGTGAATAAAATCATCACTGCGGCTCAAGGTCGTCATACGGATACCATCCTTCCACACTCGGGACAGAAGCATATAACACCCTTCTTCTTCATTCCAGAAAGGCAGATTATGACTGTCTGCCTGTGGATTATAATCCGGCCATGGAATCAGTTCGGACCAGTTAACGCCATCCGGCGAAAAGGCCACTGCCATATGTGCTCCATGCCCAGGAATATCCACCTTTGTCACTAACTTATATTTTAAATCGGGATGGGAGTTATGTCCATCAACCATAACCCCCGTCCCATGTGCAAATAGAAAGAGAATGTTATTCACCTTGCTGCCACGCCATTCTACCCGGCCAAGAGCCGGTTTTTCCCAATGAATACCATCTTTACTTTCCGCATAAGCCAGGGATGTTACCCTGTCCATTCTCGGAAGATAATCTCTCGACGCCCGTTCTTTGACAGTCGTTCCTTCCGTATCCAGATCATCCGTAAATAACGTGTAATAACAACGATAAATTTCTTTCTCTTTATCATAAATAACATTGGGATAGCCATTGTCAATCCGTATCTCCCAGGGTTTATCCTGAACCATCAAAGGATTATTTACCCCATCCTTTTTTGGAGGCGTTACCTGTATTGATATATTTTCCATAGCCTGAGGATTTAAAGTCCTTCGATCGAGCATTAAATATTTTGACAAAGAATCCGCCCCATTCCCTAGCAGTATGCTTTGATCGCATCATCAATCATAGCTGCACATTTCTTTACCTGTTCCATATCTTCCGAAACCAGATTCGTCAGTGGTTTACGAACACCGCCGATATCCAGATCTTCACGGATTCTCAAAATTTCTTTCATAACCGCATAGAGATTTCCATGGCATTCGCACATAGCATATATAATTGCATCAGCAACATACTGAATCTTCTGTGCTTCCACAACGTTTCCAGCTTCAACCAGTTCTTTGATTTTTAAGTAAAGTTCAGGCATTACAGCATAAGTTCCACCTATACCGCCGTCTGCGCCCATAGCCAGACCAGAAACAAGCTGTTCATCCGGGCCATTGAAAACAACGAATCCTTCGCCGCCTTCCATCTTAAACATCTGAATATCCTGAACAGGCATAGAGCTGTTCTTTACAGCAGCTACCTGTGGATTTTTACGCATCTCTTTAAATAATGGCATTGTCAGTGCAACTCCGGCCAACTGAGGAATGTTATAGATAACAAAATCCGTATTTGGCGCTGCAGAAGAAATGTCATTCCAGTACTCAGCAATGGCATATTCCGGTAAATGGAAATAAATTGGAGGAATGGCTGCAATAGCATCTACACCAAGGCTTTCAGCGTGAGCTGCCAATTCCATACTGTCTGCCGTATTATTGCAGGCAACATGGGCAATCACAGTCAGTTTTCCCTCGGCTGCTTTCATAACATGCTCCAGAACTAATTTACGCTCTGCAACACTCTGATAAATACATTCACCGGAGGAACCGCCAACATAAACACCTTTAACACCTTTTTTTATCATATACTTTGTGAGTGCTTCCACCCGTTCCGGGCTGACAGCTCCCTGATCATCATAACATGCGTAAAATGCAGGAATAATTCCCTGATACTTTGAAATATTTTTCATAATTCTCGCTTTCCTTTCATTCTGTCTACTATTTCATCTGTACTTTTACTACTGCCTTTTCAACCCGTTCCGGGCCGTCTACGGCAATCTTAACTTTATGGGCATCCTCAGGAAGGACGATCAATACCTTCCCCGGAGTCATATAAAGCCGATTCTCCACCGGACCATCGCAATCCACTGAATCTGTCACTTTATCTACGGCTGTCACGGTCATCTTCTCCATGTCCGTTACGCCAATCCACTCCTGTCCGGATAATACCAGATGGATATCCGCATAAAATTCGTGCGCCTCAAAAGCTGCTGCTTCTTCAGCCATCGTTTCATAACCAAAACGATTGATAAACACATTCTCGCCGTCCACATCATTTCTTCCGGCCTGAAGCTCACTGAGCGCATGACTTTTTAAAAAGTCAATGGCCGTATCCAGATGCGGCGCCATACCGCGATAATGTTCCAAATTGTTCATGTCAGTATAAATCATTCGCTGTCTCCACTTTCTTTTCCATCATATAAATGGCAAGCCACCATATGGCCCTCTTTTCCATGATACCGGAGTGCAGGGTCCTGCTCTTTACAAATGTCCATACAATGCGGACAACGGTTACGGAATGCACAGCCGCTCGGTTTATGGATCGGACTTGGAACCTCACCTTCCAGAATCTGACGCTGTTTCTTATTATGTATATCCGCTACAGGAATTGCTGAAAGCAGTGCCTTTGTATACGGATGCAGCGGCTCTTCATAAAGCGCTCTGGAATCTGCAACCTCGACGATCTTTCCAAGGTACATAACCATAATACGGTCGGACATATACTGAACAACCGAAAGGTCATGAGCAATGAAAAGATAGGTCAGATTCAATTCCTGCTGAATCTCTTTCATCAGGTTCAATACCTGAGCCTGAATAGATACGTCCAGCGCAGACACCGGTTCATCACAGATCAGTACTTCCGGCATAACTTCCAACGCTCTGGCAATACAAAGACGCTGACGCTGTCCACCGGAGAATTCATGCGGATAACGCAGCAGGTAGTCCGGCTGGATATTTACCATCTTTAATACTCTCTGCATCATCTTTTCACGTTCTTCCTGGGAAGTAATACCGTGAGTTTTTAACGGTTCTTCAAAAGAGGAATAGATTTTCTTCTGAGGGTTCAATGCAGAATACGGATCCTGGAAAACCATCTGGACCTTTTTACGGAATTCAAACATTTCCTCTTTATTAAATTTGGTAATATCTTTATATTCACCGTCATAGTTAAACATAACCTGTCCGCCGGTCGGCTTTTCAAGCATCATTACGGTTTTACCAAATGTTGACTTACCGCAGCCGGACTCACCAACGATTCCTAAAGTTTCACCCTTATAAACATCCAGACTAACGTCATCCACTGCTTTTACGTGGCCGACTACCTTTTTCATAAAACCTTTTGTAATCGGAAACCATGTCTGTAAATTCCGGATTTTAAAAATAATTTCTTTATTTTCTGTACTCATATCAGTTCACCTCCGGATAAGAATCAAATTTCAGGCAACGTACCCGGTGTCCCGGGGAAATTTCAAACATTGGTATCGTCTTTTCACGGCAGCGTTCCATACATTCGGAACAACGATCAGCAAATTCACAGCCGCCCTTTAAGTCTGCCGGATTCGGTGTAGCACCCGGAATCGTCTCCAGTTTCTGTCCGTCAGCCAGGCCGAGAACAGGAACGCTTCGGAGCAATGCCCGTGTATATGGATGACTTGTGCGGTCAAAAAGATCTTCCAGACTTCCGAACTCAACCACACGGCCCATATACATAACACAGACTTCATCCGCCATCTCAGCTACCAATCCCATGTTATGTGTAATAAGGATAATGGATTTACCCTCTTTTAACTGAAGTTCTTTTAAAAGATCCATGATCTGAGCCTGAATCGTTACGTCCAGCGCCGTTGTCGGCTCGTCACAGATTATCAATTCCGGATTACAGATCATAGCGATGGCAATAACAACACGCTGTTTCATACCGCCGGAGAACTGATGCGGATAACAATCAATACGTTCTTCCGGATCCGGAATACCCAGTTTACAGAACATTTCCAAAACCTTCTGACGAGCTTCATCTTTCTTCATGCCCTTATTGTGCTGAAGAAGTCCCTCTGCCACCTGGTCACCAACCTTATATACCGGATTCAGACTGGACATCGGATCCTGGAATACCATGGACATGTCCGGTCCACGGAGCGCCCGCATTTCAGGACCATTTGGTTCTTTAATACTTTCCAGATGATATTCGGTGACTTTACCATCCTTTAAAGCATTATACTGGATACTGTCTGCTTTAACAATAGCATTCTTTCCTGTAAAACGCATGATGGAGTTCATGGTAACACTCTTGCCGCAGCCGGATTCACCAACAACAGCCAGAGTCTTTCCGCGGTGCACCTGGAAAGATACATCTTTAACAATTTTAATTTCTTTTCTATCTGAAATGAAAGTTGTATTTAATTTCTCAACATTTAAAATAATTTCTTTATTATCCATGATGCCCCTCCTTACTGCTGTTTAGCATCCAGCACATCACGCAGACCGTCGCCGAAGAAGTTGATTGCCAGGACAAAAAGACTGATGGCAAGACCCGGGAATACCCAGATCCACCACTGGTTAGTAACAACGGATACGGATTTCGCCGCATTTAAAATATTTCCCCAGGTAGGTGTACTGTCAGCTACACCAAGACCGATGAAGGAAAGTGCTGCTTCCTGCAGAATGAAGAACGCAACGTTTGTCGTTGTGGAAACGATAATTGGGCTCATTACATTCGGAAGAATCTGCTTAAACATAATGTTGCTCTTCTTCATACCGAAAGCTTCGCATACTTTAACGTAGGTCTCGTTTTTCAAACTCATAAATTCGTTGCGGACCATACGGAAAGTCGTCATCCATCCGGTAAATACAAAGATAAACAACAAATTGCCAAGGCCTCGTTTATTTACGATAGCCACAAGCATCATGACAAGTACCAACTGTGGGAATGCCTGGAAAATCTCGGAAATACGAATAAGAATCATATCCACTTTTCCACCGAAATATCCGGCAAGCGCTCCTAAAATCGCACCGATAACAGAACTCATGACCGCACAGAAAGCACCAATCAGAATGGAATAACATCCACCGACAAGGACACGGGCAAACAAATCACGACCAATCGTGTCTGTACCAAAGAGATGTCCATTTCCCGGAGCCTGTTTCATATCAGTCAATACCGGCGTGCCATAGTCTACACCAACGATCATGCCAATGATGCAGGCAACGGTAATAACTACAATGATAACCAAACCGAGAACAGCCAGCTTATTGTTCATAAATTTTCGCACATTTCGTTTAAATAAAGAAGAAGATGCGCTTTTATTCGAATCTTTAATACTCGTTGTTTCACCCATAAATTCTTCCTCCTTCTTTATTCACCAAGACGTACACGCGGATCTAACAATGCGTTGAATACATCGACCATGAAAGAACAGATCAACATGGTAGCCGCAATAATCAATGTTGTTACAAGAACGACCGGATAATCACCGGATACGATAGCATTCGTCATTGTCAAGCCGATTCCCGGATAAGAGAATACGGTTTCAATAACAACGGAACCGCCGATCAATGCAGGAATACGGAATACCAAAATAACCAGAACCGGTTTCATGGCATTTCGGAATCCATGTTTTAAATAAACCTTCCATTCCGGAATACCTTTGGAACGTGCTGTTTTAATATAATCACTGTTCAATACATCCAGCATGGTGTTTCGTGCATAACGCATCAATACAGCTACCATACCGATCGTCAGAGTAAGAACCGGAAGGAACAAATGGAAGAAGGCGTCTGCAAGAGCGCTTGTTGCATCCGGACTGACACGGTTGCTCGCCGGAAACCAACCAAGTTTAATTGAGAAAACCTGAATCAATATAATACCAACAAGGAACTGAGGAACAGCCTGTCCTAAAACGGCCAGAACACGTCCTACATAATCGATAATACCATTCTGACGTACTGCAGAAATAATACCGATACCGATACCAATGATGGTGGAAAAAAGAAGTGAATATCCAGCCAGCTCAAAGGTATATGGAAGTCTTACTGCGATAACAGAAGCGATGGATGAACCATCGAAGGAATATCCAAGGTCACCATGAAGAATATTTCCAAGCCAACGGAAATACTGTACGATCAATGGGTCATTCAATCCAAGAGATTCTCTCAATGCTTCAACATTTTCTTTATTTGAGGAAAGCATCTCCGGGCTGACCATAAAGTTGATCGGGTCGATACCTGTCAGCTGCAGACCATAATATACAATAAAACTGATAACTAAAAGCATCGGAATCATCATAAGCAGCTTCTTAATGATGAATTTTAACATTCTATCCCCCCCATTCTTAAAGCAACATCAAACAAGGATTCTTAACCTCCCATAAACAAGGGGAGACTTTCGAAAAAATCTCTCCTGTCTCCCCCTTTAATCACTGAATCATTGTTTGATTTCTAAATAACTATCTTACTGAGCCATTTCCCAGTTAGCGAAATCCAGATCACACATGTACAGTGGATTGCAGAATGTTACGCCTTCCGGAATGACAACTTTGTCACTTGTGAATACATATGTACCAACAGTGAATACAGGAACTTTATAAACAGCTTCCTGTTCTTTATCCTGCAGAGCTTTCAGAGCTTCGTTTCTTGCTGCGGAGTCTGTAGCTTTGAACAGGTTGTTAACCAGTTCATCAAATTCATCTGTTCCGCCGAATACGTTAGCGAACAGAGCATCTGTACTCTGATATTCGGTATACCATTCATCGATAGAGAATGCACTCTTACCTTTGAAACCGATATCGTAGTTACGTGTTGTAAACAGGTCTGTTGTACCATCGTTGGACAATGTAGCTTCAACTGTCAAACCAGTCTGTTCAAGATAATGAACAACTGTCTGGATCAAGTCGATAGATGTCTGGTCATTGTTATAGTAGCAGATTTTCAGTGTACGGCTCATATCATAGCCAGCAGCCTGAAGGTCTGCTTTTGCTTTTTCAGCATCGAAAGTATATTCGAAACCATTGTAAGCTTCGTTGCTGTTTGGAACACCACTGTTCAGAACGCTTGCTGTCGGATAAAGTGTTGCCAGAGTTGCACGGTCGATTGCTTCGATCAAAGCTTTACGAACTTCTACGTTCTGCATAGCCTCGTTTTCGTTGCCGTCAACACCCTTCATGTTGAACAGGAAATATTTGTAGAATAATACATCAACTTCATGTTCTGTGTAATTTGGCATACCTTCAAGAGCCTCTACAAGGTCAGCTGCATTGCCGAATACATAGTCAGCCTGTCCTGCCTGTGCTGCTGTAATGTAATCCTGTACAAAGTAGCAGATAATGGACTGGATCTTTGGTGCTGTGCCTTCATAATTTTCATTTACTTTTAATGTAAAGTAGTTACCAACATTCAGTTCATTCAGTGTGTACATACCGGAGCAAACTGGATTTGTCCAGAACGCGTCAGATTCCAGAGTCAGAGGATCTGCGTTTTCAAGACAATGTTTTGGTAAGATTGCGAACTGAGCAAGTACATCTTTCATTGCAGCGTATGGCTCAGTCAGTGTCATAGTGATTGTGCTGCCATCGATAGCCATACTGTCGATTTTCTTGAAAGCAGATGTATAAATGGAGTTACATGTTGCAGCTTTTAATGCTGTTTCAATAGACCACTGAACATCTTCTGCTGTCAGAGCTTCGCCATCGGACCATTTCAAACCATCTTTCATTGTAATGGTGTATACGAGACCATCTTCACTAATTTCTACAGATTCTGCCAAATCCGGCTGTGGATTTGTCAAATCGCTGTCTGCAATAAGCAGGGCACGGAACATCAGATTTGTTGCCATGATACGGTTATACCATGGTGTTGGAATCTTGTCATCTGTTGTAGAACCATCACCTGTCGTTACAGACAATTTTAAAGTTCCGCCGTCAACGGACGCTGCTTCTGCAACGCTCTCTGCTGTTGTTTCGTCGGACTTTGCTGCTGTTGTCTCTTTACTGCCGGAACCACATCCGACTAAAGAAGCTACAACCAGCGTGGTTGCCAATAAGGCGGCCAACATTTTTTTCATAGTAACATCCTCCTTTTGCACTAAGCATTCACATGCTCACCGTTACATTTATAATACTCTTTCTGAAAATAATTTTCAATGTCTTAATTACATGAAAATCCATTTATTTTTTGTGCACATTGCACAAGATAGATTTGTTTTTGCCTTTTTGAATTAAGCAAAAAGAATACCGAATATAGGAAAATTTAAAGGTATATTCATTAAAATGTAAATTTTTGTCATTACATTTGAAAAGTTTTTGAAACTTTCCTTGCGTTAAAAATCAAATTGTTTTATAATCGTAATAGATTTTGAATATATACAAGGAGGCGGTTTCTTGGCTGAAAATATACTGGATTCTATTACAAAACAATATAACTCGTTGACCCGTTCTGGAAAAAAACTGGCAGACTATATCTTTGCCAACACAGCCAGCACACAATATATGTCTATCACCTCCCTGGCGGAAAGCTGCGGCGTATCCGAAGCGACAATTACCCGTTTTTGCCGTGGACTTGGTCTTTCCGGTTATAACGACTTTAAACTGGCTTTAGCAAAATGTGAACGGACCAATGATCTGGGTGATCCTTCGGATATTCCCCAAACGATCAATGCAGACGATAATTTCGATACTATGTGCCACAAGCTGCATGCATCAAATATCGTTTCCCTGAATGAAACACTGGAACATCTGGAGGAAAAAACTCTTGACAAAGCCGTTAACCTTCTTTCAGGAGCACGCCATGTCTACTGTTTCGGTCAGGGTGGAAGCATGGTTATGGCTATGGAAGCATGGGCCCGTTTTTCCACGACAACATCAAATTTTATCCATATTGAAGATTCACATATGCAGACAATGGCGGCCGCACTGGCTTCTCCTCAGGATGTTATCTTTTTCTTTTCTTACTCCGGTTCCACAAAAGATATGGAAGAGGTTCTACAGCTTGCAAAACAGAGAAAAACACCGATTATTCTTGTCACGCATTTTCCAAAATCCCGGGCGGCAGAATTTGCCGACATCGTTTTACAATGCGGATACAGTGAAAGCCCGCTTCAATCCGGTTCCATTGCCGCTAAAGTCGGACAATTATTTTTGATCGAGTGTTTGTTCTATGGTTACTGTCGAAAGAATCCGGAAATTCGGGCTGCTGCCCGCGCATCGACAGCTCAGGCCATCGCAAAAAAACTACTGTAATTAAAAAAACAGCCGTTTTTCTGTCACCGATTCAATGTGACAGAAACATACAGCTGTTTTTTATTACATTTTTTTATTTCTCTAAAAGTTCTGAAGCAAGCCATGCTGCTCCTAAAAGTCCGGCCTGATTGCCAAGCCCGGTCTGACGGATTTTCGTTCCCCGGAAGCCTTCGGAAATACCTTCATCTACCCGTCGGCACACTTCTTCAATAATATATTTCTGAGCAAGGATACCGCCGCCCAGCAGGATATCCGAAGGATTAAAAATGTGAATCAAGGTTATCAGTCCGTAGACGATCTCATCAATCCAAGCATCAATCTCAGCCCGGATTTCCGGCCGTTCAAAGGCTTCAAAAATCTTACGACCGTTATCCAGCGCAGCATCCACAGCCATCACCCGTTTGACCAGCGCTGTTGTCGATGCATATTTCTCATAACATCCGCTGAATTCCACGTCTTTTTTAATAGCTTCAGGATGGACAACAATGCCTCCAAAGCTTGCTCCGGAAAATGTATTTCCCGTATAAATGCCGCCGTTTAAAACGATAGCACCACCGACGCCGGTGCCATAGGTCAGACACAGGAAATTTTCACTGCCCTGTGCCGCGCCAAAGTAAAGCTCTCCGAGAGCCGCCGCATTGACATCATTTTCCACCGCAACAGGAACTCCGAATTCCTTTTCCAAAACAGCCCGGATTTCCATTCCTGTATAGTTTGGAATATTATCATTGGCATAATGAATCTTCCCCTTTTGGGAATCCACCTGTCCGGCTGTACTGATACCGATGGCATCAAAATCCCCATAGGTATGCAAAATTTCTTTAGCACGCTCCATCAGATATTCGCCGCCCCGGCTCGCATTCGTATCCCATTCTTTTAAATCGCTGGCCTGGCTTCCATCCCAGATACCCGATTTAATCGAAGTACCTCCAATATCCAGTGCTGCTATTCTCATTATTTCACACCCTCATCAATTGCTTTCATGAAGCGCTGAGCAATTTCCAACGGACGTGTGATCGCTCCGCCGACAACAATAGACCAAATACCTGTCTGAAGGGCTTTTACAGCCTGATCCGGATAATGAATTTTTCCTTCACCAATGACCGGAATATCAATATCTGCTGCCAGACGGCTCATTAATTCATAGTCCGGCTCATCCTTCTTGGATGTATAGTCTGTATAACCGCTCATTGTTGTTCCTACGATATCCACACCGCATTTCCATGCGTTGATGCCTTCTTCATAGTTTGAAATATCAGCCATCAAAATAATATCCGGATATTTTTCACGAATCTGTGCAATAAATTCATTGATCGTTGTACCGTCGCCGCGTTTACGGAGTGTACAGTCGAGGGCAACCACATCAGAACCTACAGCCACCAGATCATCGACTTCTTTCATTGTCGGTGTGATATAGCTGTCATATCCCGGATAATTAATCTTCACCAGACCAATGACCGGAAGTCCTGTTTCTTTTTTAATAGCTACGACATCACGGATGCTGCTTGTACGAATCGCCGGTGTTCCTGCTCTCTTTGCTGCCCGTGCCATCAAATACATGACAGAATCATCTTCCATGTATAAAGGTTCTCCTGGAATCGCCTGACATGAAACAATCATCTTTCCATGAATTGCATCTAAAATTTCCTGTTTTGTCATAATCGACACACTCCTTTTTATTTAATCAAACTCAATGCCGCTTCATCGGCCACAACAGTCACATCATTGTGCATCTGCAAAATAGATGCCGGCACACTGGAAGTCACAGCACCGTACAGAGAATCTCTTAAGATCTGTGCCTTATCTTCCCCGCTGACAACAAGGAGAATCTTCTTTGCCTGCATAATTGTTTTGATTCCCATCGTATAAGCCTGACGCGGTACGTCATCAGCAGAAGCAAAGAAACGTTTATTCGCTTCAATGGTACTCTCAGTCAAATCCACACAGTGGGTCATTTTTTCAAAAACTTCTCCAGGCTCATTAAATCCGATATGTCCATTATGTCCAAGTCCTAAAAGCTGCATATCAATACCGCCGACTTTCTCAATCACATGGTTATAACGTTCACATTCCTTATTACTGTCCATCTCCATACCGTTTGGAATGTTTGTATTTGCCATATCGATATTGATATCTTTGAAGAAGTTTGTGTACATGAAATAATAGTAGCTCTGGTCGTGATCCTTCGGAAGTCCTTTGTACTCATCCAGATTCACCGATCTAACCTCTGAAAAATCCAAATCTCCTTTACGATACCACTCAATCAACTGTTTATACACCCCGATTGGTGTAGAACCTGTAGCCAGTCCCAAAACACAGTTTGGTTTCATGATTACCTGAGCTGAAATAATATTTGCAGCTTTCCGGCTCATATCCTGATAATCTTTTGCTCTGTAAATACGCATATGTAACTCCCCCTTTTTATTTGCTCTGCCAGAGATTACTGGCAGGATATACGTTCTTTCTATCCCCATTATAGCATAGTGAAAATTATTTTCAATATTTCTTTTAAAAGAAAATGCTCGACATTTCAAAAAAGTGTTTTCCGCTATTCTATCTGCTCCTATTTTCCTTTCTGTATTTTGATGGGGTCATTCCATAAAACTTTTTAAAGTATTTGATATAGGCGCTGACCGAGTGAAAACCGACATCCATGGCAATCTCTGTAACCGTGTCATTGGAATCCACCAGCATCCTGGTGCTTCTGTCCAGGCGGTATCTAAGCAGGTATTGATAAGGTGCACACTGTACATAGGATTTAAAACACCGCTGGCATTCTGTTTGACTGATGCTGGCCGCCTCTGCAATATCTTTCAAAGATATATCTCTTGCATAGTTATCATGAACATAGGCAAGCAGCACCCGAATGCGCTCATGGCTCCGGGCCCGATCCGGACCGTCCATTCTTTCATAAAATCCAACGGACGTATCTCCTGGTCCGCCCAATCTGTTTTCTGCCGCTGCTTTCGAAAGGCTTTCAATAAGTTCCAGCCAAATCTTGGCCAATTGTATGGATACCCGGTATTCCAAATGCCCTGTCTGAGCAGCTTTGTCTATCCTATGCATATCCAGCCGTTTATCAAAATATATCCGATCCAGCCCCCGAACTGCTTCCAGTACATTCGCGCATTCTTCATCTTCTTCCTGCATCGCAAAATGGGTAAGAAATGGATGGTTGACGATGGATGCCACATCTCGCTCTTCCATGATGCTTCCTGTAAAAAAAGAAAGCATTCTTATAGGCACAATATAACTGTGATAATGGCAGTCCTCTTTCTCCATAATCTGATGCAGCGCCGCTTGGTTGATAAACATACAATCTCCTGCTTTTAAATCAACTTCTTCGTCATAAATTCGAAAATGAACCACACCTTTTAATATGTATACAAACTGGACCTCATCGTGCCAGTGAAATACCCGGAACCCCTCATTATAGGGTTTGCAGTGCTTCCGCTCCACATCCAGAACAAGTAGCGGAAACTTCGTAGCATCATAGGGATTATGGGAATAAATCGGCACAACATCTTTTTCAATAATCATCCGGCTCCATCCTCTCCGTAATATTTGGTTATTTATTTATAAATTATAGGTAGAAATCTGCTATCCTTCAAGAATTTTCTGTTATATAATTCTATTTGTTGAAAACAAAGGAGGAAATCTTGATGATTATTGATGAAAATCCAATTGAAAAGCAGGCCATGGAAGCTTTCCATGCCGGCCGCCGTGAAGAAGGCTTGAAAATCCAGGAAGAATTTACTTCTAGATTCCGCCAGGAATATTCCGAAAAAGACCACTGTCCATGTAAAAAAGCATGCCGATATCACGGTAACTGCAAAGAATGTGTAGCAATTCACCGAGCCCACGGCGAACATGTGCCAAACTGCATGCGCCCTCTGATTAATAGGAAACTCAGAATTTTATCCGAACTTACAGAACATACTCTGGCCTGTGAAATCGAACCGCCAAAGGAAATACTTCGCAAAGAATAAAAAATGTATGGTCTCAACCTCGTAAATATTCGAATTCATTATTTTTCCTCATTCTTTTCCCATACTAATAATAATTCGGTCTCTCCAGTGTTTTCATCTGTCTGTTTATGCTCAATCTGAAATCTCTCCCGTAAATAAAAATGTAATGCTCTTTCATTTTTCTGATAAACATGTAAAGTCAGGCGTTCTTTTATCTGCTTTGCATGATTCAGCAGTACTTTTCCAAATCCCTGAGACTGCTTTTTTTCATCTACAAATATTCCGGCAATATAATCATCCATCAATCCAATAAATGCTGTCACCCGCTGATTCTCTTTACAGACATACATTTCTGCTTCCAGTATCATTTTACGAACATCTTCAGCATTGATCTTCCAATAATCCTCCGTGATAAACCCATGTGCCTGAATATTTGTTTTGAGCCAAATTTCCATCACCTGATCCAGATCCTGCTCTGCAAATTTTTGCGCCAGCGGCCGAAGCACTCGGCATGGATTTCCCCCAGCCAGCACATGGTCCGGAATATCCTTTGTAACAATGCTCCCTCCGGCAATCACCGTATCATTTCCAATAGTCACTCCTGGCATAACATGTACGCCGCCGCCAATCCAAACATTGTCCCCAACAGTAATCGGCTGGGCGTACTCCAATCCCTGATTTCTTCGCTCCGCATCCATTGGATGTCCCGCAGTATAAAATCCACAACCCGGTGCAATAAAAACATTGTCTCCAAAAGTAACCTTTGCACAATCCAAAATCACGCAATTGTGATTCATGAAAAAGTTTTCCCCAATCTCAATATTATATCCATAATCGCACCAGAAGGGTGACAGCACATAACAAGATTTTTTCGTTTTTCCGAATATTTCTCGAATCAACTGTGTTTGTTCCCCGACTTGAGAGGGCCGCAGCTGATTGAACTTATGGCACAAATCTTTACATTTAAGCCGCTCCTGCATCAAATCTTTATCATAATTGGCATTATAAATCATTCCAGCCAGCATCTTCTCTTTTTCTGTCATTAAATCAGCTCCAATTTTTATCAATTTCTTTTTACAGGTCGCAAAACATCGTATAATAATCTTCTTTCGTCCTTCTCACTATGTCTAAATCAGCCATTACGTTTCATCATCAATGACAGCTCAAACCATATTTCATATAATGCAACCAAATCAGTGAAAACAACGTTATCATAAAGTTATATTAATCAAAACATATTACTTCAACGTCTCCACCCGGGACAGAGGTAACTGGGTCTTTTCAGCCGTCTGCTCGGCCGTCATCCCCTGACCTAAAAATCTCCGTGCAACATATTCCATAGATTCGCCGACTTCAATGATGTGTCTGTCTGGATCATACAGACGAATAACCCGCTGTCCCCAATCATGTTCTTTACAGCGATTCAAATAATCTATAGAAAATTCACTGTTATCCAGCTTTTCCAAAAAAGCGTCAATATCGTTTTCCTCAAAATAAAGTTCCGCGTCATTGCCTCCCTCAACAGCTTTTCTCCCGATAAATTTCTCCCAAAGATTCTTTTCCTGGAGGGCCAGCCCCTCCGTAAGTACGACATTTTCACCAAAATCAGCAACCACTTCCAGACCAAATAATTCTTTATAAAATCTTTTTGATTTTTCAATGTCCTTGACAACGATTAATATATTTTTAAGACGCATATATTTTATCCCTCCTCTATCCTGAGCACCTGATTTCAAATTTCACATATTTTCTTTATTATATCAGAAAACATATAAAAAAACAGCCGTTCTGCTCCTTCTAAAAGAAACAAAACGACTGTTTTAGCTAAATAACATTTATTTCTGAACAATATTTACAATCTTGCCCGGCACATAGATTTCTTTAACGATGTTGCCGCTTAAACGGTCACCGAGAACCTCTTTCGCTTTGGCAATAACAGCATCTTTGGCTTCATCGGCGGAAATGCTGATGACAGCCTTTGTCTTTCCATTGATCTGAACCGGAATTTCCACTTCATCATCTTTCATGGCTTCTTCATCAGCGGACGGCCATGTATTTTTAAATACGGAAGTGTCATGACCAAGCTGCTGCCACAGTTCTTCAGCGATATGCGGAGCAAATGGAGCCATAAGGATAACGGCTGTTTCCAGTGTTTCCTTATCTACACCGCCTTTTTTGGTCATTTCCATTAACTTATTGTTATATTCCATGAAACCGGAAATAACCGTATTCAAGCTGAAGGATTCGAGACGGCTTGTAATATCATAAACCATCTTATGACGGAGTTTCACAAGTTCTTTTGTCTCTTTAACGTTCTTATCCTTGTTCTGAAGAATCATATTCCAGAAGCGGTTAAGGAAACGATAAACACCATCGATACCACGGTCATCCCATTCGGAATCCAGTTCCGGCGGACCTACGAACAGTTCGTACATTCTCAGAGAATCACAGCCATAGTCACGTACCAGATCATCCGGTGAAATAACATTGCCTTTGGATTTACTCATCTTGATACCGTTTTTACCTGTGATCATACCCTGGTTGAACAGTTTATGGAACGGCTCATCAAAGTCAATCACTCCGATATCGTAAAGGAATTTTGTGTAGAAACGGGAATAAAGCAAATGCAGTACCGCATGTTCTACACCGCCGATATACATATCTACCGGCAGATATTTGTCTGCTTTTTCTCTGGATACGAGCTCTTCGTCATTAAGAGAATCCACGTAACGAAGGAAGTACCAGGAAGAACCAGCCCACTGAGGCATAGTATTTGTTTCTCTCTTAGCCGGTGCACCACAGTTCGGACAGATCGTATTTACCCAGGAATCAATGGCTGCCAATGGGGATTCGCCTGTACCTGTCGGCTGATAGGATTCAACTTCCGGCAGTAATAATGGAAGTTCTTCTTCCGGTACAGGAACGCAGCCGCACTTCGGGCAATGAACGATTGGAATCGGTTCACCCCAATAACGCTGACGGCTGAATACCCAGTCACGCAATTTGTAGTTTACAGTCTTACGTCCGAAACCTTTTTCTTCAATGATCATCGGAGCTTCTTTTTTCAGAACAGCAGATTCCATACCATTCCATTCACCGGAATTGATCATGGTTCCTGATGCTTCTGTATAAGCTTCGGTCATATTTTCAATTTCTTTGCCGTCTTTGGCAATAACCTGGATAATCGGAATATTGAATTTCGTAGCAAATTCAAAGTCACGGTCATCATGGGCCGGTACACACATGATAGCGCCTGTACCGTAATCTGCCAGTACATAGTCAGAAATCCAGATTGGTGTCTTTGCACCGTTCAATGGATTGATGGCATAACTTCCGGTAAATACACCCGTTTTTTCTTTATCCTGGAGACGGTCTACATTGGATTTCATGGAAGCTTCATAGATGTATTTATCAACAGCTTCTTTGTTTTCCGGTGTAGCTAAAGATGCGGCAAGAGCATGCTCCGGTGCCAGTACCATAAATGTTGCACCGTAAAGTGTATCCGGACGTGTCGTGTACACTGTAATCTTCTCATCTCTGCCATCAACCGGGAAGTCTACTTCTGCACCGTAGGATTTGCCAATCCAGTCGGTCTGCATCTTTTTAACCTTTTCCGGCCAATCCAGTTTATTCAGATCTTCCAGCAGACGGTCTGCGTATTTTGTAATACGAAGCATCCACTGTTTCAGATTTTTCTTTGTTACAGGAGAACCGCAGCGCTCACAGTTACCATTGACAACTTCTTCATTTGCCAGACCTGTCTTACAGGAAGGGCACCAGTTGATCGGCATCTCTTTTTCATAAGCCAGTCCTTCTTTAAACATCTTTACAAAAATCCACTGAGTCCATTTATAGAATTTCGGATCTGTTGTATTTACTTCCATATCCCAGTCATAAATAGCTGCGATCTCATTAATCTGACGTTTAATATTTGCCACGTTTTCTGCTGTGGATTTTGCCGGATGAACGCCCATCTTGATCGCATAGTTTTCAGCCGGAAGACCAAAGGCATCCCATCCCATCGGATGAATCAGGTAATATCCCTGAAGCATCTTATAACGGCTCCATACATCAGAAATAACATAGCCTCTCCAATGTCCGACATGCAGACCATTGCCTGACGGATATGGGAACATGTCCAGACAGTAATATTTAGGTTTCTTACCATCATTGACGTTTACCGGATTCTTTTCCCAGTTCTGACGCCACTTTTTTTCAATCTCCTTATGATTATAAGGTGTTGCCATAATTTAAACATCCTCTCTGTATCTCAATTTCAAACTAACCTATATTTTATCATATTCAGGCTAAAATTCAACGATTTTGTTTGATTTTACGCATTTTTCATAGCTTTTAAAATCGTCCCGACCTTCGGCGTAGTACCGTAGAGAAGAACCCCGACACGATATATCTTTGCCGAAAGGACACCAATTCCGAAAACAGAAATGATCAAAATGGCAATTGAGATAATGATTTCATAAATCGGCACTGTACTCATGGCAATCCGGGTAAACATGGCAATCGGCGATGTAAATGGAATAAAAGAGCAGATTTTCATGGCTATATTATCCATTGTACCGCTGGACATAGAAATGACTACAATGACAAATGCGGCAATGAATAAAAATGTCAGCGGCATTACCGATGTATTGATATCTTCTACCTTGGACGCAGTCGAACCAATTGCTCCATATAAAAAGGCGTAAATAAAGAATCCCAGAATAAAGAAAATCAGCATATCCCCTAAGAGATGGGGCGGTACATTAAATATGGATTTGATCATATAATTATCGCCCCAGTATCCGGCATTCATGTTATAAAACAGAATGGAGGCACCAAAAACCAACACCAACTGGGTCAGGCCGGCTAATCCCGAACCAATGACTTTTCCAAACATCATGCTTGAAGGTTTCGCACTGGTAATGAGCAATTCCATCGCTCTGGAACTTTTTTCTGTCGCAACATTGGTTGCAACCATTTGTCCATAAAGCAAAATAACCATATATAATGCAAAAATCATAATATAAGTATAGAAGAAGTTCTGCATCTGGTCTTTGCCAAGGCTTTCAACCTCATGCTCGATCTGTACGGATAAAATGCTTCCGGCCTCCATCGGAGCAATGCCCTTTTCAACCATTGCACTCATACGGTAAATGTTTTGAAAAAGCTCGTCGGCTATAGACGTATTATTATCATACATTGAAAGATTATTCACATAGTAAGTATAGGACATACCTCCTGTGATGACAAAGGCACACTCAGCCTCACCGGACAGTATCTGTTCCTTAATTGCTTCCACGCCCTCTGTTGTCGCCTGAACATTATAATCCTCAAAAGCCGCTCCGAAGACCTGCTCCAGTACTTCTCCTTCTTCCGGTGTTTCCGCTGCCACCAGCATCACCTCGCGCTGCTCCGGTTCTGTAGATTCTGATTCATTTTTAAAAAGACCGGATATCCGTGGAAAAAACATTACAACACCGATCGCCAGTACAAGGAAAATAGTAATACCGGCAAAAATTTTATTTTTAAAATAGTGCTGCAGTTCAAATTTTAGTATGATTAAAAACTGTTTCATAATTCTTCCTTTCTTTCCTATTTTCCTGCATATTCGACAAATATATCATTCAAAGAAGGTTCATATACCCGTATTTCATCGACATCATATTTTTCAACAAGCTGACGCATCACTGATTGTTTATCCTCCGGAGCTTTTAATCGTATAATAAGCTCCTCCTTGTCGTTTTCCACACAGCAGTCTGCAAAATCCCTTTTAATCACTGCATTTTTATCCGAACGTACCACCAGGCTGTCCCTCGCATGGCTTCTTTTTATTTCATTCAGATTCCCCTGTAAAACAATTTCTCCGTTATTCAAAATAGCGATATGGTCACAAAATTCTTCGATATAGTTCATCTGATGACTGGAAAACAACACAATCTTTCCTTTTGCAATCTCTTCCTTGACTACATCTTTTAAAAGCATGGCGTTGACTGGATCCAATCCAGAAAAAGGCTCATCCAGCACTACAATCTGTGGATCATGAACCAATGCCGTGATAAGCTGGATTTTCTGCTGATTTCCTTTGGAAAGTGTGTCCAGCCGTTTATTTCTGTATTCCGCCATCCCCAGATGCCCCAGCCAGTAATCCACAGCTCGCACCGCCTCTTTTTTACCCATACCTTTTAATTGAGCAAAATAAACCAACTGGTCGATGATTTTCTTCTTCGGATACAGGCCCCTCTCCTCCGGAAGATAACCAATCTGCACTTTTTCATAATCAATCGGCTGACCATCAAGTAAAATTTCTCCGCCATCTGCCGGAAATACATCCATCAGAATGCGGATTGTTGTTGTTTTCCCGGCACCGTTACGTCCAAGCAAGCCAATGGCTTTTCCTCCAACTGCCCGAAAAGATATCCCTTTCAAGACAGTTTTTTCACCAAAATTCTTTTTAATTTCGTGTATAACCAGTTCCATTATTTTCTCCTTTAAACAGATTGTATTTTTCTTACTTCTCTTCGCATAAATGATATTGGGGCGGCCTGTTGATTCAGACTGCCCCATAAAGAATTAGATCCACTATTTACTATTCTGCTTTTTCATTATCTGCAATAACCTTCTCCTGAACATCACTTGGAGCCTGTTCATATCTGCTGAAGGAATATGCGTAGCTTCCGCGTCCGCCAGTCATAGAACGAAGGTTTGTAGAATACCCGTAAAGTTCGGATAATGGAATATCTGCAACGATTTCTGTCTTTCCGCCTTCGGTCGGGTTCATACCAAGAACACGGCCGCGTTTCTTATTCAAATCACCCATGATATCACCGGTATAGCTGTCCGGAACAATAACGCTCAGGGAAACGATCGGCTCAAGGATTACAGGGTTTGCCTGCATAAACGCACTCTTGAATGCCTGACGTGCTGCAGTCTTAAATGCCATTTCGGAGGAATCTACCGGATGGTAGGAACCATCAAACAATGTTGCTTTCACGCCAACAACAGGATATCCGGCCATAGGTCCTTTAAGGACAGAGTCCTGAATACCTTTTTCAACAGCAGGGAAGTAGTTCTTCGGTACAGCACCGCCGACAACCCGCTCTGCGAATACATATGGTGTCTCCAGATCGCCGGATGGCTCGAATTCCATAGCAACATCACCATACTGGCCATGTCCGCCGGACTGTTTTTTATATTTTTCACGTACAGAAACTTTCTTACGAATGGTTTCACGATACGGAACTCTCGGTTTTGAGAGATTAATCTTAACTTTATATTTTGCTTCCAGCTTGCTCACAACAACATCCAAGTGCTGGTCGCCCATTCCGTAAAGAAGAGACTGACGGTTTTCCTTATCATTGAAAGTTCTCAGGGTCAAATCTTCTTCCATCATCTTCTGAAGAGCCTGGGAAACTTTATCCTCATCGCCCTTATTCTCAGCTTCATAACGCATATATGTATAAGGGGATTCTACTTCAAATTTTTCAAATACCAGCGGATCAGCTTTCAGGGAAAGGGTATCGCCTGTGGAAGTATTGGATAATTTAGCAATTGCACCAATATCACCGGCTTTTAATTCCGGCATTTCGATAGCTTCTTTACCTCTTAAAACATAAATTCTGGAAAGCTTCTCTTCTGTTTCTTTATCATAGTTATAGATGACCGAATCGGATTTCAATTCACCGGAACAAACCTTAATTAACGAATAACGGCCGATGAACGGGTCAACAATGGTCTTGAATACATAAGCGGAGAATGGACGACGAGAGTCATAATCCACATTGTATTCTTTATCTGTACGAGGATCTTTACCAAAAATCTTAATGTTATCACGGATTGGTGAAGGCAGAAACTCTACGCATGTTTCAATTAAACCTTCAATACCATAAGCTAATGTACCGGAACCACACTGTACCGGAACTACAGAACCTTCATTAACATTCACACGAAGAGCATCAATAATCTCATCTACATTAAACTCTTCACCATCGAAATAGCGTTCCATGTATTCTTCGCTTGTTTCAGCAACAGCTTCCATCAAAGCCTCGCGGCATGGTTCAAGATCATCCTGTACATCATCCGGAACATCTCTTTCTTCCCATTTTCCGCCGCCGGTAAAACGACGTCCTTTTAAGGTAACCACATTGACAACGCCGGTGAATTTATGATCTTCACGAATCGGCAGATGGAACGGAGCGATACGTTTGCCATAAAGTTCACGAAGCTGCTCAACGACCTTCATATAATCTGCATGTTCATCATCCATATTCGTTACAAAGAAAACTCTCGGAATACCATATTTTTCACAGTAAGCCCATGCTTTTTCCGTACCTGCTTCCACGCCTGCTTTACCATTGATAACGATGATCGCGCCGTCAGCAGCAGCCAGAGCTTCATCGACTTCACCGGCAAAATCCAGATAGCCCGGTGTATCTAAAAGGTTAATCTTCCAGAATTTCCATTCAATCGGAACAACCGATGTGCTGATTGAAAATTTACGACGGATTTCTTCTTTATCATAATCGCTGATGGTGTTTCCATCCTCAATGCGTCCCTGACGTGTTGTAACTCCTGTAACATGCGCCATTGCTTCTACGAGAGATGTTTTTCCACAGCCGCCATGGCCTAAAATCGCAACGTTACGTATGTCCTGTGTTTTGTAAACCTTCATGTCTTATTCCTCCAATACGTTTTTATGGATATATTTTACTAAAAAATTTGCACATCTTCAAGAGTTTTATAGAAAATATACAAGATTTGCTTGATTTTTTTCTTCAATAATGCTATCATTAGGACTAACGAAAAAGGCGATGATGGGAACCAGTAAGGATTCTTTGGTTTATACAGAAAGTTACCGGGTGATGAGAGGTGCATAAAACAGATTCCTGAATACATCCCTGAGCTGTAGGCTGAACCCTTGGGCAGTAGGCTGTGCCGGTTGCAACCGTTATATTGCCGGAGTATAATCAATACATTGACGTACTCTATAAGATTTGTACAGCGATGTGCAGATGAATAAAGGTGGTACCACGGAAGATTGCGCTTTCGTCCTTTACAGCGGGGACGGAAGCTTTTTTTTGCGCGAAGGCACAAAGCAATCAAAGTGCAAAAATACAAAAATTTTGTCCCAACATTAATAACGAACATTTCAGGAGGACATTGCAATGAGTAAACAAACTATCGGATTTATCGGACTTGGCTTAATCGGAGGTTCCATTGCCAAAGCTCTTCGGGCAAAGCACCCGGATATTACTTTAATTGCTTATAACCGAAGCAAAGACAGCCTGATTGAGGCTATGGCCGACGGAACGATCAATCAGGCTATGGATACCATTGGCCCGGGCTTTTCCGAATGTGATATTATCTTCTTATGTGCACCGGTCAGCGTAAATATCCGCTGTCTGGAACAATTAAAACCCATCATTAAACCGGACTGTATTCTGACCGATGTGGGAAGTGTAAAAACGACCATTCATGAAGCCGTTGCCGAACTCGGTATGACGGAACATTTTATCGGCGGTCACCCGATGGCCGGTTCGGAAAAAACCAAATACAGCAGCGCCAAAGTCCATTTGCTTGAAAATGCTTATTATATCTTAACTCCGGGGGAAGGTACTACGGACAAGATGCTTGAGGAAATGGTCCGCATTGCAAAAGATATTAATGCAATCCCCGTGACTCTGGATTACCACGAACACGACCGGGTCACCGCAGCCATCTCCCATCTGCCCCACATTATTGCCTACACACTGGTCAATCTTGTCAAAGACTCGGACAATCCGGAAGGTATGATGCGGATGCTGGCCGCCGGAGGATTCAAGGATATTACCCGAATCGCTTCTTCTTCACCGGAAATGTGGCAGCAGATCTGCGCCGAAAATCAGACACAGATTTTAAACATGCTGCATCTTTACATCGAACGGATGACAGAAATCGGTGAAGCTATTCAAACGGATAATGCCCAGAAACTTTTAGACACATTTGCATCGGCCAAGGAATACCGGGATGATATTCCTCAAAGTCATGCAAAAAGCCTTCTTCCGCCATCCTATGAAATGTTTGTGGATTTGGTCGATGAATCCGGTGCCATTGCTACGATTGCAACAATTCTGGCAACAAACGGCATTAGTATCCGAAATATCGGCATTGTACACAACCGGGAATTTCAGGAAGGTGTACTTCATATCGAATTTTATGACGGGGAATCTGCTGAGAAAGCCACGGAGCTTTTAAATCGTTTCCATTATGTCATTCATCTGCGTAAATAACATTATATATAGGAGAGATTTTAAATATGAAAATAAAACGCGTAAACGGATTAAAAGGAACTGTAGCTATTCCCGGAGATAAATCTATCTCCCATCGAAGTATCATGCTCGGCTCCATCGCCGAAGGAACAACCGAAGTTCATAATTTTCTTCAGGGAGCGGACTGTCTCTCTTCCATCGCTTGCTTCCGCCAGATGGGCATTGATATTGAAAACAATGGTGATATTGTCCGCATCCACGGGCAGGGACTTCATGGGTTAAAATGCCCGGAAAACACCCTTGATACGGGGAACAGCGGAACAACGACCCGTTTAATGTCAGGTATACTCGCCGGACAAAATTTTGAATGTACGATTAACGGTGACGCTTCCATTCAATCCCGCCCGATGCGGCGTATTATGACGCCGCTGTCTTTGATGGGTGCTTCCATTGAAAGTATTCGAGGCAATGATTGCGCACCTTTAAAGATTACCGGACAAAAACTTCACGGCATTCACTATAATTCGCCGGTATCCTCTGCTCAGGTAAAATCCGCTGTTCTCCTTGCCGGTCTTTACGCCGAAGGGGAAACCAGCGTGACTGAACCGGTGCTTTCAAGAAATCATACCGAATTGATGCTTGGCGCCTGCGGCGGCGATATCCGTTCCGAAGGAACTACTGCTATTCTACGACCTGTTAAACGTCTGGATGCTCAGAAAATTATCGTTCCGGGAGACATTTCCTCTGCCGCCTACTTTATGGCAGCCGGTCTTATTGTTTCAAATTCGGAAATCTGTATCGAGAATGTAGGCATCAATCCAACCCGTGACGGCATGATCAAAGTCTGCCAGGCTATGGGGGCAAACATTTCCCTTGAAAATATTCGGGATGTCTGCGGCGAACCAGTAGCTGACGTTGTTGTCCGCCATTCTTCGCTCCACGGAACAGTTGTTGAAGGTGATATTATTCCGACCCTCATCGATGAACTGCCAATCATCGCTGTAATGGCTGCCTTTGCCGAAGGTCAGACCATCATCCGGGATGCCGCCGAACTGAAAGTCAAAGAATCCGACCGTATCGCCGTGATGACAGAAAATCTCAGTGCCATGGGTGTAGATATCACCCCAACCGCTGACGGCATGATCATCAACGGCGGCAAAACGCCTCACGGCGCTCAGATTCAAAGTCATCTGGATCATCGGATCGCCATGTCCTTTGCTGTGGCCGCCCTGGCCAGTGATGGCGAAACTGAAATTATCGGCAGTGACTGTGTTAATATTTCCTATCCGACATTTTATCAGGATTTATTTAAATTGGCTGACTAAAGTCAAAAAACCCCTCGATACAAATACAATGCACCGAGGGGTTTTGACATTCTGGAAACTTCTTGCAAATTTTGTCAAATCATTTATATTGACTCCACCCTCACTTTATAATAAACTATGTGCATATCTATTCTTCAAATCTCAGAAACCAATTCGACAAAAACATAATCATTTTACAAAGATAGAAAGGAAGTGTAGCTATGTCACTGACAAACCAAGACTTATTATCTATTTCCCAATTACTTGACTCAAAGTTAAAACCTGTAAATGTAAAAACATCTAATATAGAATTATTGCTTGAAAACGATATTCTGCCAAGACTCCAAAATATCGAATCTTGTTATACTTCTACATATCGCAGATACTCTAATGGAATATCTGAACTGGAAGCTCTGAAAGCCAATATGGACATTATCGAGTATCTTATCCTGCAATCATCATACAAAGAGGAATCGTCACGATAGATAAAAGGGTCGTCATGCCGAAAAGTTCCGTCGCATAATAGTCATCGCGTCCATAGAGAATAGCCATGGTAATGGTCATAGCACCGGAAGGACAGGCCGCCGTTACAGCAGCGACGACCCGCATCTGTTCATCAATCGGAACGAAACGGAGAAGCAATGCGAATATGGCTGATGAAACAATCAATCGCAGAGCTACGACAAAAAACATCCGGCCCTTTCTCAACGTATTTCCAAAATTCAATTGAGCCATAATGGCACCGGACAAAAGCATGGCCAGCGGCGTATTCATATCTGCAATAGAATTCATTGCAAATGCAATATTTGTCGGAATGTTTAACTGAAAGATGAAGCACAAAATTCCTCCGCAGACCGCGATCAGACATGGATTAATCAATTTTTTCGGCTGAAATCCGCTGTTATCCAGCAGAAGAATACCATGGGTCCAACAGAAAATATGGAACGCAGCCACGAATACGGTCGCATAAATGACGCCAATACTTCCAAAAAGGGCATATCCCAACGGAACACCGATAAAACCACAGTTCGTATAAGTCACAGCAAATTTCTCAACGGCCAGGTCATAACCTTCTTTTTCATGAAGCAAAAAGTGGGCCAGCACGATGGAAATTACATAACTGATTATTGCCAGTATAAACAGAATTCCCATATTCTTTAAAAGCGCTGTGTCATATTCCATCTGAAAAGACATGAAGATCAATATAGGATTTACGATCAGGGTACTCAGTCTTGAAAGCTTTTCTTTGGTATTATTATCAATAATTCCGACTTTAAAACAGATGACTCCAACCACCATAATGATGAATATGGAAATAATCTTGCCCAGCACTGTGGAAACAATCATCTCTGTCAATCTCCTTTTCTTTTGAATATAGTTTCGACAATTATATCACTACCTCGCCATTTGGTAAATACGAATCATATCCTCTTTTTCCAGTTTTTTAAAGCCGCCGATATACCGGGTTTCCATGAAACTGCATTTATAAGCCAGTGTTTCAATCTGCTCATCTGTCAGATCAATTCCCATTTCATGAATAGACGTCGGCATCTGGATATCTTTAAAAAAGCTTTCCACCGCCCGGATACCTTCAAGTGCTGTTTTCTCCGGATGGTTAAAGTCCTGAGGAATCCCCATAACATTCACTGCAAACTGAGCAAATCGTTTTGGATTTTCCATATAGACATATCTGGCCCAGCTTCCCCAAATAGCTGCCAGACCGGCACCGTGAGCCACATCAAACATGCCGCTGACTTCATGTTCCAACTGATGGCTTGCCCAATCAGAGGACAAGCCGCAGCCGGTCAGGTTATTATGAGACAAACTGCTCGCCCACATCAATGATGCCCGGGCATTATAATTTTCCGGTTCTTCCATAAGAATCCGGGCATTGTGAATCACCGAAACCATCAGTCCCTCAGCGATCCGGTCTGTAATCTCAAAATCTGTCTCCGGATTAAAATACCGTTCCATTGTATGCATCAGAATATCCACGGCACCGCACTGAGTCTGATACATTGGCAATGTATAGGTCAACTCCGGATTCATAATGGCAAACCGACAGCGACTCATATCATTGCTGTATCCCCGTTTTATCCAGCCATCCTCATTGGTAATCACTGAAGACCAGCTCATTTCACTACCCGCTGCAGCAATCGTCAGCACAGTCCCGATTGGAAGACAAGCTTTTGCCTCCCGCTTTCTGCTGTATATATCCCATACATCGCCTTCATTGGCAACACCATATCCAATCGCCTTCGCCGAATCAATGACACTGCCTCCGCCGACAGCCAAAATAAAATCCACGCCGGCCTCTTTGCACATACGAATACCCTCATACACAAGCGATAATCTCGGATTCGGCACAACGCCTCCCAAAGAAATGTATTCAACGCCTGCTTCTTTTAAAGATTCCTCTATCCGCCCTAAAAGGCCGGATTTTTTTGCACTCTGGCCACCGTAATGAAGCAGCACCTTTTGGCAGCCCTGCTCTTTAACAAGACGCCCCGTCTCTTTTTCTGTATCCTTTCCAAAAACCACCCGAGTTGGCGTATAATATTCAAAATTAATCATTTTCGTTCCCCTTTCCCAAAATACTTCTATGAAAAAACTCAGATATCCCTTTCGATATCTGAGCCTCTTATTTACTGTCTGACCTGATGCTTATCTTCCGCAGCAGAATTTATATTTTTTACCGCTGCCGCATGGACATGGTTCATTTCTTCCGATTTTTTTGCCTTTAACCACAATCATGGAACGTTTCTGAGCTTTGTAAAGTTCTTTTCTCTTCTCCTCATCAAGAAGCTTATCCCACTGAGGCAGTTCATACAGCCACTCAGCCTTTGCTGCCACCATATTATAATAGAGTTTTTCCAGATCAATATCAATTGTTACCTGGCTGTCCGCTTCAATCGTGTCCACTGGATTTGGCTCTTTTAAGCTTTCATTGATACCATCCAGAAAACCGCCGAAAAGAACAACGTCCATTTCAAATTTATCGGCCAGTTCCTGAACTGTTCCCGAAATAGCTTCTACAGGCTCCTCCAATAATTTTTCATAAACACCTTTTTCCTGAAGATAATAGTCTGTCCAGAATTTCTGCTGAGCCTGAGCATTATCATTAAATACAGACACCATATCTTCCCATTGCTGCATTAAACTCATTGTATTCACCTTATCCTTTGATTTTTTTGTTAAGTCGTATAACAATTTTCTATTATATAGAATCCGCTGATTAATGTCAAATACTGATTTTTTATCAAAAAAAGTCATTGAGACTTCTCCTTTACAGGAAAATCATCTCAATGACCCACGCTTTTGATTCATTTTATCAGCAGCCCATACACCGCAGCAAATGACACATTTGCCTTATTCCTCGCTCCTGCGATGTGATAATTGCTTCAAGAATCGGTCGAAGTTCCGGACATATCTGGTATTGAAGGGCATTTTTCGACATTTCCACAGCGCCCCGATGATGGGGAATCATCTGGACAATAAAATTATCCGATATACTCCCCGTCAATTCAGCCTCCGTCATTCCCTGAATCATTTCCGCAAGAATACACTCATAAGTCTCCAAATACACCGTCATCACGCGACTTAATCTACACTGTCTGTTCATTGCCTGCTGCCTTTTTTATCTATTATATGCACCAGATGAATACTGATACTGATAAACAAATCTCTGTATTCTTGCATCAATGCTATTCAACGGTCGGGCATCGACAGCTTTCTCTCCATATAAAGCCGCCATGCAGCCTTTTTCCAGAATCATTTTTACTGCCAGCGCATCCTCTCTCGTATTACCAGTGCAAAGTGCACCATATCCCTTAATAAGAACTGCATTTTTATGCCGAAGCTCCCTTACCATTGGTTTCACATCAGAAATATGGCAGCAGCCGATATTTACCCCCGCAATCTGAGATAAATCGTCCAGCCACGGCGACAGCTTGTCGCCTTTCTTACTAAAGAAAAGAGTTGCCGCTTCTCCTGAATAAATGACATGCTTTGCACCGCAGCCGCGCCGTATCCTGATGTACAGCTCTTTCGTAAGTTCCATCGGCCGTTTCCGGGCAGAAACGCCCTCCCGCACCATACAATGATATTTTTTCTCAGCGGCAGATTCCAACGCTTCCGCTTCCAGAAAGGCAGTATTCAAATCATTACTCACAAGCAGTGCGCCATGCTTCGGAAGAAGAAATCCCCTGCTTTTTGGATAATCCGATACTGTCTTTCTGACCGCTTTTCTGAGTTTTGCCGTTCCCGGCATTCCATAGGCTGTACAGGGCACCATGTCCCCTAACAAGACCCTTTCTTTTTCAGATTCTATCAACAGCCCTTCCGGACATACACCAATCGCGGAAGCCGCTTTCTGATGTGTATGGATGACAGCTCCGACGGAAGGTCGCAGCTTATAAACGTCTGCATGAATTCCGGCCTCACTGGAGGGTTTGACATGTCCTTCATAAGACACGTCGCGGATATTTACCGTCACGATTTTATCCTCTGTCAGCGTATCATAGGGAAGTCCGCTGGGTGTGATAACAAATTGGATGTCCGAAATTCTCATGCTGATATTTCCCCAGGTCCGGGCCACAAGCCCCTTTTTGACCAATTTCCTTCCCGCCTGTATGACTGCTCTTTTCGCTTTATCCACGTCCACTGTCATCTTTGATCGCCTCCCCGCCGTCAAAATAAGCATAGGTCATATCCGAAGTGCTGATCAAATCCGCTTCTGTCCCGAAAAGATGCTTAACCAGTACTTCCCCTCTTTCCAGACGCTGCTTTACACAGATTCCATTTAACATCTCCATGAGTTCTCCGATCTTTTCCTTTGGAATTTCCTGGGATGTCCGTACCGGAAGGACCGGAAAATCTTCAAAGATCGTAGCCACCGTACTGCACACTGTCCGTTTCGGACAGGTCATTTCCTCTGTGGCAAATCGGACGCCTCTTTCACATTTTGCACCGGCGACATTTCCCTCATCATCCACTTGGAGCTGACACCCATTCGGACATACGATACATACAAATTCCTTCATTTTTAGGCCTCCTCCAAAATAATCTTTACCGTCTGATTTTTACGGATTGAAAGCCCGGAAAAATCTATCTGAAGCCGTTCCATCTCCGGCGGGCGCACCACCTGGTATTTTTTCTCAAATACCGTTTTTCCGTCAATTTTAATTTTCAATTTTGCGTTTCGCATTTCCCGGGCCGACCGAAAATACATGGTCACATTATTAAGCGGCGCAGAAAGATTCAGCCGTTCCGGTACTACATAAGATGTCCCCTCGCCGGGTAATACGGAAATAAGTATTCGCTCTTTCTTCTCATAGTGAGCGCTGTTTTTTCCGGCCGCCCATGCATTTTCTGTGACATAATCTACAAGGTCATTCACATGCAGAGCATTTCCGGCACAAAAAATCCCTTCAGCCTCCGACATATACTCCTGGTCACATACCGGTCCTCTGGTTCTTTCATCGATTGGCACATCCAGACTTTCCGCCAGCTCATTTTCGGGAATCAGCCCTACCGACAAAATCAGTCCGTCACACTCAATCCTTTCTTCGGTTCCCGGTATCGGCTCCATATTTTCATCTACTTTCATAACTTCTACCCCGGTCAGCCTGTCGTCACCAAACACCCGGGTCACCGTATGGGACAGATAAAGAGGAATATCAAAATCTCGCAGACATTGGTGGATATTTCGTGTCAACCCGGAAGGCGTCGGTTTCGCCTCATAAACGCCTAATACTTCGGCGCCTTCAAGGGTCAGCCGCCGGGCCATGATCAGACCAATATCCCCTGAACCAAGAATCACACACCGCTTCACCGGCATTTCTCCCATCAGATTCACATAATACTGGGCCGTCCCCGCCGTGTAGATGCCGGATGGCCTTGTTCCGTGAATAAACACCTGTTTCGCCGTCCGCTCCCTGCATCCGGTGGCAAGAACAAGGGCCTTCGTCTTTATATGCCCCGCACCTTCCCGATTCACATAATAAATGACAAATTCATTTTTCACTTTTTTAATCTTTGTCACAAAAGTGAGAAGCTTTATCTCTATACCTGAAGCAAGCACTTTATCGATAAAACGCTCGCTGTATTCTGGTCCACTCAATTTTTCCCCAAAGGTCATCAATCCAAAGCCGTCATGGATACATTGCTTCAAAATGCCGCCAAGCTTCCTCTCTCTTTCAATCAGCAGCACTTTTGCCCCTTCTTTGTCTGCCGCCAGCGCCGCCGCCAGTCCGGCCGGTCCGCCGCCGATTACCGTCACATCATATCTCATTTTCCGGCCTCCTTTGTTCTTCTGAAAAGAATCCTACTTTCCTTTGTATTCTTCTTAATATCTTCCACAGAACATCCGCACTCCTCTGCCAGAATCTGTACGACAAGGGGCGAACAGAATCCGCCCTGGCATCTTCCCATACCAGGCCTGCAGCGCCGTTTCACTGCATCCAGCGTATAGACCGGCAGCGGAGAACGAAGAACATCCAGTATCTCGCCCTTTGAAATTTCCTCGCATCGGCATACGATTTCTCCATAATCCGGATTTTTCTTGATTAAAGCGTCTCTCTCCTTTTCTGAAAGCGAGGCAAGATGAGGCGTCCCTTTCCTTCTTGGGTTAAAGGCCCGGTTCCTTTCCACCGGCCCGGTTTCCTTCAAATAATCCACTGCCCAGCGGGCCAGCTTTACGCCGATGGCCGGTGCGGCTGTTGCCCCAGGCGACTGGATTCCCGCCGCCTCCAGAATATTTTTGCAGAAAATTCCCTTCCTGACCTGAAAATCCTCTTCATATGTCGGAGCACGCACTCCGGCAAAATAAGCAATCACATCCGACGGCTTTATCTTTTCCGCCACCTGCATCTGTTCTCTCAGAATCCGATCCGTTGTTTCTCTATCCGTTGTCACGTCTTCCCTGTCCGGGATTTCCTGAACATCCGGGCCTACAATCATATTTTTATCCACCGTATGGATAACAGCGATTCCTTTGCTTGTATTTTCGTGGGACAAAGCAAATTTAATCATCTTTATCCGTTCTGCCGCTCCAAGCTTTCTGCCATCGCCCAGAACAGTAATCGGCGACTTAACCTCTGTGGTACGAATGTATTTTCCCACTTTCTTATCTAAAATAATGTCCGTTCCTTTTCTCGGATGAATGGTAAACGTCCGGTCTCCCGCCATCTCCGCAATGACATCCGCATATACCCCCGCTGCATTGATGACAAGCTTCGGATAAATCGTCCCCCGGTTCGTTTTCACAGAATAGATTTTTCCATCTTTTGTCTCCATATCAAGAACCGCCGTATTCAGACAGATTTTCGCACCATTGGTCACAGCGTTTTCTGCCAGTGCAACATTGACTTTATAAGGTGATGTAAAACCACCCGTCGGCATATACAAAGCGCCGTAAGCCCATGACGGCGCATAAGGTTCGATTTTTAACAATTGTTCTCTGTTTAAATATCGCACCCCTGGAATATGAAGCTGTTTTGAGTTCATCACCAAAAGCTTCGGTAAAATTTTTTCCCATTTTGCCCCAATGAGCATTAAATGTCCGGTGCGCTCAAAGGGAAAATCCAGCTCCTTCGCTAATCTGGAGTACATGATATTTCCCCGGTAATTAAAATAATTTTTCTGAGACGACGGGGAATAATTGATTCCCACATGCACCGCGCCTCCATTTCTTGAAGACTGGCCGGCGGCCACGTCCGCCCCTTTCTCCACAAGCATAATGTCCAGACGATAACGGGATAACTCCCTTGCGGCGGCGCAGCCGGTTAAACCCCCGCCGATAATCAGCACATCCGGCCGGGCCCCGTCATAAAGCTTGTCCTTCTCACTCGGAAGCTTTTCCTTTGGTTGATATCCTTTCAGCCGGATATCATTGATGACGCCGTAATATTTTTCACGGTCCACCGCCAGCCGTCCGGCTTTAACCACGGTTTCCCAATTGTCCACTTCACCCCGAAGGACAATACAGCCTCTTTCCTCAGTGACCTCAATATCCGGCGAAAGCGCTTTGATTTTTTTTACTTTACTTTTAAAGCTGCTCACGAAGTCTAAACCCCCTTTACAAAAGCGGTAATTTTTCCCTGCAGATTCTCCCGTTCATAGTTGATATTCCAGTTTCCAAGCCGCAGAATCCAGGCAATAATATCCCACTTATGGCTTTCTGCTTCCGTGCGTCCGGTCATCTTCTCGTAATTTTTAATAAAGCTGTTATAGATACTTCCCCGAACCATCTGCATAAAGGCAATCTTTATCTTTGAACTGCCCGGAAACAGTTCGGCTTCGCGATGGAGAAAATTCATCATGGCAACCTCTGCCAAAGGATTTCCTCTCAGCGCCGTCATCCAGTCGATGACCTGATAATTGTCCCCGTCGCATAAAATATTATCTGTATGGAAATCCATATGAAGAATATTATTCGCTTCCGGAAGGGACAAAATATATGCTTTTATTTTTTCCTTCTCCGCTTTTGTCAAAAATTCAAAAACGGCTTCCCTTTCAAGAACTTCAATAGTTTCCAGCCGCACATCCTTTAACTGAGGCGCTTCCTTTTCATGAACATTCGCATGAAGCGTCGCCAGGATTTTCCCCGCTGTGAATAAAATCGCCGGATTTTTTGCCGGCATATTTGTCATGGAACAGCCTTCAAGTTTCTTTAATATCAGGCCCCTTCTTCCCCGGATTTTCACATCCCCATAGCAGGCCATCGGCGTACAGCCGGTTTCAAAGGCCACCTTTGTATTCAGGATCTCCCTGTCGATACTGGCGTCCTCTGTTTCCGAAAAATAAAGTTTCAGCACTTTTCCTTCCCCAAGATTAAAAACTTCCGATGAACGCGCGGAAAAATCCGGTTTATCAAAATCCACCTGCCTCAATAATTCTTCATTCGTCACGTTGACCCCTCCCTTTTCATCCAATGATAACTTAATTTTACAATATGAATTCATCAATATTTACAAATTTTTAAGATTATTATATAATTTTTAATATAATCAGATGGAACATCCATAGAATGGAGATAATAAAATGAACAAAGACTGCTTACAATTCATCATGAATAATCGAATCAGCGGTTTTCAGCATCCAACCCGTGAAAACATTATGGGCCTCTTTCACAAGGTTTTTCATAGTGAGGGCGGCGTCAAAGAACAGGTCGCCCAATATTTCAGAGAACTGAACGGCGAGCAGGGTTTCTTAAATGACAACGACCTGATGAACCTTCGTTACACCCTGGTCAACGACTGCTTCTATTTTTGCGAATATTTACTTGGATACAATGTGGATAAAGAACTGGTTTATAATGTCTCAGACTACTATATTAATCAGATTAATAAGATTGCAACCCCCGATGACGCCCTTAAATTTCTTGAAGAGCTGACCGGCGCTTTTTTTGAATTGGCACAGAAAAAAAGACTGGTCACCTACTCATACCGTGTTGAACGCAGTCTTCAATATATCGACCAAAAGCTTTATTCCCCAATTACACTGGATGAAGTGGCCGCCGCCGTATCTGTAACGCCTCAGTACCTGACCACCATCTTTCGCGAAGAAACAGGGATGACCCTCTATCAGTATATACGGAACCGGAAAATCGACGAAGCAAAGATGCTCCTTCTCTACTCGAATGAATCCATCACCACCATTGCCAGTGCCCTCGGTTTTTCCAGTAATGCTCATTTTTCCGCTTCTTTTAAATCTGTCACCGGAGATACGCCGAGAAATTTTCGCCGGAAACGGACGGACATGTTTTCCATCTCCGCCCATTTTTAACAGCTTCTGTCCGTTATGTCCGAATGATATGCAAAAAAAGTGGATGCCTTCCGTGTTCATAAAACACAGAAATCATCCACTTAATTTTTATTCTATAAACATGGCATCACCAAAACTAAAGAAACGGTAGCGCTCCTTCACGGCGGTTTCATAGGCATTTAAAATATGCTCTTTTCCTGCCAGTGCTGATACAAGCATAAGCAATGTAGATTCCGGCAGATGGAAATTAGTAATCAGGGCATCAATACATTTAAACTGATAACCCGGATAAATAAAAATTTCTGTCCAGCCGCTGGTCTCCCGGACAAAGCCCTGTTCATCAGCTACAGACTCCAAAGTCCGCGTACTTGTCGTTCCAACAGAAACGACCCGTCCGCCCCGGCGCTTCGTATCATTGATAATATCCGCCGCTTCCTGACTGATCATATAAAACTCCGAATGCATATGATGGTCAGTGACATCCTCTACCTTCACCGGACGGAAGGTTCCCAGTCCCACATGAAGTGTTACCCGTGCAATTCGAACGCCCTTTTTCTGAATAGACTCCAGAAGCTCTTCGGTAAAATGAAGGCCGGCCGTCGGCGCTGCCGCGCTGCCTTCATGCTTTGCATAAACGGTCTGATAACGATTCTTATCCTGAAGCTTATGGCTGATATAAGGCGGCAGAGGCATTTCTCCAAGCTTATCGAGGATTTCCTCAAAAATTCCATCGTACTCGAAACGAATCAAACGATTTCCTTCGTCCACCACTTCCATGACTTCACCCACGAGCAGACCGTCTCCAAAGGAAATCCGTGCCCCCGGACGGGCCTTTTTGCCCGGCTTCACCAGGGTTTCCCAAACCGAATCACTCTTTCGTTTTAAAAGAAGGACTTCGATATGGGCACCCGTATCCTCTTTGACACCATGGAGTCTGGCCGGTATGACCTTTGTATCATTAATGACTAAACAATCCTCCGGATTCAGTTCATCAATGATGTCTTTAAATATTTTATGCTGGATATCACCGGTCTCCTTGTCCAGGATCATGAGACGGGAACTGGAACGGTCCGTCAGAGGATCCTGGGCAATAAGTTCTTCCGGTAAATCATAATAAAAATCTGATGTTTTCATAATCTATTACTTTCTCAATTCGATGCCCATTTTTTCAAGTTCGGCAAGAATCCTGTCCATCACCTCATTGACATCCTTATCTTCCAAAGTTCTGGTCTTGTCGCGGAATACGATGGAATAAGCCACGGATTTACATCCCTCTTTGATCTGAGCGCCTTCATAAATATCGAACAGTTCAAAGCTTTCCAGCAGCTTACCGCCCCGTTTACGGATGACTTCCTCTACCTCTCCGACCATAATGTCCTTGCTCATGACCATACTGATATCACGGGTGACTGCCGGATATTTGGCAATACCCTGGAATTTACGGTCGAAGGATGCGCGCTCAACCAGATATGGCATATCCAGAACAGCAACATAGGTTCTTGCACCCAGTTTATAATTATCGGCAACTTCCGGATGAATCTCACCCAGATAACCGATGACCTGACCATCATAGATAATATTGGCCTGACGTCCCGGATGGAGATAGTTCTTTCCGGCTTTCGGATCATAATTTACCTGTTTTTTCATGCCGATGCGTTCCAGATATTCTTCAACCACACCCTTCATGGTGAAGAAATCACCAGAACCATACATACCCAGAGTAAACTGCACCCGTTCATCCGGATAATCGGTCAGCGGCAGTTCTTTTGGCAAATAGATCACGGCCAGTTCATAAAGTTTTGCTTCTTTATTCCGGTGGCTGTAGTTAAAAGCAAGAGATGTCAGCATACCATTTAACGGTGTGGTACGCATAATACTGAAATCCTCGCCTAAAGGATTCATAATGGTTACTGTCTGACGCAGCGAATCATCCTTATCCAAAAGGAGCTTATCAAATACCTTCGGGCTCTCGAAGGAATAAGTCATGCTCTCGGAAAATCCGCAGAACTCGGCTGTTTCTCTTGCAACAGCTTCCACACGGAGCTTGTAGGATAATTTTCCTGTCGTTGCTTCACCGCTCGGCAAAGTTACAGGGATATTATCATAACCGAAGAAACGGGCAACCTCTTCCGCCAGATCGGCCTGTCCTTCCAAATCCTGACGGAAGGTCGGAACAGTCACCATCTTTGTTTCCGGATCGTATTTTAATTCCAGAGGTCCAAAATAAGTCAGCATTTCATCTAGGGTCAAATCCGTTCCAAGCAAGTCATTGACTCTCTCAGGGCTGAAAAGAATCTCATGTTCTTCCCGCTTTTCCGGATAAATATCAACCACACCGTCAACTACTTCACCAGCGCCCAGTTCTTCGATGAACTGGCAGGCACGGTTCATAGCGTCGATGGCATTATTCGGGTCCAGGCCCTTTTCAAATTTGCTCTGAGCATCGGTACGCATACCAAGTTTCTTACCGGACAAACGGATATTGGTTCCATCGAAGCAAGCGGCTTCAAACAGCATTGTCTGAACGTTGTCTGTAATCATGGAGTTTTCACCACCCATGATACCTGCAATACCAACCGGCTTCTTGCCGTCACAGATAGCCAACATGGAATTATCCATTTTATGACTCTGGCCATCCAAAGTTACGAATTCTTCACCATCGACGAAACGACGGACAACGATCTGATGGTCTTCAATGGTATCCAAATCATAGGCATGCATCGGCTGTCCATATTCTTCCATAACATAGTTGGTAATATCGACAATATTGTTGATCGGACGGATACCATTGGCAGCCAAACGGCGCTGCATCCATTCCGGTGACGGTGCCAGTTTAATATTTTTTACAACACGGGCCGTATAACGCGGACATAAGTCTCCGTCCTCTACGCGAACCTTGATGTAATCATTCACATCTCCACCACAGCCTTTCACTTCAACCACCGGCGATACGAAAGGCTTTCTGAAAGTCGCTGCCGCTTCTCTGGCGATACCGAGAACGCCGAAGCAGTCCACACGGTTGGATGTGATTTCATATTCAAATACCACATCGTGAAGTCCAAGGGCTTCCACCGCATCATCTCCCGGTTTTACAGAACCGGCTTTAAAAATGTAAATGCCCATCTCAGGTGCTTCCGGATAGAAATCACGACTGGAACCGAGTTCCTCGATGGAGCACATCATACCGAAGCTCTCCACCCCGCGGAGTTTACCTTTTTTAATGGCAATGCCGTTTTCCGGCATAGGACCGCCGTCATGGCCTCCGGCTACCCGTCCGCCAACGCGAACTACAGGAACCAGATCCCCTTCATTCACATTCGGCGCACCGGTAACAATCTGAATATTTTCTTCTTCACCCACATTGACCTGGCAAATGATCAATTTATCTGCATCCGGGTGTTTTTCAATCTTTTCAATCTGTCCGACAACAATCTTGTCCAGATTCTTGTCCATTTCTACAAAGCCCTCAACCTTTGTACCGGATAAGGTCATTGCATCTGTGTATTCCTGAGCAGTTACATCAAGGCCAGGAACATAAGCTTTAATCCATGATAATGGTGTATTCATTTTTCCTTCCCCCTTTTAGAACTGTTTTAAGAAACGTGTATCATTTTCATAAAGTAACCGCATATCGTCAATTTCATATTTCAGCAGGGCGATTCGCTCAAGGCCCACACCGAAAGCAAAACCGGAATATTCATCCGGATCAATGCCGCTCATACGAAGCACCTTTGGATGAACCATACCGCAGCCGAGAATTTCAATCCAACCAGAGCCTTTACACATACGGCATCCCTTTCCGCCGCATTTGAAACAGGTAACGTCCATCTCTGCGCTTGGCTCTGTGAATGGGAAGTGATGCGGACGGAATTTAACCTTCGTCTCTTCACCAAAAAGCTCTTTGGCAAACTCAGCCAGTGTTCCCTTCAGATCAGCGAATGTAATATGTTTGTCAATGACAAGACCTTCAATCTGATGGAAGCATGGAGAATGGGTCGCATCTACTTCATCGGAACGGTATACCCGGCCCGGTGCGATCATACGGATAGGAAGCTCCTGAGTTTCCATTGTGTGTACCTGGGTGCCGGATGTCTGGGTTCTCAATACGAATTCCTTATTGATATAGAAGGTATCCTGTTCATCCTTCGCCGGATGATTATCCGGAATATTCAGAGCTTCAAAGTTATAATAATCCTTTTCAACCTCCGGTCCTTCAATTACTTCGTAGCCCATACCAACGAAAATACGTTCCACTTCCTCCAGGGCAATGGTATTTGGATGACGATGACCCACATTACTCTTCTTTGCCGGAAGGGTAACGTCAATGACCTCAGCCTTTAACTGGGCCTCTCTGGCTTTTCTGGCCAGCTCAGTTTTCATTTCCTCCATCTTCTTCTCAATTTCGGAACGGGTCTCATTTACCATCTGTCCAAAAGCCGGACGGTCTTCCGGCGCAATCTCTTTCATGGACTTCATGATCGAAGTCAATTCACCTTTTTTACCTAAAAAAGCGACACGGATATCGTTCAGCTTTTCCAACGCACCGGCTTCTTCAATCTGAGCCAGCGCATTCTGACGGATTTGTTCTAATCTGTCTTTCATCTTTATCGATTCCTTTCTAATATTAATATTCGGGGCATGCCCGGATGGGCATAAAAAAAGCCCCTTTATACAAAGGGACGGATTATTCCGCGGTACCACCCTAATTCCAGACGAAAAACGCCTGACACTCGGATATGCGTAACGTGCATCAACGTCATCTCCTACTACTCAGGGCCTCAAAGCGTCTGCTGCCTGTAGATTCAAAGATGCGGCTCCTGTGGGAAATTCAACACATATCTGAACTTAAACCGGCTTCCACCCGATGACCGGTTCTCTCTGTAAGAAAATATGTATCTACTGACACATTCACAGCCTTTACACTGTGTTTTATTTTAACATATTCATTTTCTTTGTCAAGTGGCGCGGCTGGATTTAGTTGCCATTTTTTCCAATCCGTGATATTATCGTTGTAATCTGAAAATGATATTCTCAGGAGGAAACTGTAATGCTTAGATTAATTGTCTGGGTCCAAAATATATTAAAAAAAATACGAAAAGACCGGCTTGCGGCCTACTCCGGCCAGTCGGCCTACTTTATCATACTGTCCTTCCTGCCTTTTCTTCTGTTTCTTTTGACATTGATACAGCATCTGCCATTTGATACAGAAGCCTTGCTGGATACTATTTTTCTGGTCATTCCCCGCTCCTATGAAGCAGCGGTATCTGCCATATTGAACGATATCCACGTTGAATCCGGTGCCACAATTCTTTCCGTATCCGTCATCATTACCATCTGGACGGCAGGGAAAGGTATTATGGCTCTTTCCGATGGACTGAACTCGGTACAGGGAATCGAAGAAAACCGGAACTATTTCATTCTTCGTTTGAAAGCAGCCCTTTACACCCTGCTGTTTGCCATAGTCATTATCTTTACTGTTCTCGTTCTCGTTTTTGGTAACCGGATATATTTTTGGCTGCGTACCGCAATACCAAACATGCCGGAATATTCCCAGATTTTAAATATGCTCCAATCCTTTATCGCGATCGGATTTTATATCTTAATATTCGCCCTGTTTTATAAATTTCTTCCGGCCAAACCGATGAAAACCTTAAAACAGCTTCCCGGCGCCATATTTACCACCGCCGGTTGGATGATCGGCTCCTACATTTTTTCTTTATATGTTGAATACTCCAGCAGTTCTTCCTATATGTACGGCAGCCTTTCCTACTTGATTTTCTTCTTTATTTATCTGTATTTAATGATGTATATCTTCTTTTTGGGGGCTGAACTCAATTATTTCCTCTTCCCGGAGAAAAAAGAAGACTTCCACTTATTGTATTAAATCCAAGGGCCAGCAGTTTTTAATTGCCGGCCCTCGCTTTTACTCTGTGATTAATTCTGAATCCGGGAAAAAGTATTTTAAAATCTCAGCATAAGATTTCCCCATCTCAGCCATTTTCATGGCTCCGTTCTGACTCATTCCGCAGCCATGTCCGTAACCGCCGCCATGAATAAGATAGCCCTCGCACACATCATTTTCTATCACCGCATCCATATAACAATATGCGCTTGGAAGCAGCGTCCAACCAGTCACCGTCTCTCCGCTCTGAGGGATGAGTTCCGCATTGGCCGGAGAAAATACCTGACGGATTTTATATTCTCCGTAGACTGTACATGTATCCAGACTGCCGTCAAGCTGAATGGCTTTAAGCAATCCGCTCTCCGCCCGTTCAAGCACTGCAATGCTTCTTAGTTCACCGATATCTGTCTGACAGATATTCAGCACACTGCTCCGTATGTCTTCTGAAGATATAAATGTCTGCCACCGAAACCACGGCAGGTCCTGTTCAAAGTAAGCCGCACCATCTTCCATATTGATAAAACGCCGAAAATCCTCTTCCTGCATCAGATCCAGCCCAACCGAATCATCGCTCAGGAATACGGATACCGCCTCTTCATCGTCGGTACCACCGCCGCTGTACCAAACGTCTTTTGCGTCTGAGGTATGACCACACGACGTAGAGAAAAAATAGGTAGCCGTCAACCCTTCAGGACTCTGCAATACCTGTCCCCGTGTCTCCGAAGCAGCCTGAATACTTTCCTCACATTCCTCCTGGTTATTGTAAACCTGACTGGACACCGTATCGTCCAAATTCGCCGGATAATCCCGGAAAGTCGTCCCCAATGCTCTCATAGCAAAAGTCCGGGCACATACGGCCTGCACCTTTAAAGCCTCTTCTCCATAAGATACCGGCATCTCCCCTGGAATGACCCCGGCCACATAATCTTCCAGATTCACTTCGTTGATAAGCAGAAGAGTGTCACCGTTATCTTCCAGGCAAATGGAACCATGATAAGAAGGCGCCCCACAGCTTCGTTCCAAAGACAAAATCTGTATTTTCCCCCGCTCATTCTCTGTTTTTATCGTTGCGCTCCCTTCTCCGGCCGATAAAGTCACCTCGCTTCCGCCTTCATATCGATGCACATTGTCTCCCTGAGTGACAAGAAAAGCTTCATTCGCCGTCACTGTAGCCGAAACCTGCTCATAAGCATCTCCGTTTCCATGAAGAAGTACCCGAAGGGTTTCCTCGGCATAATCCTGATAAATAACGCCGCAGATTTCATTGCCCTGAAGCACGAATTCATAAACCGTGCCATCAGCCGCCAGCATTTCTTTCGATATGCTCTGAGGCGTTGGTGAAATCTGATAGACCATCAGATTTTCAGTCACCGGAACCTTTCCATAATTTTCAAGCATCAGGGCATCCGTCTCAATTCCCGTCAACGTATCCTTTATACGGCTCGTCTTATAATCTACCCCGGTAAGCCTTCCGTCAGTAAACGTCAAATCTCCCATATTCGGTTCCAACGTTCCATTCAATTTTCCATCCAGCTTAATCAACCGCTCAAATCCACCCCAAAACACCCGGATTTCATCCCCTTCTCCCGACTCAATCCAGACATTTTCCAGACGGCATGTCTCATCCTTTTCATCAATCATACATAAAATTTCATCCCCGGCCATATAAACCTCAACGAATTTATCCATATACATGTCTACAGCCAGCCCCTCTGCCCGTTTCACCCCCTGGGTTGTCAAAACCTGCCAGGCTCCCAACCCGGATATATTTGACGGCGTTCCATGAACAGAAAGACTTTCCCGTCGTATTTTCGGACTTTCCGCCGAAAGCAATTGATAGACTTCACACCACTGCTTTCTCGGAACCATGCCGTCATCCTGACGGTATTTTATGGAAAATGACAGCAAATCCTCGGATAAATGAAATTGTTCCATGATATATCTCAGATCACCGTAAGTAAATGTATCCGCCGGATGAAATCCCCCGTCGTCTTTTACTTTCAGCCATCCTTCTTTCAAGGCAATCGCTGCATAGGCTTCATACCATTCACTCACGGATATATCACCGGGCAGCCCCTCTTCTGTATCAGCTTTTCCCATTTCTTCACACTCAGACCGGTCATACCGCATCAACGCCAACATGCGGGCAATCTGTGCCCGGTTCATCATCTCATTTGCCGTCCACTGACGATGAATATTTAGAAAATAAAGCAGCAAAACAGTCAATGCCGCTGCAAAAATACCGATATGTAGCAGATACTTACGCAAAAACAGATCAGCTCCTTTCAACCCCCATAACAAAAGAAAAAGACGGTAAGCATACCGTCTTTTGTAATCATTTCATATATACCCAGAGTGCCGTCTCCTGCCTTTTGACGCCTAACCCGACGCCAAGTGGGTTACCTCATCAAGTTTTCTGTCTTCCACTGCAAACGGAGGCCTGACATATTCTTAATATATGGTATCCCGTACAAAATAATGTAGGTTCAAAACAGCAGGATCATCGTACACCCCAGGCTATTTTCTTCATTTATTATATCCTATATGCATTTAAAATTCAAGTATCAATAACACAGATACTTTATATGACAAAAAATGTCATTGACTTTCATCTGTATGGACTTTTCTTTCGCTCCGTGATACTATTAGTATATGCAAATTTACATATAAGATGAGGTTTACAATGAAAAAACTTTCAAAACTTACCCAATCAATTACACATTTATTGACAGTATTTTGCGGGGCCATTCTTTTTCTCATCTGTCCCCGTCTGATGCTGGATCATCAAAAAAAATGGGCGCCTTTCATGCACTGGGACTATGCTCACCGCGGCCTCCACGACAATCTGTGGGGCGTACCGGAAAATTCCTTTCCTGCTTTTAAGGCAGCTGTGGACAAGGGCTACGGTATTGAACTGGATGTCCATCTGACCGCAGATAATGAACTGGTCATTCACCACGACGATACCCTTTACCGAATGTGTCATGTGGAACGAGATATTAAAGACATGACCCTCAAGGAAATCCGCCAGTATACACTGCTCGGCACGGACGAAAAAATACCGACGCTCCAGGAAGTCCTTGAACTGATCGACGGCAAAGTTCCGCTTCTGATCGAACTGAAAACAGAGGCTCATACCTGTGACCGTTTATGCCGTATTTTTTCCAAAACCATGCGCGGCTATAACGGTAAATATATCCTGGAGTCCTTTAATCCCCTGGCTCTTAGATGGTTCCGAAAAAATGAGCCTAAGATTTTACGGGGACAGCTCTCCTGTAACTTTTTTAAAGAAAAACCCCATTGTGATCTGGTATTATTCATGATTACTGTTTTAGGCTCTAACTTTTTAGCCCGTCCGGACTTTATATCTTACAAATACACAGATTACAAAAATCCGATGGTCCGGATTAACTGCCATCTGTTTCAGGCACGTCTGGCTCTCTGGACTATCAATACGATGGACGCTTATGATGCCGTCCGAAATAATGCAGATATGATCATATTTGAAGGCATAGAACCTTAAAACAAAGGGAATGTCATCAGACCGCCAAGTTTTAGCGTCTGAATGACATTCCCTTATATTTAATCGCTTTATTTAATTCCAAGCCACTGTTTTACCGTTGCTTCCATAGCGTCTACGGCACATACGTTGTTATGGCGTACCGGAGCTGTACGGATTTCTTTGACAGCTTCCGGTTCCGCTGTATTGGAAAGTTTCACCAGTTCATCTACTAATTCAAATTCCCCAAGAGCATCATATTTTTCATCAATGGCTGTCATAACGCTGCGGGCAAATTTATATGGGCTGGCAGTAGATGCAATAACTGTCGGCTTTGTATCCTTTGTATCCGCCACATATTTTTTATAAACTGAAGCTGCAACGGCCGTATGTGTATCAATCACATACCCGGTATTTTCGTAAAGGTTTTTAATAACCTCGGCTGTTTCCTTTTCATCAGCATAATTGCCATAGAAATCTACCAGACCTTTTTTCATTTCTTCTGTGATGGTATATTCTCCTTCACCAGAAAGAGCCTGCATCATCGCCGCATTCTTCTGAGCATCATTTCCTGCAATACGATAGATAAGACGTTCCAGGTTACTGGAAATTAAAATATCCATTGATGGCGAAGATGTTACAGTGAACTCGCGCTTTTTATCATAAGTACCTGTTGTAAAGAAATCAAACAATACTTTATTTGTATTGGATGCACAGATTAATTTATCTACCGGAAGGCCGATGAGTTTTGCATAATAAGCCGCCAGAATATTTCCAAAATTTCCGGTCGGTACAGTGATGTTGATCAAATCACCATTCTTAATCTGCTCATTTTTTACCAGTGTAGCATAGGCATATACATAATAAACGATCTGAGGCACCAGACGTCCAATATTTATTGAATTTGCGGAAGAAAACTGGAAACCAGATGCAGCCAGTTCCTCAGCCAGCTTCTGATCATTAAACATCTTCTTCACGCCAGTCTGAGCATCGTCAAAATTTCCTTCAATTCCCACAACAAATGTATTATCACCCTTCTGGGTAACCATCTGTTTTTCCTGAACCGGACTTACACCATCCTTTGGATAAAATACGATGATCCGTGTTCCCGGAACATCTGCAAAACCAGCCATCGCTGCTTTACCTGTATCTCCGGATGTGGCTGTCAGAATGACAATCTCATTATTCACATTATTTTTCTTTGCAGCCGTTGTCATCAAATGCGGTAAGATGGATAAAGCCATATCTTTAAATGCAATCGTATTGCCGTGGAAAAGTTCCAGGAAATAGGCACCGTCCGCCTGTACCAGAGGTGCGATCACTTCTGTGTCGAATTTGGAATCATAAGCATTGGCAATACAGTTTTTCAGCTCTTCTTCGGTAAAATCTGTTAAAAAGAGCTTCATCACTTCATAAGCCACTTCCTGATAGCTCATGCCTGCTAATTTTTCTACCGGTACTTCCAATTTTGGTAAAGATGTTGGGACAAATAAACCGCCGTCATCTGCAAGACCTTTTAAAATCGCCTGAGAGGCCGTCACCGTTTCACCATGTCCCCGTGTGCTGGTATATGTCAAATTCATCTTTTTTCCCTCTTTCTCTATCAAACAAATGTGCACTTTAGTATATCACAGTATGAATCAGGCTTCAAGCCTCTTTCGCCATCTGATTTTCATATTGAATGTACAATATTTTGAACAAACCCCACAGAACGGCGATAATAACCACCGGAATCCACCACTGAATATCAAATAAATGAATATCCGATAAAAAGTATACTCCGCCATAAGCGGCGATCACAATAATGGCAATCAAAACAAGAAGCCCCGCCATCTGCTGGTTTGTCATAGTATTTGTTTTCGTCTTTAATATTCCGGATACATAGAGATAAATGAAAACGGTTCCCAAAAGAATCGCCGCTGTCGCTGACAGATATCCCAAATTTATTTCCACCGGATTTTTGAAGAAATTTCCGCCGGCAATCAGGGTATCGATCAAACGTACCACATACATCAGCGCCAGCGCATATATAATCGTCACACCTCTGGATAAAATAAGTTCTTTTGCTGAGGCATGGCGCATATTTTCACAAAGTTTATTACAATATTCCCGGTAATCTCCACCGGATAAGCTTTCCAGATTTTTTCGTTTATTATAAGAACGCAGGGTATTCCGGATGATGGTCTTACGCACCTGTTCAATGTCATAATCACATATTTTCTGGGTTTTCATATAACCGACCATATCCGACAAAAGCTTTCTGTCATTGACGTTCAGACGTCTCTCCCGTTCTTTGTTTTCCCTTCTCAGACTGTTTAAGAGATTTTCCATGTACCTTCTCTCCTTCAGTATATGTATACAAATGGCGGCCGAAAAACTCCGGCCGCCCCAGGTAAACCAGAAAAAACTACAGAGTATGTTTCTTCTGGCTGCCGCATGAATTATTCAATTGGTAATACAGCACCTTCATATGTTGTTTCGATGAAGGATTTGATTTCATCACTCTTAAGAACTTCTACTAAAGTCTTAATTTCTTCTCTTTCTTCGTCACCTTCACGAACTGCAATAATATTTGCATAGGTCTGAGCTGCTTCAGAATCTGCTTCTTCTTTAGCTAAAGCATCTTTTTCAACGCTGAAGTTTGCCTGAAGTGCGTAGTTTCCATTTAATACAACAAAATCTGCATCTTCTACTGCTCTGGCAATCTGTGCTGCTTCCATCTCAACGATATTGACATTATGAGGATTTTCAGCAATATCATTTGCTGTAGCATTTAAACCGGCATCTTCTTTTAATGTGATGATACCGTTTGCTTCAAGAAGAAGTAAAGCTCTTGCTTCGTTTGTTGCATCATTTGGGACAATGATTTCAGCGCCATCCGGGATGTTTGCTAAATCATTGGATTTTCCAGGATAGATTCCCAGTGGTTCATAGTGAATAGCACCTGCGGAAACAAGCTTTGTTCCCTGTTCTACATTGAAGTTTTCCAGATATGGGAAATGCTGGAAATAGTTTGCATCCACATCGCCTGCATCTACAACTTTATTTGGCTGAACATAATCTGTAAATTCAATGACTTCCAGTTCAATACCTTTTGCAGCCATTAGCTCTTTTGCAGCATTTAAAATCTCAGCATGAGGTGTCGGGCTTGCTGCTATTGTTAATTTTGTTCCAGCTTCTGCTGCGCCGCTTGTCTCTTCCCCTGTCTCTGATGTTGTTTCTGCACTTGTTTCAGCCTTTGTTTCTGCTGTTGTCTCTTTTGAAGAGCTTCCGCATCCTGTTACTGCTGCTACACAAAATGCTGCAGCCAGTACTAAAGCCAATCCTTTTTTCATTTTTATTCTTCCTTTCCTTTTTCGTCTACTCCCGTATCCTTTTATCTGTCTTCTTGGAAATCTTCATTCCGATCACCTGGAAAATCTGCACCAAAATTACGAGCAGAACAACCGTCACAATAAGAATATCAAACTGATAACGGTTATAACCATAACGGATGGCGATATCTCCCAGACCGCCGCCGCCAAGAGCTCCGGCCATGGCTGAATATCCAAGAATCGTTCCGACAACGATGGTACATCCCACGATCAATGATGTCTTTGCTTCCGGAATAAGAACTTTAAGGATAATCGTTTTTGTGGATGCTCCCATACTCAAAGCCGCCTCGATCACTCCCGGGTCCACTTCCAGCAGCGAAGATTCAATCATTCTCGCCACATATGGCGCAGCAGCAATTACCAAAGCTACGATCGTCGCCGTCGGGCCATAGCTCTTTCCGGCAATGAGCCGCATCAGTGGTGTGACCAGAATCATCAGAATTAAAAATGGTACGGAACGTAATATATTTACAACCACGTCAGCGATCATATTGACCACCGACATCGGGTGCAAACCATTTTTTCGGGTAACTACCAGCAAGATAGCAATCGGCAGTCCCAGAATATAAGAGAAAATTGTGGAAACCAAAACCATATATAGGGTTCCCTGAACGCCTTCCGCGAGCATCATCCAAATATCTGAACTAAATAACATAATCTTCCAACTCCTCCACTACAAGATTTTTCGAGCGAAGATAATAAATCGCCCGGTCTCCCTGGAGCTTGTCTTCAGGAAGCTGAAGAATCATATGTCCATAGGCTTTTCCATCAATATCTTTTGTATCCGCGAACATGATATTTACCGCGATCTTACACTCCATGATCAGATTGGAAATCACCGGCTCATAAGAAGACTTTCCGTCAAATACAACACGGATACAGCGTTTTCCAAGCGCTGCCTGGTTTCCGCCGGATTTCTGATAAATGATCCGTTTCGCTGTTCTGGATTCCGGCTGGGTAAAGACCTTTTCAACCGTACCCACCTCGGCCAGCTGGCCGTCGTCAATAATGGCCACATGACTGCAAATGCTTTCCACAACAGACATCTCATGAGTAATAATAACAATGGTAATACCGTACTGGCGGTTAATATCCTTTAATAATTTCAAAATGGACTGGGTCGTCGCCGGGTCCAGCGCACTGGTAGCCTCATCACAGAGAATGATCTTTGGATTTGTGGCCAAAGCTCTCGCTATCGCCACCCTCTGCTTCTGTCCGCCGGATAACTGGGCCGGATACATCAAGGCCCGGTCTTTCAAATCAACGATTTCCAGCAACTCATCGATCCGCTTGTCAATATCCTCTTTTTTCATTCCGGCAATCTCCATGGAAAATGCAATATTTCCCCGGACATTCCGCTGCTGCAGCAGATTAAAATGCTGAAAGATCATCGCCACTTCCTGGCGGGTCTTTCTCAATTCTTTATCGGATAAAGCCGCCAGATCCTTACCGTCGATCTTTACTGTCCCGGAAGTCGGGCGTTCAAGGAAATTCATACACCGAATCAATGTACTTTTTCCTGCACCGCTCATACCGATGATTCCAAATATGTCCCCTTTTTGAATATCCAGGTTGATATCCTTCAATGCGTAAACCGTCTGCGTCTTGCCCATGAAGGTCTTATCCAGATGTTCAATTTTAATCATTGGTTCCAATTCTATCATCCTTTACTTTTCTTTTATAATTGAATTGTAAAAAAAGTACTTCAACCAGGATTGTTAAAGTACTTTTTATAAGTCCTTAATTATTCTGCCTTCAGGCCACCTGTATATAATGATGCTGCCGCTGGTGGAGCAATAACATCACAGCCTCAAGCACCTGCCGGCACACTTCAACACTGTGTCTGCAGTCAATATCCTGTCCATCGGCTGCCATTTTAATATATTCGACATGGCAGTTCTTAATAAAATTACAAATATCATCTACTGAAGACATTGACATTCGAATCAATGGCTGATCCTCAATGTTCTTCTGGCTGACATAATGACGCATGGCATGCTTGAGAACCTCTTCATAACTCACATGATCTTTCAGATTTCCTTTAAATTTTTTATTATGAGGTAATGTGAAATAATCGGCAATATAATGGGTGACAACCCCCAGGTCCTTGCACCTGGACATAGAAAGGCCTTCTTCACCATCATATTCTTCAATCACTTTACGCAATTTTTTCTCTAAAATATCAAAAGTGGTATCCATCTGATGTTTCTTTGTAATAAATGATGGAACCAGATCCGGTAACAGACTTCCAAATTGAAACATATAGGCATGGGCCATCAATGTCTCATCCTTAAATTCATCCAACATATGATTTGCAAGTGAAATATGTGATTTCTTACGCATAATGCCTCCTCTTGACAAAACCGTAACTTTAAAACCATTCCTATTGTACAATGATTTTTTACGAATGACAAGTGTAAATCTTTGATTTCCTGTTATTTCTTGACAATCATCTCTATATAAGATAGAATCTTTCATTATAATATTAAATTACAGGAGATGATTTTATTTGGATCCCACGAGTGTGGCGCAACTAATCACGCTGATTATTCTCGTACTTTTATCAGCATTTTTCTCTTCAGCGGAAACCGCGTTTACCACGGTCAACAAAATCCGTATACGAACCTTTGAGGAGGAAGGCCGTCCAAAGGCTGCCCTGATCCGTAAGATTATTGAAGAGCCTCAAAAAATGCTCAGTGCTATTCTGATTGGTAACAATATTGTCAATCTGTCCGCATCTTCGCTGACAACCACGATGATCACCCGTATTATGATGAATCTGGGCCTGGCATCAAAAACAGCTACAGCCATCGGTATATCCACTGGCGTACTGACGCTTATCATTCTGGTATTTGGTGAGATTACACCAAAATCCATAGCCACCCATTCCGCTGAACGGATTTGTTTCATCTATGTCAAACCGATCTACTGGCTTACCGTCATCTTCACACCATTGATTTTTATTGTCAATAAAATTTCCTTTGGTCTGATGAAACTCCTCGGTATGCGCTTTACCGGCAAAGAACGGGTCATGACAGAAAATGAACTTTTGACAATTATCGATGTAAGCCATGAAGAAGGTGTCCTTGAAAGCGAAGAAAAAGAAATGATCAATAACGTGGTTGATTTTGGCGACTCCCTTGCGAAGGATGTCATGGTTCCGCGAATCGACATGGTTTCTGTACCTGTGGAGGCATCTTATGACGAACTGCGCAGCGTCTTTAAAAAAGATATGTACAGCCGTCTCCCGGTTTATGAAGAAACCAAAGACAATGTCATCGGCATTGTTACACTGAAAGACTTTTTCAACTATGAAGGCAGCAAAGAAGAATTCAAACTTTCCGAACTGCTCCGTGAGCCTTATTTTACTTATGAATATCAAAAAACATCGGATCTGCTTATTCAGATGCGCGAAAATTCGATCAACATCACCATTGTTCTGGATGAATACGGTTCTACAGCCGGTATCATCACTCTGGAAGACCTTCTCGAAGAAATCGTCGGAGAGATTCGTGATGAATACGATGACGATGAGGTAGACGCCATCCAGAAACTGAGCACAAGCGAATACCTTGTTGACGGTTCTACCCGCCTGGATGATATCAATGAAACCTTTGGCTGCCGCATCGAATCCGACGACTATGATTCCATTGCCGGTCATATGATTAATGTCCTGGAACATATTCCGACCGAAGGCGAAGAAATAACCGAAGATTATATCCGATTTGTTATTGAAAAAATGGATAAAAACCGAATAGATACCATCCATGTTTATCTGACTGAGTCGGAGGAAAACATGGAGCCGGAACATAAATAATAGCTTACAAACAAAAACTGATAGACAGGGCTAATTTTCAAACAGCCATTGTCTATCAGTTTTTTCATACTTCTCTTTTATCTTTCGTATATTCATTTTCTTATCTCTCTGCTAACTTTTTTTCCAGCTCAGCAATCCGCCTGGCCATTTCCTGCCTGACAGCCTCAAGCTCTGCATCCTTCCGCTCTAATTCCGCATCCTTCGCTTGAATCACCTGCTCCTGCTTATCAATCTTTTCCTGCATCAGGTCTACCATCAACTTGACTGTGTTCCGATCCATCTCCAACAACTCTTTTGAAAATATCTCCATAAGGCCCTCCACATTCCGGCATAGCTCGAAAACATCTTCATACAGGGCCCGAAACTCCGGATATTCCTCGATTAATCGAAGAATCATCACCGGCTCATCCCTACTAAAGAAAGTCAACCATGCCTCTAACCTGTTATGTATTCTTTCTCCTTCATTGTGCTGTTTTTTTTTAAGATGTCAAGCGTTATATAAATAAATTTCTGAGGTACTTTCAGCTTAACCCCGGTATCTGATGTCTGCTCAAAACAGTGCCGGTAAACTCCGGGATAAGCCTGGAATTCCTCCGGGCTGTGTTCAAAAAGAACAATCGTGTAGACTGTTTTTATGTCACGGTAACTGAACTGCTTTTTCCGCTCATCCCGCAGCCGTTTGTACTGGCGCAGCAGAAGGTCGGCCGAATAACAGGCACTCCGTTCTCCTGGAAAAAGATAGCCGATTTTCTGAACCTCTACGTTGGCAATCCGGCCGTCCTCAAACTCTACGACGATGTCCAGGACAAGTAACGAACTTTCATCCGTCAGCCGAATTGTGTCATTTGGAAGGACACTCTTTACCCGGACGACCGCTCCTAAAACTTCTGACAAGAAATCACTCAGACGCTGCGGAGCATACTCCGGGTTCATGACCTCTTTGAAAAAACCGTCGTAGAGCATTTTGGCGCCCCGGGTCCCGGTACACATGCCAAGAAAATCCTCCCGTTCTTCCTCCCTCCATGAGTAATAAGTTTCTCTTAAGCTTTTTTCTTCATCAATCCTTTTCAGGACTTCCTCCCGACTCCACAGCATCGGAAAATATTTCCTTAAGTTATTTGCCATAGGCATTTCTCCCTTCTCTTGTTGTACTATTTTTTGAATATGTTGCTTTGACTAAAGCTATGAATAAAAAAGATTTCGGTCAGCCAGAAGGGCCTTCCGGATATGCCTATTTTAGCATGGCAGACATCTGGCTTTCAATCATTATCCATCGGCAGGCTTTGACAATTATCTCTATTCTATATATAATCAAATTATGTTTTTCCGATTATATAAACCATCCGATTGCAAAACTTTATATGAATTATTTTATAACACCGTACATGAAGTCAATGCTAAAGATTATACGCCAGAACAACTGAATGTCTGGGCCACTGGTCATTTTGATTTCAATGCCTGGAACCAATCTTTTTTGGATCATTTCACTATTGTTGCTATCCAAAATAATATGATTGTCGGTTTTGGAGATATGGATACCCACGGATATCTGGACAGGCTCTTTGTACATAAAGATTTTCAGGGCCAAGGAATCGCTTCCATCATCTGTACCACCCTGGAAAATGTCTCCTGCAGCCAGGAAATCGTGACACATGCCTCAATTACTGCAAAACCCTTTTTTGAAGAACGCGGATATAGAGTCATTCAGAAACAACTGGTCGAGCGTAATGGAATCTTTCTCATGAATTACGTCATGACCTTTTCAAAACAAATTAAAAAGGAGGAATTTGCCAATGAAATGTCCCTATTGTAACGAAGAAATGGAACAGGGATTTATAGAAAATGCTGCCGAAATAAGCTGGAGAAAAAAACTGTACCATATCCCATATGCCCGTTTTTATAAAGGTACCGTCGTCTTATCCGAAAGTTCATTTACAAGATCAGCTGCAGTCATTGCATTTCTCTGCCGAAGTTGTGAAAAAGTCATTATCGATTACAAAGATAATCAATGTGATTTAAATATGAAACGATAAAAGAAAAACGTTATCTCTTCAGAATCTTTAAATGATTCTTTCGGAGATAACGTTTTTTATTTACATTAATGAGCAATAGAGTTCAGCGATTTCAGCAACGCTTGTCTCTCTTGGATTGCCAGGTCTGCAGGCATCATCAAAAGCAGACTGGGCCAGGAAATCTACATCTTCCGGTTTAACAATTTCTTTTAAGTCTGCCGGAATACCAACATCCTGGGAAAGTTTTCTTACCGCATCAACAGCTGCTTTGCGGTACTCTTCCTGAGTCATGTTTTCTGTTCCTTCAACCCCCATAGCCTGTGCAATATATTTGTATTTATCGCCGGTGGCTGGTGCATTGTATTCCATCACTGTCGGGAGGATAATGGCATTGGCTACACCGTGTGGTGTATCATAAAGTGCTCCCAGAGGATGTGCCATGGAATGAACAATACCAAGGCCTACATTTGAAAAGCCCATGCCGGCAATGTACTGTCCGAGAGCCATGCCTTCCCGGCCGTCCGGTGTGTTATCTACAGCACCACGGAGAGATCTGGCAATCACTTCGATAGCTTTCAAATGAAACATATCGGAAAGTTCCCATGCACCGGCCGTAATATAACCTTCAATTGCATGTGTCAGTGCGTCCATACCTGTTGCGGCCGTCAATCCCTTTGGCATAGAGGACATCATTTCCGGGTCAACAACTGCTACTACAGGAATGTCATGAATATCTACGCATACCATTTTACGATGTTTTTCTTCATCTGTGATAACGTAATTGATCGTTACCTCAGCGGCTGTACCTGCTGTTGTCGGAACAGCGATAATCGGAACCGCTTTATTCTTTGTTTCAGCAACACCTTCCAGGCTGACAACATCGCCAAATTCCGGATTGGTAATAATAATGCCAATGGCTTTTGCTGTATCCATGGAAGAGCCCCCTCCGATAGCAACAATACAATCTGCATCGGAAGCTTTGAAAGCTTCTACGCCCGTTTTTACATTGGCAACGGAAGGATTGGCTTTGATCTCAGAATAAATTTCATAATCAATCCCTGCATTTTCGAGAACATCTGTTACCTTTTTTGTCACATTAAATTTAATCAGATCCGGGTCAGAACATACAAACGCTTTCTTAAATCCCCGTCCCTTAATCTCGTCAGAAATACTCTGAATAGCTCCTGCTCCATGATATGATGTCTCGTTAAGTACAAATCTGTTTACCATTTTAAACTACCTCCACTATATATTTTTGCAACCTTTATCTTTGTTAAAATTATAACGCTCCGTTTTCTTTTCGTCAAGCATTGAATAGCCTTTTCTGAAATCTTCATAAATAAAAACCTTCCCCGAAGAAACCATTCGTAACAAGGTTTCCGAGGGGAAGGTTTTTGGTTAATTATTTAAAATATTCAACACCAGATTCAAAGATATGCTGATTCTGATTTCCTGTAATATTCATAGCAACATGGTCGCCAATACGCTCAGAATGTGCCATCTTACCAAGGACACGGCCATCCGGACTGGTAATACCTTCAATCGCATAGTAAGAACCATTTGGATTGAAATCTTCGTCCATGGTTGGATTGCCATTAACATCCACATATTGGGTTGCCACACAACCGGTTTCAAAGAGTTTCTTAATCCATGCTTCACTGGCAACAAAGCGTCCTTCACCATGGGAAGCCGGAATGGCAAATACATCACCCGGTGTCACTTTCTGAAGCCATGGGGACTTATTTGTCACAACCTTTGTATAAACCATCTTGGAAATATGACGTCCGATATGGTTGGTCGTCAATGTCGGTGAATCATCCTTCTGCGGTGTGATTTCACCATAAGGTACAAGTCCAAGTTTAATGAGGGCCTGGAAACCATTACAGATACCAAGCGCCAGTCCGTCTCTCTGGTTCAGGAGCTGATTCACAGCTTCTTTAATCCGCTCGTTCCGGAATACAGAAGCAATGAATTTTGCGGATCCATCCGGCTCATCACCGGCACTGAAACCGCCAGGGAACATTAAAATCTGAGCTTCATTGATAGCCTTTACGTATTCGTCTACCGATTCACGAATCATGCCTTCGTTCAGGTTACGGAATACGGCCGTCTTTACAGCGGCTCCGGCTTTCTCAAAGGCTTTCATCGTATCGTATTCACAGTTTGTGCCTGGGAATACCGGAATAAATACCTTTGGTCTTGCCACTTTATGTTTGCATATATAAATATCCTTTGTTTCATATAAACCGGTATCAATTGTCTTTTCTTCCACGCCGGATCTGGTAGGGAATACGGATTCCAGAGGTTTTGTCCAGGCAGCAATGGCCTCATCCATCGTTACCTTCATATCTTTATAAACAAATTCCGGTGCTTCGGTCACTGTACCGCATACCACATAGTCCGCAGTCAGCTTATCCATATCTTCCGGCGCTACTTCTGCAACAATTTCACCATAGTATGGTTTGAACAGTTCTGCTGCTTCTAAGCTGCCTTCAAGTGTCACACCCAGTTTATTACCGAAAGCCATCTTGCTGACAGCTTCAGCCAGACCGCCGAATCCAATCGTGTAAGTTGCTTTCAAAATACCATCATTAACCAGTTTGGTAATCTTGCCGTAGGCATCCATAACCTTTTCATAAACCGGCAGATCATATTCATCTTTTGCAATCTTAAATACAACCAGCTTATCACCAGGATTTTTCAGTTCAGAAGTTACGATATCCTGCTGTTTTGCCACATCCACAGCAAAGGAAACCAATGTTGGCGGAACATGCATTTCATTAAAGGAACCGGACATGGAGTCCTTACCGCCAATCGCCGGAAGTCCGAAACCGATCTGAGCTTCATAGGCACCAAGAAGTGCGGACAGCGGTTCACCCCAGCATTTCGGGTCTTCCGTCATTCTCCGGAAATATTCCTGGAAAGTCAGACGAATCTTCGTCATATCGCCGCCGGCTGCAACAATCCTTGCAACAGACTGAACAACAGCATAAACAGCGCCATGATATGGGCTCCACGCGGACAAATATGGGTCAAAACCGTAGCTCATCATAGTTACTGTATCTGTCTTTCCTTTCAGAACAGGCAGTTTGGCAATCATAGACTGAGCCGGTGTCAACTGATATTTTCCACCATAAGGCATATATACGGAAGATGCACCGATGGAACTGTCAAACATTTCCACCAGACCTTTCTGGGAGCATACATTCAAATCAGACAGATTTGAAAGCCATGCCTGTTTCATATCGGAAACATCTTTCTCTTTCTTAAAATAGTTTTCTTCCGGATCCGGTACTGTAACAAAAGCATCATTTTCCTGATGAGCACCGTTGGTATCCAGGAAAGCTCTGGAAATATCAACAATTACCTTGTCTCTCCAGTACATGACAAGACGAGGTTCCTCGGTAACTTCAGCTACACAGGTAGCTTCCAGGTTCTCCTCTGCTGCACACTTCATGAATACATCCACATCTTTCGGATCAATGACAACAGCCATACGCTCCTGGGATTCGGAAATAGCCAATTCGGTTCCGTCCAGACCCGCATATTTTTTAGGCACCTTATCCAACTGGATGTGAAGACCTGTCGCCAATTCACCGATGGCTACGGAAACACCGCCGGCACCAAAATCATTACACTTTTTGATCAGACGGCTAACTTCCGGATTACGGAAAAGACGCTGTAATTTACGTTCTGTCGGAGCATTACCCTTCTGCACCTCTGCACCGCAGGTATCAATAGATTCCACAGTATGGGCTTTGGAAGAACCTGTTGCACCGCCGCAGCCGTCACGTCCGGTACGTCCGCCCAGAAGAATGATAATATCTCCCGGGTCCGATGTGGCACGGGTTACATTACTTCTTGGAGCAGCTGCCATAACCGCACCGATTTCCATACGTTTTGCCGCATAGTTCGGATGATAGATTTCATTGACCAGACCTGTAGCCAGACCAATCTGATTACCATAGGAACTATAACCATGAGCAGCTTCTGTAACAAGTTTTCTCTGAGGCAGTTTACCTTTCATCGTCTCTTTCACAGAAACTCTTGGGTCACTGGCTCCGGTAACACGCATAGCCTGATATACATAAGTACGTCCGGACAATGGATCGCGGATAGCGCCGCCAAGACAAGTAGCCGCACCACCAAAAGGTTCAATTTCTGTCGGATGATTATGTGTCTCATTCTTAAAGTTGATCAGCCATTCTTCGGTTTCGCCGTCGATTTCTACCGGCACAATAATACTGCAGGCGTTAATCTCGTCTGTTTCTTCCTGATCTGTAAGTTTTCCATCCTTTTTCAGCTTACGCATCGCCATCAGGGCCACATCCATCAGGCATACAAATTTATCCTTGCGTCCGGCAAATACCTCAGCCCGATGCTCCATATACATATCGTAAGTATCCTTCATCGGTTTCTCGTAATAGCCTTCCGCAAAATCAATATTTTTAAGTTCGGTCTGGAATGTTGTATGACGGCAGTGATCAGACCAATATGTGTCAAGCACACGAATCTCTGTCACTGTTGGGTTCCGTTTTTCTTCACCCACATAATATTCCTGAATGAATTTAAAATCATTAAATGTCATTGCAAGGCCAAGGGAGTCATAAAGTTCCCGAAGCTCTGCTTCCGGCATGGTCATGAAATTATCAAACACAGCCACATCGGCCGGCTCTTCGAATTGTGTGATCAAAGTCTCCGGCTTTGCTTCTCCTGTTTCCCTGGAATCCACCGGATTAATACAGAAAGCTTTAATACGTTCGATTTCATCTTCTGTCACAGAACCTTTTAACAAATAGGTTGTCGCAGAACGGATAACCGGTTCCTCTGTTTCATTTAAAAGCTTCACACACTGTTCGGCCGAATCAGCTCTCTGGTCAAACTGACCCGGAAGATATTCCACAGAAAAAACGCTTTCATCTTCTGCTTTTGGAAACTCTTCCTCATATAAAACATCTACAGGCGGCTCAGAAAATACAATCACCTTTGCGCTTTCGTAGGTTTTATCTGTAATATTTTCAATGTCATAACGAATCAGCACCCGGACACCAGTAACAGACTGGATATTCAGGTAACTGTGGATATCATCCAGCAAATCTTTGGCAGCTACGGCATATTCCGGTTTCTTTTCAACATAAATACGTTTTACCTGGGTCATCATGTACCTCCATTCAAAAACTTCGTTTTTCCTACTCACGAGCATCGCACACTGCTGTGTACTGCTCACTATCTTCGCGAACATTATACCATTGAAAAGCCCATAATTAAAGTTAATATATTTAATTAGATTTATTAGATTCTCTAATCAGGTGACTTTGATTACATCTGGCATTATTATTTTTTTTCAAACTGGCCGTTTTCACAAGGTCACCCATCCTGTATAATACGATGAAAACTAAAAGTTCAAAGACATAGGAGTGAACATTATGGAAAAATCAATGACAAAAACAAAATCCATGGTCTTTGCTGCATTATTTGCTGCACTGGCCTGCGTTGCTACAATGAGCCTTCATATTCCTACACCGGGAACCGGCGGCTACATCCACCCGGGTGATGCCATCGTCGTTCTGTCCGGTATTCTTCTCGGTCCGATTTACGGCGGTCTGGCTGCCGGCCTTGGCTCCGCACTGGCTGACCTTCTGGCCGGATATATGGTTTATGTACCGATTACATTCATTGTAAAAGCAGTCATTGCGATTGTCTGCTATTTTGTTTATCATAAATTACTCGGCAAACTGGACCAGGTTATTGTCAAAGGTATCATTACCGGCTGCTTCTCCACAGTTATTGTGGCCGCCGGATATTGCTTCTTTGAATACTTTATGTATGGCAGCGGTGCCTTCGCCAGCGTTCCAGCCAACCTCATCCAGGGACTTTCCGGTCTGATCATTTCGACCATCCTGTTGCCGTTACTGAAACAGGTTCCGGATTTCAGATTTGTGATTTAATATAGAAAATAAAAAATCCCTGTCTTTTCAAAAGCGTTTCAAGCTTTTAAAAGACAGGGATTTTTTCGCTTAGTTGTACATTTTCTTTATGATTTTAAACACCGCCGTGTTTTCCATGACCAACGGCTCATTATGTGCAAAGAATATGACACCGTCGGTCGGTGATATGATCTGCATCTTAACATAGCCCTCATAAGGATCGATGATTTCAGCAATCACCTCGCCGAACCGAACGTCATCGCCCTCATGTTTTAACCGCCGGAAAATTCCGGCTTCTTTTGTTTTAACCGGCATTAAATCTTTTTCATAAATAACGCTGGCAATGTAACCGCTGTGTCCATGATATTTGATGATTCCCATACGGCTTAAAAACCGCATCACTGAAGCTACGGCCTGCTTGGCAGATGCCTCGTCAATCCGGTCAGTTGCAGAGGTGTAAACAGAAAAAACGCTGGTCTCCCAAATCTGCCAGTTGTAGTTTAAGGTCGTCGTATCATAAGGCTTCGGAGAGCGAATGACCACATATGGCAGGCCAAAAAGATTGGCCAGACTCGGATTTTGATATCCGGTATCCATCATTCGGACATGGGGGATGAAATCTCCCTGCATATAGAAGCTCGCAAACTGGATACCATAGCTATAGCCTTTGATATTTTCAAAAAGTCCGGCAGCGATCCGCTGCGTTGTCTCACCGAGATTATATCCTGGAAACATTCGATTAATATCTGTTTTATCCAGCGCCCAAAAACGGCTGCTGATATTTAAAGACGCGCTATTGACCGATGGGATGACCAGAATCTCTTTATCCCGGACAATATGCCCCCGCCGTTCAAGCTCCGTTAAAGTTTTTATAATCTGAGAACATACATAAAGCTGCTGTACCTCATTTCCCCGAAGAGCGCCGACAATACAGGCCGCTTTTTCTCCCTTGCCGAAATGATATCCCTGGATACGCAGATCATCTCTGTAAGGGGATTTTAAATGAAATAATGTTTCTTTCTGCATCAGTCCACACCTCTAAGAATTCGTGCCAGCAATGAACCCTCATAGACGATCGGGTATTCACGAAGGGTAAACACAAGACCGTCCACCGGAGAATCCACACTGTGAATCACCTCTCCGGTCACCGGGCTGATAATATCCCCGATATGTTCTCCGGCTTTAACTTTATTCGAATGATTGACACATGGAACAAAAACACCGGAAGCTTCCGCATTGAGAAAAGAAACTTTTCCATCAGTCGAAATAATGGGATGCCGTACTTCCTCCACCGGCCCGGTCCAGATTCCAAGATGCTTCATTACACTGAAAATACCATTGGTCAACTGATATCCATAGTCTTTTGTGATCCGCATGCCCACGCCCATTTCTGCCACCAATGTAGGTACTCCGGCCTTATTCAGACTGTGGGCCAGAGTGGATTCCAGAACTGTTGCCGCTGCATGAATCCAAATATAATCCACATTCATTTTCAGTGCTAAAGGCACAAGCCGCTCAGCGGTCTCTTCATTAATACGAATCTGAGGAATTTCCCTTAAAAATATATTGCTGGAATGGATATCCACACACAAATCCGCACCTTTAATATCTTCAATGACCTGGTACGCCGTATATTCAGCCAGACTACCGTCCAGATTTACCGGAAATATCCGGTTCATGTCCAGATCAAACTTTGGTATTCCCCGGGTAATCGTGTCGATTCCCAGTGGATTTAAAGCTGGAAATACATCCACAATACCATTTAAATATTCTTTATGTTCCTTAATCCGCCGGATGACCTCATAACATCAAAACTCTCCTTCCAGCTCATCACCGTGGGTGCCTGTCACAATGACGATCCGTTTCGGACGTTCCACCGGATGATCCGGCTCCAGGCGATTTTTCTCAATCCGCATCATTTCATCTACAGGCAATGCGGATGCAACCACTGTTTCTATCATTCTAACTCCTCCACATGTACAAATATTTCCTGACTCTGGGAGACTTGTCCTTTAAATCCGCCCCGGAGCACACTGCAATCCAGCGCATTTCTTCCATGAGCCAGCTTGATATATGTCTCATCCACCATCAGGTTATTGGTCGGGTCCAATCCGTACCAGCTTCCTTCAGAAAACACTTCCACCCAGGCGTGAGTGTGTCCCTCACCCAGCATAAAACCGGCGACATAACGCGCCGGTATTTTCGCATAAATGCACATAGCCGCCAGCATATGGGCATAGTCTTGACAGACACCCTGCCCGAATTCAAAGGCCTCGGCCGCTGTGGTTGTTATCTGGGTCACATTTTGTCGATACTCAAAGATATCATAAAGACCATTCATCAGGCAAAGCGCCTTTGAAAGTGCATTCCCATCGGCTTCTCCAAGCAGATGCTTTGTCAAAGCTTCCATGGCCGGACTGGTCTGTGTCAATTCCGTTGGATAAGCGAATATCGGATGCCATATTTTTCTCGGTCTGCTCAGATCAACCGTCACTTCACCGCTGACATGAAACCCAAAGTTTGTATGTGGCCTGACAATAACTCCCTGAACTGTTGTATTTTTCCAGAAGTCACTTTGAATTTTGATTCCCGGCACACCAATGACTGATTCCGGGTTAAAGGTCAGCGGATCCATATATTCGTCGAAAATCCGGTGATATACTGCTCCGACCCGCTTCGGCCGTTCCGAATAGTCTTTATAATACAAAACATCATTTTCCACATAGAGGTCACTTGGCATCGCCAATATTGAGTAGGTCTTCTCAGCAAGATAGGAATGTTCAAAAAATGCTGCGTTGTAACGTCCCGGTGTTAAAATAACATTAATGCCTCCCGTATTGACATAATCCATCATTTCTTTCAGCATTTTGGCATAATCCCGGTTGTCTGCAATGGCATTATTGGAAAATGTGCCCGGACTGACTCTCCGGCATATATTCCGTGCAATCAAAGGATAGGAAGCACCGGAAGGGATTCGGAGATTATCCTCCAGAATATACCATTCACCGTCTTTACCTTCCACCAGATCAATGCCGGAAATATGGCTATGTATGCCATGAACCGGATGAATCCCTTAACACTCGGGTAAATAACCGCTGGAAGAGAATACAAAGGATTCCGGTATGACACCATCCGCAATAATCTTTTTCTCCGAATAAATATCTTCCAGGAAACAATTCAGTGCTTTCACTCTCTGAACCAATCCTCTTTCCAAATGATCGAACTTTGCCTTTGGAATAATCCTTGGAATCGGATCAAAGGGAAACAACTGCTCTTTAAATTCGCCATTTTTATACATCCACCGGGTTCCCAAGATGTAAAAAAGGCGCTCTTATTTCTAAGAGCGCCTCAGACTGTAGACAAAGTCCCGGCAAAAGCCGGGCTTTTCTATGATTTAAAC